>Ga0256405_10000006_pt1 | contig 699355 bp, 589 predicted proteins | sample RumenRJG_02DNA_FD_189096 | JGI IMG/M metagenome (GOLD analysis project Ga0256405, IMG submission 189096) | Bovine rumen microbial communities from Lethbridge, Alberta, Canada - RJG_02 | ecosystem: Host-associated > Mammals > Digestive system > Stomach > Rumen | place: Canada: Alberta... | reverse complement strand
GTGTCATTCTGAGCGGAACGAAGTGAAGTCGAAGAATCTGCGCATTTGTTTTCATAAGCCTTGTGGTTTTATTAGTAGATTCTTCGACTACGTTCGCTTTGCTCACTTCGCTCAGAATGACATTTTGTTTGAGGTGTCCACCTGTATGCGGGTGTGGTGTCCAACCGTATGCGGAAAGGGGTGTCATTCTGAGCGGAACGAAGTGAAGTCGAAGAATCTGCGCATTTGTTTTCATAAGCCTTGTGGTTTTATTAGTAGATTCTTCGACTACGTTCGCTTTGCTCACTTCGCTCAGAATGACATTTTGTTTGTGGTGTCCACCTGTATGCGGAAAGGTGTGTCATTCTGAGCGGAACGAAGTGAAGTCGAAGAATCTGCGCATTTGTTTTCATAAGCCTTGTGGTTTTATTAGTAGATTCTTCGACTACGTTCGCTTTGCTCACTTCGCTCAGAATGACATTTTGTTTGTGGTGTCTACCTGTATGCGTATGATTGTCTTATACGCATAGGTATGAATGGATTATACGCATGCGTATGAGAGGATTATACGCATGCGTATGAGAGGGGAAAAAACAAGGTTACTCAGCGTAATAAACATTAGGAGGATTATTTTCAGGTCCGTTTGGAAGATTTGCGTACAAACCTTTCCAAATATCATTTCCGTTTGTTAGTTCCGCTGTATTTCCACTGATTGTGGAGTTATTTATTGTAAGTGTAAGGGAACTATCAAGATAGATTCCTCCTCCATAAGTTCCCGCACTGTTTCCGCTTATTGTACAGCCAGAAATTGTGTGCGTTCCTCCGTTTGTGTCTCCGATGTAAATACCACCTCCGTTATTTTCTGCTGTATTGCCAGATATTTTTGCATTTGACAGTTCTATCTTGGATACCCATTGTCCAACCCAAATTGCACCACCGTTTCCAGTTCCGTTTACAGTTATATTTACTGTGTTATTTGAGATTTCTCCGCCTGTCATTGTGAATAAAGCTGTTTGTGACTGTTCCAAGCATACACCACCTCCAAATTTGGAAGCTGTATTATTGCTAATAATTCCGCCTGTCATTTTAAGAGTACCATCTACAAACACTCCGCCGCCTCTTTCAGCTTGGTTTCCTGTGATGATAGTGCCTTCTGCGATTGTTACGTTTGCACCATTACTGACATAAAGTCCACCACCATCACCACCGTCAGCTGTCATATTTCCGCCTGTGATTGTCAGGTTCTTTATTGTTACAGGAACTGCTGTACCAATCGTGAGAGCGCGGTTTTCATTGTTTGCGTTTATTCCATCTGCGCCGTTTTCAGAATTTCCTTTGATAACAATAGCTTTTGCTTGATAAACTTCTCCAATTTGGTCATCGTCAACAAGAAGCTGCTTGCCAGCAAGAGAGCCATCGATAATCAGCCAGTATGTTTTTGTTGAGTCATTGATTTTTTCAACAGCATTGGCAAGTTGTTGGAACGGCTTTGCTTTTGAGCCGTTGCCTCCTGCTTCTGCATTTGCGCTGATGTAATAGCGGATAATGTCGCTTTCGACTTTTTGCAAGAAAAGAGAAAGGGCGTTTTCGCCTTCCTGAATCGTGATTTTTTCTGACTCGCCTTCATAGAAAACGAACTTCTCGCCGCCGTCCATCTCGTAAGCCTGTGCCGTCGCGTACAAAGAAAGCCCTGTTGGAATGTTCTCGAACTTTACAGTAGAGCCTTCTGAAATAGGGATTGTCTTTTCGTCTTCGTAATTGCCTTCAAGAGCGATGTCGAGGTATAAGCCGCTGTCTGCGAGAGTAGCGCTTCTTGAAGAGCTTGCGCTGTTTATTCTGTCTGCAAGCTCGCCTGTGATTGTGAATGAAAGTGAGGCGCGCTCAGATGTGAGGTCGTTGACGAGAGAGCACGCGCAAAGCGAAAGAATAAGGGCGATTATGCAAATTGAGCGAAGTGGGGGGGGATTAGCGAAAAAAGCGTTTTGGTCATAAAAAAGCCTCCATTGCTTTTTATTATAAGGCACAACGGAGGCTTTTTCAGTGAAACGCTGTGATTTATGCGCGATTAGTTCATTATTGCGTCGATGTTCGCAGAGCCTGCTTTCACGAACGGAAGGACGTTCTCGCTCATGCTGATTTTGACGCGGACGAAATGAGGGCCGACTGAGAAGGCTCGCTTGAACCATTGCGGGTCGTCGTCGATGTCCATCGCGTCAATGCCGAAACCGCGTGCGATTGAAACAAGGTCAGGGCTTTTCTTGAAGATGCTTGCGCTGTAGTTCTTGCTGAAAAGATACTCCTGCTGCTGTCTGACCATTCCGAGCGCTCCGTTGTCAAGGACGATGACGGTGACAGGCAAATCTTGCTCCGCGAGGGTTGCCAGTTCCTGAACGTTCATCATTATTGAGCCGTCGCCCGAAAAGCAGATGATGCGCTTGTCGCGGTTTGCGAGCGCCGCACCGATTGCCGCAGGAAGCCCGAAGCCCATTGTGCCGAGAGAGCCAGAGGTGAGAAGCTGCCGCGCCCGCTCAATCGGGTAATACTGCGCTGTCCACATCTGATGCTGACCGACGTCGGTCGTGACGATGATGTCTTCTTCGCGAAGTCCTGCGTGGTGCGCAAAATCAGGGATTTCGGCAATAAAGGCTCTCGGGTTTGTTCCTTCTTCGACAGAGGTCGGCGCGCTCTTGTCGTGGAGGGCGCAAATGCTGTTGAGCCACTCTTCGCGGTCTTTTGCGAGGGCGTGGAAAGCGCACTGCTCTTTTTGGCTCACGAGGATTGCGGCAAGGCGCGGGAGTATGTCTTCGGCTTTTGCAACGATTGAAATATCAGCGTCAACGATTTTGTTTATCTCGGCGGCGTCGATGTCGATGTGAATGATTTTGGCATTCGGGCAGAACTTGTTTATGACGCCTGTGGCGCGGTCATCAAAGCGAGCGCCTGCAACAAGAACGACGTCGCTGTCGTGCATTGCGCGGTTTGCGGCAACAGAGCCGTGCATACCGACCATGCCGACAGTTCCGACATAGCTACGAGGAACAGCGCCTATTCCCATGAGGCTTGTCACGACAGGACAAGGGTAGAGCTCAAGAAAGCGCGAAAGACCATAAGCGCCGTCTGGTGAGTTAGCGCCGCCACCTGCGTAAACTACAGGCTTTTTTGCGCAAAGGAGCATCTCGGCGCATTTTGGCAATATCTCCTGAATGCTCTTTTCGCTCGTGTGGTATCTGAGAGAGTCGCCCAAGCCCAAAAAGCGCTCGTCGGCGCTGTTTCCAAGCTCTGGCATATCGGGAAGCACATCAATATCGATGACTTGTGTCTGAACGTCGCGCGGAACATCAACCAAGACAGGACCGGGGCGTCCGTTTTGCGCAATGGCGAATGCTTCAGGAAGCGCCTTGAGGAGTTCTTTTGCGCTTTTGACCATAACGCTGTGCTTTGTGATTGGGAACGAAAGACCGAAAGTGTCGGCTTCCTGAAAAGCGTCCGTTCCGATGAGCGCTGTGTTAACCTGACCTGTGATTGCCACGAGCGGAATCGAATCGCTTCGGGCGTCTGCGATGGCTGTAAGAAGGTTCATCGCTCCAGGACCGCTTGTTGCCAAGCATACGGCAGGCTTTCCTGTTGTCCGCGCCATTCCCTGCGCGATGAATCCTGCTGCCTGTTCGTGTCTGACGAGAATGTGCGTGATTGAACTTTTGCAAAGCTCGTCGTAGAGCGGCAAGATAGAACCGCCCGGAATGCCCGAAACCATAGTAATTCCTGCTTTTTCGAGCAAAGCAACAATAATCTGAGAGCCTGTCATTTTCATTGATTTTTCCGCCTTATAGAGAAACGTGATGTGGTTAAAAAAATATTCTCATAGGCAATTTTTTTTGTCAAGGTATCTATTCGCTATCAGCCTTTTCTGCGCCGTTTACATTCTTTTTGAGCAAGAAAAAATACATTGCCACAGAGGAGGCGACAACAATTAAGCCGAGCAAGGCATCCTTTTTTGTCATCTCAAGAAAAGTGCCGCCCGTGATTGCCGAAATCGCTCCCATGGCGCACCACATCAGAGTGGCAGACCAAAGCATTGCAGAAACCGCGAACATACAGCGGTCGTTCGTTTTGAAATAAAGTTTTTTGACGAGCCAAAGAATACTGCTGATTAAGGCTGCGACAAGAGTAATAAGAAGGCACATTTTTTTCTCCGTTTACAAATTGAGTATAAAGCGCTAGAGTTTTCTCCGATAGATTTTTTTTATCGAACGTTTATCGAACGTTTATCGAACGCTTGTAAAATTATCGTATCACGGAAAACGGATTTTGTGTTATGAGTTCTTTCGAGATTGCAAAAAAACTAAAGCCCTTTGACTTTGTGATTGTAGCCCTTGTGCTTGCCGCCTCTTTTTTTTCGTTTCGTCTTTGCACAAAAAAAGCGCTTCTGGCAAAAGACAAAATCGCCTTTGTGAGCGCGAGCGAAAAAGAATACGTGTTCCCGCTTTCAAAAGACGCCCTTTATCGCGTGCAAGGCGAGAAAGGGGAGGCGACAATCGAAGTGAAGGGCGGAAAAGTGCGCATTGCCTCCTCTTCTTGTCCGAACAAGACGTGCGTGAAATGCGGCTTTGTTGATAGCGGAAAAATAATATGTTTGCCGAACAAAGTGTTTGTGAGCGTTGAAAATGATGAGCAGAAAAAAGTTCTTGATGCCGTTTCTCAATAAATTTCGCAATAAAATCGAAGACGCAATAAAAAAGTCTTTGCAGTACAAAAGCGCCATGTTTCACCTTTCGGGCGTAGAGGCGTCGCTTCTTCTTCCAGTGCCGTTTTTGAAAATCGGGCTTTCAAACGCCGTCGTCGTCAAGGCGGTGCGCTCTTCAATGCCGCTTCTCCCACTCATTTTTCTCTCGCTCGAAAAAGCCGTGTCCTCCGCGATTTTTTCGGGACTTCTTGCAACGCCGTTTTTCTTGCTGTCGCTCTCGCAAAGCCTTTTTTCCGCCCTCGTCATGTTCCTTGTGCAAAAAGTCGCAGGAAAAAAAACAAGCGCATTCGGTCTTTCAGTCGCAGGCGCGGCTTCCAGCGCCCTCTGCCAGCTTGCCCTTTGCTCGCTTTATCTTGGACGCGGCGTCTTCGCTCTCCTTTCGCCAATGCTCGTTTTCTCGCTCTTTTCAGGCGCAATCACAGCCGCAGTCTCCGAGAAAATCAGCGCGGAGGAAAGCAAAGATGATGGTAGAAAAGTTGTATTTTCAAAAAAAAGTGTTTTGCTTTTCTTGTGCGCCGTTTTGTTTTGCGTGCTCTCAATGCGCGAAAAAAACATTTTCGTCCTTGCCTCAATCTTTTCGCTCTGCGTCCTCGCTTCTCTTTTTTTGAGGGTGAAGACAAAACTGCTGCCGTTTTTCTCGATTGGCGCTTTTTGTGTACTGAGCGCGATTTTCTCTCCTTCGGGAAGAGTCATTTTCACGCTTTTTTCGCTGAAAATAACGTCGCTTTCGCTCATGGAGGCTCTGAAAAAGACGCTTTCGCTTTTTTCGTGCGTCCTTTTTTCAAAAATCGCGCTTTCTTTGTCGCAAAAGTAATATAGATGACAGTGTTTTCTTTGTCGTTTCATCGCTGTAGCAATTGTCTTAAAGATAACAAATGTTCGTTTTAAGACTGCGAGCCAGCGGAGCTTCGAACAAATGTTTAAAGAGCAAAATTTGCTCCAGCGGGGCTTTAAACAAATGTTTAAAGCATGAAATTCATGCCAGCGAGGCTTTAAACAAATGTTTAAAGAGCAAAATTCTCTCCAGCGAGCCTTCTAACAAATGTTTTAGCCGAGAATTGACTCACATTCGTCTTTTGGCATCGGTCTTCCTTTCAGAAAGCCCTGAATGTTGTGGCAGTGAAGGTCGTGCAAAACTTTCATCTGCTCAGGATATTCGACGCCTTCTGCGATTGTGTCGAGTCCGAGTTTTGTGACCATCGAGATAATCGAGTCGGTGATGTTCGCCTCGATGCTCTCCATCGAGGTGAGGTTCGTGACGAATGATTTGTCGATTTTGAGCGTCGTGAGCGGCAAAACCTGCAAGTAGCGGAGCGAAGAGTATCCTGTCCCGAAGTCGTCGAGGGAAATGCCGAAGCCCATCTCCTTGAGGAGTTTTAGCTGTGCGATGATTTCTGTGGGGTTGTCGATGAGAACGCCCTCCGTGATTTCAAGCTCGACTGTTTTCGGGTCGAGTTTGTAGCGGCAAATTGCGTCTTCGACGTCAAAGAGGAAGTCTCCTTTTTTGAGCTGGATTGGAGAGACGTTGATGCTCATTATGCCCTTGAAATTGTGGTTCGTCTGCCAGTCCTTGAGCGTCTGGCAAGCCTTGTCGAGAACCCATTTTCCGATTGGGACGACGAGATTTGTCTCTTCGGCGATAGGAATGAACTTTTCCGGGCTGATCCAGCCGAAATCTTTGTCGTGCCAGCGAAGGAGCGCCTCAAAGCCTCGGAGCGTGTTCGTTCTGATGTCGTACTGCGGCTGGAAATAGAGCTGGAACTCGTTTTTCTCGAACGCCTGCGCAAGATGATACTGCATTGCGACTTTTGCGGAAAACTTCTGGTACATAATCGACTGAAAGAACAAAATCGTGTTCTTTCCTGCGGCTTTTGCGTCGTAAAGCGCGACGTCTGCGAATTTGAGCAAGTCTGTTTCGTTCGTGCTGTCTTCTGGATAGAAGACGATGCCGCCTGAAACGCTGATGTTCTCGGCGCTGAGAGACTCGTGGACTGCGTCTGCGACTGTCGCCATGTAATTGCGGTTCTCAAGTTGTGTGACGAGCAGCAAAAACTCGTCGTCGCCGAATCTGAACGCCTTTATGTTCGGCTTCAAAAATCTTTCCAGAACTTCTGAGGTGAGTTTTATCAGGCTGTCTCCTGCCGAGTGTCCGTTCGTGTCGTTAATCGTCTTCATATTGTCGAGGTCAAGCAAAAGAAGGGCGAATTTGCTCTTATCCTGCTTGCTTTTCTCGATTGTCGCTTTTAGCTCCGAAAAGAAACTGTCGCGGTTCGGAAGCCCTGAAATATAGTCTGTGTTGTTTCTTCCGCTTGTGTAAATCGGGAGCGGGAAATTGAAGTTTTGTCGTTTTGAATCGACGATTACAAAGATGAGCCGCCCTTTTCCGAACGCTTTTATTATGACGTATGTCTGATTTCCTGTGTTTTTCTCGCGAAGGAAAATCTCCTCGCTGTCGTCCTCGCTTTCAAGAAGGCGCTCAAGAATGTCCATGTCGGCAGGTCTTACGTTCATGACGTTGTAAATATACTCGATGATATTTGAGCCTAGCGGGAGGTTGTTTTTTGTGAGCGCAAAAAAACTTTTGTTCGCAAACTCAACGTATAGCTTTTCGATTGTGCCTGAAACTACGACAAGCGCGTCCGGAAGGCAATCGAGCAATTCTTTGTATTCGGTAAAATCTTTCATAAACATCTGCTCCAAAAATAGATTTTATGTTCGTTTGACAAGCGAAAAGAGTTCGGAACGTGAAATCTTGTGAAAAATCGGACGCCCGTGCGGGCAGTGCGGGTCTGGAAGCTCTAGCGCCTGTTTTGCGATTTCCCTCGCTTTCGACTCCGATATTATGTCGCCGTCCATGACTGCGGCTCTGCATGCTGTGCTTGCAGCCACGCTGTACAAAATCTGGGACGGCTCAATTTGCTTTTTTACTATGTCCTCGTAAAAGTTTTTTTCGTTTCCTTTGTAGCGAATCGGGAATGTTTTTATAAGCCATTCCTCGCCGTTTTTTTCAATCTCGAAGCCTGCTTTGCTAAGCTCATTTTTTACGCTTTCAAGATATGAGTCCTCGCTGTCGCTTTGTGTTTTTATGGAAAGCGGCACTAAAAGCCCTTGCTTTTCGCCTGCGTTTTGCATAATCGCATTGAAAAGTATGCGCTCGTGGGCGGCGTGCTGGTCAATGATGAAAAGTGTGCCGTTTTTCTCGGCAATCAAAAACGTTCCAAGAGCCGCGCCAATGTACCTGAAATCGTCATCATCGCTTGCAAGGTTTGCCAAGTGTGAGATGCTGTCGAAAGGAGACCTTGTCGATGTCTGCTTCACTGCCTTCATCTCTGGCATTCGCGGAAAAGAAAAATCGTTTCTTGAAAAGCGCTTTGTCGCAAAGTTGTCGCTTTCAAAGCTGCTTTTGGACGGCGCTTTTTCGACTTTTTGCATTGAAGGAGATGTCATCTCTTTTATCTTTTTGTCGATTTGTCTTGAAACATCTCTTTCTTCTTCGCTGAAAGTCTCTTCTTCATCAATGTCGCTTTCGTTTTCAGAATTGCTCTCGTAATTCGTGCCGTAATTTCCGAGCATATTCAAAAACGAAGATTGCTTTTCTTCAACGATTTCGCTCAAAGTGTACGACTTGAAAAAGTTTCGTGTTGTTGTGCTGACTGCGTGATGAAGGGCTGAGATGTCTTTGAAGCGGACTTCGCGCTTTGCGGGGTGAATGTTGAAATCAAGCAAATCCGCTCTCATTTGGACGAACAAAGCGGCTGCTGGGTGTGTTCCGTTCGGGAAAAATCCTTGCGCGCCGTATTCAATCGCCTGAATGAGCGAGTATTCTTGAACGCGATGACCGTTCACATAGATAAAAATGTCTTTTTTGCTTGTGCGGCTGACATCGGGCGTTCCCAAAACAAGAATGAAACTCCATTCCCCGTCGCCGCTATCTGCCGTGACTTCGCGAAAGAGCGCGGAAGGCTCAGTCGCACCGATTGCGCTTTTGAATCTCTCGGCGTGCGTTTGCCCGGCGCGGAAAATATCGCGGTCTTTTCCGTCGGCTTTGAATCTGAAAGCGATGTCTGGACGTGCAAGCGCTTTTTCAAGAAACATCGCTCTGCACATTGTCGCCTCACTTGCGGCTCGCTTCAAAAAAACACGACGAGCCGGAAAGTTTTCGAACAAGCCTGAAGCCACAACGATTGTTCCCGAAACTGGCGTGCATTGCGTTATTATGTGGTCTTCGGTGATTGACGCTCTCATATTCCACGAGCCGCTTGTAATCGAAAGACGGCAGACTGCCGCAATCGATGAGAGCGCCTCGCCTCGAAAGCCGAGCGTTGAAAGGTTCAGCAAATCTGTTTCAGATTGGATTTTGCTTGTGGCGTGCTCGTGAGCGCAAACGCTCAAGTCCTCTTTTGAAAGTCCCGCTCCGTCGTCAACAACACGAATCTCCTCGATTCCGCCTGAACGGATTTCAACCAAGATGTTTTTTGAGTTGGCGTCAACGCTGTTGTCAAGAAGCTCGCGAATAATCGACGCGGGGCGGTCAATAACTTCGCCTGCGGCTATTTTTCGCGCTACTTCAGCATTTAGGATACGGACGGGATTTCCCATTTTTTAGTCCTGAAGCTCTGGTGAATCAAAAAGGTCAAATTCCAATGATGAATTGTCATAAATTGTGTGCGCTTCATCAATCGGAGGCTCTGGCTTGAAAATATCGATAACTTCTTCTTTTGCTTTTTTGCTTTTGCGACTCTTTTTTGTGCTTTCTTTTTTTTCTTCGGCTTTTTCCTCTTCCTCGCACAAGTCAGGCGAGTTCATCAAGATTTGAACCTTCCCCTCGATTGTTTCGATTTCCTTTTCGAGCGTTCTGGCTGTTTTTATGCCCTCTTCAAACGCTTTGAGAGCGTCCTCAAGTGATGTTTCGGGGTTTTTTACTGTTTCTGTCAGCTCTTCGAGTTTTTTGAGTTTGTCTTCAAAAGTCATTTTAGTTTTCTCCTGTAACAGTTGCAAAGATTTTTCCGTCTTTCGGGATAATTTCGAGCATCATGCCTTCCTTGGCGTCGGAAGCGCTTTTTATTATCTTGCCCGTCTCTTTTTCACGCACAATCGAATATCCGCGCGACAAAACATTTTCGGGGCTTGTCGCCTCAAGAAGATGCGTGCATTTTTCAACGCTGGTCTTAAGCATTGCGATTTTGTTTTCCATTGCGCTTTTTGCGCTTTCCTTCGCAGCGTCGAGCCTTGAAATAAGTGGCTGCTCAACAGCGCGGAAGGCAATCTCAAGATTCCGCTCGTCAAAACCGCTCAAGCGAAGCCGCGCCTTTTCTGTTTGAGATTTCATCGCCCGATACAAATCGTCTTTCGTCATTCTGAGCGAATCGATGATTTCCGCTTTCACAGGAGTCACAAGTTCTGCGGCGGCGCTCGGTGTCGGAGCGCGAACGTCGGCGGCAAAATCGCTGAGCGCCCAGTCGATTTCGTGCCCGACAGCGCTCACGATTGGAATCTGTGAGGCGGCAACCTCGCGGACAACCCCCTCATCGCTGAACGGCAGCAAATCTTCAAGGCTACCTCCTCCTCGCCCGACAATCAGAACATCGCAAAGCTTAAAGCGATTTGCGACTTTGATTTGCCTGATAATCGTTTCGGGAGCGTCATCTCCTTGTACAATCGCGGGAAGAATCACAACATTGATGCCGCGATTTCTGCGGTGCGTTATTTGCAGAATATCGTGAAGAGCCGCGCCCGTCTTGCTCGTTATGACACCGATAGTTTTCGGGAACTTCGGAAGAGAGCGCTTTTTTTCGCTGTCGAAAAGACCTTCTGCGGCAAGCCGTCTTTTTCGCTCTTCGAGCATGAGAAGAATATCGCCCTCTCCGCTTGCCGTCATTGATGTGATGATAATCTGGTAATTTCCGCGCGCCTGATAAACAGAAAGAGAGCCTTTCGCGAGGACTTTCATTCCGTCCTTCGGCGTGAACGAAAGAGAAGAGGCTCTTGAGCGGAACATCACAGCGCTGATTTGCGCTTCTGAGTCCTTGAGCGTGAAATACAAATGTCCTGACGCGTTCGGGCGGAAATTGGAAATCTCGCCCTCGATTGTAACGGAAGGAAATGAGCCCTCGATGAGTTCTTTTATGAGGACTGTGATTTGACTTACGGAATAAACATTTTCCTTAACTTCGTCGCCTTGCATATAAAGCCATTCTAAACGCCCGCCCGTTTTTTTTCAACGGGTATTATTTTTGTTTTTTCCCGTCGAGGCAGCGTTTTTCATTGAAATCGAATATATTTCCTTTGATTTCACACAGCAAACGAATGTCTTAAATGTACATTGAAGCCTGAGGCTCAGCGGACGAAATTTGGTTTGTTAGAAGCGTCGCTGAGGCTCAGCGACGCAAATTTAGTTTGTTAAAAGCTTCCCTGTCACTCAGCAAAGCAAATTTAGTGCAATATCGCCTTCCCTGACACTCAGCGAACGAAATTTAGTGAAATATCTGCTTCGACTCCGTTCGACTCCGCTCAGGGAGCGGCTTGAGCAAACGCGGCATGACAGGGGGAAAACGGCGGGAATGACAAAAAAATGCGAACGCTCAAATTCCTTTAAAAGAAAACCGATAATTACAAGCGATGAAAAACTTGATTGTTTTGTTTGCTCCTGAAAAATCCAAATATATTGACGAGCCGCTTTTTGACGGAAAATCTGCAAAAAATTTGTCTGTCGCGTGGGCTTCTTCTTTTCCTGATTCCACAGTTTGCACGATGCAGGGGGCGGCGTGCGTTTATGAGCTTTTGAGAGAAATGAGCGATGAGGCGAAAAGGGTGGGCGCTGAGCGCGTTATGTTCGCGTTTTCGGACTGTCCTTTTTTGAACAAGGCGCTGAGTGAAAAACTTCTTGAGACACACGAAAAATATGCTGCTGAATATACTTTTGCTGACGGCTATCCTTTGGGCTTTGCGCCTGAAATCATCGACTCTGGCGCTCTTTCGCTTTTGACTTCTCTTTGCGCTCCTGATGGTGTTCACAAGGATTTGGGAGCGAAAAAGATTGGTCGCGATGCGATTTTTTCTGCGATTAAGGGCGATATAAACTCGTTCGAGATTGAAACTGTGATGGCTGAAGAGGATTTCAGGCAGTACAGGCTCAATTTTGCTTGCGACACGAAGGCAAATGCTCTTTGTTGCAAGCGTCTTTTCGATATGAGACTCGATTTTTCTGATTCTCTTTCGCTTTCAAGAGCGGCTGTGAAAAACGCTGGTATTTTGCACACGCTTCCTTCTTTTTATCGAGTTCAGCTCACTGAGGCGGTCGATAATGACGCGATTTTCACGCCTTTTTCCAATGTTTACAAAATGAATCACGGTGTTTTTGCGAGCGAGGACACGCGGGCAGGAAAGGCAAAAGAAATGCCTTTTGAAAAGTTTTGTGCTCTCATTGACAACATCGCCTCTTTTTCCGAGACGGCTGTTGTTGCGCTTGGTTGTGGCGGAGAGCCGCTTTTGTCGCCTTATTTTGACAAGGCTGTCGAAAAGGTGCTTTCTCATTCTGGGCTTTCGGTTTTGATTGAGACTTCTGGCTATAACGTCACGGAAGAACTTGCGGCGAAAATCTTTGAGATTGCACAAAAAGCGCCTGAGCGAACTGGAGATTATCCGAGCGTTATGTGGATTGTTAGCGTTGATGCTGTGGACAGAGCAAAATATGACGAGCTTCACAAAAACTGCAAGGACGGCGCTTTTGAAAAGGCTTTGGACGCTGTCGGTATTTTGAGCGCAAAGTTTTCAGGAGATGTTTATCCTGAGTTCTTGCGCGTGAATGAGAATGAAGAGCAGCTCGAAGCGTTCTTCCGTTTTTGGAAAAATGCGCAAAGTCCGAGCGCCGGAAATGTGCTGGTGCAAAAATATGATTGGCTTTGCTCTGTGATGAAAGATGACAAGGTTGCTGATTTGTCGCCGCTTGAGCGTTTCCCGTGCTGGCATTTGCGACGTGATTTTATCATAAACGCTGACGGCTTTGTGCCTCTTTGCCCTGAATGGACAGGTCAAAGCGATTTTATTGGAAACGCATTTGAGTCGAGCCTTTCGGATATTTGGGATAAATACGGGAATGAGATTGAATCTCATTTGGCAAAATGTTATTCACAAAGGTGTGCGCTCTGCGATGAATTCTATACCTTTAATTTTTAACGAGAGACAGATTAAGAGAACATCTCTTGGCGGCATATTTGACCGCAATAATGCAAGAATGCCTGTGTCTGCCGTTCTGCTTTCTCGTGGAGGAAAGCATTATAGGGCGAAGATGCTTGATGTCCTTGTTCAGTGCGGTTTTGAATCTGTTGTTTCGATTGAGACCGACCCTGAAAGCTACAACATTGAGGATATGTCGTCGAGATATCCGACTGTCAAGTTCATCGTAACGCTTGAAAAACTGACGTTCGGTGAGATGGTGAACATCGGCATTGAGGAAAGCATTGCCGACCATGTTCTTGTTCTTTGGGACGATGTTAAGTTTTCAGTCGGAATGATGACGCCGACTCTTGCAAAGCGTCTTTGTGATTTGAATCATTATTGCGTTGTCCCGCGTCTTATCACGAAAATACAGGGAATGCCAGTTGTCACTTCTCCTAGCGCATCATCAACAAAGTTCCAGATTTTGCGAAGCTCATCGGTGAAAGACGGGGAGAAGACGCTTTATCCGTTTGATTTGGTCGGACTTTATGACCGCCAGAAGTTTATGACTTTGGGCGGTTTTGATTATACGATAGAATCCCCTTATTGGCAAAATATTGACCTTGCCGTGCGCTCTTGGCTTTGGGGCGAGTACACTTCTATTTCGACATCGTTTCAATTGATTTACGAGGATTCTCTTCCCGTTGAAGACCATACGGCGAACATGAGCGAATTGCGCTTTTATCTTAAAAACCTTGTTCCTATTTTCAAGTATGACCATGGTGTTATTCCGTCTTCCTCGTTTGCGCGCTATCTTGTTCATTCATCAAGTGGTGTCGTGGAGGCTTTCAAGCGATTCAAAGACGCTCAGTTCTGGACGGAGAAAAATAAATATCGGTTCAAAATGGATATTGTTGACCTCATAGAAAAATGGGGAAAGGAAGATTAAATGAAATTTTTTTCTGGTTTGTTTGAACATAAAAATAGTGCTGGCAAAGTTGTTCTTATCGTGCAGTGTCGGCTTTCTTCGACGCGCCTTCCCGGAAAAGCGCTCTTGGATTTGGGCGGAAAAAGTGTTCTTGAGTGGACTCTTCGCGCAATGAAGAAAGTGAGCGCTGATGAATATTATCTTGCGACTGACGACGCTTCTTTTTCTGAACTTTCGCCTGTTGCAAATATTTGCGGCTTTAAGGCTTTTGCAGGTCCTCTTGATGATGTCCTTGAGCGATTTTGCCTTGTCATTGAAAAAAGCCGTGCAGACACAGTTATTCGCGCTACTGCGGATAACCCGTTTTTGTTCTATGAAGCCGCTCAAGGTCTTTTGGATGCGTACAAAGAGCGCATTTCAGAAGAACCTTGCGATTATATGACTTGGACAGGGCTTCCTCATGGAAGCGGGGTCGAGATTTTCAACGCACATTCTCTTTTGAAAGCGCACGATTCTGACTTTTTGACGCCTTATGACCACGAGCATGTAGGACCAGCTCTTTATAAGCACCCTGACAAGTTCGTAAGCGTTATGACGAGTGCGCCTGAGCAATGGAATCACCCAGAACTGAGAACAACAATCGACACAAAAGCTGATTATCGCCGTGCGCTTGCGCTTGTTCGCGCTGTTTCTGACGGAAAAGCTCTTGAAGAGCCTTATACAACAGAGCAGATTCTTGAGGGAATAAAGACTCCTGCTGTCTCAACTCCGATTTTGTTTGTGCCGAGCACAAAGAGCGGACACGGAACAGGACATTTTCGCCGTTGTGTTGATTTTGCGCTGAAAATCGGAGCAGATGTTTATATCCCAGAAGATTCGGATTTGAACGGAATCGATGATATTATTTCAGAGGCAAAATCTTTGGGATTTAAGGCTTGGCAGATAAAAAGGGAGTTGCCGTCTGAAGGCGAATACGCTCTGATAGTTTTGGATATGTTTGAGACAGACGAGGAGACTGCAAGCAAATTGCGCTCGCTTTCACCACTTGCGGCTATCGATGACGGAGCAAACGAGAGCGTTTCGCAATACTTTGATTATTTGCTGGATATAATCCCGTCGCCTCAAGTGACAAGGCGTGCAAACAAGAGCGAGCCTCATTTTGTTCCGCTCCCTACAAACAGAAAATCCCAAAAGCCATCTGAGATAAAAAGCGTTCTCGTTGCCATAGGCGGCGAAGACCCATCTGGGTTTACGACGGCTGTAGCAAATGCTTTTGCCTCTTCTGGTGTTGATGTTACGGCGATTTTGCCAAAAGAAAAACTTTCTGAGGCAAAAGCAGAGACAGAGAATGTGCATTTTGTTCCTCCTGTTTTGAACCTCAAGGAAAAACTTGCAGATTATGACCTCGTCGTAACGCATTACGGCTTCACGGCATTTGAAGCGCTTTCTGCTGGCTGTGCTGTCGTCCTTGTTGCAACAAGCCCTCTTCACGAGCAACTTGCCGAAAAATACGGCTTCGTGTGCCTGAAGAAAAACGTCAGCGCTGAGAACGTGAAAAAATTGCTTTCAGAAAAGTCCTCGCTTTTCCCGCCGTCCCCGCTCGGAGAGGAAAATGGAGAGAGCAAAGACGCTTATTCTTTTGTGACATCGCTTTCTCGCGGACACAGATTCTGCTGTCCTGTTTGCGCTTCTTTCCCCGAAACTCCTGACAGTGTTGTCGCCAGAACGGAGCAAAGAACGTTCAGACGATGCTCAAAGTGCTCGATGATTTATATTTCTTGGACAAAAGCGCCTGAAAACACTGCTTACAACAAAAGCTATTTCTACGAAGATTATAAAGCGCAGTATGGAAAGACATATCTTGAGGACTTTGCGTCAATAAAGGCGCAAGGCGTCAGGCGAATCACGAATATCGAGATGATTTTCAGAAGCGGAAAAAACAAGAGCGTAACGCCTTCTGTGCTTGATATAGGATGCGCGATGGGACCTTTCATCGATGCCGCAGCCGATTCAGGCTGGCAAGTTTACGGCACGGACATTTCATCTCAGGCTGTCGAATATGTGCAAAAGACGCTCCATTATCCTGCTGTCTGCTCGTCTTTCCCTGATTTTAATCCGTCAAAAAGTTTTGGTGTTCAGTCTTTTGATGCTGTGACAATGTGGTACGTTATCGAGCATTTCCAGAACCTCGGCGAAGTCTTGCAGGCAGTTTCGCGTCTTGTGAAAAAAGACGGAATATTTGCTTTCTCAACGCCGTCCGCCTCCGGAGTTTCTGCAACTTTCAACAGACAAAGTTTCTTTGAGCAAAGTCCTGAGGACCATTATACGCTTTGGGAAAATGAGAATGCACAGAAAATCCTTGCGCTTTACGGCTTCAAGGTCGTGAAAATCGTCAGCACAGGGCATCACCCGGAGCGCTTCCCGTATGCGAAAAAACATTCTCTCAAGGCGGGAACGCTTCGCTTTGAGGCACTGAGAATGTTCAGCCGTGTGAAAAACTTGGGCGACACTTTCGAGGTGTATTGCAAGAAAATATCAGACGAGCCGATAAACAAATAGTGTGTCATGTTGAACTTGTTTCAGCATCTTGGAGATTGTTTTTTATATCAAGGAAATTTGATTTCCAAACTTGGAAATTGTTCCTCCGAACTCGGAAATTGAATTTCCAAACTTGGAAATTGTTCCTCCGAACTCGGAAATTGAATTTCCAAACTTGGAAATTGTTCCTCCGAACTTGGAAATTGAATTTCCAAACTTGGAAACTGTTCGTCCGAACTTGGAAATTGAATTTCCTAACTTGGAAACTGTTTCTCCTAACTTGGAAATTGAATTTCCTATCTCGGAAACTGTTTATCCTAACTTGGAAATTGAATTTCCAAAATAAAAAGAAAAATACTGAGGAAAAAATTTATGTTTGAGACTTTTGAAAATAATCCGTGCGTTCTTATTTTGGGTGCAGGTCTTATGCAAATCCCTGCGATTGAGGCTGCAAAGAAAAACGGCTTCAAGGCTGTTGTTGTCGATGCAAATCCGAATGCTGTCGGAGTGCCTTGTGCGGACGCTTTTTCACCGGTTGACCTCAAGGACAAAGACGGGCTTCTTGCTTTTGCAAAGACAATTCCAAACTTGAAGGGCGTTTTTACGGCAGGCACTGATTTTTCTGCTTCTGTCGCATTTGTTGCAAAATCGCTCGGTCTTTCGGGGCATGAGTATGAGGCTTGTTTGAATGCGAGCAACAAGGTTCGCATGCGCTCTTGCTTTGAAAAGTCAAAAGTCGGCTCTCCGTCTTTTGAGAGTGTGAAAAAAGAGGATATTGCAAACGTTTTGCGCCGCGCTGAGAATATGAAATATCCGCTGGTGATAAAGCCTTCGGATAATATGGGCGCGCGCGGCTGTCGAATGATTCGCGACAAGGGCGAGTTTGAAAGCGCTGTTCAGGATGCTGTTGCAAACTCAAGAAGCTCGACTGCTATTCTTGAAGATTACATGGCAGGCTCTGAATATTCGATTGACTCGATTGTCTACAAAGGAACGCTGACGATAACGGGATTTGCTGACAGGCATATTTTTTATCCGCCGTATTTTATTGAGACGGGGCATTCTATGCCGACACTGCTTGACAGCGAGAAAAGGCGTGCGATTATCGAGGTTTTTGCTCGCGGAGTTGCGTCTTTGGGCTTGACCGAAGGCTGTGCAAAAGGAGATGTCAAGTTCACTGAAAACGGCGCTATGATTGGAGAAATCGCCGCTCGTCTTTCTGGCGGATATATGAGCGGCTGGACTTATCCTTATGCCTCTGGCGTGAATCTTACGGAGCAGGCTCTTCTTGTCGCTGTGGGGAAAGAGCCTGCTGAATTGCTCAAGAAGCGTGTTCGCCTTGAAGTGAGCGCTGATTGTCCTTTTGAGGTTTATGACTTGCCTTGCGAGAAAGCAAGCGCCGAGCGTGCGTGGATTTCGATTCCGGGCGTGATAAAAGAGATTTGTGGCTTTGAAGAAGCGAAGAGTGTTCTTGGGGTGAAAGATGTTCTTCCTCGCAACAAAGAGGGCGATGTTGTGGATTTTCCTCGCAATAATGTGCAGAAATGTGGCAATGTGATTAGTGTCTCGGACACGTTTGAGAATGCGCAGAAGAGCGCTCACGAGGCAATCAGGAAAATCACGCTTCGCCTTGAGCCGAACAATAAAGAAACTGATGCGTTTTTGCGTGGTGAAGAGCGTGAGAGCGAGAAGGGCTTCCCGCCTTTTGCGTATCCAAACTTGAATGCGAAAATAAAGGTCTTTGGCGATTCAGTTCCGCCAGTGCTTGAAGAAGGAAAAAAGGCTGTCGATTGGTTTATTCCTGAATTGCTTGATTTTGAGGAAGAAGATTGGAACCATTGTTCGATAAGGCAAACTCTTGAGCGTTTTGATACGCTTTGTCCAAATCACAAGAAAATAGACTCTAAAACTTTCTTGAACGCTATTTTGCGTGGCGGAATACAAGGAGCGCTTTATATTGCTGATTGTGTATCTCAAGTGGATAAGTGAGGTTTAGATTGGCTAAATTTTTGCTTCGAATATTTTTGACTTCTCTTTTTGCACTTTCGTTTGTGCAGTTTTCTTTTGCAGAGAATATAAATCTAATCGAAAATGCTCGAAAATCTGGAATTGCTGTTTATTGGGACAGTATGAGCCGAAGCGGAATCCTTGAGAAAAACGGCAAGCAGCTTTCTTTTCAAGCAGACCAAAGTATTGTTCTTGAGGATTGTAAACGACTTGCAATTTGGGATGCTCCTGCAATAGAAAATGGGATTCTTGTTGTTTCAAGACAGTTTATGAATAAGGCAGAGTCGTTTTTTAGCACAAAGAAAAATGATACAGAGGTGTACAACATAGAGGCGATTTTGATTGACCCAGGTCATGGCGGAAAAGACCCAGGTGCGCAGGCAACTCACAAGATAAATGGCAAAGATGTCATCGTCCGCGAAAAAGACATAACGCTCAGTGTCGGGAAATATCTTTATGATATGCTAAAAAAAGAATATCCGAATAAGCAGATTCTTATGACGCGAAATTCTGATACAACGCTTTCTCTGTCGCAAAGAACTGAAATTGCAAATGCTGTTCCACTAAAATCTAATGGTGCGATTTTGTATGTGTCTGTTCATGTCAACGCTTCTCTTGATAAAAAGGCATCAGGATTCGAAACATGGTATCTTTCCCCTAATTATAAGAGGCAAGTGTCTGCAAAAATAGATAATTCTGAAAAAGTAGATAAATCGATTTTACCTATTTTGGATGCAATGACTGATGAGGAATATACAACAGAAAGTATTCTAATCGCTAATTTCATAAATGACGGTTTGCTATCTAGCATAGGCTCTTCTACGACTTCTCGCGGGACAAAAGCAGAGGAGTGGTTTGTTGTGAAAAATGCAAAGATGCCTGCTGTTCTTGTGGAGATTGGATTCCTTACGAATTATAAAGAAGCATGCCTGATGAATGATAGCTCATACTTGAAAAAAGTTGCTAATGGAATATATAATGGGCTTGTTTCTTTTGTTACGTATTTTGAAAAATCAAAAGGCTTTACGGGCGTAAGATAACTTTATTTTTTAATTTAGAACAGGATGGATTTTTGAAGATGTCAATTAAAAAAAATTATTTTATATTTTTTTTGTTTTTTCTTGGTGTTTTCGTCTTTTCTGTTATACAATATAAACTAAGTAATAGAGGTATTCGCAGAATATTCTATTTTTCAACGCTAGATTCTGTCGATATATATAATGAGGTTCGATATGAGCCTTTTGAAATTGCTGAAAATAGCACAGAGCAAATAAAATATTTTGCTGATGAATTGTTGTTGGGTGCTGTTTCAAGTCGTTTTCGTCCTCTGTTTTCATTGGGAACGAAAGTGCTTTTTTGCCAATTAGATGGCGATGTTTTGTATGTGAATTTATCTGAAGAAGCACTGCTTGAAAAGGGAATAGCGCTTCCAATTAAGGATGGTACGAAGTTTTTTAGAATGAATATTCTTAAAAACTTCGAAAATATAAATACTGTCGTGATGTTTATTGGTGGTAAACAGGTATTCTATGACGAATTGTGATGTCAATGATAAAAAAAATGGGAATAAAAAGTCGTTGACAAAAAGCGTTTGTTAATAGATACTGTAAACTATACAAGGCTACATCAAAGTGTATTAAAGGAGCTTCGAATGAAGAGGACTTTCGTTTTAACAACAGCGGCAATGATGCTCGCAGGCGCATTCGCATTCGCAGAGGTGTCAACACTCATCGACTTCACATTGCTCAAAGCAGATGGCGGTGATGATGGCAATGGAAAACCAACTTTCAACACTCATACAACAATGAACTATGCAGAGTCTGCTGGTACAACTTACACAGACGAGCAGAAAGAGCTTATGAAGACTTCTCTTGCTCTTGGCGAGTGGGAAATCGTTCTTAACTCATCTGCACGCAATGTACAGAGCGTTGGAATTTCTACTGTTCGTGAAGCACCTGTAACAGCAGGTCGCCATGCTGACGAGACAATTATGGGTGTACGCATTGAGTTCCCAACAACAGCAGTAAACGCAAATGCAAAAGTTGTTCCAGCTTTTAACATTCCTGCTTATGAGCCAGTTCGCTCAGAAGAGGGTGGAGAAGGTTCATCTGATAGCGCAGCTAATTTCAAGAGTCAGTTTGAGAATGGCTATGGTATCGTAAAGAATGTTGGAACTTTGAAATCAATCGCAGTTGAGACTCTCGGTGAGAATTTCCCACACAGACTTTATGTTCTTATGTCTGATACAGACGGTGTACAGCGCCGCTATGATATGGGTACTCTTAAGTTTGACGGTTGGAGAACTCTTACATGGAACAACCCAGATTACATCTCTGAGGTTCGCACACGTGAAATTCGTGTTGTACCACTTTACCCACGTGGACTTCCTTTCGTAAGATTCGACGGATTGCAGGTTAGCCGCGATGCAAGCGATGTTGGTGGAACATTCATTGGATACTTCCGCAATGTTCAGATTATGTACGACAAGGCATTGCTCACAACTGACCGTGACATCGTAGACGAGGATTTGTGGAACATCATTGGCGACAAGGAAAAGGCTCGCCAGAATGCTGAGATGGGACGCTTTGGTGCTAAGCAGGTTAACCGCTTCCTTGAGCAGCAGAAGATGGCTACAGAGACTTCTTTTGAGGAAGTTGGAGAAGGTGCTACTACAACACAGGCTGAGTAATTCCCGCTTAGTTTGAGTTTATATCACTAGAGAAAAAGGTTGTCTATTTTATAATAGGCGACCTTTTTTGTTTTTATTGTTGTTTTCGCTAAAATGTTATGATATAATCTTTTTTATGGAATTTGAAACAAATGAAACAAATGGAAATCTTACATTGAGTTCAAAAGTCCCAGAAAAAGAAATTATATATCAGAAATATTTATCTTATCAGCCATATTTTCATAGTATTCTTGAACTTATAGAAGCAAAATTAAAGCAAGTTTTGAAACTTTCGTCTAATCCGACATATAAATCACGAGTTAAATCATTTGATTCGTATTACAAAAAAATTTTGAGAAAATTTCCTGATGCAGCGTCAAGAGGAGAATTGGTGCAACTTACTGATATGATGGGAATTCGTGTTATTTGCCCATTCATGGAAGACCTTGCGGAAGTTGAACGCCAATTACTTGCTAATTTTGATGTTAAGGAAGTGGAGCGAAAGGGTGCTGAGCAAAGCTTTAGAGAATTTGGCTATGAATCAGTTCATGTGCTTATAAAAATACCTTCTGATTGCTATCCTGCAGATTCTGAGAAATATGCGTTAAAACCTGATACTGTTTGTGAAATACAAATCAGAACGATTTTGCAAGATGCATGGGCAGAAGTTGAGCATGAACTTGTTTATAAAGCAGATTTTTCTCCAGTGGATTTGCCTCTTCGCCGAAAACTTGCTTCCATAAATGCAAGTTTGACTCTTTCGGATATTATTTTCCAAGAGATTCGCGATTATCAAAAGAAAATGCAATCTGAGTTGGCGCTTCGACGAAGCAGTTTTTATGAAAAAGCCGATGTTTTGACACGAGAGCAGTTTCCTGAGCAGCGAAAAATGGATGCGCCTATTAGTCGTCCGTCTCCGTATGTGAGAGGAACTCTTGATGATATGCTTCTTGAAGCACTTCATGCACATAATCAGGGTGAACTTGATTATGCGATAGTTATTTACACGAGAATTGTAAATGCAGACCCCCAGCCAGCCGCAGTTGTTCTTTCTGTGATTTTGAAACATCGTGGTATGGCGTATTTTGCTCAAAGTAAATATGACGATGCTCTCAATGACTTCAAAGAAAGTTTTGCGTATGACCCAAAAAGTTTTAAGGCGCTTTATTACGAAGGAATCGTTTACAGCGTCAAAGGTGATGACCGTAAGGCTGTTGAGTGCTTTTCTGCTTCTCTCGATATGGATGCGTTTCAATCGCATGTGCACTATCGCCGTGCTCTTGCATATTATAATCTTCAGGAATACTCAAAAGCGATGTCTGATTTGACGGCTGCAAAGAAACTTGGGCTTGATGATGATGATTGCAAAAGTTTGCGAGAAAAACTTGTAAAAAAATTTGACATGAATATGTAAAAAGGTATTGACTAAAAATATCATAGTCTATATACTACTAAACATAAGTCAGCAATGATTTATGTCTCCTTCGTCTAGTGGTTAGGACATCGGGTTTTCATCCCGACAACAGCAGTTCAATTCTGCTAGGAGATGAAAGAAGCCTATCGTTAAACGGTAGGCTTTATTTTTTATGTCGTTTATTATTTTTTTCTTCTTGCTTTTGAGCGGCAGACTCAGATTAAAAGAGTGTGATATAGTGCTGCTTGCAAAATGACTTCGCTAAAAACTTAGTGAGGTCATTTTTTTGTTTTTTCGCGCTCGCTAAAAATTTTTTCAGTGAAACTTTTTTGTTGGTCTTGGTCGCTAAAAATTTAGTGTTGAAGCTTTTTAAGTTTTCTGACTCGCTAAAAATTTAGTGAAGGCGTTTTGCTCATTTTTCGTGCTCACTAAAAATTTTGTGAGGTCGTCTTTTTATTTTTTCTTGCTCGCTAAGTTTTGAGTGAGTGTCTTTGGCTTTCTCACCGAAAGAAATGCGATATTCTGCTTCTGGAAGAGAATCGATTTTTACATAACCGTTGTCATCTGTCTTTGTTTCGATTGTGCCGAGAGTGCCGTCGGGAAAAAAGGCATAGATACTGGCTTCGTAGCCTGCAAGACTGTTTCCGTCTTTGTCAACATATTGCGCTTCGATACTATTCTCGCCGTTTAGAGAAATGCCTTGTACGCGAAGTTTTTTATCGTTTTGTTCGATAAAAGTTCCGTATAAATATTTCATTTCGCGAAAATATTTTGCTTTGTAGGTGTATGTTTTTTCGATATTTGGCAAAATGCTTTTGACTTTGATTTCAAGAACTGCGTCGTCCATGACGTCGGCTTTCGTCTTTTCGCCTTCGCTTTTCAAGAAAACTCTGCCAGAATCGTTTTGTTTTGTGATTGCTGCGCGGTTTTCTTTTTCTTTGTCGTAGTAAGAAATCACCAAACTTTTCGCCTTTGGAGCGCTTGAAAGAATAAAAGCCTCGTCGGTTTCGCTTAGTTCTGCCTCTTGGAAAACGATTATTTCATAGGCGTCTTCTTTTTGGTATTTGTTCAAATCCTCTCTCCATCGCATTGAAAGACCTTGCGGCATGTCGAGGAAAATGCCTTTTTCTGCGCTGTCTTTTTCATTCATGCTTTCGTGAAATGAGCCGTAGGGAAGGCGAATGCGTTTTGTTTTTCCGATTGTCAGTGTTTTTGAGAATGTGGTCTCATAATCATCGAAATCGATTTTTATCTTTTTGCCGACTAAATCATCGTCGAGCACGTTCCAAACGATGTTGTAGACTGGTGCAGGCTCTTTTTTTGTCGTGATGTCCGAAACGAGCAGCGAAATAATAATTATGCTTGGCTCGGGGAATATCAAAAACAAAATAAGAGCCATCGCTCCGACAACGCCAAGAAGTCTTAATAATATTTTTTTCAGTAGCATGCGGGTTTTCATTTGAACGCTTCTGATTCCAAAAACTTTTTTGCGGAATAGCTTCCTGCCTCTGCTTCTTTTTCAAGCCAATATTTTGCTTGAGCTTTGTCTTTCATTATGAAGAGGTAAAAAGTGGCAATATGGTTATAGGTGTGTTTCGCGATTTCGTTTGCATCTCCAGCTGCATTCTCGCCCGCTTTTTTTAACCAGTACTCCGCTTTTGCTATGTCCTTTTTCACGCCAAAACCGTACCAGTATAGGTTTCCCAAATACTCTTGTGCGTGATAATTGTTTTGCGCTACTGCTTTTTCAAAAAGTGTTTTTGCTTTTGCGTAATCTTGCTCAAAATAATACATTAAGCCGAGTTTATATTGTGCTTCTGTGTTTCCTTTTGAAGCGGCTTTTTTGTAATAATGAGCGGCTTTTTTGAAATTGTTCTTTTTATATTCTTTGTCGCCTTTTGTAATCCATTTTGCAGCATTGCCAAATGCAACGGCGTTGAGCGGTGGGCGCACTATCTTTTTTGTTGTTGCAAAATCTGAAAAGTAAATTTCGTTTATCATGGGTGCATGTGAGCCGAAGTTCTGCTCTTTTTCGTCGGCAATAAAAATCGTGTCACGAACATCTGCAAAGCAAGATAATGCCATCACAAAGAATAATGCAATACAAATGATTTTCTTCATATCTGTCCTCGGTTTTATTATAACATAAAAAAGAGCCTGTTATGAAATGTAGCAGGTTCTTTAAAAGATAGTTGTTCAAATAAAACCGCCCTACAGAATATGCAAGGCGGTTAAGATTTTCAGTTTAGCAAAATGCCTGAGACTTACAAAACAATGCTTTTCGCGCTATTTTGTTGCGTCAATTGGCTTCATTGCAGTCATGTAAGCGCGGAGCTTACGACCAACAACTTCAATCGGGTGATTGCGGATTTCTGCGTTTACAGTAACAAGCTGCATATTCGGAACAGCTGTGCAAGCATTTGAAAGACCCTTTCCGATAACCTCAGTCGTAACACCAGCCATAAAGTCCTTCAAGAGCGGAACAGCAGCATTTGCGAACAAGTAGCAACCATATTCCGCAGTATCAGAAATAACGCGGTTCATCTCATAAAGGCGTTTGCGGTCGATGAGGTTTGCGATGAGCGGAACTTCGTGCAAACTCTCGTAGTATGCGCTCTCTTCCTTGATACCAGCGTCAACCATCGTCTCGAACGCAAGCTCACAGCCAGCCTTGACCATAGCAACAAGCAAAATGCCCTTGTCGAAATACTCCTGCTCGCTGATTTCCTCGCTACTTTCCGCTGTTGACTCAAAAGCAAGCTTTCCTGTCTCTTCGCGCCAAGTGAGCAAATCGTGGTCTTTGTTCGCCCAGTCCTTCATCATCGTTGAGCTGAACTTTCCAGAGATAATGTCGTCCATGTGCTTCTGATAAAGAGGAGCAAGAATCTTCTTGAGCTCTTTTGAAAGCTCGTTCGCCTTGATTTTTGCAGGGTTAGAAAGTCTGTCCATCATGTTCGTGATGCCGCCCCACTTCAAAGCCTCGCTGACAACGTTCCAGCCGTGCATCAAGAGCTTTGTCGCATACTCAGGAGCAATGCCCTCGCTTACCATCTTGTCGTAGCAAAGAATTGTGCCTGTCTGGAGCATACCGCAAAGAATAGTCTGCTCGCCCATAAGGTCGCTCTTTACCTCGGCAACGAATGAGCTTTCAAGAACGCCCGCCTTGCTACCTCCCATACCGACAGCCAACGCCTTTGCATACGCCCAGCCCTTGCCTTCAGGGTCGTTTTCAGGGTGAACAGCGATGAGGTCAGGAACGCCGAAGCCGCGCTCGAACTCGTGCCATACTTCCGTGCCCGGACCTTTTGGCGCGCACATCACGACGGTAATATCTTTGCGGATTTGCATTCCCTCTTCAATCATATTGAAGCCGTGGCTGTACCAAAGAGCAGAGCCGTGCTTCATTCTCTTCATAACTTCTGTGATAACAGGAGTGTGCTGCTTGTCTGGAGTGAGGTTTCCGACGAGGTCAGCAGTCGGAATAAGCTCATCGTAAGTGCCGACCTTGAAACCGTTCTCAGTCGCGTTCTTCCAGCTCTGACGCTTTTCAGTGATTGCGCTCTCGCGAAGTGCATAGCTAACATCAAGACCAGAAGCGCGAAGACACATACCCTGATTCAAGCCCTGTGCACCGCAGCCGACAATAACGATTTTCTTTCCCTGCAATGCCTTAACGCCATCAGCGAATTCCTCTTTCGCCATGCTTCTACAATGACCGAGCTGCAATCTTGCCTCTCTCCACGGAATTGAGTTGAAATAATTCTCACCCATTTTGGTACACTCCTATAAAATTATTTTACAGTTTTGAAGTATAGCACAAGCACTGTAGTGCGTAAAGTGAAATGATTTCAATGCAGTATTGCACTTTTTGCAATATAGCAAATCCCAAAACGCTGTCGGAGCGTTCGGACGAGCTTTTGGGAAATGGAAAATGCCGTCTGGACGTTCGGGCGACCTTTTGGGAAATGGAAAAATGCTGTCGGAACGTTCAGGCGAGCTTTTGGGAAATGGAAAAACGCTGTCGGAACGTTCGGACGAGCTTTTGGGATTTGGAAAAATGCTGTCGGGACATTCGGTCGAGCTTTTGGGAAATGGAAAAACGCTGTCGGAACGTTCGGACAAGCATTTTCCAATTTGAAAAAGTGAAAAACGTTGTTCTCGCTTTACGAAATCATATTTTTTATTTCTTCGAGGATTGAAAGAGCGTCGATTCCGTTTTGCAACGTTGATTTCAGGCTCGCTTTTCCGTCAAGAAAATCGACCGCATTCTGAACCATATTCGAAAAATAAAGTGTCTGCTGCGGCATTTTGACGGCTGAGTCAGGAGAGAGCGATTTGAAGCCCGTGTAAAGCGTGGAAGGCGCGCTTTTGAAAACGTTTAGATAGCCGTTTCCGATGAGGATTCGACCTTGTGTGCCGCGAATGTCGATGTCAAAGCCAAAATAATTGCTTCTTCCGCTAAGTCCGATTGTAACAAGCGGGCAAACGCTCGTTTCAAAGACGGCGGTAAGATTTCTGACGCTGCCGTTCTCGTCTTTCCAGATTCCTCTGACTGTGGGTTTTTGGAGGATTGGACGGCGGAGCGTTTTTTGCGCTTTGCTCAAAAGCCCTGACTGCGCGACTTCTTCTTTTTTTGTTTCGTCTTCGTCCAAAAGTTCTTCGAGCAAGAACTGAACGATGTCGACAAGGTGCGTCCCGTCGTGGATTAGCGAATAGTTGCCCGTGCTTTCTTCGGCTTTGTCGTAAACTTTGAGAGAAGAGGAGAGCAGGGCGTTGACGCTTTGGATTTCGCCGATTTTTTTCATATACATTCGGGCAATCGCGTAATCTTCTGCAAAGCGGCGCTCGTGATTTATGAGGATTGGAACGCCGTTTTTCTCGGCTTCTTCTTTTATCAAAAGAGCGTCTTTGACGCAGAGTGCGACAGGTTTTTCCAAAATCAAAAGTTTTGGCTTTGCACTAATTGCTTCAAGCGCTACTTTGAGGTGATTGTCCTCGTTCACGGCGACTGTAACGATGTCGGGCTTGTGGCGGGCAAAAAGATTTGCTGTGTTCAGGTAGGCCGGGAGCGGATAATTTGCTGTGTGCCATTCTTCTGCGCGGCTCAAGTCGGTGTCGCAGCCAGCGATTAACTTGATTCTGTCGTTTTCTGCGAGCGCGGCGGTGTGGGACGCGGGCTGCTCTCGCTTTTTGTCGAGGGCGAGGCTGTAGCCGATTCGTCCCAAGCCGATTATTGCGGCGGTGTACGTTGGTCTTTTTGATTTAGAAAATATCGGAAACATATTTTGATTATCGGTTTTAGAAGGCAATAAAAAAAGGCTCTGCCTTATGGCAAAGCCTTCGTAAAATCAAGAAGATTTACTCCTCGACTACTGCTTCCTCTGCAGCTTCTTCAACAACAGCCTCTTCAGCAGCAGCTTCCTCTGTTGCCTCTTCTGCCTGAGCCTCTGCTGCAGGTGCTTCAGCTGCTGCTTCTTTTGTTGTTCCGCATGATGCGAAAGCAAGAACGCAAGCTGCTGCGCTAACCAAAGCGATAGATTTTACCAATTTCATAACGTAACTCCTTATCAACAAGCCATTAAAAAGGCTGTTAATAATTCGACTATACATCATATACTTTTTTTGTTCAATAACCCCCAAGTTTATAGGTGTTTTTCAAGATGGCAGATTATGCATTGAAGGACAACACGTTGACGGAAGACCCGAACGACAAGAGAAATCGTTTATATATTGCCTTGTAAGGTTGTGAAATTATAGAAATTTGTGTAGGGCTTGCAAAGATATCGTTTGCAGCATTGCAAAGAGTGTGTGTGCAGTACTGCAAAGAGGTTGTTTGCAAGCCTTGCTCTGCTAAAAGGAGAAAGAATGACAACAGATGAAGTGCTATGCCGTCTATAGAGAGACCATAGGCGGCTTTTTTTTGCATAAGATAAGGCTTTCGGCTATATTATAGGCAATCAAACATAAAAGGAGATTTTAGATGGCAAAGAATGATGTTCTCACAATCGAGAACGGCGTTGTGACAAAATGCGACGAAAACGCCGTAGACGTTGTTATCCCTGCGGGCGTGACGGAAATCGGCGATTGGGCGTTCAATGGCTGCAAGTCGCTTTCGTCCGTGGTTATCCCTGAGAGCGTGAAGAAAATCGGCTGGAATGCGTTCGAGGACTGCGAGTCGCTTTCGTCGGTGGTTATCCCTGCAAGCGTGACGGAAATCGGCGGGTGGGCGTTCAGTGGGTGCAAGTCGTTTACGTCGGTGGTTATTGGCGAGGGCGTGACGGAAATCGGCAAGTGGGCGTTCGGGGGCTGCGAGTCGCTTTCGTCTGTGGTGATTGGCGAGGGCGTGACGAAAATCGGCGAGTATGCGTTCTGGGGCTGCAAGTCGCTTTCGTCGGTGGAGATTCCTGAGGGCGTGACGGAAATCGGCGAAAAAGCGTTCGACGGTTGCAACAATGTGGAAAACGTCGTTTCCGCCTCCGCGTCGTTCCCGTTCAACGAGAAGACGCGAAAGCTCTACGACGCTACGAAAAAGACGAAGAAGGTTATCCTTGTTCTGACTGCGGCAAAGGAAGAGGCGAAGAAGGAGAAAATCGAGCAGGTGAAGAAAGCTTCCGCGAGCGCTGTTCTCGACTCAATCCTGAACGAACACAAAGCGGAGACCGAGGTTGTCAGAAACAAGACGGACGCATACCTTCGCGTGAAGGCTTCTGACTCAGGCATTGAGATTTTGCTTCCCGACTCCAAGGTTCAGAAGTGGATGCAGACTCTCCCAAGGCTTCTCGACCTTGCCGCGACGGGTGCGGACGCTGGCGCATTGAGAAAATACGCCGCCGACTCCTCCCTTGAGGACGCAAGCCGCAAGTACGTCACGGTCTCTAAGGACGGAATCGTGAAGCTGAAGAAGGACGCGAAGCCCGTCTATCTTGTCATTGGTGAGGGCGTGACGGAAATTGGCTATTATGCGTTCAAGGGCTGCGAGTCGCTTTCGTCGGTGGTTATTCCTGCGAGTGTGACGGAAATCGGCGCGGAGGCGTTCCGTGAGTGCAGGTCGCTTTCGTCTGTGGTTATCCCCGAGGGCGTGAAGAAAATCGGCGATTGGACGTTCCGTGAGTGCAGGTCGCTTTCGTCTGTGGAGTTCGGCGGTACTATGGCACAGTGGGAATCCGTGAAGGACAAAGAATTGAATCTGCTCCGATACATTCCTGCAAAGACCGTGAAATGCAGTGACGGCGAATGGCAGAAGCCAGTTGTTTTTGTTAAAAACGGTGTGGCTGTGGAGTGCCTGGATAAGAGTGCGACGAGCGTCACAATTCCCGAGGGCGTGACGAAAATAGACGACGGTGCGTTCTATGGCTGCAAGTCGCTTACGTCGGTGGTTATTCATGCTGGCGTGACTAAAATCGGCTGGGGGGCGTTCAAGGGATGCGAGTCGCTTTCGTCTGTGGTTATCCCTGCTGGCGTGACGGAAATCGGCGAGAGGGCGTTCAAGGGATGCGAGTCGCTTTCGTCTGTGGAGTTCGGCGGCACTTTGGCGCAGTGGGAAGCAATTGAAAGAGGCGATGACTGGAACGAAGATGTTCCTGCAAAGACCGTGAAATGCACGGACGGGGAAGTGTCCCTGTAGGCTTAAAATAACGGATAGCAAAGAAGTGCCGTCTATGCGAAAGACCATAGGCGGCGTTTTTTTTGCATAAGAGAGGGCTTTTCGGCTATATTATAGACAATCAAATATATGGAGAGTTTTTAGATGGCTAATGAAGATGTGCTAAAAATCACGAAGGGCGTTGTTACAGAATGTGCTAGAAGCGCGAAGAACGTGGTTATTCCAGACGGTGTGACGGAAATCGGAGAGAGGGCGTTCAGCAAATGTTGGGAGCGTCTTGAGTCCGTGGTAATTCCAAAAAGCGTGACTAAAATCGACGGCAGTGCGTTTTATGGCTGTGGGCATCTTAAGTCTGTGGTGATAGGAGAGGGCGTTACAGAAATCGGTGAATATGCGTTTATGGGCTGTCATTCGCTTGAGAGCGTGGTTATTCCTGAGAGCGTGAAGCAAATTGGCTCTATGGCGTTTCAAGATTGCGCTGCGCTAAAGTCAATTGTGATTCCCAAGAACGTTGAGAAAATGGAAACCGAGACCTTTAACGGGTGCTACAATCTGGAGAGCGTGGAGATTTGTGGTGGCGTGACAGAAGTCATTTCATGGGATGCATTTACGGGCTGCCATGCGCTTAAGTCTGTGGTGATAGGCGAGGGCGTGAAGCGTATTTTGGGTGATGCGTTCTGTGAGTGTATCGCGCTTAAGTCTTTGGTGCTTCCTTCAACCTTGACCCATATCGATAAAAGTGCGTTCAAAGACTGCAACGATGTTGAAGAGATTGTGTCTGCTTCTCCTCTCTTCCCGTTCGACGAGCAAAAAGGCATACTCTACGACGCGACAAGTCAGAAAAAAGTGACTCTTATCACGTCGGCAAAAGCAATAGCGAAGAAGGCGAAAATCCAGCAGGTGCAGAAAGCGGGTGCGACTGCGGTTCTCGAGTCGATTTTGAGCGAACACCACGTTGATGACGTGCAGGTGAGAAATACAGGGAACGAGCAGTTCGTGGCTATTCCTGCTATTGACGGCGGAATTGAGGTGTGTTTGGGGAATGCAAATGTGTCAAAGTGGATGCAGACGCTTCCTGTTCTTTTGGACAAGGCAAATGCAAAGGGCAGTGCAAAAGAACTTCGTGAATATGCAAAAGCGAACGGTCTCCCTGACTCAACTAACAAGCACCTGAAGATTTCTCAGGACGGCTCTATCAAGTTGAAAAAAGATGCAAAGCCTGTTCATATTGCCATTCCTGACGGTGTAGTGGATATTGGTGATTTGTTCAATGACTGCAAATCTCTTGTGTCAGTGGCGCTTGGCGAGGGTATGACGGAAATCAGTTCTCGTGCTTTTGACGGTTGCTCATCGCTTAAATTAGTGGTAATTCCTGCAAGCGTTACTAAAATCAGCTCTCGTGCTTTTTTTGAGTGTTCATCGCTTTCATCGGTGATACTTCCTGAGGGCGTAACGGAAATCGGTGGTTTTGCGTTTTCTCGTTGCGAATCACTTAAGTCAATGGTAATTCATAAAGGTGTTACTAAAATCGACGAGGGTGAGTTTGAATTCTGCGAGTCTCTTTCGTCTGTTGTAATCCCCGAGGGCGTGACGGAAATTGTCGATGGTGCGTTCTTTGGCTGCAAGTCGCTTGAGTCTGTGAAGTTACCAAAAAGCCTAAAGACTCTTGGTGAGTGGCTCTTTTATGATTGCACTTCGCTCACGGAAATCGTGTTCAGTGGCACGATGGCGCAATGGGAAGCAATAGAGAAAAAAGATGGTGAAATGGCATGGAATACTAGTTGTCTTGTGACTGTGGTGAAATGCAGTGACGGAAAAGTTTCGCTGTAGGCTTAAAATAAAGGATATCAAAGAAGTGCCGTCTATGAGAGAAAGACCATAGGCGGCACTTTTGTTTTGGCAATAGTGAGTATAACTTTTGTTGCACCAAAAAAGCGTTTTACTCTATAATAACAACTATGGCAGATATACATGTTTTTCCAGATGCACCAGAAGGGACACCAAAATCAAACTTCGTGCATCTTCACGTTCATAGCGATTATTCGCTTCTTGACGGAGCGAGCAAACTTGATACATTGATTGCGCGGGCAAAAGAGCTCAATATGCCAGCACTTGCCCTAACCGACCACGGAAATATGTTCGGCGTGTTGAACTTCGAGCATATTTGCCACGCGAACGGCATAAATCCAATCGTAGGCGAAGAGTTCTATGTTGCTTATGGCTCACACCTCGAAAAAAACGACGTTCCATATTCCAAAAAAGGCGAATCAGGCGACAGACATGCCCATTATTTTCACTTGATTTTGCTTTGCGAAAACGAAACAGGCTATAAAAATCTCTCGTGGCTTTCCTCGATTGCCTACACAGAGGGCTTGTATTACGGAAAACCGCGCATTGACTTCGAGCTTTTGAAAAAATATCACGAAGGCTTGATTTGTTTGTCTGCCTGTATTCAAGGCGAATTGCCGCAGCTTTTGCTTGCAGGATTAGACGATGAAGCGGAGAAACTCGCTCTTTCTTACAAAGAACTCTTCGGTAAAGACCATTATTACATCGAGTTGCAAGACCACGGACTTGAAGACCAAAAAAAAGTCGCCGTCAAGCTCATCGCTCTCGCGAAAAAGCTCGATATTCCAATGGTCGTAACCAATGACGTGCATTATTGCTACAAGGAAGACGCGGAAGCACAAGACGCGCTGCGTTGTATCGGCTTTAAGAAGCTCCTCGACGAGCCGCATCAGACTATGGGAGAGGGAAGAAGCGAATGGTACTTAAAAGACGAAAGCGAAATGCGCGCACTCTTCCCCGACTATCCAGAGATGATAGAAAACACCGTGAAAATCGCAAATATGTGCGACCTCACGATTCACCAGTACAAAACACAGGAACTCAAGGCTTGTCTGCCGCGATTTGAGTTGCCAAAAGAGTTCCAGACCCACGGCGACGATTACACAAAAAATCAAGACGACTATGTGCGCTATCTTGTCGAAGAGGGTTTGAAAAAACGCTACAAGGAAATCACGCCACAGATTCGAGAGAGAGCAGAGTACGAACTCGGAATTATTTTCAAGATGGGCTTTTCAGGATACTTCCTTATCGTTTGGGAATTCATCAACTGGGCAAAAGAACACAAAAAGCCAATCGGTCCTGGGCGCGGTTCTGGAGCAGGTTCGCTCGTTGCATATGCAATGACCATTACCGACATCGACCCTTTCAAATACAAACTTATTTTCGAGCGATTCTTAAATCCTGAACGCGTGTCTATGCCTGATTTCGACGTTGATATGGACTTCGATTACCGCCAAGACATCATTCAGCATACTCGCGATTTGTACGGCGACGCGCAAGTCGGTCATATCGTTACTTTCGGTACTTTGAAACCAAAGCAAGCAATCGCCGATGTTGGTCGCGTTTTGGGAATTCCCCTCTCCGAAGTCAATATGCTCAAAGCCTGTATCCCCGACAGCCCCAAAGCAAAGCTCAAGGACGCTTTCGAGCCTCCGACAGAGAAGTTTCCAGACGGTGGCAAGCTAATCCCTTACAAAGACGACCCAAAATATGCGCGTCTTTTCAAGTTGGCAAAAAAACTCGAGAACGTCAACCGCAACACAGGTCTTCACGCGTCGGGAATGGTTATCGGCTTGACCGCTCTTCCCGATTGGGCTCCGATTTTCAAAGACCCAAAGACGGGTGAAGTCGGCGTGCAGTACACAATGGACATCATCGAGCCGTGCGGACTTGTTAAGTTCGATTACTTGGGTTTGAAAACTCTTTCTCTCATTCGCTACACAGAAAACATCATCAACAAACACAGAAAGGCAGGCGAGCCAGAATTCTCGACCGAAAATGTTTCGGAAGAAGATTCTGCGACTTTTGACCTTTTCTGCCGCGGCGACACCGTTGCAGTTTTCCAGTTTGAGTCCCCGGGAATGCAGAAGATTCTTCGACAGGCAAAACCGCGCCGCCTTGAAGAGCTTGTTGCTTTAAACGCGCTTTATCGCCCAGGTCCGATGGATTATATCCCGAATTACATCGACGGAAAGTGGAAACCAGAAACGGTTCACTATCCCGACCCATGTCTTGAAGGCATTTTGAAAGAAACCTACGGCGTAATGGTTTATCAAGAGCAAGTTATGCAGGTTTCGCAAAAAATCGCGGGTTTCTCCCTCGGTGGAGCTGATATGCTGCGTCGTGCTATGGGAAAAAAGAAGCCTGAAGTCTTGATGGGCAAAAAAATCGAGTTTGAAGAGGGAGCTGTCAAACAAGGCTTTACCAAGGAACACGCAGACGAGATTTTCGAGATTATGATTCCTTTCGCGGGCTACGGTTTCAACAAGTCACACGCGGCGGCGTATTCCGTTGTTGCTTATCGCACGGGCTGGCTCAAATGCCACTATCCCGCAGAATTTATGGCGGCAAACTTAACCAACGAAATCACTTCGACAGACGGACTTCCCGCCTACATCGCCGAAGCTCGCCGTATGGGTATCCCAGTTGACCCGCCAGACGTGAACCGCTCTGATTCAGATTTCGACGTAATCGACGGACACATTATCTTCGGTTTCCGCGGCATTAACGGCATGGGGTCGGGCGCGGCGCAGGCTATCATCGACGAGCGCAACAAAAACGGGCCGTACAAGAGCTTCATTGATTTCTTGGAGCGAGTGGATAATTCTGCAATCAACAAGAAAGCAATCGAAGGCTTAATCAAGACAGGCGCATTTGACTCTCTTGGACAAAACCGCCCGACATTGCTCCAAAACCTTGAGAGCGCCCTCCGCTATATCCTTTCGGTGAAGGAAAGCAACAACTTCGGACAGGCAGACCTTTTTGAAGAATCGGGCGAGGCGGTTATCGAAGAGTTCAAGTTTGAGGAGGCTCAAGATTGGTCAACGATGGAAAAGCTGAACCTCGAAAAAGACTTTATCGGCTGCTATCTTTCAGGACACCCTCTCGACGATTGGCGCGACGTTATCGAAAAACATTCCACTTGCTCGTCGCGGACGATAGACAGATGCGCAAAGCAGGCGAAAGCCGAAATCGACGCAAAGGCGGGAATGAAGACGAGAGGAGCAAAATCAAGCGACACCGTTTACACAGCAATCGGAATGATTAAGGACTTGAAGCCGTACACCACCAAAAAAGGCACGGATATGGCATGGGCAACATTGCAGGATTTCACGGGCGAGTTCGATGTGACGTTCTTTCCGGGAGTGTGGGAAAAGTGCAGAGGCAAAGTGCAAAACGAGCAAGTCGTAGCCCTTCGCGGAAAAGTTGACCCTCCGAACGAGCGCAATGATCACCCGTCGTTCATCGTTGACGCCATCGCTGACATCGAGGAAGTGAAGATGGAAGCCGCAAGAGAGTTCCATATCCGTGTTGAGAACAAAATCGAAAGCGCACGCGATATTGACCATCTTAAAGATATATTATTCGACGCTACAGGCTCTTGTTCCGTATATTTTCATATAGACACTGAGAACGGCGAGTACATAGTTCAGGCAAACGATATGATGAAAGCGCCTCCGACAGAGGAGTTTTCCAACCGCATAAGAGATTTGCCTCTAGTTAGTGATGTTTGGATTTCTTAGAAGAATAAAGGAGAAATATTATGTATACAATCAGTCTTTTGATTTCAGGAGCGCTGTCAATCTTCACGCTTCTTTGTTTCATCCGCATAATCCTCACATGGATTCCGGGCTCTGAATACACGCCTGTCGGACGCTTTTTCTGCTCGGTGTGCGACCCGTACCTGAACCTTTTCCGCCGCTTCTCTTTCTTGCGGATAGGCGCTTTTGACTTCTCGCCGACAGTCGCGCTCCTTGTGCTTGTCGGACTATCTTCCATCGTCTCAGGCATTTTCTCGATAGCACAAGTAACGCTCTCAGGCATTCTTATCCTGATAATCTCTCTTGTCTGGTCGCTCCTTCGAAGCATTTTGCTCTTCATTGTTCTCATTATGGCTGTCCGCCTTATTGCGCTCTTGGTTTCCAGAGATTACTCGTCGAGTTTTTGGGACTTGCTTGACCGCACAATAACGCCGCTCATCTACAGAATCACAGGCGCATTCTCGAAGACGACACTGCCATTCAAAAGCGCCCTCATTATTTCGATTGTCGTTCTTTTGCTCTTGACTGCTGGCTGCGGCGCTATGACAAATATCCTCGTCCGCATTCTCTCTCATATCCCGTTCTGAAAATCTCCCCTATAGGAAAGGACACATCTCCCCTATGCGGTAGAACACATCAACCCTATAGGGGAGAACACCACGACCCTATGCGGTCGGACAATACGACCCTATAAGGTCGGACATCGCGACCCTATGGGGTCGTTTTTTTTGTACTTGAGAAAAACAGGAATTGAAAACGCTACGTAAAAAATGCTATAGTAAAGGCGGAATTGCATTTTTATAGGAGTTTTACAATGGCTGACACAATGCATGCTTTGGAAAAGAACCCGAATTGGAAGGGTCGTCGTGGTCCTGTGGTCCTCGTGATTATGGACGGCGTTGGATATGGAAAGTACGAAGAGGGAGACGCTGTTAAGGCTTCAAAGATGAAGTATCTCGACTGGTTCACAGCGAACTGCCCGCACACAAAGCTCAAGGCTCACGGAACAGCCGTAGGTTTGCCGAGCGATGACGATATGGGAAACAGCGAAGTCGGACACAACGCAATGGGCTGCGGTCGCGTATTCGCACAGGGCGCAAAGCTCGTCGGCGAGTCAATCGCTAACGGCTCAATGTTCGCTGCTGACACTTGGAAAAAGCTCATCAAGAACGTAAACGACAAGTCAAGCACATTGCACTTCATCGGCTTGGTTTCTGACGGAAATGTTCACTCACACATCGACCACCTCAAAGCGATGGTTACACAGGCTCACAAAGACGGCGTAAAAAAGCTCCGCGTGCATGCTCTTCTCGACGGTCGCGACGTTGACCCAACTTCTGCTTTGAACTACATCACACCGCTTGAAGAGTTCCTCGCTTCATTCTCTGGCGTTGACTACAGAATAGCCTCTGGCGGCGGACGCATGTATCTTACAATGGATCGCTACAACGCAGATTGGTCAATGGTCGAGCGTGGCTGGAAGGCTCACGTTCTTGGCGAGGGAAGAATGTTCGAGAGCGCGACAAAGGCTATCGAGACATACCGCGCAGAAGTCCCTGGCATTCTTGATCAGGATATGCACGAGTTCGTTATCGCAAAAGACGGCAAGGCAGTCGGCACAATCGAAGACGGCGACAGCGTGATTTACTTCAACTTCCGCGGCGACCGCGCTCTTGAGATGACACGCGCATTTGAGACACCGAAGGGCGGAGATTTGCCATTCGACAGAAAGAGAGTCCCAAGCGTTGAGTATGCTGGTATGATGGAGTACGACGGCGACGCGCACGTTCCTGCACAGTACCTCGTGAACCCGCCTTCAATCGACAGAACAATGGGCGAGTATCTCACAAAGACAGGCGTGAAGCTCCTCGCTATCTCTGAGACACAGAAATACGGACACGTTACATACTTCTTCAACGGAAACAAGCAGGGCAAGTTCGACGAGAAGCTCGAAGACTACATCGAAGTGCCTTCTGACGTTGTTCCGTTCGAGCAGCGCCCGTGGATGAAGTGCGCAGAGATTACCGACAAGGTTATCGAGGCTATCAAATCTGGCAAATATGACCACATCCGCCTCAACTTCCCGAACGGCGATATGGTTGGACACACTGGAGTTTTCAACGCTGTTGTTTGCTCAATGGAGGGCATGGACTTGCAGCTCGGACGCCTCAAGGCAGCAATCGACGAGGCTGGCGGTATCTTGTGCTTGACAGCAGACCACGGCAACTCAGACGATATGTATGAGCACGCAAAAGACGGCTCTGTGAAGATGGACAAGTCAGGCGAGCCAAAGGCAAAGACTTCTCACAGCTTGAACCCAGTTCCTGGTATCATCTACGACCCAGAGTACAAGGGCGAGTACGACACAGAGAAGCTTAACGAAGGTCTTGGCATTTCTTCATGGCCTGCAACGCTCATGACGCTCATGGGCTATGTTCCGCCGACAGACTACGATAAGAGCATTATCAACCTGAAGTAATTCACTGATGTAACTTTTTTTAAGCCCGTAGGATTTTCTGCGGGCTTTTTTCTATTTAGAGTTTTGTTTCGCCGTCAATGCAACGAACATTTTTTGCAACAATAGGATTTATCTTTGAAACAATCGGATCTATTTCATCACGCGAAAAATAATACTTATCCTTTTCTATCGATTTCCATTGTTCAATCGTTCCGCCAAAAATCACATACTCAAGCCGCTTACACAAAAAGAAAACATCCCTTTCGATTTTTGTCACAGTTGCAGGAATAACAATAACAGTAAGTAGCAAATTTCCACTGAACGCACCATTGAGAATTGCAGTCACACCGAATAATTCTACAACACCACAGTCTAATGGAAATATAGCACCAACAGCGCCAGTGCAAAACAAGCGTAAAAGATACTTCTCGTTCGCCCTGATTTCCAAACCTGGAATATCTACGGTCTGCTTTTGTGTTCTACTCCAAAAACGCCTTTGTGCTTTTTCCTTAAAGTATTCGATTTTGTTAAAAGGGATTTCGCCGAGAGGGAGCTTTGAGTCAATTATCGATTGATAGATTTCCTCCCCTTTCTTTGAAGCGTCAGAAAGAGAGTCAATGCAAACCTTTAATTTGTCCACCCATTCCGCACTATTTGCAGAAAGAGTAAAAACTGCATAGTTTGACAAACAGCGCACAATCACGACCGTTTCGGTGATTGAGTGTCGCAAAATCTCAAAACTGCCCTCTGGTTTGCCTTCCAAAAAAGATGAGAGAAAGGCTTCCACCTCAGTTTTTTGAAGCGCTTGAGTCTTCTTGTCTTTTTCGATTTGCTGCAAATCAAAAGCGTGAAACCTTATTCGCTGGCAGGAACTCTTTTTCAAAGCCTTGTGAGTTTTGCTTTCCTTTTTGAAAACAAACTTGTATTGAGATTTATCAGGAATAGAGCTGAACCACTTAAACGGCACTTTCTCAAAATCATCGCCTAGAACAATCGTTTCAAGACAAGAGCAGGAACTAAACGCCTCTTTTTCGATTTCCTCTATTGTCGAAGGAAGTTCAATACATCTTAGTTCAAAACAATCCCCAAACGCGTGATAACCGATTATCTTGAGCCCTGGCAAAATCTTAACATACTCAAGACTCTTACAGAATTGAAATGCATTACTCTCGATTTCAGTAACGCTTGAAGGAATCTCCACATACTTTATTTTTTGAAAATCATAGAACGCAAAACTCGCGATTTTTGTAACACCATCGGGGATTATAACTCTCTCTATTTCCTTGTCGTTGCATTTAACAAGCCTTGTTCCCTCGATTTCAAAAACACTCTCTTCTTTTGCCTCCATAAAATCTCCTTTCGCCCGTGAATCGCACAGCGCTTGGCATTATAGCATTTGTCAAAGCAAAAATAAAGAAAATAAGAGTGTTGCCTTTTTGAAAAAGTGGCTAATCCACAAAATCCCGCGAACCTTAAACACAAAGGCACGCGGGGTTTTTATTTGCAATTGTCTTGTGTGCTTGAAAATCCGTCCAAACAATGCTACCATACTTCTATGGACGATAAACAAATAGCACGACAGCAAAGGATACTTGCGAAGATTCAGGAATTTACCCTGATGGACGACGATTTTATGACCGTCGCTTTTGATAATGATATTCCTTGCACGCAGTTCGTTCTTAGAATCATTATGGAGAACGATATGCTCGTTGTGAAGTCCGTCAAAACACAATATGAAATAAAGAACTTGCAAGGGCGTTCAGTTCGTCTTGATGTTCGTGCAGAAGACAGCTCCGGCAAGATTTATGACATCGAGATTCAGAACGCAGACAGCGGAGCGGGAGCGCGTCGAGCGAGATACAATTCCGCGCTGATGGACGCAAGCACGACTGTTCCAATGATGAACACCGAGAACCTTCCAGAAACATATGTGATATTCATTACTGCGAATGACGTTTTAGGAGAAGAACTTCCGCTGTATCACATCAACCGCAAGATTGAAGAAACAAACAAAAGTTTTGATGATGGTTCGCATATAATCTATGTGAACGGCAGCTATCGTGGAAACGATGCAATCGGCAGCCTTATGCACGATTTTTCTTGCAAGAAGGCTAGTGACATTAAGAGCGGCATACTTTCGGACAAAGTGCGCCATCTCAAAGAAAGCGAAAAGGGGGTTGGATATATGTGCAGAATTATGCAAGACTTTGCAAAAGAAGAGCGAGCAGAAGTTGCCAAGAAACTGCTCAAACAAAATAAAATGACACTGGAGGAAATCGCCGAGATAACAGAGATTCCTCTAGAAACCGTAAAGCAGCTTTCGGAAAACCTATAATTCCACCAGCACAAAATCCCGCGAACCTTAAACACAAGGCACGCGGGATTTTTTTTGCGCACTTGTCTTTTTCGCTCTTTTTCTGTTATACTGCCCACATATTTTTTCAAGGAGAACTCTATGAGACTTGCACAGAGATTCAGACCACGCGTAAGCACAAAGCTTACAAGAGCAAACGGAAAGAAACAGGCTCAGAGAATGGCTGCAAACCATGCTCTCGTTGCTTCATTGCTCAAGAAATAAGCGTTTTTCAAAGTCCTGCGCCAACAATGCGCGGGCTTTTTTTTGCTATTTTATGCACTTTTTGGCAGCATCAATTAAAGGTTTATTGCCTTTGCTGTCTTTTACAATTTTAATTTTGCTCCATTGCTTTTTTGTACCAGCATATTGAACATCTTTGAGAGAAAAACAATTTTTGAATGCACAGAATTTTATATAAGCAACGCTAAAAGGAATCTTCACACTTTCAAGTTTTTTGCATCCATAGAAAGCAAGACTGTCAATAATAGTTGTTCCGTCTGCGATTTCTGCGGATTTTAGACCAGTAGGTGCAAATTTTAGTATCTTTAAGTCCTTTGTGTACAAAATTCCGTTTTGAGATGTGTAGTATTTACATTTTTCTGTTGCGTAAAGTGCTTGTAGATTTGGACAGTGCAAAAATGCAAAAGAGTCTACATAAAATCTGTCTGTCAAAGTATCGTTTGGCACTGTGAGAGTAATAAGATTTTCACAAGATTTTGAATAAGAGCCAAATGTGTAGTCAGCAATTTCTGAATGATTATATTTTTTGTCTTTCAGACCTGTAACTGCACTCAAATCAAGTTCAATCTTGTTATTGCCATTTGTTATGGCTTCGCCGATTGCTTTTAGCTCATCTTGTGTCATTTCTCCTCGAATTCTTATAGCGGCGTCGTGCTTGAGTTTTTTGATTGTGTCGAGAGCATTTTTTGACGTTGTGTAAATGATTGGAAAATGAAAACTAGAAGAATCCTTAAAAGATTCTGCAAGATATACATCTTCTGTCATGATTGACACTGATTGCTCATTTTTATTTTCCACTCGGATTGTCAAAAGCGGTGTGTCAGCATCGTCCACACTTACTCTTGAAAATCCTATGTACGGATACAGACTTCCGTTTTTGTCAGTGTGGAGACATTGAATTTCTGTTTCCTGTAAGTTAGGAGAGTATTTTACTTTGAAGGAAATATTTCTTGTTCCGATAACCTTGTTTTTTTCAGGATTTACAAGAGAAAATGAAAATGAGAGCGTTTCTGCTACTTTTTTGGAGGCTTTTTTGAGATAATTGTTTCCTGAAAAATCATCAGCGTAAGACCATGGAAAGCCGTTGATTTTTGCACCCCAGTTCTTGCTCTGTGGGATTTGACTAAGTGCGTTCAGAAGTTCATTTACCATTTTCTCATTATCTGGATTTACAAATTGCACAAGACTTGGTGTCGGTACTGAAAATCCCATTGTACGGTTGATGTAATCTTTTTCGTCCATTGTGTCTTCACGCGGAATAATTTTATTTTCATAAACCAAAGTAAAAGAAATTTGATTTTGAGCAATCAGAGAAGCGGCTTCAAAAAGCAATTTATCCCATTCATCGCGCATTTTTATTAAGTTTTTTGCTTCTGAACCAAAATTCCCGCTTGAAATCACTGTGGACATTGCTGCAATTCGAGCAGAAACATCTACGTTTTTTACATTGTTTTTTTGTGCCTGAATATAATAAGTGAGCGCTTCAATGTTTGAGCCAGAAGCTTCTGCTGTAATACCCTTTGCTTTGCTTATTTGAGCTGTTATTTCGCTTGAAAGCACTGATGAAGCGACTGTCAACTCTTTTTCAGCCGCTGAAGAAAGAGAGATTCCTGCGTTTTTCATTAAATCATAGGAAATACGATTTGCAGCCTCTCCGCTTTCCAATGCAGAAAAAAGACAATTCGGAATAGATGCAGACGCTTTGCTTTCACCTGTTCTAATATCCGTAATATTGAAAGAGAGTGCATAAGCTGCAGCTTTTTTTACAATATTGCCTGTTACAGTTAGATTTGCGTTTTTCAGTTGTCCGCTTAAGTCTGAACCCTCATCAGTATAAGAAGTGCTTTCTGCTCTTTTTTGCTCACTTATTACAGTGTTGATATTTTGTAGGTCAAGCACTGTAAAGCTAGAATATTTTTTGAAATTTGTGGAAATAACACTTTGAATAAAAGGCAAAACCCAAGTTGCATCATTGCCCAAGTTTACAGCAGTTGGTTCTGTTACAGCAATTGTTTGTGAAAAAACAGGAGAAAGAAGAGAGAGAAGAATTGCAAAAATACAGGCTTTGATGAGCTTCATAAAAACTCCTTTGTATGTTTTTTAGTATTTTATTGCAATTATTTAGCGTTTTCAATTCAGAGCGTTTTTTGCCCGCACAAAAAAAGGCAAGAGGCTGGACACCACTTGCCAGAATAAAAACATTTTGATGCTTTCGACGTCCATTGTGAACATCTCACAACGAACATCGAACGATATTCACAACGGACAATGTGAAAGACTCACAAAGCCCATTGTGAAACAATCATTATTTTTTAGCAGTCAATTTGTAGTTGTATTTGAGTTCGCGAGGAGCTTTCAAAACAGCTCCACCCGTCGTGTACTTCGTCTTTATCACGAGCGAAACAGCGCCCTCGGCAACATCGGAGGGGACTTTCACCATAATCTGAGAAGGCTTGTTGAGCGCAAGACGCTTTGCAACACGGTGGGAGACACCCTTCTCGTCAATGAAGAAAACACCTTGACTTTCGTCCTTCTCGTCCTGAATCTTGATTTTGTCCCCCTCAATCAAGACCATCTCGCCAACCGTGAGCGTGTCCTTGTCGCCAGTCTCAACGTCCGTAACAGAACTGATTTTCGCTCCTCCTGCGTCCTTCTCGCCGAGGATTTTCACACCGACGTTTGAAAGCTCTGAGCGAAGGACAGTGCCTGCACACATATCAACCGTGCATTTGTGAACTGCTGGGTCAAACTGAGCGCTCGTGCTTTCAAAAACGCCTGTGATGCGAGGCTGCATCTGAACAAAGTCGTTCGAGTACGCATAGCCGCTGAGAACGCGCTTTGCGACCGTTTTCTCGTAGCGCTTGATAACGTCGCAGAGCGTCTCCTTTTTGAGTTCGATACCTTCTTCGATGATGTCGTTTGCGATGTCGTCATCTCGAACGCTTCCCAGAATCTGAACATCGACCAACTGGTCGCGCTCGTTGTCCGGGGTAAACATATTCGGGCGGTACATTCCCGTCCAGTTGTACTTAGAAGCCATTTGAACAGCCCTCCCAACTGATAAAATATACGAATGGTATAAACCCTCGTATTTTGTTTGTCAATGTTTTTATATAGCATTTTTTTATCAATAAGGAGCGGAAAATCTATAGTGTTTTTTGTGGAAATCCCTTGCTTAGTGTTGCATAAATATAACAAGAAAATGTATAATTATTTATATTTTGGACAAAGGGGTTACAACATGAAGAAACTCTCAACAGCGGTTTTGGGCATTTTGGCTGTCGCTTTTCTTGGCGGCTGTGAGAAGAGCGCGAACAAGAACTTTATTCTCGCGACAGGCGGAACGAGCGGAACTTATTATCCGTTCGGCGGTGCTATCGCGAACATATGGAACACAAATGTTGACGGCATGAACGTTACGGCTCAGGCAACTGGCGCTTCTGCGGAAAACCTCCGTCTTATCAGCAAAGGAGAGGCGGAGTTTGCTATCGTGCAGAACGATGTTATGGATTACGCTTACAACGGAAGCGATATGTTTGAGACCCCGCTCGGCAATCTGGCGACAATCGGAACGCTTTATCCTGAGGTTGTCCATATTGCTGCGAGCAAGAACAGCGGCATAACAAGCGTTCGTGACCTTAAGGGAAAGAGAGTTTCTGTCGGAGATGCGGGTAGCGGTGTTGAGTTCAATGCAAAGCAGATTCTTGAAGGCTACGGGCTTTCGTTCAGTGATATTCAGAAAGCTAATCTTTCGTTCAAGGAAAGCGCGGAGGCTATTCAGAACGGCACTCTTGACGCTTGTTTTGTGACTAACGGTGTTCCGAACTCTGCTCTTCAGGAGCTTGCATTCACGGCTGGTCTTTCGCTCATCGCTGTTGACGGCGAAGAGGCTGACAAAATCTGCGCTGAGCATGGCTTTTACACAAAGACTGTGATTCCTGCCGGCACTTACAGCGGAAGCGATGTTGACACACCAGCGCTTGCGGTGAAGGCGACTCTTGCGGTAAGCGCAAAACTCGACGAGCAGACGGTTTACGATATGACAAAGGCTCTTTTCGAGCATCTCGACTCTCTCGGAACGGCGCACGCAAAGGGAAAAGAGGTGAGTGCAGAGATGGCTGTTACAGGCGTTTCTGTTCCATTCCACCCAGGCGCAAAAAAGTATTTTAGCGAGAAAGGTCTGTAAGGCGTCTTGAAGAAGATGGTTGTTCTGGCGGCGCTTCTCGTATGCGCCGCCACATTGTTGTTGCCTGCTGTGCAATGTGTTTCAATCAGCAATCGGAAAAATCCTTCTGAGCGCGTTCTTTCGCGTTCGGCTCTTTCGGGGTTTTGCATTTCCTACACACATTCGGTGAACAAAGGAAGAATCCGCGATGTTTATGAGTGCGACGGAAATGAGATTGTTCTTGTGCAGACGCATTTTGTTTCTTATGGCGCAGGCATTAGCGAAGCGAGCGAGACTGAGGGCGCGTTCTTTGAGGTGGAAGAGGACGGCTATGCGATAAAAAATCTTGACAGGCGACTAAAAAAAATGGTGATGGCGGTCGGCGTCATCGCTGAGCACAGCATTTCAATTGGAAATCGCGAGGTGTTTTTGAAGTCGCTTTTCAAGGAGCAGACGAGTCTTGTTTTTGAGATAAAACGTGTTTCGCTACTTGGGTATATTTTTTCAAATCACATATAAAAAGGGGTGTCTATGAACGAAACTTTTGTTGACGATATGCTTCCTACGACGAACGAAGACGAGATGAAGCAGTTGATGAAAGAGCTCGACAAAGAGCAGTCTTACCGCGAGCACAAGTGCTGGAGACAGTATATTACTGTGATTATTTCTGTGGCGTTCGTGCTCTTTCAGCTTTATGCAACTCTTTCGGGGCGCATAACGGCGCAGATTCTTCGAGCCAGCCATCTTGCATTCGTGCAGGCTCTGGCGTTTTTGCTTTTTCCTGCCTCAAAGCGCCTTCCTCGAAACACGCTTCCGCTCTATGATGTGGTGCTTGCTTTCCTTGGCGCTGCTTGCTGGCTTTATATTGTGATTAACTTTCAGCAGCTTGTCAGAAGAACTGGCGCTTACACTATGCAAGATATTGCAGTCGGCGCTCTTGGCATTTTGATTCTCATCGAAAGTTGCCGTCGCATTGTCGGCTTGCCGATTCTCATTATCGCTTGCTCTTTTATTGTCTACGCGTTTGCAGGTCCATATCTTCCAGGCTTTTTCAACCACCGCGGATATTCCTTCGAGCGTGTTGTGAGCCATCTTTTTTATAACACAGAAGGCATTATGGGCACGCCTATTGGCGCTTGCTCGACGTTTATCTTTTTGTTTATTCTCTTTGGCGCTCTTCTTGAAAGCACTGGTATCGGTCAGTTTTTCATCGATGTCTGTAACGCAATCGCTGGCGGTGCGTCAGGCGGTCCTGCGAAGGTCGCTGTTCTTTCGAGCGCCCTTTTGGGCACTGTGTCTGGAAGTTCTGTCTCAAACACAGTCGGCTCTGGAAGTTTTACAATCCCGATGATGAAAAAGCTCGGCTATCGTGGCGAGTTTGCTGGCGCTGTCGAGGCTGCGGCAAGCACGGGCGGTCAACTTATGCCTCCGATTATGGGAGCGGCTGCGTTCTTGATGGCTGAAAGTCTTGGACTTCCGTATATCACGATTGTGAAAGCGGCTGTTCTTCCTGCTCTTTTGTATTTTGCGGGCATTTTCATTACTGTCCACCTCGAAGCAAAAAAACTTGGGCTAAAAGGTCTTCCGCGCGAGGAACTTCCACGCTTTTTGCCGCTTTTCCTCAAAAAAGGCTATATGGTTTTGCCGCTTTTAATCATCATTGTGTTCTTGTGCACGGGAAAAACTGCGGTTTATGCGGCTCTTATGGGCATTGTGTCTGTCGTTGCAATCGGAATTGTCTCATCGTTCGTTGACTTGGCGAATGGCAATAAGCCGCGCTTTACGGCGAAAGAAATCATCAACATTATGTGTGCCGCAGCCCGAAATATCATAAGCGTTGCAATCGCGTGCGCAATGGCTGGTATCATTATCGGAATCGTAACGCTCACGGGAATCGGCTTGAAGTTCGGCGCCGGTCTTATTTCGATTTCTCACGGAATTGTGTTCATCACGCTTTTCCTCACGATGATTTCGTCGATTATTCTTGGAATGGGAGCGCCTACAACCGCGAATTATCTCATCACGTCAACGATTACGGCAGGCGCTATTATCGGGCTTGGCATCGAGCCGTTGGCAGCTCATATGTTTGCGTTCTATTTCGGTATCATCGCCGATGTAACGCCACCTGTCGCCCTTGCAGCAATCGCAGGCGCGGCAATCGCAAAAGCAAAGCCTATCCGCACGGCGTTTCAGGCGACAAAACTGGCGATTGGCGCTTTTATCATTCCGTATATGTTCGTCTTCAACCCGAAAATGCTTATGATAGGCGCAAGCGTTCCAAGCCTTTTGATGATTTCGCTTACGGCTCTTATTGGAATGTTTGGAATCAGCGCAGGTCTTGAAGGCTATGCTTTCAAAAAGACATCTGTTGTTGAGCGCGTTCTTTTCATTCTTGGCGGGCTTTTGTGCATTTTGCCAGAAAGCCGAAGCGATGTTGCAGGACTCGTGATTATCGCTGCTCTTATAACAGCACAAATCGTTATGAATCGCCGAAGTGCGAAAGGAGAATAATATGCTTTCAAAACGATTGGACAATTTGCACCCGTACGTCCCGGGTGAGCAGCCGAAAGACCGCGATTATATAAAGTTGAACGCAAACGAAAACCCGTACCCGCCTTCTGAAGCGGTGGAGGAAGCGGTGAGGGCTCTTGTTTCAAAAAAGCGGATGAGCCTTGCTCTTTATCCTGACCCAGCCTCCGAAAAACTCAGGGACGCGATTGCGTCGATGATAAATTGCACGGGCGGCGTTCTTTGTCGCGCTTTGAAAAAAGATGGTGATGAGTTTGCATGCGAGCCTTGTGAGAGCGACAAGCTGCCGTTTGAAGTCACTCGCGATATGGTGTTTTGCGGAAACGGCTCTGATGAAGTGCTTTCTCTTGTGTTTTACACATTCTTCGACTCTGACCGTCCGCTTATATCACCAGAGCACTCTTACAGCTTTTATCCTGTTTATGCGGGATATTATGGCATTCCGCTCAAAAAAATCCCGCTCAATGCGGATTGGACGCTGGACAAAAAGACAATGCTAGAAAGCGCTCTTGAAACTGACAGCCCGATTATCTTTGCAAATCCGAACGCACCAACAGGGCGCTCTCTTACTCGCGACGAAATCCGAAAAATGCTTGAGAGCGCTCCGAAAAACCGTGCTTTTATTGTTGATGAGGCATATGTTGACTTTGGAGGAGAGAGCGCTATTGCTCTTCTTGGCGAGTTCAAGAACCTTGTAATCGTGAGAACGTTCAGCAAAAGCATGAGCCTTGCGGGTCTTCGCATCGGCTATGTCATCGCAAATCCCGAAGTTATCCGTGCGATTGAGACAGTGAAAAACTCCTTTAACCACTTCCCGATTGACGTTATCGCTCAGACTGCGGGAATTGCCGCTTGCCGCTCTTGTGCGTATAGCGCAAAAAATGCCAGAGCAATCGCAGATGAGCGCGATTCGTTTTCAGCGTGGCTTGAAAATCACGGCTGGACAGTCATTCCGTCATCGACAAACTTTGTCTTTGCGAAAAAAGACGGAAAGAGCGGCGAGAGCCTTTATCGCGCGATAAAAGAGAAAGGGCTTCTTGTCCGCCATTTTGCGACAGCGGGCATCGACGATTATCTTCGCATAACGATTGGAACAAGCGAGCAGATGAATGCGCTGAAAACTGCTATGGAAACGCTTTAATTCGCCGAAAATGCAAACGGGGGAACTAATGAGATTTCTTGTTATTTCAGACATTCATGGAAATTTGGAAAACATCGAAAAGTTGTCGCCTGAGTTTGAGAAAGCAGACGCAGTCCTTTTTGCAGGTGATTTTGCGGAGTTTGGCAAGGCAGAAACAGGCGAGCCTGCTCTTAATCTTTTGTGCAAAAAGCATGACCAGATTTTTTCAGTGCTTGGAAATTGCGATGAGCCTGAGTTTTTGAGCGCGCTTGAAGGAAAAGACATCAGCGTCCAGAAAATGATTGCGTTTTTTGAAGGGCTTTCAGTTTGCGGCTCAGGCGGCGGCTCAAAGTTTACGGGAACGACGCCTTTTGAGCGCACAGACGAAGAGCTCGTGTCGGATTTTTCTTGCGTGGATTCAGGCGAAAAGTGGCACAACCTCATTGCCATTATGCACAATCCGCCAAAAGACACAGCCTGCGATATGATTTCAAACGGAATGCACGTTGGCTCGCCGCTTCTTCGCGAATTCATCGAAAAGACAGAGCCGCTCGCTGTCATCACAGGACACATTCACGAAAGCGCCGGAATCGAAACGCTTTCAAACACGATTGTTATAAATCCTGGCGCTCTTGCGGAAGGAAAATATGCAATCCTTGAAGTTTCAAAAGAAAATGGAAACTGGAAAGTCGATTCTGCGGTGCTCAAAAATCTGTAAGATATGAAAAAGACGATTGCGGTAATTTTTGCATTTATAGCGTTTGTTTCGTGCGCCAGCGCTGAAAAGTTTTTGTTCAAGTACAAAAAAAGCGACACGTACAGAGTTCTCACGAGTGTTGAAGAAGACGTAATCTACAACGGCGTTTTTTCGCATCACGCGCGCATATTGAACCGAGTTTCCGTTGAAGTGACAGACGTTTTGAGCGACGGCACAGGCGTTCATTCGGCGACCTTTATGGCAAGCGATGAAAGTTCAAGCGTGAGCGGAAAACATTTTTCGTGGGGAAACACATACAAAAGCATTTATCAAAAATCTCCGCAAGGCGTTTTTTCAATCGCTGACGAGTATTTCATGCCCGTCATCCGAAACCTTCCTGTTTTTCCAGACACGGACGTGACAAAAGGGCAAAAGTGGAGCGCAGACGGCTATGAAGCCGAAGATTTGCGACGCGCGTTCAAAATGCAAAAGCCGTTCGCTGTCCCGTTCTCTGCCCAATACACCTATGCTGGAAAGCAAAAAGGAGCGGACGGGCGCGAATTGCACGAGTTTCACGTTTCTTACAACATCTACTATGACTCTCCGACACCGAAAGGAGAGCTTTCGCTCGTGGATTATCCTGCAAAAACAATGGGTCACAGCGAGCAAGTTTTGTTTTTTGACGCCGAAAAAGGCGCTCTCGACCACTACAGCGAAGTTTTCAGAATCGTAATCGAAACCTCGTTTGGAAACCGCTACGATTTTCGCGGAAAATCAACTTCGCAAGTGCAGGATTTCGTGAGAACAGCGGACGAAAAGACAGTTGAGGACGTGAAAGAAATCGTTGAAAATCTCGGAATCGAAAACGTCAATGTCGTTTCAAGCGAAAACGGACTCGTCATTTCAATGGAGAACATCAAGTTCTATCCAGATTCCGACAGACTTCTTGAATCTGAAACAGAAAAACTAAAATCAATCGCAGAGATTTTGAAAAAATACCCGAACAATGACCTTTTGATAACAGGACACACCGCCCGCGCAGGCAGCGTTGAAAGTCAGGAGCAGCTCTCTGTTGAGCGAGCCGACGCCGTTGCAGAACTCTTGATAAAAATGGGCGTTCGCGAGCAAAACCAGATTTTCACGCGCGGAATGGGAAGCCGCGAGCCTGTCGCTCCGAGCGACACCGAAGAAAACAAGGCGCGAAACCGCCGCGTCGAAATCACGATTTTGGACAAATGATATCCGCGGTTGCTGAGCCGCTCCCTGAGCGGAGTCGAAGGGAGTCGACGCATCTTCCACTCAAATTTGTTATTTCGACTTCGCTCAATAACCGCTTTCGAAAAAGCAATGCGTGGTTGATGAGCGGAGTCGAAGCAACGATTGAACTAAATTTCGTTTGCTGGGCGAATTTTGCGCTTCGAACAAACTAAATTTGCTTCGCTGAGCCTCAGGGAAGCTTTTAACAAACTAAATTTGCTTTGCTGAGGCTCAGGGAAGCTTTTAACAAACAAAATTTCGTTCGCTGAGCCTCAGGCTTCAATGTACATTTAAGATATTACTCCGCTGAGTGCCAGCGGTCAATGTACATTTCAGACATTTGTTTGCTGTGTGAAATCAAAGAAAATATATCGCGTTTCAATGAAAAAAGAGGCTATTCCAAAAGAATGCCTCTTCTTTTTTTAGCCCGCTATTCTTCTGCGGCTGCTTCTTCGCCTTCGGCGCTCGGTGCGGGAGCTGGCGGCTGCTCGACAGGTGCTTTTCGGATAGTCGCTTTTCGCACAACCTTTTTCTTTTTGTATGATGCGACAAAACTCACGAACTCAAGGTAAATCACGACTATTATAAAAATGGTGATGACGCGATAGTCTGCTATAACTTTGTGAATCAAATCGAACACGGCTTTCTCCTTAGAAACAATATCGGCAGTTTTCCCAAAAAAGCGCATTGGCGCTCTTTTGTTTGTTGAAGGGCGGAACTTTGTTTTGTTTTGCGTTAGAATTACGACTAAAGGGGTGTTTATGCCTTATTTATTCGAGTTTTAGGAGTGACAAATGCTAAAAAGATTTTTGTGTTCAGTTATATTGCTTGCTTGTTTTTCCGCTGTGTTTGCTTCGTCAATGGACAAAAGAGTCCGAAGTGTCCCGAAAGAGATAAGAGAAGCGGTTTTCCAAAAGCCGAAGGACAATTTGCCTTCTCTTGTGAAAGCGCTGACAAACGGGCTTGGCACAGATGCGAAGGTCAAGGTGATTCACGATTGGATTTGCGACAATATCGCCTATGACTCGGATATGTATTTTAGCGGGCGCATTTCAAAGCAGGACAGCGCAAGTGTATTGAAAAAGCAAAAGGCTGTTTGCTCAGGCTACAGCAATTTGATGGCTGATATGTGCAATCTTGCGGGTGTTGAGGCGATTGTCATTGATGGGTATTCAAAGGGGTTTGGCTACACGGGAAAGCTTGGGGACAAGAGTGACCACGCTTGGAATGCTGTGAAAAAGAGCGGCGGCTGGCAACTTATTGATGTTACATGGGACGCAGGCTATTTGGATTACAAGGCGTTCATAAAGCAATATTCGACTCAGTGGTTTTCTCTCACACCATCGCAATTTATCTATTCGCATTTGCCGATTGAAAGCGAAATGCAGCTTTTGCCAAAAGAAAAGCAACGATCGAAAGAGATGTTCGTGAAAGAGCCGTATCTTTCGGGTGTGTTTTTTGAAAACGGCTTGAGTCTTGGAAAGAACGCTTGTGATTACACGAACGAAATAAATGGAGCGACGACGTTTGATTTTGGCATTTCAAAGCAGAATCTGCTTCTTGTCAGCGATTTGGTTGACAGGGAAGGTGGCTCTTCGGTGAAAAATGCGACGTGGATTGACCACAAAGGAAGCGCTTTTAGCGTTAATGTTGATATTCCGACTGCGAAAAAATATCGCGCCCGCCTTCTTTGTCGTCCGCGAAACGCTTTGCAAAATCCGCAGTTTTTCACTGAGAACGAGTTTGAGCAGAGCATAAGACCTCGCGTCTTGCAGCTTTTGGCTGAAAAGAAAATCACTGAGAAGGAAAAGGAGTTTTTCGGTGAGGCTTTTTTCAAGGTGGACGAGAACCGCCGTTATTATCCTGCCGAAGACCTTTTTGCAACTGAGCGGAACAATGCTGTCACGAAGATTTTGAAGCTTTTGGACGAAAATACGGGAAGTTATGCTGAAGTGATGTATTTTGATGTTGTGCCAACTTCTGGTTATGCGGGCTTTGGCTCTGATGTTTTGCGCTTTCCGACGACGTTCAGAAGTTATGGCGAAACGCTGAATACAAAACTCGTCTCTCCTCTTGGCGCTGTTTTGAAAGCAGGGGAGGAAGTGAGGTTTGAGATTCAGTCGAAGGATTTTCTGTCTATGGCTGTTGTCGTGAATGACGCGCTTCAAGTCATGAGCAAAAATGCCAAAGCAGGCTCTTTTGAGCTGACGCTGACTGTTCCGCACGCTCAAGACACTCTTGAGGTTATGGCGTCAAAGGACGGCAAGCGTTTCGATGGCTTGTGGTTTTACGAAATCGAGCAATAGCGTGTTTTCGCTTGAAAGAACAGTGTACTTTCTGCTAGAATTGCCGTATGACAGGTATCGTAGATTATAATGCAGGAAACATTAAAAGCGTGGAGCGAGCTTTGCTTTCTTTGGGTGCGGAATATGTGCGCTCGAAAAATCCAAAGGATCTGGAGAATTGCGACAGACTGATTTTCCCAGGCGTGGGAGAAGCCGCTTATGCAATGGAGCAACTCAAAAAAACTGGCTTCGACTCTTTCTTGAAAGATTGGACTGCTGCAAATAAGCGGCTTTTGGGCATTTGCTTAGGGTCTCAAATCATCTTTGAGCACTCAGAAGAGGGCGACGTTGAGTGCTTGGGGATTTTGAAAGGCTCTATCCGACACTTCAAAAACGTCTGGAAGGACTTGGAGGATTTTTCTCAAAGCACTGCTTCTCCAATGCAGGCCGTGAGCTTGAAAGTGCCGCATATGGGCTGGAACAACTTGGCTTTTGCAAATGGCGGCTGCCACTTGTTTGAGGGCGTTGATGAAAACAGCGATTTCTACTTTGTTCACTCCTATCTTATTCAGCCGTCTGATGAGACAATCGTAAAAGCATACGCGGATTATGGTTGTCGCGTGCCTGCTTGCGTTGAAAGCGGCTCTGTTACGGCATTTCAGTTTCACCCAGAAAAATCAGGGGAAGCTGGCTTGAGATTATTGAAAAACTTCGTGAATGAATAATTTTGACAAACCGCTTGTGGCGGAGGAGAAAAAATGCTTAAAAAGAGAATAATCGTTTGCCTTGATGTGAAAGACGGAAGAACGACGAAGGGCGTGAAGTTTCAGAACAATATCGACATCGGCGACCCTGTAGATATGGCTGAAGAATATTACAAGCAGGGCGTTGACGAGCTTGTTTTCTACGATATCATCGCTTCAGCCCGCGGGCGCGGTCCAATCCTTGATTTGATTTCACGAGTGGCGGAAAGGGTGTTTATTCCATTCTGCGTGGGCGGTGGCATTGGCTCAATCGAGGACATTCGCTCTACGATTTTGGCGGGCGCAGAGAAAATCAGCTTGAATTCGCAGGCGGTGAAAAATCCCGATTTAATCAGAGAGGGCGCGCGGGTGTTCGGCAATCAGTGCATTGTGCTTGGAATGGACGCGAAGAAAGACGAGACAACGCCATCGGGCTACCGTGTTTACATCAACGGCGGCAGAGTGAAAACTGACCTCGATGCGCTTGAGTGGGCAAAGAAAGCCGTAGATTTGGGCGCGGGCGAAATCGTTTTGAACTCGATGGACGCTGACGGAATGAAGACGGGCTATGAAATAAACCTCACGCGAATGATTGCAGAAAATGTGTCTGTCCCTGTCATCGCTTCAGGCGGTGGCGGAAAGAGCGAGCATTTGGTCGACGTGTTGCGCGAGGGAAAGGCTGACGCGGCTCTAATCGCGAGCATGGTTCACTCTGGTGAATACACCGTAGGACGCATAAAGAGCGAGCTTAATTCTGCGGGTATTCCTGTAAGACTGTAGTCGGAAAAAAGTGGGGAATTACGCTTTTACAATGCTGTAAAATGACGCTCCCCCTTTTTTTATTGGTTGCTGTCCCAAACAAAGCCTTTGTTATCAAGGATTTCAACAAAGAGTTTTTGTAAATCCCCTCTTGTAATCACTGCCCAAACAGCCAAATTATCAAGCATTGCTTCTCGGAAACACTGTGCAGTCTTTTTCATTGCACCCTCCTTCAAAATTGATTTACGATGTAACTATATCGCCTGAAAGATTGGTGAACAAGGAAAAATATAGCCGAAAATGTGTAATATCTGGACTTGCAAGGGGAATGAAGAATGGCAATGGTGGACTTAAAGATACGCTCTATCGACAGAGATACAAAACTTGAGACTGTGGAGACAGAAACTCCCGATTTCCCGTATCGAGCCGACATCGTGGATATAAATGCGCTTCACAAAAGCACTTATCCCTGGCATTATCACGACGATGTGGAGTTTTTTTATATGAAAGAGGGCGCTATCGAATACGACGTGCCGGGAAAATCCGTCGTCTTTGCAGAGGGCGAGGCGGGATTTGTGAACACTGCTGTAATGCACCAGACGAGAGCAAAGACTCTTCATTGCATTCAAGAAGAGCATATTTTCACATCTGCCTTGCTCTCTTCTCCTGCCACGCACAGAGCCGACAGCCTTTATATTTTGCCGCTGATTTCTGCTTCGGGCTTGGACATCGTGAAGTTTGAAAAAGAGGTGAGTGAGAGGGCGATAGAGCTAATGCAAAGAGCGATGAAGATTTTTGACGAAAAGGCGTTTGGATATGAACTTGAAATCCGCTCGCTGATGACGAGTTTGTGGCTTTTGACATTGAAAGAATGCAAAGAAAAGTCGCTTTTGGAGCAAAAAGAAAGCGCAGACTCCATTCGCATTCGAAAAATGGCGCTCTTTATCGACGAGCATTTTGGCGAAGGCCTTTCGCTTTCGGACATCGCCTCTGCTGCCGACATTGGCGAGCGGGAATGTTGCCGCTGCTTTTCGAGAATGCTTAAAACAAGCCCGATGGAGTATCTTTTGGGCGTTCGCGTAAATAAGGCGCAAATTCTCCTTTGCTCCTCGTCTGACACTGTGGAAAGCATTGCCGAGCAGTGCGGCTTTTCGAGCGGGAGCTATTTTAGCAAGGTGTTCAAGGCGAGAACTTCCCTTTCTCCGCGCGAGTTCAGAAAGAACTGACCCCCGCAGTGGTGCTTGATTACGCTCATGCGGTGGTGCGGGATTATGCTCCCGCGGTGGTGCGGGATTATGCTCCCGCGGTAGTGCGGGATTATGCTCCCGCGGTGGTGCGGGGTTATGCTCATGCGGTGGTGCGGGGGTATGCTCCCGCAGTGGTGCGTTATTATGCTGGCGCGATGTGCGCTATTATGCTCCCACGATGTGCGTTATTATGCTGGCGCGGTGGTGCGGGGTTACGGCTTTTCATATTGCGCTTTTTTGCTATAATCACAATATGAATCATCTTTCAATATTGGACATGGATATTTTTGAGAATCAGGCCGTAAAATCGCATTTCTTCAAAAACGGAAAGGCTGTCGAAGATTCGCCTGTGTGGGGAATGAGCCTTCTTGAAGCCTCTTCAATGCGCTTTCGCTACAACGAGACGAACGATAACCGTCCTTCTTTTTTTGAAAAACTTTTTGCGGGAAGAGAGCGGACTGTGACTCCCGTTGAGCTAATCCATTCAAAAATTGTCTATGCTGTTTCATCTTCTTCTGAAATTGCATGTCGCACGGGAGACGGCGTCATCACGAAAAACGCTTGTCTTTGCCCGACTGTGACGGTTGCCGACTGTATGCCGCTTTTCCTTTTTGACCCCGAAACTCGCGTCTTTGGCGCTCTTCATTCGGGCTGGAAAGGCACGGGCATCATAGAGGAGGCTCTGAAGACTGCAAGCGAGAAATATGGCGCAAAGGCAAAGGATTTTCTTGTGGCAATCGGCGCTCACATAAAAAGTTGCTGCTACGAGGTGGACTGTGAGCGCGCTAGTTTTTTCCGCTCCCAGTTCGGCGAGAATGCGGCTTTGGAGCGAGACGGCAAATGGTATTTGAGTCTTCTTGATGCTAACTTGAACATTCTGAGACGAGCGGGCGTCAAAGATGAGAATATAACGGTTTTGGACAACTGCACTTGTTGCACGAAGATGGCGGGAAAGAGCGTATTCGGCTCTTATCGTCGTGAGACGCGCTCGACTGCTGGCGTTCCGTTCACTGTGCAGGCGGCGTTCTGCTATTGGGAATAATTTGGATAAGGAGATTTTATGGAACGATTGGACAAGGTTCTTTCGCACGCAGGTTTTGGAACTAGAAAGGACGTTAAGGCGCTTTTGAAGGAAGGCGCTGTTTGTGTGAACGGAGAGGTTGTCAAAGACAGCGCGTCAAAGATTGATTTGGACAAGGACACGCTCAGCGTCGACGGTGAGAGAATTGTCATCAAAGAGAACATTTACCTTATGATGAACAAGGCTCAAGATTATGTTTGCTCTTCGAAGGAGGGCGACCATGCGACTGTTTTCGATTGTGTTGACGAGGAATATTTGCACTCTTATCTTGGCGGTGATTTGCATCTTGTCGGGCGGCTCGACATCGACACGGAAGGGCTTTTGATATTGACTAGCGACGGGGAAATGACGCACCGTCTCACGTCCCCGAAATCGCACTGCTCGAAAAAGTATCTCGTTCATCTTCGTTCTTCTTTGTCTGACGATGAGTTTGACTCTTATCGCGAAAAGCTCGAAAAGGGCGTTCACATCAGCGCTGAGGGCGACGACGGCGAATGGGACTGCGCCAGTGCTGTTTTGGAGAGGGCTGGAAGCGATGGAAATGCGGTCTTTCTCACGATTACGGAGGGGAGATTTCATCAGGTGAAGCGAATGTTCCGCGCTCTTTCAAACGAGGTCGTTTTCTTGAAGCGTGTGGCAATCGGGGAGCTGGTGCTGGACGAATCGCTTGCAGCGGGCGAGTGCCGAGAACTTACGGCGGACGAACTTTCGCTTCTCAAAGCAATTTGATTTTTGCCAAAAAAAGAAGCCCCCCACGACGAAAAGGGGCTTCGGAGAAAAATGAAGCAAAAAATCTTACGGAGGATTTTGCTCATTCGACCCATACACGATTCGAACGTGCTACCTACAGCTTAGGAGGCTATCGCTCTATCCAAGTGAGCTAATGGGTCATTCACGAATCAAAATCTATCATACATTACTTGATTTTTCAAGTGCCTGTACTTCCTTGAACAAAATGCCGTGTTCCATAAAGCTGTAGTACGAGTTTCTCGTGAGTATTATGTGGTCAAGGATTGTTATTCCAAGTATTTTTGATGCTTCTATGAGTTTCTTTGTGGTTTCGATGTCCTGCTCTGATGGATATTTGTTGCCTGACGGGTGATTGTGGCAAAACAAGACGGCAGAGGCGTTGTCGCGGATTGCGTTCGAGAAAATCTCGCGTGCGGAAATAAGCGCTTTGTTGCTTGCTCCTGCTGATACTGTTCTGATTTTCAAAATCTCGTTTGCTCCGTTTAGTGTTGCACAAAGAAAATATTCTTGATTTTCCATCGTTATGTATTTTACGTACGGAATCAAATCTTGAGGGCATTTGATTTTCACTCCGAGAACGCTCATTCTTCTTCTTCCCAATTCGAGCGCGGCGGCTATTGAAAGCGCCTTTGTCATTCCGATTCCATTTATCTTCAAAAGCGGCTTTACGCAATCATCGCTCCCTGCTTTGTTGATGACTGCGATTACCTTTTGCGACAGTTCCCTGAGGCTTGTTTTCTTTGTGCCAGTTCCAAGAATGAGCATTATCAACTCTTCGTCGCTCGGATATCTCAAGCCGTTTTTCAATGTCGTTTCTCGTATTGTTAGTTTTTCTTCCATGTGGAAAGTCTCCTTTGTAAAATACCGATACTTTTATAGTGCGAAGAAAATGATTTTTCTTTGCTTTGCGATTGAATTGCAAAAAATCTTATTTATCAGGGTGTTGTATGAAAAACATTTTCCGATTGGCTTTTGTTTTGCTTGCTGTTGTTTCAATTTTTTCTTGTGCCACAAGCAAAGGTATGCGCCGTCATGAAGTTCGTCCGATTTCGCGTGACCTTCGAGAAAAAGGAACGCGAACAGCCGCTGAACTTGCTGCTTTTTTCATGGCGAATGAACCGGGAGCAGACCGCGATGAAGTTGCGCGCTTGGCTGCGTTGTATGTGAAAGAAGCTGGTATCGAGGGCATCAATTCTGATTGCGCTTTCGCTCAGATGTGCCATGAAACAGGCTTTTTGAAGTTTGGAAATCTTGTTGTAAAAGAGATGCACAATTACGCGGGGCTTGGTGCAATGAACGCGGAAAATCCTGGCGAGTGGTTCGAAACTGAGGAACTCGGTGTTCGCGCTCAAATCCAGCATTTGAAGGCGTATGCTTATCCTGAGGGAACGCCTTTGCACAATGAACTTGTTGATAATCGCTATAAGTGGGTGAAAAAGGGAAGTGCGACCACGATTTTTGAACTTGCTGGACGTTGGGCCGGCGACAAGGAATACGGAGAAAAACTTGACCGAATTCTAAAGCGCATGGAAGAGTTTGAAGTCGGTCAGTCTTGGTGAGTCAAGGATTCTGCCATGCTCTTGAGCGCTCAACAGCGCGCTTCCATTCGTTGTAGCGCGCTTGACGCTCTGTTTCGTCCATTCCTGGCGTGAACACCTTTTCAACACGCCACTTTGAACGAAGTTCGTCCTTGCTTTGCCAGAATCCAGTTGCAAGCCCCGCAAGAAAAGCGGCTCCTGTTACACTCGATTCTGTGTTTTCAGGGCGATAAATCGGCGTGTTGAGTATATCCGCCTGAAACTGAAGCATAAGATTGCTGACACAAGCGCCACCGTCCACTTTGAGCGACGGCAATTTTATCAGCGAATCTTCCTGCATGCAAACGAGTTCGTCTTTGACTTGGAACGCGATTGCTTCAAGAACAGCTCGGCAAATATGCGCTTTGCTTGTTCCTCGCGTAAGCCCGATTATCGTGCCGCGCGCGTAAGAATCCCAGTATGGCGCTCCAAGCCCTGTGAACGCAGGAACAACAACGACGCCGCCTGAAGTTTCCACACTCTCGGCAAGCATATCCGTCTCGTGAGCGCTCTTGATTATTCCGAGCTGGTCACGAAGCCATTTTACAAGCGCGCCTCCCATAAAAACGCTTCCCTCAAGCGCGTATTCCACTTGCCCGTTGATTGAAAGCGCTATCGTCGTGAGAAGCTTGTGCTTTGACGAAACAGCGTTTTTCCCAGTGTTCATCAAAAGAAAACAGCCCGTGCCATAAGTGACCTTCGTTTCTCCCTCTTCAAAGCACCCCTGACCAAAAAGCGCAGCCTGCTGGTCGCCGACCGCAGAAGCAATAGGAGACTCGAATCCGCAGACGCTTTTGTCTGTGTGCGCGTAAACACAAGATGTGTCGCAGACTTTCGGGAGAATACATTTTGGAATCGACAAAAGTGAAAGCAATTCGTCGTCCCATTCAAGAGTTCTGATATTAAAAAGCATCGTTCGGCTTGCGTTGGTGAAGTCCGTCACATGCGCCTTTCTTCCGCTCAAGTTCCAGATGAGCCAAGTGTCGATTGTGCCAGCAAGGATTTCGCCCTTTTCAGCCCGTTCTCTGACACCTGCAATATTGTCGAGAATCCACTTGATTTTTGTTCCCGAAAAATATGCGTCAGGAAAAAGCCCTGTTTTCGCCTGAATCATCTCGCCATAGCCGCCCTTGATGAGCGAATCCGCCATCTCAGCGGTTCTTCGGCATTGCCAGACAATCGCAGGACAAACAGGCCGCCCTGTGTTTTTGTCCCAAAGCACGACAGTCTCTCTCTGGTTTGAAATCCCCACAGAATCGATTTGCTCAGCGCTAATCCCCGCCTTGACAATCGCTTCGTTAATCACGGAGTAAATGCTTCTCAAGATGTCATAAGGATTATGCTCAACCCAGCCCGGAGCGGGAAAATGCTGCGGAAACTCGCGCTGGGCAAAAGCGACTTTGTTTAGCGAGCGGTCAAAAAGCACAGCGCGCGAAGACGTTGTGCCTTGGTCTAAAGCCAGAACGTACTTTTCCATAATCAGAACGCCGTCGGAACGAAGTCAATTCCCTCAGTCTCGGCAAAACCGCACATCAAGTTCATATTCTGAACCGCTTGCCCTGCGCTTCCCTTGACCATATTGTCGATGACCGACACGACCTCGAGCGTTTTTCCGCCGTTGACCGCATAAACTTGAATGTCGCAGTAATTTGTGTAGCGAACGCTTCTCGTTGTCGCTGCCGTTCCCTCCGGAAGCACGCGGACAAAATGCTCTGATGCATAAAAGTCTGCATAAATCTTGTGAATCTCGGCTGTCGTCATCGCCTTTTTGAGCGGAATATAGACAGTCGAAAGAATACCGCGGTTTTGCGGAATCAAGTGCGGAGTGAAAATAATGCCCGTTTCCTTTCCAGAAAACTCGCGGCAGTTTCTCGCGATTTCTGGCTGATGGCGGTGAGAGCCGACCTTGTAAGCGCTGAAAGACTCGCCGCACTCGCAGAACTGGTTCGTCATCGTCGGATTTCGACCAGCGCCCGTGACACCGCTTTTTGCGTCGACAATGATGAGAGAAGTCTCGGCGATATCCGCCTTTAGTGCGGGAAGAATCGCCAAAGTGCTAGCCGTGACGTAACAGCCAGGATTTCCGATGATAGAAGCGCCCTTGATTTTGTCGCGGTTCATCTCAGGAAGCCCGTAAACCGCCTTTTCGTGCAATTCCTTGTGCTCCCAGTTCTTTTTGTAATACTCAACATAAGTGTCTTCGTCATTACCAAAGCGGAAATCAGCGCTCAAGTCAACAAACTTTTTGCCGTGCTCCTCGCAGTAAAGCGCGTAAGGCTCAGCAAGCCCGTTCGGGAGAGCCGCAAAAACAACATCGCTTGCCTCAAGAACTTTGTCCGCGTTTATCAAAAGCCCGTCAGTTTTTCCAGCAAGCTGACCGATGAGGTTCGGATACACCTCCGTGATGTTCTTGCCCTCAAAACTCACCGAACTCAAAAACAGCTTTTCGACTTCGCTGTGCTTCAGCAAAATACGAACGAGCTCAACACCTGCATAACCTGTTGCACCGATAATTCCAGCCTTAATCATTTCGTCCTCCGACACTGTATTTTTATCGCTTAAAATGATACACTACAGATATGAAACATTCAAGATTTACAACAGTCGCAGTTCTTGTTGCTGCACTCATTTTTTCATCATGCCAGAGCGTGAAGAACGTTTCTGAGGACACAACGCCTCAGGAACTTTTGAGAATGGCTCAGAATGCGTATGACCACGGTTCTGCAAGAAAAGCCCTTGCATATTATGATTTGCTTGCCGAGCGATTTGGCTCTGATGCGGGCGCGTATGTTGTTGCGCGCTACGAAGCGGCGCACATTTATATAAAAAAGCACAAATGGGCAAAAGCCGAGCCGATTTTGCAGGAAGTCGTCGAGATTTACCGCAATATGCCGGCAGGAACGCTTCCTGGCTCATATTTGAAGATGGCTGAGGCGGACTTGGAAAAAATCCCTCAGAAAAAGACATCTGAAACACAAGACGCCGAATAAATCGGCTTTGAGAATAGCGAAAGAAAGCGCTTCCCGTACAGTTTTCAAAATTGTACACGAGCGCTTTTTTTGTTTTCCCCTCGTGGACAAATTGACATTGCATGACTCGGAGCGTTTTCCTCTCGTGGACAAATTGACATTGCATGACTCGGAGCGTTTTCCCCTCGTGGACAAATTGACTTTGCACGACTTGGAGCGTTTTCCCCTCGTGGACAAATTGACATTGCATGACTCGGAGCGTTTTCCTCTCGTGTACAAATTGACTTTGCTTGGCTTGGAGCGTTTTCCCCTCGTGGACAAATTGACTTTGCTTGACTTGGAGCATTTTCCTCTCGTGGACAAATTGATATTGCTTGACTTGGAGCGTTTTCCTCTCGTGGACAAATTTTTTTTGTGTCATTCTGAGCGTAGTGAGTGAATACGAACGAAGTCGAAGAATCTACTTCTCCCAAACAAACGCTGCTGACAATGTTTTAGCAGATTTTTCGACTTCAAACGGCTAATCGCCGTTTTCCGCTCAAAATGACACTTTTCTACACCAAAAAAAATTGGGTATCTTTTTCAAGATACCCGTTTCTCTTAAAGTGATGTGCATGTAACTAAGAGCGGAATAAGCAAAAGCAAAAGCTCAATAACGACCGCTCGGGAAATTTTCCCCATAAGATTCCCCCTAAAAAGTACTACGTTATTAAATATTCGACGATTTTAGCAACAAAATATCGAATTGTCAAATCCCCCTAAAACGGACTGTCCTCCCATCGTCCTCTGTCGCTTTTTCGGTCAGGAACAATGATTGCATCAATCGTAATTCCTTTTTTATCCGCAAGCGCCTTTACATTGTCTTTTGTGTATTTTTTGTTTCCGCGCGGACTTGGGTGCGGCGGTGCGTCTCCGATGAGGATGACTTTGCGCTGCGCCTTTTTGTCCCACGGGTAAAAATCGATTGAGCCATAAAGCGCCTCATAGACTGCTTCTGGAATGTCCCCGCCTTCTGTTCCGTGGATAACGAATGAGTTTAGATTGCGCTCGAATTGCGTCAAATCTGTTGTGAACGGATACATTTTCACAGGGATTCCCTTGTAACTAAAATCACCTCCATAATCGCGATAGAGCAGCAGCGCCACGCGCACTTTCTCGAATTTCTTGAACTCTTCTTTGAGGCGCGGCATAAGCTCTTTTCGAAGCACTTCCATATCGTCTTTCATGCTGCCCGTGGCGTCGATTGCAAAAACGATGTCGGCGTCTTCTTTTGGGTCGATTTTCTCGATTGAATCGATAATTGCGTCTGGCAAAATTGAGGCGCGGGAGTAAATGAGCCGTCCTTTTCCCATATCAGCGATGTTCTTGAACGAATCGGCTGTTTTTGAGTTGTAATCGTCGGTGAGAACAGGCACTTTTTCTTCTTCTTCCTCTTTTTTCTCCTCGACTTTCGGCTCTTCTTTCTTTGGCTCTTCAGCCTTAACTTCTTCTTTTGGTTCTTCCTTCTTGCTCTCTTCGACTTTCTCTTCTTCCTTCGGACTTGCAATCACAGGGGAAGGAGGCTCGTCTTCTGCCGGGATGCCCAAGTCGAACATAAACGGATTGTCTGCGAAATCGCCTGAATAATCGCCATATTTTTCTTGGAATGTTCGGATATTGATGAAAGTTCCCTGCTTTATGTGAATGATGCCGTTTCGTGTCCAAGGGTATCCGTACTGCATGTATGCCGGAATAAAGATGTGGAAGCACTCTCCGAGTTCTTCGTGCATTTCTGTTGTGGAATCGATTAGCGAGAATCGAGCGCCTTCGCTCAAAAGAGGCTTTCCGTTCAAGAATCGCACTTCATCTCCGTTGATGGAATTGTATTCGAGGGCGCGGAATGCGTAATTGTCGGCAATGCCGTCCGGGTCTTTTGTTGTCTCCGTGAGCATCACGGACTGCACTCCGTCCTTTTTCCTGATGTAAAGATGATAGCCGGAAACGGTGTCGAAAGTGTTGCCGCCAACGTAATCAAGGCGAATGTCAGAGGCATATATAAGCATGTCTTCCTCGGCTGCGAAAGCGCTTGCGGCAAGCACGAGAAAAGCAAAAAAAGCGGTCAATTTCTTCATAATACAAATAATCGGCGCATTGATTTCAAACATTGAATTTTCATTTTTTTTGATGCTGTCAAACGTTACGGGAATGAAATAACAGCGCGTCTATTGAAACGGCAAATGAGCCTTGTATAATAGGGATATGGCTAAATCCAATCAAATCGACATGACAGAAGGCTCTGTCTTTTTTAAGCTCTTGCAGTTTTCTATCCCGCTCATCTTTTCATCTGTATTGCAGCTCTTTTTCAATGCGGCTGACGTTGTTGTGGTAGGGCGGTTTGCTGGCGTGAACTCTTTGGCAGCTGTCGGCTCTACGAGTTCTCTTATCAATTTGCTTGTCAATCTTTTTCTTGGTCTTTCGGTCGGCACAAACGTTATCGCCGCAAACTACTTTGGCTCTGGAAAAAACAAAAAACTTTCTCAGACCGTGCATACAGCGATTTTGCTTTCTGTATATTCAGGCGTGATTTTGACAGTGGTCGGTGTGTTCGGGGCAAAATACATCTTGCGCTTGATGGGCTCTCCTGACGAGGTCTTGAGCCTTGCGACACTGTATTTGCAGATTTATTTTGCGGGAATCACGGCTTCCATGGTCTACAACTTCGGAAGCGCATTGCTCCGCAGCAAAGGCGACACAAAGCGACCGATGTATATCCTTTTTGCGGCGGGCTTGATAAACGTCGTCTTGAACTTGATTTTCGTTATTCCGCTCAAAATGGACGTGGCGGGCGTTGCGCTTGCGACAGTGCTTTCTCAAGTGTTCTCGGCTTTTATGGTTATCCGCTGCCTCGTCAAAGAAAACGATGATTTCAAGCTCTATTTCTCAAAGCTCAAGATTGACCGCGAAATCTTTATCGATATTCTAAAAATCGGACTTCCCGCAGGCTTTCAGGGCATTTTGTTCTCGTTTTCAAACGTCATCATTCAGTCGTCGGTCAACTCGTTCGGCAACATCATGATTGCAGGCTCTTCCGCGGCGGCGAACATCGAAGGCTTTGTCTACATCTCGATGAACGGCTTTGCACAAGGCTCTCTGACTTTTGTGTCGCAAAACTATGGCGCAAAAAAGATGGACAGAATCAAAAAAGTTGTTCGCATTGCCCTTTTGTGCGCGCTCGTTGCAGGAACTGTGCTCGGGAACTTGGCGTATTTGTTCGGGCGGAATCTCATCGCGATTTACAACGACAACCCCGACGTAATCGAAGCGGGCTTGCTGAGAATGAGCGTGATTATGACGACATACGCGCTTTGCGGCATTATGGACGTTATGGCGAACAGCGTGCGCGGCATCGGTCACTCGCTCTTGCCTATGGTGGTCTCTCTTTTGGGCGCGTGCGGCTTGCGCTTGGTGTGGCTTGCGACGGCGTTCCAGATTCCCGCCTTTCACACTTGCCGCACAGTCTTCTTGTCCTATCCGATTTCGTGGGCAATCACCTTCGCGGCTCACGTTGTGTGTTTCTTCGTTATTTTGAAAAAGATAAAAAAGCAAGAAAAATAAAATGTGCTATAATCTGAAATCAGGAGGCTTTTATGTCAGCAATGGAAATGCGTGATTTTGGAAAACATTTTGCAATGTATTCGTATGCAGAGCAACTTGCTACTATCGAGTATTTGATAAAATTAATGCGGAAAAAGCAGGAACAAAACTCAAAAGATGACGGGTTTTCTGGCAGTGCAGAAGACAGGGCAAAGTTGGACGCGGCTATATCCGAAATGGAGAACGGAGAATACGACACATACAATAACTTTGATGATTTTTTGGCGGAAATAGCAGATGAATCGTGAATTACACATCGCTAGAAGTTTCAAAATCGATGCCAAAAAACTTACTAAAGCCGAAAAAAACGATACAAATGCAGTTGTCCTGAAATTACAGAAAGACAGTGTATGCTGTTTTTGATAGTTCTGAATGACAATATTTTCTAACATCATGCTTTGAAAAACACTTCAAAATACTAAATTTCTTTTTTAAAAGCGCAAAAAGAGCTTTAGAAAATCACGCTTTAAATTTAATTGCTCGCCTAGAAGAAAAGGAGCTGATTAAATTTAAAGCGCGTCAATCCTATTTTAAGGGAAGGAAATTAAATTTAAATCGTGTCAATCTTATTTTAAGAGAAGACGATTAAATTTAAATCTCTGCTTCCTTTTGCCAAAATCTGCTTTTTAAATTTGCTTCTTAGCCAATGATTGTGCCGATGAAATCTTTTTCGTCGAGGATTTTGCGGATATTTTCGATGTTCTTGCCGCCTGCGCAAATGACCTTCAAGCCCATCTCGCGAGCCTTCTTGCTTGCAATCGGGTCAAACGGGCAGTTCTTTCCTGGCTCCCATTCATCTCCGACCATAGCGCAGAAATCTGCCCATGAAATCGAGTCTATCGGCTTTGCGTCGGGATTCTTGCGCGGGTCATCGGTGTAGACTTTCTCGATGTTAGAAAGATTTACAACTGTGTCTGCGCTGAACTTTTCCGCGAGCAAAACTGCGTCGTTGTCGGTTGAGAATCCCGGCTTCCAGCCCGCCGCGAGCAAAATCTTTCCTGTGAACTCATTCGCTTGTGTCGGGTTTGTAACAACGTCTTCTTTGCACAAATCGCCGAAAATCGCCTTTACGAGCTGCGCGTTCAAGCGAGTCGCCATAATGCCAATCCAGTCGCAAGCGTTGTTTTCAACGTCTGAATAAACTTCGCGGCATGCGTTTTGATAAATGCGGGCAGGCGCGCCGCCTCCTACAACGAGGATAAGGCGTCTGTCGTCGCTTTTTGAAAGCCAGTCTTTGACCATCGCAGAAAAAGATGTCAAAAATGCTGTGTCCGGCTTTTCTGGCGCAACGATTGAGCCGCCGACTGATAAAACCTTTGTAACCATAATTTCCTCCAGAAATCTTCAAAATCTTAATTTATGCTATCATTCATTTTTGGAATTGTATAGGCGAACTTGATTTTGACCTTCGGACTTTCCCCCGAAAAGCGCTTTAGTAAATGCCAAGGATTACGGGATTGTTCCAAAGAGAGCTGTAGCTTACGTCTGCCGAAGAGGATTCTTCCCAAATCGATTGCAAGGCGTAAAAGCGCGGTTTGTAGACCGTCTGGCTGTTGACGATGACGGGCTTGACTTCGTTCCAGCCTCGTGAAAAGGCGATGTGCTGGCTGTCGAGATTGCCAAAGTAATACTCTTTGCTGTCTTTTTGCTGGATAAAAGGCGCGAACTCCAATCCTGCTCCAAGCGCCGTGTCGGCAGGAACCCAGCCAAAGCCCTCGATGTAGAACTCTGTCCACCAGTGCTTTTTGCTTTGTGAATTGCTGTCCGAAAGAATGCCTCCAATCGGGACGGCAGGAACTCCCGAAGCGCGAAGAAGCGCGGTGTATAGGAGCGCAAAGTCGTAAGCGTCTCCTTCTTTTTTCTCGATGACTTGTGAAATCGCAACGCTTTCGCTTCGCGGGCTTTTGAGCAATTTGAACTCGCTTGTCAAAAACTCATAGATGGCTTTTGCCTTGTAATACGGGTTTGTCTCTTTTGAGACGATTGACTTTGCAAGCGCGATAACAGCGCTGTCTGTGCTCAAAACGCATTTGTCTGCGGCTGTGTATGTCTTGAAAAGTTTCCGCTCTTTTTCGCTGTAAGGTCTTACTTTTCGCGCGTTTATGTCGGTCGCGATTGAATAAACTGTGATGATGAAGTTGTGGCTGAACTTTACGCGATTGTGAGGAGATGTTGAAAGCTGGAGCTGATGGACAATCGTGTTTTTGTAATTTTCGATTACAGGAGTCGGAATGCACTCGGAAAGCTCTGTTTTCGGCTGTGAGGAAAACTCGGCCGGGCGCGGAACTCGAAGCGTAATCGTGCTGTTTTCTGTTGTTGAAAGAGCGTTTGCGATGTCGGCTGTGAGCTGGACGACGTATGTGTGTTTGTTTGAATATTTCTTTTGTCCAAGATTTTGCGACACAGAAAGCGAAATGCGGTTGCTTTGTCCTTTGTCTGTCACGACGTAGCAGCTTCCGCTTCTGGCGCCGTCTGGAACATGCACTTGAATTTCTGTGTCGCTCCAAAGCTCATAATCAAAATCGTTGTCGGTTGCACAAATGTACTCGTCTTGCGTCACGTCTGTGGTCTCGTGGTTTGCTGTGAAATACACTGCTGACGAGCCGCGGGCGTTTCCGTAATTGCTGCCTTCGATTGTGATGATGTCGCCGATTGCCGCTGTCGTCTTCGACAACGACGTGATTATCGGGATTGACTTTTTCGGGTCTGGGCGCACAGGGGAAGGAATGTCGTTTTCGTTTGCGAAAAAGAGATGGTTTGATTTTTCGTGTGTGCTGACGAAAACAAGCCCGTCTTGCACATTTGACGGAATAATCACCTTTATTTCGTTGTCTTTCCAGTCAAGGTAGCAGCTTGAGGTGAGCTTGCTTCCGCCGATTTCCACGAATGAAGAGGAAGTGCGGCTGTTTCCGAAATTGGAGCCTGTGATAATCATTATATCGCCGGGCGCGCCGATTTGCGGATTTATTGACGAAAGAACCGGCGTTTTTTGTGCTTGCTTGTTCATTGCCCTCGTTGCGATTACAAAGATTGCGATTACAAGCACCCAAAGCGCCGTTCTGAATAGGGGAGAGCCCCTGAAGAGAAGTGAAAATCGTTTGTTGAAACTCAATTTCCGAAACCTTGCATTTCGTTTTCGCCGCAATACTCGATTATGACAGGGACTTTTTGAATACTCTCTGTGTTGTTCATATCTGCAAACGGAGAAAGCGTGATTTTTATTGACAGTGGTTTGTCAGGAAAATTTGGTCTGAAGACATCGACTGATGTTAGTGAATCTTGGATTGTCCTCAGGCTTTCCTGCTCGTCTTTTGCTGCAAAACTTGCAGTGTGCGATAGTGTATTTTGCTCTGATGAGATAAGCGATGTAAGATGTGTGTTTGGAATTGCTGCCTGCGGAATTTTTGGCATTTTTATGCTTTCAAACTCCTCTTTTGCTGCGATTTCGCTAGCATTTTCATTTTCAGGCATTGCTGTTGTGTTTTTTATACGAAGTGGCAATACAACTGCAAAAACAAGGGCTGCAGCTGCTGCTCCCGCTGTCCATTTTGAAATCGAAAAAGAATGAACGTTTTTGTTGTTTGCAACTTTTGCATAGCTCATTCTCACATTCAAACGCTCAAAACTTTCATCGAGGTCTTTTTGTGAAAAATCAAGGCTTTTGCTGTCGGCTCTGAGGCTTTCTTGCAATGCTTTCATCTGCGAAAGTTCCGCGCGGCATTTTGGGCATTGATTTAAATGCGCTTCGTATTCTGCAATATAAACGGGTGGCAGTTCGTTATCAAGGTAAATAGAATGAATATCTTTTTCAGGACAAGTAGACATTATCTTCTCCTATAAGTTTAGAAAGTTGCGTTCTGGCACGGAAAACTCTCACTTTCACATTACCTTCGGTGATGCCTAAGACTTTTCCAATCTCCTTGTAGTTCAACTCTCCATATTCTCTCAGAACAATTACTTCTTTTAGATTCTTCGGCAACTTATCTAGTGCTTTTTTAGCACGTTCGACAGCGTCTTTTTTTAACAAATCTATTTCGCCTGATTCTTGATGCCTTTGTTCTTCATATTTTGCTTTTTCATATGCCTTGCGTTCCCTTGTTTTTCGCTTGGCATAATTAAGCGAGGCATTTTTTACGACTCTGATAAGCCAGTATTTAGCATCGTCAATCGATGGAAAAACGAGCTTCTTTTCGTTTGCCTTTATATATGAATCGTGCACCAAATCTTCAGCTGCTTCTTCATCGCATACAATTTTGTATGAAATCTTGTACAGCAACTGCATTGTTGCGTTGTAAATTGTTCTGAAATCTTTCGGGTCTGCCGCATTCACACTTTGAATCGGCGAGCCCGTTTCTATTGCGCTAAACACAAAATCTCCAATATGGTTACATTTTATTTTCGAACCCACACAGTTCCGTTCGGAGTATCAATGATTTCAATTCCCTTTGCTGCAAGTTCATTGCGGATTTCATCAGCGCGTGCAAAATTTTTTGCTTTCTTTGCTTCTTTTCGCTCATTGACAAGAGCATCTATTACAGGCGCTTCTTCATCTCCTTCGTGTGTGTTTTCTGGAGTTGCTTCTGCTTGATTTTTCAGTGCTTGACTTGCACTTTCTATAAGACGAAGCCCTAATACACAATCCATAATCTTGATTAAAGTTACAATTTCTTTTGGTTCACAATGAGTATCTTTCACAGCTTTTTGCAACAGCGACAATGCTTTCGGTGTTGCAAGGTCTGTTTCAATCGCTTGTGCAAATTGCTCAAGAAATGCAGCTCCTTTTTCGCTTACGAGTGTTTTTGCTTTTTCAAAGGTGATAATTTCGTCGTCGTTGTTTTCTTTGCTGATATCGAAATTTGCTGCTTTCAAGACTTTTGCAATGCGCTGAACCAAAGCCGCACGAGAGTTTTTTGCGCTCTCCATTCCGTCTTCTGAAAAAACAAGCGGTTTTCTGTAATGCCCACCAAGCAAGAAGAAACGATAATCAAGAGGCTCAAAGCCCTTGCTCTTGAGAGAATAACCTTTTCCCTCTGGCATGTCTGTCTGAAGAGTAATGAAGCGACCTGATGATTTTGCCATCTTACCACCTTCAAGAAGCAAAAATTCATTGTGCATCCAATAGTTTACCCAAGGTCCTTCCTTTCTCTCCTCTGCACTAAATGCGCCCTCTGATTGCGCAATTTCGTTTGTGTGGTGAATTGGAACGTGGTCAATGCCGCCTGTGTGAATGTCAAAATGACGTCCAAGATACTTCATACTCATAGCAGAGCACTCGATATGCCAGCCAGGATATCCGCGTCCCCAAGGACTGTCCCAAGTAAGCGCCTGATTTTCAAACTTAGACTTTGTGAACCACAAAACAAAGTCGTGAGGATTTCGCTTGTTCTCATCGACAACGACAACATTTCGTCTTCCTGCTCCTGCAATTTGCTCGTCAAGCTGCAAATTCGCTAGCTTTCCGTAATCAGGATAAGTCGTGATGTCGTAGTAAAGATTGCCACCAGCCATATATGTGTGACCATTCGCTTCAATCTGCTTGATAAGCTCAATCATATCATTAACATGCTCTGTTGCCTTGCAAATCACATCAGGGTGGCGGATATTGAGAGCGTCAAGGTCAGCCATAAATGCATCTGTGTAGAACTTTGCGATTTCAAGAACACTCTGATGACGCGCTTCTGCTTGTTTTACCATTTTGTCTTCGCCGTCATCAGAATCACCTGAAAGATGTCCGATGTCTGTTATGTTCATAACGTGCTTTGTCTCATATCCCAAGAAGTGAAGAGTACGGTCAAGAATATCCCAACAAACATATGCTCTCAAATTTCCGATATGAGCATAATTATAGACCGTAGGACCACAGCCGTAAAATCCTGCAAACCCCTCTCGGAGCGGCTTAAAATCCTGCATCGTATGTCCCATTGTGTTGTAAAGACGTAATCCCATAATTTCCTCCGACAAAATTTTGTATCTATCATGAGTTGTTTTTATCAAACTCTTAATCGTTAGAATTCCGTATTTTAATGAAAATTTGCTCGAAATTCTTTGATTGTTAGTTTATAATAGTATCGTGTACACAATACGAGAAATAGGCGAAAATATCAAGGACTGCGATGATTTCAAAGGTGATGTGCTTTTTGATTTCCCCATGCACAAGCGTACAACAATGCGTGTTGGTGGAAATGCAAGCCTAATAATTGAGCCTGCGGATGAAAAATCGTTGGCTTATGTTTTGAAATTGTTGTCTACTGAAAAACTTGGATTTTTTGTTTTAGGTGGCGGAAGCAATCTTGTTGTTTCTGACGATGGCGTAGATATTCCTGTTGTATCGCTTAGAAGACTGAAAAGCGATATTGTTTTGACCGAAAGAGAAGACGGAGATTTGCTTCTAAAATGTTCAAGCGGCACTAGTTGGGGAGAGATTTTAAATTTCTGTACTGAAAATAATATTTCTGGTTTGCTTGAGTTTGCAGGGCTTCCCGGAACTGTTGGTGGCGCTGTTTTCATGAATGCAGGTTGCTTTGGCAATTCGATTTCAAAAGTGCTGAAAAAAGCAGAGTACATCACAGAAAGTGGAGATAAAGGCACTTATGAAATGAATGATGCTGATTGGGCGTATAAAAAAAGTCCGTTTCAGGATAAAAAATGGATTGCAACATCAGTATTTCTTCGAGTTTCAAAGAGCAATGATGATGTTAAAAATATTGCTCTTTCATATATCGAACAGAGAAAGGCAAAAGGGCACTTCAAAAAGCCTTGCGCTGGAAGTGTTTTTAGAAATCCTGAAGGAGTTAGTGCAGGGCTTCTTATTGATGAATGTGGGCTGAAAGGTTTTTCAATCGGAGGCGCAAAAATTGCTCCATGGCATGCAAATATAATAATAAATGAGGATAATGCTACACAGAAAGATATAAAATCGCTTGTTGATTATATAAAAACTGTTGTAAAGCAGAAGAAGAATGTGTTGTTAGAGCCAGAAATTATATTTTGGTGATTATGCAGATTTTTTTGATACCGATAAAATAGTATTAGGTTAAGAGGGATATATGTTACAACTATCAATGGTAAAGTTTTCTCGCGGTTCCTACATTCTCATGGAAGGCAATCCGGCGAACGACCGTATTTATATTATCAGACAGGGACAAGTTCTCTGTTCGCGAGAAAATTCTCAGGTTGGAGAAGCTCCGTATGTTCTTGGACCGGGCGATTTTATCGGCGTTGTTCCGTGTATGTCTGAGCATACTCAAATCGAGTCGGTTCTTGCTGAAACAGATACTATTTGTATTAGCGTAAAAAGAGAGCAATATCCTGAACTTATAATGTCAAATGTTGCAGTTGCTCTAAAAATCATAAAAGGCTTTGCAAAGCGAATGCGTTCTTTGAACAGCATGCTTGCACAGCTCACGTTGAAGAATGATATTTCATCTTCTGCTGAGCATCTTTTTGAGATTGCATCTTATTATGAAGAAATCGGAAAAATGAATTGTGCGTTCTTTGGCTTTTACCATTATTTGAAAGCATGTCCTAATGGTGATAACTTTGAGAAAGCAAAGAAAAAGTTTGCCAGAATGAAACCTCACGTTCTTCCTGCTGAGCAACTTCATCTTGAGCCGACAGCGGAACTTTTGAAGACTTACCCAAAAGACACAATGATTATGGCAGAATGTCAGGGTGGAAACGAAATGTATATCGTCCAAAGTGGTGAAGTTCATATCACCAAAGTTGTCGATGACCACGAAGTAACGCTTGCGATGCTCAAGAAAGGCGATATGTTTGGCGAAATGGCGCTTCTTGAAAACAAGCCTCGTTCTGCAAATGCCGTTGCTCACACTGACTGCCAGCTTATGACCGTAAACCGCGCGAACTTCGACAAGATGGTTGCATCTCAGCCGCAGCTTGTTGCACGCCTTACAACAACACTCGCAGACCGCATTTGGTCAATGAACAGACAGCTTTCGAATGCGCTTCTCATAGACCCATACAACAGAATGATTGATATGTTGGCTCTTCAACTTGAAAAAGCCCGCAATATTGGAAATGCTTCTTACACGACTCCATTCACAATTATGGATTTGGCTGCAATGTGCGCTATCGATTCAGGCGCTGTTCGCACATGCCTTGTGAAAATCAAAAATGACACAAGACTCAAACTTAATGCACAGAACAAAATTGTCGTTTCAAGTTGCAAATCTATTATTGAAACAGCCGCAACGTTCAGGAAGCAGATGTATGCAAAAAAATAGATTTGTTATTGCAGTCCTTGCCAGCCTCGTCTCTGCACTTCTTTTCGCAGAGACACTTCCTACAGGCTATGGAAATGTCAAACTTGGAATGGACGTTGACAGCGTGAAAAAAGCGCTGAAAAGCGTTCCTGATTTTGGCTATCGCGGAGAGCGCGATGTGTCGCTTTCCCCATCGAACAGCGAAGTCATCATAGAAACAGATGCCACAAGGCTTTCTGCGTCGTTCTTTGACCGCTGCTGGTTTCAGTTTTACGAGAAAAATCTTTACATAATCACGCTCAACTTGAATCCATCTCGAATCGATTACGGTTCAGTGTTCAAGAAACTTTGTGAAAAATACGGAAACCCCGATACCTTGAACCCAGATAAATCTGTTTGGCAGTCTGACAGCGTGATATTGAGCCTTGAAAAGCCTCTTGCGCTAAAATACGTCGATGCCGCGAAGTTCAAAAAATTGCAAGATTCGTCAAATGTCGAAAAAAGCGAGAGCGAAAAAAGTCGCGATAAATTCCTTGAAGGTCTGTGATGAAAGGTTTTTCAAAAAAAATTTTTTTTGTATTGATGATATTTTGTGCTTCTTTGTCGTTTTCAAAAGCCAAAAAGTTTGATTTGCCAAAAAAAGAACTCGTCGTCACATGCAAAAACGGTGAAAAAATCACGATTACAGCGGAAATCGCGCGTTCAACCGAGGCTCGCAATTACGGTTTTATGGAGCGCGAGAATATTCCCGACGGCACAGGAATGCTTTTCGTGTTCGAAAACGACCAGATTTTGCGATTTTGGATGAAGAACACCCCAAGCCCGCTTTCGATTGCCTACATCGACAAGAGCGGCAGAATCAACGAGATTTTTGACATGAAACCATACAGCCTTGAGTCTGTCGAAGGCACGCGCTACGCCCGCTATGCGCTGGAAGTCCCTCAGGGCTACTTTTCCCGCGCAGGAATAAAGGCAGGCGATGTTATTGACTTGTCGTTCTTGAAATAATTTTTTTATCCATAGATAGCCGCAGTTTTTCTTTCAAAAGAGAACTGCGGTATTTTTTTGTCTTTTGAAACTTTTTCCACAAAAAACGAAATCTGAAATGAGCATTGAAGCTTAGGCAAAAAGGAGGCGATTTATTGAATGAGTATTGAAGCCTGGCAAAAAAGGAAGCAATGTCAACTTGAATTTTGTCTCCTTTTTAAAAAAGGAAGCAAATTCAACTTTTTCATTGTCTGCGTATGATGTTTTTTGTCATTCCGAACTTGTTGTGGAATCCGTATCGCGCTTGCTTTCTTTGCATTACAGTATGGAGGCTCTTGGTATTCCTCTTTCGGAAAAAAACAAAGTATGAATGTATGATGAACTGCTTACTAAAAATAGCAACGCATTGTAAAATTAAAATATGTTACAATCAATTACTGATTTTATGAAAGCCAAAGAAGAAAATGGTCTTCTTTTAATAGACCCAAATACTGGAAGCGGAAAAACATATTCTGCTTGCCAAGCTATTTATAATTATGTTCATAATACTAAAAATCCAAAGAAAGTATATTTTACAACTACTCTTTTAAAGAATTTGCCTATTAAGGAATTAGAAAACTGCTATAAAGAAAACAAAAATATCAATTTTAGCAAAGAAGTACTTGTAATAAAAGCGAATGTTGAATTTATAAAAGAGAATCTTGAAAAAGTAAATATTCCTGAAGAGTATAAAAAAGAAGAATACGAATATTTGCTTCAACTTGTAGAAGAAGCAAATTCCAAAGGTTTTGAAAATGCTAAGCCCATTTATAAAGAAGAAATTGAGAAGCGACTTGAAAAAGCAGAACGAGATTTTAGAAAATACTTAAAAAATAAAATTATTTCTAAGATTGACGGAACAAGTGATGAGAAAAAAGACAAAATCAGAAATGATAAGCGTTATAAATGGATAGGAGATATTTATCCCACTGTTTTTACTGATGATTACAAAATATATCTTCTTTCTATAAAGAAACTTTTAACAAGGAATGATACTTTGATAAAACGTAGTTATCAGTTTATTTCTGCTGATAATTTGAAAGATGCGATTGTATTTATAGATGAATTTGATGCAACAAAGAAAACTATACAGGATTTTCTTATAGAAAATGCAAAAAATACTGAGAATGATTATCTCGAGATAGTGAAAGAACTTCATTCAAAATTGCATTATCATACACCGACAACAAGTTCTTATGAGTCGTATATAGCTTATGCTAAAAATAAGCCGTATCTTGATACTATAGAATCTTTGATGAAAAGAGCAGATTCAATATTTGAGCATTATGCGCTTAATTTTAATTACAAAACAGAAAACGTTGATAGAAAAAGAGCTTTTTTGTTTTTTGATGGCACATTTAGAAGTTATTTGAAGAATAATTGTCATTACATTAGAACTGTTATAGATAAAGAGAATAATAAAGTAAGTATTTTCTTTGAAACCAAATGTGATTACAATAAAAATAAGAATACTGAAACAGATATAAATATTTATTCCTTACTTAGAGATATTACAAGCTTCCTAAATGCTTTTGCAAAATTTGTTGAGCGTTGGGCAAGTGTATATGAAAGAGATGAAAATGAAAGGAGAAAACAAAATTATGAATTCCCTGAGCTTTTGACTTCAGAAAATGCTATAAGTACGATTTGCAACAATTATATAAAAGATGAGCATTTAAACACTATTTTGCAAGATTTAGTGAAGTCTACGACTTTGAGAAACTTTAATTGTACAGATGCTGTAATTGGAGATGTTTCTTTCTACAATCAAGGATATAAGTTCTTTGAGTTTATAGATAGCGACAGTCATAATGAAGAAACAAAAATCCATTTTATTCAGCAAAATGATACTCCTGAAAAAATCATGCTGTTTATGGCAAATCATTGCAAAGTTATCGGTCTTTCTGCAACAGCAAAGATAGATTCTGTTCTTTCAAATTATTCGCTTGATTATTTAAAAAATGAAGTAAAAAAGAATTTTGAAAAAATTTCTGAAAAAGCATATAAAAGATTAAATGATGAACAACAGAAAAAATGGACTTTTTATAAAGACGGCAAAATAAAAGTCAATGTGTCATCTGTTGATAAAGGCGTAGAGAATAAAACTGTAAAAGATAGGTTGCAACTTATTGCAGAAGATTCTGATGTTGCTCAAAATATGCTAACAAAGCTGATCAATCTTAATTTATTAGACAAAGATAAAGATTATTATTTCACGCGATATTGCAATATTTTTTCTGTGATAAAAGAATTTATTGAAAATGATGATATAAAATCTTTTCTATGCTTAAATATGGCATTGCCTAAAACTGACAATGAGAAGTTTTGCTTAAACATATTCAAAGATTTTTCAGAACAGTATTGTGTAGTTCACGATAAGGAAAAACTTAATATAAGAGTGCTTGAGAGCAAAAACTTTGAAACGGAAAAGAATTCTGTTTTGGAAGATCTTGCTGCTGGAAAGAAAATATTTGTATTTTCGTCTTATCAAACAATTGGTGCGGGGCAAAACCTGCAATACAAAATTCCAGATACAGAAAAAGACAAGATTATTTCTCTTTGCTGTGATAGAGGTGATGATAAAGAAAAAGATTTTGACGCAATTTATCTAGGTGATGTTACAAACGTAATAACTAATTTTAGCGAGAAAAAAGATTTGACAGAGCTTTTGACATTCTTGTTTGAGATACGCTATCTGTATGAGAATAATGAAATCAGTCCAAGAGAGTTGAAGGAACTTGTTGAATTTGGCTTCAAGGCGTATTCAAAAGAAAAGAATTGCTATAATCCTGTTGATATTATCAATACTACAAGTGCAAGAAGAAAACTTACGAGAGATGTAATTCAAGCAGTTGGCAGACTTTGCAGAACGAACAATAAAAAAGAAAATATCTATATTTACACAAACAATAAATTGCTTTCAAAACTTGATGTAAATTGTGTGAAAACAGATTATATAAATCCAGAGTTAAAAGCATTGTTTGATTTTGCAAAGGGATATTTTCAGCCGCTTCCTAGTGAAGAAACTAAACTTGAGAATCTGGCTTGCAGAAAATCAGAGCAAGCAAATCATTATATAAAGGCAATGCTCCAACGTGATTGGAATGACATAAGAATGCAGTTGTGGAAAGAGCTTCGCGAATGTGTTCTAAAATATCCGACTGCTTCAAAGAAGATTTTTGATACATACGACATTGTAAAGAATTTTTACATTCCGAATTATGAAAATAAATCTGTTTATCATTATGCACAAAGAGGCGATTTCCAAGAGATAAAAATAAACTTGTTCCAAGATTATTCAGAGTTCAAAAAAGAGCTTGACGATGATTATATGCCTATGATTGTAAGTGAAGACTCTGCAAGATTGAAAAAGCTTTTCGCATATAAGGGTCTAAAACAATTTTTTGAGCAAAGAGGATTTGCAACAGAATTTGGAAATGAAGATTTTATTCTTTGTCCAGTATTGTTTAACAATATCTATAAAGGTGCATTGGGAGAAGTGGCAGGAAAATTTATTCTTGATAATGAATTGAACACAGAACTAAAAGAAATTAAAATTCCTGATTATTTTGAGTTCTTTGATTTTAAGCTTAAAGACGGGATTTATATTGATTTCAAGCACTGGAAAACAGCTTTGCTTGTAGAAAAAGAAAGATATACAAAACATATTGCTGACAAGTTGGAAAAAATTGGTGGCAAAAAAGCGTATGTGATAAACATTCTAAAAGAAGCCGATTATGAAATAAAGCAAATCGGCAGTATTGTAGAGATTCCATATCTTATCGATGATAATGGAACGGTTAACGAAAAAGCTATAAAAAAGATTGCAGAGGATATGATAAATGAAAAATAATTTTGCTCAGAACAAATATCCTATTTATACAAATAATTTTGATGTTAAAATTAACAGAGAGAATATTGCTAAACAATATGCGATTTTTCAAATAGTAACAGAAGAATCTTTTTTTAAAACAAACGTGCTTGATATTGCAGCTGATAAGTTTAAAGCTCAATCTGTTGCATATTACAGAGAAAATCGTTGGTTTGCTATATTCAACAAAAGTTCTGTATCTTTTAATGATTTTAGAACTGAAATACAAGAAATAGATGATACTTCGATTGTGAATGAAGTTGATTTATTTGATACAGACAAAGACAGCCGTAAAAATATACAAGATGTTGAATTAGCACAACTTTTAGTTAATTCTCTAAAGAACAGAAAAAGCAACAAATTTTCTTATAATAATATTACAGGCAAATTGTATTATCCAATCTCTGATGATGTAAGCCCAAAATCAAAAACTTTTGATATGTTGGATATACGTTTTTTTGATCATAATGGCATTATTGCATTAGAAGCAGATTCTATAGCTTTTTCAGAATATAATTCTCTTTTGAAATATGGGCATAAAAACGTAAAGAAAAATTATGTTTTTGATGATAAAACAGGAGAGTTCCGAAAAAGATTGGATAAAGATACTGATAAGGATTTAGTATTTTTTGACAGAGGTGCATTATCAAGAAATGGAAGTAGGACAACCTTTCTTGATTTTTCAAATGAAGATGATTTTCGTAAGTCTAAAACAGGTATAATCGCAACTTTTCTGCAAGATGTAAAAGAAAAACTTGGAGATTATATACAAATATCTCAAGTTCCTCTATATGATTATAATTCTTATGATAAGAATTGTGATGAATATGAGTGTAAAGATTATACAACATTTTTGCAAAAGAAAGGCATTTGTGTTGTAGATACTGTAAAAACTACGGAATCAAAGAATATTAGGAAAAGTATTTGTGGTTTCTTAGAATCAAAATATGGGATAAAAGAAATTTCAAAGAAACGAGAGCAAGAAAAATATGTTATTGAGATTATTCACGAAAAAGATAGCGATTTTTATGCAACGAAAAAAGATGAGATGATACCTAATCTTTTTGAGGAGTTTGATAAACCTAGCGACCCTCATAATTCCTTTACAGAAAACGACATCATTCAGCATATCACTATAGAGAATTTTGAACTCGAACATATAAAAGACATTATGAACAAAGTCATTCAAGAGTTGATTATAAAAGGTGATGTGCTGCACGATAAGCAGATTTCACTTGTGGATTGGAATAAAGCTAAAGAATGGAATTTTGTTTGTTGTGGTACAGGGGTTAAGAATAATTCTAAAAACTGCTATGAGTTTACTTACTATAAAATGTCTGTTTCTCGCACTGGAAAGATTTTTATAGAAAAGCTAGAACCAAAAGATTCCCCATTTGGTGATTGGAATGTAATAGATAGAATTTTTCGAAAATACAACAAGGAGAATAAAAATAAAAAATCTTCTGTTGAATGTATTGTTTATGAAAATATAAATGAAATCAATGTAATTTATGAAACAAAGCAATTTACTCTTCCAAATGTAGAAGAGATTGCAGATGAACTCAAGATGTCTAATCCTAATAATCGAATTCTCAAGTCTGATGTAAAATCTTATATTGAGGAGTTTTTTAAAGAAAAAAATCTGTCTGATGAGCAAAAAGTGCCCTTTGAGAAGATTTTGAAAAATATGGAAAGCTGTTTTGGTAATGATATTTCATATTCTGATATTTTTAGAAGCAAAGATAATAATTTATACTTAAAAAAGATTGTGCAAGAGTTTAATGAATGGGTAAGGATTTCAAAAGGGAGTCTTTTGCACGAACAATTACGACGAGGAGAAAATAAAGATAAAAATTTCAATTCTTTCCTTGGGATAAAAACCGTAAAACAGAATGGAACGTTTAAATATTTTGTAGGAAAGAAAATGGAATCATTACAGCAATCTGTAAACTGCTCTTGTAAAATTCGTGATGTAATTCCATGGAATGAGGATGGAATAAATCCTGATGGGAAAATTTTATTTGATGAATTTGCACATATGCTTACAGTTGACTTTGTGAGAAACGGACAGTATACGGTTTTGCCTTTCCCTGTAAAATATTTGAATGAGTATATCCGATTCTGCGAAAAAGATATTGATTTTGACTGATGTTTTATGCACTAAAAACAAACGAAAAGCGCTCCGAGAATATCGGGGCGTTTTTTTGTGCCTTTTTGAAAACTGAAAACGAGGGCGGAAGCCAAAAAAAACGAAATCTGAAATGAGTATTGAAGCTTGAGCAAAAAGGAAGTGATTTATTGAATGAGTATTGAAGCCTGAGCAAAAAGAAAGCGATTTATTGAATGAGCATTGAAGCTTAGCAAAAAAGGAAGCAATGTCAACTTGAATTTTGTCTCCTTTTTTAAAAAAGAAGCAAACTCAACTTTTTCATTGTCTGCGCATGATGTTTTTTGTCATTCCGAACTTGTTGCGGAATCTCAGTATGACGGATTTTGAAAGATTTACGAAAAGTTATTGCTTGTTTTTGACGGATTTTGAAAGATTTTGATTGACTTATTAAGAATGGTGGCTTATAGTTTTATCAACAGGGAGAAAAAATATGCTTTCAAAAGAGCGTCAAGCGATTATTCTTGACGAACTGAGCAAATATAAAAGTATCACGATACAGCAGATTTCGGAGCGGCTTGACGTTTCGGAATCGACGGTGCGGCGCGATTTGGCAGAACTTGACGCAGAGGGGCAGCTCACGAAGGTGCACGGCGGCGCGGTTTTGCGCTCGATGTCGCAGATTAGCACGAAGGACTCGACGGTTTTTGCGCGAAAGGCTTTCAACATCGATGAAAAGGAGCAAATCGCAAAATACGCGGCTTCTTTGATTTTGGACGATGATTTTGTGTATTTGGACGCAGGCACAACGACGGATTCGATGATTAAATACATCAAGGCGAAAAACGCTGTGTTTGTCACGAACGGGTTTTTTCATGCGCAAAAGCTCTCTGAGGCGGGTTTGCGCTCTTATATTCTGGGTGGCGAGATAAAACTTTCGACAGAATCTATTGTGGGCGAGGAGGCTTTGGAAAGTCTTTCAAAGTACCATTTCACAAAAGGTTTTTTCGGCACAAACGGCATTAGTGCGACGCTTGGATTTTCCACGCCAGAGGTAAAAGAGGCTCTTATAAAAAAAGCGGCTATGCAAAGGACGCGGGAAAAGTTTATTTTGGCTGACCCGACTAAGTTTTCAAAGCTTTCGAGTGTGACTTTCGCCGATTTTACTGACGCGATTGTTATCACGACGGCTCTTGAGGACGAGGGCTACAAGCAGTTCAAGAACATAATCGAAACTTCTTTGATTAAAGAGGTTACGGAGGGAAAAGAATGATTTACACATTAACGGTCAATCCGTCTTTGGATTACATTGCGGACGTGGAGCATTTTGAATGTGGCAAGGTGAACCGAACGTCAGGCGAAACGATTTTTGCTGGCGGAAAGGGAATCAACGTGTCGATTGTGCTTCACAATCTTGGAATCGAGAACCGTGCGCTCGGCTTTACGGCGGGGTTCACAGGGCAGGCAATCGAGGGAATGCTCAAAGAACAGGGCATCAACACTGATTTCATTCGCCTTGAAAACGGGGTTTCCCGCATAAACGTGAAGCTCAGAAGCGACGAAGAAAGCGAAATCAACGGGCAGGGTCCGACGATTACCGAGGGCGCATTGAAGCAACTTTATGCAAAACTTGATGCGTTGAGCGAAAACGACACGCTCGTTCTTGCGGGAAGCATTCCGCAGTCTTTGCCGAAGTCTTTCTACAGCGATATTATGGCGCACTTGTCTGAAAAGAAAATCCGCTTCGTTGTTGACGCAACTGGCGATTTGCTCAAGAACGCTTTGCAGTACAAGCCGTTTATGGTAAAGCCGAACAATCACGAACTTGGCGAGATTTTCGGCGTTACGCTAAAGACCCGCGATGAGGTTGTGCCTTACGCGAAGAAGTTTCAGGAGATGGGAGCGCAGAACGTTCTCGTGTCGATGGCGGGCGAGGGCGCGGTTTTGGCTGCTGCAGACGGTAACGTCTACAAGGGAAGTGCTCCAAAGGGCAAGCTCGTGAACTCGGTCGGAGCTGGGGACTCAATGGTCGCGGGATTTATCGCAGGATTTTTGAAGAGCGGAAAATATCTCGACGCGCTAAAATCAGGCCTTTGCACTGGAACAGCGAGCGCATGCTCTGAGTTCTTGGCGACACAAGATGAAGTGAATGCACTTCTTAGTACTTACGACGGAATTGAGGCATAAACCTCGTATCGAATTGGATTTTACAATGGGCTTATGTCCATTGTCAGATATAAAGAAAAGTTGGTTCTATTTAAGGAGGACACTTTATGAAGATTTCTGAGTTATTGAGCAGAGAGAGCATTGAACTTAATGCTTCTGCTAGTGACAAAAAGGACGCTATCAACAAAATCGTTGACTTGATGGCAAAAAGCGGCAAAATCGCAGATGTGGACACTTACCGCAAGGGCGTTTTTGCTCGCGAAGAGGAAAGCACAACCGCTGTCGGTGAGGGTGTTGCAATTCCGCACTGCAAGAGCGACGCAGTGAAAGCGCCTGGATTGGCTGCGATGATTGTTCCGAACGGTGTTGACTTCGACGCTCCTGACGGCGACAAGGTCAATGTGATGTTCCTTATCGCAGCCCCAAACACAAAAGACAATGTTCACGTCGATGTTTTGAGCAAGCTTTCTGTGTTGCTTCTTGACGAGGGCTTCACGGCTTCGCTCAAGGCTGCAAAATCTGTTGATGAGTTCATCGCTGCGATTGACAAGGCTGAAAGCGCAAAAGATGCACAAGAGCAAAAGAGCGTGAACAATGCGACAGTGCTCGCTGTTACGGCTTGCCCGACTGGTATCGCTCACACATATATGGCTGAAGAGGCTTTGAAGAAAGCAGGCGAAAAGCTTGGCGTTGCAATCAAAGTTGAAACACGCGGCTCTTCTGGCGCAAAGAATGTTTTGACAGACGCAGAAATCGCTTCGGCAGCGTGTATCATCGTCGCAGCAGACACAAATGTCCCAATGGCACGCTTCAACGGAAAGCCTGTTATTCAGGTGCGCGTCGCAGACGGAATCCACGACGCAGAAAAGCTCATTAACCGCGCTGTTGCAAAAGATGCTCCTATTTACCACGCAGGCGCAGACGAAAGCAAAGAATCAAGCGCAGGCTCTGGCGGATTCTCGCTCTACAAGCACTTGATGAGCGGCGTTTCACACATGCTTCCGTTCGTTGTTGGTGGCGGTATCTTAATCGCACTCGCCTTCCTCATCGACGGTATTTACTGCAAGATGAACAACATCGTTCCAGATGGAACATTCGGTTCTATGCTCCCGATTTCCGCATTCTTGAAAGGCAAAGTCGGCGGTGTTGCATTCGGCTTCATGCTTCCAGTTCTTGCGGGCTTCATCGCAATGAGCATTGCTGACCGCCCAGGTCTTGCGCTCGGCTTTGTTGGTGGCGCAATGGCTGCAAACGGAACATCAGGCTTCCTCGGCGCATTGGTTGCAGGCTTCTTCGCAGGATACACAACACTTTGCTTGAAAAAGGCGTTCTCTTCATTGCCAAAGAGCCTTGATGGTATCAAGCCAGTTTTGCTCTATCCTCTCGTTGGTATGCTCATCGTCGGTATCGGAATGAACTTTGTTGTAGAGCCAATCGTTGGATTTATCAACACAATTTTGAACAACGCATTGAACAGCTTGAACGGCGCATCTGGCATTGTCTTGGGACTTCTTCTCGGCGGAATGATGAGCGTCGATATGGGTGGCCCTGTAAACAAAGCGGCTTACGTCTTTGCAACAGGTATGCTCGCACAGGAGCACTTCAACATCATGGCTGCTGTTATGGTTGGCGGTATGGTTCCACCGATTGCTATCGCAACAGCAACACTTTTGTTCAAAGACAAGTTCACAGAAGAAGAGCGCAAAGCAGGTCCTGTCAACTTCGTAATGGGCGCGGCATTCATCACAGAAGGCGCAATCCCATACGCCGCTTCTGACCCAGCACACGTTCTTCCTGCTTGTATCGCGGGCTCAGCAGTTTCTGGCGCTCTTTCAATGGCGTTCAACTGCACACTTCGCGCTCCACACGGAGGAATCTTCGTATTCCCTGTAGTTGGAAATCCAGTGATGTATGTCGTCGCCCTTTTGGTCGGTTCTGCTGTCGGCGCAATACTTCTTGGAACGCTCAAGAAAAAAGTTTCTGAATAAGTTTGTGTTTTTATTGCCCATTTGCTAGACAAAAATAGCAAATGGGATTTATAATTCACCCTAAGTTTTTCGCGTTTTGAAGGAGTACATATGAAAACTTTTGAGTACACAATTACAGACGAGCTTGGTATCCACGCACGCCCAGCAGGAGAGCTTGTAAAAGTAACAAAGCAGTTCGCTTCAACAATCAAGCTTGATTGCAACGGAAAGAGCGCAGACGCAAAGCGCCTCATCGCAGTTATGAGCCTTGGTGCAAAGCAGGGCAACAAAATCACGGTGAGCGTAGAGGGTGCAGACGAGGCTGACGCAGCCGCCAAGCTCGAAGAGTTCTTCAAGACTCAGCTGTAGTATTTCGTAATCAAACAGCGAAAAAAAACAGACCTGTTTTTCGGGTCTGTTTTTTTTGTGCCATTGGAGAACAAGTTTTCGGAATCTTGAGCGCAGATGCTGAAACGAGTTCAGCATGACAGAAAAACAAATGTTTCTCATCTTTCACAAAATATGATGTCATGGAAATTGGTTATTGAGCGAAGTCGAAATGACCGATGCCGAATAAAATAGAGGTGACTTCGTCAATGCTCAGCCACCTCATTGCACACTGCTTTCCAACACTCAGACGGTGAACTGAACCATCTGCTCGCTGATGTCCGAAATCGCATCTTTCATTCTGATTGACATGCCCGAAAGGTCGACGCCGCTTTCGCTGACTCTGCGCGCGCCTTCGCTCATCTCCTCCATGTTGATGCTCATGATTTCGCTTGAGTCCTGCAAAGTTGTAATGTTGTCAAGAATCGTGCTGTTGTCGGCGCTCATTTCTTTTGACGCTCTCGAAACAGCATCAGAGCTGTTCTTCATTTGCTCAAGCGTTGAGATAACGAGTTTTGAGCCGTTGTTCTGCTCTTCCATCGAATCTTTTATCGTGCGGACAATCTGATTTGTGCGCACGATTTCGTCCGAAACAGAAGTGAACGCTCTGCTGGACTCTTGGGACGCCGCGACGACGTCAACAATCGAAGATTGAATCTCTTTTAGCTGAACGCCGATTGTTTTTGACTGCTTTGAAGACGTTTCTGAAAGCTTTCGGATTTCCTCGCTGACGACAGCAAATCCACGCCCTGCTTCCCCTGCGTGAGCCGCTTCAATAGCGGCGTTCATTGCAAGAAGGTTCGTCTGGCTTGCGATGTTTGCAATCGTGCGGTTCGCCTCCTGAAGCATTTTCGATTTCTCTTCAATCTGCAAAATCTTTTCGCTCACAGCCTTCTCTTTTGTCTGCCCTGACTGCGCCTGCTCCTCAAGGTTCGTGAAAACACTCGCCATATTGTCGACAGCCGCATTAACAGAACTGATGTTCTCGACCATAGTTTCGATTGCATTTGAAGCGGACGAAACCTCTTGCGACTGCTCACTGATCATCTTTTCGAGCGACGTGATATTTTCGGCAATCTGATTGACAGCGTGGGCGGTATCTTGAACGCTCATATTCTGGTTGTCGATAGACGAATGCACTTTCTTGATGTTTATGATGATATGCGAAATCGCCTCAGTCGTGTTGCTCGTTGAATTAGACATATCAAGACCAACAGTATTAAGCATTTTCTCGCTGTCCTTGACTTTTGCGATAATGCTCTGGAATTTTTCCAAGAACTTATTTTCCTCTGCCACAAGTTCATCAAAGACCTTGAAAACTGATTTCTTTTTCATAATGACGCGCTTGGTCAAATCGGCGTTTCCGCTCGAAAGCTCTGCGACAGCGTTCTTGAGGCGTCGAAGCTGATTTACCATTCCAAGAATCGTAACAGAAAGTTCCACGATGACAAGCAAAACGACAGCGGCAACAACAAGCCAGAACCAAATATGCTGATAAAAGAACGCTTTTTGAATCAAAACGATTTCATTGCTTTCGTCGCTGAGCACTTTGTCGCCGTTTGCCGCAACAAGGCGGAAACGATACTTTCCAGGCTTGAGGTTCGTGTAATAAGCAGCCCTCTCTTTTCCCCACGCAGAAAAATCTTTGTCGAAGCCTTCAAGTTTGTACTTAAAGCGCATCAACTCCGACGAAACAAAACTAAGACCTGCAAAATTAATTGCGATACGTCGAGCGCCAGCAGGAATTACAATCGGGTTTTCGTTCGGGAATGAAAGACGCTCGTCAATGTTAATTCGCTCAACATTGACAACAGGCTTTATCTTGTTCGTCTGAATCTTCATCGGGTCGCAAACAGCAAAGCCGTCCACAAGCGTGAAATACAAAAGCCCTTGAGAATCGCAGATGCTGAGACTTGTTGAAGTCGTTCCGACAGTCTTCAAGCCGTCAAAGCGGCTGTAAAACTTCGGCGCAATAATAGCGTTCGCGTCTTTTGCCTTTTCGTCCAAAGCCTGCTTTTTCACGCTTGAAATACCAGCGTTGCTAGTAAACCAAGCATTGCCCGCCTTGTCCTCGATGAGCTGGAAAATGCTGTCTGTTCCAAGACCTTCCGCCTTCGAATAATTCGTGAATTTGCCATTCTCAAGGCGACTTACGCCAGTTCCAGTACAAACCCAGAACGCTCCTGAAGAATCCTTTGAAATCTTGAAAACAATATTTCCGACAAGCCCTGATTCCGTCGTGTAATGCTCAACAAAGCGGTTTCCGTCCATAACAATGACGCCGCCGCCGTCCGTTCCGAGCCAAATCTTGCCGTCAGACGGGTCTTCATAAATTGCCATAATGTAGTTGTGCGCCAGCCCGTTGTCTTTCGTGAATCGCTCAACAGCGCCAGTTGAAGCGCGCACAATGTTCAAGCCCGAAGTCGTTCCGATATACAAATCTCCGTTTTTGCTCTCAACAGCCACACGAACCTTTTCGCCCGTAAGCCCGTCCTCTTTTTTCCACTGCCCGACAAGTTCCCCGTCAGGCGAGAAGCGAAGCTGCCCAAGATTTGCGTAAGTGCTGACAAGAATATCGCCGTTTTTCGCAATACCGACGTGTCGGACACGTGCGCCCATACAAAATTTCGTGATTGCGTTCACCTCGCTCTCAAGGTCATAGCCGTCGCGGCGATAACACACGACGCCCTTGTCGCACGCAAACCAAATGCGATTATCTTTTCCCTCAGCAATCGCGTTCACCGAAGACAAAAGCGGATACACCTTGAAAATACCGTGATTGAGCTTTTGAATACCAGCGTGGTCAGTCGCAAACCAAATATTTCCCTCGCGGTCCTCAAGAATCTTGTTGACGCTGTTGTCAACAAGCCCGTCATTTTCCGTGATTTGCGTCAGCTCTCCGCCTCGAAGCGTAACAATTCCCGCGTCAGTCGCAAACCAGATAACGCCGTTTTTGTCCTCAACGATACTGTTGACGCAAGTGCCTCTGCCTGAAGTCACCGCAAGGTCATATGTCGCGGCTCCTGCTCCCTCGCCACGAACTGCAAAATGCGGCGAAAGACCGAACCAGAGCGTTCCTGAATTGTCCTCAGAAACACAAGTCACAGTATTTTTATCAAGAGAGCTGTCATTGAAATGATATTCAGAAAAGCGCCCGTTCTCAAAATAATAGATTCCGCCAGCGCTGTCCGTCGAAACCCAGACGCGACCGTTTTTCGCGCAATAAACTTTATTGCAGATGCCCTTCAAATCGCTGTGCGAGTTTTGGAACGCCTCGTCCGGATTTTCGACCTTGAAATCTGGAGTAATGTAGCGGATTCCTCCCGCCGTCGCAACCCAAATATTTCCTTTCTTGTCCTCGCAAAGAGAGCGGACAGAGTTATTCGCAAGCCCGTTCGCCTTTGAAAACGAAACGACATCCTCGCTTGAGTCCATCACAATCCTAAAAACGCCCTCGTCGTTGCTACCGACCCAAATTGCGCCGTCCTTTGACTGACAAACAAAGCGAGAAGACACAAACGCAAACTTCTCGTCAAGAGAGCGGTTGTAAACATTGAAATTGACACCGTCGAACCGCACCAAGCCTTCGTAAGTGCCAATATAAATATAGCCTTTGTCGTCCTGAAAAATGTCAGAGACAGTATTTGCAGGAAGCCCTTCTTCCTTCGTGTAGCCGCGGCTCACATACTCTGACAAAAAGTCCATTCCGTCTGCCCAAATAGAAATCAGAGCAAAACAGAAAACAAAGAAAATGAAAAATAGTTGTTTCATTCGTTCTTTAATACCTCAACATTTATTCTCGCTCTTAATTCTAACACACTATTATTCAGATTTCACCAAAGAAAAATCCCAAAAACCCGTCCGAACGCTCCGACGACCTTTTGGGATTTCACAATTGCTCGACCGAACGCTCCGACAGCGTTTTGGGATTTACCAATTGCTTGTCCGAACGTTCCGACGACCTTTTGGGATTTCACAATTGCCCGACCGAACGCTCCGACAGCCTTTTGGGATTTCACAATTGCCTGTCCGAACGCTCCGACAGCCTTTTGGGATTTGGAAAAACCTTGCCAGAATGTTCCGACGGCATTTTTCCGTTTGGAAAAACCTTCCCCGAATGTCCAGACGGCATTTTCCGTTTGGAAAAAACTTCCCCGAACGTTCCGACGGCATTTTCCATTTGGAAAAACCTTCCCCGAACGTCCAGACGGCATTTTCCGTTTGGAAAAACCTTGCCAGAATGTTCCGACGGCATTTTCCGTTTGGAAAATCATTGTCAGAATGTCCAGACGGCATTTTGCAAAAAAACTTTTTGAGGCATAAAAAAACGGGGTGAAAAACCCCGTTCAAAAACGATAAAAAACCGCTTAACTACTCGATGATTGCGATAATATCGCTGTTCTTGAGGATAAGATAGTCCTCGCCGTCAATCTTGACAGCAGTGCCTGCGTACTTGTCGTACATAACGCGCTCGCCAACTTTCACAGTAATCTTCTCTTTCTCTGTTCCAGGACCTACTTCAACGACTGTTGCAGTCTGAGTCTTCTCCTGTGCAGTTTCTGGAATGATGATTCCGCTTGCTGTCTTTGATTCGCTTTTTTCTGTTTTGACAAGAACACGGTCTGCCAACGGCTTAACTTTCATATAGATTCCTCCATAAATGATTTTGAACGAAAAATTGTGGCATTTTCGTTCAGTTTATTGTTTGTTTATCTCAAAAATCGGGTCAAAATGACACACCCATTCACCATGAAGGTTATTTGCGTATCACTTTGTAATCCAGTTTTCATATTTAAAGATAAGAAATTCAATTTTAATCGTCAAGGAAAATTTGCTTTTTTTGTTTCCATTTTGTTTTTCATCTCTTTTTCTTTTGCTCTGACAAAAAAAATCACAATTTTTTTGCAAAAATAAAATAGTTGGCACGATTGTTGCAAAATCATAAGTGTAATCAATTCACGAGAGGTTTTTTTATGATGAACGACGAATCAGTTTTGACCACATATCTTAAGGAAATCAACAAGATTCCGCTTCTTTCACGCGAAGACGAGAATGAGTTGGCTATCCGCGCTTATAATGGCGACAAGGAAGCAAAACAGCGTCTCATCAAATCGAATCTTCGTTTTGTGGTTACAGTCGCGAAAAAATATCGAAATCTCGGAATGGAGCTGGGCGATTTGGTCAGCGAGGGAAATATCGGACTGATGACTGCGGTTGAGCGTTTCAATCCAGAAAAGGGCTTCCACTTCATCTCTTATGCTGTTTGGTGGATTAGACAGGCAATCATCAAGGCTCTCAGCGACAAAAGCCGCGCAATCCGCCTTCCTGCAAACAAGGTTTCCGACATGCTCAGAATCGAGCAGACAGCGCACAAAATCGGACAGACAGACAGCGAAGACCAAAAGATTTCAAAGATTGCCCATTCGCTCGGAATGGAAAAGAAATACGTTTACGAAATGCTCTCAATCGGAGATGATATTTATTCTTTGGACGCTCCAATTTCAGAGAACACCACAAATGTTTTGGGCGATTTCGTCGAGGAAAACCGATACGCAGCGCCAGAAGACAATGCTATTGAAGAGTGCATGAAAGATGATTTGACAAATACTCTTTCAACGCTCCAGAGCCGTGAAGCCTCAGTGCTGAAGCTTCGCTACGGTCTTGAAGGCGGAAAGCCGCTTTCTCTCGAAGAGATTGGAAAGCGATACAACTTGTCAAAAGAAAGAATCCGCCAGATTGAGATGTTTGCAATGAACAGAATGAGACATCCGTTCAGAGCGACCCGTCTTTCTTCATACGTTGCCTGAGGAAGTCGAAGGCGTCAGTCCGCGCCTGCATCAATATTTCTTTGTCGCGGCTGATGTCTGCAATGGCGAACGTCAAATAACCAGATTGTGCTGTGCCGGAGAACTCTCCAGGCCCTCGAAGGCGCAAATCCTCTTCGGCGATGTGAAAGCCGTCGGTGCTTTGTCGCAGAACCTTCATTCTTTGAATGCCGATTTCCGTTATGTTCTGGCTGTAAATCAAATAGCAATATGACTGCAAAGCGCTTCTTCCAACACGACCGCGAAGCTGATGAAGAGCGGCAAGCCCGAAGCGGTCTGCGTGCTCGATAACCATGCAAGTGGCATTCCCGACATCAACGCCGACTTCAACAACAGTCGTCGCAATAAGTACTTGCACTTTTCCGTTTTTGAAATCCGACAAAATTTTGTTCTGCTCGTCCTCATCAACATTGCTGTGAACAAGGGCGCATTTGTATTCAGGATAGATTTGCTCGCTCAAAACGCGATACATATTCTCGGCGGACTTCAGATTTTGTCTTTCGTCCTCAACCGACGACTCTTTTGCATTTTCGCCCTCAATTCGAGGGTACACAAAATACGCCTGATGCCCTGCCGAAAGCTCTTTTCTCACGGCGTTGTAAACATTCATTTCGTGTCCCATCTTCGTCAAATACGTCTGTATTGGCTTTCGCCCGCCTGGAAGCGTTCTGATTGTCGAGATGTCCAAATCTCCGAACGACGTGAGAGCGAGCGATTGCGGAATCGGAGTTGCGCTCATCATCAGCAAATGCGGCGTAAAAATGTCCTGTCTGCCGTCTTTTTGGGCGGCAATGCTCTGTCTCCCTTTGTCTAGAATCGAGTTTCGCTGAGCAACGCCAAACTTGTGCTGCTCGTCGATTATCGCAAGTTGCAAATCCTTGTAGACAACCGACTTTGAAAAAAGAGCGTGCGTGCCGACGACGAGCGAAACATCGCCTTTTTCAATCGCCTTCAAAAGATTCGCCCTCTCTTTCGCCTTGATGTTTCCAGTCAAAAACGCCACACTTACACCAAGCCCCTCAAGCAGATTCGCAGCATTTTCCGCGTGTTGCCTCGCCAGAAGTTCCGTTGGCGCCATAAGAGCGCTCTGTCCTCCCCAGTCGGCAACACGAAGGCACGCAAAGAACGCCACCAGCGTCTTTCCGCTTCCGACATCGCCCTGCAAAAGACGCTGCATTGTCGTAATGCGCTCAGTTTTTTCGCCCTTCTTTTTCAAAAGCTCCTTGTTGCGAGAAGAAAAGCCTGAATCAATATCCTTGTCCATCTCGAAAATCACGCGCATCTGGTCGCCTGTGAGCGAAAAGGGAAGTTTGTCAAAAAGTTTTTTCTGCAAAGGCGAAAGAGAAGAGGCAAAACTCTCTTTCGTAATTGGCGTAAAATCCTCGAACGCTTCCTTTTCGATGCTTTCGTCAGGGAGATTCCCGCGATGCTCAAAAGCACGCTTCGCCATCGATTTTTGAAAATTGAACAACTCCTCATAAACAAGCGTTTTCCGAGCTTCTTGGGTGTCGCTGAGTTTTTCGGGCATATGGATTTTCAAGAGCGCTTCTTTTTTGTGCAAAAGCCCGCGCTTTTGGCGATATTCCTCGCTGATTTCGTCTTCAATTCCGATTGAATATTGCTTTAGAGCCTGCTTGACAATTTTTCGGAATGTCTTTTGCGAAAGCCCTTCCGTCAACGGATAGACGCTGAAAACCTCGCTGTTCGGAATCGAAAGCGCGGAGGCCTCGGAGAGCGTTTTTTCGTTCGGCTGGAACATTTTTTCAATCTCGAACGACGTCGACTGCAATTTTCCATATTTTATCTCGAACTTCCCCGTAACACAGGCAATCGAGCCGACAGGAAGGCTTTTTTCAAGAAAAGAGCGATTAAAAGCGACGATTTCGCCCTGAGCCGTGCCGTCGTTGATGATGATTTTGAGCGTCTTCATCCGCCCGTAGCCGAACCATTCGTGTGCGACAACCTCGGCAATCGTGTGAACCTTGCCTTTCTGAAAATCGCAAAGCGGGAGCCGCTGTGTTCTGTCGTCGTACTCGCGGGGAAAAGTTGAAAGCAAATCTGCGACAGTAAAAATATTCAATTTGGCAAAAAGAGCGGCGGTGTTCGGTCCGACTCCGCTCAAATTTGATACTGGCACCAAAATTTCACAAAGTTTCATTTTTTCCTCCGTCTTTTATCATAATCAGACAGTTTTTCAAAAAAGTATCAAGAATAGGAAATGTTTTGAAAAGTATACTAGAAACTATTGTCATGCTTAACTCGTTTAAGCATCTGCCTTGATTGAATAGATTCCGAAAACTTGTTCGGAATGACAAATTGTCAAAAAAAGCATACTTTTTGTAACACAAATCCAAGAATATGCCTTCTCCAAGTTGGAAATTCAATCTCCGAGTTAGGAAATTTCTTCTCCGACTTTGGAGGAACAATTTCCAAGTTAGGAAATTCCATATCCGACTTCGGAAAAACAATCTCCGAGTTAGGAAATTCCTTCTCCGACTTTGGAAAAAGAATTTCCAAGTTAGGAAGAACAATTTCCAACTTTGGAAATCAAATTTCCTTGATATGAAAAACAATTTCCAAGTTGGATTATGAGATAATCCACATAAAAAGCAAAATATTTCGGCGAAAAATGACAAAATCAAACATTATTTCGCGCATATTCTGACATTTTTTTCACGATTTTTTGTTTGCCGCAACAACTCGGAAAAGTATAACACAAGGGCTTCAAAACAAAAAGAGTGCTTAAAGTAGTAATTTTATTTTATTTATGTTAGAATGAATTATTGTGGATGCAAAGAAATCTTTACTGAAATCAGAATTTACGAGTGTCGACCTCAACACGTTCTTTGACGAAGAAGACAAAAAGAGCGACGACCTTTCTGCAGGAATCGTGCTTTATAGCGCGCATGAACAACAACTTATCGGAGAAGTTATCAACAAACTTTGGAAGCAGGACCCGGAGAGAGTTGAGCCTCTTCAGAAGCGGCTTGACCATCTTGAACATCTTGCCCGCGCTATTGCAAAATTTCCAAGTCTTCTTGAGCGCTCGACGCTCACGGCAAGTGTGAGAACACCGCAATCACTTATTGAGTCTTTGATTGCAAACCAGTACGACGGTGATTCTATGCTTCATTTGCCTTCAAAAGCGTCTATGGGCAAGGGCTATCTTGTGGCAAAGATTCACACGTTCTCATCGATTGCCAAGCTTGCCAGAAGCGCAAAACTCGGAGAAGCGCTTGCAAGCGGCTTTGAGGACTTGACGGTGTCTCTTTTGTTCACTCTTATGGCTGAGGACGTGTATCTCAATCTCATCAAAGACACGTCGCTCGACATCGATGTCCGAAGAGAGCTCGCAACATCTCTTATCATTTTGTGGGAGCACAGCAGCGACCAGAATGTTGCGGATATAGCGCCTGTCTTGCAGTCGGTCTGGAAAGCACGTCGTGAGCTCGCTCCTGCGTTCGGTACGATGGTCGGAACAAGCGAGCTTTTGCTTATGTCAATCAAGATGGACGAAAAATGGATTAAGTTCATCAAGCAAAAACTTGGAGAAGCCGACGTTTCTCAGGCGATGGAAGAGTTCTTGTTCGGGCTTTCTTATGAGCAAGTCCAAAAACTCAGAAGCACGCTTCGTGAAAAGAAAATCCCGTCAATTGGACGCGATGAGGTTTCAAACTTTTTGGGGCAGCACATAAAAACGGATATCACTCTTGATTATCGCGATTTTTATTTGCTCTACACAGTCCGCCGTGATAATGCACGCGCAAGAAAACGCCTTAATCTTGAAGGCCCGAAGAAAACTCTCGAGGACCATTTCATCAGTTTTGTAATGGAGCTTAACCGAGAGAAACAAATTAACGATGTCTATGCAAAATAGGCAACAGAGGGAAATATGAGCGAAGGAAATGAAAATATTGAAAAAGTAGTTCGTCGTGTGCCGTATCGCTTCGGCGAGAAAATCCGAAAGGTTCGCGAAAGAAAGGGCTACACGCTGAAAATGGTTGCAAGCCGCGCAGGCGTGAGCGAAAGTCTTGTTTCGCAAATCGAGCGAAATCGCGTATCTCCAGCAATTGACACTCTTCTTGTTCTCGCAGACGTTTTGGACATCAATCTTGAATATTTGTTCGAGGAATATCGCCGAGAGCGTCCTGTTCAGGTCATCAAGGCTGACGAAAGGCGCACAATCGCAGAAGACGATGTTCTTTATGAGGAGCTCGCAAAACCTGCGGAAAGCGACGGAAAAAACGCTGTTGAGTCTTATGTCGTGAATATTCCTGTCAACGGACACACTCACCGCGGCTCTTACGGGCATTTGGGACGTGAGCTTGGTGTCATTGTTCAAGGGAAAGCGCGTCTTCACTATGAGAATCTCACATTTGACCTTGATAAAGGCGACAGTGTTTCTTTCTCGGCAAGTTCGCCTCATACGCTTGAAAACACAGGCTCTGAAACGCTAAAAGCATTTTGGGTCGTAACTCCACCGCAGCGTTTTATTCAATAGAATTTTTCTATGCAAAAACTCATTCGCATTGCCGCCTTGTTTTTTCTTCAGGCGGCTTTTATTTCTTGTGCAACACTTTCTCTGCCTTCACAAAATCCAAAGGAATACGAAACAGCACAGTATATCCCAGAAAATCCTGACTGGCAAAATGCAAGCGAAAACGGTGAGATATGCTTCTTCTCTTTTGAAAATCCAACGCTTCCGCTTCGCTACACAGTTGCAAAAATTGACCTTCGCGCAAAAAATCTCCAACTTGTCGCCTATCCGAATTCAGGAACGCAAATCTCAACAAAAGATTTTTCTTTCGACGGTATCACGATAAAAGATTTTCAAAGGCAATCAGGCGCATTTATTGCAATAAACACGACTCAATATGCAAAAGCAAATCCTTTTTTCTCACGAAAGCGCAAAATAATCGGGCTTCAAAAATCCGAAGGCACATTGTTTTCGCCTCCAATTTCACGCTATGCCGCGCTTTCACTTTGCTACACACAAGATAATGAATTGAAAGCAAAATGTATCAGCTACCAAGATGAAAAAAGCGCTGACTCAGATTTTGCAATCGGTGGCTTTTTTATGATTTTGAGCGGCGGAGAACTTTTCGACAGTTCCGGAAAAAACTTTTCGTACACATCGAGAAACTCACGAACTGCCGCTGGTGTTTCAAGCGACGGACAAACACTTTTTTTGCTTGCGGTTCAAGGTGAAAAGCGAAAAAAAAGCGCAGGATTAACATATCCAGAATGTGCAAAACTGCTTTTGGCATTGGGAGCAAATAGCGCAATCGAATTCGATGGAGGAGGTTCAACAGGAATGATAATCGCCAAAAAAGACGCAATAAAGCCACAATCAAAGCGAAAAAATGCGTGCTATATCGGTTTTTTATTTACAACAAATAACATTTTTAATTGACGAACAATTATTTATAAACTATTATAAAAGTATGGGTGTTACAACTAGTCAGCAACTAACTAAATACTACGACCTTTTTAGGGACACGGAGATTCCTTTTACTAAGGACGTTATTCTGACGCTAAAGATGGATCCTCGTCAAGTTTATATAAAGTGCAATGGCGGACAGTGGCCTTGCATCGTTAATTCAACTTCTTTTCAATTAGCGAGAATTATCGTTGGAATAAAAGGTGGTGCTTTTCAAGAACTCTCTCAAGAAGTAAAGAAAACAGAAGACCAGAAAAGAGTATTCCAAATCAGATTTTGCTTTTATGACGCCAATAACCAGCCTATAAACTTTTTCGTTTCTGGAAAAGTTGATGCGATTGCAACATATATGCAATCAAAAGACCTTGTCATTGTAACGCTAAAATTCACGCAGCGTCCGCCTGACGACTTGATTGAGCCTGTTGGACGTCTTCTTGAAGCAAATGCAAATGCGCTCAGACGAAAAGAAGAGCGTATTTCAATAAATGCTGACAGCATGCGAAAACTTTCGCTCACAAAAGAAGAGACTTTTGTCATGATAGACGAAGTTCCTCGAAAATGTATCGTTCGAGATTTGTCTTTTTCTGGCGCAAAAGTTATTTTGCTTGGAGTCGAAAAATTCCTAACAAACAAAAGCACTGTTTTGAAACTTGATTTTGAAGACCCTGTCGAGAAAATCTCTATTGCAGGAACAATTGTTTCAGCAGACCTTGTTGAAGGAAGAAAAGATATTGTTGCGGCAAGTATCAGTTTTGAAGAAGCAAAAATTCCTCTTGCATACAAACTGCACATCAACAATTTTGTGACAGCTGTTCGAAAGAATCAACTCCCGCAACAGGGCGAACAAGCACAGTCACAGAAATAATTCTTGATTAAAAAATACAATATTCACAAGGAAATCTCATTTTTATGAATCTGTCTAAATCGCTTGATTCAGTTTATTACATTACTTTGCCTGAAGAGTTTAAATTCTCTTCAGCTGCAATGCAAATCGATGTGACAATTCCGCTTCCCGTTCAGAAAAAAGAAGAAGGGGATGCGGATTCTTTTGATATGACAAGCCTGTCAGAAGAGCAAATCCTTGCAGGCTTGCTCACTGTTTTGGCATATGACAGAACGAACAAGCACCTTGATTATTATCGCTCAATCTTGAAGCAAGCGCGTCCAAATCTCAAAAAAGAGCTGACAAATGCCGCGATTCTCAAAGCGAAAAACGAAGATTTCGACCTTGCAGAAGAGATTTTCGATGCACTTCACGGCTACGACCCTGAGGATTTGGTAACGATTTTGAATATGGCGCTCTTTTTTGACCAGAGAGCCGAATCTTATCGTCGAGCAGGTTTGACAGAAGACGCCGACGCCTACGATGCAAGCGCAATCGAGTATTACACAGAAGCAATGGACGCTGACCCGCCGCTTCCTGACGCATATTTCAACGCAGCGTTTTATTACATGAAGCAAAATGATTATATTCGCGCAAAAGACTGCATGGAGACGTATCTTGCGCTCACTGTCGATGTTCCTGACAAGGAAATGGGCGAAAACGGCATTTACAAAAAGAACCGTGCGCAGGAAATCATCGACAAAATCAGGAATGGAAGCCTTGAGGATGTCCGTTTCCACAAAGCATACACGCTTATTCGCGATGGTGAAGAAGAAAAAGGCGTTGAGCTTATCGGTGAGTTTTTGCAGAAAAATCCGAAGGTCTGGAATGCGTGGTTTATGCTTGGCTGGGGATTAAGACGGCTCTCAAGATTTGAAGACGCCGAGAAATCTTTCCTGAAGGCGCTTGAAGTTGGAAAAGATTTTGGCGCTGAAAACTGCGACACATACAACGAACTTTCAATTTGCAGCCTTGAAAAAGGAAATAGCGAAAAAGCAAAAGAGTACTTGTTCAAGGCGCTTGCGATTGAGCCTGAAAACACAAAAGTGCTTTCAAATCTCGGCTACCTTGCGCTGAAAGCAGGAAAAATTGCGGAAGCGCAAAAATATTTCTCGACAGTGCTTGAGATTGACCCGAAAGACAAAATCGCTCTCGTCGAGCTTGCAAAACTGGAAAACGAAGCGCAATAAAAGAAAAGGCCCTTGTGAAAATCAAGGGCTTTTTTATTTAGCGGCTGCCGTTGAAGATTTTGTATAGCGGCGGGCAGAGCTTTTTCAGCGTAATGCCGACTGCTGTTCCAATCGCGACACAAAGCAATGACGGGACGATGAACTGTACCAAACAGCCAAAGCCATGAAGCGGGATAAGCCGATGGCTGATTTTGTTCAGACTCGTTCCAAGAAATGGCGTGTGAATTGCATACAAAAAGAAAGAAAATCCTGCAAGATATTTTGAAAGTGCAAAAAGTTTTTCGTTTTTGATGATTGAAAGAGAAAGTTTCAAGAAAAACAGACAACTAAAGATAGTTCCAAGACCGTGCAGTTTTACGCATTCAGGATTTTTGATACTGACAAACGCCGAAAGCAAAAGCAAAATCGCATATTCAAAGTAGCTGACTTTGTCGGCAAGCTTAAAGAATGAGATGCCATATTCTGCGAAAAAGAAGCCCGCCATATAAAAGAAAATCGCAGTGCCAAAGCCCATCGGAAGAGGATTCAAGTAGCAAAGCGTAATTGCCGCAAGAGTCAAGAACGGAACTTTCTTTGCGATGAAGCGCAAAAGAGGCGATAAGACAATAAGAGAGATTAAATCCCTCACAAACCAAAATTGATACACAAGAGGCACTTGATTTCCATTTCCAATATCATGAATCCAAAACAAATTGAGCCAATCAACTAAGTTCCAGTTTCTCACAATGTTGTTTTCGTTTTGAAAGAACGATGAAAGTTGAGGAATGGACTGCGCAATAAAATAAAAAAGGACATTGAGCAGCGTCCACGCAATATACGGCACTAAAAGACTTTTTGCCCTCTTTTTCAAAAGCATTTTGTAGCTGTCGCCTTTTGAAAACTGCAAGAAGCCCGCAAACAAAAAGAAGAGCGGAACTGCCGCACCACCAAGCACATTAGTTACAATCGCCTTTAGCCAAGTAATTGCGACAGGCTCTAAAAAGTCGAGGTGATAATAGTTTATCGCCTCATCGGCTTTTAAATTGTTGTGGATAAACACGACAAAAACAATCAGCAAGAAACGCAAGGCTGTTATGCGTTTTGAATCTTCTTCTGTCAAACTTTTCATACAAAAGATATCTCCTTTGAAACACAATTGTGTTTTTAGAAAGATAATTACACAATATTGTGATAAAAGCAAGGAGATTTCACAATTGTGTTAGTCTGGCGCTATGAATTTTTGGGAAAACGTAGATTATGTGCGCGAATACAGGGAGATGACGCGCAAAGAACTGGCGTTCAAGGCTAATTTTTCCGTAAACAGCATTTCGACAGGAATAGCGCGAGGAAGTTTTCCTGCGGTGGACGTGGCTTGTAGAATTGCGAAGGTGCTTGACGTCAGCGTTGAGTTTTTGACCACAGGAGACGCGATGAATTGCGATTTTTCCAAAAAATCAAAAAAACAAGAAAACGAAAACACGATGAAAGACGAACTCGAAAAAAGATTTCAGAACATGCTCAAATATTCATCTCTGATTTCGGATTTTGCCGTAATCTCGCCGGAGTTTCAAAAGCCAATCGAAGAACTTGTACACAAAATGGCAGCAAAATAAATACAATATTTTTCTTTTTTTCTCATCAAAAACTTTCTTAAGCACAAAAGATTTCTTTTTTCTTTCGCAACAATATCACCAAACACAAAATTTTTCTTTTTTCTTACCCTACAGTAGAACCAGACACAAAATATTTCTTTTTTCTGCTTCCACAATGTCGCACAATACAAAAGATTTCGTTTTTTGATGTCAAAGACATTGGCAAAGAAAATTTATTTCTTTTTTCTTGTTTTCAAAATGATACAAAGAAAATTCATTTCTTTTTTTTTATGAGAATATTCGGATATGAAAAAAAGATTTCTTTTTTTTGTGGGAAAAGTTTCAAAGAAAAAAACGCCCCGATATTCTCGGAGCGCTTTTCGTTTGTTCGCGTTATAAAAAAGGCGGACTTTAATCGATTGAGCGGATTTTCTCGCGAAGCTCAAGGATTCTTGACGGACTTACAGAAAGCTCGTCGATACCGTAGTTCACGAAAGTCTGTGTAAGCTCTGTGTCAGCACCAAGCTCGCCGCAAATGCCAACCCAGCAGCCGTGCTTGTGTCCGTTGTCAATCGTCATCTTGATTGCCTTGAGGACGGCAGGGTGGTGCGGATTGTAGAAGCTCTCAAGCTTTGAGTTCTGGCGGTCAATCGCGAGCGTGTACTGCGTGAGGTCGTTCGTTCCGATTGAGAAGAAATCCACTTCCTGCGCAAGCTCTTCGCTCATCAAAACAGCCGCAGGAGTTTCAATCATAATGCCTTCCTCGACCTCGCCGTAAGGAATATTTTCCTTGTTCAAAGCGTTACGGACATCAGCAGAAATCTTCTTGATTTTCTGGACTTCCTCAACGCTGATAATCATCGGATACATAATCGCAATGTTGCCGAACGCGCTTGCACGGTAAATCGCGCGGAGCTGTGTCTTGAATAACTCTGGACGCTCCAAGCAAATGCGGATAGCGCGGAAGCCCATCGCAGGGTTTTCCTCAGCGTCGAGCTTGAAATAATCAGCCTGCTTGTCAGCACCGATGTCGAGCGTGCGGATAATCACCTTTTTGCCCTTCATCTTTCGCGCGACGTTCTTGTAAGCCACGAACTGCTCTTCTTCTGTCGGATAAGTTGAGCGGCCAAGATAGAGGAACTCGCTTCGGAACAAGCCGATACCCTCTGCGTCGTTCTCGTTCGCCTTGTCTGCGTCGTCAACGTTTCCGATGTTCGCGTAAAGATTGATTTTCTTTCCGCCCTTTGTGACGCTCGGCTGACCTTTGAGAGTGAGAAGCATTTCTCTCTTTTTGAGCTGCTCGGCTCTCTTTGCCTCTTTTTCCTTGAGAATCTCCTCATCCGGCTCAATGATGAACTCGCCTGTGAAGCTGTCAACGATAGCCATTTTGCCGTTCCAGTCGTTGTCGATGATAACGCCTGTGAGAGCCGGAATGTTGATTGTGCGGGCAAGAATCGCAGTGTGTGACTGCGCTGAGCCGTATTTTGTTACGAAAGCAAGAAGATTGTTCTTGTCGAGCTGCACCGTCTCAGCAGGAGTGAGCTCCTCGGCGACGATAATCTGCGGTTCGTCCGCGCTCACTTCGCTTGAGCCACCGCAAAGAACCGTGACAACACGGCGGGCAACGTCCTTGATGTCGGCGCTGCGGGCTTTCATATACTCGTCTTCCATCTCGGAGAAGATTTTTGAAATCGTCTCTCCTGCCTGGAATACAGCGTATTCTGCATTTGCCTTCTCGTTTCGGATTGTATCAAGAACAGCGTCGTTGAAATCGTCGTCAGCGAGAAGCATTGACTGTACGTCAAAGATATTTGCGGTTTCCTCTCCGATTTCCTCGCGAGTCTTTCTGAAAAGTGACTGCAAGTCTTGGATTGCGGTGTCTCTCGCAATTGCATATCGCTTTTCTTCAGCGTCCGTGTCGCTGACTTCGCGCTTGTCGGTATTGAAGACCGCTTTTTTCAAAATCCTGATTTTTCCAATGGCGATGCCCTTGAAAATGGATTTTCCGTTATAACGTTTCATACAAAAAGACCTCCTGGTAATGCTTATGTCTTTGTACGATTTGAAAGAGTATTAGCAATTCTAATAGAAAACTATACTTTTTTGCAATAATTTTTTTCCTGTTTGTAAAATAAATACTTTTATGTGTCCAAAAAGTGTGGTGCAAAAAATCTTTTTCGCCAAAAAAGTCAAAAAACGAAAATTTTTTCGCTCCCTTTTGCTCAGGGAAGCAATAAATTCAAATTTAATTACTACCCATAGAAAAAGAAGCCAATAAATTTGAATTTTTTATCTCCCCAAGTCAAAAGGAAGCAATAAATTTGAATTTTTTTACTGTCAATAGAAAAAGAAAGCAATAAATTTGAATTTATTGGTCGGATTTTAAAAAAGGAAGCAAAAAATAAGAATTTTTTTTGCTTGCCACGTCGCGAAATCAAAAAAAATCATCGGCGCAAAAAAAAAGACTTCCAAAAAGGAAGTCTTATAAAAGTTGGTGCTAATAGGACTCGAACCTATGACATACGGAATATGAGTCCGTTGTTCTACCAACTGGACTATAGCACCAAGTTTTCGTTTGATGTTTTGCATTCTATAGAAACTCTGAATTTTTGTCAAGCCGTGCATAAAATTTTTTCTGTTCTTAATACTTTTTGCACTGATGTTGCCGAAAAAAGTGATACGAAAAGATAAAATTGCATATTCTTGCACATCTTTACATAATTCTTGCAAAAATATACAATATCACTTGTCAAATTGAGAATTTTAGGAGAAAAAATTTATGGCTGTCGAGATAGAAAAATTTGAAACGCCGTTCAAGGGCAGGTCTCTTTTGAATTGGATTGATTGGACGCCTTCGGAAATTGAGCAAATTTTGGATTATGCGATTTTGGTGAAAAAGCAGTCTCATGCGGGCGAAATCCATCAGCGCTTCTTGGGAAAAACTATTGCGCTTATTTTTGAAAAGCGCTCGACACGAACCCGCTCTTCTTTTGAGACGGCGTTTGGCGAGGAGGGCGGACACCCTGTTTTTATGTCGACGGACGATATTCAGCTTGGAGGAAAAGAGAGCGTTCGCGATACGGCGCGTGTTTTGGGCAGAATGTTCAGCGCGATTGAGTTCCGCGGCTTCAAGCAGCAGCATGTTGAGGAACTTGCTCAGTATTCAGGCATTCCTGTGATAAATGGGCTTACTGACGAGTTCCACCCGACGCAGGCTCTTGCGGATGTCATGACGCTCAAGGAGCATTTTGGGTATCTGAAAGGCTTGAAGATGGCTTTCTGCGGCGATGGCAGAAACAATGTCGCTCGCTCTCTTATGCTTATTTGCGCCAAACTCGGCATTGATTTTGCAATCTATAGCCCGAAAGAATTGTTCCCTGATAAGCAGATTCTTGAGATTTCAAAACCGTTTGCAGAAAAATCTGGTGCTAAGATTTCGATTTCTGATGAAATTTCTGTTGTAAAACGTTCAAATTGCTTGTATACTGATGTATGGGTTTCAATGGGAGAAGAAGCGCTCAAGGATGAACGCACCCGTCTGCTTTCCCCTTTTCAGGTGAATTCGGACTTGATGGCTTCGACAGGAAATGCTGAATCTATCTTTTTGCATTGTCTGCCTGCCGTGAAAGGTCAAGAAGTTACTGAAGAAGTTTTCGAGTCATCTCAGAGCAAGGTCTGGGAGCAGGCTGAAAACAGAAAGCATACCATAAAGGCCATAATGCTCGCACTTATTTAGGGCATTATAAGACCACAAGGAAGGAAAACATGAAGAAGTTCGTATTGGCAGCGTTGGTTACACTCTGCATGGTATTGCCTACTTTTGCTACAGCCAGTTGGAAGCATGGTAATAATGAGTCTGCATACTCTTACAAGAGTGCTGTTATTTACAGAATTTTGGAAACAAGCGATGCGTATGTTGTAAAGTATGCAAAGGCTGGAGTTGCGATTGGACAGACTGTTGTTCCAAAAAAATGGCTCAAAGATCGTCCATGTCAGCTTCAGGTTCGTTTTCTTCCACGTCAGTTGACTCCGTACATCACTGTTATCAAGAAAGACGGTGCTTTCTACAAAGTTGTTTTGAACTTGCCTGAAAGCAAAATGGACAGTGTTTGGGGTATTTTGAGACGCGGCTCAAAGATTTCTGCAGAAGGTGTTGAGTCTGTGGAACTTGAAGAGTAGTTTTCTTAGTTAATGAATGAAAAGCGCCTGTGCTTGAGATGAGCATGGGCGTTTTTTAGTTTATACGCTTCCTTTACACGATTTGCTTTTTCCTTTAGACTGTTGCGCAATTACATTTTTTTATAATCTGAAGGAATAATTAAATGCAAATCCTTGATGACGAACAGTGCGAAAACTTTAAGGCGTTTGTCGATTCTCACGAGTTTTTTATTATTGCAGGGCATAAAGAACCTGACGGTGACTGTGTTTCCTGTTGTATTGGAATGGCGTCGCTTATTTCACATTTTGGAAAGCAGTATCAACTGATTTCAGCAGGTCCTTTCAAGCGTCCTGAAATCAAAAAATATGCCACAAATTTCACGAATGCACTTGATTTTATGACGCAGGACGAGCGGAACAGAACAGGGCTTATCATTGTGGATTGCTCAGAATTGTCACGATTGGGCGATATTGATGGCGATTTGAAGGGCTTTGACACGTTTATCGTTGACCATCACAAAACCGCCGATGCTTCTTGGGCGTCTTATATCATTGACCCGAGCGCTCCTGCTGCGTGCTTGCTTGTCCAGCAGCTTTACGAGCGCCTTGTTGGAAAAGCCGATAAAAACGTTGCAAAGCAATTGTTCTTTGGGCTTTCAACAGACACAGGTCATTTCCGTTTCCTCTCAGAAGATTCTGCGGAAGTGTTCAAAAGCGCCGCTCGACTTGTGGAAGATGGTGCTAATCCTCGAAAAATCTATGATGAAATGTCTGGCGGAAAGCCGTTTTTGACAAGAAAATTGCTTGCTGTGATGCTTTCGAGAACAGAAAGATATTTCAACAACAAACTTTGCGTAACTTACGAAACAATGGAAGACACAAAAAAGTTTGGTGCTGAAGGACGCGATTCTGATGCTCTTTATTCGCTGCTGCTTGCAGTGGAAGGTGTTGAGGCTGTTCTTTTTGTCAGACAGGAAACTGAGAACACTTGCACGGCTGGCTTCCGCTCAAAAAATGCTGTTGACGTCAGCGCTATTGCCGCAAAGTTCGGAGGCGGCGGACACAAAAACGCTTCAGGATTAAGTGTTGAAGGAAAAATTGATACGCTTATTCCTCAAATCCTGAAAGAATTTGCAAAAGTTCTTTAATATCGTATTTCACAAATCTAGATATCATAAATAGAATCGCAGCAGTATTTTTTTCTGGAACTGTTGCGATTTTGTTTTATTTTTGTTCAAGACTCAAAATTAAGTTACTATGAAAAACGAAATTGACCTTGAACGTGTTTATGACGATTTTGTTAGTGGCAAAAGCACCAAAAACGCTACTTTTTGGAATATTGCTCAATTTTTTATAGTCTCTCACCCATCATATCTTCCTCTGGATTACGACAACAAGATGGATTTTTTGCTCTATAATTACAATCGCATTTTTGGAATTATTTCCCGCTTTAATAAGAGTGCAGGCGCTTTTACTGTCTTTTTGCGCTATGGGCTTTTGAAAGAAATACGAACTTGGAAACGGAAGATTGCAATAAAAAGTATCAATGAATCTTACACATATTACGCTCTTGCTGCGGAGAAAGAGATTTATGGTGACTGTGAATGTTCTGTGGAAGAAGAAATTGCCGAAAGAGAATGTGTTTATAGAAAGAATCCTTTTGAGGACGTGCGCAAAAAAGACAGAGAAGAAACGAAAAAGATGAAACTAATAATGCACATTTTGGCGCTCAAAGCATGCTATTACATTACCGATTTTCAAATTTCTTGCGTCGCGAAGTTTTGCGGAATAAAAATAAAAAAATTGCTTTCGGAAATTGATGCGCTGAAAAAAATGCTTGACCGAAAAATCTCAGCGCGTGAGAGAAAAGTTTACACAAGAGATAATGCTTTTTATTTTCGCAGAAAATATGAATATGAAATGCAAAATGTAAAAAACGGCTTCTTTGATTGTTGCGATTTTGAATATTTGGAAAGAGGATTTGAGAAAAACACAAAACGTTGGCTTGACAGAATAAAAATACTTGGAGACCAAAATATGTTAAAAATATCTCCCTCGTACAACGAAATCGGAATTGTTCTGGGTGTGGGCGGAAAGAAAATCGAATATGATTTTTACAATGCGGCAAAAGATTACACAATTGAGCATTATTTTGAATGAGATAAAGAAAAACTGCTATTGCGCTCACTCGAGTCTAAATGTGCGCGTTATGCTGAACTTGATTCAGCATCCTCTGGTTGCTCAAGCGTAGCCGAAGCACAGATTCCGAAACAAGTTCTCCAATGACAGGTGAGCGTCATGCTGAACAAGTTTTCAGCATCCGCATTTTAGGCTTTTGCAACTTCCGAAACGAGTTCTCCAATGACATTTTTGAACAAAATCTCGTTTGCTGGGAGAATTCCGAGTCTCGAACAAACAAAATTTGCTTCGCTGGCTCTCAGGGAAGCTTTGAACAAACAAAATTTGCTTTGCTGACCCTCAGGGAAGCTTCTAACAAACTAAATTTCGTTCGCTGAGCCTCAGGCTTCAATGTACATTTAAGACATCGCTCCGCTGAGTGCCAGCGTTCAATGTACATTTTAGACATTTGTTTGCTGTGTGAAATCAAAGGAAATATATTCGATTTCAATGAAAAAAGTGCGCGTACGGTTGCTGAGCGAAGTCGAAGCACCAAAACAAGTTCGCTCATTTCGACTTCGCTCAATGACCGTGCTTTCTTGAAAAAAAACTGCTATTGCCACTCATTGATAAACTTATTAACATATTCCGTATGAAGATATATCTTGCAACTGGAAACGAACACAAAAAACGTGAGATGGAAAGAATCTTTCAAGGATTTCAAATCGTAATCCCGAAAGATGAGAACATTGACTTCAATCCTGATGAAACAGGCTCTTCTTTTGTTGAAAACAGCCTCATAAAAGCAAAAGCTCTGTACGATATCGTTCACGCTCCTGTTATTGCTGACGATTCAGGAATCTGCGTTGACGCATTGGGCGGCGCGCCTGGCATTTTTTCGTCGCGATATGGCGGAAAAGACGCTCCAAGAGGAAGAGCGGACGGCAAAAAAACAGCGCAGGCTGACCAGAACCGCTTTTTGATTGAGCAGCTTAATGAAGCGCTGGAAAATGGCGATTTGCCAAAAGCGCCGTATTTGAACGGAAAGCGCTCCTGTCATTACTCTTGCGCTCTTGTGTGCTATGCGGGAAATGACCGCTTTTTTGCAGTGCAAGAAACGATGGAGGGCTCTCTTATCGAGAAAATCGAGGACGCTTCCGGCGAGGGCGGCTTTGGATATGACCCGCTTGTGATAATTGCGCGATACAAAAAGACTGTCGCCGAGCTTTCGGACGCTCAAAAAGATGAGATTTCGCACAGAGGAAAGGCTGGACGCGCTCTTTTCGCTTTGGTGAAAGACGTTTTGAATCAATGACAAAAAGTAATTGCCCGCTTTAAAACGACGAATGACATTTATGATAACTTTCTTTTACTTCATGGAGAGAAAATAATGATAGAAGATTTATTTGAAAGCAAAAAGGCGCTGTTTGCAGACGGTTGCAGAACTGAGCTTCGCGCTCAGGAAAACCGTCAGACAAAGATTTCTCTTGCAAACGGCATTATCACGGCAAACACGAATACTTGCGCTTCTGGTGTTGGCGCAAGGGTGTACAAAAACGGTGTGTTCGGCTTTTCATCAACAGCGGAGTATTCTTCTCTTGCCGCTGACAAGGTTCTGAAGGCTGCGACCGAGAACGCTCTTTTTTTGGGAAGCCATGCTCCGAAAAAATCTGTGATAATTCCGCCGTCAGAATCTGGCTATTTCAAGGTGAACAAGGTCATTGAGCCGACAGCCCAAAAGGATTACATCGACTTTTTGCAGTCATTGGACTCTTATATCGTCAAAAACTGTCCGAACATTAAGAGCCGCTATGTTTCGCTCTCTGCCGATTCGATGGACAAGATTATCTACACGTCAGACGGCTATTGCGGACACCATACTTCCCCAAGAAGCTACATTTATGTCACTCTTGAAACCGAGCACAAAGACGGCACTCCGATTGACCTTTTCACAGCCATTGGCGGTTTCGGAAACTTTTTTGACACGCACAAAAATATAGAGGATTGCTACAAGGAAATAGATGAACTCTACAAAAAACTTATGGACAAGCGTGAAGGCGTTTATGCTGAGGCTGGCGTGAAAACTGTCGTCTTGGGAGGCGACCTTGCGGGAATGATTGCGCACGAGGCTGTGGGGCACACTGTTGAAGCGGACTTGGTGAAGATGGGCAGTGTAGCAGGTCCAAACTTGAACAAAGTTGTGGCGTCGCCTCTTGTGAATCTGACGGATTTTGCGCATACAGCGTTCGGAAAAAGCGCTCCTCTTCCTGTTTTTGTCGATGACGAGGGCGTTTTGGCAGAAGACGCTGTGCTGATTAAGGACGGCGTTCTTGTTGGGTATATGAACGACAGGGAAAGTGCTGCCGAGTTTGGAGTGAAGCCTGTCGGAAACGCTCGCGCTTGGGCTTTTTCGGATGAGCCGATTATCCGCATGCGAAATACTGCGGTTCTTCCTGGAAAAGACAAGTTCGACGACATTATCGCTTCTGTTGATGACGGCTATTATCTTATTGACACGAACAACGGAGAGGCGGATTTGACTGGCGAGTTTATGTTCGGTGTTTGCATGGGCTACGAGATAAAGAAGGGCAAACTCGGTCGAGCGCTCATGGATACAACCGTTACGGGCATTGCGTTCGATATGCTGAAAACTGTTGATATGGTCAGCGATAATATCAACTGGTCAAGCAGCGGATTTTGCGGAAAGAAGCAGTGGATTCCTGTCGGAATGGGAGGCCCTGAGTTAAGATGCAAAATTACAATTGGCGGAAAATAAGCGGTGGTTTACTATGGAAGACTTGAAAGAAATTGCATTGAAGATAGAACGTGAATTGAAAAAGAACGGCGCTGATAAGGCTCATATTGTTGTTTCTCGCTCTGAGGTTCATGAGTTTAATGTTGTGAATGGTGAATTTAGCCTTTTCCGCACGCTTTTTGACGATGCGGCTGGAATGACTGTGTTCAAGGACAACAAAAAAGGCTCTGCTGCAATCAACAAACTTGACGATGAGGCGCTTGAGAAGGCTGCTGCTGATTGTATCAAGAGCGCAGAATCTGGTGTTGCCGATGACGCTTATGATATTGCGCCAAAACAGGAAAGCAGGGAGTTTTCTAATGAGGCTTACACTAGCGATATTGGTGCTTTTTTTGCTCGCGCAAAAGAACTTTTGGAAGATATAAAAAAGCGTCACCCGAAAATTTTGATTTCTGATACTGTTTTCAAGCATGTAAAGGGTGACAAATTTTATCGCAACACGAACGGCACAGAGTTTTTGACAAAACGTGGCTGGTACTGTGTGGAGGTTTCTTTTTCTGCGCTCGATGGAGAGAAAACGACTTCAATGAACGGAACTGGTGTTATCACTGAAGATTTGAGCACTCCTTTTATCGAGCTTTCGGACATCGAAAAAGAACTTTGCGAAACGGAAAAGCAACTTGAACTTCGTGCTTTTGACGGAAAAATCCCTGATGGCACGATTTTGCTTACTCCAAAATGTCTTTCGCAGTTTCTTGGTGATATTATGTCAAATTTTGTCAGCGGTTCAGTTATTCGCGACAAAACAAGCATTTGGCTCGATAAACTTAATAAAAAAGTTGCTGATGAGCGACTTACTGTGAGACTTAGTGTTGACGATCCGCGTATCGTATGCCCTCAAAAATATACAGAGGACGGCTTTATTTCTGAAAGCTACAACTTAATTGAAAACGGCGTCTTGAAATCATTCCGTCTTGATTTGTTCAATGCAAACAAAACGGGATTTGAGCGCACAAAAAACACTGATTGTGCTGTTGTCATAGAAGGAGGTGATAAGCCTCTTCCGGATATTATCAAGGGAATAAATCGTGGACTTCTTGTTGGCTCGTTCTCTGGTGGAGCGCCTGGCACAAACGGTGATTTTTCAGGAGTGGCGAAAAACAGTTTTTATATTGAAGACGGCAAAATCAAATATCCTGTGAACGAGGTTATGATAAACGGAAATCTTTCTGATATTTTGATGAATATAAAAGATATTTCAAAAGATGTTGTCTGCAATGGAGAAGATGTTTTGCCGTATGTTTCTTTTGGAGGTGTTGTAATTTCTGGAAAATAAAAAAATATGATTCAAGATTACGACACCTAGCGACGACAATATACAATGGGTAGCAACGAATAGAGCCTTCGTTGAAGAGAATGTTCGTGTTGCTCATATGCAAAAGATTGCGGTGTAGCCTTGTAATATGCAGTAGTCTTTTACAACAGGGAGAAAGGATTCGACCTGTATAAAAAATTCCATGGAGGAAAAATTATGGTCATCAACCACAACATGTCAGCTATGTTCTCAAATCGCACTTTGGGCGTTACAAATGGCTCATTGAGCAAGGACATGGAAAAACTTTCATCAGGCGAGAAGATTAACCGCGCAGGCGACGACGCTTCTGGATTGGCAGTATCTGAGAAAATGAGAAGCCAGATTCGTGGCTTGAACCAGGCATCTGAGAACGCTCAGAATGGTATCAGCTTCATTCAGACAACAGAAGGTTATCTGCAGGAGACTACTGATATTGTTCAGCGCATTCGTGAGCTCGCTGTTCAGTCATCAAACGGTATCTACACAGACGAGGATCGTATGCAGATTCAGGTTGAGGTTTCTCAGCTTGTTGCAGAAGTAGACCGCATCGCTTCACAGGCTCAGTTCAATGGTATGAACATGCTTACTGGACGTTTCGCTCAGTCAACTGGCGAGAATTCAGTTACAGCTTCTATGTGGTTGCACGTTGGTGCAAACATGGATCAGCGCATTCAGGTTTACATCGGAACAATGACAGCTCAGGCTCTCGGAGTTCGCGAGGCTGGTACAGAGCAGATTCTTCAGCTCACAACACCAGAGGATGCAAACCGCGCTATCGGTACTCTTGATGAGGCTTTGAAGAAGATTAACAAGCAGCGCGCTGACCTTGGTGGATACCAGAATCGCCTTGAGCATGCTGTTAAGGGATTGGATGTTTCTGCAGAGAATATGCAGGCTTCTGAGTCACGCATCCGCGACACAGATATGGCTAGCCAGATGGTTGATTACACAAAAAATCAGATTTTGTCTCAGGCTGGTACAGCTATGCTCGCACAGGCTAATTCTCAGTCACAGAACGTTCTTTCTTTGATCAGATAGTGGACTGATGGTTTTGTCAGTAGTCGGAATTTTTTTCGGCTACTGACTGTTTTTTTTATAACTTTAGCGTTTTTTTTCAAAATTTCCCTCTTTTTCTCTTTTCAATTTTATATCTCTGTTATATAATATGGATTGTACAGCAATTTTGAAGTTGTTTGTACAAGTTATGTTCTTTTGTTTGTGCCAGTAAAGATGGTTTGTTATTCTCACACAATAACAAACAGTTTCTGCTGTTAGATTTTTGCGGTATTCGGAGGCGCAAAACCGAATCAGAAATCTCACAGACAGGCGTAAATCAAGATGGTTTATGTAGAGAACATGGAGGGCAATTATTATGATTATCAATCACAACATGAGTTCAATGTTTGCAGACCGCACACTTGGTTTGTCAAACGCAGCTTTGATGAACAATACTGAGAAACTTAGCTCAGGAATGAAGATTAACCGCGCAGGCGATGATGCTTCTGGATTGGCAGTATCTGAAAAGATGAGAAGCCAGATTCGCGGTTTGAACCAGGCTAATAGAAATATTCAGAATGGTGTTTCTTTCATTCAGACAACTGAAGGATATCTTCAGGAAACAACTGATATTGTGCAGCGTGTACGTGAGCTTGCTGTTCAGGCTGCTAACGGTATTTATACAGATGAAGACCGTATGCAGATTCAGGTTGAGGTTTCTCAGCTTGTAGCAGAGGTTGACCGTGTTGCATCACAGGCTCAGTTTAATGGAATGAATATGCTGACTGGTGGATTTGCAAAAGATTCTCAGGCGGGAAAGATTATGCAATTGCAAGTTGGCGCAAATATGGATCAGAATGTTCAGATTTTCGTTGGCACAATGACTGCAACAGCTCTTGGATTAAGAGATGGAAGTGGTGCTGAAGAGAATGGAAGTTCTGGATTGCAGCTTTCTAGTGTAGAAAATGCTAATGCTGCTATTGGAAAGTTGGACGAAGCCTTGAAGACAATCAATAAGCAGCGTGCTGACCTTGGTGCTTATCAGAATCGTTTTGAGATGGCTGCAAAGGGGGTTGCTGTCGCTGCTGAGAATACTCAGTCTGCAGAATCTCGTATTCGCGATACTGATATGGCTTCAGAGATGGTTGACTTTACAAAGAATCAGATTCTCACACAGTCTGGTACAGCTATGCTCGCACAGGCTAATTCTCAGTCACAGAACGTTTTGGCTTTGTTGCGTTAGTATCTAAGTTGTTAACTGTTGAAAAGATTTCTGGATGATATCTTTTCAACAGTGGTTATAATAAGCAGAATGGTCGCGCCCCCTTTCTGTTTATTTTTTTTAGGAGATAGTCAAATGACAATAAGTGGTTGTTCTGGTGTTGCAGAAAAGTCCGTAAACTCCGTATCATCCAATAGTGAAATTGGAGCTGCTATTGCTAAAAAATCATTACCGAAAGTAGTTTCTGCTCGAAAAGTAGAATATTTGATGAATGATTCGATAGAAGTAGCTCATGACCTTGAAAAAAATAATGCAAAGGTTGAAGCTCAGTCTCGTGCTGTGCAAAAAATTTCAGCAGATGTTGTTGGACGAAAAACTCAGTTTACAGTTGTTAAGGATTTAGGCTTAATTGTTGAGATTGTTGACCCATCTACCGATAAAGTAATAAAGGAGATACCTTCCAGAGAGTCGCTGATTTTAAAAGAGCGTATGGAAAGAACGGCAGGTCTAATTTTTCATAAGACTGTTTGAATTTCTTTTTTACGTAATAAATGCACTCAATCTGGTAGGAGTGTGCATATAGATGGCTGATATAAGTATACCAGGGGTCAGTAATAAATACAGGTCTAATGAAACTGTAGAAGGTCTCATGAAAATAGAACGAATTCCTCTCAATCGCGAGCAGGAAACTCTTGAATCGTATGAGACCCAGCAGACTGCTTGGCGAGATATCAATCAGCGAATGTCTGATCTTCGCTCTAGTGCAAAATCTTTATATTCTTTTGAAAATCCATTTAACAACAAATTAGCAGATTCAACTGATGAATCTGCGATAACTGCTGAACCTGGTCGAGATGCATCATTTGGTTCTTTTAAAATTGATGTTATAGCACCAGCTGCTGCAGATAGATTTATTTCTGATGAATCAGATAAGAAAAGTACTGTGCCTTCTGGAACTTATACTTACCAAATTGGTGAAAAAACAATTTCTATGCCATGGAAGGGAGGAAAACTTTCTGATTTTGTTACAAGTTTGAATAAGCGCGGTGGAAAAAATTTAAAAGCATCCCTTGTAAATGTAAGTTCTAGTAAACAAGCATTGTTGCTAGAATCCCTTTTGACTGGAAAAGAAAATCGTCTAGTTTTTAAAGACAGTGCATTGTCTTATGCGATTGAGACTGGAATGCTCCAGAAATCAGAAAAAAATGTTGTTACATTTGCGAATGATAAAAGTTCTATGACACTTCCGAATTTAGAATCTGAAGCTACTGAAGGTGTCCCTGAACTTTCTTTAGATGGAGTAGAAGAAAAAGATGGAAATGTGAATCTTTCTCCTCGCTCTGCATTTGAGATACAAATTCCTGATGAAATATTAGCTGATAAAGATTCGATAATTTCTTTTTCAGTGTCTACAAATGAATTAGAGCATGATATAACTGAAAATCAACAAATTATAACTGAGGTTTCTGATAATTCAGACTCTGCATTTTCAGAGCCAGAGTTACCTCCTGCTGGTTCTATTTCATTTAATGGGGTTACTATTTTTAATAATCCTGCAAATACGTTTTTGGAACTTGGACCTGAAAAGGAATTTGTGCAAGTTGAACCTATAATAGATGATTCTTTTGTATATCTAAAAAATGCTGATGGTACTGAAACTTTTTTTGATATATCGCAATTTCCTGTCGATTCTGAAACTGGAGAAACTCAAGTTAGTTTTCCTCTTAGTGATTATCCTGATACGGTTGCTATAATTATTAAAAATAGAAATACAGGTCGAAGTGTTTCTGTTTCTCCTATGAAAGCTTCTCCATCAACAGAAGAAGAGTTTGGTTTTGAGCCAGTTCATCCAATTACAGTTGCTTCTGATGCTGTTTTTAAATATGAGGGGATAACTATTACTCGTGCGAATAATTCTGTTGATGATGTAATACCTCATGTCACTCTTCATATAAACGAAAAAACTGAAAAAACTGCAACTATAAATATTAAGCCTGACACAGAGTCTGCAAAGAATGCTTTGATAACATTTATTGGAAAGTATAATCAGACACTTGCAGAGTTAAATATTTTGTCTCAAAATAAACCAGAAGTAATTGCAGAACTTGAATATTTGAGTGATGAGGAAAAGGAGTCTGAAAAGAAAAAACTTGGCTTATTTCAATCGGATTATTCATTATCAAGTGGAAAAACTTCGCTTCAGCGTGCTATTTCTGGTAATTATCGCTACTCAGATGATGCTGAAATTACAATGTTGTCTCAAATTGGTATTTCAACGAACGCTTCTGGTTCTTCCGGAAGTTACAATGCTAGTCAAGTGCGTGGATATTTGGAAGTTGACGAGAAAAAACTTGACAGTAGTCTTGAGAACCATCTTGATGAGATAAAGAACCTTTTTGGATATGATAGTGATGGGGATTTAATTATTGACAGTGGGATTGGGCTTTTGATAGATAAGCAATTAACTGCGTGGGTTCAATCAGGAGGAATTATTTCTAGTAGAACAGCATCTCTTGATACTAAAATCCAGAATTCAAAGAAGAAAATTGCAACTCTTGAAACTCAACTTCAATCTAAAGAGTCTGAACTGAAGCGAAAATATGCGCAGATGGAGAGTTCTCTAAATAGTCTTCAGTCGCAGTCCAATTCTATCGACAATACTTTTAATCGAAATAATAATTAGACTTTTATGTTTATTTTTGGTATACTGGAAGAGGTGTAAAAATGGATTTTTTTGTAAATAGTGAGAAAATTGACGTAAGTCTTGAAAACGAAAAAACTGTTGGAGATGTGCTTGTAGCTTTTGAAAAAGAATTTGCAGCAAACGGTGCAACCACAGTTGCGATCACGCTAGATGATGAAAATATTTCTGCAAATGATTTTGAGCGAATTGCAAAAAAATCGTTGTCAGAATGTTCTAAACTAGAACTTTCAGTAATGAATGTTTCTGATATTGAGCGAGAATTAAAACTTTCTGCTGATGATTTTTCAAAATTGGCAGATGAACTTGAAAATATTCCAGTACTTATGCAATCAGGAAAAGATGCAGAGGCTGGAGTATTGATAAAGCGAGTTGCAGATGAAATAGAAAACTTTTGTAGAGTCGCATCTCTTTCTCCTGAAAAGTATGATAAAATGATTTTAGATGGAAAGCTGTTCTCTGAATTTTTTGCAGAATTTTCCCCCATTCTCAAAGATTTTGAAAGTGCTTTGAAGTCAAAGGATACTGTGTTAACGGGTGATTTGGCTGAGTATGAGCTGACACCTCGTATTAGAGCGATTGCTAATGCAATTAGGATGTAGCTTATGAAATCAAATATATCTCCGCTTCAAGCTCGTGCTAGCGGTTATTTTGTCAATGTTATTATCATTGGTGCTGTAATAATTTCTCTTCTTGTCCTTTTCTATATTGTCTATCGAACTTTAACAAAAAAGTTCAATACGCCAGAGTGGATTGAGGCTCAGAAAAAAAAGCCTATAACTGCAAGAGATTTGAAACAGGCCACAAAGGATTTAAATCTGACAAGTGATGAAAGGGATTTGCTTTGGGAAATTGGGCACAAATATACAAATGTAAATATAATTTATTTGGTTCAGGATTCTGACAAATTTGGAGATATTTTTAGACAGCGCTATCAAGATTTCATTGCTGCCAATGCATCTCAGCGTTTGATTTCTGTGCTTTTTACGCTTAAGGAGAAGATGGAGAACTTTTATCGCCGAGATGTTATTATTACTTCAACGAAAAATATTGAAGCTGGACTGACTTTGCAATTTGCGGATAAAGCTGGTGTACGTTGCAATGCCGTAATTGCTGATAATAGAACAGAAGGTCTTATTCTTTCGATACCAGATAATTTGGCAAAAGGACAGAATAAGCCAGATTCTCTTTCGAGAGTTGTGTTTTCATTAACAACTGCAAATGGAATTTCATATGCCCTTACAACACGAGTAGTGCGTTATCAACAAAATAGTTCGGGAACAGTGGAAATGCTTATTTCCCATACAAATGATGTTAAGCAACTTTTGCAGCGTCAAAATGACCGTGTTGAAATTAATTCTGGTTGTACTTTTGCGGCTGTTCGTGTTAGTTCTGATTCAAGCAGAAAGAATGATGTTTCTTATACTCCTCTTCAGCAGAAGTATAAGGGGGTGCTAAAAAATGTTTCAAGTGGTGGTTGTAGTCTTCTTGCAAGTCTTCCAATTCGCGAGGGGCAATACATTTATCTTGAGTTCCATTTGCCAAAGAAATCTGATAATATTGCAGTTGGAATAATTACAGGAACTGATAAATCCGATTCGCCTGGAAAATTTTTGCTACACATACAGTTTGTAAAAATTGAACCAGAAACGAAAAATATAGTACTTGCAATGGTAAATAAATTTATCTAACATTGCAGGGTAAGAACTTTTTTGGAGCAGCCTTAACTTATGAAAGTAAACGAGTTAAAAGAGATTGAGCGCGAAGAAGGGTGCGTTTATTATCGCCGAAAGTTTACAGCGATTGCTAATATGGAAATCCTTGCTAGAAACATAGATATTCCTGTTAATTTTATTATTGAAACAGGTCCCCTTGGCGACAAGAAAATTGAGTTTGGCGAAATAAAGGGTGATTTCAATTATCCTATTTTGCCAATAGTGAAATCACTTCGTGAATATGTAAAGAAAATGGACGAGGAAGGTGCATTACCACTATGACTCTCCGTTTTAAAACTGCTTCTGTAGAGGAAACAATTGCGTTAGGTGAAAAAATTGGAGCACAATTGGTTGCAGGAGATATAATTGCAATGGAAGGCACTCTTGGTGCTGGCAAAACCACAATCACAAAAGGTATTGCAAAAGCACTTGGTGTTGATGATACAATAACTAGTCCTACATTCTGCCTTGTTTCTGAATATTCTGGCAGACTCCCTCTTTTTCATATTGATGCATATCGTTTAGACAGTGCTGAGGATTTTCAAGGTCTTGGTGCTGATGATATGCTTTATGGTGATGGTGTTTCGATTATTGAGTGGAGCGAAAAAGTTAGAAGCGAATTACCTAGAAAAACCATAACACTTCGCTTAGAGCCTTTGTCAGACGGTGGACGTGAAATAACATTGGAAAACTGGGAGTATGGGGAGATAAGATGAAAGCTCTTGTAATAGATACTGCTGCTACTTGCATTTATATTGCAGCTAAAAATGATATAAATACTGTAACACTCAGACTTGATATAGGAATGAAGCAGGCAGAAAAACTTTTGCCTGCTATTGATTATGTAATGGCGCAGGCTGAGTTAAAAGCTGATGAGTTGAACTATATGGCTCTTACAACAGGACCTGGCTCATTCACTGGTTTGAGACTTGGAATGTCGGCTTTGAAAGCAATAAATCTTGCTCATAACGTTCCTGTTTATGGCATTCAAACACTTGATGCATATGCGCATTTTTGCTCAGATTCAATAAATCCTGTAATTTCTGTTATTGATGCAAAAAAAGATAGATTCTATGGTGCAATTTATTCGCATGGAAACAGAATCTGTGAACCCTTTGACGAAGAACCAGAAGATATTCGTCGACATATTAATGTTGAGGATTCTTTTTTTGTGACAGGACCTGATGCAGAATTATTCTGTTCAATTATGAGTGAACTTTTGCCTGCAACAAGTTTTATATGTGATAAAAATCGTAATGTGACAACAGACGCTCTTTTTGAAATAGCAGAAGAAATGATAAATAAAAACGAACCGCCACTTCAAGATTATGACGGTCCGTTCTACATACGAAAGAGCGAGGCTGAAGAAAAACTCGCAAAATAAAAAGTCTTAATTAAACAACTCGGAAAGCTTTTCGAGTGAATCAGGAACAGCATTCGCGGCGACTTTGTTTTCGGACTGAATCGCCTGAAATACTTCCTGTCTAAACACTCGGATATTCTTAGGAGCTTCAACACCAACTTTAACTTGGTCGCCATGAACCTCAATAATAGTTAGCGTTATATCCTGCCCAATTTTGATTTTTTCATCGACCTTTCTGGATAAAATCAGCATTATTCGCTCCTTTCCTTGATAGAATCAATAATGCTGTATTTTGTCGTCCAGCGGTCATTTGTCAAAATAGTCTGCATTGCCTTGTTGTTTGTTCTGTTAATCACGAGAGGTCCTAAAAGGTTCGCAGTGACAGGAGAACCATCTTGCGGAATCGTAATCAAGACAAGAACACACACCTCAGATGGAGAAACTATACCGATTTTCGACAATTCCTTGTCGTCAACATCGATTTCGTAATCTTTGCAGATGATGAACGGGTCAACAACCAAAAAAGCCAATTCAGATGATTGCACCGATTGAAGCCACATAAATGGCTTGTATTCGCATTCGATAAGAGCATATTTTGTATACTCCTCGAAACCGAAAAGACCTTCTGGAATTGTGATTATGTGGGCATTATCAACTTCGATATTGCCCGACGATTTTGTCTTTACTAACATTTAGAATCCTGTTTGCTTTATAAAATTAGCGCATATAGTTCAAAAGCGTTGAAGAATACATCTTTCCTGCTCGGCTTAATGTCGCTTGCTGCACATAATCAAGCATCTTCATATCAGTTGCAGCTTTAGTGAAATCCAAGTCGCCCTCAGCAGAAATCATCTGCGTTGTGTTGAGCGCTGTTGCTGAATTGCGTGTTGCCTCACTCTGCAATCTTTCGTATTCAGAACCGCTCTTTGCAATGTGTGTAACCAAGTTGCTCAAACCACTGTCGATAGACGCAAGAACGCGAGTTCCGACCGCCTCAGTGTCGCCTGAAAGCATAGCGTCGCGAAGAGCGATAACGCTGTCGAACAAAGAGCCTCCTGAAACCTTTGCACTTGATGCCAAGTTGTATGGAGGGCGCTGAGTCGGGTCTTTGATAAGACCAAGGTCGTTCAAAGTGTTGCCTGAAACGTCCTCAAGCCAAAGCTGTCTGCTGTCTGTTGTCTGAAGGTTCAAACCGTGCGTAATCGGGTCGATGCTTGCCTTGACCGCAGTTCCGCTGTTGTTAATCTTTGAAACAAGCGAGTACACATTGTCGCCTGCTGTGATTTTAATCTCCTGACCATCAACAGCTATTGCACAATCCTCCGCCGCCTGCCAACTGCTTGCGTCACGCTCTGCATAAAGGCGCTGTGGCTCTGCCCAGAATGTGCGGTTTCCAGAGTTGTTGAGCGTGATATAAGCGTTCTCGTCAACCTCAACCTGCGTGTTTCCCATATCGCCACTGTAGCGAACATTCACGATAAGAGGCTCTCCGCTTCCTGGAACATTGCCCATATCGACTTCGAATGCAGTACCGTGAGTGCGAGTTCCTGCAAAAAGCGAATTGCCGTCAGGACCAACAGCATTGGCATTCTGAATCATTTCCTTCAAAAGCTCGTCAACCTCGACAGACATATTCTTGAGGTCGTCTTTGGAATAAATACCGTTTGCACCCTGAACCGCAAGCTCTCGCACACGCTGCAAAACATCGAGATTCTGCTTCATATAGCCTTCGCGCACAGAAAGCTGGTCGCTTATTGCAAGCGCGTTCTTCTCGAATCTCTCGACTCTGCCCTTGTATGACTGATAGCGCACAAGATGACCTGCTGCAAGCGGGTCGTCGCGAAGCTCCTGAATGCGGCTCTGGCTTGCAACCTGCTTGTCAATCTTATTCTGACGCATTTCCTGCAAACGAAGGTTATACTGTGTGTCTGCATTAGTCATCTGCGATGATATTCTATACATTTATTCCTCCTGCTGCCTAAAAGCAGTTTGTCAATTTCATTTTGCTACCCCATAGGGGTGAACTAATCTACCCTATAAGGTTGAAGTGTTCTACCGCATAGGGTAGATGCGCTCAACCCTATGCAGTAGATTTTTATACACCAAGGCGGTTGATAACCGTGTCGATAAGGCTGTCCATAACAGTAACAATCTTTGCCGCTGCATTGTAGCCGTGCTGGAACTTGATAATGTCCGCAAGTTCCTCGTCGATGTTAACACCGCTGATTGAATCGCGAAGGCTTCTCAAGTCGCTCATAATCGCGTTCTGGCTTGCAACATTGTTTGCCGCTTGCTCACCGCGAAGACCAACGTTTGTTACGCTATTTGCAAAATAATCGTCGAACGTGCGGTCTTTTCCAATCATAACCGCAGAGTTTCGGATTGCCGCAATCTCAACAGCCGCACGGTTGTCGCCAGCTTCAGCAAAGCCGATTGCGTTCGGGAGCGCCGCTGCAACTGAGTTCACGTCAGCAGTGATAGCGCTGTTTATCGCGATATAACTTGACGGGTTTTTCACAGGAGCAACCGCGAACTGAGCGCCGTTGAGCGCGTTCACAGCGTCCGCCTGCGCAAAGTCGTAAGCGCCTTCCTCGCCGGAAGCGGAAAGAATACCTGCGTAGCCCGTAAGGAAGAAGCCTGAGTCTTCGACATGGCGAATTACAAAATCAGGGTCTTCAATGTTTGCTGCCGTCGTCGCCTTGAGCGCAAGATGATTGTTCCTGTCGAGATACGCCTTTACTTCGGCGTCAGAATCGTTAATGCGGTTGATAACAGCCTCAACAGTATCAGTTGAATAATACGGAACAGAAACGTTGCCGCTTCTTCCTGAAAGCTGCATAACGCCGTCGATTCCGATTTGCGCTGTCTTTGCAAGTTCGTTCGTGCCTGTGAAGCGGAACACATAAGAAGTGTCCTCAACACCGTCGCCGCTTCTGTCGTAATTGCCGTTGACGTTCGTAACGAAAGGCTGCTGCGTAAAGAAGTCCAATCCCTTGACGTTGTTTGCGCCAACAGCATTGCGATGCACATCGTTGACCAAATCAGCAAAGTTCATCGTCATTGTGTCGAGCGATTGGCGCTCTGAGCGAATATCAGAATCACGAAGTTCAATCAAAGCGCCGAGAGAGCCCTTTTCAAAATGAGCGTCAACTCCAGTGTCGTTCCAGACAACCTTTGAATATCCGTCGTTGTCAATCACTGGCTCAACGTTGAAGCCGCGCGCAATGTGCCCCTGAACAAGAATGCGGCCGTCAGTGTGAACCATAAACTCATCGCTGTCGCGGTTGCTTGTCGTGATATTTATGAGTTTTGACAAATCGTCGACCAACTTGTCTCTTCTGTCCATAAGGTCGTTCGGATTGTCGCCCAATCCCTTTGACTCAACAATCTGGTCGTTGAGCGCTGCGATTTGCTTTGCATAATCATTGACCTGCTTCACAGTCGCTTCAATATCGCTGTTCAAAAGATTTCCGATGCCCTCAAGACTCTTCTCGCGCTGCTGAATTGAGTTTGTGAGCGACTCTCCTCTGATGACAATTGCCTGACGAGAAGCGCGCTCGCCAGGGTACATCGAAAGCTCTTGCCAAGCGTCCCAGAACTTGTCCATTGAAGTGCGGATTGACACCTCTTCAGGCTCGTTGTAAATCTGCTCAATCATCATGTAGTATTTGTCGCGAGTCTGCCAGTACGTTTCGTCGCTTGCCTGAGCCGTAATTCTCTGGTCGAGCTGCTCGTCGCGCACTCGGGAAATGCTTTCGATATTGACACCCTGACCAATTTGACCTGGCGTCTCCTCGCGAGTGAGGTCCGGGCGATAAAGCGGCTCAAAAGTACCGAGCGTTACACGCTGACGTGAATAGCCCTCAGTATCCGCATTGGAAATATTGTGACCCGCTGTGTTAATCAGCTGGTTGTGAGCCATAAGGCTTCGTTTTCCGATTTCTATTCCACCGAATGTAGACATTCTGCAACTCCTTTTAGAAAACCCTGTCTATAACAAGACTCTGCATAGACGGCTTTGCCATTTTTCCATAACGATTGTAAACAGTATTTTTGCGCTGAGGGACAATCTTGTCAAAAACGCCCTGCAAAAATCCATTTGCAGCAGAAACATAGGCGTTTAGAGCGTTGTTTTCAATCTTGCTTCGTGCAAGTTTCGTGCGAACCTTTGAAAGCGTGTCGCTCACACGCCTGTCGCCGTACAAAAATGCCCGCTCCTCAAAAGTGAGAACAAGCGGCTCGGCTTCCTCGCTATCTTCAACTTCCTCGCTCTCGCTTTCCTGCTCCTCAATAGCCTCAGCAGTTTCTTCGGGGATTTCGCTCTCGGCATTCTCAGCGTCTTCGCTCTCTTTTGCCTCAATTTCGCGCATAGAAAGAGCCGTTTCCTGCTCGATGTTCATTCGCTGCTCCTCAAGTTCCATAAAGCGGGCAGAAAGCCGCTCCATCTTTATCATTGCGTCTTCCAGCTGCACCCAATCCTTTGCGACGACCGTATCGTGAATGACGCCCTGACGCACAATAATCGAATCAAGCACGTTGTTCTCAGCCTTCAAAACTTTCAGCATAACTGGTTTCTTCTTGAGTTTTCCCGCCATAAAAAAGCACCCCAAACAAACAATTCTTTTTCTTATATCGGGAATTCTTTTTAACATCTTTAGAAGCGCTTTTGCCCAATTTTCCCCATTCTTTCGACTTTCTTCCGCGCTTAACGAAAAGAAAAATCAAAGCAGGTCGTTAACTCGACTTAATTGCTCGCCAGAAAAAAAAGGAAGGCATTAAGCGCACTTAATTGCTCGCCAGAAAAAAAAGGAGGCCGTTAAGTCCACTTAATTGCGTCCCAGAAAAAAAAGGAGGCCGTTAAGTGCACTTAATGACTCGCCAGAAAAAAAGTGAGCTCATTAAGTGCACTTAACGAGAAAAAAAATTTTTTTTCATTAAGTGCGCTTAACAAAAGAAAAAAGATTTTTTTCGTTAAGTAAAGAAACGTCGACCGTTGACAAAAGACGTGTTAACGTTAAAAATATTTTTATGGAAAACTTGGATACAGAAATCAAACATCAGAATGCAGTGCTGGGCATTTTGAAATCATTTTTGGCGATAATCTTTGCTCTTGTCGCTATTGTTGCTTTGTGGGTGATTTTCTCGTGCGTCGACAGAAAAAACTCCCTTAGCGTTATTCCACGCGATTATGCGGCGTTCGTGCATACTCGCTCGGCTTGGAGCGCTCTTTCTCCGCTCATTGACCTTCGCGCAAGCGATGAGATTTTGGCGATGGACGATTTCAAGCAGTTCCGCGAGCCGTTTTTGACGTTGCGCGAGTCAGAGTTCCGCAACAACAAAGCCGTGCAATACGTTTTGTCGCGCAGAATCGATGCCGCGCTCTATACTCTCGGCGCTGAGAGCCATTTTGTTGCCGCCGTCGATATGGGCGCTCTTTCCGCACTCTCGCGCTTGGCGTTCCTTGCGCCAGCTTTCGTGAAAGTCGAGGGACTTTCGAGCGAAAAAGGGGAGAGCGGCTCTTATCTTGTCTTTAGGGACAAAAATAGTTCTTTCTATATAAAACCGTATCACAATCTGCTTGTCCTGAGTGACAGCAAAGCCGTTTTTGACTCCTCTCTGAAGGCAAACGCAGAATATTCTCCTGATGAAGTCGAGCTGATGACGAAAAAAGATTCTCAGAGCGTCCGTATCACAAGCGATGTGCGCGCCTTGACCGCATCGCTCACCGCAGGAAGCCCTGAGCTTGAGGCGATTTGCAATTCCGTTCTCGGCGACAAGGCGATGAGCAGCGTTTCTTTTGCAATCACCGACGACAAGATACGTCTTCAGGCCGAAATCCCTTCTCCGAGTGAATCAGCGAACGACTTGCAAAAATTGCTTTCAAGGAAGAGCGAAATGCCTGTGCTTTTGGGAACTCTTGGAGAGAGCGTGCAGTATTACACGCTTGTCAATCTTGGAAGTCTTGAGGAGCTGAAAGATGCGTTCTTGCCGTTCGCGGGCGACGAAAAGCAGACGGCATCTCTTTGGAGCAAAGCCGATGGCGCTTGCCGACTTGCGTTTTCGATGACGCTGAACGACCTTCTTTTTTCTTGGACAGGAAAAGAGTTCGCAGTTTTGGGCGTTGAAGGACAAAACGACCCCGTCTTTGCAGTTCAGATTAGTGACGAGAACAAGCGCCGCGATGTGTTTTCGCGCATTGTCGCCTCGATTCTTGTAAAAGACGGCTCTCCGTTCATTCTTGGAGGCGCACGCCTTGAGCAGCTTCAGCTCCCGTCATTCTTGAACGGCGTTCTCTCGCTTTTTGGCGTTAAGATGCCTTCCCCGTATTACATGGTTTTGGACGGCTTCGTTTATTTCTCCGAATCTCCTGAGACGCTTTCGTCTATTTACTCTTCGTCGAAAGCAAAAGAGCGCCTTTCTTCCGCGAAAGGCTTTTGCGAGGTCTCAAAAGACATTCCGAACGAATTTGGGCTCAGTTTGTTCTACAATCTTGAAAAGAGCGTTCCGTTTTTCCTTCGCTCTTCGTCCGTGCTTTCAAAAGTGCTTTCGCTTTACGGAACAGGGCGCTGCGATATCGCAATCAAAGACGGAAAAATCATCTTGCGCATTCAGTCTTCCGCAAAGGCACAAAGCGACAGCGCAAAAGTGTCTGGCTTCCCGATTGACCTTGCTTCGCGCTTCACGAGCGCTCTTGAAAAAGAGCCGGGCGACAAGGCAAGCACGGTTTTCTGGAGCGAGGGCGGAAAGTTTATCAAGGCGCTCGACTTGCACAGCCTTGAAATTCGCGAGAAGGAACTCAGCGAAGAAGCGTATATTGCCGCAAGCGACAAGGTTTTGAAGGGCAACGGCGTTCTTTGGGCGGTCACAAAAAGCGGCGCGGTCTATCTTTTTGACAAAAAGCTCGACATCGTGCCAGGCTTTCCGTTTTTGACGAGCGAAAGCGTGAGCGCAGGCGTTGCCGCATTCAAAAACAGCGTCGTAATCCCGACCGAAAGCGCCTCCCTTTGCTTTGTCGACGACGAGACGACCTCGTACAGCGTCGCCCTCAATCTCAATGGCTCGATTAAGTCCAAGCCAAGCGTATCGGGCGACAGCGTTTGCGTTTACGACAAGAGTTTCCGCGGGCAAATCTTGTTCGTCAAGGACAAAAAAGTCGTGAACGAAGAAAATCCGCTCTCAGTTCCGGGCATTGCGTTCGGCTCTCCGTCGCTCATCGAGGAAAAAGACTCTTCTCTAAAGAGCGCTTTCATCACGCAAAGCGGTTCTCTTTATCTGTGGCGCGACGGCGAAATCGCAGAAGGCTTCCCGATTCGACTCGAAGGCAACTTCCGCGCAAATGTCGCAGCCGACTCCCAATACATCTACGCGCTTTCAAGTTCCGCGCGCCTCTACAGAATAAGCGCTGACGGCAGTGTTTTGGACATTCAAATCCCAAAACGAAGCGCAGAGGAAGGCGGAGTCTTCACCGTTGACGACAAAGTCTTCGTGAGCGTCGACGGAAACATAATCTACGGCTTTGATTCAAACCTTGAACTCATCAGCAAGTTCCCGCTTCCAGGATTTGGGAAGCCCGTCTTTGCTGACGTGAACGGCGACAAGAAAAAAGAGTGCATCGTTTTGTCGCTGGACAAAAAAATCTACGCTTGGAACGCGCGCTAAAACGTTTCGGAGGGTCAAAAATGAAAAATGTGGGAAAAATAGTGCTGCTTTTGGCTTCTATTTGCTTTTTTTCTTGCTCATCGCTCAACGAGGGCATTGTTTCAGTCGAGCAAACAGCGCAGAGCAGCGACATTCTTGCGCTGGAGGAGCTGTTGGCGTATGAGGACGCCAAATATTTGCTGCAGGAAGAGGCGACAGGCGCAAAAGACATCGCCTCGGCTGCCGAAAAGCTTCTCGGCGTTCCAGGCTTGCAGAAGGCGAGCGAAGCGCGATTGTATGCGATAAAAGGGAGAGCGCTTCTAATCATCGGGCAGACTTCAAAAGCGCTTGAATCCTTCAAAAAATCAATGCAGGCGTACAAAGGCGACGTTCAAAATTACGTCCTCGGCTGTCGGCTCAAGGTCAAATGCGAGCCGTTCGTCGCCGCAAGCGAAGACGATGAGCACATCGTTGCCCTTGAAGACGCGATTCTCTCTTTCGTCGCGGGACTTTACCTTGATGCCGCCGCCAAATTTGACGCCGCGTTCTTGACTTTGCCTTCGTTCTACGCCGACGCATACAAAAATGTGCGCGACAAAGCGTGGAGACTCCGCGCTATCGACGAAAACACGGACGAAGCGAAAATGAAGCTCTTGCTGAAAGAAAAACTTTCCGTGAGCGAGCTCGTTTTGCTCTCAAGTTTGAGCCAGAACCTCACCTCCTCGTTCACCGCCGACAAGGCTTTGAGCGAGAGAGAGCTTTTCCGCACAATCGTGAGCGCAGGACTCTTGTCGCCCGTGAGCGCCAAAGAAGAAAAAGCCCTCTCTCAAGACGAAATCGCCACGAGAATAATCCTTGCGCGCTACATCTGGAACATCTTTTGCCGCACAAAAGGCTCTGGAAAGAAAGCCACAATCTATTCCGAGCTTTACAGAAGCGCTGGCGAGCAAAGCCCAGTGCCTGACGTCAGCACCGACAGTCCTGATTTCGACGCCGTGCTCGGCACAATCGAAAATGAGCTTATGGATTTGACCGACGGCGAGCATTTTGAAGGCGACAAAGCTGTGAGCGGCACTGAAGCAGAAAAATATTTCCAGAAATTGCGCTAAAACATTCAAAATAACATTGTCATTCTGCGCGACGAGAAGACTATCCGCCATTTTCCGCTCAGAATGACAGAGACTCAATGTGTCATTCTGAGCGAAGAGAGTGAAACGAACGAAGTCGAAGAATCTATCCCCGAAAACCAAGAGCAGATTTTGGAGAATAAGGAGCAGATTCTTCGACTCCAAACGGCTAAACGCCGTTTTCCGCTCAGAATGACAGACATTCAACGTGTCATTCTGAGCGAAGAGAGTGAAACGAACGAAGTCGAAGAATCTATTCCCGAAAACCAGAAGCAGATTTTGGAAAATAAGGAGCAGATTCTTCGACTCCAAACGGCTAAACGCCGTTTTCCGCTCAGAATGACAGACTTTTTATATCAAAAACATCATCATTTTGACCAAAAGTATCAACGATATGAACAAAAGTGTGATAGTTTTGGTGCTGAGAATGTAATTTTTAGTGCTAAAGTATCATCATAATGATGAAAATCTCTGTGCTTATGAGCAAAACTATCATCATAATGCTCTGAGAATGTGATTTTAGAGCCTAAACTATCATCAAAATGTCTTGGGATTGTGATTTTTAGAGCCAAACTATCATCACAGAGGCGAAAATCTCAGACTTTAGAAGCAAAATCTCGAAAAAAAACATTCGGGAGCAGACGAAAACTCCTTGAGCGTGGGCGATAATACTTTGAGCCTTTAGTTTTTGAGAAAAATGTTGGAGGTTTGATTGCTAATGTTTTGGATTATCGGCTTTACTTTGCGCTTTTTTTTGGGTATAGTTAGAAATATATCCTTTTGGAGGGTTTTTGATGATTAAGACAGTAAAAGATGTCGAGCTTAAAGGCAAGCGCATTATTATGCGCGTGGATTTCAACGTTCCGATGAAAGACGGCGTTGTTCAGGACGATACCCGCATTATGGCGGCTCTCCCAACTATTAAGTACATTCTTGAGCAGAAGCCAAGAAGTCTCGTTTTGATGAGTCACTTGGGCGACCCGAAAAAAGACGTGAAGAAGGCGCAGGAGAAGGCTGAGAAGGCTGGAAAGACTTGGACTGACGCTGACGCAGAGAAATTTATCAACGGCAAGAACAGAATGAAGCCAGTTGTTGAGTATTTCGAGAAAAAACTCGGCTCACCTGTTACTTTCTTGCCAGATGCACTCGGACAGAAAGCTGCTATCGACGCTCTTCCAGAGGGCGCAGTTGCTATGCTTGAGAATGTCCGCTTCCACAAGGAAGAGACAAGCAAGGACAGCGCTGAGCGCGATGTCATGGCAAAAGAGCTCGCAACTTATGGCGATATTTTCGTAAACGACGCTTTCGGAACAGCACACCGCGACCAGGCTTCAACTGCTTCTATCGCGAAGTTCATGCCAGTTCCTAGCGTTGGCGGCTTCTTGATGGAGAAGGAAGTTAAATACATTCAGCCGATGGTTGAGAACCCACCAAAGCCACAGGTTGCTATTATCGGTGGTGCAAAAGTTTCTTCAAAAATCGCTGTTTTGGAGTCTTTGCTCAAGAACGCTTCTGCTCTCGTTATCGGCGGCGGTATGGCTTACACATTCCTCAAGGCACAGGGACACAAAGTCGGTATTTCTTTGGTTGAGGATGACTTCATCGACACAGCAAAGAAGCTCCTTGCTGACGCTGAGGCTAAAGGCGTGAAAATCGTTCTTCCTGTTGACCACGTTGCAGCAGACAAGTTCGACGCAAACGCAACTCCAGTCGCTGTTGACGGTGTTGATATTCCTGACAATCTCATGGCTATGGACGTTGGTCCAAAGACAATCGCTGCTTACACTGAGGTTCTCTCAACTGCAAAGAGCGTTGTTTGGAACGGACCTGTCGGCGTATTCGAGTTCGACGCATTCGCAAAGGGAACAGCTACTGTTGCCCAGCTCGTTGCTGACGCTACAGGACGCGGAGCTATGACTGTTGTCGGTGGCGGCGACAGTGTTGCTGCTGTCAACAAGTTCAACCTCGCTGACAAGATGAGCCACGTTTCAACTGGTGGTGGTGCTTCTCTTGAGTTCCTCGAGGGCAAGACTCTCCCAGGTATTGCAATTCTTGCAACAAAATAAGAGGCACAGCCTCTTTTGTAAGCCACAGGCTGTTTTGCGGACTCAAGTCCGTTTTATAGCGCACAGGCGTTATTTGTAGAGACGATATAAACAAAAGAGCGGCTTTCGGTTTGAAGGTCGCTCTTTTTGTTTTTTGCCCTTGTTTACTGTGATTATTTTTACTGATTTATTAAAAAACTGGTGTATAATAAAGATATACGGTCGAAATCTAAACAGAAGAGGATATTTTTATGGGAAAGCAGAAAGAAAAAAGGAAATCTGTAGTAAGATTTATTATTGCAATGCTTGCTCTTGCGATAATTTTGTATGCTGCGGTTATTACGATTGTCGTAAATCGAAAAACAGACAATGAACTGGCGGATTATTTTTTTAGAGAGGTAAAAAATCAGTCTGTTTCGTATCACGATGAGTTTGGCGTTGAGCGCGATTGGGTTGAAAGCGAGATTTCAAACATTGCAAGATTGACTGATGACGCTCTTGTGAACAAAATGGCGGGTGTTACTCTTATGGATTCGTTCTGCCATCGCTTTATCGAAGAGGCGGGGCTTGATTCTTTGGTGTTCACAGACCACACTGGCACTCAAATCTCTTCGACTGAGTTCGGCGTTTTGAATAATGACAAATTTGTTGAGAAGGCTCTTGAGGGCGAGATTTATTCTGATTTGATTTTTGAAAACGGCAATGTTTACGCTGTTGCAATTTCGCCTATATTCGATACGGCTGGAAATGTTGCAGGCACGGTTTTTGGAAAAGAAAATCTTTCTACAGATTCGTTTGTTTCTCACCTTGCAAATATCACTAATTCCGATATCACGATTTTTTCTGGCTCAAAAAGAGCGGTGACAAGCATTGCTCAAATGAAGGGGACTGAGCTTAACGATACTTCTCTCATTGACGCTGTGCAAAGAGGTGAGTCGCGCTCTCTTGTCACAACGATTAACGGTGTAAAGACGATGTCGTATTATTTTCCTTTGCTCGATAGGTCTGGAAAAGTTGTGACAACGCTTTTCATTGGAAAGCCGCTTGCTATTCTTAGTAGTCTTTCTTCATCTATTTTGCGCTCAATGCTCGTTGTTATCATTTTTAGCACTGTGGCGATTATAGCCGTTTCTGTTCTTCTCATTTCCGCAAAGATGTTGAAGCCTCTTTTGAAGATTGAGAGCGCTGTTGGCAATCTTTCTTCTGGAGATGCTGATTTGACGTATCGTCTTCCTGTTCAGGGCAATGATGAGTTTGCTCATCTTTCTGAGGGCGTCAACTCGTTTATTTCGCTTTTGCAAGACACAATGCGCCGTGTGAAAGAAACCGCCGAAGATGTTCGTCTTGGAAGCGAGCAAATCAGTTCTGCAAGCCAGTCTATTTCGGCAGGTGCGAGCGAGCAGGCTGCGTCAACGGAAGAGATGAGCGCCACGATGGAAGAGATGGCGAGCAACATTAAGCAGAACGCTGAGAATGCGCGTCGCACTGGAGGCATCGCTGAGTCTACGGCTTCGGAAGGCGAGTCTGGCGGAAAAGCGGTCGGGGAGGCTGTTGAGGCTGTTCAGACAATCGTTGAGAAAATCAGCGTCATCGGTGAAATTGCAGGTCAGACGAATCTTCTTGCTCTTAATGCCGCAATCGAAGCGGCTCGTGCAGGAGACGCGGGCAAAGGATTTGCTGTTGTTGCAAGCGAAATCCGAAAACTTGCCGAGCGAAGCCAAGCCGCTGCTGCTGAAATCGTTGACCTTTCAGAAAAGACACTTGCTGCAACAGAGGACGCTGGAAAGAAAATCGATGTTGTTGTTCCTGGAATAAAGCAGACGTCAGAGCTTGTTGAAGATATTGCTATTGCTTGTCGCGAGCAAGATTCTGGAGCATCTCAGGTAAGTCAGGCTATCATACAGCTCGACAGCGTTGTTCAGCAAAACGCGTCTGCTGCAGAAGAGCTTGCTGCGATGTCGCAAAGCCTTTCTGACAATGCGAGAAGCCTTGTTGACACAATCGGAATCTTCAAGACCGAATAGTGTTTCTTACAAAAAGATTTCTAAAAACAATTGCGTATCCCGTGCGTTTTCGGCTAGAATAAAGCCACTATGATAAGACGAAACACTGGTTTTTCAAACCTCACAGCGGGATACCTTTTCCCTGAGATTGCGAAGAGACGCCGTGAATACGCCGCCTCCCACCCAGATGCGAAAATCATCAGCCTTGGTGTTGGAAACACAACCGAGCCTTTGACGCCGCACATCACAAGCGCTCTCGCAAAGTATGCGTCAGCGCTTGGAACGCCAGAGGGCTATTCAGGCTATGGCGATGAGCAGGGCAACACCGCTTTGCGCGAGAAAATTGCCCGTGTTTTTTATGGCGGCAAGATTGCTCCAGAGGAAGTTTTCATCTCTGATGGCGCAAAATGCGATATCGCCAGAATCCAAACACTTTTCGGACGCGATGTGAACGTGGCGGTGCAAGACCCTGCATATCCTGTCTACGTTGACGGCTCTGTTGTTGCGGGCGCTGCTGGCGCAAATACTGGCAGCGGCTACGAGGGCATCACTTATATGAATTGCACGCCCGAAAACAACTTCTTTCCTGATTTGACAAAAATCCAAAAAGACAGCCTTATTTATTTTTGCTCGCCGAACAACCCGACGGGCGCTGTTGCAACACGCGAGCAGCTCAAGACTCTCGTTGATTTTGCAAACGCGAACGGCTGCATAATCATCTTTGACGCAGCATATTTTTGCTTTATCCGCGACGAGAAACTCCCGAAGAGCATTTTTGAAATCGAAGGCGCTAAAACTTGCGCAATCGAAGTCAATTCGTTCTCAAAGCCAGCGGGCTTCACGGGCGTCCGATTGGGTTGGTCTGTCGTTCCGAACGAGCTGAAATATGCGGACGGCTCTTCCGTTCGCGCAGACTGGAACCGCGTTATGACGACGCTCTTTAACGGTGCTTCGAACATCGCTCAGGCTGGCGGTCTTGCCGCATTAGACGACGAAGGACTTGCCGAGATGAAGAGCCTCGTGGATTATTATCTTGAGAATGCCAGAATCATAAAATCTGCTCTGACAACCGAGAAGTTCAAGAGCGCGGGCGTTGAGGTGTATTCCGATGGCAACGCGCCGTATTTGTGGGTTCGCTTCCCGAACAGAAAAAGCTGGGACGTGTTCGACCAAATCCTCGACCAGTGCCGTATCGTTACGACTCCGGGCTCAGGCTTTGGACCTGCGGGCGAGAGCTTTATCCGCTTCAGCGCCTTCGGACACCGCGCCGACGTTGAAGAAGCATGCCGTCGCCTTGCGAATCTGACGCTCTAGAAAGTTGGGCGAGCTTTCCCCGAACTTGGGCGGGACTTCCCCAAAGTTAGGCGAACTTTCCCCAAAGTTGGGCGAGCTTTCCCCGAACTTGGGCGGGGCTTCCCCAAAGTTGGGCAGACCTTCCCCAAAGTTGGGCGAGGCTTCCCCAAAGTTGGGCGGGCTTTCCCCGAACTTGGGCAGATGCTGAAACGAGTTCAGTATGACAAAGAAAAACAAAAGGCTTAGGATTTTTCCTGAGCCTTTTTTGTCTAAAGCTGTGGCATCGTCAAAAACGAAAGCAGCGCCAAAATCCATAAAATCACGCCTATGGTGATTTTTGCCTTTCGCGAAAGCTCCCTCGAAAACAGCCAGAAAAGCGCATAGACGAGCATCACAAGAAAAATCGTGACGCAGAACGCCGCCAGTTTTTTCATAGAAGTGCCGAAAAAATAAGCGAAAACACCCGCGTCATCAAGCAGGCTTGCAAGTTTTAAGCCCGAAAAAACGCCAAGAATCAGCGAAAGATAAAAGCCTATTTCTGAGCCTATTTCTGAGAAAATCAAATCCGAAATCTTTTTTGAGTCCATAGACATTCTCTTTGCAAAAATTCTTTGGTGATTAGTAGCTACAAGTACAGAGGATATTTGAAAAATCGCGCTTCTTTAAATCTTCTGGCTTTATGAAAAAGTTTGCGATTCCGCTGTCGCCCCAAGCAATATCCTCGTCGCTGACAATCTGGAGCAGAAGAACTTCGTCCTCGTTTCTGATATCGTATTCCGAGAAGTTTGGATAGCCTCCAATCTGGTGTTGCTCGGCATCAAACATATCGAACATATGGTCGTCGCGAAAATCTTCGGGAAAAGCCTCGCTTGCGTCTTCGTGAACGGGGTATCCCAGCTCTTTTGCAGCCCTCTTCACCATCTCATCGTAATCCCAAAGCATATAGTTCGGGTGTGAGAGGCTCTTTTCAAACGACAGCGAAAACTCCTCGCTGAACGGGAAATCTCGCCCATCATCAACGACTTCCGCCGCACTCTGAACGCCCATCTCGTGAAGCGCGTCCGCACTGAGGGCAAGCGATTCGTCCACGTCCTCACGCCACACGACACGCCAGTAATTCTGCGTCGTTCCTTCCATATCAAGCCATACTGATGAGTCTGCAAGAATGAAAAACTGCAAAAGCCCTTTTTCAGGATAATCAGGCAAGTGCGGAACGTCCGAAAAGTTGATTTGCGCGAGGAGCGTTAGCTCATTTCCGTCATCGTCTTTCGGGTACTCCTCGCCAGCCGTCCAATACGGAAGCCCTCCGAACTTGCTCGCCGTCATCGAAAGAGGCGATTCAGCTTCGTGCGTCTTTATGCGAATCGCCTCTTTTTCCATCGTGTCGTTTATTCTCCATATGATTTCCATTGCCTGCTCCTCACTGTACATGCCGTCCTCGCCGTCCTCGTCCTCATCATCATCGCTTTCGAGCATCTCAAGAAAATCCTCGTAGCTGATGATGCGAGTCCCGTTCTTCTTGGCTTTCTCAAGCTTTGAGCTTCCTGCGCTTGGGTCTGCGCACACAAGAATATCCAAATCCTTTGTAACGCTTGACTTCACCTCGAACTTTTCCTCTGCCATTTCGGTCAGTTCCGCTCTTGTCATGTCTGGGCACGCGCCCGTGAAACATACGCTTTCCATAAATCTCTTTCTCCTGATTTATATAATTTGCTTTATAGTATAGTGGACTGTGGCTTCTCTTGTCATTGGCGAACAAGTTTTCAGAATCTATGTATGATAACCGCAGATGCTGAAACGAGTTCAGCATGACGGCTTTTCTTTTCCCTTAACCTCAAGGAGAGTTCCCTTAACCTCAAGGAGGGTTTCCTTGACCTTAAGGAGGGTTTCCTTAACATCAAGGAGGATTTCCTCGACCTCAAGGAAGAGTTCCTTTGAGTCAGATTCTAAAAGCGGGGTTTGGAATGACGGACATTTCGTTGCCGAACTCTATTCCCAGTCGCACGCGCTTTCAAGAATGTGGGCGAACGCCTCAAGCCCTTCTTTGTCCTCGGCAGAAAATCGCGCTTTTTCGGGGCTGTCGATGTCCAAAACGCCCACAACCGCGCCGCTCTTATCGTGCAGAGGAACGACAATCTCTGACGCAGAGGCGCTGTCGCAGGCGATATGACCTTTGAACTCGTGCACGTCGGCGACAACGAGCGTCTTGTTCTCAGCCACCGCCGTCCCGCAGACGCCCTTGCCCACAGGGATTCTGATGCAGGCGACCTTGCCCTGAAACGGCGAGAGCAAAAGGTATCCCTCTTTTTGCATTGTGTAAAAGCCCGCCCAGTTGATATTCTTTAGCCCAGCCCACAAAATCGCAGCCGCATTCGCCATATTCGGAACAGCGTGACGCTCGCCTTCGGTAATGCCCCGCAAGTTCAAGCAAAGTTCTTCATAAAGTTTGTTCATTTTTTTCTCCTTGAATAATATATTAAACAGAAATTTTGTCATTCCGAACTTGATTCGGAATCTGTGTTTCGGGTTTGCTCAGCAACCATGATTAGTAGCAGTCGCTGTAGTAGCGGACTTTTGAAAAATCGCGCTTCTTGAGGTTTTCAGGGGTGATGAAAAAGTTTGCGATTCCGTCATCGCCAAAGCTGATGTTGATGTCCGTATTGTATTCGCTGTCAATCTGGAGCAGCAGGACTTCTTCCTCGTCTTCGCTTCTGCCGTCGCGCTGCGTGAAGAACGGATAACCTCCAATCTGGTGAAGAGTGCCATCTTTTGAGTCCTCGCAAAAATAATCGTTCATGTCCAAATCTTCGGAGAACGAGCCTTGCGGGTCTTCGTAGACGGGATATCCGAACTCTTTTGCGGCGCTCGTTGCCATCTCGTCGTACTCCGAAAGCATCTGGTTCGGGTGAGAAATGCTTTTTTCAAACGTCAGCGCATACTCTTTTTCGAGCGGAAAATCGTGCTCGAGTGTGAGTTTCTTTCCGCTCTTCATTTGGCTATCCCGCCTTTCATGCTCTTTCTTCATGATTTCCTCTGCGCTCTGAACGCCCATCTCGCGAAGCGCGTCTGCACTGAGGGCAAGAGAGTCGTCCACGTCCTCACGCCACACGACTCTCCAGTAATTCTGTGTCGTTCCGTCATCGTCCATGCTGCGCCCTAGCGAGAGGTCTGCAAGAATGAAAATCTGCAAAAGTCCCTTTTCTGGATAATCAGGAAGATGAGGAACGTCAGCAAAGTTGATTTGCGCGAGGAGAGTGAGCATGTTTCCGTCCTTGTCCTTCGGGTATTCCTCGCCAGCCGTCCAGTACGGAAGCCCTCCGAACTTGCTCGCCGTCATCAAAAGCGGCGACTCTGCTTTCTTTGGCTTTATGCGGACGCACTCCATTGCGTATTTCTCTCGAATATACTTCAGAATCTTCCTCGTCTGTAAGATTGAATAAAAGCCCTCATATTCATCCTCATCGAGTATCTCTTGAAACTCCTCGTAGCTGATAATGAGCGTTCCGTTCTTCTTGGCTTTCTCAAGCTTTGAGCTTCCTGAGTTCGGGTCTGCGCACACGAGGATATCCAAATCCTTCGTCACGCTCGTCTTCACCTCGAACTTTTCCTCTGCCATCTCGGTCAGTTCCTCTCTTGTCATGTCTGGGCACGCGCCCGTAAAACATACGCTTTCCATAAATCTCTTTCTCCTGATTTATATAATTAGCTTTATAGTATAGTGTACTGTGGCTTCTCTTGTCATTCCGAACAAGTTTTCAGAATCTATGTATGATGACCGCAGATGCTGAAACGAGTTCAGCATGTCAGTTTTCCTTTCCCCAAAGTCGGGCAGGCTTTCCCCAAAGTTGGGCGGACGTTCCCCAAAGTTGGGCGAGGCTTCCCCAAAGTTGGGCGAGGCTTCCCCAAAGTCGGGCAAGCTTTCCCCAAAGTCGGGCAGACTTCCCCCAAAGTCGGGCAGGCTTTCCCCAAACTTGGGCAGACGTTCCCCAAACTTGGGCAGACGTTCCCCGAAGTCGGGCAAGTCTTTCTCTTATATCTCAGCGTCGCCGTCCGCACAGTGCACGACTTTTGCAGGACAGCCTTCGTTCCAGAAAGTATCTCTGTCGCAGTCCCAGCCTTCAACTTTCTTGATGTTTTCCCAGTCTGCAAGAGTGCCATTGTATTCGATTTCGTTGAGCGAGGCGCAATCAGAAAACAATTCGGTATCAAGATATTTCAGGCTGCGAGGAAGCGTGATTTTCTGCAAGTTTGGGCAGTTCTCAAACGCTTTGTGTCGGATATCTTCCACGCCATTTTTGAACGAAAGCGATTCGAGCGCTTCACAGTTGGCAAATGCTTGGGCTTCGATTTTCCTCACGCCGCTTGGAATCACGAGAGATTTTATTGAACGGCAACCTCTGAAAGCGCATGATTCGATGAGCTCAAGGCTTTCAGGCAATTCCAAAGTCTTTATACCTGTGCAATTTTCGAACGCGACGGACTCTATGACCTTTGTGCCTTCGTAAATCGCAACGGACTGAAAATGCTCATGTTTTTGGAATGCAAATGAGTCGATTCTTTGGCAGCCTGCAATTTCAAGGTCAAAAACCGCTGAATAATCGCCTTTGAAAAGCGTGGACGGAGAGAATATGCAGAACCTGCCGTATTCGTCGCCCTTCCAGACCATTTCTTTTGAATATTCGTACTTCATATTTACAAAAAGAAGATTTCTGTCGCTTTTTTCGATTGTGTCATATATGAACGAATACTTTTCGTTTTCGTCGAGCAGTTTGTCATCGAGAATCAACAGTATTCTTGCAATCATCTCATGCCAAGCCGCCGTATCCACACGAAAAGCCAGATACATACAGTTTTTGCCAAGTCTGATTATCACATAGGCATATTCTTCGACGACGCCGAGTATTTGAAACTCGTAATCATCATACCTATCGCAGAACACAGAAAGCAGCGCCCCCACGCTAGTTGATTGCATTTTATGGATTTTGTTTTTCTTTAAGTCCTCGAGTGCAAGGGATGCAATGTGCGCACGGAAAAACGGCTCAAACTGCATTCGGCTGAATGTGTGGCTGTCTGGGTCGCAAATGATTTCAAACGACTCAGGCAAGTCTTCAAACCATTCCTGTTTTGCCCAAACATGCGGAGATAGTTTTACTTTCAGCAAATTTGGACAATCGGAGAATGCACCTTGTGCAATTTCAGAGATTGAGTTTGGAAGAGCCAGCTCTTCTAGTTGTTCGCAGCCCTCAAAGGCGTATCCGGTAATCTCTTTTGCACCGTCTTCAATGACTGCGATTGTTATATCAGAATCTGCTCCAATAACCGTTTTCATATCGTTGGAATAAATAATCCCGTTTATTACCTTTGCCATAAATCTTTTTCCATCTTAATAACTTGTCATTTGCGAACCCGTTTCGGAATCTCTTGCTTCGGCTACGCTCAGCAACCGCAGATGCTGAAACGAGTTCAGCATGACAAGATTTCTTTTCAAATCAATAGCAGTCCCAGTTGTAAATCACATGCGAGAAGTCTTTCTTCTTCAAATCCTCTCGCTTGATAAAGAAGTTCGCGACTCCGCTGTCTCCCCAAAGGATTTCCCAGCCATTATCGGTGTGCTCGCTGTCCATCTGGAAGAGCAGAATGTCGCCCTCACGCCTGACATCGCTTTGCGTGTAAAACGGCAGTCCTCCGATTTGGTGGAACGGTGCGTTATCATCGCAGAAGTTCTCGAAATCGTTCTCACTGAACATATCACATGAATCCTCGTCTTCGTAAACAGGAAGCGCCAAATCTTTCGCAGCTTGTCGGATTTTCTCATCGAAGTCGTCAAGACACGGAGTCACAAACGAAAGTGCCTTTTCAAACGAAATCGCATATTCTTTGTCCAGCGGGAAATAATTGTCGTCGTCCCCGTTAGCCTCAGCCACGCTCCTCACGCCTATCTCGTGAAGTTCGCTTTCCGTCATTGCACGCTCTTCTGAAAAATCCTCGTGCCACACAATACGCCAAAGTTTCTGAGATGAGTTGTCACCCTGTTTGTCATAGCAATCGCTTCCGTACAAATCATCACCGTATATGAAAATCTGCAAAAGCCCTTTTTCTGGATAATCTGGAAGATGAGGCACTTCTGCGAAATTGATTTGCGCCAAAAGAAAGAGCGGCTCTTGCTCGCTGTCGACTTCCTCCGAGGTCTTCGGGAACTCCACGCCTTTCTCCCAATACGGCAAGCCTCCGAACTTGCTCGCCGTCATCAAAAGCGGCTCATTTTTCACGCTTGTTTTTATGCGGACGCACTCCTCTGCGTAAGCCTTTCGCAAATGCTTCAGAATCTTCTTCGCCTCTGCGTGCGAATACAAGCCATCCTCATCGTCGTCGTCATCATCATCGCTTTCGAGCATCTCAAGAAAATCCTCGTAGCTGATGATGCGAGTTCCGTTCTTCTTGGCTTTCTCAAGCTTCGAGCTTCCTGCGTTTGGGTCTGCGCACACAAGGATATCCAAATCCTTTGTAACGCTCGTCTTCACCTCGAACTTTTCCTCTGCCATTTCGGTCAGTTCCGCTCTTGTCATGTCTGGGCATGCGCCCGTGAAACATACGCTTTCCATAAATCTCTTTCTCCTGTTATATATTTGTCATTTGCGAACAAGTTTTCAGAATCTATGCTTCGACTACGCTCAGCAACCGCAGATGCTGAAACGAGTTCAGCATGACGGCTTTCCTTTCCCCAAAGTTGGGCGGACTCTCCCCGAAGTTGGGCGGGCTTTCCCCGAAGTTGGGCGGGCTTTCCCCAAAGTCGGGCAGACTTTCCCCAAAGTTGGGCAGGCTTTCCCCAAACTTGGGCAGACGTTCCCCGAAGTTGGGCGAGGCTTCCCAAAGTTGGGCGAGGCTTCCCAAAGTTGGGCGAGGCTTCCCCAAAGTTGGGCGGACGCTCCCCAAAGTTGGGCGGACGCTCCCCAAAGTTGGGCAGATGTTCCCCAAAGTTGGGCAGGCTTTCCCCAAAGTTGGGCAGACGTTCCCCGAAGTTGGGCGGATGCTGAAACGAGTTCAGCATGACAGTCTTTCCTTCACTATTTCAGTGTCGCCGTCGGAGCAATGCACCACTTTTGCAGGCATGTAATAGTTCCAGACATCGCCTTTTTTCATGGTCTTCCACTCCGCAATCGTTCCGCCGAACGTGATTTGTGTGAGCGAACTGGCACAAAAAAATCCTTTTATATCGATTTCTTTCACGGATTTTGGAATGAAAATGCTCTTTAGTTGCTCGCTGTAATAAAATGCACTGTTTCCGATTTTGCTGACGCCGTCGGGGATTTTCTGAGTTTCTTTTTTCACAGTTTCATAAAGCAGCTCATCGTTATCAAAAGCAAAGCCATCTTTTATCGTGAACTCAACGTCAACGCTTTTTTCGTCTTTGAGTTTGTTCAGCTTTATTGAATAGCCGAGGTTTTCAATGTTCGTGCCATAAAAAGCAAGAGTTCCGATTTTCTTTATCGATTTCGGAATATAAATCTCCGAAAGGTTCTCGCAGCTCTCAAACGCTCCCATGCCAAGCTCCAAAAGGCTTTCGGGCAAACGAACTGATGTAAGACCGTGGCACGCTTTGAACGCTACTCCTTCAATGACTTCCAAAGTTTCGGGAAACGTTATTGATTTTATATGACCACTGTTCCAGAATGCTCCAGATTCGATGGTTTCAAGCCCGTCTGTCAAAATCAAGTTCTTGAAATCATTATCAGAGCCAAGGTCAAAACTGCTTGAGCCGAGTGTTCTTATGCCATAGACCGAAAGCGTGTTTTCCACATGCACCCAGCTGCCTTTTTATCTGCCGCTTGAAAACAGATTGGCGTTTCCGTCCGCACCTGCGTTTATCGTTGCCAGCTTGTAAGACTCCGACGTTGACATATCGGCAAGCGAGATTTTGTTCGCTTTGAGCTTGGCATAAATCTCCGCTCCGTCTTTTTCTTGATCAGAAAGTATCTCGATGATTTTTCTGATTTTCTCAATCCATTTTGTGCTGTCCTGAGAGAACTTGAACGAGCCTGCGTTCTTGCCAATCTGAAAGAAGACGCTCAAGCCTGTTTTTCTGTTCGTGAGGACTTGATATTTCACGCCAGCTTCTTCCGAAAGCAGTGAGGACAAAACAGCGTCAATGCTTGCGCCTTGCACTTGCTTTATCTTTTCGCTCTTTGCATCGTTGTGCGAAAGCTCTTTGACGTGCGCTTTCAAGATTGAGCTTCGCTTTATCAGCTTGTAGGTCTGGCTTTCGCTCCTGCACTTAATTTCGTATTGCGTTTCCAAGGCGAAAAACCAAGACGAATCGAGGCACTCCACGTTGTCGCCAAGGCTCACCGTCATAAGCGAAGTGCAGTTTTTGAACGCGCTTTTCTTTATGTCAAACATACTGTCAGGGATAGACACCTCTTCCAGTGCCGAGCAGTCCTTGAACGCCTGCATAACTACATACTTCACGCCCTCAGGGATAAACGCGCTCTTTATGCCCTTGTCGGAAACGCCTTCCACTGTTTCCATATCATCTGAATAAATGATTCCGTCAATTATCTTTCCCATTTTTGCTTCTCCTTTATATATTTGTCATTCCGAACTTGATTCGGAATCTATATATGATAATCGCCAGATGCTTAAACGAGTTCAGCATGACGGTTTTCCTTTCCCCTTGACCTCAAGGAGGGTTTCCTTAACATCAAGGAGAGTTCCCTTGACCTCAAGGAGAAGTTCCTTGACCTCAAGGAGGGTTTCCTTGACCTCAAGGAGAAGTTCCTTGACCTCAAGGAAGAGTTCCTTGACCTCAAGGAGAGTTTCCTTAACCTCATTCCGAACAAGTTTTCAGAATCTCTATGCTTCGGCTACGCTCAGCAGCCGATTTTCCTTAATACTCCTCTATCTCAGCGTCGCCGTCCGCGCAGTGAACCACTTTTGCGGGCATATCTTCGTTTCCGTAAAACTCGTTGTTCACGGCTTTCCATTGCTCCATCGTTCCCTTGAATGTGATATCACGAAGCGACGAGCAGTATCTGAACACTTTGTCACCGATTCGAGTCAGGCTTGCAGGAAGCACGACAGACTTGAGAGATGTGCAACCATCAAACGCCGATGGGTCGATAATCTTCATGCCGTCAGGAATCACAATCGACTCTAGGGCTGTACAATTACTGAACGCATCGAGTTCAATTTTCGTCAGGCTTGAAGGAAACACGACAGACTTGATTCCCGTACACTCCCAGAACGCACTGTGCTCGATAACCGTTATGCCCTCGCCAATCACAAGCTTCTCTGTATCGCCAGTGCAGGTGCATTTTTCTATGCCGTTGTCGTATATTTTAAGAGTGTATGTGTCTGTTTTTATTTCCTCAATCTTTGGAACGATGGACACTTCCCCGTCACAGCATTTCACGAATTGGGCAGGCGCTTCGCAGTTCCATCTTCTGCCCTTTTCGATTTTCTCCCACTCAGCGACAGTTCCCGTGTATTTGATTTCTGAAAGGGACGTGCAGTCGTGGAAAGCAACACTCTCGATTTTTTCCACGCCTTTTTCTATTACGAGCGTCTTTAACCCAGTACAGCCAGAGAATGCACCATATTCGATATTTTGAACGCTGCTCGGAATTGTCAGGCTTTCAAGCGAACGGCAACTTGCAAACGCAGAAGATTCGATTATTTCCACGCCATTCGGAATCGTCAAACCTTCAAGCGAATGGCAGCCAGCGAACGCAAAGCCGTCAATTTTCTTCAGGCTCGGAGGAATCACCACCGACTTGAGCGACTCGCAGTATTTGAAAGCATACCTATCGATTTCCTCCATGCCATCGCCAAGCACCACACGTTCAAGCGACTCACAGCCGTAAAACGCGTTTCTTTCGATTTGCGTCACGCCCTCAGGAATGAAAAGATAGACGGGGTTCGTCTTTTTCTTCCATTTTGCGCTGCCATCTTTTGAAAGCGTCACATACTTTTTTGCAGAATCCTCAAGAGCGTTTTCGTCTGCGAACTTTTTGAGCGCAATCGAATCCTCTCCTGCTGCGGCAAGGTCGAGTAAGGCGGGAAGATTCTGCATCCACTTGGACACTTTTGAATCTGCAAGCAAAAGTTCAATGCCGCCGTCGGTGGTCTGGATTTGAAGATAGGCGTTCTTGTCGTCACGGACAACTTGGGCATTCGTCTTATGCTCGCTCATAATCGACTCAAGCACCGCGCTCGCAGACACGTTCTGAACCTGTGCGATTTTCTCTTTCTTCGCCTCTTCCTTTCCCGCCATCAGCGAAAGAATCGCTTTTTTTGATTTTCCTGTCGCGTCGTAAAGTTTGCCTGTTTTCTCGCTGAACGGGAACAGCGGGGATTTTGACACGATTTTTTGCACATTAACACAGCCATCAAAGGCATATTTTCCGATTTTTGTGACAGTCGCAGGGATTTCAATAGAAGTAAGCGCTGTGCAATCAGCGAACACTCCTTCAGCGATTTCCGTCACGCCGTCCTCTATCACAACGCTCGTCGCGCTCTTTTCGACAAACGAATACGCAACGCTGTCTTTCACCAACACGGCGGGCTTTTTCCATTCGCCGTCGCTGCACTTCACGCTCTTTGCGGGAACATATTGCAAGAGATTTTCCAGCCCTTTCACCTTCTTCCATTGCTCAATCGTTCCGCCAAATACAATTTTCGAAAGAGAGGGGCATCTTAAAAACGCTTCGGACTGAATTTTAATCAGGCTCGAAGGAAGCTGCACAAACTTTAGCGAAGGATTGTCTTCAAATGCGTTATATTTGATTATCTGTGTGCCTTCGTGGATTATCACAGATTCAAGTTCGCTAAAGTTATGAAACGCCCTGCCGAATTCCTTTACTCCTTCGGGAATCTCAATGGACTTCAGATGAAAGCAGAACAAGAACGCAGAAAAATCGATTTCCGTCACGCCAGAAGGAATGACGACATTTTCTATATTATCGTCTCTGCACTTTTTTAGAACTCCGTTTCTGATATAGAAAACTCCATCATCTTTGATGTCGTCAACCATATCCATGAACTCATTGTAAGTGATGACGCGAGTCCCGTTCTTCTTGGCTTTCTCAAGCTTCGAGCTTCCTGAGTTCGGGTCGTCGCACACGAGGATATCCAAATCCTTCGTCACGCTCTTCCTGACCTCGAACTTCTTCGACGCTTTCTCGGTCAGCTCCGCACGAGTCATCTCATAATACTCGCCTGTAAAACATACGCTTTCCATAATCTGTTTCTCCTGTTATATATTTGTCATTCCGAACGGATTTTCAGAATCTATGTATGATAACTGCAGATGCTGAAACGAGTTCAGCATGACGGCTTTCCTTCCCCCGAAGTTGGGCGGACTCTCCCCAAACTTGGGCAGGCTTTCCCCAAAGTTGGGCGGACTCTCCCCAAAGTTGGGCAGACATTTCCCGAAGTTGGGCGGGCTTCCCCCAAAGTTGGGCAAACTCTCCCCAAAGTCGGGCGAGGCTTCCCCAAAGTTGGGCAGATGCTGAAACGAGTTCAGCATGACAGTCTTTCCCTTATAGCTCAGCGTCGCCGTCCGCGCAGTGCACTAAAATCTTATTGCAACCCCAGTTCCAACTGCCAGCGTTTTTATTAATCGCATTGAACTCTGCAAACGTTCCACCGAATTCAATCGCTTTGAGGGAAGAGCAAAGCGAAAATGCTGAGTTAGCGATTTCCGTAACGCTTTTGGGAATGAAAACAGCTTTGAGCGCTTCGCACATATAAAACGCTGATTTTCCGATTTTGTTAACACCGTCAGCGATATAAACGCTTTCAAGTTCATTGTTGAAGTACATACATTTTTCTTTAACACCTTCTTTGAACACGGCGTATTTTTTTGCCTGATTGCCTGCGATTCTCAGCTTGTTGTCCTCGGCTGCCTTTATGAGCTGCTCGATGTTTGCGCAGTCGTTGACGCTCTTCAAAAACTCGCGGACATTTTTCTGCCACGAAGTGTTTTTTGAAGAAAGGCGAATCTCAAGCCCATAATCAAGAGCCTTCACCGCAAGAACGACTGCGCTTTTGTCCTGCCAAACCTCCGCGCTCACGCCGCTTTCCTCCAGAATGCCCGAAAGCAGAGCGCCCGAGCCAGAAAAGCCCACAGCGTCGATTTTGTCGGTCTTGGCATTGTTCTTCTCGGCTTCATCAAGAGCGGCATACAGCACAGAGCGCTCTGTTGCCCCATAATCAAGATTTGACGCGCTCGTGATTTTGCCGCCTTTTTCAAACTCGACCTCAGTGCAGTTCTGGAGCGCAAAGCTGTCGAGCGATTTTATGAACGCGGGAATTGTCACCTTTCCGCAGACGGTCGCAAGAAGGCGGCTCGTCTTTTTGCTGAAAAGAAGCCCGTTCTCGCAAGGGTACTCGCTCGATTTTGAGACGATTTGCTTCAGAGACTTGCAGAACGCAAAGCTGCACTTGCCGATTTTCTTCACGCTTTCGGGGATTTCGAGCTTTTCAAGACTGGAGCAATAGATGAACGCCTCGTCCGCGATTTCCGTCACGCCCGCGGAAATGGAAAACTCCTCAAAGGCAAAATAGCATTTTGTGAGAACGCCGTCTTTTATCTCGTACGGCTCAAGCTCAACCACGCCGTCAGAGCATTTCACCGCCTTGAGCTTCGTGCCAGAACGCCAGAGCTTGTCGGTGATTTTCACGGCTTTCCATTGCTCCATCGTTCCGCCGAACTCAAGGGAAGAAAGCTCCTTTTGTCCGCTAAAGCCTGTGTAAATGCGCTTCACGCTTTTTGGCAAAACCACGCTTTTAACAGAATCGCAAAATGGAAAAAGTTTTTCACAATAGCTTTTTCCAACCGTATGAATCCCGTCGGGGATAACTGTGACCTCTATGCTTAGGTCTCTACATTTCTTAAAAACCCCGTTTGAAATCTCAAACTCTTCCATGTTTGCTTTCTCCTTATGTAGCAAAATTGTCATTCCGAACGGATTTCAGAATCTAATTACTCAAGCAATGTTGGAAATTCTCCATCCCATCTAGGAAATTCTTCGTCCGACTTGGGATGGAGTTCGTCCAACTTGGGATGGAGTTCGTCCGACTTGGGATGAAGTTCGTCCGACTTGGGATGAAGTTCGTCCGACTTGGGATGAAGTTCGTCCAACTTGGGATGGCTTTCGTCCGACTTGGGATGAAGTCCGTCCGACTTGGGATGGCTTTCGTCCGACTTTATTCAGCAGCAGTCCCATGTGTAGAACACCTTGCTAAAATCCAAGTTCCTCAAGTCCTCGCGCGTGATAAAGAAGTTCGCAACTCCCGAATCACCCCATATAATGCCCTCGTCCGAGTCAATCTGGAGTAGAAGAACGTCGTGGTCTTTGAGCTCATCGCTTCTGTCGCGGGCGTCGCCTTGGCAGAACATCGGGTATCCTCCGACTTTGTGCCCGCCTTCGTTGCATTCTTCCCAATACTCTTCATAGACCTTTTTATCAAAGATTTCGTCCACACTCGTGCTCTCATCAGGCTCTTTGAGTCCCAAATCCTTGATGACCTCACGCACAAGGCGCTCGAAACGCTCCTCGCAGCACGGACTGATAAAATCTGTGTCCTCGCTATCGTCCAGCTCAAAAGTGTCGTAGAAAGGCAGATACACGCCGTCTGTGTCGCGGAAATCCTCTGCGGTCTTCACGCCCATCGCTTTGAGTTTTTCCACGTTCAACGCATTGCCGATTTTTTTGTGATACACAACGCGCCAGTTTTTCTGCGAAAGCGGGTCTTCGTAATCAAAGCCAGACTCATCATCATAAGGGGAGATGAAAAACTGCAAAATGCCCGTTTCCGGCAAATCCGGAAAATTATCAAGACTCATTCGCTCAAAGTTCAGCTGAGCAAGCAGAATCATCTTTCTGCCGTTTTCGTCTGTCGGGAACTCCGCGCCTTTTTTCCAGTACGGATACCCGCCGAACTTGCTGAACGTCGTGAACACAATAGACTCCTGTTCTGCACTTTCGCATTTTTCAGCCGTAAGATTAAGCACACTCGTTTTGCTCCGCTTTTTCACTTCGTCAAGAACCATCTTCGATGTCTTTTTGCTGTATGGGACTTTCTCTGTTTTGAGTTGCTGAATGTTTTGAAGGACGCTTTTGACTTTTTCTGCAACGAGGTCTTTGATTGTCTTTTGTGAAAGCTCATCGTAGCCCGCGTCGTCTATGTTGCGGAACGGCTCTGCGGCGGTGATGATGTTCTTTATCTCGTCAATCGAAAGTCCTTTCTTAAAGATTATGCAAGTGCCAATCTTGATGTTCTCATTATAGCGGACTCTTCCTTTTTCCCATTTCATCAGCGAGAAGCGCGCGTGGTTGAAATCGACATCGCCGATTATGTTTTTGTCTTTGTCCAAGAACACGATTCGGCAGAAGGCAAGCTTTCGAGCCTCTTTTGGACACATCTCGACAGCAAAAGGCTTGTCCTCTTCGATGTGAAACACACCGCACCTTGCTTTTTCCTTTCCGAGTTCGGTAAGCTCCATCTCTTGGATAATGTCATTTGCGTCGATTTTGCTTGCTTCGTCTTCTTCGCTTTGGGAAAACTCTTTTTTTGGAACATCGAGCACTCTCGATTGCTTGATTGGCTTTTGCTCTGTATCGTCGTCGTCTTTGTGGAAGATGCTTTTGATTTTCTCCCGCGCAATATCGCTGATTGTTTTTTTGCTCATTGCGTCAAAGCCCGCGTCGTCGATTTTTCGGTAATTGTAAGCCGATGTGAGAAGGCTGTGGATTTCTTCAAGCGAAAGACCTTTCTTGAAAATGATATATGTGTTCTTATCGATGACCTCAAAGAAGCGGACTGTGTGGTTGAAGTTACAAAGCCACGTAAGTGAGAATCTTGCTCTGTCAAACTCGACATCATCGATAATGTTTTTGTTTTTGTCAAAGAAGAGGATTCGGCAGAACGCAAGGTTTCGCACCTCTTTTGGAAGCATCTCGACAGCGAAAGGCTCGTCCTCAATGATGTAAAACACACCGCAAGGCGCTTTTCGCTTTCCGACTTCCATAATGTGCGGCTCTTTTATAATGCTTTTGGGAAGGAGATTGAGATACGCTTTGTTCTCCTCGTCGCTTGGTGTGCCAAAAATTTTGTCATTGTTTGCCCAATACAGCTCTTCCTTGCTCAGTCGCTTTCCCGTTTCGGTGAAATTGTCCCAGTCTTTTACGTTTGCGTTTACATCTTCAGGAAGCTCCGTGCCAGCGTTTCGGCAAATGCGGAAGCCAAAGTCGTAATCGCCAAGCATCGGCTCAGCCCACTTTTCGCTCAGAAGCTCCTCTTTTGTGCTTCTCCACGAACCGCCGAGCAAAAGCCGCTCTCCGTTTTCGTTCTCCTCGCTCCAGACCCATTCCCAAACAAGCCCGTACATATCATGAAGGCCGAACTTGTTTTCATTTTTATCCGCAACTTGAAGGTAAAGGTCTTTAGAGTTTTTCCTGTAAACAATCAAATCATCGAGCCAGTCCTGACTTTTCGGGAGCTTGCCTGCGCAGAAAAGCCATTCCTCTTTTGTGGGAAGTCGCCAGCCGTTAGCGTCTTTGTCAAAAACGATTTCGGGATTTTTTTGAGCAGGATTTTGAGAAAAAAGCTGCCATTTCTTTGGATTTGTTTCACCGTCAACAGAATAGCACGGCTCAAGATTGCACGTGATACTGAGCGCATTGCAATAAATAATCGCATTGTAAAAGTTCACCGAATCAAGCACATTGTCCTCTCCAGCGAGCGAAAGACGACTTAGTTTCTGATACTCAAAATCCATTGCACAGTTGCTTTGCTCCTGATTTATCGGAGTTTTGAGCATTTCCACACTTCCCGACGGAGGCTCGATTCTGACTGTCGTAAAGTGCGCATAAGCGTCTTCGATTGTGCCATTTATGCAAGTGTCGGTTTCCTCAAAATCCTCGTCGCTGTAAAAATCATCATCATCATCTTCCTCGTATTCCTCGTCGTTGCAGTCCGTATAGCGATAAGTGTCTTTCAGAAGATTTTCGTGCCGCTCATTGCTCCAGTGGTAAGATAAATCAAGAGCGTCCATATTGATGTAAGGTTCGTTCTGAAGCCTCTTTATCTCCTGGTCAATAAAAAACGGCAGATACTCAAAGTCGCTCAAGAATGCTCTCGTCCTTTCTTCAAGGCTCTCCTCGCCATTTCCTTTGTAAAGGCTGTCAGCGCACTCAAGATGAATGTATTTCTGCTTGTTGTGGCTGTCTTCCAAGAACGAAAGCAGCTTGTTCACTTTTGTCATGAACACCACAAGTTCGCCTTCGTAGTTTTTTGAGTATTCTTTTAATCGCAAAGAGGCTTTGTCAAAAAAGCGTTTCAGCTCTTCCAGACCTTTTTCGTAATCCGCCGTGATTGCAATCTTGCCCTCTTTTTCAAATCGCTCATTAATAATCGTTTCCGTTAATCTTGGATTTTGGCTCACGAGGATTTTGAAAATGAGCGGAACAGCCGAATAAAAGCTCGAAAGCGTGATGACATTCACGTTCTCTTCGCTTGGGAGCGCGCTCAGCGAATAAAGATAAAGCTGACCTTTCTCTGTTCCGTAGTGAACTCTGTTCGCAGGAGGCTCTTGCGGGGCGGGCATACAGAAAAGCTCATTCGACCACGATGTGTTGTCCAGTTCCTCCGAAAAGCCCTCCGTATCATCGTTTTGAATCTTCCAGATTACAGATGAAATATCTTTTTCAAGATACTCAGGAGAAAGCCATGAAAGAAGAGCCTCATTTTGATTTTCTAACTCATCATCTTCCATCTCAAAGATTTCGCCGCATTCAAGATGAATGTATTTTTGAACGTTGTCCTCATTTTTCAAGAACTCAAGCACTTCGTCCAATTCGTCAAAGTCATCTTCCTTTAGTTTTTCAGCGAAAGATTCAAGCGCTTCAACGCCCTTTTGATAATCCGCTGTAATCGCGATTTTCTCGTCTGTGTTAAAGATAATTGACTGCGTTGCTTCGGGGCTGTTGCTTACCAAAATGCGATAAACAAGAGGGATAATATCGGCACACTCCGAAAGCCCGATTGCCTTCATTCCGCTTTCTCTGGGAAGCGCGTTCAGTGAATAAAGATAACATCTGTTAGACATTTTTCCGTTTCTCCTTTAGTCCATTTTCAGAAAATATATATGAGTTTTTATTTTTTTGCCACATTTGTGTTTTCCAAGTTTGGAGATTGTTTCTCCAAGTTCGGAAATTCTTTCTCCAAGTTAGGAGATTGTTCCTCCAAGTTTGGAGATTGTTTTTCCAAGTTCGGAAATTGTTCCTCCGAGTTCGGAAATTGTTCCTCCGAGTTCGGAAATTCTTTTTCCAAGTTTGGAGATTGTTTTTCCAAGTTCGGAGATTGTTCCTCCAAGTTTGGAGATTGTTTTTCCAAGTTTGGAGATTGTTCCTCCGAGTTCGGAAATTCTTTCTCCAAGTTCGGAAATTGTTTTTCCAAGTTCGGAAACTGAGAAAAATCTTGCTTTTTGGAACAAGACAAAATATACTTCTGCAAAATTGATTTTGGGAGATGTGCTGTGAATATTCTTGTTTTGAACGGAAGCCCGCGCAAAAACGGAAATGTGGCGAAAACGCTGCGTCGTGAAGTCGAGAAGATGAGCGAAAAATATGAAAATTGCCAAGTGATTTGGGAAGATATCTGCGATTTGAGATTTGATTTTTGCAATGGCTGTATGGCGTGCAGAGCCAAAAAAGAGTGCGTCCTTGAAAAAGACGACGCGCACAAAATCGCGGAGGAAATCAAAAACTGCGATATGATTTTTGCAGGAACGCCTGTTTATTGGGGAAACGTGAACGGAAAGATGAAAGCCCTGTTTGACCGCCTTGTTGCGGTGATGATGGCGGAGTCAAAATCGGGAATCCCGCTTGCTCTCCACAAGGGCAAAAGGGCTCTCATCGTAACAAGTTGCACAACGCCGTTCCCGTTCAATTATCTTTGTGGTCAATCGACAGGCGCGGTGCGTGCTCTAAAAGAAATTCTGAAATCTTCGGGCTTCAAGATTGCAAAAACGATAAATATCTCAAACACAAAGAAAATAAAGTCTTAAAAGCCTTTACAAAAACTCTGATTATGCTATATTTCGCATATGAGAAACTTTTTTAGAGTAACAACCATTTTTCTTTTGGCGTTTTTTCTTGCAAGTTGCAAACAAAAAACTCAAAACACATCGCCAATCGCTGACTGCGTGGTGTTCCCAAATTTCCCGGCTCCTGTTTATTCAGACGCAGAGGAAACGGAGGAAATTGCTTCAAAATTGCCTGTTTACACAAAACTCACAATTATCGAGCAGTCGGGCGAACATCTGAAAGTCAAGTTCAAAGACGAAGACAACGCAGAAAAAACTGGCTGGATTCCGCTGTCATTCGTAACGCTGAACACTGAAATCTTTGACAAAACCGTGAACCTTGCTCTTGACGGCGACGAAAACGCAAAGATTTTGTTCAAGTACGAATTTGAACACTTTTCAAACGAAGAGGCTGTTAAACGACTTCCTCCGCTTCTTGAGCGCTTTGGCGACAAATTGCAAACTGCGGATTTGGACGACGACATTGTCTCTTTGGTTTTGCCCAAATTTCAAGATGTTGCTGGCTTGACTCCAAACACGACGAATCCTCTTCATCTTTTGATTCCTTTTGCAAACGAGCTGATTTTGAGTTGGTTCGACCAAGGCGATATGAGAGCCTACGACAGCGAAGGGCGTTCGTGCCTTATGCTTGCCGTAAAATCTATGAACGTTGAAGCCGTCAAATATTTTTATGAAAGAAGCAAAAATGACAATCTTGACGATTTGAACCACAAGGACAACGAAGGTCGCTCAATCATAGATTACATCGACAATTGCCAGAACGACGCAATCAAGGAAATGCTTGTTCTTTGTCGTTATGACGTTCCGACGCTGGCTGCTCAGTGTGAGGAATATCTTGGGCAGACTCAAGAGGAGCGCGAGCGCGAGGCAGAAGCCTTGACTGAGATGTCAGAAGACAAGTCAACGATTTTGCTCACGCAGAGAGAATTTGGTCAATCAGAAAAAGCGATTGTTGTGCGCCAGAGCGAGATGTTTTTGCCAGACGGCACAAAGGCTATTCTTAATCCTGCTGACGAAGTGGAAATCGTGAGACGACTTTCTGACAATCTTGTGGAATACGATGAGTACAAGAGCGAAAGCTCAGAAAAATATTATACTCGCTACAATTTCTATCTTGTTCGCTTTAAAGACAAAGTCGGCATTGTTGGCGGTTCTGCTTTGTGTCACGGCGAGCTTCCTATGGGTGCGCATTGGGGAACTGGTGCAAAAACGGATACAATCAAGCTGTTTGTCAATTACAAATACATAAATTATATTTACACAAATGAGAGCGAATATTTTGCGGATTTGTATGAGTACGATTTCAAAAAGCAGAAAATGCGAAAACTCGATACAGGCTTTGTCGAAAACGAGATGCATTTTGAAAGCGAGCCGATTTCGTTGGGCAACAATCGCTACTGGCTCTCTCTTTCGCAGTTTGAGCAATTTAATCTAAAAGGAACCGACTCTTATCTTTGCGTCTTTGAGTATTATCCATTTTCTTGGGACGATGACTACTCGATTTATGCTATTTACGCAGTTCGCGATAACGGCACGGCGTTTTCTCTTGGCAGATTCGGCGGTTCACAGGAAGAATGTGCTGAGATGAACAACTCGTACCGTTTGGAAATGTCTGAAACAACAGGAGAGCCAGAGTTTCTTGAGGTTTTCAACTACGGCTACTGGAGTCGGAATTTGGAAACAGGAGAAAAAGAAAACCCGTTCACGATTACTCAAAAATACAGATTCGACGCAGACGCCTTGCGCTTTGAAGAAGACGGAGATGCCGAAATTGTAGATTATCTTCCTGAGTTCTAAAGATATTCTGTCACCCCGAACTTGTTTCGGGGTTTATGCTTCGGCTACGCTCAATTCATGCGGATGCTGAAACGAGTTCAGCATGACAGGATTTTTTCCAAATCAGTAGCAGTCCCAGTTGTAGAGAACCTTTGAAAAATCGCGATTGATTAAATCCTCTTTCTTTATAAAAAAGTTCGCAATCCCCATATCGCCCCACATAATATCATCACGAGGAGAGGCGTCCTCTGAACTTGCCGACTCGCTGTCAATCTGGAGCAAAAGCACGTCGTAGCCGTCGTCAGCCTTTCGCGGGTCTTCCTGAGTGAAAGACGGATAGCCTCCGATTTTGCTTCCTTGCTCACAGTCGTCCCAATAAGACTCCATCGCGTCCTCGTTCAAGATGTTGCAAGCGACAAGCGCCTCGTCCGCCTCTTTTAGCCCCAAATCCTTAGCGACATCGCTAACGACGCTCTCGAATCTTCCCTCGCAAGCCGACGACATGGACACTTGAGTCTTTTCGCCCGACAGCAAAAACTCCGTGTGAATCGGGAAATATTCCTCTTTTTCGCTGTCCAAGTCAGCGGCGCTTTTAACGCCAATCGCTTTTAGCTCCTCGACAGACATCGGCTCTCCGATTTCCTCGTGAAAGACGCATCTCCAGCGCTCATCGTTCAACTTGAAAAACTCACAGCCATAATGCGAATCAGCCTTTGCGAAAAACTGCAAAATGCCCTTCGTCGGAAAGTCGGGGAGGAAAGGAAGCTGCTCAAAGTTGATTTGCGCCAATAGCACGAGCGGCTCTCCGTCGTCCTTCGCCTTCGGATACTCCTTGCCCTTGACCCAGTACGGAAAGCCGCCGAGTTTGCTGTCGGTCAACTCCAAAGGCTCAACATCGTCTCCGCCGCATTCCGCATAGAGCTTCACTGCGTCCGTGAGAGTCCGCCTCTTCACCTCGTCCAAAATCTTGAGCGAAGTCTTTTTGCTGTACGGGACTTTCTCAAACTTTAAAGCAATGTTTTGAAAAAATGAAAGACCATTTTTAGCCATAATTATCTCCTTTGTAATTTATTGTATTCCTTTTTGAAAACAGCGATGGAGGCAAGCAAAAGCCCCAGCGGAACGGAACTGATTGCTGCAAGATCCTGACCAAGAAAGCCAATCGGGGATTGCAAGAAAATCAAGTCTGCCACAAAGCCAATCACGAACGCCACCATCAAAAAATGAGCAGAATAAATGCAAAAGCGAAAAATCCCAATATCGAACATCTTCAGAACAGGCTTCAGTAAATACAAGCACACAATGCCACAAAGAAAACTCACCGCCAGAAAAGCGGCACTCAAGACGGCTGATTTCAGGACGCTTACAAAGCCTCCAAAATCGTACATCGCCGGACAGTGAATGCTCAAGACCAAAAGCCACATCATGATAAACAGATGATAGCTTTGAATCCAGTACGCCATTCTGCCTGCGGCTGTAGCGGGATTTGGACTGCAAGCAGTGTCCTCTTTGTCCCTTTCCTCGTTTTCAAGATTGACAACTTCATTTGTCAGCTCAATAAAATCTTTTTTGGAAAAGCGGTTCGTAAAAACAAAGCCGTCCTGTTCAAAGAGTAAGTATTTTTCGCCATAAACCGCCAAGTTTTTCAGAGCCTGAATTGCCTTGTAATAATCCAGAACGCAAACCGCCTTGTCATTGCTGTCATGCAAAAACAAGAGCCACTCCGACGCTTCTACTTTCTCGCCTTTGCCATTTATGAGGAGAAAATAGTCCTCTGGCTCAATCGGAAGCGCCGTGAACACGCCTTCCTTCAGGACAAACCCGCATGAGTTTTCCTCTGTTCCCTTTTTGTTGTAAAGCCTGGGCTCTGCAAAATGAATGTCGCTTTGTGAGTCGTCATTTTCCTCGCTTTCAGAAGCGCTGATTTCATAAGAGCCGTCCTCACTCTCATCGTCCTTTTCTTGAGCTTCAGCGCTGAAAAGACTCTGCTTTGCTGAAAAGTTCTCATCACAAAAGTCATCGCTTTCTTCTTTTTGAATATTGTTGTCAGAGCCTTCTTTCCTTGATTGCTCGAAAATCGCTGTCAAGATTTTATCTTCTCGTTCCATTTTTTTTCTTATCTCCGTCGAGAAAAGTCCATTTTACAAAAAAGGCATAGATTGTAAAAACAAACTATGCCTGACCGTGATTTTTAACAAGGAAAAGTCCCTGTTAACCTATTTTTTATCGTTTATTCCAAAAGTCAGCCAGTCTTTTTGGTCGACAGCAATCTTGACAAGTTTCTTTGCCTCCGCCATCACGGAGTTGAGCTCCTTCTGCTTTTCCTCAAGAGCCGCCGTCTTCAACTTGAGAGCGGATTTGAGTTCTTCTTGCTCATTGTCGAGGGAAGCAAGGGCTTTGGCGAGATTTGCAATTTCGTCTGCTCTTTCTTCGGTCAACCCAACTTTTGAAACAACGTCAGAGCGCTTCTTCAAGCCTTCTGCCATAAGGCGAGCCTGAGAGAGCTGCTCTGAAAGTGTAGCACTAGGTTTCGTAGCCATACTACCCTCCAAATAAAATTTACTCACATTATGATATTCTGCAAAAGGAATGTAAAGTATTTTTTCAAAAAACTGAAAAACATATTAAAGAAAGTTCCCTTAACCTCAAGGAAGAGTTCCTTGACCTCAAGGAAGAGTTCCTTGACCTCAAGGAGAGTTTCCTTGACCTTAAGGAGAAGTTCCTTGACCTTAAGGAGAGTTCCTTGACCTTAAGGAAGTTTTCCTTGACCTCAAGGAGAAGTTCCTTGACATAGAAATTGCTCCATATATTTTCATTCGCTCTATTCACCACTCGGGTTTCCCACCCAGAACACTAGTCCTGCCAATACACCATAGCACTCATATTTGAAATGCAGGTGTCGCTGTATTTTGTGCCTTTGTAGACGCTCATAATCTCAAGGCGCAAGAAGAGCTGGATATGCTCCGTGCTGTATTTTTCTGGGAGCGACATAAAAAACTCTTTGTAGCTGGAGTTAAAATAAAACGGCTCCGGGGCAATCTCGTCGCAAAGCGTGATGACTTCCTCGTGAATGCAGTCGGGATTCCAGAGCAGATAAGCGTCGTCCTGCCCTGCACTGAAAGCGGCTGCGTAAATGCTTATCTTCGCTTCTTTGACGCGGTTGTTCTTGAGGTACAAATCCTTGCTCTGCTGATAGCCGTTCTCCACGGAAAGACAGACCTTGAGATTTCCGCCTTCCCCATTACCGCTGAAATGCCATCTTGTGTCTGAGTCATTCGTACCAACGGGAATAATCACCCATTCGCCGATTCCGTCGCCCTGAACGCCCTCAACCCACGCCGTACGCGCATTCGCACCTTCACCATCTTCATCGTTGATTTTGTTTATCTCGTAGAAATCGGCGCTCTTTCCTTTTTCTGTGAGAGCCGAGCTTCTGCCTTCTTTCCAAATCCAGCCGTCCGCGTGCATATTCGCGTTGAACGACAGCACGGGCGTAATCCGCTTGGCGATGTCCGACAGCTCAAAGTCGTACTTTCTCGCTTTCCTCGGATATATCTGCGCCGCCGCCACTCCCGCAAGCATTACCGCCACTAAAACCAACACAATCTTCTTTGCTTTCATAAAAAAATCCTCCATGAACTATTTTTGCTTTTCGGGGAAACGTCGCCCAAGTTTGGGGAATACGCGCTTTGACTTCCTTCGACTCCGCTCAGGGAACAGTGGATGCTGAAACTTTTTTCAGCATGACGCGCGGGTTCTAAGAGGAAGATTATTGGAGTTTTTTGATTGTGATAACGTCGTATTCTTCCAAAAAGTCTTGGAGCGATTTAATGAAATCTTTGTCGATGACGAACGAGGATTGAGCCATGACCGCGTTGTCTTCCCCGCGCAAAAAGCAGACCGCCACAGGATACGCGTCAGGGAACTCGTAGACGAAAATGCAGTCTTGTGAAAGCTCCTTGCTGACAAAAACCTTTGTGCAGGTCAAAAGACTTGCTGCTGCAAGTTGGTATTCTCCAGCCTTACTTGCGGTCCATATCGACGGAATCGACGAAAGAAATCTCTTCGCAACTTCTTCTTTTAGCTCGCTCGAAAACTGCATATCCGCCGTATCGAACGCTATTGTCATCAAAGAGAACAAAGTGGTAAAATCCCCGCTCAATCGATAAACTGCGCTCGGCTTTGAAAAGTCCTGCTGTGCGATTTCCTGAACAATGTTGCTGACTTCGTCGTTGCTTCCAAAATACATCTTGATGAGGTTCTTGTTTTCCGCTTTCTCCCTCATCAGCGAGATGAGCGAAAGCCCTTGCTCTACGAGCGTCTTCGGCTTTGCCGCCTTTGCTTTTTTCGGCTGCGCGCAGCCTCCAGCGAACGCCATTTGTGAAAGCAAAACAAGAGCCAGAGCGATTTTCATAATCTTCTTCATAATTATTTCTCCATTTATAAAAAATCAGTAGCAGTCCCAATTATAAAGCACATTCGAAAAGTTGTGCGCTTTCAGGTCGGCAGGCGGGATAAAAAAGTTCGCGATTCCGCTGTCGCCCCAAGAGATTTCGCCCGCGCCGTCCATCTGGAACAAAAGAATGTCGCCCTCGCGCCTAACATCGTTCTGCGTGAAATCGGGATAGCCGCCGATTTGGTGCTGTTCGCCGTCGCAATAGAATGCGCTCAGTGAATCGGAGTCAAGAAGCTCGTAAGGGCTTTTGTCGTAGACGGGGAAGCCCAAGACTTGAGCCGCATTTTTCAGAACGCCGTCGAAGTCGTCGAGGTGCGGGTGCGAATATGTTTTGCATTTCTCGAAGATGAGCGCGTATTCTTTTTGCAAGGGCAGCGGCATTTCTGATTTTTCCTCTCCTGCGCACTTTACGCCCATTTCCCCGAGTTCGGCTTCGCTCATCGCAAGGCTCGGAGAAAACACGTCGCGCCACACAATGCGCCAATCTTTTTGCTCTGCGTCAAAGTTACAGCCATAAGTGTCGTCGGCTTTGATGAAAATCTGCAAAAGCCCGCGCACAGGATAATCGTCGATATGAGGCACTTCGGCGAAGTTGATTTGCGCCAAAAGATAAAGAACCTCGCCGTCTTCGCTCTTGGGATATTCCTCTCCGCGTGTCCAGTACGGAAGCCCGCCAAAGCGTGAAGAGCAGGCTCTTTTGTAAAAATCCTCGTCAGAGCCTTTATTCATAGGTTCGACTTTTATGCGAACCGTGTCCATCGCTGTGCTGTCGTGGATATAGCGCAAAAGCCGCTTCGCCTGCTCTTCAGTGTAGTGCGGATTGACTTCTGTCTTTGGTTGGGAGTCAGCCTTTTTTTGAGAAGCACCCTGTGGGTGTTTAGGCACTTTGATGGTAAAAAATTCTCCTACTTTCCGAGTTTCGTACTCTTCGTCGTTTTGTGGACTTGAATCGCTCTTCGCGGCAAAGGAATCCATCATATTTTTGAAAGAGTCCATTATAAGCAAATCAGCTTTTCCAAATGGAGTTTCTGCCATTTCTTTCGACTTGAGCGTGGTTACTATCGCAAGCACCGCAAGAATTATGAAAATCGGACTCATCGAAATCAGCAAGCCAATAAGAGACAGCACAATAATCAACACAACTTTGAGTATTTTCTTCGTATTCTTCGTCATAATGTCCGTCCTGTGTTAATCCTGACAATGCTAAGCTCCTCGACCGCCTTGTCAAGAAACTCCTCGGCACTTTCAAGGAAAAACTGTCTGTCCTTGCTAAGCGTCTTGTTGTTCTGCAAAAAAGCCTCTATCTTTGCTTTCATAATTTGCTCCCCGCACAAAAAAAAGCACAATAAAGATTGTACTTTCTCATTCCTTCCTTAATTGCAATTATTTCTCCGCAAGCTTTATAACTTCGAGCAAACTTGATTCAAGGCGGTTGAAACGCTTCTCAACGTTTTCGGCGCTGCTTTCTTTTGGAGAATACCAGTCGCATTTGGAAAAAATCTCGCTCAAGTCGGCGGATTTGAACTCGTATCCGTATTTTGCATAAATCGTGTTCCGCAGGATTCGCAAATCTTCTTTTGAAAAGATTTTTGCTATCTCAACAAATGCTGCAAGGCAGTCAAAATCTGGGTTGTAAGAGGAGTTATTAAATGCCTCGTTTTGTGAAGATACCACCTGTAAAACTCGTCCGCAAGAATTCTGTAAAAATCAGTTTTGCGGTATTTTATTTCCTCGACATTTTTAATATTTGCCTTTGGAGGCTCATTGAAGTCATATTTTGCCGCTGAAAATATCCCATCGCCCAGATAATCAGGGTGATAGTTCCCGTAATTCCCAAAAACACGGTAATAATCACCTTTTTCATTTTTATAAAAAACAGTGAGTCCATTTTGATATTCATAAATCATAAAATTATTTATGAAGTAAAACTCTTCTGAATACTCTTCGCCTCTATGAACAGCATACTTATAATTATAGATGTAAGTTTCTTTTCTGCACTTGAAAAATTCGTCCGCCCACGCAACCGACGACAGCACAACCGCCGCCGACAGAATCAGAAATATCTTTTTCATTGTGTTTCCTCCTTTGTCAGCACAAGCTGAACGGGGAATCGGTAGCCTTTCTCCAGCTCGTCCGCAGAATAAAGAATGTCGGAAAGCGGCGTGTGTATCGTGAGCGTGTCGCCGTCTAGCGAATAGGAAAGCTCGCAGTAATCCGTAAGGCTTCCGTAGCCGCCAATGCCGTCTTTGTAGCCTTCGGTGTAATTCGTTACGAAAAGCTCGATGAGGGTGTCGGTGGCTGAGTATTTTCCTTGCCACGCATAAAACTTGTATTTGCTTTTTTTGTAGTCAAACTTGATTTTCATTTCGTCAGCCTCTGGATACCCCAAGCCGAACTCCACGGTGATTTCCACTTTCTCGTCGGAAAAAGTCCACCGAACAGGGCTCGGAGAAAGGATTTCCCCTCGCTTTTCCCCCAGAGCGACGCGGGATTTTTGTTCTTCGTCTTTGGCTTTTTGGATTTCACACAGCTCATGCCATCGTTCATTGTCGATTTCAAGAGAAATCTTGCAGTCTTTAAATTCATCGCTAAGGTTCGGAATAAAAATCTCTGAGTTTTCGTCGCACTCTGTCCAAATCCGTCCTTGTCGCCCATCTGAGAAATGCATGGTGATAATGACGGGCATGTTTTTCATAAATGCCTGTGACTTGCCTTTCTTGTCCACAAAGTGAACATGATACCATTCCGAGCCGTCGAAGCTGATTCCTTCGCTTTTGAAAACAGTCGACGGCGTGACGTTTTCGGGCGGATTTTTCTTTGTCGTCGCGCAGGCACACAGTGACATTTGCAAAAGGATAATTAAAACAACGAATATACTTTGCTTTGCTTTTGCTGCCATTTTATTTCTCCTTAGGCATAAAATTTTCTAAAGCCTATATGTTTTGCATACAAAATTTCAAGCCCGTATCTCAAGGAAGTTTCCCTTAACGTCAAGGAAGTGTTCCTTGACCTCATGAAAGCTCGCTCAAGTCGCATAGATGCACATTTGCAGGAAAAAGAACCAGATGCACATAATGATAAAATGCAGGACAGAGAAAAGCAGCTCTTTCGATAAAAAGCGGCATTCGTCGTCCGTCCACGCAAGCACGGAAAACAGGACGCCTCCGATTGAAAGCACAATCAGGGCAAACCAGACGAAAATGCCGAACTCAAAGGATTTTATAACAAACTCAAGCGCATACAAAACAAACGGCGTGTATGCACAAATCTTTGCAATTTTGTATCTCATTCGTTTTCCCCTTTGCCGAGCTTATACCGCTCAATAGCATAAAGATATGGATTATCGTAACCTGCATACAAAGTGCCTCTTTTTTTTCCATCAGAAAGAGTACGAGTTTCACCCAAGAATGCAAAAAGATTGACTTCCTCACAAGAGCAGTAAACTGTGTGATTTCGTTCCACAATCTCAACAGCAGCCCCTCTATATTCTAGCTTCAAAGAAAACTCGCCGTGAACAGCATAGCTGTATATGTTCAGATAAAGTTTACCATCTTTTTGGTAAAATCTGTAAACCCAAGAAAGGTCGTCGCCTGTCGTCCAGTCAAAAGCGCAAAGTGTTTTCCACAGCGGCACTCGGTACTCCGTGCCGTCGGTGAGGTAGCCCGCAAAGCACCAGCCTTCCGCTCCGTCTTTTGTGCGCACCTTGACCCACGCCGACTCAATCCCGTCGATTATAACATTTTCGCCCAGCTCGATGACGGTTGCGCGCTCAGCTTTCATAAGCCGACCGATTTGCTTTGCCGAAAGTGAGGGAGCTTCCCTGATTTTGAGTGCGTCCGTTGCGATGTATTTTTGTCCCACAAAACGAGCTTCGTCCACGACACGCCAGCCGTCAACGGAATACCACGAGCCTGCATTTACAGACTTATGTCGAATATAAAGTTCAATGGCTGTGAACGGAGGAATATCACTTGGAATAGACATAGAAGCAAACGGATCAGATATGCCGTCTCCGTAGCAATGAAACTCTTTTACGCCGCTTTCGCATTCTCTGATACGCTGTAAATGGCATTTGATTCTCGCGAAAATGTCTGAGTCAGACTTGATGCAAGCAGTGCGGAATTCTTTCAATGTCATTTCCTTGTATTTGCTCTTGTCGAAGCCCTCTATAAATCCGCTCCGTGCACTTTGGGCAAACGCTCCGAATGTGCAGAGCAATAGCAATGCAATAAAAATGCTTTTTCTCAAAAATCCAAAATTATTCATAAATCTCTCCGACAGTTTGGGCTCAATGGCAAGTTTATCTGAATATCCCATTTTATGCCACCGACCTGATTCGCAAGCATTTTGTAGCCACCCACGCGAAACCACGATTTTTGGCTGTCGCTCGTGCCACTTTTCAAAACACGATGAAGTTGCTTTGTCATCGGCAAAATATAAAGTCAAAATATCAAATCAAATACAAGAGTTATTTTACCGATAACGTTTTGCCTGATTACTTTGCGAGCTGCTCCGAGAGTTTGATGAGTTTCAGATAAACGCATTCTTTTTCGGTGAAATCGTCTTCGGAAAAATTGGGGTTGATTTTGTACCAGCTGCAAAAACTGAAAACCTCTTTCAAATCCTCAGCTTTGAAGCTGTAGCCGTGTGAAGCGTAAATTGCGTTTCTGAGAAGCCTGAGCTGGCTTTTGTTTAGAAAATTGATGATTTCTGAAAAAGCTGCAAGCCTTGAAACTGCATATTTTTCATCATAGTGAAGATATTCGTCCAAAAACATATTTACAAATTGCGTATTCAGCTTGCGAAGTTCAGCTTTTGACATTTCAGATTTTTGATTATCGATAATTTTGGTTTCGCAAGGTCCGCCCTCTACACCATAACCGCCCAGCCACGCGCCAGACACAGAGGAAAGCGGCGGATAAAACGGGTGGTCAAACTCTGCATAAATCCCGTCAGACAAAGACGAGCCTTTTGTTCGGACAAGAAGCCAGAAACGATTTCCATACCCTCCGTAAAAATAGCAAAGGTTGTCAACGTAGGTTCTTGTAACGTATTGCTCACGCTCATCTCCCCAATCGTAGCGGTGCAAATATTTGACTTCTGCTTTTGTTTGCGCAAACACACACAGTGTGCTTTTCAAAAGCAAAATTGCCAAAATCAAAGCTGTTTTCTTACTCATAATTTTCTCCTGTTTTTCATCGGCGTTTTGTCATCGGCGAGCCTGTTTGGGAATCTGTGCTTCGACCCCCTTCGACTCCGCTCAGGGAACAGTGGATGCTGAAACGAGTTCAGCATGACGTTTGCCCAAGTTTGGGGAAGCTCTGCCCAAGTTCGGGGAACGTCTGCCCAAGTTTGGGGGAAGCCTGCCCAAGTTTGGGGAAGCTCTGCCCAAGTTTGGGAAAACGCCGCCCAAGTTTGGGGAAACGCCGCCCAAGTTTGGGGAAAGCTCGCCCAAGTTTGGGGAAACGCCGCCCAACTTTGGGGAAGCTCTGCCCAAGTTTGGGGAAACGCCGCCCAACTTCGGGGGAAGCCTGCCCAAGTTTTGAAACTGTCATTCCGAGCCTGTGCTTCGACTCCCTTCGACTCCGCTCAGGGAACTGTGGATGCTGAATCAAGTTCAGCATGACAGCCGAATGACGAAAAAGCTACTCCAGATACGCACCAAAGACCCAGGCGGCAGTCGCCTCAGCAAGAAGCGAATCCTTGATGACGTTGCCCTCCACAGACTTGTCATCGTTGACAGGCTGAACTTTCACCCAGTTTGCGCTCAAGCCGTCGATTGTCTCCCGCTTGCCGACCTCGACAACCTTGAGAAGCGTTCCTGCCTCTAAAAGAAGGAGCGTTCGAGAATAACGGTCAGGAGACTGGCGCATTTTTAGGCGGCAAATCGGGTTTACATACTGTCCAACTTTCAGGCTCTGGCTTTTTCCTTGTGGCTCGCCATTTCTTTCATCGTCAAACACAAACGCATAAGGAGAACTGTCTTTCTGTTTATATGATTTTTGCCTGTTCGTTTCAACTTTGCCAATTTCGTCAGTCTGATACTCATAAACGACCACGCCGTTTTTGGTAAAATAATGATACGCCATGCCGTCAAAGCCCACATCCGCGCTTGTGTAGCCGTATTCGCAAATCTCGCGGAGATATGCCCTTCCGTCAGATTTTGCTTCAAGGGTGCTGAGTTTTGTCGAAAGATATCCGCCGCCCATTCCGCCTGAAAACGAATACGCCTGCAAAATCGGCACGCTCTTGTCCATATTGAGCGGATACAGGAGTTTGAGAACAGATGCCCTTGAACCAATGCTCAAACGGTATGTTTTTCCCTGCGGGTCTGTGTACTCGGCAAAGTTCATTTCCAAGCCGCCTCGAAGAAATTTGCCCTCATATATCATTTCGTGGCTGAAATATTTTTCAAGTTCTTCGGCGAGCGTTCTCTTTTCGTCCCACCGATTATTAAACTCGCTGACATCATCAAGCGAAAGATTTTCCAGAATCGGCTGATAGACAAGCGTGTGGAATCCGCCCTTGCCGTCGCTCACCTGTGAAACGCAGTCGCTCCCCGTAACGTCGATTCCGCGGATATACGAGTGATAGTCAATACTGTAAATAGGGAAGAGAGTGCCGTCCTCGATTCCCCAGCTCGACACGCCTTGAAGCGTGAACTTTGTGCCAGCTTTCACAAAGCAAAGCCAACCGTAAGCACACGCAGCAACAGGTTCAAAATAAATAAAGCAATCGCGCACGGCAACGACTTCGCCCTTTGTTTGATACTCCCAATATTGGCAGGCATAGTTCGGAAGCGAGCGCGAAAAAGACGCATTCGGCTTTTGCCATTCCGCGCCGTCAAGCTCAAAGTATGCGTCGGGGTTTTTCATATAGTTTGTGGCGGGGTTTTTTGGAAAATAGTTGCTGTTCAAAAAATCCTTGTCCTCCGCGCTGAGCTTTTTGAGATAGGCGATAATCTCCGCTTCGCTCATCGGGCATTCTTTCTGCAAATATCCGCCGAAAACCCAGCCGTAATTGTTATAATCCTCAGCTGCATCGTTTCCGTCGTGGTCTATGATGATTTTCGCCCATCTTGCTTTTATTCCGTCGATTGTTACGATTTCGCCTTCTTCCACCACGCCGATGTATTCGCCGTATTTTAGCGCCTTAATTTTTTCTGCGCTCAAACTCGGCGATTTTCTGATGTTCAGCCCCTCGCGCGAATTGACGTACATTCCGCGATATTCTTTTGCAAACGCACAGAGCGCGCAAAACAAAGCAAGCAAGATAAAAATAATCTTCTTCATTTCCTTTTCCTTTTTGTTGTTGTGCTTCGACTCCGCTCATGGAACAGTGGATGCTGAAACGAGTTCAGCATGACGGTTTTTGCTTTCAATCAATAGCAGTCCCAGTTGTAAAGAACGTTTGAAAAATCAAGGTTCTTCAAATCTGCCCGGCTGATAAAGAAGTTCGCAATTCCGCAATCTCCCCAAAGGATTTCCCAGCTCTTGCTTTTTCCGTCCTCGCCGTTGCCCATTTCGCTGTCCATCTGGAATAAAAGCACGTCGCCCACTCTGCGCACGTCGTTTTGCGTGAAGTTAGGAAAGCCGCCAATCTGGTGCTGTGCGTAATCTTCGCCCACACAGAACGCGTTGTAATCGTCCTCTTCAAACCAGTCGAGCGCGCCTCCCTCGAACACATGGAAGCCAAGCTCTTTTGCGATATCCTGCACCGTGTCGTCGAACTGGTCGTCGCAGTTGGGGTGAACAAACGTGAGTTGCTTTTCAAACGAAAGCGCATATTCTTTTTCAAACGGGAGATATTCATCTTCGTCTTTTTCGTCTGACGAGCTCTTTACGCCCATTGCACGCAAATCCGCCTCGCTCATCGCCGTGATTGAAGAGATGGACTTGTGATAGACGATGCGCCAGTTCTTTTGCTCCGAGTTGAAATCGCAACCCCACAAATCATCTGCTTGCACAAAAATCTGCAAAAGCCCCTTTTCCGGAAAATCGGGCAAATGCGGAACGTCCGCAAAGTCTATCTGCGCCAAAAGATAAAGCGGCTTTCCGTCCTCGTCGCGCGGGTACTCATTTGTTCGCTCCCAATAAGGAAGCCCGCCGAACTTGCTCGCGGTGAGAGGAAGCGGCGTGTCTTTTACGGCTGTCTTTATGCGAATCGTCTCCGCGCCGTCTGTGTCGTGAATGCGCTGCAAAATCCATTTCGCCTGTTCGTGCGTGTATTTTCCGACATTGGCGTTTTCGCTTTCATCGTTTGATTTGACAGAAGAGTCTTGATTGTGCTGAAAATCGTTCATGCCGTCGCTTTTATAGTTCCACCAGCCTGCGTAATCGGGTGTTTCTTGCTCATCGCTTTCTTTTACATCTTCAAGATTTTTTGTCTTTGAAGTCCAATATTCATAAGGATTGCTGTCATTTGAAGATGCTGAGGATTTTCTGTCTTCTCTGTTTTTGCTGAAAATGAAAAACAAAAAGGCAACAAAATAGAAAACAACTCTGCTGTGCGTGAGCGCGAACAAAACTATTCCCACAATGACAATCAAAATTGGAAGCAGAATATCGCTCCACTTTATTTTGCTTTGTTTTTTTTCGACACGCTCGCTCTTCTGTGTTTTGTATGATTGATAGAACTCATCAGCCCTTCGCTCAATAGCCTCTTTGTTGAAGTTTTCGTCATAACTTTCCGCTTCTTCTTCGTATTCTTCAGCCTCTTCTTTTGCTTTTCGCCAGTCATAGTAGACAGTTTCTGGCAAAACCGTTCCGCCGTTTCGGCAAATGCGGATTGAGTATTGCGGGGTCGCAACTTCGGGCGAAGCAAAGGGCGCGGTCAAATCTTCCTTGTTCCAGTTGCTTGAAATAATCGCGCTGTGGCTTGGAATATCATCTCTCCATACCCACAACAGAAGACCAAGTTCTGCAATCGTGTCTTTTTGTATTCCGTCGGTTTTTGCCGCTCTCTTACATTCATCGAGTGTTGGAAGTCTCCAGCCGTTCGCGTTGGGATTGAAAACAATGCGCTTATATTTCTCTTCATTTTCATAATCGCTGTTTACTTTCTCTGTGTACGAATTGTATTCGGAATACGGCGCAGATCCCCATTTTCGCGGGTTTGTCTCGCCATCAATCGAATAGCACGGCTCAAGAGCGCAGGTTATGCTAAGCGCGTTGCAATACTGAATCGCCCAGTAAAAGCTGAAGGAGTCAATCGGAAAGACTTCGTCGTCCTCATCGGTATCAATCTGAGTGCTTTCGCTAAAAACAAAATCCATCGCAGCATCGCTTTGCGCTCTTGTCAGCACGGTGCGCGCCATCTCAATGCCAGCGGGATTGTTTTCGTCGCCGTCAACGTGCACTGTCTCGAAATACGCAGGGCTAACGCCTTTAACGAGCGTTTTTGTGATTCTTGGATTTTGCGGGGCAACTGGTGCAGAGACTTCGTCTGCGATATTTTCTTTTTGAGCTTCGGCTAAAATCTTGTGCAGAAATTCTTTTTCGGGCGGATTCTGAAAGAACAGGCAGTCAAAACCGTCCACCTTGTCCAGTGTCTCAAAATAGGCGTTTTTCCGAATCAGCTCAATCGCGCGGTGATATTCGATTTCTCCGAGTTTTTCATCGTTCTTGCTCAAAACAAAAAGCCGGTACTCTCTTTCCTCGAACATTTTTTCTGGCTCAAGCGGAAGTGCAACCTCTTCGCCTTCTTTTATGATGAGCGCAAAAAAGCCGCCGCCGTAGCCATACTGGTGATATTCTGGCTCTGCCAAATATGATTCGATGTCCTCGGTTTTGACTTCATTGTGCGCTGACTTTGCTTGATTTTGCTCATAATCGTTGTATTGCAGGAGTTGCTTGTTAATGGAATCTGAATCAACAACGCTATAGCCTTTGTCGTCAGTGCTTCTGAAAATATCGCAATAACTGATAATGCTCTTGATTTTCTCTTCTGAAAGAGGCTCTAGCACTGTAAGGAAGACTTCGCCTGAACTTTCGTCTTTGAACTTGTGGAATTTTTTGGGATACAAGGATTCCATCTTAAAAAGTTCGTTCATCACACGGTCATACGCCAAGTCGCCCAGAAACTTGTCCAGATTTTCCGCCCAAAAATGCACTCGCCAAATCTCTGCTGCCTTGTACAGACTCATGTCTTTGCAGTGTTCTTTTGGGTCAAGCGGCAGCGTAAAACTTTCGCCAGCAGTGATGTTGAAAACACCAATTGGCTTGTTGTCGTCTTTTTGTTTTGATGGCAACAAACTCGGCTCAACAAGCAAACTCATTTCATAGGCTTTGTCATTCTCTGCCTCTGTTTCCTCGTTTTCGTCAGTGTCTTCATCTTCTTCGGTGTCTTCGTCCTTATCTTCATCAGAACCAGGCATAGCAAAGAGCGTGTTCGTCCAATATTCCGCCTCAATCTCACGCACATCAAAAGTGTCGCCGTCGTAGTGAATGCGCTTTAGAGCCTTTTTGATTTCTTCATCGATGTTTTTTATCTCTTCAACGAGTTCGGCGTTCTTTTGCTCAAGCTCGTCGTCGCTTTCGGCTTCCATTTCAAAGATTTCAGCGCACTCAAGATGAATGTAAAACTGCCTGTTTTTGTAATCTTTCAAGAATTTTATAACGTTGTCGGCTTTCTCTTTGTATTCTTGTGGAAGTTTTGAAAAGAACTCTTCTAGCTTTCGAACGCCGCCGTCATAATCCGCCGTAATCGCGATTTTTCCTTGCCCAGAAAACAAAATGGACTCGGTCGCTTGCGGGGCAGAACTCACAAGAATGCGATAAATCAGCGGAATGTTTGCTTCGCTTTCCGAAAGCCCTATTGCACGCGGCTTCAAGTAATTCGGAAAAACGTCCAATGAATAAAGATAACTCCTGTTTGCCATAACTCTCTCCTTTCTTTAATCATTAATCCAAAGTTCGTCATCTGCCTTGAAGTCGCTTGTCTTTGTAAACGATGTGAACTTGTGCGCCATTATCTTTTTTACAGCGCCTTTGCACGCATCAATCTTGTCCGACCATTCCCAGTCTTCAATGCCGTATTCTTTTTCCTGAAAATTAAACCTAACGTGGTTTCTCCAGTCCTCTGTGTCGTATTCTCCGCCGCCCTCGCTTATCGAAATAGCCTCTTCCAAGCTTTTGCCCTTCTTGACCCAATAATCAATAACGCGCTCCACTTCAGATTTGCTCACAACGATAGCGCAAAACTCAATCCAGTCTTCCCACTCGTTCTTTTCGTTTTCGTGATAATACTGTGTCATCTGGAAAAACATCTTCTGAATGAGTTGACCGCTGTATTTCTTTTCGATTTCAGCAATAACAGAATCTGCGATTTTTTTTGAAAGTTCGCCCTTAGTCATTCTATTCCCCTTTGCTTTCAACTTTGTTAATCTCGACTTTGCTCATATCGATATCGATTTCAGCGTTTCCGAAAACAAATTTGCTCAGAGTATGCCCGTTCGGAACTTGTGTACGCACGTTAAGATATGATTTTCCAACAGGAACGAACTCGACTTTCTGGTCTTTTTTGTACTGTGGCAAAAGCCAAGTCAAAAGCCAAGGAACATCGTCAAACTCTGCGTGGTTAATAATGTATGCCGGAATAAATACGCCGTTTTCGTCTTTTACATAGCAAAGGTTTGCCTTGCGAAGTTCTTTGTAACTGATTCCAGTGTTCTTTGAGTGATTGTCAACAACGATTGTCAACTCATATGGAACATAGTCTCCTATGCTGAGCATTTTTTCTGCTTTGTTGATAACAGAAGCGTCACCTTCGTCTAAGTTAGCCTTTTTTTCATCAGTTGTTGTAAGCCATTCCTTTTCATCGTAAATAATCGCGACTTTATCAACAGCAAGTTCAAAATCGCTTGTCTTTTTCAATACCTTATTGGACCAATTTCGTTTTGCATTTTCATAACTTATCACAGGCATTGAAAAGCCTTTTTCCTTTACAGAACCAAAAACTTTTGCACTGACAAAACCAAGAGCGCAAAGTGATAAGACAAGCCAGACGCAAGCCATAACAATAGCTGTGACAAAACACTTTTTTGCGCTTTTCTTTGTCACCTTTTTGTAGATTCCCAAGCCTATAAAGACCCAAAACAGAAAGCCGACGATTAAAGCCAAAACGAATAATAAGACACCAATAAACATAATGTTTCTCCCTAAAATAAAATTATAAGAAAAGTATATTATTTTCGTGGCTAATTGCGCAAGTGTGGACTTGCACGAGAGTGAAATACGATATAATCTTAAGAACATGGCAACACGTAAAAGAAAATCCAGAAGAAAGTCCAAGAAACAAAATAGGTTTGTAGAAGCATTTTCCGTTGTTTTGTTTTTGATTGTTGTTTCCCTCGCGTTTTTGTACTTTTCGGGAGTCCGCCCGAAGCCCGCGATTGAAACGGCAGTCTCTAGTATCAGCGAAATCATTCAGGCTGTAGAAGGCTCAATCCCTGTCGAAGAGCACATTCCCTCGCCAACATCGTTGCGCTCTGAGCTTTGCGACGAATCAGACAAAGAAGCGTATTGGGAAGACTTGCCGCTCGGACTTCAAATCCCGATGTGCCCTGCAGTGAAGGCTTATGAGAGCTCAAAGACCGTAGTCGGACACGAAATCCAGCGTTATGCGGGCTTCACGCTTTGCTATCGCGAAGATTATGAGCTTCCTGAATGGGTGGCGTACTGCATAACGAAGAGCGAACTTGCAAAAGAAGCCTCACGAAGCAACGACTTCCATTTTGACACAAAAATCTCAACAGGAAGCGCCGACCCATCAGATTACACAAGAAGCGGCTTTGACCGCGGACACATCGCACCCGCGGCGGATATGGCATTCAGTGCTCAGGCGATGCACGATTCATTTTCGATGAGCAACATGACACCGCAGACACCCGCATTGAACCGCGGCATCTGGAAAAATCTTGAGGAGCAAGTGCGAAAGTGGGTTTCGTCCTTTGGCGCGATTTATGTTATCGCAGGCCCTGTCCTCGACAAAAAGCCGTCGGAGTTGAAAGCAATCGGAAAAAACGCCGTCAGCGTTCCCGAAGAGTTTTACAAAGTGCTTTTGACAAAGTCGGGCGATTCCGTAATTGCTGTTGCCTTTATTTTTCCGAACGACAAGCCGAAAGGCTCGATTTGGGATTACGCTGTGAGCGTTGACGAGGCAGAAGAGCGCACTGGACTGGACTTTTTCTATCTGCTGGACGATGTTCTTGAAAAATCGGCGGAAAAAACATTCTCGCCTCTTGATTGGAATTAGCGATTAAAATCAGCGAAAACATTTTCAGCCGTAAATTTTTAATAATTGCTTGCTTCTTGAAAAAGTGAGCAATTATTTTTTTATAATTCGCTCACTTTTAAAAAAAGCGGACAATTATTGCCTGATAATTCGTCGTTTGATTCTCTAGACAGAAAATTATTGACTAATAATTCACTACTTTTAAAAAAAGCAATCAATTATTGACTAATAATTGCCTTCCTAGAAAAAAAGTGAGCAATTATTTTTCAATAACGCCCACTCTTCTATTTTTCCTTTCTCGTGAAAACAAAATCAGTCTTTTTTCAGGTGGACGGCAAACCCTCCGATTTCCTTGTCGAGATAAACCACCTTCATGGCGCTCTTTTCTTTCTCGCCGAAATACTTTGCGCTTTCCATAATGGGCTTGAAACCAAAATTGTCGAGATAGGCGAGGGCGCGCTCGACGTTGTGCGTCAAAATGCAAAGGTGACCGTTCGTTCCGCGACCTCTTTCCTTCATTATCTCGATGCTGTCAGACGCGAAAATCGATGATGAGCCGCTTCGCTTTTCAAAGCCGAAGAGTGAGAAAGTGCTTGCGATTTCGTCGGCGCTGTCGCTGTCAGCCGCGTTTATCCCGACGTGCTCGATTTTGAAGCCGTGCAGATTTTTAACGGCCTGTTTTGAAAGCGTGGTGATTTCCTCCCATTTCTCGCCGTTTATCAAGTCCGCTTTTACCATCCAAGTGCCGCCCATGCAAAAGACATTTTTGCGCCTTGCGTAATCGCTCAAGTTTTGCGTGTTGACCCCGCCCGTCGGCATAAAAGAGACTTGCGGGAACGGGCCTGAAAGCGCGTCAATCATCTTCACACCGCCAAGAACTTCGGCTGGGAAAAGTTTTATGTGCGTCAGATTGTGCGAGAGCGCCGCCTCGATTTCGCTTGCGTTGGACACTCCGGGCATGACGGGAATGTCATTGTCGAGGCAATACTGAACGACGTCCTCTTTGTAGCCTGGACTGACGATGAACGACGCTCCTGCTTTTTTGGCGCGCTCTGCCTGCTCGACGTTTATGACCGTTCCCGCTCCGACAAGTATTTCACTGCATTCGCTTGAAATCGCTCTGATAGCTTGCTCTGCGCCATTAGTGCGGAATGTTATCTCCACCGCAGGAAGAGAGCCTTTCGAGAGCGCTTTTGCAAGGCTTACAGCCTTTGTTGCGTCGTTAATCGCCACGACAGGAATGATTCCGATATTGCGAAGTTGTGTAAAAATGTCTGACATCTGTATTCTCCTCGATTTTTGCAAAAAGTTTGGTGATTGTTTTATGATAGTGCATAAGTTTTAGTTTGTGCAAACGCAAATTACGTTTTCTTGTGGCAAAAAACACAATTCGCAGCCGATGTTCCTTTGAATAACAAAGCGTCTATTGATTATTTTGCATAAATATGCAATAATCTGCGTAAATCTTGTATAAATACGCGAGGCACAGTATGGTAGCATTAAGAGGTGCGTTTACGGCTCTTGTTACACCGATGAACGCAGACAGTAGCGTTAACTATGACGGTTGGAGAGAGCTTGTAAAATACCAGCTCGAAGGCGGAATCGACGGTCTTGTGCCGCTCGGAACAACCGCAGAGACTCCAACGCTTGATGAAAATAGCGAAGAAGACAAAATCATCGAAATCGTTATGGAAGAAGTCCGCTCTTTTGAGCAGAAGACGGGCAAACACGTTCCAGTTGTTCTTGGCGCGGGAAGCAACAACACCCGTGATGCTGTGAAATACTGCGAAAGAGCAAAAAAAGCGGGCGCAGATGCGGCTCTTGTTGTCACTCCTTATTACAACAAGCCTTCCGACGAAGGAATCTTCCGCCACTTTGAAGCCGTCTCCCGCGTTGGTATTCCGATTGTTGTCTACAACATTCAGGGACGCACAGGAAAAAACATTTCAACGCCTCTTTTGACTCGCATTGCAGAGCTTCCGAATATCGTAGGCGTCAAAGAGGCTAGCGGAAACGTTGCGCAGATGATGGACGTCATAAGCGCGATAAAAAGCAAGAAGCCTTCGTTCGCGGTTCTTTCAGGCGATGATTCTTTGACATTGCCTCTCATCGCGCTCGGTGGCGACGGCGTTGTTTCCGTTGTGTCAAATCTCGCGCCAACCATCGTTACAAAGATGGTTCACGATGCGCTTGACGGAAAAATCGAGGAAGCGAGAGCGGCTCATTATCGATTGCTGCCGTTCTTCAAGGCGGCTTTCGTTGACGGAAATCCGACATCGATAAAATACGCGATGAACTTGAAGGGACTTCCTGCTGGGGCTGTAAGATTGCCTCTCGTTGAAGTGAATGATGATGCCAAAAAGATAATTGAAGCGGCTCTCAAAGTTTGCAATTTATAGGAGAAAGACTATGGCAGAGAAAATCAAAGTCGGAGTTTTGGGCGCAACTGGAATGGTTGGTCAGCGCTATATAAAGTTGTTGGAAAATCACCCGTGGTTTGAGGTGACTTACGTTGCCGCAAGCCCGCGCAGTGCAGGAAAGCCGTATCGCGAGGCGGTGAAGAACCGCTGGCTTATCGGCTCGGACATTCCTTCGGGCGTGGCTGACCTCGTTGTTGAGGACGCGAACAATGCGAAACTCGCGCTCGGAAAGTGCAAGTTCGTGTTCAGCGCTCTTGAAATGGGCAAAGACGAAATCAAGGCTCTTGAGGAAGCGTATGCTGCCGAGGGAATCCCTGTCGTGTCAAACGCGAGCGCAAACCGCTGGACATCGGACGTTCCGATGCTCATTCCAGAAATCAACGCGTCTCACCTTGACATTATCAAGAAGCAGCAGGCCCATCACGGCTGGAGCAAAGGCTTCATCGCGGTCAAGCCGAACTGCTCATTGCAGACATATATGATGCCGCTTTACGCGCTCATTCAGGCAGGATACCCTGTGAAGCGAATGATTGTCACAACGCTTCAGGCAACATCCGGAGCAGGCTATCCGGGTGTCGCGTCATTCGATATGATTGACAACATTGTCCCGTTCATCGGCGGCGAGGAAGAAAAGACAGAAAAGGAATGTCTCAAGATTTTGGGCAAAGTTGACGGCGAAGAAATCAAGAACGCGTCGGCTCCAGTCGTTTCTTCAACATGCACACGCGTTCCTGTAATCGACGGACACACAGCGACAGTGAGCCTTGAGTTCGACTTGAGCGAAGACAAAAAGCCGAGCCTTGAGGAAATCGAGCGCGTCTGGACATCGTTCAGCGCTTTGCCGCAGGAGCTCGACCTCCCGAGCGCACCAGCTCACCCGATTGTCGTTCGCCATGAAGAGAACCGCCCTCAGCCACGACGCGACCGCGACTGCGAGAAGGGAATGGCATGCGTCATCGGTCGCCTCAGAAAATGCAATGTCTTTGACGTAAAGTTCGTCGCCTTAAGCCATAACACAAAGCGCGGAGCGGCGCTCGGCGGCATCTTGAACGCGGAACTTTTGAAAGCGAAGGGATTCTTTGACAACCTGTAAACAAAAACTAAGAGCGAAAAATCAATAATCACGAAAAAACAAAAGCGGCTCATTCCTTTTCGGGAACGTGCCGCTTTTGTTTCTGGAAGCCAATTCCGCGCAGGGAACGAGGCGAAATTTGAAAAAGACAGTGAATTCCCCGTCGGGAACGCCTCTCTTTTTCTCTAGGAAGCCAATTCCCGACGGGGAACGAGGCAAAATTTGCAAAAGTCGGCGAATTCCTCACGGGGAACGCCTCTCTTTTTTTCTGGGCAGCGAATTCCGCGCGCGGAACGACGATGGCGCGAAAACGGTCAGAACGCGACAGAAGATTTTCCCTGCGTGATGTCGAAAATGCGCTCTGAAAACGCTTTGGCTTCGTCTGAAAAAATCAGCCCTTTTATCGCTATTGCCTCTGCAAAGTCCTCACCTTCGATTTCGATGTGAAAATCCTTGAAGGCACGCTTTACGATGTCGTATTTGTCGTATTGAACGCTCACGGAAAACTCTTGTTTTGCGACGAGCGGCTCTGTTTCGGCGACGGCAAGAACGTCTTTCGCTCCTCCAGAGTACGCCCGCGAAAGCCCGCCTGTTCCCAAGAGCGTGCCTCCGAAATATCTCGTTACGGTAATGAGAATGTTTGTGATTCCGCTCCCCTTTAGCACTTCAAGAACGGGGCGTCCCGCAGTCCCGCTCGGCTCTCCGTCGTCGCTCATGCCCATAATTCCGCCCGTCTCGCCCGTGATGAAAGCGTGAACGACGTGGGTTGCGTCCTCGTATTTTTCTTTCTGGGCGCGAAGGACTTCGCGAGCCTCTGCCTGGCTTTTCACGGGGAAGGCTTCGCTTATGAATCTTGAGCCTTTGATTATGCACTCAGCGAGCGCGGGAGATTTCAGGACGTTCATCGGCTTTTCTCCGAAAGGCATTTGATGTCGACAAAATCGATTTGCAGCTGCGCGCTTTGCTCCATGAAAATGTCGTAGACAATCGGGATTAAAAGGTAGAGGAAAGCTTGCGTTGAATATAAGGTGAAGACGTAATAGAAATTGGAGAACGCCGACAGAAGGGCGAACAGCGAGGACTTTGTGAGAGATGACATTGTCGAGAATAAAAACAGAGCGACAATCGTGGCGAAAAGGCGCACAAAACGAGGAGCGAGCGCTTTGAAAAAGATTTTCAGGAAGAGAAGCTTTCTTCCCTTCAAAAGCGAGCGGCTTCGACGGAAGACCGCTTTTTGTTTTTCAGGCTCTTTTGAAAGGATGCACCAGACGAAACTGAACGGAAAGAAAAGTGCCGCGATTAACAAGAAGAACGCAATTACAAGAAGCCCAATCGTAAGGAAGTTCGGCATTCCGTCTTTCATCGGGTTTACGCGGAAGACGGCTATTGCAATGCTGAGGATGAAAACTGAGGCGAAAAGGATTGCTGCAAATGTGATTGCATAGCGGAACAGCGCTTTGAAATGCCTGAAGCCGTCAAAAAGAAAGCCGAATGTCACGAAATCTCTGCGCGACAATCTGATGAGGATTTGGTTCAGACCGTAAAACAAGAGCATTACGGTTGTCAAAAATGTGAGCGTCATAAAAACTGTGGCGATTATCGAGATTACAGGCGGAAGAGCGCTGAGCGCAGGCAGGAAAAAGCGCATGGAGAGGATAGCCAATATTGTTTCGGCAATGTTTAATGCAAAAATTGTGATTACGATTTTTCCAAGATGGTGTTTTGCGCAAGTGTTTAGCCGATGAATGGCTAGCGCGATTGTTTGTTTTTCTGTTTGAATCATTTTTCCCTCAAAAAACTACAGGTGCTTCCTGATTCTAGCACGTTTTTAACCGTTTTGAAAATGGCAAAAGCCTCTCATTTGTGCAAAATGTAATATTTATGCAATTTATACAAAGAAAATGTATATATATGCTTGACAGCGCTCTTTTTTATTGCTAAAGTAGGCTCATGAAAACAAGAAATATCGGCGCATTTTATTACTATTTGTACTCTCTAAACCCTTGCGAAGGTGTTTCTTGCCGCTCGAACTAATTCGATGCGGTTTTTGCTTGAAACTGGCAACAGAAGAACCTTCCAAGAGCTTTGGAGGGTTCTTTTTTTTATATTTTACACAACGCCATTGTTATTGATGGCAGAATATAAGGAGTTTTATATGATAGTTGTTTTGAAGAACGATGTATCAGAGCAGAAAGTGCAGGATTTTATGTCTGGCTTGAAAAGTCGCGGGCTTGATGTCCACGTTTCAAAAGGCGCAACAACGACTGTTTTGGGCTTAATCGGCGACACGTCGAAAATCGAGCCTGAAGAGCTTTTGGCTTACGATTTCGTTGAGAGTGCGCAAAGAGTCAAAGCTCCTTACAAACAGGCGAGCCGCTCTTTCCATCCGCAAAACACTGTCGTGAGCGTTCACGGAGTAGACGGCTTTGGCGCAGACATCGGAGATGGCAAGACTTGCGCGATTATGGCAGGTCCTTGCTCTGTTGAAACTGAAGCGCAGATTATCGAGGTCGCAAAAGACGTTAAAGCCTCTGGTGCGCGTTTCTTGCGCGGAGGAGCATTTAAGCCTCGCACTTCTCCATACAGCTTTCAGGGCTTGGGCGCGGACGGCTTGGAGCTTTTGAAGCTGGCACGAAAAGAAACAGGCTTGCCGATTGTCACAGAGCTTATGGCGATAAATCAGATTCCTCTTTTCGAGGACGTGGACATTATCCAAATCGGAGCGCGCAATATGCAGAACTTCGACTTATTGAAAGAAGTCGGAAAGCTAAAGCAGCCGATTTTGCTGAAGCGCGGGCTTGCCTCGACGGTCAAAGAGTTTTTGATGAGCGCAGAATACATCATGGCGAGCGGCAATCAGAACGTAATCCTTTGCGAGCGCGGAATCCGCACATTCGACAACTACACACGAAACTGTCTTGATTTGTCTATCGTTCCTTACCTTAAAAAAGAAACACACCTTCCTGTCATCATCGACCCAAGCCACGCCTGCGGCATTCGCTACATGGTGCCGACACTGGCAAAAGCGGCTGTTGCAGTTGGCGCAGACGGTCTTATCATCGAGGTTCACAACAATCCAGAAAAGGCTTTGTGTGATGGCGAGCAGTCGCTGACTCCAAAGCAGTTCGACGACACAATGAAGCTCTTGTCAAAATACGCTGCTGTTGAAGGCAGAACGCTCTAAGAAATAAAAATGAAAATCGCCCTCTTTGCGCTTTACGATTTTGCAACGAGGGCGTTTTTTTGCCTTCCTTCACGCCGTTTTCTTGTTGTAGTCGCTACGAAGCGTTTCCTGCATGCAAATCTTGAATCGTAGCCACTACGAAGCATTTCTGACATGCAAATCTTGAATCGTAGCCGCTACGAAGCGTTTCCAGCATGCAAATCCTCAATCGTAGTCACTACGAAGCATTTCCAGCATGCAAATCCTCAATCGTAGTCGCTACGAAGCTCGTTTGGCAAAAAATGAGCTTCGTAGAAAATCTACGAGGGCTTATTTTGCGTGAATGGCAAAAAATGCGATTTCGCTTTTCCACGAGAAAATCTTTTTGTCGATGTTGTCGAGCAAAAGATTTTTTATTTCTTGCATTTCTGTTGGTTCGAGAGTTTTCAGAAGTGATTTTGCATAAATAGATTGCTCTTCGTTGAACCATATTTTGACTTGTCTTTCTGACAAGCGTCGTTTTTCAATATGGTTTTCGATTTCGCATTCAACAGGAAAGCCTTTGTCTTCAAATAGTTCTTTGATTGTTTGTGCATTCCAAGCAAAAATAGAATTTTCTGAAGTGAAAAAATATTTCGATTCGGCTTCTGCCATTTTTGAAAGTATTTCTTTTTGCTTTTCGTCGCAATCGATTTGAGCCAGTATGAGTTCAGACAAATGCTGTCCGTGAACGGGAATGTGCTGGGCAATTATCATTTTTGCGTCAGACGAAAATCTATTTGAATCAAATGTGAAAATATAAGGGATGAGTTCTTCAAACTCCAAAATTGCGTCAAAGAGAAATAAACGGTCAAATGTGATATCGCTGAAATCGTTAATAGAAAATGCGAGTTGAGGTCGGTCGAGTTCATCTAGAGTTTTAGAATATTGCTCGATAACCTCTTTTCCATTTTCAGTTTTGCAAAGTCCGCACGTTATTCCTTCTGGACTTTTTCGCGCCAATGCCCAAATCAAAAGTGCATCGTCTGCGTTTACAACAAGATTTCGAGAATGTCGCTCGATATTTCCCATTTCAAGCATTTTGTCGCGGATTTTCGTCAAGATTTCGGCTCTGTTAGAGTCAATCCTTGCTCTCCAAGATTTTTCTGCTTTGTCTAATGCTAAATCTTTTTCTTTATCGATTGGCGAATACGTTAGGTTCTCAACGCTTTTGGAAGCCGTGTTTTCCATCATCGAAGCGATTTGGATTTCGCGACGAGAAAGCACATCGGCTTTTATCGATTTTTCGTATCCCTGTTCGCTCGGCGTGTAGAAAACTCGTCCCACAAGCGCGTCTGGCAAATATTGCTGAGCAACCCAGTGGTCGCGGTATGCGTGCGGATACATGTAGCCCTGCCCGTGCCCGAATCCCTCAGCGTCGCGACTTGAATCGCGCAAATGATTCGGCACGTCTGCGTCCTCTTTTTCCACGCTTGCCAATGCGTCAAAAAACGCCATCGATGAATTGGACTTCGGAGCGGTCGCAAGATAGAGCGCGGCGTGTGCCAAAAAGTAGCGACCTTCAGGCATTCCCACGCGGTCAAATGCTTGCGCGCAACTCTGCACAACGCTAATCGCTGTCGGGTCAGCAAGCCCTGTGTCTTCGCAAGCAGAAATCAACATTCTGCGGAAGATAAAATCTGCGTCTTCGCCAGCTCTCACCATTCTGGCAAGCCAATACATCGCAGCGTCAGCGTCGCGCCCACGCAAAGACTTTATGAATGCCGAAATTATGTCATAGTGATAATCGCCATCGCGGTCATAAAGCACAACTTTTTTCTGAATCGACTCTTCGCAAACTTCGCGGCTGATAAAGATTTTGCCGTCAACTTCGTCCGTTGTTTCAACAGCCAACTCAAGCGCATTCAAAAGGCTTCGAGCGTCTCCGTTTGCAGTGTCCACAAGATGTTCTAGCGCGCCATCTTCAAAGACGACGTTCTTGTTTCCGTAACCGCGCTCTTTGTCGCTTAATGCCATTTGTGCGGCTTTTAGCAAATCTGCTTTTTCGAGCGGTTTTAGCTGAAAGACACGGCTTCGGCTCACCAAGGCTTTGTTTACTTCAAAAAACGGGTTTTCGGTCGTTGCTCCGATTAAGATAATCGTGCCATTTTCAACCCAAGGCAAAAGAGCGTCTTGTTGGCTTTTGTTCCAGCGGTGAACTTCATCAACAAACAAAATTGTCTTTTTGCCGTAAAGTTTTCGCGCATTGTCTGCTTGAGAAATTGCAGTGCGAATATCAGCGACCCCCGTCAGAACGGCGTTCAGCGTGATAAAATCGCTTTTTGTGTGATTGGCAATAACACGGGCGAGCGTTGTTTTTCCAGTTCCTGGAGGACCGTAAAAGATAACAGAAGTAAGGCGGTCTGCTTGAATTGCACGGCGCAAAAGCCTGCCTTTGCCAACAATGTGGTCTTGCCCAATGTACTCATCGAGGTTTCTCGGTCGCATTCTGGCAGCAAGCGGTTCTTTTGTGCTGTCGGTTTTGTCAAACAAATCGCCCATATTTTTTATATTCGCAAAAATTATTCGCAGTTCCAGTTACCGCGGCTCGGATAATATGACCACAAGCACTGGTTTTTCCAATATGAAGCAGAAGCGCCTGCAGAGCCTTTGTAGACCGTTGACGCATAAAGTGTATTAGCGTTTTCTGTTGCTGTCGGGTCGAGAGCAAAGACAAGCCAGATGTAATAGTAAGAACTCAAAACACTTCGCGCGTTTGTGTCAAAACTTGAGGAAGCTTCTGATGAGATTGAGCCGTCTGAGTTTCGTGCAACGTGGTATGCGCCCGTCTTTGTGCCGAGAAAGAGCTTGTCTGATGTGATTGCGATTGAAAGAATATCAGCGCAGTCCACGTCCATAGAGCCTGTCGCAGTCTTCGATGTGCCGTAATAAATCGTGTCGCTGGTATTTGCCCAATAAAGAGTTGTGCCGTCTGAAGCAATCGCAGGATAATCGCTGAAATATACAGTGCCACCGCAACAAGCTGCTGCAACAGAGGAGGTTGTCATTGTTGATGTTGAGTCTGTGTATGTAGAAGAAAGCGCTGTTGAGCCGTCTAGCTCATAAACGTGTCCGCTGCTCATTCTGACAAAAGCATGCCGATTTGCCGCTGTTGTTGAATCAGTGCAGAAAATCACTACTGGGTAATAAGAAGAGCCGTCGGCTGATGTGTTGATTGCTGTCCAAGTGTCGTCAACATCGTTTGCAACATAGACGCTACTTGATTTTTGAATGAGCTCGCCCTCATAATCGCTAGAAGAATCCGTGTCTTCTGTGTAGACCTTGCTGATTGCGTAAATATGGCTTTCGTCAGTGGCAATCTTCCAAACTGTGCCACCGTCTGGAATTGCAGCCATTTTGCTCCATTCGCCGTTTGTTGATGAAGAGGCGCTTTTGTACCAGACGTAGCCGTTTTGTGTGATAAGATAATTGCCAAAACGCGCCATTGAATGAACATCTCCGTCAATCTGGGAAGAGTTTAGTTCAACTTCCTGATTGATGTCGTAGAAAATCGGGTCATGACAGCCTGAAAGCGCCATGATTGAGGCAAGAAGCGAAAGAATAAGTATCGTTTTGATTGATTTCATAAAAATCTCCGCAAAAAAAATCAGAAGAAGTGATAGCGCATTGAAATTCCTGCGTCCAAGAAATAACCGAAATAGTTGTATTTTGGATTGTCAAACCACTGCGGCATTCCCATCCAAGTGCCAGAAAGCCCGATAGACCATGCTGGAGTAATGCGGTAAAAAGCGCCAGCCTCTGCTTTTAAGATAAGACCTGGGAAATATGTTTCAGAAAGATAGTTTTCAACAGCAGCACCAACGCTAAGTGTGAGCGGGAACTCGAACTTTGCGAGAGTCGGCTGGAACATCGCTGCGAACGTGAGCGGAATATAGTTGAAAATGTTTCCGCCAATTGTTGGCTGATAGCCAAAACCAATGTCAGCGCCCAGCGCAATTGTTTTCTTCAAGAAATAGTAAAAGCCAATAGAACCAGTGCCACCGACCTCAAGTTGTCCCTCGCCGTCTTTCAGCGGGTTTCCAAAATTGAGCGGAAATGCTCCAGCAAGCGCAATCTTTATGAACTTGTCGCCATGAACATTCATCGGAAGCTCATCTTGAACCTCGTCCTGAATTTCCTGCTCATCATCGCCCTCGCTTTCATCTGCGGTTTTCTGAGCAGTAAAATCTTTGTAAGTGAGAAAGGTTGAGTCTTCTGCCTGTAGTGCGAATGACAAAAGAAACAGTGCGCAAAGAGTCGTTAAAAATCTTTTCATTATTTCCTCTCGAAGTTGTTAATTGCCTTTTTGTTATAGCAATAGAATTTAATGTGCAAATCGTATATAGTAGTGAAACCATATCATTTTTAGCACCGTTTTTCAACATACTTACAAACGATTTTGCAGAAGGAAGGTTACTATGAGTGCAATCATTATTGACGGAAAGGCTATCGCAGAGGACGTGAGAGCAGACGTAAAGCGCAGAGTTGACGCATTAAAAGAAAAAGGCGTTAATCCTTGTCTTGCTGTTATTCTTGTGGGCAACAATCCTGCAAGCGTGAGCTACGTCACAGGAAAGCGCAAGGCTCTTACTGAGGCTGGAATGACGGACAGAAGCCTTGAACTTAGCGAGGACACAAGCGAAGAAAAATTGCTGTCGATAATCGATGAACTCAATCACGACAAGAGCGTTCACGGTATCCTCGTGCAGCTTCCTCTCCCGAAGCACATCAACGAAGACAAAGTGATTATGGCAATCAGCCCAGAAAAAGACGTGGACGGCTTTCACCCCGTTAACGTCGGAAATATGATGATTGGGCGCGACGGCTATCTTCCTTGCACTCCGCACGGAATTCTTGTCTTGCTTGAAAAGATGAACATCAACACGAACGGCGCAAACGCTGTCGTGGTCGGTCGAAGTAACATTGTTGGAAAGCCAGTCGCGATTTTGCTCACTCGCCGAGAATACAACTGCACGGTTACAATTTGCCACACAGGAACAAAGAACCTCGCCGAAGTTACGCGTGGCGCTGACATTCTTATCGCCGCTGTGGGAAAGCCGAACACAATCACTGCGGATATGGTCAAAGATGGCGCGGTTGTCATCGATGTGGGCGTGAACAGAATTGCGGACGCGACGAAAAAATCAGGCTTCCGTCTTTGCGGCGACGTGGATTTTGAGGCGGTCAAAGAAAAGGCTTCGTATATCACACCTGTTCCAAAGGGAGTAGGGCCTATGACAATCGCAATGCTTATGCAAAACACGGTCGAGGCTGCCGAGAAGAGCGCAAAATGATAGATATTCAAAACACACCAGACAATCGCGAAATCCCGCTTCAAAAAGTTGGCGTGAAGGGCGTTCGATATCCTGTTACGGTGCTTGACAAAGCAAACGGCAAGCAGCAAACAACGGCGACTGTTGACCTTTTTGTAAACCTTCCGCACGACTTTAAGGGAACGCACATGAGCCGCTTTATCGAAACCTTCCACGATTATCACGATAATCTTGAGATGAAGCAGTTTTTGAAAATGCTTGGCGAAATGCGTCGTGTTTTGAATGCGGAGCGTGCTTTTGGCGAATTGCGTTTTCCTTTCTTCATTGAAAAATACGCGCCCGTCACAAAAAAGGCTGGAATGATGGGCTACGACTGCGCGTATGGCGGAGAGGTGAGCGAGACTGAAAGCAGATTTTGGGTGAGCGCAAAAGTTCCAATCACGACTGTTTGCCCTTGCTCAAAGGCGATTAGCGAGCGAGGCGCTCACAATCAGCGTGGAATAGTTACGGTGAAAGTTGAGAACACGAGCTTTTTTTGGCTTGAGGACGTGATAAAGGCTGTTGAAGATGCCGCGTCCTGCTCGCTCTACAGCGTCTTAAAGCGTGAGGACGAGAAGTTTGTGACCGAAACTGCTTACGACAATCCGCGCTTTGTGGAAGATATGGTTCGAGAGGTGTATCTTTCGCTCAAGAACTTTAAAGCCGAAAAGCCGTTTTCGTATTTTAGCATTGAATGTGAGAACTTTGAGAGCATTCACAACCATAACGCCTACGCCTTCACCGAATACAAAGCAAAATAACGCTCGGGAAAATGCCCGAAGACCCACTTTTAAAAAGCTGGGTTCGGGTGAATGCCCGAAAGCCCGCTTTGGCAAAAATGGTGCTTCGGGCAAACGCCCGAAGGCTCACTTTTAAAAAAACTGGATTCGGGCGAATGCCCGAAAGCCAACTTTGACAAAAATGGTGCTTCGGGAAAATGCCCGAAGGCTCACTTTTAAAAAAGCTGGGTTCGGGAAATGCCCGAGAGCCAAATTTGACAAAAACTGGCTTTGGGCGAATGCCCGAAAGGCAAAAATGAACAGATGGAGATTTTTATGACATATTTTTTTGAAACATACGGCTGTCAGATGAACATCGCAGAAAGCGCAGCAGCCGAACAGATTTTTATCGCACGCGGGTGGAAGAAAGCCGAGTGCGCAGAAGTTGCAGACGCCGTGATTATCAACACTTGCTCCGTTCGTGCGACTGCCGAAAACCGCATTTTCGGTCGTCTTGGCTATTACACAGGACTCAAGGCGGTGCGTTCTGGCAAAAAGGACGCAAAAAACAAGAGCCTTCCTATTGCTGCCGATTACGTCAAAAACGGTGCAAAGCCGCTCACGCTCGTGGTGATGGGCTGTATGGCGGAGCGTCTTTTGAAGAGCCTCAAGCGTGATTATCCTGTCGTGGATTACGTTGTTGGCACTTACGCAAAGCAGCATTTTGGCGACATCATCGACGAAATCGAGGGACATCACAAGCCGAGCGAAATCAAGGCTGACCTTGCTTACACGTTCTCGCCGCTTTCGCTTGAAGAAGGTGCGTTCTCTACGTTCGTCCCGATTATGAACGGCTGCAACAATTTCTGCACATATTGTATCGTGCCGTATGTGCGCGGTCGCGAGGTGAGCCGCAGCGTCAAGGAGATTTTTGCCGAGCTTGACACGCTGAGCGAAAAGGGCGTTCGCGAAATCACGCTTCTCGGACAGAACGTCAACTCATATCGCGGTCTTATGGACAAATCGCTCTCATCGCAAGAGAAAACCGAAGAAGAAATCATCACGTTCCCGCGCCTTATGCAGCTCATTGCTGACCATCTTGAAGAAACGAACTCTTCTATCGGCTGGGTTCGCTTTGAGTCGAGCCACCCGAAAGATTTGAGCGAGGAGTTAATCGACGTCATCGCAAAAAATCCGCGTTTGTGCCATCACATTCATCTTCCGGTCCAGCACGGCTCAAGCAAAATCCTCAAGGCAATGAACCGCCGCTACACAAGAGAGCATTATCTTTCTCTTGTGGAAAAAATCCGCGAGAAAATAAGCGATGTTTCACTCACGACTGACATTATGCTCGGCTTCCCTGGCGAGACTGAGGAGGACGTGGAAGAGGCGTTGAGCCTTTTGCGCGAGGTCAAGTACGAAAGCGCGTTTATGTATTATTACAATCCGCGCGAGGGCACTCCTGCCGCGTCTATGCCGAACCAAATCGATATGGCAGAGAAAAAGCGCAGACTGCAGAAAATCATCGACACTCAGCTTTTGATTAACCAAGAGGCGATGAAAAAGAGAGTCGGAACAACAGCGAAAGTGCTTGTTGAAGCCGTGAGCCGTGATAGCGACGCTGAGCTTTTGGGCAAAATCGAGCAGGACGAGCGCGTTGTTTTTGCAGGCGACAAAAGCCTTATCGGTCAGTTTGTTACAGTGCACCTTGATTCTCTTAACGGCAGCACATTCCGCGGAACGCTGGCAAAATAGGCGATATACTAATTTTTTCAAGAGCGCTTTGTGGTATAATAAGGTATGAATACACGAAAACTGCCGATTGGCATACAGAGTTTTGAATCCTTGAGAGAAGACGGCTATATTTATGTAGATAAAACTTCATATATATATAATCTTGTTACTAACGGAAAGCCTTATTTCTTGAGTCGACCACGCAGGTTCGGAAAGAGCCTTCTGATTTCCACGATAGAGGAGTATTTCTTGGGCAAAAAGGATTTGTTCCGAGGGCTTGCTATCGAAAAACTCGAACAAGACTGGATTGAATATCCAGTCTTGCACTTTGATTTCAACGGACAAAACTATTCTGAGCCAAACGGCTTGAACGAGATAATCGCTGCTCATCTTCGCGAATGGGAAAAGCTCTATGATTGTCCGAAACAGAGTGAGTCGTTCGGCGTGCGTCTTGCCGACATCATAAAGTGTGCTCACGAAAAAACAAATCGGAAAGTCGTTGTGCTTGTGGACGAATACGACAAGCCTCTTTTGGAAACACTGACGCTCAGCGAAGAGCAGATTGAGCAGAACAGAGCCACCTTCAAAGGAATGTTCGGGCAGCTAAAAAGCCTTGATAAATACCTCCGCTTTGTGCTTTTCACTGGCGTTACAAAGTTCAGCAAGGTTTCGATTTTCAGCGACTTGAACCAGCTCCAAGACATTTCTATGCACCCCAAATACGCAGAAATCTGCGGTATCACTCAAAGCGAACTCGAAGCGACATTCTCGCCCGAAATCGACGAAATGGCAGCGGCGAACAAGATGACGAGAGATGAGTGCTTAGCAAAACTCAAGCGCTTTTATGACGGCTACAAGTTTTGCGCAGAGTGCGAGAACATCTACAACCCGTTCAGTTTGATTAACGCGTTTAGCGCAAAGAAGTTTTCAAAGTTCTGGTTCGGAACAGGAACTCCGACATTTCTTGTGAAGCGGCTCAACGAAATGGGTTTTAATCCGCAAAAGTTCAGCGACGGCACGCTTTACGCAAGCGAGGACGAAATCACCGACTACCGCCCAGACAATCCCGACATAGTACCACTTTTGTATCAGTCGGGCTATCTGACGCTAAAAAGCTACGACGAGCGGTATGAGAGTTTTTCGCTTGCATATCCCAACGAAGAAGTCAAATATGGCTTTACGCAGAGCCTTACGCCTGTCTATCTAAACAGCGACAAGCCTCTTGATATCCGCAATTTCTGCCGTGACATTGACATGGCAAACACAGACAGCCTACGCGACCGCTTTATCGCGTTGTTTGCCAATCTGCCCTATCCTGCAAAGCCGAGCGACTCTGTTCTTGAGCGCGACTTTCAGAACGTGGTCTATCTTGTGTTCTTGCTACTCGGTCAGTTCGTGAAAGTGGAGCAGCACAGCGCAAAGGGCAGGGCGGATTGCATCGTGGAAACCGAAGAATATGTTTATATCTTCGAGTTCAAGCGAGACGACACAGCGGAGAACGCCCTTTCACAGATTGACGCACAAGGCTACGCAAAACCATACGAGGCGGACAAGCGACGGCTCATCAAAATCGGCGCAGCCTTCTCAAGCGAAGAGCGTACGCTATCAGAGTGGCTGGTGCGATAGAAGTAGCTGTTTTTAATTGAATTGCGCTTCTTCAAGCACTTTTCTGCCGAAAATAAATAAGGCGTAACCTTTTTTGTAATGGCACAGCCTTTTTATAATACAATTACCAATTTAGGAGAGAAAGATGACTACGGTAAAAATTATTTTGATGACAATAGTGCTTGTTGTGCTTGCGATTTTCTGTGGCTCAAACACAGCAAACGCTTGCAAAATCAGCTTTTTGTGGTTTTCTACACCAAGCGAAATACCTGTTTTTGTCAGTATGCTTTTGTCATTTGTGGCAGGCATTGTCGTAATGCTTCCCGTCATGCTTATTCACGGACACTCAATAAAAAAGAGATTTAACCCAACTATTAGCGATAACGCTTCTGAAGCCAAAACAGATTGCGCAGAAAACACCCAAGAAAACAACAGCACAGACTCAATCGACGCCTCTCAAAGCGAGCCGACAACAGAAGACGCACAGAAGGAATAAAAGATGAGAAAGTGCAGTTGGGTATTTTTCATAACATTCTCTCTCCTTTTTGCAAAACAAGGCGTGTCGGCGCAGACTGCGGCAGATGTGTCTAAAAGGAGCGCGGAAAAATCAACTGCCCTAGAGTCAATCGAATACATAAAAAAGCAAAGCGCAGAGATGAAAAACTTTGCCGAAAAACGCTCTCTTCTCGCTTTCCTTGGCTCTTTGCAAGAGCAACTCGGTCTTTATTCCGATGCGTGCTCTTCTTATTCGCAAGCGGCGGCTATTGCGGCTCAAGACGCGGCGGGAATGCCCAAATGGTCAAACGAAGAGCTGATTTTGTTTGCAGTGCGCTCTGCCTTGAGTGCAGGTGATTACGAAGCGGCGGATAATTATCTTTCCACGTCGGTCAAAGATAGCACAAACGAGGATATAACTTCCTATGTAAAGCTCTATAAGCAATGGAGTTTGCTTTGTCGTGCGCAGAGCGTCGAGGACACGATTGAGCCTGTCGCGATATTGCAAGCATACACATCTCTTGCGTCAATGCTCGACGTGCGTCCTGCGATTTACCTGACGCTTTGGTATGTTACGGGCAAAGAGGAATGGGCGACAAAACTAAAAGCCGAGTTCCCGCTTTCGCCAGAGGCGTACATCGCAAAAGGAAACATTCAGCTTCTTCCCGCACCGTTTTGGTATTTTGTGCCAAAGAACGGCGTGCAGATGATTACGGCTGAAGGCACGATGATAAAGACAATCCCTGCAGCAGAAGAAACTTCTTCTAATAAAACATCGTCGGAAAAACAGCCTGTGGCTACAGTCGCTGAAATCAAAGATTACACAGTGAAGGAGCAACTCGGTCTTTTCCGCGAAGAGAAAAACGCGAAGGCTCTTGTTGAAACACTTTCGAAAAAGGGCTTTACGGCGCACATTATGAGCGAAACAAAGCCAAGTGGCAACAAGTACTACATCGTTTTCGTGGGCGACGACGACAATTACACAATCGGCAAAAAACTCAAAGCCGCAGGTTTCGACTGTTACCCAATAAAATAAAAAAATACCCCGAAACATATCGCTTCGGGGTGTTTTCCAAAATCGAAGTTTATCTTCTGTCTTTGATGTCGGAATAGAAGTGCAATGCGTTGTAGAACAGACTTGAGAAGCGGATTGAGCGCGGGTCATAGCCTGTTTTGTTGTACAACTTTCTGAGCTTGTACTGCAATGTGTTCACAGGAACGCCGAGCTCTGCCGCCGCTCGCGTGATTGAGCCTTCGTGATTGTAATACGCATTCAAAAGATAAACCCAGTCGCGAATCTCGAACGTCGGAATGTTTCGGAACACGCGGCGAATATATTTTTCCTTTGCATCGTCTGGAATAAAGTGCGAGAAAATTTCCATGTTGATAGTGTCGTAGAACCTTGTCTCTTTCTTTGGAGAGCGCGCGCTGACAATTGCCGCCTTCTGCGCTTTCTGGCACTCGTCCTCAACGTGAGCGTATCCCTTTGAGCCACTGTCAATTCCAGCGCACAAGAACAAATTGTGCTTCTTCTCAATCTTTTCGCGAATATCCTCAACAAAGGTGAACATCGCCTCGTCGTCCTTGTCGCCGCAAGAACACATAAGAACAGAGCCTTCGATGAGCGCAATGCCGTTTTTCTCGGCTCGCGCAAGTTCTGCAGCATCGCGAATAGCAGCGTCAATGCGGAACTGACAGTTTTCTTTTGTGTCAGTGTCGTCTTTCGGAATAACAGGAACGAACGCATAGAAGCGGCGCGGCATCGTGATATCGATGTTCATTCCGAATGCAAACTCTATCATCTCCGATGTAATAGATGTATTTTTTCCAAAAAGCCAAGTGTGCAAGAACCTGTTTTCAATACGACGCTGTATTGAGCTCTCCGATGTGGCGTTAACAGTTTCTGCAATAAGAGTACACATCTTTTTGAGCAGAGGAATTTGAGATGAAATCCCCGAAGTGTCGCCCTCAACAACAACAAAACCGTAATGTTCCTGACTTGCTTCAATTGCAAAAATCGCATTATTTGAATCGACAAACTCAAAAGACTTTTCGTCAGTGAGCTTTTTTGCCAGTTGGTTTTCGCTTCCTATCCGTGCTTCGTCCGCAGATGCAATGATTACGCCGTCAGTATCGCATACAAGAACGCTGCGATTCAAAACGGCGCTTACTTCCTGCGCAATTTTTTTCGCTGTGTTGGTAGCAATTTTCATAAATCTGTGCCTCCATTAACTATTAGTATAAAGCGATTCTTTACTTTTTCAAGGCACAATTTACATATTGTTACACAAAAAGCGAAATACTGCGCGTTTTTTTAATCATTATTCTAAATTTTGTTTCCAAACAAGTACTCTCCTGCATGAGAGCCTTCTTCTTTTGCACAAACAGAGCTAAATGTTGTTGTTATGCAGTTTTTTCCCTCTTTTCGAGCGTTATCCCTCGCTTTCATCACGATTCCCTCAAACTCTCCAGCGAATTCCCCGTTCTCGTAAAGCGAAATCGTGATATTGCCGTTTCCGTCCGTCGTCCAGCTTCCAGTGTATGCGCCCGAAATCTTTCCGCCAGAAGAAAGCGTTATCAACTTTGAAAGACTCTCTCTCTCGTCCGCAGCATTAAACTCGACAGTGTTTCCGTCCGTCGTCTCGATAAAGTCGTTGTGAGAGGCTCTTCTTGTTATGTTGCAAAGATATTTTCCCGCAATATCGCGCTTTGAAATCTTTTGAAGAGTCGCAGCCTCTCCTGCAAAGTCGTTGATGTTGAGCACAGGCCAGCCGTCCGTCGTGAAGAACATCTGATGAACTTGAAGCGCAAAGTTTCCTGTCGGGAAGTAATTTGTTCTCGTGTGATTAGAAAGCAGAATATGTCCGCCGTTGTCGCGCAAAATGCTCTGACCACCAGGCGCTCTAAAGCCGTACTCATCGCCCGCATTTTCGCCGAACTGCCATGCACCGAGGATTTTTCCGCCAACATTGTGATATTTTGAAGCGTCGCTTGCCGTCGAGAACGACATCGACACCCCCGACGTGTCAAGATAAGGACCTTCAATGTCAGAGCTTCGACCAACACCAACACGGTATTCATGGAAGAGATTTCCCATTGAGACAAAAACATAAAAATAGCCAGTGTCGCTATTGAAAATGACCTGCGCACCCTCATAAGCCGCCCCTGAGCCGCCTGCGATTTTCACGCCCTGATTGCCCTCAATGCTGTCGAGCGGACAGTCCAACTCATCTCCGACCTCATAATGTTTCCCGTCAAAAGTCGACACGCCCGCCTTCGTGCAAACACCCTTGAGCGTCTTTGCGTCAACATAAACAAGCGCAATCCCTCCGAGCCATGAGCCGTAAGTCATCGCGTAGCAATCACGCTCGCCGATTTTCGTCTTGTAAAGCTCTCCCGTCGCAACATCCATTACAAACTCTGGGTCAATCGTTCCAAAGCCTTTGTTCCAGTTCTCGTCGCACGAGTTGAAACTCCCCTGATAGCCAATTTCTTCAGGACTTTTGTTCTTCTTGTTGCTCCAGACACAGCGCACAAGACTCGACTGCGCATAAAGACTGCTGTCGTATTTTGAGGCTGGAACGAATGCGCCAGTAGGAGAGTCCGAGATTGCAAGCGTTATGCAGCCTGCGCGGTGGGCAGTCTTTCCCACAGTCTGACAGTCTTTTACAATGCCGTGGAACATATAATATTTTCCGTCTTGCTTTATCACCGTAGGCGCCCAAGATTCCGCCCTGCTCGAAAAGTGATAGGCGGCAGTGCTGTATCTCTTTCCTTCATTTGTGATACAGCCTGTCCACTTCAAAAAGTCGTCGTCCCAATACATTTTGCCATAAACATCAGAAACTCTCGTGTCAGAAGATAGAGGGGACTTGTCTATTTTCTCCCAACTTTGCGCGTCTTTGCTCTTTCGTATCTGGACACCGTCCGCCCAGCCCGTCGAATAAACATAATAAGTGCCGTCGTCGTCCTGAAAAAGTTTGGGGTCATGACAGCCCCACTGGTCGCCCAAAACACCCGCATAGCGATTGTCGCTCAGTGCCGATTCTCCATTGCTGCACGAAAAAAGCGCAAGGGACGAAAGAGAGAGAACAAAGATAGATTTGAAAAACTGATGTTTCATATAAACTCCTGCTTGATTATCAATAATTATAGCATAATATCAACAATTTTGAAAATACTATAAGCAGAGTTATATGCAATGTATTGCAGATTGTCATTTTGAGCGGAACGAAGTGTAGTCGAAAAATCTGTATAAATAATGCTGATTGCCAAAAGCAGATTCTTTTTCAAAAAAAATGCACAAAAACACAAAATGCGTGTTGACATTTTTTTCATGATTTGCTATAGTCTAAACATCTACCGCATATGAATGCGCGATTAGCTCAGTTGGTTAGAGTACAAGCATGACACGCTTGGGGTCACTAGTTCGATTCTAGTATCGCGCACTAATATGCGGTATTCATTTTCTGTTTTCATATTCCCGTAAACCTCCTACGGGAATATTTTTTTACTCTGCGCTAAGATTCAACAATCGTTATTGCATCGCTTATTGCAGACGAAACATTTTTCTTTGACAAAGTGTTTCGTGAGAAGTTTGTCTTGAGAACGACGCAGTATCTCTCTCCTGCCACAAGCGAGGAGGGAAGAAAGAACTCAAGCTCGCGCGGCTGATTTCGGATAATCTTTGTTTTATCCACCTCAATCCACTTTGACTCGTCCTCAACCGCCTCGCCGATCTCGGTTGCTGGAGCAAAGAAAATGCCTCCTGCGTCCCCTCCGATTTTCATCACCTTGCCCGCTGAGAAATTTCCGTCCGTCTTTCCTGTGTACACATCCGTCATAACATCGATAAGAGGAGAGGAGTCGAATACGCTCACCTTGTTCACCTTTATGTTTTCGACAGCCTTGTTTGTCTCTTTTGATGCAATGCACTTCACATGAAACTTTTCGACGCTTGTGTTTTCAGGCGTCTTTCCCGTCGTTCCGACAGGGGAGGGGTAAAGAGTGCAAAGACCAAGAAGATTGACGCATTCGCCACGCTTGAGCGCGTCAAGAACAGCCTCTTTGAGCAGCAGAGAGCTGTATTTCATCGTTGTCGCCTTCATCGTGCCGTCCTTTTCGACTGCGCGTGCGATAAGGTTGTCGATGTCCACAGTAATCCTGTCGACGCGTGCATAAAAGCTGTTGCCGTCTTTGTCAAAAGGATTCTTGATTAAAGTCAAGTTGCCTTTTCCGTCTGTGTCTTCATAGACAATGTTTGAGTTTGAATTTACGCTCATGTTTTGAGCCTCCATTATATATTTTTGTGCTGGTAGAAGCATGTGCGAAATGCCAGTTTGAGATATTTGTGAATTGTCTGCATGCTTTTTTTGATTGACTGACGGCAGCGTAAAAGCGTATAATTCAAGCAGCTACGAAAGAATGATGCGTTTTTTGCGTGTCGTCTTTTCGCTCCCGAAAAACTGTTTTTTTGGTTTATCGGGAGCATTTTCTTCTTGGTTTCGTTTCCGTTTGCCCTCCTTTGTTTCTCTTTATATCTGCTTTAAAGTATAGCCCCACATATACGCTATGTCAATATAAAATACACTATATGTATGTATTGCTTTTTCTCAATAGCGCTATTTATAGTGTTTTCGCTCAAAATATAGTTTTTGTCAATAGCAGCTCAAAGCCTATGTGCATCGTTGCTCAAAGCCTATGTGCATAGCCGCTCAAAGCCTATGTGCATAGCAGCTCAAAGCCTATGTGCATCGCTGCTCAAAGCCTATGTGCATATCGGTGCATAGTAATGGTTTGAAAAAGAGTACACAATCAGCGCTTTATGCTATAATCTTTTTGTATGTCGTGCTTCGACTCCGCTCAGGGAGCGGCTTGTTCATTGAGCGAGGTCGAAATGAGTAAAATGGAGGAATTGGGAAGATGAAAAATGATAATTGGAAGACAGTAAGACTTGGGGATGTGTGTGAACAAATTTTTGCTGGTGGAGATGCATCAAAGATTTGTATTGTAAAAGAGAGAAGCGAAGATTACCCCTATCCTGTTTTTGCAAATGCAGTCGAAAACAATGGGTTATATGGATATACAAATATTGCAAAGGTTTCTAAGCCAGCATTAACAATATCTGGAAGAGGTACTATAGGTTTTACGGCAGTTCGTTTAGAGCCATATTATCCTATAATAAGGCTTATCTCAGTTATTCCGAAACATAATTTATATGATATCAAGTATTTTTATTATGCTGTAATACATAATGATTTTCATTCTACAGGAACATCTATTCCACAATTGACGGTTCCTCAAGTGGAGAATTATAAAATCCCCCTCCCGCCCCTCGAAGAGCAAAAGCACATCGCCGCAGTGCTGGACAAATGCACAGAGGTCATCGCCAAGCACAAGCTCATGCTCGAAAAATACGACACGCTCGTAAAGTCGCAGTTTGTGGAGATGTTCGGAGATATTTCAACTGGCGAATATAAGTTTGAAACTCGAAAACTTGGACAAGTTGCAGAAGTTGGTTCAAGCCATAGAGTTTTTACAACAGAATTTGTTGAGCATGGAATTCCATTTTATCGTGGCACAGAAATTGGAGAACTGGCAAATGGAAAAATTCCGCAAGAACCATATTATATTTCAGAAGAGCACTATCAAAGATTAATTGCTCAAGATTCAAAGCCTCAAATTGGGGATTTACTTATGCCTTCAATTTGTAATAAAGGACAAGTTTGGATGGTTGATACAGCAGAGCCTTTCTACTATAAAGATGGTCGAGTACTTTCAATTTCTCCAAATCAAGAAATATATAATTCGAAATATCTTCAATATTTTATGCGTGAAAAAACTCTTATTGAATATCCGAAATTAGGCTCTGGTTCTACTTTTGCAGAATTTAAAATTTTCTTGTTAAAAGATATTGATGTTTTAACGCCCCCGCTCGCCCTGCAAGAAAAGTTCGCCGCCTTCGTGCAAGCAGTGGACGCGCAAAAAGCGAAGGCTCAAAAGTCTTTAGAAAAAGCAGAGATTTTGTACAAAGCACTCATGCAGGAGTATTTCGGATAAACTGTTTTCAAATGGCACTCTAAAAAATGTGTCATTGGAGAACTTGTTTCTGTGCTTCGACTCCGCTCAGCAACCATGCAGATGCTGAAACAAGTTCAGCATGACACGCGCACGAACTTTCACGAAATAAGGAAGTCTGACTTTATTGAAAGATGCCTTTCCTTAAAATAAGGAAGGCTGACTTCATTGAAAGACGAGTTTCCTCAAAATAAGGAATGCTGACTTTGATGAGAGACGACTTTCCTCAAAATAAGGAAAGCTGACTTTATTGAAAGACGTCTTTCCTCAAAATAAGGAATGCTGACTTTATTGAAAGACGGCATTCCTTAAAATAAGGAAGGCTGACCTTATTGAAAGCGAGTTTCCTTAAAATAAGGAAGAGCACGCAGATGATAAAACGAGTTTGAGTTTGACGCACGCACACGGAGAAATAAGAAGATGGCGGGATACGCAAATTATAAACGACAGGAACTTTTTGAAAAACTAAAAACTGTTTTTGGCAAAATCAAGAACATAAGCACAGGAATCGAAGCAAATCTGTCAAAAAAATCCCTTGATAAAATGACAAGCGCAAAGGCTCTTGAAAAGTCGAAAGCAAACGGTTTTACATTGGACGAACATTTTGAGCTTGCCGCAAAGATAAAGCCATTATACGAAAGCGCAATTCTTGTAACTGCACACGGAAACCTAAAAAATCCCGACGACCCAAACGTAATTTCAATAAAGCGATTTGTTGCGGCTGCGATTTTGCAAAGCGGAAAAAAAGCCGACGTTTTGATTACCGTGAAAGAATCAATAGCAAACGGACACAAGATTTATTCGATAGAACTTGATGAAATAAATAAAGCCTCGGAACGATTCCAAGGCTTGAGTGACGCGGCTGAAACAGCGAACAGGGCAACTAAGACACCTCACGTCGATAACTAAACTATAGCATGTATATAGTGAGTTGTAAAGACTCCGAGTGTGCGCAGATGATGAAACGAGTTTGACACACGCACACGGGCGCGCAAAGTTTTTGATGCAAACTCTATTTTTCCTTTATCAATGAAAAAGTTATGCTATAATTATTGATATGGAAGATTTTAAGAATGTCGAGATAACGGGTTTTTACCAAATTGCGATTTCGTTGGCAGAACATTTTGCCTCTGTGTATTATGTCGAAATTGAAAGCGAAAACTTTGTCGAGCTCATTCCTTCAAAACTCCATGAGAAAAATCCTCTTCCAAAGTCGGGCAAGGGCTTCTTTGATTTGGCAACGGCGGGCGCGAGCAAATATGTTCATCCTGATGATTTGGAAATGGTCTTGAAAAAGCACAATAAAGATGCGATTCTTGCAGCGCTTTCAAAAAGCAGGTCCTATTCGCAGAGCTTTCGTGTCATCATTGACGGAAAGGTTTTGCATGTGCGCCATATTGATGTTATGTGCGAGGACAAAAAGCACATAATTTTCTGTATGGAAAATGTAGAGGCGGAATATCAGGAAAGAGAGGTAATCAAAAAGAACCTGCAATCTGCGGAGCGCATGGCGCGCCTTGACGAGCTGACGGGCATAAAGAACAAAAATGCGTTTTTTGAGCAGTCAAAGGCTCTTGACGAGCGCATAAAATCAGAGGCGGATGATGTGCAATTCGGTGTCCTGATGTGCGACTTGAATAATCTCAAGACCATAAACGACGTTATGGGACACGCTGTCGGCGACGAGGTAATCCAAAAGACAAGCCGTATGATTTGCGATGTTTTTAAGCACAGTCCTGTTTTTAGGATTGGCGGAGATGAATTTGCAGTTCTTCTTTCGGGCAAGGATTTTGAAGAGCGCGAGGAATTGCTTGGCGCGCTGAAAAAAGAATCTTGGGAAAACAAACGCTTTCATTCAGGACCTGTTGTTGCGTGCGGAATGTCTGTTTTTGAAAAGGGTGTGGACAAAGATTTTTCGTGTGTGTTCCAGCGCTCTGACAAGGCTATGTATCTTAACAAAAGCGAAATCAAATCGCATGACATCGTGGAAACGCTCAAGAAAATGGAGTTGCTTGAAAAAAATATTCCTGCTGACCGAAAGCGAAAACTTGATAATCTCTTTGACGCGCTGCTCACGGTTGCGGGCGAAAGCTATATTTATCTCAATGATATGCGCTATGATTATTCGCGCTGGTCGCTTGCGCTCATCGATGATTTTGCGCTGGAGTCCGAGTATATGTATCACGCGGATTTAATTTGGCAAAGATATGTTCATTCTGAAGATATTGAAATGTACAAAAATGCGGTCAAACTGCTCTTTTGCCCGAACACTGAATGGAAGCCGTTTTGCTATCGCGCCCGAAAGCCTGATGGCTCTTATGCGCTTTTGACCACGCGCGGCTTTGTTTTGTATGATGAGACGGGAAAGCCTGAATATTTTGGCGGCATTATTATAAAAAAGTGATTCGTTCCTGTTTTGCTGCTTATAGCAGAGATGTGAGTGTCTTGTCAAAGCACTCTCGGAATAATGCGAATTCCTTTTTGCCGTAAGTGTTTTTTGAATAGCCCTGCTTTAATCCAAGATTCGCCATTGCAAGGCTCAAATTCCGCTCTGAAACGTATTTTTCGATATTCCTTGCTGTAAATAAAACACCGCGGTCATTCATAACCGCAACTTCTGCTTTTACGAGGCGTTCTGCAAACAAAATATCTTTCGTCACAACAATATCTCCTTTTGTTGCACGAGCGAAGATAAAATTGTCTGCCTCATCCTTTCCTGCATTGCATAACTGGAATGCAACGAACTCTGATGTTTCAATTGGAATGTTTCGATTTGCGGCAAAAAGCGCTTTTAGTGAATGTTCTTTTGCTTTTTCTGCGATATAGTTTCTCACTATCGCCGGACAAGAATCTGCATCAACCCAAATGCACATTTTTTATAAGACTTTATCAATCATTTTTATCATTTCAGCGGCTCTTTTTGATGCTTCTTCATCTATTACTTCATCTTCCGCTGTTTGCTTTGCGATTTTGCTTTTCTCACGATAAAGCTCATCGCAAAGCATAATGCCAGAGAGTATAGATACTTGCAAAGGATTTTTGAGATGACCACGTTGTTCAATCTGCGCAGTCATCTCGGCATAATAACTGAGAAGTTTTTTCAGATATGCATCGTCCTCTTTTGCCTCAATTGCAAATGAAGAGCCCAATACATCAATCTGTAATTTACCCATTTTTAATATCTATACCCCAAAGCGAAGTTATTTTAGAACTGACCCTGTGAACCATTGTTATATGGGTCGTTCTGCTCTCCGTCGTTTCCGCTGACATAAGAATAGTCTACAGATTCTTCAGAAGAATTGTTTTCTCCGCTTGCTGACTCAAGAACTGTGTTTTCAACAGTATTGAGTCTATCGAGGGCACTCAGGATACCTTCTTCAATCTTATTCTGGTCGCTCTGGAAAGAATTGAACTGCTCTGATTTAGCATCAAGAGCGCTCTGAAGCTCCGCACACTTTGCTCTCAACGCAGAATTCTCTGCATTTAACTGTGTAATCTTTTCCACAGCACTCCCAACTTTCTGCTCTAACAGCTGAACTTGATCTAATGAAATCATATAATCACCCTTTGTGCCCTAACAAAAATTAAGCGTTAATAGCCTTTTTTGCTATCTCGACAACAGCCTTGAATGCTGCCTCGTCTTCGATTGCGAGATTGCTCAACGCTTTGCGGTTGATTGCGACACCAGCCTTTGTAAGTCCGTCGATGAAACGAGAATATGAAAGACCTTCTGCGCGAACAGCTGCGTTAATACGAGTAATCCACAACTGGCGGAAATCGCCCTTGCGGTCGCGGCGGTCGATGTAAGCGTGGTTAAGCGCTTTTACGACAGCGTCTTTTGCAGCCTTGTAGTTAGTTCCACGACGACCTGTGAAACCTTTTGCCAACTTCAAAATCTTTGCGCGTCTGTTATTGCGCTTTGTACCGTCTATTGCTCTTGACATAAAATGCTCCTGTTAAAAACTCTGCTTGCTAGAAAATTAGCCGTATGGCAACATCTGCTTGCGGATTCTGCGTGCTGAATCCTCAGAAAGAATTCCAGCCTCGCGCAGGTGCATCTTGCGCTTTGAAGAACGCTTCGTCAAGATATGGCGAAGATTCATTTTCTTGTACTTAACTTTTCCAGTACCTGTGAGTGAAAAACGTTTTGCAACGGATTTCTTTGTCTTCATCTTAGACATAATCTACCTTCTTTGTTGCTCCCTAGCCCTTGAACAGAGTAGAGGCGAGTTAGTTTTTGGCTTTTGAGCCCAAAGTCATTGACATAAAGCGTCCTTCCATCGCTGGTGCTTTTTCAATGGCATAAGTGCCTTCGGTAAGCCTTTTTTGAACCTCTTTCAGAACATCAAAACCGAGCTCAGTGTGTGCAAGCTCACGACCGCGGAAGCGAATCGTTACTTTTACCTTGTTGCCCTCGTTAAGAAATTCCTGAACATGCTTGGCTTTTGTATCAAGGTCACCCGGTCCAATCTTTGGCTGCATTCGGACTTCCTTGAGCTTCAATACCTTTTGGTTCTTCTTGGATTCGCGAAGCCTTTTCTCCTGCTCGAACCGATATTTTCCAAAATCCAAAATCTTGCAAACTGGCGGGTTTGCCGTCGGTGAAACTTCAACAAGGTCGAGTTCACGCTCTTTAGCCATTTTTAGGGCTTCGATAATAGGAACAATTCCTTTTTGTTCGCCCTTATCGTCTATCAACCGTATCTCACGCACGCGGATTTGTTCGTTAATCCGCAGTCCCTTATTGTCTGCCAACGTTCCTCCTAAGTGTTTGCAAAACACATGTTACTATCATAATCCGCATTATATGTGATTTTTTTCGAGCGTGTCAATCTACCTTTTGTCTTTTTATGCGAGGTCAAAGTTTTCTGCCGCCCTTTTTGCTCATTTTTTGTCTGCGATGCCGAACGCTTTCCAGCGCGCCTGTGGAATAACGAGTTTTATCCTTTTTTTGAGCGCTCCGGTCATCTCGGAGAGTTTCTTGTCGTTTTTTGTCAGCTCTGCGGTGCTTGTTTTCAGAAGCGCCTTCAGCTCCTCCTGCTTTGTGTTGAGCTGCTCAACTTGATTTATCTGCTCCTCAATCTCCGCGATATCTTCCTTTGATACTCCGATTTGAGCGAGAGATTCAAGGTCGTTTTTCGCACCTGAAGTAATCAATTTTGCTCCATAAAGTCGCTCCGAAAATGTTCTTGCCATATTGTCTCCTTGTTTATCTTCTTGTTTATCTTCTTGTTTTTTAGCTCAGGGAAGCAAGATTATATATCATTTTCGGATTTTGCAACATCACTTTTGAAAAATTTTATCTATTTTTTTTGCTTTGCGACATCACAATTATGTTTTGCAAGATTCATAGAAGATGTTGTGATGTCAAAAACAATCTTTGTGATGTTGTTTTATGCATTTTTGACGTTGCAAAACAGATTTTATATGTCAAAAATAGAGTTTTTGATGTTGCAAAATGAATTTGTAATGTATAAAAAATGTTTTTGCACGTTACAAATTTATTTTGCAATGTGATTTTTCTTGTTTTATACATGCTTTTAGAAGTTTTTGACGTGATTTTTGTTTTGTTTGACTTTCTTTTGCTTGAAAAGAATGTTCTTGGAAGGAAAAATCATCTTTTTCAAAGGAAAACTGATGTGGATTGAAGAAGTTTTCTCTTCGATGACAGAAGTTTTTTCTATTATTTTGCTTTTTTCGCTCTCAAAGACGAGGAAATGAATGTGAAAAAAAATTGCAAAAAGGTCGCTTTTTGCCTTTTTTGCCTTATAATTATTGATATGAAAGAGATTACGCTTACTTTTGAGACAAAAACTTTGAAGGTGGAGCAGGGCAGAACTGCAATGTCTGTCCTCGAGTCTATGGAGGAGTTCGCGCCAAAATTGAACGAGATTATGGCGGTTCGTGTGAACAACGAAATCCGTCCGCTCGCGGGCAGATTGAACGTGAACGCTGCTCTTGAGCCTGTTTTTGCAAATACACGGGACGGAGCGGCGATTTACCGCCGTTCGCTTTGCTTCTTGCTTGCGGCTGCGAGCCACGCGATTTTTCCGGGCGTGCGGCTTCTTGTCGGTCACAGTCTGGATTATGGCTATTACTACACGGTTGAGAAGGATACTCCGCTGACGGAAAGCGAAATTGCTGCTCTCAAGGCGAAGATGCTTGAGATTGTCGACTCTGATATGGAGATTTCCCGACAGTATCTTTCTTTTGCTGATGCGGTTGCGCTTTTGGAGCGTCTCAATCTCACGGAGACGCGAAAGATGCTCAATTACAACTGTCCGCCGCAGGTTCGCGTGAATACGCTCGGTGATTTTAGCGATTTGTATTTTGGTCCTCTTGTCTTCAAGACTGGGGTTTTGAAGGTGTTTGACCTTCTTCCTTATCACAAGGGCTTTTTGCTCCGCTATCCGCGTGCGTGCGAGCCTGACAAGCTGCCTCCTTTTGAGGACGTTCCGAAACTTTTCAATATTTACAGCGAGTACAAGGAATGGGGAAAGAGGCTCGGCGTCACGTCTTCGGCGTCGCTGAACCAGCTCATTCACGACGGGCGCACTGACGACTTTATCGACATCACGGAGACGCTTCAGGACAAGCGCATTTCGCAGATTGCGGACATGATTCACGAGAGAGCTGAGGCGAAGGTCGTTTTGATTGCAGGTCCTTCAAGTTCCGGAAAGACGACGACGAGCAAGAAACTTGCTTTGCAGTTGCAGTCGATTGGCTATCAGCCGAAAGTCATCAGTCTTGACAATTATTATGTGGGACGCGACGAGAACCCGCTCGACGAGAACGGAAAGCCTGATTATGAGTGTCTTGAGGCGCTCGATGTTGGACTTTTGAACGAGAATCTCATTGATTTGTTCGATGGAAAGACTGTCGAGATTCCGTCTTATGATTTTGCTGCGGGAAAGAGATTCTATGCGGGAAACACGATGAAACTCGCTGACGAGGACATTCTGATTATGGAGGGAATTCACGGTTTGAACGACAAGCTGACGCCGCGTATTCCAAAGGAAAAGAAGTTCAAGATTTATCTTTCTGCCCTGACGCAGCTCAACCTCGACGACCATAACCGTATTCCGACGAGCGACAATCGCCTTATCCGACGTATTGTCCGCGATTATAATTTCCGCGGAAAGAGCGCTTCTGACACGATTGCAATGTGGGACAATGTTCAAAAAGGCGAGCGAAAGCATATTTTCCCGTTTCAGGGAAATGCCGACGCAATGCTCAATACTGCGCTTGATTATGAGCTTGGCGTTCTCAAGGTTTACGCGACGCCTCTTTTGCAGTGCGTCTCGCCTTTCCAGCGCGAGTATGCGGAAGCAAGGCGCTTGCTTGAGTTCTTGCGCTACTTCTCACCGATTCCGTCAAATTATGTTCCGAAACATTCTATAATTCGAGAGTTTATTGGAGGAAGCGCCTTTACATACTAGGCTCTTCAAAAAACGCTTTTTTTGGATTCCTTTTTGGCGAAAAAGATTGCCATTAAGGAATCTTTTTTTTTTGCTTTAGTGCGCTATAAATAGATTTTTAAGTGTTTTTAAAAGGAAATTGCGCTAAATCTATTGACATAAATAGATAAAGAGATTATAAAGTTTTCTTTTGCAACCCACAAAAAAGCCGATATTGACTAAAATCGCCAGAACTGTATAATAGAAAATACGCTATGGGTACTCAATCAGAGAAGCAAATCGCGCTGGCTTATCAATTTCTAGCCGCAGGAAATCCAAAACAGGCAAAACAGATTCTTGAAGACGCTCTTACAGATGACCTTGAAAATAAAGAGATTATTTTCGGTATTCGTTGCTGTTCGTTTTGGATTGATACAATGCATATCCTTCCTACAAAGGAAGCATTTGAACAGGGCGAAATGTTGGTTAATCAGTGGAAGTCTTTCCAGACTTTTATTTCTCGCGAAACTGTAAATCATGAGAAGGCTGTTTATGCAACTTGCAGAGGTGTCTTTTCACTTGCGCTTGCGGGGTATCAGAGGCTTTATTCTGAGAAAGACCCTGCTTTGAAAGCAGAGGCTTACAGAAAATCTGGGCTTTGCTACAAAAAACTTGGTGAGTATGAGATGGCTCTTGAATCGCTTCAAGAAGCTAATAAGATAGCGCCAGGAACTGCAGCGGGAACAGCTGAAATGGCTGACTGCTATGCGCTTTATGGCGATGAAAAACTTGCAAAACTTCTTTTCAGAGAGGCTTTTTTTATCGATGCTCGAAAAATTGATCTCAATTTTCTTGATTCTGAATTGATTTGTCTGCTTATTCGCCAAGTTGCACTCAAAGGTTATAATGGTGCGGCGCTTCAAGAGTGGATTCCTGTTTATGGTGTTCTTTTTGGCGTGTTTAACGTGAAGCGCGAACTTAGCGCTCCTGAAGTCGGAAAGCTCAAGCAGGAGATTTTTGCTCGTGAAAATGAAGCGAAAAATCCAACTAGCGATATGGAAACGCTGACACCTAGACTGATAAATTTGTATTTTTGGCTTATTGACCACTATGTTATGTCGAATGATAGCGTTACAAAGATAAATGAAGTCTTGCTGAAAATAAAACTTTTGGCACCTGAAATTCACGCTATGTATGTGAAATAATTTCTTTTGAATTGTATTTTTTTATTTGTGTAGTCTGTTATATAGGAGTTTTGTATGTCTGAAGAACTTGTTGCTTCCGTTCAGGCGGAGCTTAAGGAAGAGAAGTGGACGAGAGCGGCAATCAGTGAATGTACTGAGAACACGCTGAAAGAACTTGACAAATATGTTGAAAAGGCATTAGAGGAAAAATGCGGCGACGAAGTTAAGGCTGTTTGTGATGAGTTTATCAATAATAAGAATAGCAGCATAATTGCTCTCTATGTTTCTGGAATGATTGGACTCAAAAGCGGAGACCTCGATTTCTCTGCGCTTGAAAGTCTTATCGATGTTTTCCAGAAAAACCACAAAGAGCCGCTTGTTCGCTACTTGTGTGTCGAGAAAATTTTGCAGGACGACCCTGTTAATAAGTTTGCTCTTCGCACTATGGCGAATTATTATCGCGAGAACAAAGAAGAAGAGGCAATGTGGAATACTTATGAAACTATCGTTAAGGTAGATTCTGAGGAAGCCGAGATTGCAAAACTTCTTGCAGACCATTATGAGCAAACAGCTCTTGCTCAGCAGACTTCAAATCCTGCTGCGTTCCTAAAAGGAATGGAAAAGGCTGTAAGTTATTACAAGAAGTCGATTTTGAGAGCAACATCTGCGTCAATTTCTCCGAATGTCGGCTTGATTTCTGACACATGGAAAAAACTTGTTTCGCTTATTCCAGAGCAGATTGACTTTTTCTACATGCTTCAGAAAAAGATTGCAAAGTCAATCAGTGAAACGACAAGTGCAACTCTTATGCAGGATATCTACAAAAAGTACAAAGAAATGAAAAAGTGGAATACCTGTATTGATATTCTCAAGTTGATACTTGAAATCGACAATCGCGATAGTTTTGCTCGTGGTGAAATTACAGAATGTTTCCGCAACAAGTATGTAAGCGAGTACGAGGACGGAATCAAAGAAGATGAATCAAAGCGCAAGATGTATGAACTTAAAATCAAGCATCTTGACCGCCATATCCAGAACTCTGGATTGAACTCTGATATTCGCAATGTTTTTGAAGCAATCGCGGACTTTGAAAAGCACGTTTCTTATGATGTTGGAAACTATGTTTTCCATCGCACATGGGGAATTGGTGGCATTGTCAAAGCAAAAGACGATATGCTTGCAATCAGTTTTGGCGCAAAGAACGGCATTCAGAATATGTCTCTCAAAATGGCAGAGAATGCGCTTGTTCCGCTCGGAAAAGACCACATCTGGGTTAAGAAAGCCACGATGAAGAAAGAAGACCTTGCAAAAAAAGTCAAGGACGATAAAGTTTGGGCTCTCAAAACAATCATCAAAAGTTTTGACAACAGTTGTGATTTCAAGAAAATCAAGGAAGAACTTTGTGACTCTGTTCTCACAAAAAGCGAGTGGACTTCTTGGAACAATGCTGCAAAGGAAATCATCAAGAAGAACTCTGCATTCGGTGTTGACCCTAATGACGGCAAAAAGTACATCGTTCGCGACCACGAAATCACTCCAGAAGAAAAATTGTCTCAGGATTTTAAGGCGCAAAAGAAGTTCTTTGAGCGCATTGCGACACTTTTGAAGTATCTCGATGAAGATGACACAGACAAAGACAGCGAACTCTTTGCTGATATGATTAACTACTTCGCGGCCTATCTCAAGACTGTAACAACAGTTGATGAGGAAGTCATGGCTTCATTCCTTGTTGTGAAGGAAATCGAAAAGCAGTATCCAGAGATTCCTGCTGTAAAGAACGTTAGCGTAACATTTGACGAGCTTTACAGAAAGGTTCAGAAGCAGATTCCTGACGGCTCTGCAATGCGTGAGCATCTTCCAGACCCTCGTGAAATGTACGAGCTTTTGAAACAGGACAAATCAAAGCGCCTTCAGGAAAGTTACCTCAAGTTCGTCAAAATGCTTGACGATTGGGCAGATCAGTATGTATTGCTCTTCCCGAAAGTGCTTAACAAGAAGATGCTTGACGAACTCGTTGTAGGAGGCTTTGTTGAGAGCGTTCAGAAACTTGTCAGAAACGCATTCGAGAACTTCCGCGATTTCCGCGACACAGTTATTTTCTTGTTCGCAAATTGCCAGAAAGACGATTGGTATGCAAACAGCGGCATTTCATATGAAAAGCAGCTTGTAACACTTATCAATATCATTTCGCTTGGATATCGCGAAATCAATATCCACACGAACACGCCAGAGAACAAGAAAATCTGCAAAAACGCAGAGGATTTGTTGTTCTCAAACAACACTCTTATTGATTACGCGCTTTCAAATGACGAGGCTGTCACAAACAGAATGTACACACTCGTCAACGATGTTCAGGGCTTGAATCCAGACATCAAGACAAGAATGCGCATTGCAATCCTCAAGAAGTACCCGGACTTCGACTTTGGACGAAGCGAGGAGAACGAAAAATCATCAACATCAGTTGGATTTATCGTTACAAGCAAGATGCTCGAAGCCAAAAAGGCAGAAGCAGACGATATTCAGAGTGTGCAGCTTCCTAAGGTTACAGCGGAAGTCAGCGAAGCTCGCGAAAAGGGCGACTTGAAAGAAAACGCTGAGTACATCTCTGCAAAAGAGCACCAGCACATTCTTAACGAGAAGCTCAAGAAACTTCGTGAGCAGATTGACAGTGCAGTTGTCTTTGACCCGACAACGCTCAATACAACAGCGATTTCTTTCGGAACACGCGCTGTTTTGCACAACAACATCACAGGAAAAGACGAGGAAGTCACAATACTTGGTGCATGGGAGTCAAATCCGGATGCGGGAATCATTTCTTACCGCTCACCGCTTGGAAACAAGCTTCTTGATGCGAAAGTCGGACAGACACTCAAGTTTGAGATTAACCGTCAGGAATATGACTACACAGTCAAGGCAATTTCTGCGGCAAATCTGTAAAAATCGCTGACAGCACAAAAGGCCGGAAGTTTTTCCGGTCTTTTTTTTGGAAAATCGAAATGCAAATATTCAATGAAAAAATAAAAGCAATCGCCTCATCACAAGAGCCTCTTCTTTTTTTGCGCCCAGAAGGTTTTGGAAAATCACATTTTGCTTTTGCCCTTGAAAGTTTTTTTGCTTCACAAAAAACGCCAGTGCTTTCGCTCAATTTTGGCTCAAGGCGATACAAAACAAAAAGCGACCTCGATTGTGTCGTTCTTTCCGCCATTCAAGCGTGGGAAAGCGTGTGGCACGTTGAAAAAAGCGACTTGAGTGAAGGCGAGCGGCTTTGCAAAATCATCAGCAGCGCAAAAAAAGCAAGCGGAAAAAAAGTTGCAATCATCATCGACGATTATGATTTTCCGATTGTCGAAGGAGAAGCGGACAGCGAAACACTCTCTTATTATACGAGCGTCCTTTCCTCGCTTTTTGGCGCGCTCAAAATAAAGAGAGGGGAGGTCGAGTTTTCGCTCCTTTTGGGTCTTTCACGACAAGAAAACATATTGCGCTTTGCCGACGTGAAAGACAAAACCTATGACGCCGCATTTTCGCTTGCGGCGGGATTTTTCGCCGAAGACATCGCGTCCGCCTTGGCGCAAAAAGGGGAGGGCGCTCCTTTTGAAAACGAAATGCGCCAATGGTACGGCGGCTATTATTTTGGAGGCGAAAAAGAATCGTTTTGCGCCAAAAGCGTCCTTCGTGCGCTCGAAACAGGCAGTGTCGGCTCTTATTTTCCGAGCGCAAGAATGGCGCAAATGGCTGCGGAGAAGGCGCGGTTGTCGCTTTTCGATATTTCGCTTTTTCTTCAAAAAAATGGCATTGAAGCCACCGACGAATCGTTTTTCACGCTCAGAAACGACGAAACTTCTCCAATCCCGATAATGCTTTGTGCGGGCTTTCTCGAAAAAAAAGCGCGCGACAAGACTCTCGGCACATTCTCGCTTGCCTTCCCAAATCGCGCAACTCGCGCAGTGTTCTTTGCCGAAACTGCCCGCAGATTCACAGCAATCCCGTCGCTTCAGACGCGCATTTGGGCAATCAACGCCATCCGAGAACTTGAAAAAGACGACCTTCGCTCGTTTTTCACTGCTGTGAACAGCGCTCTCCGCGGCGTAATCGCCTCGAACCTACGCGACGCGCTGACGACGCTTTTCGGGCTTTTGAGCGTATGCACAAATTGTTTTTTTGAGGACGGCTATTTCACAGTCGAAACAAACTCGTTTTTGCACGTCTTCGCTTTCGACCTAAAGTCAATGCAAGTGGCTTTTGAGCGACTTTACACAAAAACATTTTCCGCAGGAAAGAAAATCGTCAGAAAAACAGGCGTTTTAATCAGCGCAGAAAGCGGCGTCAGCGGTTTTCGCACGATGTAAATGTGAAAATATGTTTTTTTGATTTTGGGATTGCTCCCATTTAATCCTTGTTTAAGAGTCGAGCCGAAGGAGCGCTCCCTTTTAATCCCTATTTAAGAGTGAGCCTTTGGGAGCAGTATTTTTCAATTCCTATTTAAGATTGAAGCCTTGGGAGCAGTATAATTCAATCCCTATTTAAGATTGGGCGCTTGGGAGAAAGAAAACGCCTCGAAAAGAAGTTTTTTGACTTTTTCCGAGGCTCTTTTGTCGAAAAATCTTGCTGTTTTACTCTGCGGCTTTTTCCTTTTCGAGTTCTTTCACTTTTTCAAGCGGAAGTTCCGTGATATCCGCAACTTCTTCCGCGCTCATTCCGCGGGAAAGCATTCTTCTTGCCATATTGATTTTTTCTGCTGATGCTTCGCTTTCGCCCTCAGCCGTCTCTCCTTCGCTGCTTTCTGCGCTTCTTGGGGGAAGTCGGGCGAGTTTTATCGGCGTTGATTCTGCGTTCTCAATCTTGAAATCCTCTGTGCCTTCAAGCGAGAGCGAGAACAAGAAGCGGTTTATCGCGTTTTCGATTGAGTTCGGGAACAAATCGACGAGGGACTGCTTGTCGAAGCTGTTTCCGTACATCTGCACGCCCTCGGCGGAGAGCGCGACGTAATCTTTTCGGACGACCATTTTGCCTTTGTTGTTCAAGATTCTGACTGCCATCGTTGTGCGGGCATAAACTTGTGAGTGTGATTTTTCTTTTTCAAACTGGAATGTAACGTACATGAGGCTTTTTGCGCCGAGTTTGTCCATCATCATTTTTGCGATTTTGCGGGAATCCGGCGAAAGTTTTTTGTATCCTTCCGGAATGCAGTTTGCGCTCATAAAATCAAGCATTCCGCCTTTTACGCCTTTGTAAATCGATGAATTAAGCACTGTCTCTTTGTCGAGCAGCTGGAAATTGCCTTTTGTCTGGAGCATCGAAAGGAGTTTTTCTTCTGCGTAGTTGATTCTGTCCATGTTTGAGCTGATTTCGGGGTTTTTCGCGTTTATGCTCTTGTTGAGCATTGAATTGATAAGCCCGTCCTCGTTGATGTCGCCTTCATCTTTTTTTGCGTCTTCTTCGTACCACGGAACTGTCGTGTTGCTTGAAATTGACACAAGCGCAATCGGAAACTCTTTGGCAATCTCGACGGCTGGCTTTGTCGCGCACGAAAAGAATGGAAGAGCGAGCAGGGCAAAAGAAGCAAAAAGTGCAACTTTTTCACAAATTTTTTTCTGAATCTTCATAAATGAACACCTTGTATTAAAGATTTGACGGGGATTTTTTCCCCGCCAAGATTATAACCGTTTTTACTCGGTTTGGGTTACATTATTGCAAACTTGAAAGCAATGAGTCAACTTCAGCAGTTTTGTACTGCGGGTTCTTTGCTTTGAGAGCCTGCAAGTATCCTGTTGCGGACGTGTTGTCCTGCAATGCGATAAGCACTTTCGCAAGTTCGATGTACGCCTGATAGTTTTCGTCGTTCTGCTTCAAGACATCGATGTACGCGGCTCGTGCGTTTTTGTACTGACCTGCGTCTGCGTAAGAGGCAGCGAGGTTTGCACGAACGGCGTCGTTCTTCGGCTGGAGGCGGAGCGCATTCTGATAGAACTTTATCGCTTGCGGGTAATCCTTCTTTTGTCTGTAGACGCTTCCAAGATTGTTGCATGCCTCGAAGTTTGAACTGTCGCTTTGATAAGCGCTCAAAAGCATCTTCTCAGCGTCGTCTGTTCGTCCTTTTTCGATGTAGAGGATACCAAGATTTACTTTTGCGCTCGAGTTGTCTTTGTCCAATGCAACTGCTTCTTCGTAAAGCGTGATTGACTGGTCTTTGAGGTTCGATTCTTGGCAGTTGAGCGCATAGTTATAGGCAATCGACGACTTCATCTTTTTGTCTTTGAGGTCGCCTGATGCCTCGTATGCGCTCTTTGCGTACTGGAGTGCATCGGTCTTCTTTCCTTGCGCAAAGAGGACTGTCGAAAGATTATAGGCTGTTACAGGGTCTTTTTCTCCTGCGCTCAAGAGTTTCATTGCCGAACGGAAGCACTGCTCTGCTTCAGCATAGTTATTTTCAGCAGCATATGCAGAACCTAATCCCAAAAGCGCAGTTTTGTCTGACGGGTCAAGCGCGATTGCTTTTTTGTATGCGTCTTGCGCTTGCTTGTAGGATTTTTGCTGGTAAAGCATTGCACCTGCTGAAACGTATGCTTTTTCGTACTGCGGATTTATTGAGTACGCCATCATATACGCTTCTAGCGCTTCTGATGTTTTTCCCATTCTCTCGTATGCAACGCCCTTGTTGTACTGCGCGTTTGCAAACTTCGGGTCAATTTTAACTGCCTGGTCGAATGCAGAAATTGCATCGTTGTATTTTCTTAGCGCGAACTTCACTTTTCCAAGTTCATAGAAGTATTTTGCATTGCTTGGATTGAGTTTTGTTGCCTGCGTAAGCGCTTCTTCTGCTGTTTTGTAATCACGGGTTTCTGCGCTCAGAACACCAAGCAAGAACTGTGCGTCTTCGTTCGTTGGGTCTTTTTCAACGGCGCTCTTTGCAGCTTCTTTTGCCTTTTGCAAATACTGCGCTCTTTCTGCTGGCGTTTTTGCATTTTGTGCTGCGTCGTAAAGCGATTGTGAGTTTTTGGCGAGTTCTTCTGCAGCCTTTTTGTTTTCTGCAGCAAGTTTTTCAGCTTCTGCTTGTGATTTTGCGGTCTGCGCTTCACTGTTTGCTTTCGCTGTGCTTTGCGCCAATGCTTTCGCCTTTGTGTTAGACGGGTCGCGACGAGCGGCTTCTTCGGCGTATTCTTTTGCTTTTGCAAGAAGTTCTGCTTTTTTCACAGGGTCGCTTTCTTTTTGCGCTCGGTCATAAAGCGCCTGCGCCATTTCGGTGAGTTTTTCTGCGGCAAAAGCATTTTCTTCTGGCGTGTTTCCAGTTGGAAGTTTCTTTCTTGCGTCTTCCATCGCCTTTATTGCGTCGTCAACGCTTGATGTCGCTGCGGCTTTCTTTGCGTTTGCCACGGCGTCTTCCGCTGTCTTTTTCTGCTGTGCTTTCTGTGTGCTTTGACGAGCCTTCTCGCTTTGAGCGCTTTGCAATTCGCGGTCAATTTGCTGCTGAAGCGATTTTGCTTGAGTGTTTGACGGGTCAAGTTTCAGAGCTTGCTCAACGTGGTCTTTAGCGCTGTTGAGAAGCGAGATTTTCTTGTCCGGGTCGCTTTCTCTCTGAGAAGTTGTGTATTCATTTCTTGCCGTTTCAATGAGTTTTTGCGCTTCTGAAGCGTTTTTCTGCTGCTCGGAAGCTGCTACCTTTTCGGCTTTCTCTGCATTTTGAGCCAACACTTTCGCTTGTGCGTTTGTTGGGTCACGGCGAGCGGCTTCTTCTGCGTATTCCTTTGCTTTTGCGAGGAGTTTTGCTTTTTTTGCAGGATCGCTTTCTTTTTCTGCCTGCTCAATCAAAGCTTGTGCCATTTCTGAGAGTTTTTTCGAGGCTTCTGCATTTTCTGCAGGTGAGTTTCCTGTTGGGAGCTTTTTGTAAGCCTCTTCAAATGCTTTTAGCATTTCGTCAGAAGATGTTGCATTTTTTGCTTTTGAAATCGCCAAATCAGAGATTTTTCGCTGTTTGTCGCGAGCGATTTCAGTTGCTTTTCTGATTTCTTCTTGAAGAGCCTGAGCTTTTTGATTGTCAGGAAGGCGCGAAATAGCTTCTTCTGCATATTCGTCTGCTTTTGAAAGCATGTCGATTTGATTTTGTACGTTCTCTTCTTTTTTTGCACGCTGCAAAAGAGATTCTGCCATTTCTGTGAGTTTTTCGGACGCGTATTCGTTTTCTTCACTATCCTCTTTGTCTGGAATTGTTTTGTGAGCATCATCCATTGCTTTGAGGACAGTTTCTTTTGACGACTTTCCTGCAGCGGTGGTTTTTGCTTTGTTGACGGCAATATCAGTGGTTTGGCGCTTTTGTGCGCGAAGTTTTGCGATTTCGTCCTGAATCTTTTTTTGCAAGTCTTTTGCGTCTTTGTTTTGCGCATCTTTTCTGACTGCTTCGTCAGCATATTCTTTTGCTTTAGTGAGTAATTTCATCTTTTCTGACGGATTATTTTCTCTTTGCGCACGATTGAAAAGTGCCTGTGCGAGTTCTGTCAATTTTTGAGAAGTATAATCGCTGTCTTCTTTGACGTTGCTTTTTGGAAGCGTGTTTTTTGCGTCCTCTGCAGATTTTATGACATCGGAAACAGGTGCATTTGATGCAGCTGTCTTTTTGGCGTCTTCAACAGCCTTGTCAGAAATCTTTCTTTGTGCTTCGCGAGCAGAATCTGCTGCGCTTCCAAAACTTTTTGCGAGTTCCTGTGATTTTTTGTTTGACGGGTCGCGTCGTGCTGCTTCTTCTGCGTATTCTTGTGCTTTTGCAAGAAGTTCTGCTTTTTTTACAGGGTCTGTTTCTTTTTGAGCCCGCTCATAAAGCGCTTGCGCCATTTCGTTCAATTTTTCAGCAGCATAGGCATTGTCCTCAGGATTGTCGCCTTTTGGAAGTGCGTTGTACGCTTCGTCAAATGCTTTTAAAACGTCATCAGATGATGATGCGTTTGTTGCATTTTTAATTGCATCTGAAACAGCTGTGTCTGTTGCTTTTTGCTGTTCTTTGCGACCAGAAGCTGCGGATTTTTCTGCGATTTCAGAAAGTTCTTTTGCCTTTGCATTTTTCGGGTCACGACGAGCTGCTTCGTCAGCATATTCTTTTGCTTTTGCAAGAAGTTCTGCTTTTTTTACAGGATCAGTTTCTTTTTCCGCACGCTCAAGAAGAGCCTGCGCCATTTCTGTTAATTTTTCAGCAGCGTAAGCGTTGTCTTTTGGATTGTCGCCAGTTGGAAGAGATTTGTATGCTTCGTCCATTGCAGAAAGTGCTTCGTCAGCGCTTTTTGCTGAATTTGCGCTGTTTATGGCAGAATTTACTTGGCTGTTAGACGCTTTTTGCTGAGAATCTCTTGCTGCATCAATGGCTTTTGTAATCGCAAGTGAAAGATTTAGCGCTTTTTGATTTGACGGGTCTCTTTTTGTTGCCTCGTCAGCATATTCTTTTGCTTTTGCGAGAAGTTCTGCTTTTTTTATTGGGTCGCTTTCTTTTTGAGCGCGCTCATAGAGCGCTTGCGCCATTTCTGTAAGTTTTTGTGAAGCATAAGCGTTATCTTCTGGGGTGTTGCCTTTTGGAATTGATTTGTATGCATCTTCCATTGCAGAAAGTACATCATCAGCGCTTTTTGTGCTTGAAGCATTTTTGATTGCGGCGGAAACTTCTGCATCAGTGGCTTTTTGCTGATTTTTGCGAGCTTCTTCCGTTTCACTCGTCAAATTTTGAGAAAGAGTTTGTGCTGTTTTGTTAGACGGGTCACGACGAGCTGCTTCGTCAGCATATTCTTTTGCTTTTGCAAGAAGTTCTGCTTTTTTTATAGGGTCAGTCTCTTTTTCTGCCCTTTCAAAAAGTGCTTGCGCCATTTCTGAAAGTTTTTTTGCAGCATAAGCATTGTCTTCTGGATTGTCGCCTTTCGGAATGGCTTTGTATGCTTCGTCCATTGCGCTCAAAACATCATCAGAAGATTTTGCGTTTATTGCATTTTTGATTGCATCTGAAACCGCTGTATTAGTAATTTTTTGTTGATTTTTGCGAGCTTCTTCCGTTTCGCTCGTCAAATTTTGAGCAAGAGTTTTTGCTGTTTTGTTTAATGGATCTCGACGAGATGCTTCATCAGCGAATTCCTTTGCTTTTGCAAGAAGTTCTGCTTTTTTTATAGGGTCGCTTTCTTTTTGAGCACGCTCATAAAGTGCTTGCGCCATTTCTGTGAGTTTTTGTGACGCATAAGCATTGTCGCTAGGATTGTTGCCTTTTGGAAGTGCTTGATAAGCTTTTTCCATTGATTCAAGAACAGAATCAGCATCTTTTGATTTTTTTGCATCTTCAAGAGCGCTTGAAACTTCTGTGTCTGAGATTTTTCTTTGCTCTGAATTTGCTTTTGCGCTTTCATTTCCAGTTTTTTCTGATAATTGCTGAGCTGTTTTGTTTGATGGGTCACGACGTGCCGCCTCATCAGCATATTCTTTTGCTTTTGCAAGAAGCTCTGCTTTCTTTTGAGGGTCTGTTTCTTTTGCAGCTCGGTCAAGAAGCGCTTGCGCCATTTCTGAAAGTTTTTGTGCTGCATAAGCATTTTCTTCTGGAGTGTTGCCTGATGGAAGGGAATCTTTTAGCATATCAAATTGTGAGATGACAGTATCAGCATCTGCCGAGTTTGCAACATCTTTCATTGCTGAAAATGCTTTGTCGATTGCATTTTTTGTGTTTTCGCTGAATGTATAATTGTCGTCATATCCATTTGCTATTCGTGCGCGACGCTCAAGTTCTAATCTGCGAATTTCTTCAATTTCATCAGTAGCGGCTTGAAGACGTGCTTTTGCTTGTTCTCTTGCCTGTTCTCTTTTTGTATTTCGTATACTTTCGTTTGCTCTTGCCAATGCTTCCAAATCACTGTTGTATTCAAGATATGGCGTGTATTGTGGGAACTCTGAAAGAAGCGCACCTTTTTTTAGAGAAATTATATCCTCTATCAGCTGCTTTGCTTCTTCGTCATCTGGATTATCGATGAGCATTTCGTCAAGAAGTTCCATCGCATGTTCATATTCTGCTCGTGCAATATAATACTTTGCGAGACGGATTGTGTTATCACGTCTTTGCTCTGGAGAAAGCGTATTAAAATCATTTGACTCTACTGATTCAATTTGCTCATTTTCAGTATTTTGTTCTTTAGAATTATTTCCAGATGTACCAAGTATTCCACTCTTAAAAACTGCAATACCCGCTCCTCCGAGCCCTAAAAGCAGTAACAATGCAATAAGAATTGCTTTCTTTTTCGTTTTCTTGTCTTCGTATTCAGCCATTTCTAATCCAACTCCGATTCATAGTCATATTCAAATGTTCCTTCCACTCCAGCGGACATATTTGTTGATTCGCTGTTTTGCAAGGAATTCATTATATCCTGTAATATTTTTTGTCGTTTAGCCTCTTCTTCTTCGGCCTTTTGTGCTGCAAGCCGTTCTGCTTCTGCTTGAGCTTGCTCTTTTAGAGCCGCTTCTTTTTCAACGGCATCTTTTTCAGCATTCACTCTCATCAACTCATTCATAAGTGCTTTCGCTTCTTCTGGAGAAAGCCCTTTTCCGCTTCCTCCTCCAGTTCCTGTTCCATTTCCAGAACCGCCTCCGCCTGAACCGTTGCCAGTCCCAGAGCCTCCTCCTATTCTACTTTCAAGATAAGATTTATCGCTAGTGAGTCTTTTCAGTTCTTCTTTTAGTTGCTCTATTTCAGCAAGACTTGCTGAAATGGCAGAATTACGTTTGTTAAGTTCCTCTTGCAGAAGACCAATAAGAATTTGAACACGAGGTGCTTGCTCATCGTTCGGTGCAAGATACAAAAATTGCTTGTAATCGTCTATTGCTTTATCAAGCCTGTCTTGCTTCATTCTTGTGTTTGCGCGATTTAGCCATGCTGAAGGATAAAGAGGATCGGCTGTTAAAGACAAAGAGAACATAACATCCGCTCTATTAAAGTCTCCAAGCGAAAACGCTGCATTTCCACCATTATACGCCAGAATTGAGGTGTTTGAATCTTTTTTTTTCATTCCAACTTCATCTATGCTTATTGCTTTTTCAAATTGTGCGGTTTGATAATACGAGACCCCCAAAAATATATATGCAGCAGGGTCTGTATTTTCGTCCAAAATTGCATTTTCCAAATAAGGAATTGCAAGTTGAGGCTGATTTTGTTTGAAATATTTTTTGCCTTTTTCAAAACTTTCTGCTGCTGATTTTGTATCAATTTCAATCACTTGAGACATTTGATAAACAGGTGCAGATGCCGCAGAAATCGTATCGGCGGGCACAGAAGTTGCTGTTTGGGTTGTAATACTTTCTTGGATTTCTTGCGATTCTTGTGCAAATGCAATTCCACAAAAAACAAATGCAAATATCGAAAGAGCGAGACATCTTTGTCTTTTTTTCATTTTCTCACCTACCGAAAATCAAAAATAAGGATTATGATTTGACATACTCGCATAAAAAAGTTACCATTTCAATGCAGTATGTATGTTCAATATATAAAATATCGGAGGATAGAATGGTCTCGATAATGCTTATCGCCGTTCTCTTGGTCGCGGTTGGTTTTTTGACCTACTGGATTGCAAAATCATTAATATCGCCTAAAAAGATAGACGGAATAAAAAAGTTATTGAAGCAAGGAAAAACTGTAGCTGCAGAAAGGTTGGCAAAAGCGATTATCGCTAAAAATCCTCGTGATTTTTTGGCGCACTATTATTTGGGAAAAGCTTATCTTGCAGATAATAAAAGTGAACTTGCATTGATGGAATTTAGGCTTGTAAATCAAAATGCAATTTTTGGTGGTGACTTGCCAGAACTTGAATTCCGTCAGCAAATCTCAAAACTTTATATGAAATTTAATCAACCGCAAGATGCTTTAAAAGAATATCTGCTTTTGACAAAACTGGAGCCTCGCAACTCTGATAATTTCTATTTTGTTGGAAAACTTTATGAACAACAAAATCGTGCTGATTTGTCGATGGGCTTCTATCAAAAGGCATTGCAACTTAACAAGCGTAATATAAAAGCGCATTCTGCTCTTGGTGTTCTTTATTTTCGCTCAAAAGATTTTATTGATGCAAAAAAAGAGATTGATTTAGCTATTCAGATGAGTCCTGATACATTTTCCAACTACTATTATCTTGGAAAAATACACAAGGAAAATAAAGACTATGGAGCGGCTCTTAGTGCTTTTGAAAAAGCAACTCGCGACCCTGAATATCGTCAACGTGCCCTTATAGAACGAGGCTCTTGTTATATGGCGGGTGAATCTATTGATAATGCAATCACAGAGTTTAGCCATGCCGTAAAATGTAGTAAAGATGAGGGAAGTTCTGAAACTCTTTATGCACGCTATTTCCTTGCAGCCTGTTATGAAAAAGCGCGAAAAATTGATTTGGCAATTGAGCAATGGGAAAAGATTTTTGCAAGAAATCATTCTTTCCGAGATGTTGCTGCAAAACTTTCAGAATATCGTGATTTACAATCTAATGATAGTCTAAAAGAATATCTTACAAGTTCGTCTGAAGAGTTTTTGGAAATTTGCAAAAAAGTTTCTTTTTCAGAGTATGCTCTTTCTGCGTCAACAGCAGAAAGCACAAAATTTGGTTGTAAAATACTTGGAACAGAGAAGAAAAGTGATAACTGGATGTCTGTTCGTCAGCAACTTTTTTTAGCAGAATTTCATCGTGATGCAGAACCTGTTGGGGATGATGTTATTCGTGTTGTTCTTGAAGAAGTAAAAAAACATAACTATGCAAAAGGTATGATTTTTTCAAGTTCAGGATTCACACGCTCTGCTGCTTCCGTAGCGGAAAATCGACCAGTTGAGCTTGTTGGAAAAGACCAACTTGAGAAAATATTGACGAAAGCGGGAGTGTAATTTTTCGATGAAAATCCTCTGTGTATCGGATCAAATAGACCCAATTGTCTATAGCGCAAATGCAAAAGAGCGTTTTTCTGATGTCGACCTGATTTTATGTGCAGGCGATCTTCCGATGGATTATGTGGATTTTATCGTTTCTACACTTAATAAGCCAACATACTTTGTATTTGGCAATCATGACCTAAAAGAGTTTGGTTTTTATCATAAAACTAGAAACTCAACGCTTCGTTCATATAGTTCAGGAGGTTTTAGGTCGGATGATATGAGTCATAGCCATGGTGCAACTTACTTAGGGTTCAAGACTATTAATGAAAAAAGTTTATCTATAGTGGGAGAAGATGGAAAAAAAACACCTCTTCTTATGCTTGGTATTTCGGGTTCAATTCGTTATAACAATGGTGAAGACCAATATACGGATTTTGAGATGTTTATAAAACTTTTAAAACTTATTCCGAATCTTTTCTTTAACAAAATTCGTTATGGGAGATATTTGGATATTTTTTTAACACATGCAACACCTCGAAAAATTCATGATTTGGAAGACCCTTGCCACAAAGGTTTTCCGTGCTTCAATTGGTTTATTGAGCATTTTCACCCAAAATATATGATTCATGGTCATATTCATTTGTATAATCCTCAAGCGACACGTGTTACTGTCCATAATGGAACTACTATAATTAATGCATATAGCAAATATATTTTTGATTTCGAGAATTTTGCCGATTCTGCGGCAAGGAGTTTAACTTGAAACCGATGATTTCACCTCAAACAGACGAGGATTTTTACAAAGCAAGAAACAGAGCTCTGTTTAACGAGGTTCAGCATTTTTTGAAACCTGACGAGGCGTCTCTTATTTCATTTTCTGATATAAAGCAACTTCTTAAGCCTAGTAATGAAGTTTACAAGGGAATGCAAGTCGTTCCTATAAATTTAATAGTGGGGAGCGAAGGTCGTTATCGAGATTTTGATAATCATTTTTTTCCAAAAAGTTTGCATCTAAAAGAGAGGTGGGAACATATTGATATGGCACATCTTCAAGATGTCAACCTACCTCCAATTTCTCTTTATGAACTAGGTGGCTTGTATTTTGTTCGAGATGGAAATCATAGAGTATCAGTGGCTCGTGCTCGTGGAATTGAAAATATTGACGCTGAAGTTGTTAGCTTGCAAAGCGAAATTAAGTTAAATGTTGGTGATACAAAAGAAAAAATGGTTAAGCAGGTTATCAACTATGAAAAACGAGTTTTTTACTCAGAAACCAATTTTGGAGATATTACTGACTATTGGCGTTTAGATTTTTCGACAACAGGTCAATATGATGTTATCTACAATCATATTCTTATACACAAATATTATATAAATCAGGATAAAACAGAAGAAATTAGTATGACAGATGCTATTATGTCTTGGTTTAATACTGTTTATCTTCCTGTAATTCATGTAATTGAGCATCAACATATTATGAAGAGATTTCCTCATCGCACTATGGGTGATATGTATGTTTGGATTATAAAGTATTGGGACAATCTTAAGAAAAAATTTGGGCAAGATTTTAGTTTGGATAAGGCAGCAGAAGATTTCACAGAGAAATATGGAAAATCATTTAGAAAATCTTTCTTGAAAAGTATTTTGAACATTCTTGCAAAATTGAAATTGAAGAAAGAAATTATTTGAATTCTTGACGGGTGTTTTATTCAATGTTACAATTAAAAAAATAAAAGAATTGGGAGATTAAGATTTTGGCTTTAGACGCATTCGCATACATACCTCTGCTTGCAACCGTTTTTGTTGCGATTGCGATTTTTTGTCTTTTATCAGCAATAAATAAAAAGCGGTCTGCAAAAATAAGTTTTATTGCTTTCCTGTCAATAGTTATACTTGTTTGTGGAATTATTTATACTCTTGTACATCCAGGACTTATGGTTCTTTCGATGTCAATTTTTTGTGCTTCTTTTATTTTTTTGCCTTATTGTGTAATTACAGTTTTACTTCCAGCCAAAAAACTTGAAAAGATAGAGAAAAAAAATGCAAATACGATAGATACTACTGTTGTTCCTCAAACTCCTGAAATGAATCTTTCTCTTAATGATGCAAAAAAGGATTTGCTTGACATCAGTTTGGATTTTATTGTTTTTAGTGAAAGTGCTTTTTCAGACAGAAAAGAAGGTCTTTCGCGTTTGCTTTCTCATATAAATCAGACTTTAATGAATGTTTCGCATGCAGATGGCGGTGCAATTCTGCTGATAGATGATTTTGAAGATATAATCTCTGTAAAATCATTTGCTGGTAATTTTCCTCCACCGTATAGACTTCCATCTGATTTGCCTCACAAGCCGATTAGAGTGGAAACAAGTTTTAAGTTTGCGACATTCCCTCTTCGCGATAATATTTTTGGCGAAGTAGCTTTAGGCGGAAAACCTGAGCTTATAACAAAGCCTGAACTTGATGATAGAATTTATCAAAACAGTCCAGAAGAATTCTTGCGTTGTGGCAGTTATATTTTTATTCCAATGAAAATTGGTGATACTGTTATAGGTGAATTTGCACTTGCAAAAAAATTAGGAACTCCTGTTTTTACGCAAGAAGAATTTGATGCTGCTGTTACATTGGCTAGTTTTGGTGCTGTTTCAATTCATGAATTTTCTGCAGTGCAAGAAGTTGTAGAGCATAATGAATCAGTGAAAGAGGCTGATATCGCTTGTAGAATTCAGCAACTCTTATTACAGAAGAAAATGCCGAGCATTCCTTTTGCAGATGTTGCTGTATATAATTCACTTGCAGACGGTGTTTGTGGCGATTTCTATGATATAATAGTTTCTCGCAAAGACAGAATTTCTTTTACGATTACAGATGTTGTTGGAAAAGGAATGAACTCATTGATGGTCATGATAATGATGCGCTCTATGCTTCGTTTGATTGTTAATACAAAACAAACAGCAGGCACAATCTTATCATGGATTAATCATGGTATATCAACAGAGACTGCTATTGACCACTTTGCAAGTATGGCTCTTGTAAATTTTGATAGCACAACAAAACGAATAAATTATGCGACAGGAGGTTCTGCTCCTATTTGGCTTTATTCTTCAGAAACAAAAGATATGTCTCGTATTTCTGAGCAAAGTGAGCCTGTTGGAGTTGAAAAATCTACAGAATACTTAGACCATTCTCGGCAATTGAAATCTGGTGATATAATTGTCATGTATACAGATGGTCTTGTAGAATCTCTTGATGAAAATGGTGTTCAATATTCTATTGACAATCTTGTGAGAATTGTAAAATTGAATCATTCAAAATCGGCAAAAGATATTATATCGCTTGTTAAAAATGATTTAAAACAATTTAATGGCAACGTGCATCAGCACGATGACCAAACTTTGCTTGTAGTCAAAATTCTATAAATGAGGAAGGGACTATGGAACTAAAAATACGTAAGAATGGTGAGGTTTACATCATCGACGTAAATGGCGAAATGGATTTGTATAACTCGTACAAACTTAAAGAACTAGTTATGAAGATGCTTGAGAAAAACGTCAAGAGTTTTATCATCAATCTTGAGCAGGTCGATTATATCGATTCTTCTGGAATTGGAGCGTTAATCTATATCTGTTCGACAATCAAGAAGATGAACTTGAAGTTGTATATCACGAACATTCACGGTTCTGTTAAAAAAGTTATTGAGTTGACTAAATTGATGGGATACTTCCCGATTGCGAATAGCGTCGAAGAAGCATTGCTTATGATAAACGAGTAGGAGAGCGATATGGAGCCGATGATAAAAGAATTGCGTTCTGATGATAACGACCCATTGTTCGATAAAACGAATATGTTATACAAGGAGTTTCCATCAGATTTCCGCCAGATTCGTTATTTCACGTTGCTTATTGTTCAGTCAGCGCCTGTTGAAATCAAGGAAATCAATCTTCTTGAGCAGCAGATAAGTGAAGTTATCAAAAATGCTGTAAAGCACGGAAATAATTGTGATGCGAACAAGAAAGTTCATGTTTGGTATTCGTTCAGCGCATCACACGCACATATCATTGTTGAAGATGAAGGTGATGGCTTCAAGGATTTGGAGAAATGGAACGAGTTTAACCGTAAGCGCCTTGAGTGTTTGCACACTTCAGATTTTGAGGCTCTTACAAATTATGTTTCATTCCGCACAATGAAGAGCGATGACCAAGACGGTGGTAATGCACTTTTTGCGGCTCTTGAATATTGGAACGGCGGTTTTGTTTATAACGGCAAGCGAAACGGAGTTGCAATGCTCAAAAGATTTCAGCAGAAGCGACGTGGCGTTACTGTTGAAGACTAATTTGTTCACAATGCAAAAAAGCGACTGCATTCTTTGTGGTCGCTTTTTTTTGTCCACAGAAAAAAAAGTTTTGAGTACCACTTTTCCTTTTTTTTAAATTTGTATACGCTCTGATTTGTAGAATTTTTTGCTCGTATACACATTGTATACGGCTCAAAAATGCTTCAGGCAAGCAATGTACAATATGTATACGGCTCGACTTTGTGTGTTTTTTGCAAATATACATATTGTATACGAGCCGTTTTTTCTATTGATAGAAAATATACAATTTGTATACGCCTCACTTTGAGCGTTTTTGGCTCATATACATATTGTATATGACTCGCTTTTTCTATTGAAAGAAGCGTATACAATTTTTCAATGCCCGATTTTGCTTTCGTAGTCGAGCAAATGCACCAAATCGTATTTGTAGGGAATGTCCCACATTTTTTTTGGCGAAAGATGCAGCTTGAAGGACTTTAGCGCATCTCCTCTGTCATAAAAACACATTTCCTGAAGGATTTCGGGAGCGCATTTGTGCTGAAAAATGTGCGAAAACGTGCCGGCAAAAGGCGTCGCAGATGAATCTGCATAGCACAAAAACGGCTTTTCGCTCGTATAAAATGAGCAGCTTTCGATGATGAGCTGCGAGGAAGTTCCGAGCGACAAAAGATACTTGTTTTGCTCGGATTCGGGGAATGCAAAGTGGCAGTCATAAATGTGCATCATTGCGGCTTTTGATTGAAGTGCGGCGTTTGCTGAAAAACTCGAATGGTGAAGCTGGATTTGGCACTCGGAGGCGATAATCTCGCGAGAGCCAAAAACGACGATAGGCGCGATGTCGTCCTCATCGCCCAAAAAAACGCAATGCGAGATTTCGATGCCCACGCCTTTTGAAATTGTGAGCGTCGACTCAGTTGCGTTCTCATCGCTTGAAAATGTGCAGTTTTTTATCAAAACGCTCTGGCAGTTCCCGAAAAACGTTACGGGACAACCCCAAAAAGTGAGTTCCTTTATTTTCACGTTGAGTGCGTCTGCTGTTCGAATGTTGCCATTGAAAAAGACTGCGTTTACCTCGCCTTCAAGCGTGATGCTGTCGGCAAGCGAAAGTGACTGACCGCCCAAATCTATCGGGCAGTCAACAATGATGTGCGCGCCATCGACGGAAATTGCATTGATGAGCGAGTTTATGTCTGAGACTTTGAAAACGGTTGACTGTGTTGTTTCTTCGATTTCGGTTTTTTCTTCTGCGACTGGAGCAGGCGGCAGCTGCTTTGTCGCGCAACCTGCAATTTGAACGCAAAATACAGAGAAAATCGCTGTTGAAAAAAGATATACCCATTTTTTCATAAGCAAATTCTACTTGTCAAAAGCCACATTGTCAACGCTGGACAAAAAAATCTAATGCGCCATAATTGTATATAGGTGCAATAAAAGTCCGTTATTGACAAACTTCAATAACAATGATTTTATTGCTTAGAAGAGATTTTGACATTACTATTTACATCAAAAGCGGAGGCTAAAATGAATGCAAGAATACTAATAATTGAAGATGTGCCGGAGATGGCGGAGCTCATCTCGATTTATCTTCAAAAATCAGGAATGGAAACTGAAAAATGCGAAAGCGCGGAAATTGCTCTTGAAAGCTTGAAAAAGAAAGTTCCGGATCTTGTTGTCCTTGACTTGAATTTGCCAGGAATGAGCGGTCTTGAGTTTTTGCAGAAATTCCGTTCTGAATATAAAAAGACAATCCCTGTCATTATTGTTTCAGCCCGTGATTCTGACGAGGACATTATAACCGCGCTGGGCTATGGCGCTGATGAGTTCGTGACAAAGCCGTTCAGCCCGCACGTTCTTGCTGCCCGTATCGAAGCAAATCTTCGCCGCCAGATTGCGACAGAGGCTGCTGCCGAAGAAACGCTCAAGTTTGGTCCATACACACTTTATTTGAACAGTTGCGTCTTGAAAAGAGGCGTTGAGAAAATCCCTCTTTCAACAAAAGAATACGAAGTCCTTGAGTACATCGCCAAAAACTCAGGTCAGCCACTTTCTCCAGAAAAGATTTATAACGGAGTGTGGAAGACACAATATGGCGATATTACCGCTGTTGCAGTTTATATCCAGCGCCTCAGAAAGAAAATCGAGGAAGACCCTGGAAACCCACGCTACATAAAGACAATGTTCGGAATGGGATATCGTTTCGATTTTGACGAAGGCAATGAAAATAAGAAATCAATTTAAAGCCCTCATAATCGGAATGATTGTTATTCCGATTATCTGCTCTGCATCAGTACCTCTGTTTTTGTATATTTCATCGCCTGAGCGCGTTTTGATGAACGGATACAAAGAACTTCGCAAACTTGACAGCTTGAACATCGAAAACGAGGATTGGGACGTTTTGCGAAGTGAGCTGAAAAATGTTCCGCCAGGTGTTCAGACTGCTGTCATTGCGGAGCATTCGGTTGTTCTTCTTTCAAACATTCCAAGCCTAAAGCCAGGCACTGCTATTGACGACAAAGAAGTTTTTTCGTTCCTCAAGAAAACAAGCCGCAATTATTTCTACCAAGTCGTAACGCCAAAGTTCAAATCTGAATCAGACGTCTTAATCATTACAAGAATGTCGCGTGATTTGAATTTGAAAAAGCACAAATTTTCGTGGTTTCTTGTTCCTGTGAGCGTCGGACTTGCCATATTTGAGGGGGCTTGCGTTTTTGCGATTATAAGCATTTCAAGAACAATCTCTCATTCAATTTCGATTTTGGAAAAAAACACAAATCGAATTGCGTCTGGCGATTTTGATTTTGACCTCGATTGTGATTCAGAGTCGAAGCATGTTTGCAATGAAATCACATCGCTCACGCAAAATCTTGATAAAATGCGCCTCACGCTAAAAGAAGAAAGCGAGCGCAGAACGCGCTTCATAATGGGAATAAGCCACGACTTGAGAACGCCTGTCGCCCTCATAAAAGGCTACACAGAGGCGATTTCGGACGGCGTCATAAGCGAGCCTGATGAAGTGAAAAAATCGCTTTCGGTTATCGGCAGCAAAACGCAGCAGCTGCAGACGATGATTGATTCGCTCATCAACTTTGTCAAACTCGACAGCAAGCAATGGCGAAGCCAGCTTTTGCCGCACGACATCACGCCGCTTGTGCGCGAATTCGCTCAGGGCGCGCAAATGACAGGAAATGTCTACAAGCGCAACATCACAGTTTCGGTGAATCTGCGCGACGGAATCATAATCCCCGTGGATTCGATGCTGTTCAACCGCGCTCTTGAGAACATTTTCAGCAATGCCTTGCGATACACGCGCACCAACGATTCAATTTCGATTTCTGCAAATGAAGAAAACGGAAAAGTCATCATCAAGATTTCGGATACAGGAATCGGAATCGAAAAAAGCGATTTGACGAATATCTTTGAACTTTTTTATCGCGGAACGAACAGCCGCCGCGAAGAAGGAATGGGAATCGGGCTTGCGGTCGTCAAAAACATCGTCGACACGCACGGCTGGAAGATTTTTGCTGACTCAGAAAAAGGCGTCGGCACAACTTTCTCAATTGAAATCCCCGTCCAGTCATAGCGCCTCTCGTCATGTCCTGTTGCAATAAAAAAGTTGAGTTTGCCTCCTTTTTGGGCGGGGAAGCAAAATTCATTTTGAGTTTACTTCCCTGAGCGATTTTCTTCAATACTCATTCAATACTTCGCTTCCTTTTTGGTCAGGCTTCAATACTCATTCAATAAATCACTTCCTTTTGGCTTAGGCTTAAAGACTCATTCAATAAATTACTTCCTTTTTGAAAATCCGAGCAAACTCAACTTTTGCATAATCAAAAAATTTACAAAATTGCTTCGAGAAAAGTGTTCAAAAAAAGAATGCCGCTTTTTGAAAGCGAGAAAAATCTGTCGCCTCCGTCTTTTCGGATTTTGGCGTCACCGCGTGAAAGCCATTTTGAAAAAATACCGTCTTTCTCACCGAGTCGCTCCGACAAATCTTTGCCGAAGCGCGCTTTGTATTCGTTTTCGCTTATGCCGTCCAAAAGCCTGAATCCCATCATCAAAAACTCTGTTTCCTGCGTCTCTTCGCTCAAAAGCTCTGTTTCGCGAGGAAAATCCTCGACGTTTTTTTTGCCTTGAGAAAGCCAAAAACGCATGTATTTTTCGATGTCCGCACTGTTTTGCCATCTTATGCCGTTTTTGCCGAAAATGCTTCCTGCCGCGCCGCTTCCCGCACCAAGATAGTCTTTCAAATGCCAATAAACGCTGTTGTGAAGGCTCATTGCACCAGGCTTTGAAAAGTTTGAAACTTCGTATTGATTGTAGCCGCGCTCGCTTAGCATTTCGCGCCCAAGAAGCCACTGCTCGTCTGTCTCGTCCTCGTCGTATTGAAGACGCCCGCCCGAAATTGCGCGCTCCAGAGGCGTTCCGTCCTCAATCATCAATGAATAAAGCGAAATATGCTCACTTCCAAAATCAAGGATTTCAGAAAGGCTTTTCAAAAATTCCTCGCGGTTTTGGGCGGGAAGCCCTGCGATTGCGTCGAGCGAAAGCCGTCCGCTCCATTCTTTTTTCACGAGATTCAAGGCGTTGAGCGTCGTTTCACGCGAACAGCGGCGGCTTACGGCTTTCAGCGCGTTGTCGTTGAGCGACTGTATTCCGAGCGAAAGGCGATTGACGCCAGAGGAGCGAACGGCGTCGAGCTTTTCTTTTGTAACGTCGTCGGGATTCATCTCAATCGTGAACTCTTCTATCTGTTTTTCGCTTTTTTTCATAATCGACTCACAAAGCCTTGAGAGCTGCTCTGCGCTCAAAAGGCTCGGCGTTCCCCCGCCAATGTAGGTAGTGCGAAACGAAGAGATTTCGTGCAGCTGTTTTAGAGCGTCGATTTCAAAAAGAAGAGCGCTTATGTATTCATCGCTTATGCTTTGTTTGCATGGAACGCTGAAAAAGTCGCAATATGCGCATTTTCGGCGACAAAACGGAATGTGGACGTATAGGGAAATGTCTTTCATTTTGGAAAAGGTTTATTCAAAAAAAGAATCTCGAAAAGCACAAGATTTGCACTTTTCGAGAAACTGAATTATTTAGTAACTTTTTATTCTGTTAAACGGGAAGTAGCAGAAAAGAACTTTGCCTTTTATTCTGTCTGCGCTTGTTGCTCCCCAAAGGCGCGAGTCTGTGCCTTCAACGCGGTTGTCGGCAAGAACGAAATACTCGCCGTTTGAAAGTTTGATTTCATCGAACGAGCCGATTGCGCCGAGCGTCGTGTCCCACATTACCGGAATCGAGAAAATCTGCACGTTGTACTGGCGCGGAATCAGCTCGAACTCAGTAAGAAAATGCGTCTGGTCAGCAGGCTTTATGTAAAGAACGTAATCCCGCATATAAATTGTGTCGCCCGGAATGCCGATAACGCGGCGCACATCGGAAGTTTCTGCCATTTTTGAGCCGTTTTGGTACGGAAAAAAGCGTCGGAGTGTGATAAAACTCATCAACTGCGACACAATTTTTTCTTTTCGGCGCAAAACTTTTCCGGATGTGTTTTGAAGAAGAACAGTGTCGCCTCTTTTTGGTGTCTTTAGAAGCGGTGTTACAAAAACAGAACTTCCTCTTTCAAGATTCGGGCTCATTGATTCTGATTTCACCATAACGGGATACAAAACGAAACTGTTTACCGCCGTTATCACAAAAAAAACGATTACAGCCGCAAGCACAACCTTGAACACCTTGCTGTCGTGTTCTCTTTTCCAATCGCTTGCGTATTCATATATGTCTTTCTGTTTAGCCATATGATTACCATATCACAGACTGAACCTCCTTGCAAGTAAGCGAAAATCGGCATATACTGTCAATATGTCTGATAAAATCAAAATCATCGCGCAGAATAAAAAGGCGCGCTTTAATTATTTTATTGAAGAATCTTTTGAGTGCGGAATAGAGCTTCGTGGTACTGAAGTGAAATCTGTGAAGGCGGGAAGTGTCTCATTTGCCGATTCCTTTGCGGAAATAAAAAACGGTGAAGTGTGGGTGAAAGGCTGCCATATCGCTGAGTATTCGTATTCATCGATTTTCAATCATAATCCGGACAGACCGAAAAAACTTCTTCTCCACAAGGACGAGATAAAGCGTCTTGTGAGAAAGGTTGACGAAAAGGGCTTTACGCTCATTCCTCTGGATTTTTATCTCAAGCACGGGCTTGTCAAGTTGACGCTTGGTGTTTGTAAGGGCAAAAAGCTTTTTGACAAACGTGCCGATATTCGTGATAGGGATATAAAGCGCGATATTCAGCGCGAATTCCGTCACGACCAATAAAATGGCGGTGAAAAGAGCGTGTTGATGAAAAAACGTAATCGGTTATCCGCATTCTTCATTATTCTCTGTCTGATTTTCGGTTTTAGCTCTTTTGCTGAAACGATTAGCGTTGATTTTTATGCTTCGATTTCCGATTCAAAAGACACAAATATGATTCGAATGACAGAGAATCTTTATTTTTCACAACTAAACTCTCTTGAAGGTTTTTCTGTTGCTGACAAGCGTCCGACTGAATGGCAAAAGGGCGATGAAGGCGACGAAAACTCGATAGTGTTTTTTGCAGAAATCCAAGAATCTCCTGATTCTGCGGGCTGGATTTGTATTTTGAACGCAATCAGCCGTGCAACAGGCGAGCGAAAAACATCTGTCAAAATATATGATTCGTATTACAAAATCCTTCTTGATGCAAAAAACTCTCTTTTGTCGCTTTTGACTTCCGTTTCGGGCGAGGAGGACAATAGCGAGCAAGTCGAGCAGTCGTCCTCTTCTTCTCAAAAGGCTCTTTCGATTGAAACAATCGCGGGAAACTGGACGGGCGAGCAGTTCATTGAAAAAATCGTCATTTTGCGAGGCGGAAAGGGCTTCGTGATTTACAAAAATGGCGCTTCAATGACAATTCAGGTTTCAATTTCCGGCTCATCTGTGCATATTCAGCAAGTCGGACGCCCGAATGCTTCGTATTACCCGGAGCTCCCGCGTGAAATCGCGCTTGCTGTCGCAAGAACTGCGCCTCCGATTGAATGGGAACTTTCGCTCACTGACGATGACACTCTTTCGGGGAAAAAATCAACTCTTGAGCCGTCAAACACTCCTCTTGGAGCGTCAGAGGCGAGCATCGAAGTTGAATGGCAGCGAAAAAAATAGAATCATAAAGTTTTCTTAAACGAAAAACTACGCACACGGCGTTTCCTTTAGTGTATGTAATAAAATGAAGTCCCGCAACATGCGGCAAACAATTTTTGTTGTAAAACGGCTTCCTGCAACGTGCGCGAAACAATTTTGCTTGCAAAAAAGACTCCTGCAACGTGCGGGAGCCTTTTTTTGTGCGAGAAAGGCTTCCTGCAAGCTGCAGCAAGCAATTTTTGAAACAAAAAAGGCTTTTGCAAGAGTGCAGAAGCCTTTTCAAGAAAAAATTGTGCGGGTGCGTTTTTGTCAGTCGATTTTGACAGCGCCTTGCCTCAAAATCGTGATTTTTCCATTGTCCAGCGAAACAATCGTCGACGGAATCGCGTTCGGCTTGTCGCCATCCTGAACAATCAAATCCGCCTCAGAAGAAAACTCCTTTTCAATCTCGCTCAACGCAGACAAAACAGGAAAACCGCTTCTGTTCACGCTCGTCGAATAAATCGGAGCGCCAGTTTGTCTCACGACCTCTCGTGCCCACTCATCGCCAGGAATGCGAAAAGCCATCGTTGGAACAATTTTGGCAAGCGGGGACGAAGCCTTTATTTTTACGATTGCGGTCAGCGCACCAGGCCATGCGCGAAGGATTTTTTCGGGGATTTCGTCGTCGGTGAAATCTTTGAGAGAGTCGACGCTCGAAAGAAGACAGATAAACGGCTTCGTTTCGCTTCTTCCCTTAATTTTTCGGATTTTGTCATCGGTTGAAAAAAGCGGCGAGCCGTTCAAGTCTACTATTCCAGAAAAGCCGTAAACAGTGTCAGTCGGCATTATTACGATTTTTCCTTGCTTCAAAAAAGATGCTGTTATTTTTGCAGAATCTTTGCTAAATTTTTCGCATGTCATAAATCGGAATTCCTTGCGCTCTGAGCGTTTGTGCGCCAGATGTTGCTTTTGCGCTTTCGCTTTTGATGCGTGCAGCCGCAGGGGAGCGCGCAAAGTCTTTCAGAACGAGAATCAAAAGCACAAGAACAAATACAAGAACACCAAAGAGCTTGCAAACCCATTCGGGCAAGTAAAAAATATCTTGCCTCAAAAGAACGCTTCCTGAATTATGGAGTGGAAGCGTATCGTGGTCAAGTCCGTTTACTTTGACAAGTCTTTCGCCGTCAGAAATGAGGTCGAGCTGTCGTGCCTGTGCCTTGATTGCAGCAGAATCTCTGTACAAAATCTCGTTTTCCAAAGAAAGTTCGTCATTTATTTTTTGGACTTCCGCTGTATGAGCGACGATAAGCGCTTTTTGAGCCTCAAGTTGTCGATTTGCGAAAACGCCGTCCTTGCCGCCAAGTAGAGAAACAATTACATAAATTAGTGTTCCGGCGCAAGATGCCATTAAAAATCGCATTTTTTCCATAATGGAATTAACATCGGCAAAAATATACGTTTTCTGAATTAGAATGTTGTGATATAATATAGGAAGCGCAGAAATCTGCGAGATGAACTTTATCTTCTAAAAACTATTGTTTTAGGCGTTTTGAGTCGATAAAGAATTAGCAATCAATTCTGGACAAGAGGGCATAAATATGATGGACTCCACAAATATAACTGAAAATCCGAATGACAACTTGGATGAATACGGCGTTTGGGTCAAAAAAGCGCCGAACTCGTCAGAAAATGACGCGGCTGGTGCGGACGCGGATTCTGGCAATGCGAAAAGTGAAGAGTCCGACGAAGTTTCTGATATTAAAGATGTTGGAAATGATTTTGACAGCCTGCCTGATATAGAAGACATAAGCCTTTCTGATAATTCTTCTTCCGATTCTGCTGGCGAAGTAGGAACTGAGGAGGTTTCTCTTGACGACTTTTTGGGAGATGAGGCGCTTGATGATTCTGTAAGCGCAGAAGACACGAAAAGTGTTGAGCCTGCTGATTTTTCTGCGGACGAAGAAGTTTCTCTTGATGAGTTCCTTGATACAGATGATAAAGAAGACGCGGCTTCTGAAGAGCCTTCTGCAATAGAAGATGAAGCGCCTCTTGATATTGATTTGGATTTCAGTGATGAAAATCCTGTTGATTCATCTGTTGCTGAAGAAGCAGATTCATCGATTATTGCTGACACAAATGTTGCTTCTGAGTTTGAATCTGCATCTGAAGGAAAAACTGTTGACCTTGATAACTTTGATGATATTTTTTCAAGTCTAAGCGATGATGGTTCTAATGCTGCACCAGAGAGTTCATCGGGTGCTGACGCTTCTCCAACAGATGAGCAGGAAGTTGATTTGAGCGAGTTTACAAGCGATGAAAGCGTTTCTGAATCTCCTAGTGTTGAAAGTAGCACAGAAAGCGTAGACTTGTCTGATTTTGGTTTCTCTAATGATTCAAGTGATGAAAATGATATGAAAGTTGTTGATGAGTCAAAGAGTGAGCAGTCATCAGAAATTAAGATGAATGTTATTGCTGATGATGATATTCCTGAAAGCAATTCTTCTTCAATTAGTGATATTCCAGATACTTTTGAAGAAGAAACTGCAATTTTTTCTGAGCCTGACACTGCGAGCGAGTCAGAAGCAGAAAGCTCAAAGCCTTCTGCAAATGTTTCAAATGATGTTTTGAGTCAGCTTGTTTCTGAACTTGCGGCGTTGCGTTCTGAGATTTCATCTCTTAAAAATGATGTTGAAGTTTTGAAGAAAGCACCTGCTCCAATAACAGAAAGCTCTCCTGTTTCTGATGAGGTCGAAGAAAAGAGCGATGAGTTTGAAGATGAGGATATTGAAATTCCTGTTGCATCTCCAAGCGATTCTGAGGGTGGCTTCTTTGGTGCTGATGATGACGATGATGTTATTGCTCTTTCAGGCGATGAACTTGATGATATTTTGAACAATCAGAATATCATGCTTGATTCTGAAGAGCCATTGGAAGCATCAGAAAGTTCTGTAGAACCTGAAGAAAAAGAACCAGAAGAAACTGTTTTTGAAGGTCCTTCTTATGAAGAGCCAGCTACTGAAGAAGCAATCAGTGAGCCAGAATTTGATGAGCCGAAAGTTGAAAATTTGGCAGAGGATTCTGCATTTGAAGTTCCTCCTGAGATTACTGATTCAGAGCCTAATTTTGAAGAAAATGTCGATGACATTGAGATTCCTTCTGCTTCTGCAGATTCAGAGGGCGGCTTCTTTGGTGCTGATGACGATGATGATGTGATTGCGCTTTCAGGCGATGAGCTTGATGATATTTTGAACACTGCTGATTTCACGGAAGAGTCAGATATGACTGCTTCTGAGACGATTGACAATGTTACGGATTCACTTGTTGAAGAGGCATCTAATGAAGATTTGATTGGTGAGGTTGAAAAGCCTGCTAGTGATTCTGCGGAAAATGATTATGATGCGCTATTTGCAGAAGAAGCTCCTGAGGAAGTTCTTGAAACATCTGATGAAGCAGGAATTCCTTCGTCAAATATTTCTGAGGAAGATGCTTTTGCAATTTTGGACGGTGAACCAAGAGAGCCTGCTGCTAAAGACTCTGGAAATGGCATAACTGGAGATTTGCGTGAGGAAATCAAGTCTGTTTTGTCTTATATGGATCAGTTGCTTGAGAGCCTTCCTGAAGAGAAGATTACAGAGTTTGCACAGTCTGAGCAGTTTGAAACATACAAAAAACTGTTCAAGGAATTAGGACTCGCTTAATGGATTGTGAAAGCGATGTTTTGGATAAAAGCGTAATAGAAAGTATCGTTTCGCAAAATATTACGCTTTATCCAGCTAGTCTTTTTTTTGTAAGTATTGAAATGAGCGAAAATGCGGCTGAAAATTGGTTTTCGTCCGCATTTTCGATTATAAAATCGATGTTTTCAGCGCCGAATATTTGTATATCTGATGCGCAAAAAGAAATCCGCATTGTGATTTTTTCTTCAATACCTGTTGATGAGCGTATGCTGAAAATGCTTTTGCAGACATCGCTTCCAAAGGTAATTGAACTTGAAGTTGCTTCTGCAGGAGTCAGTCGCTCAGAAAGTGATATTACGGCGTTTTTGCTTCAATAAGTTTCCTTTTATATGATTGAGTTTTCAAATGCACGAAATGGAAGTAAGACGTGCTCTTTGGGCGGAAAATATCTCCATTCTGCATATAATCCAGAGCGTGAGGCTGAGCGATTTGTATCGCAGTTGAGTTGTGATTTTTCTCCAAAAATAGTTGTATTGACGGAGCCATGTCTTCCATATTGTGTTCCATTCTTAAAAAAGCGATTTCCTAATGCGCTCATTGCGGCAATTCGTTTTTGCACAGATTTTTCAGCATACAACGATTCTTGGGATTATTTTTTTTCTGCAAATGAAAACCTTGATTCGCAATTATTTGATTCTTTTGGTGAAGATGGAATAGCCTGCGCTCTTTTTGCAGCTTGGCAACCTTCTGAAATGCTTTTTCCTGCCGAATCATCTCTTTCATGGAATAAAATCCGTTGTGCAGTCTTGAAAAGCAGGGATGTAATTGCGACTCGCAGTTTTTTTGCAAAGCGCTGGCTAAAAAATACATTGCGTTTTTTTTCTTTTGCGAATCGATTTGCTTTTGTAGAGCATGGAAATTGTGATATTGTTGTTGCAGCGTCTGGTCCTTCTTTGAAAATCGCACTTGCTGCTTTGAAAAAATATCGCGAAAAGTATTTTTTGATTGCTGTTTCTTCTGCATTAGAACCTCTTTTATACGAAGGAATAATCCCAGACTTGTGCATTTCAACAGATGGCGGGCAATGGGCAAAGCGACATCTTGAGAAACTTTCATCTTGTCCAGAATTACCTCTTGCCACAAGCGCAGAGTCTGCGATTCCTTGTGATGTGCTTTTTGAAAATCCAATCATTCCTCTTGTATATGGGGACGCTCCTGAAAGCATTTTTGCAAATGAGTTTGCAAAAAAATTTGGAATTGCAGTAGCGAAGGCGTATCGAAATGGAACTGTAAGCGGTACTGCTGTTCAGTTTGCTCTTGAAATGACGACTGCGCGTATTTTTTGTGTTGGGCTTGACCTTTGTGAAGCAAAAGGTTTCCAGCACTTACAGCCGAATGCATTGGACAAAATAAACTCTGTAGCAGAAAATCGTCTTTTCCCTCGTTCAACGCGTCTTTCACTTGCTGGACGAAAAAATGGCTCACTTGCAATTTATCGTGACTGGTTTTCATCCAGAAGCGGCGATTTTTCATCACGCGTATTTCGTGTCGCAGAAAAGACTTTATCTCCTCTTGGCAAAATCCGCGATATTGGCGAAGAAGATTTTTCAAAGCGATTGAGTGAGGGCGGAGACAGAAAAAAGCCTGTTGTACATGTAAAAAATACAATTTCGCCTAGTGAAGCAAAAGAAAGGTTTGAAGTCATAAAAAAGATTTTGAACGATGCAAAAAATCTTTCGCTTAATGATGAAAGAGCAACATTTTGGTTTGAAAATATTTTCCCGTCTGAATATATCCATTACAAAAAATATTATGGTTCACAGCAACAAGAAATTGCGGAAAAGACGCTTTTTGAAAAGCGCGACTCTTTTTTTTCCGAATTGATTTCTGGCTTTGAGCAAAAATGGAAGTAAAATGAAATCGGTTTATAAAGCAGAAAAAGAAATAGCAAAGAATGGAAGTGTAATACCTGTTTTTGAAAATGGTCGCCTTATGCATTCTCGCTACAATCCAGAGGCGGAGGCGCAGAAAATGGCAGATATCAATTCACGATATACTGTCGTTATCGGTCTTGGCGGTGGATACCATATTCAAGTGCTTCTTCAAAAAAATCCAGAAATGAAAATTATCGTTGTTGAGTCAAGTGAAGATGATTTTGCAGTTCTTCAAGATATTCCTTGTGTGAAAGCAATCTTTGAGACTGGCAATGTTGTTTTTTGCACTAAAAAGGAACTTTCAAAAACGCTTCTTTCCTCATATATTCCGATTTTTCATGGTGATTTGGGCATTTTATCACAACGAGCATGGGCGCAAAATTTTCCAGATGCTGAGTGTGAAATAAGAGCGATAATAAATGCAACACTGAAAAACATTTCTGCTGATTTTTCTGTTCAAGCCCATTTTGGACGCCATTGGCACAGAAATATTTTTCAGAACCTAAAATATGCAGCGACACACACGCTTTCGCCTTTGCCAATGTCTGATGGAAAAACTGCGGCTGTGATTGCGGCAGGTCCAAGCCTTGATAAATCGCTTTCAAAAATAGCGCAAATGCGAGAAAAATATTTCGTGATTGCTTGTGACACAGCTTTTTCTGCGCTTACTCGGCGAGGGATAAATGCAGACGCAGTCGTTTCGATTGACGCTCAAAATGTATCACATCGCCATTTTTTTCATTTTCCAGAGAATCCTCCTCTTTGTGTCTTTGATTTAGGCGCTCCTCATGCTTCTGTTCTTGCGGCTGAAAAAAGTGGCGCAAAGATATTGTTTTCGTCTAGTATGCACCCCCTTTCCGTCTTGGCACGCGAGTTTGGAGATTTCCCGTATCTTGAAAGCGGAGCGGGGACAGTTGCGATTGCTGCTTCAGATTTTGCCCGTATTTCAGGCTTTGACAAAATAGAACTTTTTGGCGCTGATTTTTCATATAGCAATGGAAAGCCATATGCGTCAGGAACGTATTTCGATGATATTTTTGGCGAAGAGTCAAACCGACTAAGAAACAGTGAAACTGTGTTTGACACATTAATGTTCAGAACGCCTCTAATCAAAAAAGAGAATGGAGTTTTCTCCACCGAAATGCTTGAAAAATATGCAAGCACGACAGCGGACTTTTTTGCAGAACACGCCTTTGTTCAACAAGAGAAAAACTTATATTGCGCGACAAAAAAGACAGAGCCAAGAAAAGAGAGCGCAAGATTATTTTCGTTTGACAAATTCACAAAAGAACTGCTTTGTGAAACAGAGAAGTTGCTTTTAGAGAAAAATCCTGAAAAATACCGTGCAGCATTTTTTGCACATTTGCCAGTTATGGCTGCAATGCGAGAGAAAAACATACCGTTTTTCGACTTGCTGAAACTTGCATACGAGTCGTCAGTGCGCTATACTAAATAGCATGGAACAGAAGAAAAGTATCAGCATATTTTCAGCAGTTGCGTTGTTTTTATATATATCTTCAATCGTATTTTTTTGTATTTCGTTAATATCTGAATACAAGACTGCAGAAAGGCATGTTGAAACGCGATTTAAGAAGCTCGCAAAAAGCACCGCTGACATATACAAAGCAGAAACAAAAAGCACAGCGACATTCACAAATTCAATGTTGCAGATTATAAATTCCTCAAGCGATATTGCCGCTGTTTTCGTCTTGAGCGGTGGAGAGACAATCTTTGAATGGCCTCAGAGCAACAACTTTGATGCTTCATCTCCTCTCCTGAAATCCTGCAGCACAACAATTTCGCAAGACGGCGCAGGTGCTGTGACTCTGACCGCCTCCCTCTATGTTCTGAAACCTGAATCAATTTACAAGACTGCAAAAATATCGTTTATCGTAGTTCTTGCCGCGACACTTTGCACCGTTGTTTTCTTTGTGTATATCAATATCACAACATCAATGCCAAGTGAAAAGCCATTTGCCGATATTCCGAAATTTTCCAGAAAAAAGCAGACAAAAACAGAAGAGCCGAACCTTTCAACCCAAAGCGATGGCTTTAGCGATGTCGTAACATTCTCGCCGATTTCAGAGATTTCGCCGACGCTCGCCTCTCTTCACACACTCTCTCCGTTTGAAAATGACAAAGAGAGCGAAAGCGAGAAGGGTGGGGCGGAAAGAGAGAAAAGTGCGACAAGCACATTCTCGCCTGTTTCGATAATAAACGACCCAGAAGCCGTCTCCAGAACATTCTCGAACCGCCTTGACGAAGAGCCGTACACGCTCACAAAAGAGACAATCTCGCCTGTTTCGATGACGCAAACAGACACAGCGTTCACCCTTGTTGATGAAACGATGTCGGGAATGACAATGGCTGGAGGAGAGCAAGCGAATGAAGCAGAAGCGCAAGTCCCGCCGATTCAAAACTCAAGATACTCGCCTTTTACAGGCTTTTCGTGGGAAAGTTTTATCGATGTGTCAACGCAAGAGGCACTTAAGGACGCAATCGAGCAAGGAAAAGATGTGTCGCTGATGTTTATGCGTATTTCTGGCTTGGACAGAATGGATTACATTTCCGAGAGCGTCCGAAGCGTTCTTTTCAATGCAATCGCCAACAGAGATTTGCTCTTTGAATACAAAACAGACGGCTACGCGGTGCTTTTGCCGCAGACCGACATCGACGGCGCGATAAAGATTGCAGAGCTAATCGAGCCGAAAGTCGCGGAAGTCCTTCAAGCGCAGAACTTCCCTGGTCAGCTCATGATTGGAATTGCAGCGAGAACTCAGCGAATGATAGACGCTTCTGTTCTGCACGAAGAGGCGGAGAAGGCGCTTGCACACGCAGATTCATCTTTGCCGCTCATCGCTTTCCGCGTTGACCCCGAAAAATACAAAGAGTTTGTTGAGCAGCAGACACTTGTATAAAAAACGACCTCTACGGTCGAACACGTCTCCCTTCGGGGAGATTTTTTTGTCATTCTTAAAACTGTTGGAGCGCCTTTTCGTTTGGACGGTGAAAACCTGTTGCGGTTTTTGAAGAAATTCCGTTTGGACAGCCAAAACCGCAAACGGTTTTTGAAGGAATTCCATTTGGACGAGCAAAACCGCAAGCGGTTTTTGAAGAAATTTCGTTTGGACGAGCAAAACCGCAAACGGTTTTTGAAGAAATTCCGTTTGGACGAGCAAAACCGCAAGCGGTTTTTGCAAAAATTCCATTTGGACGGTAAAAACCGCATATAGAGCAAACTTTTCTTTTATTGACTTTCTTTTTTGTCGTCGCTTTTTTCTTTCGCCTCGTCTTCAACCTTTTCGCCGAGAGCTACTGCGATTTTCTTTTTTATATCGCTAATATCCTTGTCGTCGGGGAACTTCGCCTTGAATTGCTCAAAAAACTCCTCTGCCATCTCCGCCCGCGAGCAAGAAAGAAGCACCGCGATAAAGTTTTTCTGCAAATCAGCAGAATCTGGATTTTTTTCGATAAGAGATTTATATTGCTCCAAAGCTTGTGAAAAATCGCCCCTCATCGCGTAAATATACGCAACAGACATCTGCAAATCCAAGTTATCCGAGTCTTTTTCAAGAAACTCGTTAAAAATCGCCAGAGCTTTCTCCCAATTTTTTGAAAGTGCATAAGAGCGACCAAGCTCATAATAAGCCTGCAAATACAAATCTTTGTCCGCCATCGCCTTTTCGTAGTAAGTTGCAGCCTTTGCATAATCTTTTATGCCCATGTAGCCCTCAGCGATGTTGTAATATTCCGTGCAGATGTTCTTTTTCTCTTGCGCTCTCTTGCCAGAGATTTTATCCAGCGTCGCACAAGAAAGAGTTATTGATAGCAATGTCAAAATGAAAAGGATACGCATAGAAAATAACCGTATAAAAAACAAACAGAGGACTAAAAGCCCCCTGTTACAAAGATAAAAGAAAAATTAGAGCGTGCCAAGAACAGTCTGCTCGATTTTTCTCATCTGACTTCGATACAAGCCCGCGATGTTTGAGCCGTAATCCGCGATGAGCTGAATGATATTGCGAGGCTGCTCGTGAGTGTCCGCGCCGTTAAGTCTGTCGCCCGCATCGCCTAAGCCTGGCATAATGTAAGCGCGCTCGTTCAAAACAGGGTCAAGCCAAAGCGTGTAGCAAGTGCAGTTGTCAAGAGCGCGGATAACACGCAAACTGCCCTTGAGCGCGCTGATAACGTTGAAAAACTTAATGCTTCTCGGTCTAACGCCCTGAGATTGCAAGTATTTCACGACAGTAACAAGAGAACCGCCCGTCGCATTCATCGGGTCAGCGAAAATCAAATCCTTTCCGTCGAGTTCTTCGAGCTTGAAGAATGAATTTTTCAAGTTCAAAATGTACTGCATATCGTTTTCGTGGCGTGAATCGTCGCGATTAATCTTGAAAAGAGCGAACGGCGTTACATATCCGCTTGAAGAATACTCTTCAATCTCCTTTGACATAATCATGCTCGGCAAAAGCGCACCGCGAAGCATTACGCACATCACGGCGTTCTCAATTTTGTGGTCAATATCAGGGATTTTATGCACAGCGTAATTCTGCACAGGGTCTTTCACAGGCGTTTTCACGATAATGTGGTTCTTTTTGTCTGTGTGCTGGTCTGTATACGCCAAGCGGAAAAGCATTTCATAGGCTCTCTGGCTGTAATACAAGAACTCTTCGTGTCCAGTGTTCACGCTGCGAAGCTTTGCGATGACTCGGCTCGCCTCAGCGTGTGCGCCTTCCTCCGTGTCGAACGAATACACCTTCAAATTCGGGTGCTTTGAGCAAATATTCTGCATTTCGTGTCCCATTTCGTCGAAATCGCGGATAATTGCGTCTTTATCCTCGGCGGCAAAATGAGCAGTCGCGCCTTTATACATTTCCTGCAAGCGCGCCAAATCGTCTAAATCATCTTTTGTCAAATATCCGTCCAAATCTTCCGCTTTTAAAACAATCTTGTCCACGTTCATAAAAAACTCCTAAAAATCAAAAACATTCATATGAGAAAGATGAATTCTCTCTTTATCTTCTTCAACTTCCACGACGATATTTTCGCCCGTCACCGACAAAATGAAATGAAGCACTCTCGCTACGCCGTTCAAAGCCTGCGCTGTCGATTCTTTTATCTCAAGATACACGTCAGAATCAAGCGAGCCGTCTTCTTTCAAATACGAAAATCCGTACATACAATCCAAATTCGGCAAAATCTTTTCAGCAACATCTCTATCCATGAAGTCGTAAACATTCGCCATAAGGAAAAGCAAATTTTTGCTGTCCATTTCTTCGAATTTCTCTTTAGCCCTCGTCGCGTTCTCGCTCATCTCTGCGCCTACAGCATATCGGTTTAAGATTTCCGCCGCATTTCTCGACATACACAGCGTATTTTTGTCAACAAACGCAATCTGCATGCTAGAATCGCTTTCGTAAATCTTGTAATTCACGCCGTTTGCCGCCGTAAAGTCGTGATTTTTCCACTCAGTATACTTCTCTGCGTTCCTTATCATCGACGGAGGAAAATTTCCCTTGCAAATCCCCTCGAATCCGCCGTCATCAGCTCGCTGAACCATGTAAATCTCATCGATATACTTGTAAACCAAATCGCGAACTTTCTCTCCGTTCTCAGTAAAGCTGTCGAATATCTTGACAAACATCGCTTTGTTGTCTTTCACAGGGATTTTCATATAAAGCACGCTATTTTCATTCAAAAGCGCATACGGTTCTACAGCATTTTGCGCCACTTTCGTGCTTTGACAACCAAAAAGAACTGCGTTCAGCACAAAAAACGCCGATAGCACAAGCAAACGCTGCAATTTTCCCTTTACTCTCACCTATTTATCTCCTTTATAAAATACCATTCCCATACAAAACGTATAAGAATGGTATCTTTGAAAAGCAGGCTGTGCCTGTCTATGCCTTAGCTACACTAATCTGCCAAGATTTCTCGTCAGCCTTGACCTCTGTTGCGCCAGCAATATCCGCGCTCCAGTTGGCAGAAGCCGCAAGCGTTTCGTTCGCCACGAAATCCTTGAACATCTCGAACGCGCTCTTGAGCTCCTCGTCGCCAGAAACGCAAAGATTGATTCTGTCGGTGATTTCAAAACCGCTCTTCTTGCGCAAATCCTGAATTCCGCGAACCAAATCGCGCACAAAGCCCTCTTTCTTGAGCTCATCAGTGATTTTCGTGTCCAAAGCAACCGTAAGAGTGCCGTCGTTGATGACCTTGAGGTCTTCTTTCTCTTTGCGCTCCACGATGATGTTCTCTGTGTTCAAAGCAACGTCTACGCCGTCAACTTTCACGCTGACCGCCTTGCCGTCAAGAATATCCGCAATCGCTTCTCCTGAAAGTTTCGCGATTTCCGCCGCTGCCAGCTTCATTTTTCCGCCGAGCTGCTTGCCCAAAACCTTGAAATTAGCCTTTGCGCTGTATTCTACCAACTCATCTTCGCGCTCATGGAAGTCAACCGACTTAACATTGAGCTCTTCCGCGATGGTTTCTTTCATGCTATCAAGAACTTTCTTCTCATCTGCATTGCGAGTAACCAAAACCACAGAAGCGAGCGGCTGACGGTTCTTCAAATTGAACTGGTCGCGCAAAGAACGTCCCATGATTACGGCTTTTTGTACCGTTGCCATCTGGAATTCAAGCTCTGCGTCGTGGAATCTCTCGTTGTAAACAGGATAATCCATCAAATGCACGCTTTCTTTGTCCTCTGCCGTCTTCAAATTCTGCCAAATCTCTTCAGAAAGGAACGGAATGAACGGAGCTGCAACCTGAGCAAATGTCTTCAACGCAATGTAAAGCGAACCATACGCCTCGAGCTTGTCCGCGTCGTTTCCGCTCTTCCAGAATCTGCGGCGGTTTCGGCGAATGTACCAGTTATTCACTTGGTCGATAAACGAAAGCATAGGGTCAATAGCCGCACTCAAGTCGTATTTGTCCAAAGCCTCGGTAACGTCTTTTACCATCTTCTGACTTACAGATAAAATCCAGCGGTCAAGCGGATTAGACGGCAATTTCTCGTCGAACTCGTGACCAGTGCAAGTAACTTTATCGATGTTTGCGTACTGAACAAAGAAAGAATAGCTGTTCCACAGTGGCAAAATAATGCTCTTCACCACGTCGCGAACGCCCTCGTCGCTATATCTAATCTCATCTGCACGAACAACAGCCGAATGCATCAAGAACAAACGGATAGCGTCTGCGCCAAACTTGTTAATCGCTTCAACTGGGTCAGTATAATTGCGCAAAGACTTCGACATCTTGCGACCATCGCTCGCGAGAACAATGCCGTTAACGATACAGTTCTTAAACGCAGGCTTATCGAACAAAGAAGAAGCCAAAATGGTCAATGTATAGAACCAACCTCGTGTTTGGTCGAGTCCTTCCGAGATGAAATCCGCAGGGAAATGCTTTTCAAAGAAGTCTTTGTTCTCAAACGGATAGTGTAATTGAGCGTAAGGCATAGAACCCGACTCAAACCAGCAGTCGAAAACCTCAGGAATTCTCTTTTTCACCCCGCCGCACTTGCAAGGAATAGTGATTTTATCAACAAACTGCTTGTGCAAGTCCTCAGGATACACGCCAGAGAGCTCTTTCAACTCTTCGCGAGAGCCAACACAAACCGTGTCTCCACAATCCGCACACTTCCAAATCGGAATCGGGTTACCCCAGTAGCGATTTCGGCTGATTGCCCAGTCGCGAGAGCCCGCAAGCCACTTTCCGAAGCGTCCCTCTTTGATGTGAGCAGGCTGCCACATAATTTGGCTGTTTGCCTTGAGCAATTCTTCGTGATGGTCGGCGACTTTGACGAACCAAGAGCCGATACCACGGTAAATCAACGGACTTCCACATCTCCAACAATGCGGATACTGGTGATTTACGGTCTCTCTCTTGACTAATTTGCCCTCTTTCTTGAGTCTGTCCATGATGTCTTTGTCTGCGTCTTTGACAAACACACCAACATAGTCAGTTACGTCTTTTGTGAAGCGACATTCTGCGTCAATCGGCTCAACGAAAGGCACTCCAGAACCCGCAAAGACCTTGCTATCGTCTTCACCGAAAGCAGGCGCGATATGAACGATACCTGTACCGTCTTCTGTAGAAACATAATCCGCATTGAAAAGACGGAATGCGCCCTTTTCACACTTCTGTCCGCTCTCGCTCTCGCAAACTGAAGCGTCGGCAAGGCGTGCGAAGTAAGGGAAGAGTGGCTCGTAAGTGCAGCCGATGAAATCTGCGCCCTTTTTCTTGTAAATTACCTCGTAAGCGTCTGCTTTTTTGTAGTAAGAAGACAAACGGCTCTCGGCTAAGATGTAATAATCTCCAGATTCCTTGTCTAAAATCTTCACATAGTCGATTTCAGGACCCATACACAAGCCCAAATTGCTAGGCAAAGTCCAAGGCGTTGTAGTCCAAGCAAGGAAATAAGTCTTTCCGTTCGCCAAATCCGCGTCGCCCAAAGTGTCAGAGCTTGAGAGAGCCTTAAAACGAATCGTGATTGCAGGGTCTTGCTTTTCTTTGTAGCCTTGTGCAAGCTCGTGAGTAGAAAGAACAGTCGCACAGCGCGGACAATACGGCAAAATGTACTTTCCTTCGTAGATTCTGCCCTTATCCCAAAGCGATTTTGCCACCCACCAAATAGACTCCATGTATTCTGGGTTCATCGTCTTGTAATCGTTGTCAAAATCGACCCAGCGACCCATGCGAGTGATGGTTTTTCGCCACTCTCCAGTGTATTTCAAAACAGAAGCGCGACATTTATCGTTGAAATTGGCGACACCATAAGCGTCGATTTCGTGCTTTGAGTTGATTCCAAGCTCTTTTTCGATAAGATTTTCAACAGGAAGACCGTGGCAGTCCCAACCGAAGCGGCGAGAAACACGTTTTCCCTTCATTGTCTGGTAGCGCGGAATGATATCCTTTATCGTAGACGGAATGAAATGCCCAAAATGGGGCAAGCCAGTCGCAAACGGCGGTCCGTCATAGAAAATAAAATCCTCTGCGCCCTCTCTTTGCGACACAGACTTCTTAAACGTATCATTCTCTTCCCAAAACTTCAAGATTTCTTCTTCTTGTTTCGGAAAATCAGCCTTCGGGTCAACACTCTTATACATATCGCCTTGAAACTCCTGTTCGTCTATTTTTTGCAAATTATACAGTATTACTTTTTTTTTATCTACACTTTGCAAATTTTGCTTTTCGGCAAAACAAAACTGCATTTGTCAATTTCGAGTCAGAAATTGGTTTGTTCAAAGTGAAGCAGTCAATTTCGAGTCAGAAATTGGCTTATGCAAGAGTGAAGCAGTCAATTTCTAATCCGAAACGTCAATGCAGTCTTTGTCTATTGCGCATTTCGCCCGTCGCCGTAAATGCGCGCGTAGTATGCGCCGATTTGCTCGAGGATTTTTTGGGACGCTTCGCTGTTTTTTTGCAGCAGCGACAAAAACTGCTCTGAAGCGATTTCGATGATAATCGTGTTCTCGCACGCTTTTGCTGTGTTGTCGCGCGGTTTTTTGAGGACGCAGGACATTTCGCCGAAAAAACTTCCTTTTGAAAGCACGTTTTTTTCTTTTGCGCTCGAAAGCTCGACGCTTCCTTTTGCGATGTAGAACGCCGAAAGCGCTTCGCTTCCGGCTGTGTAAATTATTGCTCCGCGCTCAAAATTGTGCGGAAAAAGGCTTTTTCGTCCTTTCAAAAAATAATCTGGCTCAACAAAAATCTTGTAGCGAAGTTTCGGGAAAAACGCCGTCCTGTCGCGGCTTTGAAGAAGGTATAGCTCGCCTAGAAGAAGGTCGTCGAAGAACTGGACGACGAACATGAACTGAGCGAAAAACAAGAAGAGAACGAAGAAGACGTAGACGCCCAAAAGCATTACGATGAAGCGGCTGAAAACGCCATAGACGAGGTTGTAGCGGTTTACGTTGATGAAAACCGACATTGCTTTTTGAACTGCCATGAAAACAAGTGTGCAAAAAAGCGCCGATGAGAGCGAAAGGCGCAATGACGGGCGCTGTCCGCCGCCTGCGCTTTTGTACATCGCTGTGATGAAAAAGCAGATGTAAATGTATGGCGCGAGAAAGATTGCGATTCTTGCTGTCGGCACTGAAAGCCATTCGAGCGACTTTATCGGCACGATTTGTGAAAGTCGCCCGACGATTTCGGGCAAAATCGGGATTGAGAAGATTGTTTGCGCTGTGCTACTCAAGAAAATCAGGATTGCCGCAGAGCCAACAACCAGCAATTCTTCGGCGAACACGATGATTTGGTTCATCACTGGGCGGGAAACGGAGCGCGCCTTGTAGATTTGCCTGAGCGACGAGGAAATCGAATTGAAAAAGTTTCGTGCCATCCAAATCGTGAAGGCGACAACGACAATCTCGAACTTTTCTGTTCCGCGTATTGATGCGATTTTTTCGATGATGTCAAAGGAGGGGAGGGCGCTTGAGAAAAAGCTGTCAGCGCCGAGAAGAATCGAGATTGAATCTGATGAGGCGTGCAAAAAGTGCAGAAGAATTGCGGCAATCATCATCAAAATCGGAATGAACGAAAACAAAAAGCCGAATGCACAAGAGGCTGCGCAAGTGGTGAGGTTGTTCTCAATGAAAAAAACAGCCGTCAAGAACGACGACTGTAAAATAACGCGAGGTGAAAAATCGCGAAAACTACGCGTTTTCTTCTTCTCCGTAGTGTTCATAATCTGTTTGGTCATCTTCGATATGCTGTGTATCTCCGATTGTCGTCTGCTCAAGCGTGTTCGCAATGAACTCTTGAATTGAAGGCTTGTTCGTAGCAGGCTGGTTCGGCAGGAACAGCATTACCAGAATTGAAAAATCATCTCCGGGTTTTGTCGCAAAAATAACAGCAGATGCCGTGATTTGCTTTTTCTCAAGACGGAGCGTAAAGTTTTTCAAAAGCGAATTCTTGACGAAAAGCGGTGCATCTTCGTTGTTTGCTCTGCACGCAAAGCCCACGGAAGAAATGTCCTGAAGCTGCATTGTGAACATCTGGTTATTTTTCTCGCACACAATTTGCGCCATCGGATTGTTTGCCGTGTTTGCGCGAACATACTGGCGGCGACCTTTTGCGCCATTTACGTCAAGAATGTTCTTGATGGAATCCACCAGCTCTGTGTTTCCGACAGACGTTACAATGTAGCCCGCGCCAAGATTCGGCTGCATAAGAAAGTTCTCGCGGTCATTTTTCCTTGACCTTGAAGAAAGAACTCCCATTATCGTCGACTTTAGCTCATCATCGTCATTATATGATTTTATGTAATTCAGCCAAGACTTCACAGAAAGTTTCTGGTCGTCAAGATTGCAAAAACAAATAGAATCAGGATTTTTTCGCAAAATCTCCCGTGCTTTTTTGTATTCTGGAATTACATAAATTTCATATTCAAGTTCACGAAGTTTGTTTGTAACAAAAGGAAAAATGTTCGGCGGAGGTGCAATAAAAAATATTTTTCGTCCAAAAATCGGTTTTTCGTTATTCTCTTCACTCATATTTTTATTATCTTACAGTTTTTCTAATTTATCAAGAAAATAATCCCTCCCCCATTTGTATTTTTCGGGGGAAGGACATTTTTAGTCTATTAGAAGTCTGCGAGTTTTGGTGCGCGTGGATAAGGAACGACATCGCGAATGTTTGTCATACCTGTGATGTAGCGCAAAAGTCGGTCGAAGCCCAAGCCAAAGCCAGAGTGCGGAACAGAACCGAAGCGGCGGAGGTCAAGATACCACTGATAATTTGTCATATCCATTCCGCGCTCTTCGCACACTTTGAGGAGCTTGTCATAATTTTCTTCGCGCTCGCTTCCTCCTGTGATTTCTCCCAAGCCAGGAACAAGCACGTCAACAGCGCGGACAGTCTTTCCGTCGTCGTTCTGCTTCATATAGAAAGCCTTTACGTCTTTCGGATAGTTGTAGACCATTACAGGACTCTTGAAAATCTTTTCTGTCAAGCATCTCTCGTGCTCAGTCTGCAACTCTTTTCCCCATTCAATCGGATACTCAAAATCCTTGTTGTATGGCTCAAGCTCTTTTACAGCGTCTGTGTAAGAAATGCGCTTGAACGGAGTGTCAACAACGTGCTGCAACTGCGCAATAACGCCCGGCTGTATTCTCTTTTCAAAGAACTCCAAATCGTCGCGGCACTTTGTCAAAGCCCAGTTGAACATATATTTCAAGAACTCCTCTTCCAAGTCCATATCGTCGAAGAGGTCGAAGAAAGCCATCTCAGGCTCGCACATCCAGAACTCAGCCAAGTGGCGAGGTGTGTTTGAGTTCTCTGCGCGGAAAGTCGGTCCAAAGGTGTAAACGCGACTCAAAGCGGTTGCCATTGTTTCAGCCTCAAGCTGTCCGCTTACGGTAAGATTTGCCTTTTTGCCGAAGAAGTCTTTTGAATAGTCCACGATTTTGTGAGCGTCTTCAATCTTCATTCCTCCAGCCCCAGCCTTTACGCCAAGCTCTGCGATTTTCTCAAGCGAAAGAGTCGTAACCTGGAACATCTCGCCTGCGCCCTCTGCGTCAGAGCAAGTGATTTCAGGAGCCATGATATACTGGAAGCCTCTTTCCTGAAAGAATGTGTGCAATGCCATCGCCATCTGATTGCGAAGGCGGAAGACTGCGCCGAATGTGTTTGTTCTTGCTCTGAGGTGTGCGTTTTCGCGGAGATATTCCATTGACATATTCTTTTTCTGCAATGGATAGCTGTCCGTCGGGCATTTTCCCAAGACTTCGAGCTTTACGAGTGTGATTTCAACAGCCTGTCCGCTTGCAGGAGAAGGGATAATCACACCCTCTGCCTTCACAGATGCGCCTGTTGTCACATCTTTCAGCTGCTCTTCGATTGCGGCAGCATCTGCATTTGCGTGCGGTGAAGTGCGGTCAAAAGTAAGCTGAATTGAAGCAAAACAACTTCCGTCGTTTACCTGTATAAACACGAGGTTCTTTGAATCTCGCTTTGTCCTAACCCAGCCGCAAACGGTTACTGTGCGACCGTCAGGGCTAGATGTCAAAATGTCTTTAATCAACTGCGGTTTCATAGGCGCTATCTTAGCATTTTGACGTTTTGCTGTCAAACGCGAGCGATACGCAAAATAAAACCGAATGAAGACCAACCGAAACTTTGATTGCGTCTTTCTTTTTGTATTCTATTTTATTCGATTCGCCAACAGCCGAAGCCGTCTTTGTGAGTACAGCACGTGTTGTTGATGTTTTTCCTCATTTTTGCAAGAAAATGGACTTAACCTATTTAGTTTTTCTTCATTTTTGCAAGAAAATGTGTTTAACCTATTTAGTTTTTCCTCATTTTTGCAAGAAAATGTGTTTAACCTATTTAGTTTTTCCTCATTTTTGCAAGAAAATGTGTTTAACCTATTTAGTTTTTTCTCATTTTTGCAAGAAAATGGACTTAACCTATTTAGTTTTTCCTCATTTTTACGAGAAAATGGACTTAACCTATTTAGTTTTTTGCCATTTTTGCAAGAAAATGGACTTAACCTATTTTAAAGAACCTGCTGATATTCAGAGCGGAACGAAGTAAAGGCAAGAGAATGTGCGTTTACTTCTTAAATTGCTACAAGTCTGCTCGAATACACTTTGTATACTGCTCGAATACACTTTGTATACTGTTGATTTGAGGAAAGTAAACAACAAAAAAACGCCCTTCTGCAAATTTTGTTGAAAGCAGAAGAGCGCTTTTTTGTGTCATTCCGAACTTGTTTCGGAATCTTTTTTAGAAAGCAGCGAGAGTGCGGTTAATGCGCTCAATAGCCTTTTCTTTGCCCAAAACAGCGATAGAGCCAATGAGCGGCGGAGAAATGCGGCTTCCTGTAACAGCCATACGAACAGGCATCATAAAGTCGCCGAGCTTAATTCCAAGCTCTGTAGCCTTGTCTTTTGCGAACTGCTCCGCTCCGTCGTGTCCTATTTCAAAGACCTTGTTAACGAACTCAATAGCGTTCTGCAAGACTTCTTTTGTCTTTGCTTCATCAAGCTTTTTCGGAATGATGTTCTCTTTTGCTGGTACTGCAGGCTCTGTGAAGATGAAATGCACCATTTCAGCAGCGTCTGTAAGATACTTCAATCGCTCTTTGATAAGCGGCATAAGCTCAAGAAGTTTCTTCTTCACGTCTGCGCTCGTCATATTCATCGATGTGTCAACGCAGTAAGGCTCGCCGTCCTCTCCAAGCGCAACACCAGAATATTCAGGTCCAACGTGCGGAGCTGGGAACTGGTCTGTTACGTTGATGTCGAGAGTTGCGTCTCCTGTCTTTGTGATAAAAGGCAGAGTCCACTTGTAAAGCTCTTCGTCAGAAAGCTGTCGGATATAGTTTCCGTTGTAGAACTCAAGTTTCTTGTAGTCAAAAACAGCAGGCGCTTTGTTCAAATGCTCCATCTTGAAGTTTTTTGCAAGCTCTTCGAGAGTGTAGAAATCTTTGCCCTCTTCGTAAGAACAGCCGAGAAGCGCAACATAGTTCACGATAGCCTGTGGCAAATATCCACGAGCGCGGAACTCGTTCAATGAAGTTGAGCCGTGGCGTTTAGAAAGCTTTTTGCCGTCTGCTCCGTTAACCATTGGCAAATGGCAGAACTCTGGGTGCTCCCAACCGAATGAGCGGTACATCTGAACATGAAGCGGTGTTGACGGAATCCACTCTTGAGCGCGCATGACGTGAGTAATGTGCATCAAGTGGTCATCAACGATGTTTGCAAGGTGATATGTCGGGAAGCCGTCGCTCTTGAGCAAAATCGGGTCTGGAGAAATATCCTCGTTCTTCCAAGTGATGTCGCCGAGCAAATGGTCGTGGAACTTTGTCTCTCCTTCAAGCGGCACTTTGAGGCGGATAACGTAAGGCTTTCCAGCGTCAAGGTTTGCCTTTACTTCCTCTGGAGTGAGGTGACGGCAGTTGCGGTCGTATCCCGGCGGCATATTGTTTTCTGTCTGGATTTTGCGGATTCTCTCCAAACGCTCGCTGTCGCAGAAACAATAATAAGCCTCGCCGTTTGCCACGAGCTGCTCTGCATATTTTTTGTAAAGCTCAAATCTCTCGCTCTGCACATAAGGGCCGAACTCTCCGCCCTTATCTCCGCCTTCGTCCCATTCAATGCCGAGCCAAGCCATTGTATCGTAAAGGTTCTGAACATATTTTTCGTCGTAGCGTGTGCGGTCTGTGTCTTCAAGGCGCAAAATGAACTTGCCGCCCTTTGAACGCGCAAAAAGATAATTGAACAAAGCTGTTCTAACGCCGCCGATGTGCTGCATTCCCGTCGGGGAAGGAGCATAGCGGACTCTTACTTCAGTTGTATCCATAAAAACCTCGATATATCGATTAAGTATGTGTATTATATCGACATTTTAGCAAAGGGTGCAAGTAGATTGACAAGCCCGCCAAAAAAACAAATTGGACTCTGCCAAAAAAAGCAAAGTCCAAAATGAATGCGAATCAGTCATGTTTAATCGGCTAAAGCAACGCTGACAAGCTCAATCGTGATGTTCCAAGGGCTTTTTCTTGAAATCTCAATGCCCTCCACTTTCACCTCTTTCCCGACATAATCCGAAAGCGATGAGAACACTTGCTCAAAGCCTTCCTCCTTTCTGATGTATATCGATTTGCGATTCTTGGAGTTTCCTCCCGATGAAAGCGAATATTCGCTCTCATCGACTTTGTAAAGCGTTCCATAGAAAGTATCGATGTGAGGCGTTCCGCTTTCTTTTGCCGCAGAAAATCCAAAATCCATATCGTCGTCTATCGTGTCGCTTTCCTTTGAGGAAGAAAAACAAAAAGAGAGCGCACCCATAAATATCAGCGCTAATAAGCAAGTTCGTTTGAATGCCATATCTTCATCAACTCTCCCCAGTTTGAGCTGTAGCCTGTCAATTGTGAGTAATGCGAATAGAATGGATATTTGCTATCTCCTCCATGCGCTGTGCAGTATGGATTCAGCTGTGTCGCAATCGTCAAGCCGAATGAGCCTTGCCCGTCAAGAACTCCCGAATAGCCTGCAACATTCTTTGCATATTGATATTGCGATTCGCCCTCTTTTTTTCCAATCCAAGAACTTGCGATAATGCCGTCAAGCGCGCTCATAACGCGGCTTGCTTGTGATTTTGTGTTTGCTGACAATGATGAATCCGCAATAAGATTTTTGCAAAAATAGCCGATGTCGTTCAAATAAACCAAACTTCCGTGATATGCCATTCCCTTGCAGCTGTCAAAATCATTTCCGTCTTGAACAAGATAGTTATTGTACACGGCTTTGCATTTGCTCGCTCCCTCAGCGATAAGAGCCGAAGAGAGCGCGTCGATGGCAGAATAAAGCGCATTTTGCTTTGCGCTGCTCAAGTTGAAGGCGACTTGAGTCAAAACTGTGCCGTAACTTGCACATTCGTCTGCGCCCATTTGCATATTAGAGTTTTTTAATTTGTCGGCGTAGGCTTTTACAATCGCTTTTGCAAAAGAAAGCGGCGTGCTGTTGCTGTCGGCAAGGCTTGAAATCACAGCGAAATGGTCGTTCGAGTAACTTGTGTTCGCGCTTGTAACAAGATAATCCGCGCATCCTCTCAGCAAATACGCAGTCTCGGCGTTTCCCTGCAAACAGCAGTCCTGCCAGATTACGTTGACATTAAGACCTGAATCCTTGATTGCGTTTTTTACATCAGTCGCTGTAAGATAGCTTCCTGATTTATCTGAGTCATCAAAGCAAAGTGAGCGTGCAGACTGTTTGCCAGAAAAACTTTCTGCGTCCGTGCCTGCGCCATGGTCAGAAAGCATCAAGACAACATTTCTTGCAGAATAATATTTGTTTGCCCATTTTAGATAATTTGTGAGCGTTGAAACATCGCCCATATTTGGCTCATACGAAAGCCAAGAAACCGAAGACGTCAACTCTTTCGTGTTTGCCGACATCAAAAAACTTGTGTCTGTTCCAGAATTGAGCCTCCTGAATGTGTTTTCGTCCATTGCGCCAAGTTCATACAAAGCGCCGTTCGGGTGAACGCGGGTATTTCCATCGTCTGCCGCACCTGTCGCGCTCTGACCGTCCCAAAGCGCAAGGATTCTCACGCTCGGAGCAAATCCCCCCCCCAATGACGCAAGAGCGCATTGCTGATTGACCAAATCACGGAAAAGGTCATCGTTTAAGTTGTTGTCTGCGTCGAAGTAGTCCAGAATGAGCCAGTCGCTCGTTTGCTTTGCGATTTCGTCGTCGTCGTCGCCGTCTTCATAAAAAAGAAAGCAAGATGAAAGAAACGAGGTCATTGCAACACTCAAGATTGCAATCCTCAAAAAATTAAAGAAAGGTTTTTTGTGCATTTAGATAAACTCCTAAAAATGTTTTTAAGCATTATATTAAGTTTTTGTTATCCAATCAATGCAAAAATTTGTCAGCGTTTGTCAAAAAAACAAATTGGACTCTGCCAAAAAAAGCAAAGTCCAAAATGCCAACGAATAAATACTGTCAAATCGCCTGAACTACGCAATGGCTTTTTTAGGAGTGGTGTTTTTTGCCGTTTGCGCTTGTCAGTAATACCAAAAAACGGCGGTCAGAAATAAGAAAAACTAAAAAAAGGTTCTGCTAAGAAAAACTGTTCCGCGTTTGTCTATTATTCTATTTCAAAGATTTGAGATTTCAATTCTTTTTCTAAAAATTCTCTAATTTTCCAACTTTTTCTTCTTTACGACCTGTCATGCGGAACTCTTTTAAGCATCTTCGGTTGCTGAGCGAAGTCGAAGCAAAGATTCCGAAAACTTGTTCTTCAATGGCAAAAGCGCGTCATGTTGAACTTGTTTCAACATCTGCTTTTTCATTTTCCCCGCCTTTTTGTTCGGAGCGCAAAACCTCCTGCGGTTTTGGCAGAAATTTTGTTTGGACAGCGAAAACCTCTTGCGGTTGTTGCAGAAATTTCGTTTGGACAGCGAAAACCTCTTGCGGTTTTGGCAGAAATTTCGCTTGGACGGCGAAAACCTCTTGCGGTTTTGGCAGAAATTTCGCTTGGACAGCAAAAACCGCGTGCGGTGGAGCAAGAAATTTCTATTTGTAAGAAAAACCGCGTGCGGTTTTTGAAGAAATTTCTATATATCAGAATAACCCAAAATGGGAAAAAGAATTGCCGATTCGCTTCTTTCGCTGTAATATCTAGGATATGAAACACACAAACTTTTTCAAAGCGTTTTTTTTGGCAGTTTCACTTTTTGCCTTTGTGCCGTCGCTTGCGCACTGTGGCGAAAAGGAAGACCGCATTATTTATGCGATGCTGATGAATCAAATTCAGTATTCGCTTTTGACTGTGCAGCACTACCAGAGCCGCGCCGTTCTCGAAAAGGAATATGACAATATCATTTGCAAAATCGACAAGACGCGCCTTGTTGACAGCGAGAGTGTCGAGGCGTACACAAATCTTCTTGAGACGCTCACCGACTTGAAGCTCAGCGCGCTCGAAAAGCAGTTTTTGACGCAGCAGGCTGAAAAGGAGAGGAAGCAGGCGGTCAACAAGATCTTAAACTCAAGTGCGAGCGCTGTCGGAATGGCGGCTGTCGCGTTCGCCGGGGGAAATCCTGTGCAGGCTGTTACGGGGCTTTTGTTCACAGGTGTTTCTTCTGTGTTCAACTACAGGAACACGGTGAACAGTGTCGAAAACTCTCTCAACTCAAATCTTTTCCGCATAAGCCAAAGCGACCTTCGCTCTCTGGACAGCGAGCGGAACTCGCTTTTCCGCACTTATTCGCGCTTTATCACGAAATACAAAATCCCGAAAAAATACGAAATCAAAGAAGACCAGATGAGGTGGCTCGTTGAGTCTCTCGACACGCTTGACGCTTCGTCAAAGGCTCGTCTTCTTGAAACCAAACGGGATATTTTCGCGCTTTTCACGCCGTTCTGGTATGAGCTTGGCGCATCATATCAGGAGATTGGAAACAAGAAAAAAGCCCTGGAATGTTATGCTGAGTTTGAGAGGCAGAAACAAAAGTATTCCATAATCGACAATGACACATATTACACTGAGCTTGCAAAGAATATGATTTTGCTTTTGGGCGAGGGCGAAAAGGTTTCTTCGAGCGCAAAGAAATATATCGATGTCATCGAAAACGACCGCACTGTCGCAAGCGAGAACGAAAACAGAATGTATCTTGCAGAGCTTTATTTTGCTTCGGGCGACACAAAGAGGGCTGAGGAAAAGCTGCGTCTTGTGATGGACGATTCGCGCGAGTATCTTTCTGGCGCTCACGAGCTTTACACGCTCATTGCCTCTCAGAAGACGGGGAAGGACAAGGAGAGAAACGATGTTCTTTCGCGCTCTTTGATTTCGGCGCTTGAGGTTGAGGAGGTGAAAAAGCAGAGCGACAAGGCTGAGAAGTCTATCGCCGACAAGGTGAAAAATGCTGCCGCTTCTGTTTATTCCTACATTTCGCAGAGCGTTCAGGAAGAAAGCGCGTCTCTTTCGCTTGAGCTGCCGTTTTCTTTTGAAAACACTCCCGATGTGCTTTCTGTTGTTTCTGCTGGAAACACTTTTGTCAGCGAGAAAAAGAGCGCAGGCGGTGTTTATCGCTATGTTTTCGGCGACAGCGCTCAAAAGATTGTGCCGAAGGAAGGCGAGGTGAGCGTGAAGATGTATTTTCCTGACGGAAAGCAAATCACGGCTGTTTACGATTGCGCTCTTTTTTCTGGCGAGGAGGTTCGCGCAATGGACAGCGTTCTTTCGATTCTTGAAAACTCAGGCGTCGGCACAGCGGATTTGAACAGCCTCAATGTGAAGTTGTTTTCGTCAAAATGTGTCGCTTTGACAAAAGACAGCGCTTTCAAAAAGAAGTCTGACAGCGAGAAACTCAAGGCGTCCCAGAGCATTGTGCAGGAAGCGCGAAAGGCGTATTTGGCTTCTCCTTATGTCTATTTTCGCGAGAATTCAAGAATCGGCTCTCAGACGATTTTCTCTTACGGTCTGAAAAGTGTTTCTGACGGCTCGAAGGAATATGTGTTCTCAAAATACGGTGATGCTGTTCGGAGTGGCGCAAAATGAGAGTAATCGCGTTTTTTTTGAGTTTCGCTCTTTTTTTGCAATGCGCGTTTTCGGACATAACGCTTTTGTCGATGAACCTTGCTCACTTAAAGCGGCAGGGCGCGGACGGTTATGAGGATTGGAAAAGCCTTGTCTGCTCTGTCATCAAGGAGTCGAAGGCGGATATCGTCTTGCTTCAGGAAGTCCCGATTGAGCTTTCAAAGAGGGCTGACACTCCGATTTTCAAGATGCCGAAAAAAGACAATATCCTCGATGATTTTTCAAGCGAGCTTGGTGGCTCGTGGCTTTATTTTTCAACCGCCGCTTACGCAATCCGCAAAAATATGGAAGTTGAAGGCGAGAGTTATGTTTCTTGCGATATGAACCAAAACAACGCTGTTCTTTATAATTCAAGGCGGGTTCTTGGGAAAGACCTTTCAAAAACGCTTGGTTTTGCGGATTTTTCTGGGGACTTTTTGTTCGACAAGAACAATGTTCAATCGATTGAGTTCAGGGTCAGCGGCAACGAAAAATCCCGCTTTGTAGTCATAAACGTGCATCTTCCTTACAACAACGCATCTCACCGCGAGCGCGACTTGAAGACTCTTGAGCGCCTTTTTGCGCACTTCAAGACTCGTGAGGGCGTTATTGTTGGAGGGGATTTCAACACGAAGCGCGCCGACCTTTCAAAGCGCAATTTTGACGGTGTTGACGGAGATGATGGCTGGTATTTCGACAAAAACTTCGGGCTGAAAACGACGCTTTCGGCGAAGGGCGAGGAAATTGCTTTTGCAAATGATTACGACCATTTTCTTTTCAGTCGCAAAATCAATGTGAAAAAAGCTCTTGTGCGCGCTTTTGTCAGCGGAAAATCGGACAAGATTTCTCAGTGGAATGTTGCTGGAAAATCTTTTTCATCGAGCGCTCAGATAAAAAAATCGCTTTCTGACCATATTCCTGTTTTGATAACGATTGATGTCGGTTCTGCCGCGTTTTCGGATTTGACAGATATTATAAAAAAGACTGCTGAAACTTTTGACAGCGCAGAATAAAACAAAAAGCCCCGCGTTTGTTCGGGGCTTTTCCATTATTCAACGCAGTTCTTTGTTTCTGCGTTTTTTATTTCTGTGATGAATTCTTCAAGGCTTTCAAAGTGCTTGTACACAGAAGCAAATCTTATGTATGCAACTTTGTCGATTTTGTAGAGAGTCTCAAGCGCAAACTCTCCGATTTCGCTTGCTGCAATCTCTCTGCTCAATCTTCCTCGTCTTATGACTTTATCCTCGATTTCGTTCAAAATCGTTTCGATGTCCATAGACGAAATCGGGCGCTTTTCCATTGCTCGTTGCAATCCTGCTTCGAGCTTTTCTCTGTTGTATGGTTGTCGCTTTCCGTCTCGCTTTACGACCATCAGAGGTTTTTCCTCTATATGCTCGTAACTTGTGAAACGCGAACCGCAAGAAAGACATTCACGCCGTCGTCTAACGCTCTCACCATTTGCCATTGAGCGAGATTCTATAACTTTGTCAGATGTACAGCCACAATAAGGACATCGCATAACTTTATAATACTGTATCGAAATTGCTTTTTCAAGAGGGATTTCTGCTTATAACTGCAAGAGCCGTCTTGTATGCCTTGTTCATTGAAAGCGAAATCAGCGCCGGAATAAGTTTTTTCATTTTTGAAAGTCCGTTTTTTCCTCCTCTGGCTTTCCATGCTTTGTTTAATTCGTTCCATGAAAGCAGGATTTCAGGGATAAACGTGAGCATGAGAGAAAGTGAATGTGAAAATTGAGGCTTTATGCTTTTCTTTTGCGAAAAAATGCTTCTGATTGCGATTTCAATGTCGCTTATTCCTCTTCTTATCTCAAGATTCGTTGTCGTGTGATAAAAAAGAGCCGCCGCTTGTATTGCGCAGATAAGCCTTATGATGATTCTTATCGTGATTTCATCAGGGATAAGAAAATCGCTCAGAACAAAGCTCTTGCCTTTGAAAAGCGAAAATACGTTTTCAAAAATGTGGACAAAATAAAGCGCCATGCTGTAAGCGAGAGTTGCCCTCTGTGCTTTTAGCTGCTTTTTAATCGACAGATTCGAAAGAAGCGAAAGTGCAAAAAGAAGCACAAAGAAAAAGATGCACGGGATTATATCAAGATTGAAAATTATGAATCCCGAAAGTGCCAACGCGATTATTTTTGCAGAGGGCGGAAGCTTTCGGAGCGTGTTTTTCAAACCCATAGCAAATCCTCGAACGAAGCGCTTTGCTTCAGGGGATTTCGTATTCCCCACGCTTCAAGATTTTCGTTCAGTGCGTCTTTGCTCTTGCCGTCAAAGACCTTTTCGCCTTCGAAAAGAACTATGAAATGCTCTGAAAGCGAAAGACATTTTTCAAGTTCATGCGTCAGAATGATTATCGTTTTTCGCTTTCGCATTAGCGCCATTATGAGCGCATTAACCTGCTTTACGCCTGTATAATCAAGATTTGCATAAGGCTCGTCAAAAATGATGATTTGCTTTTCCATCGCAAGAATCCCTGCAACCGCAAGGCGTCGTTTTTGACCGCCTGACAAAAAGCGAGCAGGAAAATCTGCTCGGTGCAAAAGACCTGTCTGCTCTAGTGCCTCTTTTGCTCTTTTTGCGACTTCTGCCTTTGGAAGCCCGATGTTTTCAGGACCGAAGGCGACATCTTCTAGTGCCGTCTCACCCAAAATTTGCGTATCGGCTTCCTGAAACACAAGCCCGACAGCGTTTCCCCTCTCATTTGCTTTTGTGCCGCTGATTTCGACACTTCCCTCGGTCGGCTCATCAAGTCCTGCGATAATCGACATCAAGACACTTTTTCCAGAACCGTTTGCGCCTCCGATTATCGTCACCGAGCCTTCTTCGAACTCGGCGCTTACGCCCTTTATTGCAGCAAAAGCGCCATTTTCTGTTTCAAAAGTTTTTTTTATGTTGTTGAGTGTGATTATCGCGCTCATTTCAAGTACCGTGCGGCAACAGGGCGCAAAAATAGCGACAAGGCAATTGTGGCGCACATTTTGATAAAATCACCGATTAAAAATGGCGCAACGTAGCCCGCAAAAATCGCGGCAAAGGACTTTCCTGTCTTTGACATCGCCCACGGAATTGCGGGAATATAAAGAATCACGAAGCCCGCGAGTGCCGCAAGAGCGATTTTGAAGGCATAAGTGATTGTAATTTTCTTATCCGAAAGACTTGGCTTACCTGCGATAATGCCAGCGACGAGCGCGCCCAAGAAATAGCCGTAATAAAAGCCGCCGACAGGGCTGAACAAAACTGCAAAGCCGCCTTTTCCGCCAGCAAAGACTGGAAGCCCGATTGTGCCTGCCATAATGAAAAGCCCGACTGCTGCCGCTCCCTGAATGCCACCAAGAACGCAACCTGAAAGAATGCAAATCATATTTTGCAATACAATTGATACTCCCAAAGGTCCTGCCGGAATAGAAATGAATGCTCCTGCCGCGATTAGAGCGGCAAAAAGCGCCGTGAACACTGATTGAACAGTTTTTTTGCTGTCAGCCATTTTGAATCCTCTGATTTGATTATATTGTAAACCTGTTTTGAAAATTATAAGGTTTACAATGAGAATATATTTTTATTTTCTGAAAGTCAAGATGAAGAGAACCTTTCCAAAAATGCCGTTCCCGATAGGGAATGCTCTGGATTTTAAAAAAGATAGCGAATTCCCGATTAGGAACGAGTCAGATTTTTAAAAAGTGGCGAATTCCCGATTGGGAACGAGTCGGATTTTAAAAAAGATAGCGAATTCCCGATTGGGAACGAACTGAATTGAAAAACGCAGTGCATTGTCGGGTGAGGAATGGTTAGATGTAGGATTTGATAGCGCATTTTCGGCTTTTGAAAATGATGAAAGCGGAAAAAAGAATTGCCAAGAATGCAAAAACATCTCCGAAAACGGCATACGCTGTCTTTTCCCGAGAAAAGATTGGGAGCGTTACGCACTCGGATTTTTCTTCAAAAAGAGGGAGAAGCTCCTTTATTTTTCCAGTCGGAAGAATCACTGCCGAGCAGCCTGAATTGGTTGCTCTGACCATCGTTTGCCTGAACTCGACTGACCTGAAAGTTGCAACTGCGAGGTGTTGCCATTCAGCGCTTTTTGTCATTGACCAAGAATCGTTCGTGATGTTGATAAACAGCTCGCTTCCGTCAAAAAACATTTTTCGGTGCAAGTCAGGGAAGGCGTCCTCAAAGCAAATCGGAATTGAAAATGTAACTGTATCGCTGTCGTTTTTTATCGGGAGCGAAAAAAGCTGCACTTTATTTCCCGGAAGCCAGCCTGCCGAGATGCGAAGTTGCGACTTCAAGAAGCGTGCGACATTCGCATTTTCTGAAAACGGAATGTACTCGCCGAACGGGACGAGGTGATTTTTTGCGTGGAAATTTTTTATTTCACCGTCAGCGCCGAATAAAAATGCGACGTTTGAATGACGGCGCGGGCGAACGTTTTTTGGCGTTACGGTCAGCGCTCCGCCAATAATGAACGGAATCGCTGTTTTTCTGATGTAGGGAAAAAGCGGATTTTCTTCAGGCACGTTTTCATAATAGATTTGCGCGTTGGGAAGCGCATGGTTCAAGACGCCCTCGCTCCAGACGATGATGTCGGGCTTTTTTCCCTGTGCTTCAAGCTCTTTGAGTGTTGTGTCTGTGAGCGCTTGGGAGCGGCGGATTCCGATTCTGTCGTCTTTTGAAATCCAAGGGTCAATGTTTTGTTGGACGATTACGGCAGAAAGCTCTTTTTCGATAGTGCGCTCTTTTGTGATTTGGATTCTTCCATAGAGCATTGCCAATGAAAAAAGCACAAAGAATGCCTTTGTCGCATTTTTTGTGCTTTTCGTAATTTTTTGTTTCTGCAATATTTCACCGACTATCGCTGAGAAAAAGGCAAACAAAAACGAGATGCCGTATGCACCCGTTATATCTGCGATTTGGATTAGATTTGTCCATGAGAATGCCGTCATTGAGAGCGTTCCCCATGGATATGCAAGAAACCCGAAATTACATTTCAGCCATTCCCACGATGTCCAGATGGTCGCAAAAAAAATAATTCTTAACGTTGCGCTGTTTTTTTGATGAGCGCTATCAAAAAGCTTTGAGCCTACATGAAAAAAAAGCCCGAAGAATCCCCCGATGATTGCAGTTCCAGCTGCGCTTGCTCCAAGCGTGAAAATCGCAAAATCACGATAAAACCCGAGCCAGAAACTTGAAAAGATGTGAAGTATGCCAGTTTGAATTGCAAAACAGAAAAAGGTCATCGTGTAAGACCTTGATTTATTTGCCGATATGTATAATGGCGCGAGGCAAATAAGCGATACAAGCGGGAAGCCTCGAAGAAAAATTTCGTTTGGAATTGCTGTTGTTTGAAGCAAACTTGAAAAAAAAGCGTAAAAAACTTGTAAAATCACAGCCATTATTGTATCATTTTATATAAATGGTTGTAAAAAAGCAACATAACGACAGTTTCTGATAAGATTAGGCAGGAAAGCCGTATGAGACAAGTTACAGAGGCGCATAAAAGCGAGTACGATTGTAAGCCTGATGCGATTGCCGTTTGTCCAGGTCGTTTTCATCTTGCTGGTGAGCATTCTTGGTTTTTCAAAGATAAAACACTTTCGATGTCTGTAGATTTACCTGTATTTATTGCAGTATCGACTCGAAGTGATGGCGCTTTGAAATTCTTTTTTCCGCAATTAAAAGAACGAAAAAAATCAAGCGTGGCAGCGATGAAATTTCGCCGTGAAGATAAATGGGCAAATGCAATAAAAGCCATAATATTTGGTTTTGAAGCGTGTGGAATAAAGTTTGGAGGATTAAACTTTACAGTTTGGTCTGATATATTGCCGTCTGCTGGTTTTGGAATCACAACGGCGATAAAAATTGCTTCTGCTGTAGCACTTTCTTCTATTTATGACGGCAATAGCAAAAAAATAAACGAGGATTTGGTTCTTCGTGTTGTTGAAATCGGTAATAGACAATTCTTACATTGCGGAAATTATATTGCTGATAACTATGCTGCGCTCTTTTCTTCCCCTAATTCATTGATTTTGACCGACCATGCAAAAATGTCGTTTGAGAACATTCCTTTTGATTTCCCTGAAAAAAAAATATTGCTTATTGATGCACGAGTTCCAAGAATAAGTGTTTGGAATGAAGATTCTTTGCGTCAGCCTGAAAATGCTCTTCTTTTGGGAGAATTAAAACAGCCGAAATCTTCTGTTCGTGGTGGCTGGATTTATGAAGAATCCAAGACAGAGATTAACGAAGTTCTTTCTGTTGTAGGTGAAGATACTCAGCGCAGACTTTTTTGCATAATGAAAGAGCATCAATGTGTTCTTGATGCAGCAGCAGCTCTCTCGAAACGAGATTTTGGTGCTTTTGCGCGTTGTGTAAACGAAAGCCACGAACTTATGAGAGATTTGTATGAAGCGTCTTGTCCTGAAATTGATTGGATAAATAAACGTGTTTGTGAAATGGCTCTTGTTCCTGATGTTCATCATCTGAGTGCATGTTGCCGTATTACAGGAAAAGGATTTGGTCGTTGTGCATATACGATTTTGAATTCTGAATGTGTCGATGAGTTTAATAAGAAACTTTTGGAGTATGAGCGAATATTTGGATTTAAAGCGCTTGTTTATACAGTTAAGCCGTCTGGCGGTGCATATATTTTAAAAAATTAAGATTGGAAAAGCTATGAGACTTTTATTGACGAATGATGACGGAATTGATGGAGAAGGGCTTTGGGCTCTTTATGATGCACTTTCAGCTGAGCATGAAGTTTGGGTTATTGCACCAGATAGCAACAGAAGTGCGGTGTCCAACGGTATTACACTTTCAAAAGATTTATGCGTAAAAAAAATAAAAGAGCATGTTTTTACATCTTCTGGACTTCCTGCGGATTGTGTTAGTACAGGTCTTTTGGCTAATATTGTTGAAGGCAAAATTGATATGGTACTTTCTGGGATAAATCGTGGTGCCAATCTTGGAACTGATATCATATATTCTGGGACGGCAGCTGCTGCTCGACAAGCTGCAATTTTTGGAGTTCCAGGGGTTGCTTTCAGTATAGAAAGTCCGAAGGAAGAGTATAGATACGAGGCTCTTGCAAAGTTTGCAAAACAAAACCTTCCGACTTTGAGAGGTCTTTATGTTGCAGGTGAGTTTTTAAATATAAATGCTCTTTCTGCAGATTCATATAAAGCCGTTCAATTTACAAGTGTTTCCGTCCGAAAATATAAAGACACTGTTAAAGTGTTTGCGGATGATTCTGGGATTTTGAGAAGTCGCTTTGTTGGCGGTTCTGTTACATCTCAAGGTACGGTTTGCAGTGATTTTCGTGCTGTTGAAAACGGGAATATTTCGATAACGCGTGTGCTTGCAGAGCCTGTTTCCGCAGATAATGAAATCAATGCGAAGTGGTTGCTTTGATTTTCCATTCTGGGATTATGGGGATAAAGATGGGTGGAAATAATGTTCTTTCAGAAGGAATTGCGCTATACGCGAAAGGAGATTATTCTGGAGCGCTTGCGTTTTTTCTTAGTTTGCCAGACGGCGTAAAAGCCGATGATATGGAACTTTCATATTACATCGGACTTTGTTATGCTCGCCTGTCTCGTTATGACGATGCTCTTTTGTATTTGGAGCAAGTTGTTACAGGCGATAAAGACGAAAGCCGTGTTTTGCAATGTCGTTTTATTCTTGCGCTTATTTATTGCCAAAGCTCAAGAAAGAGACTTGCGGACTTTGAATTAAAAAAACTTCTTGAAACGGGATACAAACCGTCTTCTGTTTATGCCGCTCTTGCTTATATTGCATGGGATAATAATCAGACCGATAAGAGTATAGAATATTATCAAAAGTCACTTGGAATAGACGAGAACAATCCGACTGCACTTAACGGACTTGGATTTGTGCTTGCATCAGAAAATCGTGATTTGGCGAAGGCTCTTTCATATTGCAAAAAGGCGTTAGAGATTATGCCAAAAAGTGCAGCTTGCCTTGATTCTGTTGGTTGGGTTTATTACAAACTTGGAATGATTGACGATGCTATAAAATATTTGAAACTGGCAATGGAAATTGATAGCGATAATAAAGAAATTATCAGCCATTATAGGCAAGTTTCTGCGCAGATTCAAGAAAAATAAAGGGTGGAGATATGAAAAAAATAGTTAGCAAAATTTTGTTTGCCTCTGCTTTTTCGTTACTTTCTGTTTCGTTTTTTAGCGCACAAGAAAGTGGTGAAGGAAAGCGATACTTTTTTGGAACAGAATCTTCTGCTATGACTGACAGTGATTCGATGGATATGTCTGGTTTTGCTGAAGAAGATTTTCGGCGTGGTGTTCAAGCGTATTATCGTGGAGCATTCAATGATTCTATCTTGCAGTTTGAGAAAGCATTGTCTTATCTTCCTGGGGAAAACCTTATTCTTGATTGGCTTGGAAAAGCATACTATCGAGCAGGTATAGAAGGCGAGGCTCTTAATCAGTGGCAATATGCGTCAGATTCTGGATATGGTGGACTTTTGCTAAAAAATCGCATCGAAATTGTTCGTGAGCGCAGAGTTACAGGTGCTGAGGACGAGAGTTCTCTAAAGTATACAGAAGCAGGAAGTTTTGAAGGAAAATCTGGCGAAAAACTTATTTTCAGCCAGCCGATATCTGTTTTACCGAATATTGATGGAACTGTTTGGGTTGTGGCTTACAGCAGCAATGAAATCCTAAAAATGGACGTAAACGGAACTGTTGTGACACGCTCAAGAGGTGCGTTGAACGGCTTTGACAGACCGATGGACATCATCAGAACAGAAAACGGAAAGTTGCTTGTTAGCGAATTCGCTGGAAACAGAATTTCTGTTTTTAACGAAAACGGTATTTTTGAAAAATCTTTTGGTGAAAAAGGTCGTGGTGTAGGGCAGTTCTTTGGTCCTCAATATTTGGCTCAAGATTCCTCTGGAAATATTTATGTAACAGATTTTGGAAATGCACGAGTTGTTGTTTTTGACTCAGAGGGAAACGGGCTTTTTAATTTTGGAACAAAAACTGACGATTTTGGAGGACTGAAAGGACCTACTGGAATAGCTGTTGTAAACGATGATGTCTTTGTTGCTGATTGTGTTACAGGCGCAATTTATCGCTTTGACCGCTCAGGAAATTATATCGGGATTTTGACACCAGAAAAAACATTCCTTCGACCTGAGACACTAAAAAAGTGGGGAGATTTCCTTATTGTTTCAGATTCAAACCGTGTGTACAGCGTTGATACACTGTCGGGTGCAGCATTTGAAAATGCAAGCACAGGAAATGCTCCAAGTCGAATAACGAGCGCGGTTCCTGATGTAAACGGCAATATACTCGTAACTGACATAAAAAGCAATGAAATATACGTTATGTCAAGAATGACAGAACTTGTTGGAGGTCTTTTTGTTCAAATCGAAAAAGTTGGCTCAGACGAGTTCCCGAAAGTTAAGCTTGAAGTCAAAGTTGAAAACAGAAATCGCCAGCCTGTCGTTGGTTTAAAAAGCGAAAACTTTTTCATAAGCGAAAACAAACATCCTGCTGCAGAACAAATGCTGACAGGCGTTTCATATGTTAATACAGGTGCTGATTTTACGCTTTTGATTGACCGCTCGATTGAAACAAATGAGAATGCAGAAGCCCTGAAAACAGCCGTGCACGAAATTTGTTCCACAATTCCTGCGGATTCAACACTTCGTATAGTCTCGGCAGGTGCAATTCCTGCAACTGAATACACTGGAAATGCTGCAAGCGCAAAGAACTTTGACCCTTATGGATTAAAAACGCCTGTGAGCCGTGAGTGTGCTCTTGACTTGGGAATAAGACTTTCTGCAAATGACCTTGTTAACGCACAGAAAAAGCGCGGAATTATTTTCTTGACTGCAGGAAGCACTGGGCAGAATGCTTTTTCAAAATACAGCCTTTCAGATTTGACTGCATTTTTGAACAATAACAGCATTTCGTTCAGTGTCGTAAATCTCACTCAGGGCGCTCTTGACCCAGCACTTTCGTATATCGCAGACAATACTCCTGGTCAAACTTATTATGTCTATCGCGCGAGCGGACTCAAGGACATTGCAAGCGATATCATAAATCTTCCGTCTGGACTTTACACATTGTCGTATACATCAGCCCTTGCGACAAATTTTGGACGCGATTTCCTTCCTGTTGAAGTTGAGGCATATTTGCTTAACAGAAGTGGAAGAGACGAAAGCGGATATTTTGCTCCATTGCAGTAAAATTAATAAACTTTACTTTTTTTCATAAATGCTGTATTATTTTTAGCGATACTAAAGATGATACAGCATTTTTTATGCGAGGAGAAACAATGGAAAAGACAATTGCCCTTATTCCTGGTGATGGAATCGGTCCTGACGTGGTTGCAGAAGCTGTAAACGTTCTTGACGCTGTTGCAAAGAAGTTTGGACACAAATGGAACTATACGAACGTTATTGCTGGAGGCGCGGCAATCGACAAGTTCGGAAAGCCTCTTCCAGAAGACCAACTCAAAATCTGTCTTGATTCAGATGCTGCTCTTCTTGGCGCTGTTGGTGGTCCAAAGTGGGACAACCTCGCTTCTGAGCTCCGCCCAGAAAAAGCTTTGCTCGGTCTTCGTGGCGGAATGAAAGTGTTTGCAAACCTCAGACCAGCTGTTATGTGGAAGCAGCTCAAAGACGCTTGTCCGCTCAAAGATGAAATCGTTGGCGATGGGCTTGATATCCTTATCGTGCGCGAACTTACAGGCGGAATCTACTTCGGTGAGCGCGGAACGAGCGCAGACGGAAATACTGCATGGGATACTGAAAAATATACACGCCCAGAAATTGAGCGCATTGTGAGAATGGGCTTTGAGTATGCTCAGAACCGCCTGAAGAGACTTTGCGTTGTTGACAAGGCTAATATTTTGAACTCAAGCCAGCTTTGGCGCAGAGTTGCGGAAGATGTGAAGAAGGATTATCCAGATGTAACGCTGTCTTATCTTTATATCGATAATGCTTCAATGCAGATGGTCAGAAATCCGCGTCAGTTCGATGTTATTGCGACTAGCAATATGTTCGGTGACATTTTGAGCGACGAGGCAAGCCAGATTACTGGTTCTATCGGTATGCTTGCTTCTGCGTCTTTGGGCGACGGAACAGGTCCTGGTCTTTATGAGCCAATCCACGGTTCAGCTCCTGACATTGCAGGAAAAGATTTGGCGAACCCTCTTGCCACGATTTTGTCTGCTGCAATGCTTTTGCGCTACAGTTTCAAGCTGGAAGATGAGGCGAAAGCTATTGAGAATGCTGTGAACGCTGTTCTTGATGACGGATACAGAACTGGCGATATTGCAGGAAGCCATCTTGCAGAGGTTAAGGCTGCTGGAAAGCTTGTTGGCACAAAGAAGATGGGAGAGCTTGTTGTTGAATATTTGAACAAGTAAGTTTTTCTCAACGTTAATTAGGCTCTTGGCTGGCTTTTGTGTTGCATGCTGGTCAAGAGCCTAATGTTTTTTACTATTCGTGCAATGATTTCAAAAAATCTGAGATAGAAGAAGCAAGAAAGACTGTTGTATCATTTTCATGTTTCCACAAGTAAATATCACCATCTTTCAAGACAAAATAATCTCCGCCTGAGTTTGAAGCGAAAGGAATCAACGTATTATCAGCAGAATCAAAAGGATAACTCTTAAAAATCGTTTCAATATCAGACTCGTTTAAAGACAGTAGCGTTTTAAATTCTTTGTCCTTTTCTGTATCTGTATCAAAATATCGCAAAGAAGGACGACCTTCGTTATATTTCAAAAGAATATCTTTCAAGTTAGTTAAAAACTCATCAAATCGTATCTTTCTAAAAATTTTTTGCTCGTTCATATTCATACAATATCAGTTTACACATCTAATGTCCCACCTTCAAAAAAGTGCAAAAATATTCTTTTGTGTTGTTTTAACCTATCAAGAATGAAATTGAGTTTGCTTTTAATGTGTGCTATACTTGCTTTAGGAGAGTAAATGCAACTATGAGCGAAAACCGCAAAGTCAAAGATAGCGTTTTTGTTGATTTGTTTGGCAAAGACGAAAGCGCGCCACAGAACTTTTTATCGCTGTACAATGCGCTTCACGGCACTCATCTCACGCTTGAAAACACAGAGATAAAACCCGAAATCCTCGACAGCGTGATGTATATGAGCTATGCAAACGACGTTGCAATGCAGATAAACGGCAAAATCGTCGTATTGATAGAACATCAGTCAACGATAAACAACAATATGCCACTTCGCTTGCTCGATTATGTTACGCGCATCTACGACAAGATTATTCCAAGCAGAGACAAGTTCAAGCGTATGCAGATAAAAATCCCGCGCCCAGAGTTTTATGTGTTGTACAACGGCACAGAGAAAACAGAGCCGTATTTTGAAGCGCGGCTATCAGAGGCATTTGAGAGCGAGGACAAAACACCGCCAGCCTTGGAACTTGTGGTAAAAGTATACAACATCAATACAGGAATCGGCGAAGATTTGCTCAAAAACTGCCAAGTCTTAAAGCAGTATTCAGAGCTGATTGATTTGATTCGGTACTCAAAAGACCATGCGGAAGAGCTTCAAACAGAAGAGCCATTTAAGTGGGCAATTAAGGAAGCAAAAAAGCGTGATATTTTGAGTAATTACTTAGAGCGAAAAGCCTCGGAGGTGATAAATATGTTCAATATGGAATATGACTACGACACAGACATCGCCGTACAACGCGAAGAAGCTATGCGCTTTGGTATGCAACAAGGTATGCAGCAGGGATTGCAACAAGGCATGCAACAGGCATATATTCAGACCGCAAAATCAATGCTTAGTGCAGGCTTGTCAGCTGATTTAGTAGCAAAATGTGTTAATATGCCTTTATCAGATGTCTATCGCCTCCAATAAGAGCGGAAAGCCTCGGAGGTGATAAATATGTTCAATATGGAATATGACTACGACACAGACATCGCCGTACAACGCGAAGAAGCTATGCGCTTTGGTATGCAACAAGGTATGCAGCAGGGATTGCAAAAAGGCATGCAACAGGCATATATTCAAACCGCAAAATCAATGCTTAGTGCAGGCTTATCAGCTGATTTTGTAGCAAAATGCGTTAATATGCCTTTATCGGATGTCTATCGCCTCCAATAAGAGCGGAAAGCCTCGGAGGTGATAAATATGTTCAATATGGTTATACGCGCCTTTCTTTGCTCGTGTATAACCATATTCGACTATGAATACGTCTTAAAAAACATTTGTTGCCTGCTCCTTCACTGCGTCAATAAGCTCTTTCGGCTCTAACACTTGCACACAACTTCTCTGTCCTAGCACAAAGAGCAAATAATCCGTTGCAATAACTATTTTGATACAATACAATAAAATTATGCTCGAAGTATATAAAACAACAAACAATTTTCCCAACTGCAAAAAGAAGTTTGCTTTCAGAAGCCGAAACCCACAGACAATAACACAAGACGAGTTTATAGACCTCATCGCAAACGCCAACACCACCATAACAAAGAGCGACACAATTGCCGTCTTCTCAGAAATGGAAAATCAATTCAACAAAGTCATAGCCTCAGGAAATGCCCTGAAACTCTTTATGGGAACATTTCGCGCAGGAGCTTCCGGCAGCGCAGAAAATGCCGAAGACACATTTTCGCCCAAGCCAAAAAAAGACAAGCGCACCCCAAAAAAAGACCATAAAATCTCTTTGCTTTTTGAGCCAGAAAAATCTATGACAAAACTTATATCTCAAATGAAATACAAGTTCTTAGGTCTCGTACAACTCTGCCATGCCTCAATCTACCATGTAAAACGCATCGGCTACCCAGAAAAAGACACCATCTCACCCTCTGACGTAATAGAAATCAAAGGCTCATTCATCAAAATTGACCCAAACGACAACGAACAAGGCGTATTTTTGAGCGCGTCCGGCTCCATAGAAGAATATCGCTTAAGCACCTATCTTCGCTGCTCCAGAGTCACAATCGACGCACAACTGCCAAAAGATATTCCTGCAGGCGATTATTTCGTCTTTGTAAAGACAAAATCTTTCGGCATCTCTAATTCACATCAAATCACCATCGAAGGCTGCAGCAACAGCTAAAAGCGCTATCATCACAGCTCACTCGCTGTTGCAAAGAATGTTTCAAGCCCTCTGATAGAACTTGTAAACGCTCTTTTTGCAAGTAGCAAACACACTGTTTCCAGATTGTAAAAAGACCATTTTCAAGTTGTAAATACACTGTTTACAAGATAGCTAAAAGCGAGTGCGAAGAGTTTTGTAACGGCTTGCGGCTTTGATTGAGGTGCTGTTGATTAGTGCTTGTAGCAAGCATAAAAAAAGACCAGTCGCTTGGACTGGTCTTATACACGATATTGGATTTGAACCAATGACTTCCACCGTGTGAAGGTGGCACTCTACCACTGAGTTAATCGTGCTTGAAATATGGCATTAGTATATAAAAATCGAATAATATTGTCAATGCTTTTGCCTTTTTTGGCTCATTTGTCAATTCAAAAAGCCTTTCTCAATGAGCCACAGCCGAAGGTCTTCGTTCCAGTGAGTTTTCTTCATAAAATCGCAGTCTGTCATTCCAAAACCGTGCCCGCCCTCATCGTAGGCTTTGAAAGCGACATCTGCTCCTTTTTCCGTGAGCGCCTTGAAAAGCCTCTCGCTGTTTTTAAACATCACAACATCGTCATCGCGGCAGGCAACAAGGTACACAGGCGGCATATCGTCTGAAACTTGCATCTCAAGCGAGAACAAATCCTTTTGCTCTTGAGTCGGCTTTTTCGTGTTCAAAAGCGACTTTCTTGACCAATGGTGATAAATGTCGTCCTGCATTGAGACGACAGGATAAATCGGTGCAATCCAGTCAGGCTTGAGCGAGACTTCGTGCGAAATCCCCATCTTTTCAAGCTCGTCGCATCTTTCGGCAAACTCCGCTGCCCACGTAACCAAGTGCCCGCCTGCGCTGTAGCCGATTAAGCCCACATTGTTCGCGTCAATGCCGTAAGCGCTTGCGTTCTCGCGCAGAAGCTGTATTGCGCGCTGAACGTCCTGCATCATCGAAGGATAATGCCGCCTCCAGACTGCGACCCTGTATTCAAGGACAAAAGCCTCAAATCCCAGCTCCGAAAACCATAGCGCAGATGTTCTTCCCTCGTTTTTGAGACCGAGATGATGATAACTTCCGCCAGGGCAAATGATTACGGCAGGCTTGTTTTCGCTGTCGCTTGCTTTTGAAGGATAATAGTGCAGATAAGCAATTTCGTGCTTCAAGCCCTTCATGCCTTGCCAAAGCTTGATTTTCTGGCTTTCTTTTGCAAAAAGAGGCAGAACGCCAAGAATAAAGATAGTGACTGCGAAAATTCTTTTGAGGCTTTTCATAAACTTTTGACCAAACGTTATTTTTTCTTGCTGAAAATGCGATAGTTAATCCACGGAAAAATCGGGTGGTCCTTTTCAACGCTCGTGAGCCATTCAGTGCTGACCGAGTTTGAGCCAAGCGAGTCGTAGACTGTCGAGAACGCTTCAATGTCGTTGTTGAAAGACTTTTCTGCAAACGCAAGTGAGCTCGAATCGTGAACAAGACTTGGCAAATCCCCTGACTGCGAAAGCAATATCTCGCGTGAAGCAAGGTTCAGCAACCTCGCCTTGATGCCCGTGTCATTCGGAAAACGCTCCGTCAAGTCAATCATTCGCAAGCTTGATGTTCTTGCATAAACGAGCATTCTGTCGTTCATGCTGTCGAGCATATCTTCGCCAAATCCAGAGCCTGATGCGGCGCATGGGAACAAATCAAGTCTTTGAAGTTTTATCTGCTCTGCAACAATTTGGCGCGCTGTCGAAAGCTCAATATCGCTTGCTGCGACTTTTCGGATTACGCTTTCAAGCCATGAAAATCCCTCGTGCCAGTTTTTTCCGATGTCGTTTGCATTTATCGTGCATACATCGATTGCGCTGTAATCCTCTGGAATCACATCTTTCAAAAGCTCTCGCGCTTTCGTGAGCTTTTCAACACGGGACGAAACGAACTCCTCTGCGTCAGCGTTTACCTGTGCCGCTGCCTTTTTTGTGTCGTAAAACTCCGATGAAGACGCATAATATTTGCAGCCCGTCTCAATTCGAGGCGCGTCTGCTTCAACGAGAGGCGACAACTCTTCAATCGGCAGTTCAAAGCCAACATCGTTTTCCTCATCACGGTATAAATGCGAACTCTTAAAGCGCTTAATGAGCGGCTTCACATCGTTGTCTGACGCGAGAACCGAAAGAAAACCGTCTGTTCTCACAGGCGAGAAAATGCCCGCCTGCGGTCGTTTTTGCGAGAACAAAACTGCGCGAGAATCAACAACAGTGTAATTGATATTGTATGAGCGAAGAACGCGGGCAAGAGGATTGCAATATCCCAAATACGGAAGCCAAAAACCGTCTGGCTGTGAGCCAAAGAAATGGCGGTGCGAAATCAAGCCCGCTTCAATTTGCGCATTGAGCGCTTCCGGAATGTCGGCAAAGTGCGGAAGAAAAGCGTGCGTCGCAGAAGTCGCCAAGAGTTCCACAAGCCCCATCTTTTCGTATTCGCGAAACTTTTCGAGCAACTTCATTGCGTAAACATCAGTATAATCAGAAAGGCTCTTGTTCGCGTCCGCAAGGCATTTTTCAGCTCTTTTTTTCAGTTCAAGATTTCCTGAGCAGCGCACAACTTCGCGTTCGGCGAATGCAATTCTGTCGGAAAGCCATTTTAGATAGCGTGTTTTTAGATATGCGTCAGAAAGAAGAGCGCAAAGTGTTGGTGAAATAACAATAGAGAGCTTAAAAGGAATGCTGTCAGCCCAAAGCGAGCCGAGCATATTCAAAAGCGGCACATAAGTTTCTGCGACCGACTGGAAAAAAGAAGCTTCCTCTGGCGAAAACGGGACGTCCTCTCCAGAAATCTTTGCGCTTTGCGAACCTTTCTCAGCGCGCAACTTAAAAGAGTCGCACTGCTTGAAATAACATTCGTGAGCGACGAGCATCAAAATCAGATTTTTCTTGGACATTTTCTTCCCCAAATTTTTTGAAGTGTTTTTTCAAAATTTTTCTGTTAAAACTCAAGAGAACGATTGCCTGTGATTCACGTAATGCTCTTTGAGCATACTTTCCATTCCGGAAAGCTTTAGAATCTCAGGAATCCCCGTGTCGCGCCCAGGCTGAACGCTTGTGATTTCCTCACAGCCGCGCGGAAGCGAAACATATCGCGTTGAAGCAATAAGGAGCGTCTCAATGCTTGACTGCATAATCAAATCGATTTTCATCAGCGATTTTCCCGCCGGAATCAAAATGTATTGCTTTTTGTCAAAAATCTTTATGCCCACATCGAACGACTCTATTGGAGGAGTGTCTTCAGATTCAAAAAACGAAACACGAAGCGAAAGCAAAGCGTTGTTTTCTTTTGCATATTCAATATCAGCTATTTTCAAATCCCAATAAACAAACGCCCAGACAGGATTTCTAAGAACAACATCAATCATCGTGATGTTGTATGATTCTGGAAGCGAAAAAGACTGAGTCTCTCCCTCCAAAATCTGAATCTCCTCGTTTTCATCTCCTTCGAGTTCTGCTGCAGCGTCCAACAGTTCCCCAATGATAAAATTGCGATCCAAATCATCTGGAATATCAATATTGAGGGAGTTTGCAAGCGAGAGCAAATCCTGAGATGATAACGTTTGTAAATGAGAAAGAGTCAAATCAGAACTATCAGCCATAGTGCTCTAATATTCCCTTGAAAAAAGAAATGTGTCAAGTATCTCAATTTTTCGGATTTATTCAATTGTTAACTATTTAATAAATAAAAAGGTTGATAATTGACATTTGCTTTGCAAAAATCATAAAATGCCAACAGGAAATCTGCCTCTTTGAGCGGCAGATGAGGAGAAAATTATGGATTTGAAAGCATTAGCAAAAGAAATCATCAATGGAAAAAGACTAAAAAGGGGAGACGACCTTTCGTTTTTTGAAAACTGCGACCTCGAAAGCCTTTGCGAAGGCGCAAACGAAATCAGAAAAGCGCTTTTTGGAAACAAAGCAGATTTATGCACGATTGTGAACGCCAAAAGCGGCGCTTGCGGCGAGAATTGCGCATATTGCGCCCAGAGCGCCCATCACAAAACCGCGTGCGAAGTCTACGGCTTTTTGGGCGAAGAGAAAATCACGAGCGAAGCGCTTTCGAATTACAGCGAAGGCGTTGACAGATTCGCCCTCGTCACCGCGGGAAAATCACTTTGTGGCGCTGATTTTGAAAAAGCGCTCATGACATTCCGCCACATTCACGAAAAATGCCCGACATTGCGCCTTTGCGCTTCCTTCGGCTTTATGACCTCCGAGCAGTTTGCGCTCCTCAAAGAAGCGGGCGTCTCGCGCTATCACGACAACATCGAAACATCAAGGCAATTTTTCAAAAGCATTTGCACGACGCACACGTTCGACGAGAAAATCAGCGCCATAAAAGCCGCTCTTTCAGCAGGTCTTGAAGTCTGCTCAGGCGGAATCATCGGGCTTGGCGAGAGTTTTTCAGACAGAATCGACATGGCGCTCACGCTTTCGGAACTCGGCATCCGCTCAATTCCGATAAACGCTCTTATGGCGATAAAAGGCACGCCGCTCGAAAACCAAAAGCCGCTTTCTGACGAGGAAATCAGAAGAGCAATCGCGACTTTCCGCTACATAAATCCTGAGGCGGACATCAGGCTTGCTGGCGGCAGAAAGCTGATGAAGGACAACGGGCGCGCGGCGTTTTTGGGAGGAGCGAGCGCCACAATCACGGGCAATATGCTCACGACGAGCGGCTCAACGATAAAAAGCGACCGCGAGATGCTCAAATCAATGCGCTTTGAAGTGATAGACGCCTAAAGACAAGCGCGCGGAAAGAGAATATTGTCATGCTGAACTCGTTTTCTTCCTCTGCCTTTTTTGAATGCAATAGTTTCCTTTTCGTTTATTGAGCGAAGTCGAAATAAAAATTGTATACGCTTCTTTCAATAGAAAAATCTTGTCGTATACAATATGTAAATTTGCAAAAAACACTCAAAGTCGGGCCATATACAATATGTATATTGCTCGCCCAGAGCAAAAGTGAGCCGTATACAATGTGTACACGGCTCAAAAATTCTACAAATCAGAACGTATACAATTTTTCACGACTCAACTTTTTCGCCCTGAAAGCCATTTTGAAAGCGTTTTTGCAAGCGCGTTCAAGTCCAGAGGCTTGGCGATATGCGCGTTCATTCCCGCGTGCAGCGCTGATTGCACGTCGTCGGCGAAGGCGTTTGCGGTCATGGCGATTATCGGCACTGTCTTGCAGTATTTGTGCGAAAGGTGTCGGATTGACCTTGCGGCGTCGTAGCCGTTCATTTTCGGCATTTGAATGTCCATAAAAATGATGTCGAAATAGCCGTCTTTTTCTTCTTTGACTTTCTCGACGGCTTCTGTTCCGTCGGCTGCCCAAATGACTGTCATTCCTGTCATTTTGAGGATTTCCGTGGCGATTTCGGCGTTTAGCTCGTTGTCCTCGACAAGAAGAACGGTGATTCCGGAAAAATCCATTTCGGAAAACGGCGCGAGCGGGGAGGCGTCGCTTTCTCGCTCGCTGTGCTTGAAAATCGTGTCTAGCAACTTGATGAGCCTTGAGCGGAAAAGCGGGCGCGAAAGAAAATCGCTGATTCCGTTTTCGCGCGCTTCTTGCTCGAAGTCGGTCCAATCGTGCGCGCTTACGGCGACAATCGGCGTCTCGCTTCCGACTTTTTCTCGGATTGTCCTTGAAAGCGAAAGCGCGTCATCGCCTTCCATGTCGTAATCGATGAAGACCGCCTGATAATCGCTTTCTTCAAGTTGCATGAGCGCTTCTCTCTTTCCTCTCGTGCAAGTTCTGTCGAGTCCGATTCCGTCAAGAACTGCGCAGACGCTCGTCATTCGCTCAGGCTCTGTTGAGAGCGAGAGGACTTTTACGCCTTTGAAGCGGCTCAAATCTTCTTCGCTTGAGTCTTGCGTCTTCAAAAAAACTGCCGCTGTGAATGTCGAGCCTTTTCCGATTTCGCTCTTTACGGTGATGTCTCCTCCCATCATTCGCGCGATTGCTCTTGAAATCGGCAATCCCAGCCCTGTTCCCTGTATTTTTGAGACTTGCTCGTTTTGGGAGCGGACGAACGGGTCAAAAAGATGCGCCATGTATTCTTCCGAGATTCCCATTCCGTTGTCCTCGAATGAGAACTCGAACGATGACAGATTCTTTTTTTCCGCAAGCTCAGGCGTTTCTGTTATCGTGAGCTTGATTTTGCCGCCGTCTGGAGTGTATTTTATGGCGTTGCTCAGGATATTCGTGAAAATCTGCTGGATTCTGAGCGAGTCGCCGATGACGTTCTCGTGAATGAGATTTTTTATCTCGACGCAGATTTCGTGCGAATGCGCTTTTATCTGCGGTCGCATCATTGTCAGAAGGTTTTCGGTGAGGTCTGAGAGATTCAGCTTTTCTTCCATCAAGTCCATTTTGCCGCTTTCGATTTTGCTCATGTCGAGGATTTCGTTTATGAGCGAAAGAAGGTGCTTGCTTGCGATATTGATTTTGTTCAGGCAGTCCTGAACTCTCTCCTTTTCGAGCAAATGCGACTCTGCTATCGCTGTCATTCCGATAATCGCGTTCATCGGCGTTCTTATGTCGTGGCTCATGTTTGCAAGAAAATCGCTTTTCGCTCTGTTCGCCGCGTCTGCTGCGCGGAAGGCGTCTTTTAGGGCGTTCTGGATTTTCACTTGCTGCTCGTGCTGCTCGGTTATGTCCGTAAAGCCGATGACGATTTTCATGTTTCCGGGAATGTCGGAAAGCTTTGTCGCCTTTATCCTGTAATACCTTATTTCCCCGTCCTTGACGTTCTTGTATTCATATGTCTCGAATATCTTTCCGCTGAGCGTTTTCACGAGGTTTTCCGTGCAAAACCGCTCATAGAGCTCATCTCGGTTTATTTCAGCGACGAACTTGGACGAATAGACTTTCAGAAGAGCGTTCCACAAAATATCTGCGTCAAGAAGATACTTGAACTCTTTTTTATAGCGATAATCAAGACGGTACGGGCTTACGAATCCAGTTTCGGTGTCAAGGCTGTAGACCGAAGTGTATTCGCTGCTGAGCGCCTGAATGATTGCGATATGCTCGTTGAATTCCTTTTGCCGTGCGATTTCGAGGTCAACTTCGTCGTCGATGTTCTTGAACGCGGCAACAAAATGCACGCTTTTTTCTGCCGCCTTGACGAACTGGCAGCGATAATATTTCGTGCCGTCATCGCGGTTGACGCGATACGAAAACGAATACTGCTGCTTTTCGCTAAGTATTTTTCTAACGCTGTCGAGTGTCGCAATCGATTCGAAAAGCGGCTTGTCGTCCTCATAAACTTCGTTTTTCACATAAAGCGCAATACATTCCTCGTATTTTCCAAGCTGGAAAAGAGACCCGTATTTTTCGCTTATGATGTTGCTCAGACGGTATACTTTGACGTTTCCTGTCTCGATGTTGACCGTGTAAATGTTCTGGTATGTCGAGCTCAAGGCACGGATAAGAAGCTGCTGTGCCTCAATAAAAGATTTTTCCTCTGAAATGTCTTTGCACAAAAAAAGCGCTTTTGTCGGGTTTCCGTTGCTGTCCGTCTCTGAGACGATGAATGTTGCCCTGCAATATCCTTTCAGGCGGCTAAAATATTCTTTTTCGAGCGACTTTAAGTTCCCCATTCTTTTTGAAAGCGTGCTCAAATCGCAAAACTCGCGCATTGATTCCCTGTTTGACTCCGCGACAATGTTGTCGATGAAGTTGTTGATTGCGCCCTCAAGGTCAGGCGCTTCAACAAGGTCTGAGCGCACCCCCGGCTTTGCGTTAAGACATATATACGTCTTTTTCACCAAATCAAGGTAATAAGTGATGAAATAGATTTCTCCAAGCCCGTTTATAATTGAGTCTTGGCGGAGCTTTGTGGACACATATTCGTTTTTGCTTTCCGAAATGATTTCGTCCGCAAGCTGCTCGCGGTTTACTCTGTCGGTTATGTCTTCCATAAAGCCAAGCACGACGGAAGGCTTTCCGTCCGCGCCACATTCTGAGACGATGAATGACGTCTTGTAAATTATGTTGCTGTCTTTTACTTTTATTACGCTTGTTAATTGCTGGACGTTTTCTTCTATCCGCATGAAGATTCGGGAAATATCATCACGAAAATCTTCGCTCAAATCGTTCAAAAACTCTGTCGGCATATTTGCGTAATGCTTTTTCAGTGCGCAAAGCTGGACGGCTGAATCAGAAACAATCATGAACTTTTCTTTTGGAAAATATTTGAATGTGTAAGATTCGCTTTTTTTGTCTGATAAACTTTCCATATTCAACGATTTTATCACGAAATAACGAATTATCAATCTTTTTCGTTCAAGTTTTGCTGTCCGCTTTTGAAACTTTCACACAAAAGACAAAATGCAGATGCTGAAACGAGTTCAGCATGACACATTGCTGTTTGATTTTTCAAGTTTTGCCCTTGATGAAAATGTTTTATTGAATATTTTTTCTCAATAATCATTTTCTTTTTCTCTAAAAGCATTTTCTTTTATTCAAAAATCACTTTCTTTTATTCAAAAATCACATGCTTTTGCTCCATAATCATTTGCTTTTGCTCTGTAATCACTTTCTTTTGTTCCATAATCATTTGCTTTTGCGCCAAAATCACTTGATTGTTTTGTGTCGGCTGAAGTGGCGGAGAAAATTTGAGAAGATTTAGAGGGCAAAAGAAACACTGAAGGCTTGGGCGCTAAATCTGTGTTGACTTACAACGAATATATCTGCATAATTTTAACTGCTGTGTTATTACGCGCTGGACGCTGTAATATCAAAAAGGGGATTACTTTGGAAAAAACAGGGAACACTAAAAAGAAGATTTCTATTCTTGATTCGACTTTGAGAGATGGCGCGCAAGGCGAGGGCATCAGTTATTCTGTTCAGGACAAAATCAACATTGTGAAGGCTTTGGACGAGCTTGGGGTGGCTTTTATCGAGGCGGGAAACCCGGGAAGCAACCCGAAAGATATGGAGTTCTTCCAGCAGGCAAAGAAACTTGAGCTGAAAACTGCCAAACTTGTCGCATTCGGCTCGACTCGCCGAAAGGATTCTTCTTGCGCTGAGGACGCGAATCTTCAAAGTCTTTTGAGCGCTGAGACTGAAAACGTGGTTATTTTCGGAAAATCGTGGGATTTTCAAGTAACGGATATTCTTCACGCTTCGCTCGACGAAAATCTTGAGATGATTCGCGATACTGTGAGCTATCTTTGCAAGCACAACCGCAATGTCATCTATGACGCCGAGCATTTTTTTACGGGCTACAAAGAGAACGCTGAATATGCGATGAAGACGCTTCAGGCTGCTGTTGAAGGCGGTGCGAGTGTGCTTTGTCTTTGTGAGACGAAGGGCGGCGCGATGTATGCGGACGTTCAAAAGGCGACTGATGAGGTTGTCAAGGCGTTCGGAAAGGCTTGCACTGTCGGCATTCACACTCACAACGACTGCGGGCTTGCTGTTGCGAACTCGATGGTTGCAGTTGAGGCGGGCGCGACTCACGTTCAGGGCACTTTGCTTGGCTTTGGAGAGCGAACGGGAAACGCGAATCTTTCGACGATTATCGCGAACTTGCAGCTCAAAATGGGCTATGAGTGTATCGCTGAGGACAAAATCAAGGAGCTCACTCCGATTGCGCGGCGTGTTGCCGAAATCACGAATATGGCGATTGAGCCAGGAATGCCTTATGTCGGTCCTTCTGCGTTCGCTCACAAAGCGGGCATGCACATCGACGCTGTCCTGAAAAATCCAGCCGCCTACGAGCATATCACGCCTGAGAGCGTCGGAAACAGCCGTGTGTTCTTGATGAGCGAGGTTGCGGGGCGCAGCATGATTATTGAGAAAATCAGCAAGTTTGACCCGACAATCACGAAGAACAGCCCGATTGTTGCAAATATCGTGAAGAAGGTGAAAGACCTTGAGCATATGGGCTATCAGTTCGAGGGCGCGGACGCGAGCTTTGAGCTTTTGGTGAGAAAATCAATCGGAAAGTATCAGCCTTTCTTCAATCTTCATTATTATCGAACGAGCGGCGAAATGCCTCGTATCGAAAACGCTCTTGCGTCTTTCGCTCAGCTCAAGCTTGAGGTGGACGGACAAATCGAGATTACGGCGGGGGAAGGAGACGGTCCTGTCAACGCTCTTGATAAGGCATTGCGAAAGGCTCTTGAGCATTTCTATCCGAATGTGTCGCAGATTCGCCTTACGGATTACAAAGTCCGTGTCCTTGACGGAAAGAGCGCAACTGCAAGCCGTGTCCGCGTTCTTATCGAAAGCTCTGACGGTGTTGACCACTGGGCGACAATGGGTGTTTCAAGCGACGTTATGGAAGCAAGTTATTTGGCTTTGGTCGACAGCTTTGAATACAAGCTCATCAAGGATGTCGAAAAGAAGTTTAAGCACCTTATGTAAGAGTTTTTGACTTGCAAATTAAAAATGTATCTAAACACTTCTTTTGCGACTGCCGATAGTAAAAAACGAGAGTGTGATGTTGTACTCAAGGGGATTGTAGTATGGTAAGCGTTACGCGTCTCGACGGTAAAGTTTATTGGATAAACCCGCATCAGATCGAAAGTATGGAAGAAAATCCAGATTTGACGTTGTCGATGCTTTCTGGCAAAAAGATTGTTGTTCGCGACAAGCCTGAGGAAGTGGTTGAGAAGATAATCGAATATCGGAGACGGATAGGAATATACAAAAACGAGACTTGATTATTTTGGAAAATACTTTTCTTTCTGATTTTTTTGAGTTTGAAACGTCTTTTGAGTTTGTAAAAGGTAAGGGAGATATATAAATGGATATAGCTACAATAATCGGTATAGTCGGCGGTACGGTTGCTATCGGTCTTGGTGTTGTTACGTCTGGTGGTTCAGTCGGTGGTATTATCGATATTCCGTCTGTTCTCGTTACTGTCGGTGGTTCTTATTCTGCTTTGTTTATTGTTGCTTCATTAAAACAAGCGCTTGGTCTTTTTGGCGTTATGGGACGTGCTTTCAAAACGTTTGATTACAATGAGCGAGATTTGATTCAAAAGATGGTTACGCTTGCTGAAAAGGCTAGACGTGAGGGTATTCTTGCTCTTGAAGAAGGTCTTGAAGACCTCGATAGTCCCTTTTTGAAAAATGGTTTGCGACTGATAGTCGATGGTACTGATGGCGCAGTTGTCCGTTCAATTATGGAAAGCGAGATGAATAACGTTGAAGCTCGCCATATGTCTTGGATTGGAGTTATTAACGCTTGGGCTGGTTATGGTCCTGGTTTTGGTATGTTGGGAACAGTTATTGGTTTGATTGGTATGTTGAACAACTTGGAAGATAAAAGCTCCCTTGGTCCTAACATGGCTGTTGCTTTGATTACAACGTTGTATGGTTCTATGCTTGCTAACTGGCTTGTTGCTCCTTTTGCAAATAAGCTTTCATCTCAGAATGCCAAAGAAATGTCAGTTATGGAAATGTCTATAGAAGGTGTTCTTTCTATTCAGGCTGGTGATAACCCGCGTATTTTGGCGCTCAAGTTGTTGTCGTATCTTGATCCGAAAACACGTAAAGTTGTTGAAGGTGACGTTCTTAAAGACTAAAGCAGTTTATAGGAAAGGAAAATGGGTAAGAAATCAAAAGAGCCTGAGAAACCGTCAACCGCGTGGCAAGGTACTTATGGTGATATGATTACACTTATGCTTTGCTTCTTCGTTATGTTGTATGATCCGTCCGAAACGGATTCTGCACAGATGGCGGCGTTGCAGGCATCTCTTTCAAATGATAATCCTGGTGGTGGTGTTTCTCTTAGTGCGGGAAGTCTTGCTGATTTGGGAAATACTATAAGTACTTTGCCTTCTATTGAAAAAGGTAAAAGTATGGGATTGGCAAAAAAGAAGGCTGTGAGTCTTTTTGCACCAGATGTAAAAAGTAATAAGATTACAATAACGAGTGATGAAAGAGGTCTTATTATTACTCTTGCGTCTGACAGTTTTTTTGAGCGTGGAAGTGCTGAGCTTAATATTGAGGAAACTCGTGAGACTCTTTTGCGATTGTCTCAGTTTTTGAAATCAGAGGAAGTTTCTGGGCGAAAGTTTAGAATTGAGGGACATACTGATAATTCTCCTGTGTTGTTTGATTCAAAGTTTGCTAGTAACTGGGAACTTTCTGCTACACGTTCGGCAAATGTTTTGCATTATTTGTCGGATTTTGGAGTTGATGAAAATCAATTTTCAATAGCGGGATATGCAGATACTCAACCTAAATTCTCTAATGACACAGAGGAAGGTAGAGCGTATAATCGCCGTGTTGATTTGATTATTTTGGATGAAGGCCATTTTTAATGGTAAAAATAAAATTTGATTATTGCGAGATATGGAGGAATGAATATGGCAGATAAAGATGATGCAGGAATCGCAGAAGATGATGTTGGTGGTGATGGTGGCGCACCAAAGAAGGCTGGCGGTATTGCAGCTCTTTTGCCAGGGCTTTTGAAATGGATTGCTATTGGTCTTGGTTCAATAATTCTCATTGTTACAGTTGTTGTTGTAACTGTAAATATCATGGGAAATAATAAGCCTCAAGCAACAGGAATCCCTGTTAGTCAAGAATATTCTCGAAAGAAAGAAGTTCTTGACTGGTATTCAAGTCTTGACCAGATTCGTACAAAGACAAGTGATAATAATCCTGCAAGTGTTGTTGTTCAGGTTTCTCTTGGCTACAAAAAAGATGACAAGCAAGCGTCTACTGAAATTTCTCAGCGTTTGATTGAGATTAAGGCTTTTTTGAGACAATATTTCTCAGAAAGAACTAAAGAAGAGTTAAAGCCTCAGAATGAAGATATTCTTCGTCAGCAGATTCGAGACCGTATTAACGACGATATTCTTAGTGATAGTAAGATTCGCAATGTTCAGTTTACGACATTGGATGTAGTTGAGCAATAAAAACGAGGAAGGTTTTTCATGACCGAAGTTCTGTCACAAGATGAAATTGACCAGCTGCTCCAAGCTATAAATTCTGGAGACCAGGATACAAACGCCTCATTTAAGCCTGTGAGCGATACGCGTAAAATCAAAATTTACGATTTTAAGCGTCCTGATAAATTTTCAAAGGAACAGATAAGAACTGTCTCTATTATGCACGAGACGTTTGCTCGTTTGACGACAACGAGCCTTTCAGCGCAATTGCGCTCTTTGGTTCATGTTCACGTAGCTTCTGTTGACCAGTTGACATATGAAGAATTTATTCGCTCTATTCCAACTCCGACAACTCTTGCTGTCGTAAATATGGATCCTTTGAAAGGTAATGCGGTTTTGGAAATCGACCCTTCTATTACTTTCAGCATAATAGATCGTTTGTTTGGTGGTAATGGACAAGGTCCTAAAGTTATACGAGAACTTACTGATATTGAAACTTCAGTAATGGACGGAATTATTGTAAGAATACTTGCGAATATGCGAGAAGCGTGGACTCAAGTTATCGATTTGCGTCCGCGATTAGGACAGATTGAGACAAATCCTCAGTTTGCACAAATTGTTCCGCCATCAGAGATGGTTGTTTTGGTAACACTTGAAACTAAAGTTGGTGATGAGGAAGGTATGATGAATTTCTGTATTCCTTACCTTACTATTGAGCCAATTATTTCCAAGTTGTCATCACAGTTCTGGTTTTCATCTGTTAGACGTAGTTCTACAACACAATATCTTGGAACTCTTAAAGAGAAGCTTTCTGATGTTGATATGGACATTGTTGCTGAAATTGGTTCTACTAATTTGCCAATTCGCGATGTTCTTGGACTTCAAGTTGGTGATATTGTTAGACTTCCAAATGTCAGAGTAGGCGACCCTTTAACTTTAAGTGTTGGTAGTAAGAAAAAATTTTATTGCCAGCCTGGTGTTGTGGGCAAAAAAATGGCTGTACAAGTCATTGGAAAGGTAAAACAAGCCGAAGAAGAAGATATAGAAGATTTGGCTGATGAAGATGATGAATCGATATAATGGGTGAAAGGAGATAAAAATGAGCGATGGAGTAATTTCTCAAGACGAAATAGATGCTCTTTTGTCAAGTGTTGACGGCGGATTAGGCGGTCTTGGAGGCGGTGGCGCTTCTGGAGGTGGTTCTGCTAGTATTGATACTGCAACTCTGCAAAAATTTGCAGATAAGATGAAAGATAAATTCGTTGCAACATTTAATGGAACTACAGGTAAGGAGGTTTTCTCTGCTGGAGCTCCAACTGTAGAGGCTGTTGCGCGAGACCAACTTCTTGCAAAAATTCCAGAAGATGTTGTTGCTGTTATGGCAGATTATAAAACAGCTCTTACAGGTGACCATCTTTTTATTTTTGCACCAGAGTTTGTTCAAAAGATAGGGAATCTTGTTGATGCTTCTATGGATGAAGCAATGGTTTACGAGGTTGTAAAAGAAATTGTCGGCGGGCATAGTGGTTCTGAAATTTCTGACCTTTGTGCTGGCGGAAAACTTTCTGGTCTCGAAACGATTCCTCCAGAAATCAGTAAGCAGCCAAAAGCTGCTGTAAGAATGCCAGAAGGTACATTTGCTTTATTCTCATATCCATTGACAGTTGAAGGTGAGCAGTTTACTATGTGGGAAGCTGTTTCATCTGGCGTTGCTTCAGGAATGACAAAATCCTTGAATGGTGGTGCTGCACCTGCTGGTGGCGCTGCTTTTGCTCAGCCTCAGGGCGCGGCACAAGCAATGATGGGCGGAATGAATATGGGAATGGGTATGCAGTCTGTTCCAATGGGGGGAGTTAATATGGGAATGGGACAAATGGCAGCTCCTATGCCTGGTATAGGATATCCAAATGTTCAATCTGTTCAGTTTCAAAATTTAAATGGTGGTGCTGTTTCTTCTGAGCAGGGAAATATCAGTCTCATTATGGATGTATCCATGGAGATGACTGTTGAGCTTGGTCGAACTAAAAAACAGATTAAAGATATTCTTGGAATGGGCGAGGGAACAATCATCGAACTCGATAAACTTGCTGGTGAGCCTGTTGATATTCTTGTAAATCACAAGCCAATTGCAAAAGGCGAAGTTGTTGTTATCGATGAAAACTTTGGTGTTCGTGTTACTGAGATTCTTTCTCCTGCCGAACGCGTTAGTGACTTGCGTTAATTTTAATTTATGATTCATAGAAGCCGGCCTTTTAGCTGGCTTTTATGTGTTTTGGGTGGGGGAATAAAAAACGTTTACTCTTAAGAGTTTTTTTTCTGTAATTTTTTTTGTTTCTGCATTTTTCATACATTCACAAGTTTTTTCACAAGAAGCACAACAGTCTGCTTTATCAGATGAGGAATCGATTGTACTTTCTGATAGTTCTATGTCTGAGAATGATAATATTGATGTTGTAACTACTGCTTCTGGCATTGGTGATTTTGTAAAAATGCTTTTGGTACTTATTGTAGTTATTGCAATTATTTGTGCAATTTTTGCTTTAATGCGAAAAACAATGAGTCCTGGAAATGATAATGATCCATTTTTGCGAAAAGTTTCGTCTGTAACTTTGTCACCAGGAAAATCTGTGCAGGTTATAACTTTAATCGATAAGGCTTATCTGGTTGGAGTTTCTGAAAATGCTGTCAACTTGATTGGGCAAGTTGATGATAAAGAACTCATAGATGCAATGAACGTTTATGCAGATAAAAATGCTAGACAAAAAAAGCCTCGTAATTTTGGAGAGGTTCTTTCTTTGTTTATGCCTGGTGGATTCAAAATGAAAGATGCTATGCGTGCAGATAACGTCGGTAGTGCTTATGGCGACCTTGCAGATAATGCACAAGATATGTTTAGAAAGCAAAGTGAGCGTCTCAACGGGGATTCTGGGGACGAGGAAAAATGAAGCATCGATTTTTTTTGTTAATTATGTTCTCGTTAGTTTTAGGTGGACAAATTTTGAGTGCTCAGTCGTTTCCTGAAGGTTCTGCTTCTGGCCGTACTGAAATGGGACGAGATATTCATTCTCTTAATGTTCCTAATATTGATATCAATATAACACAGCCTCAAACAGGAAAAGAAGTTGCGTTTTCTGTTCAAATTTTACTTCTTTTGACGATTTTGACGCTCGCGCCAAGTATTTTGCTTCTTGTAACTTGTTTTTTGCGTTTTTCGATTGTATTGGACTTTATAAAACGAGCACTTTCTTTGCAACAGGTTCCTCCAACTGCGGTTCTTAATGGTATTGCATTTTTTATGACAATATTTGTTATGTGGCCGACATTTAGACAGGTTTATGATAATGCTTATAAGCCTCTTTCTGATGGGCAAATAGGAATAGAAGAGGCATATTCAAAAGCAGAAGCACCTATAAGACTTTTTATGTATAAGCAGATGGATAAAGACCCTAGTTATATTCGTCTTTGTATGTCAATGGCACAACTTGATAAGCCTCAAACTCTTTCAGATGTGCCAACGTATTGTCTTGTGCCTGCGTTTATTTTGCATGAATTAACAGTTGCTTTTAAAATAGGAGTTTTGCTTTATATACCGTTTATTATAATCGATATGGTTGTAGCAAGTATTCTTATGAGTATGGGTATGATGATGTTGCCACCTGTTCAGATTTCAATGCCTTTCAAATTAATGCTGTTTGTTTTGGTTGATGGTTGGGGGCTTTTGACGCGAGAATTATTTTTGTCAGTCGCGAGGTAAATAAATGTCTATAGAAATGATTGTTTTTCTAATGCGAAGTGGAATTCAAGAGGTTTTTACTCTTGTTTCTCCAGTTCTTGGAGCAGCTCTTATTGTAGGACTCATTGTAGCAATTTTTCAGGCAACGACTTCTATTCAAGAAGCAACTTTAACTTTTTTACCAAAGCTTTTGACAATTTTGCTTGTTCTTGCACTTCTAGGAGGCTGGATGTTTTCATCTGCTCGAATTTATACATTGCATTTGTTTAGTATGATTCCAAATCTTGCTCGCTAGTCTTTTATTGGGGAGATTTGTCTGATTGCTTGATTCTATTGTTAAGCAAGCGCCTTTTTTTCTATTGGTTGCAGTAAGGTGTTTTGCTCTGATAATGATACTTCCTCTTTTTGCTATGCGTGGTACGGTTCCAAGAATGGTAAAAGTTGCTTTAGCAGGTTATTTTGCGTATCTTGTTTTTCCCTCTCTTTCCGCGCAAACTTCTTTTTTTGCAAAATCATATAATTTGTATTTTGATTATGATGGTTCTTTTACCCTTGAATATATAATGCTTCTTGTTGGAGAAGGTCTCATTGGTATTATAATGGGGCTTTATGTATCAATGATATTTGCTGCATTTAGTACTGCTGGTCAATTTTTTGCATTTCAAATGGGATTCAGTGCTTCAGAGGTTTACGATGCTTTGTCTCAAGTAGAAAATCCTCTTATGGGGCAGTATTTTAATTTGATAGGAATGTTGATTTTTTTGCAGAATCATTGGTTTCAGATTTTGTTTAAAGATGCTCTAACAGCAAGTTTTAATACGCTTTCAGCATTTTCTATTGTTAGTGCAAATGAGGGAATAATGTTTTTTTTCTTGAAAGCATTAACTTATTTGTTTTTAAATGCTTTTACACTTGCATTTCCAATAATTGGAACTTTAACTTTGATAATGGTTGCTATGGGAATGCTTTCAAAAGCCGCTCCTCAAATGAATCTTTTTTCCGAAGGCTTTTCAATTACTATGTTGGTTGCTTTTTTCCTTATAACGGAATTAATGCCTGGAATGTGTGAATTCTTTACGCACTCATTTGTTGATGGCTTTAGGACGTTGGAAAAATTTTTTATACAAGTCTCAGGTGGTATTCAGTAAATGGCGTTTGAAGAAATTGATTTGCAATGGTTTGCAAAAGCTGAAGATGAAGGGCGTACTGAAGATGCAACTGACCTACGTATAAAAAAAGCACGAGATGAAGGTCGTGTTGCAAAAAGTCAAGAACTTAACAGTGCTATTGTTCTTTTGTGTTCTGTTTTGCTTATTATAGTTATGGCACCTTGGATTTTGCAAAAGTTAAAATCTGCATTTGTTTTTTATTTTACTCATACTACAGTTGAAACTGTTTCTTATAAAACTTATGCACTTGTTTTTGCAATGTTTTTTCTTCAAATTGTTATTCCTATTGTTTTGGTTGCTACTATTGCAGGAGTTTTGACAAATATTGCTCAAAACCGAGGTTTTATTTTTTCATTAAAACCGATTACTCCTAATTTTTCAAAAATTGTTCCTAAGATAAGCCAATATTTGCAAAAGACTCTTTTTTCGATGGAAGGTGGTTTTAATGTATTGAAATCTCTTTTAAAAGTTGGCATTATAACTTTCATCGCTTACGGCTTGATAAAGCGAAATATTCCTACAGTGCTTTTAATGTTAAAAACAGGAACTCTTGAAGAGTGTATTCGTGTAGTAAGTTCTTTTGCTGTTCAGATTTTGCTTTGTACAGTTATGGTTTTTATTGCAATTTCTGTACCAGATTATGTAGTTCAAAAAAAGCAATTTATGGAATCTTTGAAAATGACAAAGCAAGAAGTAAAGCAAGAATATAAGGAAATGGAAGGAGATCCAGAGGTAAAAGGGCGGCTTGAGCAAGCGCAAAAACAAATGGTTACACAGAATTTGCCGAAAGTTGTAAAGGAAAGTGATGTCGTAATTGCAAATCCAACTCATTTTGCAGTTGCGTTGCAATATGATGAAAAAGTATCTTATGCGCCGAAAATTATGGCTAAAGGCGAAGATTCTGTTGCTTTGAGAATACGACGTCTTGCAGAGGAGAGCGAAATACCTGTTGTTGAAAATAAGGCTTTGGCAAGAAGTTTGTATACAGAGACAAAAGTTGGTGATATAATTCCAGAAAGTTATATGCAAATAATTGCGACAATTTATGCACAAGTCGTATATTTGAATAAGAAAAAATAGCGATTAAAGTCGGGTGGGGATTTGAATGGCTAATCGTTTAAGTAAGTTAAATACTCTTTTGAAAGATGGTCAAATGAGCAATACTGCGGTTGCAATTGCTTCTGTTGTTGTTGTTTTGATGTTGGTTATCGGACTTCCAAAACCGATGATTGACACATTTATGATTCTTAATCTTGCAATATCTGTTGCGATATTGCTTACAGTTATTTATACGCCGAAGGCATCAACTTTTACATCTTTTCCGCGGGTAATATTGCTTGTTACTCTTTTTGGTCTTGGAATAAATATTTCATCAACCAGATTGATATTGACTGCAACGGGTATGGCTGCTCAAAGTGATATGGTCAAAGCGTTTGCAGGAATCGTTACTGGTGGCAATAATATTATTATTGGAATTGTCATTTTTATTATTTTGATTGTTGTACAGGTTGTTGTAATTACAAAAGGTGCAACTCGCATTTCAGAAGTTGCTGCTCGATTTTCACTTGATTCAATGAATACAAAAATGTTTGCAGTTGACTCTGAATTAAATAGCGGTTCAATCACAGAAGAAGAAGCACGTGCTAGAAAAAAAGAAATTCAGCGTGATAGTGATTTTTATTCTGCAATGGACGGTGCGTCTAAATTTGTTTCAGGAAATGTAAAAGCTGGAATTTTTATCACGTTGATAAATCTTATAGGTGGATTTGCCGTCGGAATGTTGATGAATAAGATGTCATTTTCTGACGCTCTTAATAATTATTCAATTTTGACGATTGGAGATGGTTTGCTTTCTCAGATGCCATCTTTGATGCTTTCTTTTGCAACAGGTCTTATTGTTACAGGTAGTTCTAGTGATGAGCCTGTTGGAGAGCAGTTGAAAAAGCAATTCAGTGCTTCTGGAAATGTCTATATCATCGTTGGTGTTGCACTTATTATCATGGGAGTCGTTTTCCGTGGTGGCACACAGTTTTTGCTTATACCAATTGGTATTCTTGCATGCTATTTTGGTTATAAAATGCTTGGAAATCATAAGGCTGCTGCAGTTCAGAAAAAACAAGCTGAAGAAAAAGCGATTGCTGCAAAACGCGAGCAGACTCAAAATCCTGATGACGTCAGTCCTGTTGTTCCCCTTTATACATTGTCGCTCGAACTTGGTCTTGGTTTGATACCTCTTGTTGATAAAGAAAAAGGTGCTGAACTTATAGATAGAATTATTCATATTAGGCGAGAGGCTGCTATTGATTTAGGTCTTGTTGTGCCTGGAATACACATTGTTGATAATATGCTTCTTGACCCAAATGAATATAGTTTTAAGATTCGAGGAATTGAGGCTGGGCGAAGTATTGTTAGAATGGGGCATTACATGTGTATGAACACAGGCTCTGTTACAAAAGAGATGTCAGGAGAGCGAACTCAAGACCCAGCGTTTGGAATGCCTGCAATTTGGCTTCCAGAAGATAAACGTGCTGAAGCTGAGAAAAATGGATACGCAGTTGTTGATCCTCCAACTATTATTGCTACTCATATTACAGAGATAATTCGTGACCATGCATATGAGATTCTTGGTCGCCAAGAAGTTTCTTCAATTATTAACAAGTTAAAGGAAACAAAATCTGTTGTTGTTGATGAAGTGCTTAATACTGAGAAATTTACTTATGGTGAAATCGAAAATGTATTGAAAAATCTGCTTCGAGAAAAAGTTTCGATTCGCAATATGGAAGTAATTCTTGAAACTCTTGCCAATTATGGAAAGGTTACTCATAATCAATGGGCATTGACTGAGAAAGTTCGCGAAGCGTTGGGTGCTCAAATTTGTCTTCAGTATGCTGATATGGATAAAAAACTTCGAGTTGTACAATTATCACAACAGTGGGCAGAGAAAATCCTTGAAAACCGTGTTGACCCTCAAGATGGTTCAGAGCCTTTTGTGGCTTTTAATGCTCAAGACGGACGACATTGGATAAAATCTGTAAGTGATACTATTGCGGCTGTGCAATCTCGTAATTTCCAGCCAATAATTCTTTGTCCTGCAGAAGTTCGTCAACTTGTATACTCATCAACAGCAAGAGAAATGAAACTTGTTGTTTTATCTATTCAAGAAGTTTTAGCAGCGGGCTCAAATGTTTCGCTCGAACCTGTAGGAGAAATAAATGCTTAACCTTAATGAAAATCTTGTTGGGGTAGAAACACTTGTTCGCCCAACATATGAAGATTGCAAGGCTGCGTTGCACAATCAATACGGAGAATTATATCGAATTTTAAGTAAAGAAACTGTTTTTGAAAGAACAGGTTTTCTTGGGTTGTTTCAAAAACCAGCTATAAAAGTAACTTTTGTTCGAGAACCTGCAACTTATGAAGTGCAAGAACCTGTTTCTCGAATGGCATCTCAAGTAACTTCTCAATCATCTACAAATGTGGCTGATGAAAAAATCGAAGCATTGAATGATAAAATTGAAGAACTTTCAAGAAAAATGTCCATTTTTACGAGTGCTGTTGTTCAGCCTGAAAAGCATGAAACAATAAAACGAATAGAGTCTTTGCTTCAGGAAAATGAATTTACGACAACATATATTGAGGATATATCAAATAGATTGAGATCGGAATTTTCAGCAGCGGAACTTGATAATTTTGATTTGGTTGAGCGACGTGTTGTTGATTGGATTGGACAGGGAATTCATATTGCTCCAGAAAGTTTTGTAAAAGCGCCTCATGTTATTGTTATTGTAGGTCCTACAGGAGTTGGAAAGACAACAACTGTTGCGAAAATGGCCGCTAGAATAGTTTTAACAGCAGATAAGGCTGGTAGGCCTCGTCCCCCTGTTAGGATGGTTACAATTGATACAACAAGGGTTGGTGCAGAGCAACAACTGCAAAGTTATGGCGAAATTATGGATATTCAAGTTGATAAGGCTGAAAGTCCAGAAGAAGTTGGTAAGTTTTTTGGGCAGTATAAAGATTCGATGGATACTCTTTTAGTTGATACAAGTGGATATAGCCCAAATGATTATGATAGCATTGCAAAAATGAGAAAGTTTCTTGATGTTCCAGGTTTGCATCCTGATGTCTATCTTGCTGTAACGGCATCTACAAAAGCTAGGGATCTTGTAAATATTATGCAAAATTACGAGATGTTTAATTTCCGTTCAGTAATTATAACTAAATGTGATGAAACCACTCATTTTGGAAATATTTTGAGCGTACTTGCAGAAAAAAATAAATCTATTTCATATATTACAGACGGTCAACCAGTTTCGCGCTTTTTTGAAAAAGCAACAGTTGTGCGCTTTTTGACAAATCTTGCCGATTTTAATATAGACCGCTCTCATATTGATGATATTTTTAGGAGTTAAAGAATGGACGAACAGGCAGCCGAATTACGCGAACTTATGCATAAAGATAAGCCAGAGTCGCAGACGCATCATACTCGCGTTATTGCTATCACGAGCGGAAAGGGCGGCGTTGGAAAAACAAGTATCGCTTTGAATATGGCGATTGCGTATGCACAGACTGGGAAAAAAGTTATTCTCATTGATTGTGATATGGGAATGGCGAATGTTAATGTTATGATGAGCATTGTTCCTCAATATAACCTCATGCACGTGATAAACGGGCAGAAAAAGATGTCTGAAATTATCCAGTCGACTGAATATGGAATTCAGTTTGTTGCGGGCGCTAATGGATTTTCAAAAATTGCAAATCTTTCTTCTGAAGAACTTGATAATTTTGCAATGCAGTTTAATACACTTGGAAATGCAGATATAATTATCATTGATACAGGAGCGGGTGTTGCTGATAATGTTTTGAAGTTTATTGCTGCGGCTGATGAAGTTTATGTAGTTACAACGCCAGAACCTACTGCAATTACAGATGCATATGGCATTATAAAAATCATAACAACAGAACTCAGTAAAGATATAAAACTCAACTTGCTTGTTAACAGAGCAAAATCTGCAGAGGAAGCGAAAAAAGTTTCTGAGCGCATTATAAATATTGTTGGACAATTTTTGAATTTCAAAGTTCATAATATTGGATTTGTGTATGAAGATAATGTTGTTCAGAATTCTATCGCAAGACAAAAGCCTTTTATTATTGTAAGTCCGTCTTCTAAACCAGCAATTTGCATAAAGCATATTGTTAGCAGAATTGAACAAGTACCTGTTCCTGAAACAAGCGGTGTTAGTGGATTTTTGAAGAAATTTGTTGGAAAGAAGTGATATATCATTTCTTAATAATCTGTTTTTGGCTGTTTTTTAAGACAGCCAAAACGGGATTGGAGGAGTTGAATGAACCCTAAGGTTATAGGAATTGCAGCAGGAGCGGGGTTTGTTTTATCGTTCCTTGTAGGTTTGATTTTCCGTAATCCGATTTTAGCGATTCTTGCTCGTGCGTTTATTTGTGCCGCATTGTGTGCAGGCATGTCAGCAGGAATTTCGGTTGTCTTTGAAAAGTTCCTTGCTGAAGATATTGAACTTGACTCAAGTGCAGGCGCGCCAAAAACAGGTGGAATTGTAGACATTACACTTGACGATGAAAAATTGCCAGAAATTCAGAATGCACCGAAGTTTAATGTGAGTGGCAATTTAAAGACGATGAAAGAACCAACAGAGAATACTGTTTCTGATTCGGAAAAAACAAATAGTGAACAGTCTCCTTCAAGCAGTTCTGCAACTGCTCCTAAAGGTGAAATATCTTCACTCCCAGAAAACATTTCTGGCGAATCTAGTTCTCAATCTGACTCTCAGAGTTCAGATAATAATAGTTTTAAAGCAATGGACGTTTCTTCTGTTGCTGCAAGTTCTGAAAAAAAGAATACAAAAGGTATTGATGAAGATGTTGTTGCACTGCCTGATATAGGGGATTTGAAAGGCAGTTCTGATGATGATTCTCTTCCTATTGCTCCTGTTAAGGATATTCCGATTTCAGAACCGAATATTTCTAGTTCACCACAATCAAAAAATGGTGCAACTTTTTCGGACGGTTCTAGTCCGTCAGTGCAAGATGCAGCAACGATTGCGCAAGCAATAAGAACTGTTCTTGCACATGAAAATTAATTATCGCAAATAAATGGGTGGGGATTGATGGTAAAATCTGTTTTTGACGAAAAGTCAGAAGAGGAGCTTTGGTTAGAATTTAAGAAAACCAAAGCAACTTCATTGCGTGATGCATTTATTAGGCAGTACATGCCGCTAGTGAAATATGTTGCAGGCAAAGTGTCGACAGGAATGCCGAGCACTGTGGAATTTGATGATTTGGTAAGTTTTGGTCAATTTGGGCTTCTTGATGCGATTAACAAATATGACCCAGATAAAAACGTAAAGTTCAAGACTTATGCTGTGACACGAATTCGTGGTGCAATTTTTGATGAACTTAGACAATTAGACTGGGTTCCTCGCTCTGTTCGACAAAAATCCAGAGAAATCGAAGATACGATTGGAAATCTTGAGGCAAGACTTGGAAGAACTGCCACAGATTCTGAAATAGCGCAGGAAATGGGCATTAGCGAGACAGAGTTTCAGCAAACCGTTATGAAGGTTTCAGGAACAAGTGTGCTTTCTCTCAATGACGTTTGGTATTCTGGAGACGACAGTGACCATATGTCGATTGGGGATAGTATTGAAGCACCTTCAAGTTTGAACCCAGATGTCATAGTTGAGCGTGATGAAGTTCGCCGAGTTATAATAGAGGCGATAAATGAACTTCCTGACAAAGAAAAATTGGTGATAGTCCTTTATTACCACGAGGATTTGACTTTCAAGGAGATTGGGCAGGTTCTTGAGGTGAGCGAATCTCGTATTTCGCAGCTTCACACAAAAGCAAATCTTCGACTCAGAGCCAAATTGACCAATATACGAAAAGGAATTATCTAATGGTTACTCTTGAAAAAATCCGCGAAGATTTGCGAAAGGAACTGCAAAAAGATTCTGACTTGAATTATGTTGAAGTTCGGGCTGATACGCTCGAAGAGGCTTTGGCTGACGCAGGTGTTCAGCTTGATACAAGCACGAAAAACCTTGAGTACGAAGTTCAGGAAAAAGGTTCTGCGGGAATGTTCGGTCTTGCGAAAAAGCCGTGGAAAATCCGCGTGTATCAGACAGCAGAGGCTATCGAAAAGAAAAAGATGCAGCAGGCTGCTGCGGCAGGAGTTGCATCTGGCGAGAATGTGGAAGAAGAAAACAAAATCGTGGACAAAGATGGCGTGTTCTTCGTGCATCACTTTGGCTCAGATATTTACCTCAAAGTTGTCCTTCCTGTCGGAAACGGTCGTCCTGTCGAACTCAGCGAAGTTATGGACGCGGCTAGGCGCTCAGACACGCTTTCTCTCGAAGAAGCGGATATAAAGAAGTTCGTAGCAGAGGGAACAAACGGCGAATACGAGTCAATCGGAATGTATAGCCACGTTCAAAGCGCAGACGCTGTTGCCATTGTTGACATCGCCTCTGATAAAACGATTGCGACTGTGACCGTAACGCCTCCAGCGGTGAGCGGCGCAGAGTTGTCAATCGAGCAGTTCAAGAAGCTGCTTATTCAATATGACGTTTCAGAGCCATGTATTGAAATAGATAAAATCGTAGAGTTCGTTGACAATCCTGTCTACAACGTTCCTTATGAAATGGCGGCAGAGCGAAAGGCGATAAACGGTGCGGACGCATACATGAAGTATGAGTTTGAGACCGACACAAAGAACCACAGAATGACAGAAAACGAAAAGGGACAAGTCAACTTCAAGGAATTGAACCTTATCGATAACGTCGTTGTCGGACAGCTTTTGGCAACAAAGATTGATGCTGAGCGCGGTCAGGGCGGAAAGAAAGTCAACGGAGATTACGTTGATGCAACGAACGGAAAAGACTTTAACATTCAGAACGTTCTTGGCAAAAACGTCAAGCTCGAAGCAGACGGACACTCTGTTGTTGCGACTGTTGACGGACAAGTTTCGTTGCAGAACGGAAAAATCACTGTTGAGCCAGTTGTTATTTACGAAAAAGGTATCAATGCCAAGACAGGAAACGTCCAGTTCGTCGGAAACGTCATCGTCAACGGCAATGTGGAAGACGGCTTCGACATCAAAGCAGACGGAAACGTCGAAATCAATGGCGGTGTCGGAAACTGCAAGATTACAGCAGGCGGCTACATCTTTATCACGCAGGGCGTTATGGGTCGAAACGAGGGCGTCCTTATTGCAGGCAAGTCAATTTGGGCGAAGTTCATCAACTCAACGAAAGTGGAAGCGGGTGAGCATGTCCTTGTTTCAGACAGCATCATGACGAGCGAAGTTACAGCGATGAAGCGCATTATCCTTCGCGGAAAGAGAGCGCAAATCACTGGCGGACATCTTTTTGCGACAGAGGAAATCGCCGCAAAGAACCTCGGAAACGAAGGTGGAACAGAGACGATTATGGAAGTCGGTATCGACCCGAAGGCAAAGCAAAGACAGTTGCAGTTGCAAACAGAGCAGAACGCGCTTATCAAGGAACTTGAGGACGTTGACCTTAACATCAATACCCTTGAGATGAACAAGCGCAACATGCGAAAACTTCCTGTTGAGAAAGAAGAAAAACTCAACGAGCTCACCGAGCGCAAGAACCAGATTATCGCACAGTCCGATGAAATCAACGCAGAGCTTGAGCAGATTTCAGAGCGACTTCGCGAACTCAAAGCAATTGGAAAAGTCAAAGCGTCTGGCACGGTATATCCTGGAACGACGATTTACGTCCGCGATATAAAAGAGCCTGTCACAACCGAAGTTAAGGCTGTGACGTTCTTCTATGAAGGCGGCTTCGTAAAGCGCGGAAAGTACGAAAACCCGACGGTCGAGGACATCGAAGCGCCAGAGGGCTATTCAGGAATGTAATTGCTTCAAGCAATTAAAAAAGACGGGGATTTTCCCCGTTTTTTTATTCTTTCCATTCGCTAATCAATCGACAAAGCAAGTTTTTTGTGTTTTCAGGCATTGCGTCTAGTTTTTGTATTACTGAAAAATATTTTTTGCACAAATTGAAGCCCTCTATCGCGCTTGTTTCTGCTACTTTCGCTACAGGTGGCTTACCTGTTACAAGGTATTCCACTGTTACTCCCAATGCTTGCGCGATTTTCACGGCATTCTCTGCAATAGGTGCTGTATATTTTTCTGCAAGATAATGGTCTATAGTTCCTTTTGGGACTCCGCTCTTGTCCGCCAACTCTTTTACTATCATTCCTTGGTATTTTAGTTCATCTTTTAGGTTCTCTTTGAATCCCATACGCTTATCATTAAGCAAATATGATTATTTTCGTGAGTTTATTTGCAAACCTGTCTATTTAGGTTATACTAATAGTCAAAGTTGATTATTAATATAAGGAGTTTTTCTTTTATGAACTTGATTCTTTTCTTTTTCTGTTTGGCGAAAGGTGTAGCTTGCATATCTACTGTATATCTCGTTGCACTTATAATAAGTACTATATTAGTTGCTATTGGAGGAATTGCAAATCCGATACGTTTTTTGATAGAACTTTTTATTGATGTTGGTGCATTTCTCATATTTCGCCATCTTGGATATCCTATAAAGCCTATACTTTGGTACTATCTTATTGTTTCTGGTGTTGTTTTAAATTTTGTCGGTTTTCCTCTGAACCTGATAGGTATTATTTGCTTTTATGTATTTTTGCTGTAGAAATTGGAGATGTATATGTTGAAGAAAGTCATTGTTACAGTATTTTTGGCGATGTTTTCTGTTTCTGTGTTTGCTGTTGAGCCTACGTTAGAGCAGAAACAGGCGTTATTTATGATGAATTATGCTCAGTATGTAACGCATAAGCTTAAGACTTACAATAATATTTTGGCTCTTGAGGACGAATACAATAATCTTAACGACAATATGAACTTTCAGACCATATTGGATGATGAGAGCGTTTGGATTATAAATGACCTGTTGGACAAAATTCACACAGAACGTGAGAATAATAAGAATCGTGAACATCTTGAAATTGCTGTTGAAAGAAAAATGAACAGCACTCTTTACAACTCAATTCCGAATCTGACAACAATTGTGGCAGGAAATGCAAATCCTCTTTCGCTTGCTATAAATGCTGCTACTGTATTGGGAAGTTCTTTTATGGGCTATCAACGATATAAGTCAGAGCTTTCGAATGAATTTGATGAAAAAATGTTTGAGTTTCAGAAACTGACAGAAAGCAACTTAAATACGCTTTATCAAGAACTAAATTCATATACATTTAACCTTATGAGAAATTATGTTATTGCTGATGAGTGGCGATTAAACCAAAAAGAACTTGAAGATATTTTTAAATATTTGAAAGATTCTGACAAAAATCGAGTATTTACCAATCTGAAGAATATGAGCGAAGGGCGTTACGTTCAGCACTTCCCAATGTTCTGGTATCATCTTGCAAAAGCTGCGTATGATGCGGGAAAAGAAGATGAGGCGTTGAAGTATTTTACTCGATTTGAAAAAGAGAATATTGAGATTTTTAGATATGATAGAACTGCTGTTGATGCATATAAAATCAAGATTTCTATTTTGCTCAAAAACAAGCAGGCGAACAAAAAAGAGATTCTTTCTAAATTGCAATTTATAGAGAAAAATAAGATTTCTTGGAGCGATTATTATTTCTGTACTCTTGTGTATATTGAACTTGGTGATAAAGATAATGCAATCAGGCTTTTGGAACGAAATATAAATGAGCTTGAAACGGAGGTATATCGACAGTATTCAGACGGTAGTTTCGTAAAAGCTCTTCTCAGAAGTTTTGAAGTTGCTAGTAGTGGTGTTTTAGGCAGTGTTATGAACACAAAAGAATCTGCTTCCACAAGTATTAAATCACTTGGAAGTCCTGAATATGATGGACTGGAGATGTGCAGAGCTACTCTAAATCAATTTTATGGCAACGGTAGTACTGTTATAAGGTCGATTATAAATATGTACCACGAAGGTATTCAAAGCGATAACGAAGTTTTATGTTTGATTGGATTTAATTCAGCTCATGATTTTCATAATGTGTATTTGACTACGAAAATCTATTCAGAAAAGACTTATCAGGTTGACGTAAAAATTCCTTTGCAATGGGTTTTAAGCACAAATACAGATGTAGTGGCATGCTTTAAAAGTAGTTCCACGAACAAAACTTTATCTTTTCGTTTGCATATAGATGAAAATGAATTGAAAAAGTTGCTGAAATCAAATGATTTAAATCCTAGTTCTACAATGATTTCTTACTCGACGGGTAAATTTGATTTGAACTGGAAGAAAGATAAAATGTATTTTGACGGTATTTTGCTTGACCATAAAATGTATCCTGTTCGATTTCGCTATTCGTTAGAGATTCAACGACCTGTTCGTGATATTTCACCATCAAGTATTATTGCCAACGGTCAAAAGACAAAATTATGAGCGAATGTATTGGTAAAGACTTTTTGGACTGGCACAAAAAACAATATGAAGAAAAATTTCAGATTGACCCGAAAGACGCTTACGAGCGTACTTGGAGCTGTCGGGATTTTGAGATTTCTCACTTGTGGCAGCGTTCTGTTTTTCTGGCGGTGTTCTTAATTGCAATCGCGGGTGCTTACGGCAATATTTTGATGAGTATGTATTTCCCGAACGAGCAGAATTCTATTCTTGTTTCTTTCAAGGCTGAAAACAAAGACGAATTCAAAGAACCTGTGAAGAAAATTGAGTATACTGCAAAAGCAATCACATATCAACAGCAGGGAATCGCAACTGGTGTTTGTTGGCTTGGAATTACGTTTTCTCTGTTGTGGGTGATGATGGCGAAAGGCTCTAAGTACTGGTTTGAACGGTACGAAGCAGGAATTTGCCACTACGAAGAAAGTTATGCAGGGGAAAAATTGAGAAACGAGGACTGTTCTTATCATGGCAAAATGCCAACGTTGCCACCTTACCTGTATGACGAAAATGTGTTTTCAACAAAAGCAGGGCATTATTCTGTGTCAAAAGTCAATGCAACAATCGGGATTGTATCGTTAATTGCGTTCAGTTTTCTAGCAATGTTTCATTTTGGCAGGTTTCTGGATTTACGAATAACCAAGCTGAATAATTTGCAATGTGCTTTATTCAGTATTTCTCATTGGCTTTTGCTAGGCTCTTTTTTGCTGATGATTCTCCGCTTTTTGTGCAAATCCAGCAACATCGATGAACAGGAGGCAAATAGATGAACGACGAAAATGATAAATACTTTTTGTTTTCTGTTGCGGTTGTCTTAGGTCTAGGACTTTCATTTTTAGCAGTATTTTGTGGGGATTATATGATGAAAAAGGCAAATGGGGATATTGTACTGACTGTAATAATATCTATTGTATTTGTACTGCTTTGCATTTTAGTTCTTGTTATTTCGAGATATACTAAAGAAAATTCAGGCAATAAAGAATGGTGTAATTATTCCATGAATGATGAGCTTGAAAAAGATACAGTACAACTTTATATTGGAAGTGATATAATAGAATTAAAGAATTTGGATTTACCTAAACTAACAACTATTGAGTTTGATTCAACCAAAATAGCGATAAAGAAAGATAACTTTTCTAAATGCGGGAATATCGAAGTTGTAAAATTTTATCAAAGACCTAAAAATGTTGATAAAAATACATTTTCAGATTGTTCGAATTTGAAGTATGTTTATCTTGTCGGTAATAGCTCTGATTGGAAAGGTTTTGAGATTATAGTTCCAATGGAATGTGAAATAAAATTTCTTTCTCAGAAAGTAATTTCTATTCCTGAACATAAAATATTGCAAGGAATTGGGAATGTTATTGTAAACATACAAAATTCTATATCAGAAAATTCAGCAAAGACAAATACATCAGAAAACAAAGAAGAAAATATCTCTGAATAAAGTTTGTAACTGTTTTATAAACAATTCTATATAAAAAATACATCGTACCGCAAACGTGGTATAGTTTTTTAGTGCATTTATGGAGCAAGTAAAAAAGAAATTACGCAATTTAAAACAATACTGCTTCTGGTATTGTACTATACGGGGTGTCGCTACAGTACTGTACAGAGTGTCGAAACAGTACTGTAGCAAAATACGCTTTTTACTTGCCGTTGTATTATATGCATAGTAGCGATATAATCGCCGTATGACAACCACGACGAAAATCGCAGACGACATCGACGCTGCGGAGCTTCGGGAGCGATACGACACACAGTGCAAGCTGCTCTTGTCCGAAAAGCCGATACTCGCACGAATAATGAAAGGCTGCATTGAAGAATACAAAGATTGCACTATTGAGCAGATTGAAAACTATATCGAGGGCAAACCCGATATAAGCACATTCGCACTGCACCCCAACGGCAAGACGATACGCGGAACAAATACAGAAGACGCAACGCTGAACGAAGGTACGATTTACTACGATATTCGATTCACAGCCCTCGCACCCTCGACGAAAGAGCATATTGAGCTTATAATAAACATAGAGGCACAAAACAAATATAATCCTGGTTACCCATTGGTGAAACGCGGCGTGTATTATGCGGCTCGATTGATTTCATCGCAATTCGGCACAGAAATCGACAAGCAGGATTACGGCGGACTGAAAAAGGTTTATACGATTTGGATTTGCATGAATCCGCCCGAAAGCGTCAAGAACTCAATAATCGGCTTTAATCTAGGAATGAAGATTATCGCGGGCGAAGAGAAGAGGGCAAGCGTTGAAAAATCGTTTAAGAAAAGTGATTATGATTTGCTTTCGGTTATCTTCGTAAATTTGGATAAAGACAGTTCTGGTGCAAGTAATCTGCTTGAGATGTTGAGTCTGCTTTTCTTGGGAGAGATGAAAGCACTTGAGAAATGCAAGGCATTGGAAGCCAAGTTTGGCATTGCGATGTATCAAGAAATCAGCGAGGAGGTGTGCAATATGTGTGATTTGAGTGCAGGTGTGTGGGAAAAAGGCATTGAACAAGGCATGGCACGAGGAACTGACAAAGTGTTTTCAGTGTTGTCGAGCCTCTATGCGCAGGGACGAAGTGCGGATATTGAGAGGGCGGCAAAAGACAGAGATTATCTGAACAAATTGCTGTCGGATTATCAAGCATAACACAAAGCGGGGACGAAAAATCCCCGTTTTTTTTTTGCATTTTTTCTTGCGGAGGCGCAAAAAACAAAAAACAGCGACAAAAGATTTCTTTTTTTCTTTGCCAAAATCAATTCAATCACAAAAGATTTCTTTTTTCTTTGGATACATTCAGGATATAAAAAATATTTTTCTTTTTTATATGGCACAATACTGAGAAAAGAAAAAAGAATTAAATTTTATGTGTCCAAAATTGTGCCATGGACAAAAGATTTCTTTTTTTTATGATTCAAATTGAGATTGCGACAAAAGATTTCTTTTTTTTATGGAAAAGAAGAAGGTGAGAAAAAAATAATTCTTTTTTTTGTGATATGAGTGTTAGGGAATTGAAGAGAAAAAATGAGGTTGTAAAAAGAGGGAGATTCTAATATAGTTGGAATATGATTTCAAAGAATTCTGTTTTGCTTTACAAGAAAAATCCTGCGCTTGTGACGGAAGTTCCTTCGAGTGCGGGCGATAAATTCACTATTCAATATTGCACAGCGCCTGCGACTCCAACTGGAAAAAAAGCTGTCTATGCCACGCAGAAGGTTCGTGACAAAGATTTTGCAGTTTTGTCTGAGGAGAAAGCAAGCTCAATCGACAATGTTTTGGCTGTGAAAGGCGATGGCTTTGTGAGCGCCGTAAAAGAGGCTTGGGAGCTTTTGCTGAGCGATGAGAGCACCGCGAGCGAAGAGATTTCGTTTGCCGATATTGCTTCATATGCGCTTTCGGAATTGAAGGCGGACGAGAGCTGGGGATTTTATTGCGCTCTTCGCGACACTTTTTATTTTGAGGAAATATCTGCGCTTCGCTTTGTTCCTCGAAGCGAGGAGGCTGTTGCCTCTTTGGTGCAGAAGGCTGAGAGCAAGGGCAAGGAAGAGGAGCTTCGCGCGGCTTTTATCGCTCGACTGAAGAGACGAGAGCTTGAGGAAGGCGACTCGAAATATATGGTCGATGTTGAGGCGCTGGCTCTTGGAAAAAGCGAGCATTCGCGGACGCTCCACGACGCAAAAATTACCGAAACGCCTGAGAACGCGCACAAGATTTTGCTTGAAACAAAGATTTGGGACATAACGCGAAATCCGTATCCTGTGCGCTGGGGACTTTCGATGCAGTCGGCGACGGAAGGGCTTTCCTCTCCGCCAGAGGAGGAGCGAATGGAGGTCGAGGGCGTGAGTTACGCAATCGATAACGCTTGGTCGACTGACCCTGACGATGCGATTGCTTTTGACGGAAAATATCTTTGGGTGCATATCGCAGACCCTGCCTCCACTGTCGCTCCTGACGACAAGATTGACAAAATGGCGCGAGACCGCGGCGCGACGCTTTATATTCCTGAGGGCGCAAGTCGTATGCTCAGCGAGGACTGCTTGACGGATTACGCTCTTGGGCTTTCACAAAAAAGCAGGGCGCTTAGTTTCAGAATCCTTCTCGACGAGAAAAACGCTATTGAGGAGTGTCAGGTTTTCAAGACTTGGGTGAGAGTCGAGAGGCTGACTTACGAGAGCGCTGACGAGAGAAAAGACAGCCCTGAGCTCGCTCCGTTGTACGAAATCGCACGAAAGAACATCGAGAGGCGAAACAAGGCGGGCGCTGTTCAGATTGAGCTTCCCGAAGTGCATATCACTGTGGACAGCGAGACGAAGCGCGTTTCGATTGATACGCCTCCTCACCCGATGAGCGCTATTGTCGTTCGCGAGGCTATGCTTTTGGCGGGCGAGGGCGCGGCTTGGTTTGCGTTCAAGAACAAAATCCCGTTCCCTTTTGTCAGTCAGGAATCACCTGATATTCCCGCAAAATTGCCAGAGGGGCTGGCTGGACAGTTTGCGCTAAGAAAGTGCATGCACAGAAGAAGTGTCGGCGTTACTCCGTCTCCGCACGCAGGCTTGGGACTGACGATGTATTCGCAGGTTACAAGCCCTCTTCGCCGCTACAGCGATTTGATTGCACATCAGCAGCTTCGCGCTTTTATCGACGGGCGCGAAGTTTTGGACAAAGACACAATGCTTGAGAGAGTCAGCGCAGGAGACGCGGCTATGAGCGCTTCGGTCAAGGCTGAGCGAAAGAGCAATTTGCATTGGACTCTCGTTTATCTTTTGCAAAATCCAGAGTGGACTGGAGACGCTGTTTGTGTTGATATTGTTGGAAAGCAGGCGAAATTCCTAATTCCGTCGATTGCACAGGAAACAACGCTTATTCCGAACAATGCTGTTCAGCTCAACGATGTTATAAAAGTGAAGGCTGGAAAAATCGATATTCCTAATCTTACGGTTACTTTTAATCAAATATCGGTATCGGAATAATGAATTTTTTTTCGTTGTAGTCCGATATTCTAAAGGAATTGATATTTTTTCTAAAAATAGGGGTGTGATGTGGCTAGTCGAAGTGGTGGAGTAGGGAAATCTATTGTCCTGCTTATTTTGATAATAATATTGACGTTATTGGGATTGCTTTGGTTTGATTTCCTCGGAGTCATTCATGCAAAAAAATATTTTTCTCCTCTTTACAAACTGATGGGGCTTTCTCCGCAGACATCTGTTTCTGGAACTGCGGAATTTCCTATTGTTGCAGACCTTGACGAAGACCGTCTTGCGGTCAGACTTGAGGCGCTTGATGCCCGCACTGAGGAACTCAATCAGCGTGAAGCGGAAGTGAAGCGGCTTGAGAGCGAGAACCAGCAAATTGCTCAGGAACTTGAAGACAGGCGCATTTCGCAGGATGAACGCGAAAAAACATTCAACAATACTTTGAAACAACACGATGATAGAGATAAGAACATTGCACAGATTTCAGCAAATCTGAACGGTATGAACCCAGAAGCGGCGGTTAATATTCTTTTGGCGATGGACGACCAAGATGTTATCGATGTGCTTCGAAAAACCGAAGAAGATGCCCAAGCGAGCGGAAAGAGTTCTATGGTCGCTTATTGGCTTTCGTTGATGCCGTCAGAAAGAGCGGCAAAGATAAGTGAAAAGAGCGCGAATAAGCCCATTTCATTAGATTAAGAAAAGGTTAATGCCTGCTGAAAGCGATTCTTCTGTGCGTTGTGTATGGAGGTCAGCCGATGCAGGCATTAAACATTAAAGCGGATTTATCAAATACAGCACTCAATTTGCAGAGTGCGCCTTCCAAAAATATGCCGGACAATGCAGTATCGTTTGCATCTCTCGTTTCGGCAGAAATCGATAAAAGTTCTTCACCAACAGAAAAGAGCGTCAGTGAAAAAGAGGTTGTTGCTCAGCAGACAAAATCAGACGCGAGCAAAGAAAGCGTTTGTGAAAGCAAGTCTGCTTCTGAAGCAAAAAACACTGAAAAAGATATTTCCAACGATGTAAAAGAAGTTGCAGATAATGCTGTTGAAAAGAATGTTGCCGAAGAAACTTTGGCAGCAGATGAAAAGGCTGAAAAAACTATTCTTGCTTCAAACTCTGAAAAATCTTTGAAGAAGGAAACTCTTTCAAAAAGCAAGAATGTTGCTTCATCTGAAAAAAAGATTGCTAAGAGCGAAAAATCTCAGAAAACTGTTGCTCAAGAAAAAGACGTAAGTATTGATGAGGCTATTCTTTCTTCACAGAACGTTGCATCAAAACAGGAAATCATTGCAGAGAATGTTGCTGAAGATGGTACTGAAGCGACTGACGAGAGTAGCGTTGCTTCTGTTTCTGACGCTTTGGCAAAGAAAATCGACAATAATGCGCAGAATGGCGAGATTGCTTCTTCTGTTGTTGATGAGATTTCAGAAGAAGGCGAAAAACTTATTGCTTCTGCAATGGAAAGCCTTGAGAGCAAAAATGAATCTGATGAAAGTGGAGAAAAGGACTTTTCTTCAGATAATCGTAATCGCTCTGAAAAAACAGTTGTGGCAAAAAAAGGTGCATCTCTTACAGTTCGTGACGAGCGCACAACTGTTGATGACAGCGCTTCTCAGAAAAAAGTGGTACCAGAGGCAGAGATAAAAAACGTCGGAAGCAATGCTGTTGAAATAACAATGGCAAATGTTACTGACGTTAATGCAAATATCACGTCTTCAAATAGCCAGACAGCAGGCGCAGTTGGTAGCAATTATCAGTCAATGCTTGCAAATCAGATTCAAAACAATGCGCCAGAGTTTGTAAAGGCTGGTTCTATTGTTTTGCGCGACAACAATCAGGGCACAATTAACCTTATTTTGCACCCTGAATCATTAGGAAATGTTAAGGTCAGTCTGCAATTAACCGATAAAGTAATAGCAGGTCAAATTGTGGTGCAAAGTCAAGAAGCGTACAACGCATTCCGCGACAGCATTGACAGTTTGAAACAGGCATTTGCACAAAACGGTTTCGATACAGCGAACTTCAACTTGGCGATGGGTGGAGACATGATGAATGGTAACGGCGGAAACCCGGAACAGCGTGCGGATGCTCCGTTTGTTGCTAGTCGTGCTTACGGCGATTACGCGGAGAGTGTGAATGTCTCAGATTCTCCAAGCGCCAGTTATGCAGGAGCGACTGACGGTGTAGACATTGTCGCATAAGGTTAAAGTTAAGACAGAGGTGAACTGATGGAACTGAATACAGCTATGAGTGCATCTGAGAAAGCTCAGGTTGAAAACGCGGTTAATACATTTAATGCAAAAAATAATGCAGTCATCGGACGACAGACAAGCCAGTCTCTTGGAAAAGATGATTTTTTGAAGTTGCTGATTACTCAACTTTCAAATCAAGACCCAACAAATCCAGTGGAAGATACACAGTTTATTGCGCAGATGGCACAGTTCTCTTCATTGGAACAGATGGCAAACATGAATCAGCAGTTCACAAAAATGACTGCAATGCTTAATTCGTCAGAGGCGATGTCAGTTCTTGGAAAAACTGTAGAACTGAATGTAGGGGATACAACAACAACTGGTGTTGTAGAGGGAATTACACGCGGAGAAAATCCACAGATTAAAGTAAACGGCGCTTTCTATGATATGGAACGTATTAACGCTGTTTATGGCGAATAAAAAAACGATTTATTTTAGCAGTAGATATAAATTAAGAGACAGCCGTTCCGATAATAAAAACAACAAGGCTGCGAGATTTTTAGAGTTATTAATCAGAGGGTAGTTATATGATGAGATCACTTTATGCTGGCGTTTCAGGTTTGCAGAACCACCAGACAAGAATGGACGTAATTGGTAATAACATTGCGAACGTAAATACTTATGGTTTCAAACGCGGACGCGTTGACTTTCAGGATATGATTAGTCAGCAGCTTAGCGGTGCGGCAAAACCAACTGAGGAAAAAGGTGGTGTAAACCCTAAAGAAGTCGGTTTGGGAATGAGCGTTGCTGCTATCGACACTATCTTCAATCAGGGCAACTTGCAGTCAACTGGCGTTGCAACTGATGTTGCAATTCAGGGAAACGGCTTCTTTGTTATGCAGAGTGGCGAGAAGACTTATTATACTCGCGCTGGTAACTTCGGTCTTGATATGAACGGAACTCTCGTAAATCCAGCAAACGGAATGAGAGTTCAGGGTTGGATGGCTCAGAACGTTAATGGTGAGCAGATTGTTACAACTTCTGCATCTCCGACAGACCTCGTTATTCCTGTAGGTTCAAAAGACCCTGCACATGCAACAGAGAATGTTGACTTTATGTGCAACCTTAACAAGAACACACCTGAGATTCTTGAAGGTGCAAGCAGAGCTGATATCATAAAGGGAACTTGGAGCACTGAGTTCAAGATTTACGATTCTTTCGGAAATGACCACAACTTGAGCGTTTCATTTGCTCGTGTTGCAGGTGAGCCTAATGTTTGGGAAGCAACAGTTCTTGTTGACCCAACAAAAGACGAAGAGGGAAATCTTGTTGATACAACAGAAACTCGCGTTGGAATCGGCAATACAGATGGTGCTGCAACAACATTCCGCGTTCAGTTCGACAACTCGGGAACTCTTCAGAGAGCGTATGACCCGAATGGTGGCGAAACAAACCCAACAGGTCAGGTTGTGCTTCAGGCATCATTCAATGTTCCTGATGCAAACGCTGATGCAGACGGAAACCCTGCTCGCCAGACATTGAACATCAATCTTGGCACAATCGGCAGCCAGAAAAACACAATCACACAGTCTGCAGCTTCTAGCTCAACAAAGGCGTTCTATCAGGACGGTTACACAATGGGCTATCTCGACAGCTACAAGATTGACTCAAGCGGAACAATCACTGGTGTTTATTCAAACGGCACAAACCGCACAATCGGACAGATTGCTCTTGCAACATTCGCAAATCAGGGCGGTCTTGAAAAAGCTGGTGACAACACATTCGTAGAGTCAAACAACTCTGGTTTGGCAAATGTTGGACCGAGCGGAATTGCTGGCAAAGGTTCTATCCTCGCTGGTGCATTGGAAATGTCAAACGTTGATTTGAGCGAACAGATGACAGATATGATTGTTACACAGCGTGGTTTCCAGGGCAACGCTAAGACAATCCAGACAGCAGACACTCTGCTTGAGACTGTTCTCGGATTGAAGAGATAATTTGATATTTTAGACAGAGGCGGGCGATAATGACTGAGCAAAGTTGTTATCGCCTGTTTTTTTATGAAACAAAAACTTCTTGCGTTTCAGATTTTGTTTTTTCTCTTTGCGCTCCTTCCACTTTATGCAGGTCTTTACAGCAAGCCGCACAAAATGTATTTGCTGAAAACAGAGCGTTTCTCTATTATTTTTCCAGAACAAAGCGCCTATACTGCGCGACTTATTGCAGAACATTGCGATTCATATTTTGAAAAAGCCTCAGAAAAAACAGGGCTTGGTGAAAAGTTCAACATTCCTGTCGTCGTAACGCCCGACACCGCAGAACTCTCCGCGACATATACACAACAGCCGTACAACAGAATCGTCGTTTGCGATGCGCTTGCGGGAAAAGAGGCGGTTTTTGAAAGCGAAATGCTGCTCGATTTGTTTTACAAAGCCGTCCTTGAAGCTACAGCATATACAGTGAGAAGCAAAAACTGGAAGTTTGTCCACACAATAACGGGCGTTGATTTGTTCCAGCCGATTTACCTCGTGAACGTCACGAGCGCCTTCGTTTCAGGCGCTGCATACGCCCTCGATGATAGTCCTGCGTCAAAGTTGACCGACAGAGCGTGCCTTGATTATCTGTATCAAGCAAAATACGCAAAAAAATTCCCCACATGGAAGCAAGTTTGCGGAACAAGCGACCATTACAATTACGGCACTGTTGAAAAAGCAGTGTGTGCCGCATTTTCAGCGTACATCATGCAGAGGTGGGGAGCTGAGAAGTTTGGCGAATACTGGCAAAACTGCGGCAAAATCCATTTTTTCTCGCTGATGCCCGGCATCTTCAAAAAAGTATACGGAATATCGCTGAAAAGCGCATGGAAGGACTTTGAAGACTCAATCGAACTTCCAGAAGAGATGGCGCAAGTTTCCGTCGTGAAAAATGCCTCCGAAAAAATCATATCAAGACATGATTTGCACTTCAAAAGCCCCGTAAAAAGCGCGAACGGCATAATTTGGTATGACGACGTAAAAAAAGAAGTGTCGATAGTTTATGATTACCGAAAAAAAAGACACAGCCGAAAACTTCAGCGCCTCTTTTGCGCGGACAATGTGACAAGACTGACGATTTCGAGCGACAAGCGCTATCTTTGCGTTTGCGCCAAAACAAAAAAAAGCGAATCGGCTTTGAGCGTGCCGTACACAAGAGTTTACGACATCGAGAACCGCACGTTCCTTAAAGGCTCGTATCCCGTTTCAGAAGCGTGCATCGTGTGCCTTCCGTACCGAAAATACGCCGTCGCAGGCGTGTACAGCACAGGACAGAACAGCGAAATGCGCCTATATCTTGTCAACGACAGAAATGGTGACGACATTCTTTTTACGCGGAAGTTTGCCACAGGAAGCATCGCCCATCAATTTTGCTCAAGCACGCGAAACTCCCTTTATTGCCTTTTGAACGAGGGCAATGAAAAAAAACTCCTTTCGATTTCGCTCCCAGACGGTGAGGAAAAATGCTATGAAATGCCGTTTTCCGTCTTGGAAATGCAAGGCTCTGACGGCTTCGTGTCATTTTCATACTTGAGCGAGGAAAGCGTGTTTTTGCGAATGGGATATTTTTCAGTGACCCCCGAAGGCTCTCCGTCGTCGCTGAAAGTCGTCAGCAGCACGAACGACGCAAGCACGCTCTCTCCGTTTGTTGCAGGAAGCGACATCATTTTCACATCAAACCGCGTGTTTTACGATGAGCTTTATCGGCTGAAAAGGGGAGTCGCTCCTGTTGACGAAATCGCTCTCGACGAGGCAAAGAGCGCAAGGCGCTTTGAGAAAGCAGACTTGCCAAAAATTGAAAAAAAAGCCGTCAAAAAAGAGAGCAGCGACAAAATCACAAGCGCTCTTTTTATGGACGACTGGCAAATAAAGCGATACAACCCGCTCAAGTTCATGGCGCGAAAACTCATATATGTCTTTTTGCCGATAACATCGCTCGACGTTGAGAACGGCTATAACATGACGCTCGGCGCGGGCTTCTCGTACTTCACGAATGAGGACGCGCTCGAAAACTCATCGGCGATTTTCTCGTACAGCGCTTACGCCGTTGACCCAGAGGACGATTACACGAGCGTTACAGGCGACAATATTTTCACCGTGATTGTGACAAACTCAATGCTTCCCGTCAGAATCTCGCTCGGCGGAAGCTGGGCAACAAAAGAGAACGGACAATACACGCTCACGACGCTTGGAGGCTTCAAATATCGACTTCCCGTCGGCTATCCGTATCAAAAACTTGAGTTTCACCTTCAGGACCTTTTCATCGCCTCGACAATGCACCGCGACCGCTACACAAAAGAGCTGAGCGAAAAAGAAGGCTGGACGGCACTCGGCGACACATTCAAAGACAACGCCGTCATCACAGGCATTTCGTATGACACATACCGTCAGAGCGGGCTTTCAGCGTTCCAAGAGCGCGGTTTTGAGCTGAAATTGTCGTTCAAATACGATATGGATTTTGCGCAAATGAAGATGGAAGAAGACAAAACAATCGTTGACATAGTCGACAGCGATTATTACGCGAGAACCTCCTTTTCGCTGTCTTACGGCTTCCGACTCCCGCGCCTTCTGCCTCTGGAGGATTTTGAGCGCCTCGTCATCTCTCTTCCGACAGAAGCGTATGTCTCGCTTTATGGCGAGAGCGGCACTGCGCTGAGTTTTTATGCCGAGAGCCTGCTTGTCGGCTTTGAGACACAAACGGGAATCTACGCCTCCCCGCTTTATCTTCATCGCGCAGGCTTGAAAGCGGGCTTTTTCGGCGAGTTCAAATACGACACGCTCGTAATTCCGGGCCCTGACTTTGCGGCAATAAAAGAGTTTGCCACTGTTTTCACCGAAAGCGAGCTCAATCACTATGTTTATCTTTCTGCAATCGCCGTTTTCTCGCCTCTCGCGGGTGTTTCCTCAAAACTTCAAATAACGTCGGACTTCCAGATTCGATACTATTTTCTTGAGCACGCTTTCAAATCGTCCTTCGCTCTGAAAACAAATCTCTAAAACTCTCTTTTCATGACTGCATTGACGTTTCGAATCAAAAATTGATTGCTTCACTGTTGCGGCAGTTAATTTCGCATTAGAAATTGATTACTTCACTCTGCGGCAATTAATTTCGGCTTAGAAATTGACTGCTTCACTGTTGCGGCAGTCAATTTCGGATTAAAAATTGGCTACTTCACTTTGCGGCAAGCAATTTCTGAAAAAAAATTGGCTCATGCAGTTTGCACAGGCCAATTTCGAAGCAAAAATTATGTTTTGCAATTATTTTTTTGCGCCGTATTGTTTGTAATACTCGTCGATTGCGCTTTTGATTTCGTCTGTGATAACTGACTTGTCGCCGTTCGTGTAAAGACTGTCGACGACGTCGCTCATCGAAACTATTGCGCGAGCGGGGAATCCCCATTTTTTTGTGATTGCCGAAAGGGCGCTCTCATCGCTTTCGAGGGCTTTTTCTTGTCGGTCAAGCGAAACCATCTCACCGATGATTTTCACGTTTTCGCCCTGCGCTTTTATTATCGGGAGCGTTTCTTCGATTGATTTTCCCGAAGTTGTGACGTCTTCGATGATGACGACTTTGTCACCGTCTTTTATCGCGCTTCCGAGCAGGATTCCAGCGTCTCCGTGGTCTTTGGCTTCTTTTCGGTTGGAGCAGTAGCGGATTTCTTTTCCGTAAAGCTCGCTGAATGCGATTGTACAGGCTGTTGCAAGGGGGATTCCTTTGTAGGCAGGTCCGAAAAGAACGTCGAAGTCATCGCCGAAGTTGTCGTGAATGGCTTTTGCGTAATATTCGCCGAGTCGCTTCAGTTGTTTTCCTGTGACGTAAGCGCCCGCGTTCATGAAAAACGGTGATTTTCTTCCGCTTTTGAGGGTGAATGAGCCGAATTTCAGCACATTACATTCAACCATAAAATCAATAAACTCTTTTTTGTAGTCTTCCATAGTTAGCGATTCTACACGATTTTTTTCTGCTTTGCTACTGCTGATTTTTTAGGAGAACTTCTGAGATTTCAAGAAGAGTTCTTTTGTTCGGTGCTGTGAGTTTGTTGAAATTGTTTCCGAGGTCGCCTGCAAGATATGTTGATGTTTTGACTGTCGTGCCACCTAAAAAGTCCATTAGGTCACATTCTAGTGTTTCGGCGATTTGGGAAAGCGTTTCGAGATTTACTTTTGTGATTCCTCTTTCAATCTGGCTGATATATCCGACGGTCACAGATATGGATTCTGCCATATTTTCTTGCGTTTTGTGAAGTGTTTTTCTTCTGCTTTGTATTTTTTGCCCTATCAGTCTATAGTCGATTGCCATAATTATGCCACAAAAAAATAAACAACGTTAGCATATTTAGTATCTGTAGAACAGATAGTAATAACTTGAATTTTAGTTATTACTGTTGATTTTATTTACTTATGCCTATATTATTTTAGTTATAACTCTATTTTTTTGAGGTACGCCTAAATGAAAAAGTTTTTTTCTGCAATTTTTCTTCTTTCTGTTTTATTGTTACCTGCTCTAGCAAAGTCAAAAAGCAAATCAATCGAAAAAGTTCCAGCATGGTTTGAGCACAAAGAAGTTGTTTACCCAAGTGAAATCTATGTGAGCGCGGTCGGGGAAGGCGATAGTGATACGGAGGCGAAAATCAGCGCTGTGAGCCAGATTGCTCTTTTCTTCAATACGAACGCAGAAGTCTACAATGATTTGTTAAAAGAATACAACGAAATCGAATCTGGCAAAAATTACTCGAATGTAGAAAAGACCGAAATTACCGAGATGGCGACGATTCGTAGTAGCGCGGAGTTTTTTGGTGTTCAGTTTTCGGATTGTTTGAGTGTGAAAAATCGTATTTATGTTTGTGCTTTTATAAATCGAGAAGAGGCGTTCAAGGTTTATGACAGCGAAATAAAGCAGAACACGACAGTTGTTCAATCTCTTTTGAAGTCAGCCCAAAATGATGCAAATCCTGTACGTGCCACAAAAAATGCAGAAAAGGCTGTAAAAATCGCAGAAGTCATGAATGAGTTAGTTAAAAACGCTCGGCTTTTGAAAAGCGTTTCAGAAACTTATTTTTCAAAATCTGAAAATCTTTATGAACAAGCACTAAAAGTTCTTGATTTATGCCGTGATAGAAAAGTTTTTTCATTGGTTGTGGAAAATGACTGGAACAATTCTATTTATTCTTGTTTGTCAAAATTGCTTGAAAGAGAGGGACTTTCTGTTTCTGGAAAATTGGAAAATCAAAGTGTTTTGACTGTTATCATTTCTACTGATGAATCTGAAAAATCTGCGGTTTTTTTTCTGACTTGCTCTCTCATTATTACGGCAAGTTCTGATGGAAAAAGTTATTTTTCATATTCGAGAGCGTTCGACAAAAAGGGCGCAAGGACAAAAAACGATGCGTATCGGCTGACTTATAAGATGATTGCGGGTGAGTTGGAAAAATCGTTTTTGGCTGAGTTTAAAGCCTCTTCTGATGAAGAGTAAATATAAATTTTGGAGGAAAATCTTATGAAGAAGATGTTTTTTGTTGTGAGTGTTTGTACTGCTTTGATTCTTGCAGGCTGTGCGAGTTCGCCGAAAGCTGCTGCTCCTGTGTCAAAGCACGTCGAGCGCGAGATTATTGACTGGAAGGGCGCAGCAATAGGCTCTCCTGTTCCTGCTTGGGTGGAATCTGCGATTAACGGTGACAAGGCTGCTTTTATGAAAATGGAGCAGTTTGAGGGCAAAATGGTTCTTATCGCTGACCGGCGCGGAAAGAACGAAAATGCTCTTAAATCTTGGGTGAACAATGTTGATGTAAAAGGCGGAATGGCGAAGAGTCTTTCTGATTTTGTCATCGCAAAGTTCGGAAGCGAAAGTCAAGGAAGCCCTGATGAAGCAGAGGAATGGGACTCATTTATGAGCGAGATGACTTCAACTTTTTCAAAAATGGAAGTCAATGGTATGCTTCGTGAAATGGATTATTGGGTGAAAACTCGCACTTTCGACAAGGACTCAAAAACTAGTGAAGATTTGTATCAGTACATTGTTGTGTATTCGATTGACAAGAGCATTTTTTATGAGCAGTTGGAAAAGGCTCTTGGTCATATTGAAGTGAAGAACGAAAAGCAGAAGAAAATGAAAGATGATGTAAAAGCTGGAATTTTGGAAGCACAGGTGTTTGGAGAATCAAATGAGTAAAAAATTTTCAAAAAAGTTTTTATCTGCGGTTATTGCGTTTTTTATAGTGGGTATTTCTGCTTTTGCAGAAGATACTTTTGACCTTGACAATGCAATTCAAAGCGCGGCTCAAAGCATTAAGGCTGGAATCCCTGCTGGCTCAATTCTGGCAGTGGGACGATTTTCGAGCGATACAGAAAATCTTTCTGATTACATTCAGACCAATATGGAGAGCGCTCTCAAGCGTCAGGGGTTTTCTATTGTCGAAAAAAATGAAAAGAACTTGAAAGCCTTGAATGACGAAATCGATTATCAGTATGACGGTAACGTTGCTGACGAGTTCTTGGTGGAAGTTGGAAAACAGGTGGGCGCTCAGTATTTTATACACGGGCGTTTTGAGCAGCTCGGAAACTATATGAGTTTGTATGTGCGAGCGTCGAATCTGTCTACGATGGAATCGCCTGTGATTGAGACCTACGCAATCCGCTCAAGCACAAAGGTGAACGAGCTTCTTGGAGAGGCAAAAAAATTGGAAACTGCATCAGATTTCCTTGATGCTATTGCCCGCTGCCGTGCAAAACTGTTGAGCATTCAGCGCGAAAAGGACAAGGAAATCACTCGTTCTTCAACATCTATCCGCTCAAAATATCAGGAGCAGATTAACGCTGTGAACAAGTGGGCTCAAGACCCGTGGGAAAGCGATGATGAATTTGCTTCTCGAAAATCGGCTGAAATCTCTTCGATTGAGAAAAAGCGTGATACTGAAATCAAGGGTGAGCAGGACAGAATCACTATTCAGTACAACAATATGACCAGAAGCGTTGAAATTAGCGAGCGCGAAATCAAGAGTAAGCTTGAACAGACGAAGTTTGTGCTCAAGGGCGTGGCTCAGGTGAATGTTTTTGTAGGCAATTTTGAGCGAAACTCAAAGCCGAAGCACTGGCCTGTCAACATAAAATCTCTTGATGAACTTGTACCGTTCAAGGATTCTGCAAAACACGAAATCAACGACGCTGATTTGAGAACAGAATTCAACGCTTTTGAGGAAGCCAAAAAGAACGAAATTATCGAAGGCGAAATCACTTACAGCATTCGTCCTCACAGTGCTGATAATGATTTTGATGTTATCGTTCTTGGCTATAAGGTTTTCAATATTGAAACAGGCTCTGTGTATCTGAACACTGAGGTGAACAGGCAAGTTCGCGTTGTTTCGGCTTCAACGAATGTTACGAAGACTCAGAACAGAACGACGGTTTCGCCAAATTCTAAAAAAAAACAAGACAATAGCAAAGTAAGCACGGGGATTGAGAAATCAGAAAGTCATTCCTCAAAATCAACGAGCAATTCTTCAAGGTCGGTTTCTAATACGTCTCGTGTAAGCGACTCGTTCGGAGTAAAATACATTCTTTTGAGCGATTGGCAGGATTACACTTTGCATGGTTTGAGCTTGAATGCGTTCAGTTCAAACTTTGGTCACTTTTTTGTTGATTGGCTTAATGCAGACGTTGCGTTCGGCTCTGATGCGATGTATTTCGGCGGTTCTGTGGATGCAGGCTGGTGGCTTGGGCTAGGCTCGTTCTTCCCGTTCGTAAAAGCGGGTGTGGGCGGCTTCAGCCTTAGCTACAAACTCGATAACAGTTCCAGCTATGATGAAGTAGAATGGAATGACTGGGAAGAAGACGTAAGCAGTGCGGGCGTTTTGGCAAAAATCGGCGTTGGTGCGGAATTGAAGTTGTCTGATAATATGAAACTGGTTGCGCTTTACGATATGCACTTGCTTTTCGGTGCGTACAATATGGCTTCGGACAGTTTCAGTTTTGGACTTTGTTTTGGGAAACCGCAGGATTAAGGAGAAATTTGAATGAACAAACGTATTATTTTTGCTTTTGCGGTATTGGCGAGTCTGTGTTTTTCGTCTTGCGCAAAACTGATTAACGGTGATATCGATGAAACTGTTGATGAGCATTTCAAGAATGATGATGATTACTATTATCAATATGATGACAGTGGAGACTATGTTTACAACTGGACTTACGGAACTATTGAAAATGGCTCGGACGGAGTTTTGTACAGATTCTGGGCTGATTACGGCACAACATACAAAGTATTTCTCAAAAATTCTAGGTATGAATACGGTTATGCAGATGTAATGATGACAGCCAGAACCGACGGAAATTCTGATTGGTATTTTATGGACATTTCAGATTCTTATTACAACAATGTTCAAACGATATATCCTAACTATTCAGGGTGGGTTAACATTTTGATTGAACCAGCCGATGATTCTGAATCTTATTCCGGGCAGTTCAATAATTTTGAGATTGCTGTTGTTTATGGCAATGCACCAAATTACAGCAGCATGTATCTTGAATGGTTTTCTGACTAACCAAACAAAAAAAACTTTAACTCCGCTCTTTCCCCTGTATTCGCCTTTTCGTCGAATACAGGGGATTTTTTGAGCCTTGAAAAATTCTGATGATATGGAGTATTATTTTTGCAGGAGGGCTTTTATGGTTGCAACATTTACAATTCAAAACGCTGACACTGCACTTTTGGACGCAATAAAAAGCGTTATCAAACTTTCTCCAAAAGCAAAATTTTCTATGAAGCAAAGTGAAGATGATGGCTTTTATAGCGAAGCGAATATCCGACACCTTGAAGAGCAAGTAAAATTGTACAACGAAGGTAAAGTGAAACTTATCCCAAAAACTTTCCAGGAGCTAGGGATAAAGGTATGAGCCGAATTATTTTTTTGGAATTAGGCTGGGAGCAGTATTTGTATTGGCAGACTCAAGACACAAAGACTCTGAAAAAACTAAACAAACTGCTTGCGGATATAGCCAGAAACGGAAACATTGGAATCGGACACCCAGAGCCACTAAAAGAAAATCTATCTGGCTGGTGGAGTAGGGAAATCGATAAGAAAAATCGTTTGGTTTACAAGATTGAAGGCGATTTGATAACCGTAATGCAGTGTAAAAACCACTATGATGATAAATAACATTGTTAATCCCTTGTTTTTAGAGTTTTTCTGAAAACGGGGATTTCTTTTTTTCTGCTTTGCTACTGTCTGGAAAAGTTTTGGATAACAGCGCTTTTTGTTTTTTGCCCAAGAAAACTAACAAAAGTTATTTGCTTTTTGACCTTTCGTTACTTATCATTTATTTATACACATTCTTTGCACGGGAGATTTTATGAAAGTTCTTATTGTCAACGGAAGTCCCTATTCAAACGGCAATACGGCAATTGCCATTGAGGAGATGAAAAAGGTCTTTTTGGACGAAGGCGTTGAAGTTGAAGTGCTTCACATCGGGAATAAGGCGATTCGCGGTTGTGTAGGCTGTGGCTCTTGCTACAAAACAGGAAAATGCGCGTTCGATGACGAAGTGAACAAGGCTGCGGACATTCTTCGTGAGTGCGACGGCTTGGTTCTCGCAAGCCCTGTTTATTATGCATCGGCAAACGGAACGCTCGTTTCTTTCCTTGACCGTCTTTTCTACAGCTCACACTTTGACAAAACGATGAAAGTCGGAGCAAGCATCGTCGTTGCTCGTCGCGGCGGCATTTCTGCAACGTTTGACGAGCTCAACAAGTATTTCACGATTTCTGGAATGCCCGTCGCGTCAAGCCAATATTGGAACGGCGTCCACGGCTGTGCTCAAGGAGAGGCGAAGGACGACGCAGAGGGCTTGCAGACAATGAGGACATTGGCGCGCAATATGACTTTTTTGATGAAGAGCATTGCGCTCGGAAAAGAAAAGTTCGGGCTTCCAGAAAAGGAAGAGCGCGTTTCAACCAATTTTATTCGCTAGTACATTAAAATTTTTTATAAGGAGTCTTCTATGAACGAAGTGATTAAGGCGCTAAAAGAACGCCGCAGTATCAGAAAGTTTTCGGACAAGGCTGTCCCGAAAGACAAAATCGAAGCCATCATCGAAGCGGGCTTGTATGCTCCGAGCGGTATGGGAAAGCAGGGAGCGGCTATCGTTGCCGTAACACGAAAAGACCTCCGCGACAAGATTGCGGCGATGAATGCGAAGATTATGGGACACGACGGTTTTGACCCGTTCTATGGCGCTCCTGTTATCCTCATCGTTTTGGGCGACAAAAACGTGGGCACTTATCTTTATGACGGCTCTCTCGTGATGGGCAATCTTATGAATGCGGCTTACAGCGAAGGCTTGGGAAGCATTTGGATTCATCGCGCAAAAGAAGAGTTCGAGAGCGAAGAGGGAAAGGCTATTCTCAAGGAACTCGGAATCGAGGGCGATTGGGAAGGAATCGGACACTGCGCTCTCGGCTTTGCTGATGTAGAGCCGCCTCGCGCGCCTGAGAGAAAAGACGGACGCGTGTTCTGGGCAGAATAAGAAAAGGAGCTGATAAAAATGACAGACGTTGAGAAAGTTAAAGATTATCTTGATAAGGCAAAAGTCTTTTATTTGACGACAGTTGACGGCGACAAGCCAAAATGTCGCCCGTTCGGCTTTTCGATGATTGAAGACGGAAAGCTCTTCTTTGGAACAGGCACTTTCAAGGACTGCTACAAGCAGCTTGAGAAGAACCCGAACATCGAAATCTCTGCGATGGGCGCAGGCGGTTGGCTCAGGCTTTACGGCAAGGCGAAAATCGTTGAAAACGAGGCTTTGAGCCAGAAAGCGCTCGACGCTCTTCCTGCCGTGAAGAAACTCTACGAGGCGAACGGCTGGAAGATGGGTATGTTCTATCTTGAAGACGCTACTGCTGAGTTTCGCGATATGATGAGCATCAAAGAGAAAATCGAGTTCTAACTTAAGCATTTGACTCATCAAAATCCCTTTTCCCCCTTGGAAGAGGGATTTTGTTTTTATAATGCGCTCTTTTGTGCTATAATCTCATTATGCCAATAGCACAATATATTAAAGAAACGATGAACAGCAAGGGTGCTTCTGTCATCAGGAAGATGTTTGAAGAAGGAAACGCGCTGAAAGCCAAATATGGCGAAGACAACGTGTTTGATTTCAGCCTCGGAAACCCGGATCTCGACCCTCCAGAAGAGGTTTTGAGCGCGATAGAAGAGATTGCCAAAGACAAAAGCCACGGCGCACACGGCTATATGCCGAACGCGGGCTACATGGAAGCGCGAAAAGCCATGGCGGCAAAGACAAAAAAAGAGCAGGGCGTTGACGTTAAAGCTGAGAATATCTGCATGACAGTGGGCGCGGCAGGTGCGCTAAACTGCGTGTTCAAGGCGATTTTGAACGCGGGCGACAACGTGGTCGTTCCCTCTCCGTTCTTTGCCGAGTACCGCCATTATGTGCATAATCAGGGCGCAGAGCTAATCGAAGTTCCCACAAAAGCGGATTTCTCGCTCGACACAGACGCGATTTCAAAAGCCCTCAACGAAAAGACAGCCGCAGTTCTCATCAACACACCGAACAACCCGACAGGAAAGATTTATAGCGAAGACGACATCAAATCCCTCGCCGAAGTCTTGAACGCGCACGAGAAAAAATACGGCTACAAGCCTTATCTCATCTCTGACGAGCCATATCGCGCCATCGCTTACGACGGACGCGAGGTTGCGCCAGCCTTCCCAGTGTACGACGAGGCGGTGATTGTAACATCATTCGCAAAGAACATTTCTATCCCTGGCGAGCGTATCGGCTACATCGCCGTAAACCCAAAAGCAAAGGACGCTGCTGAGTTTATTGCGGCGTGTATCTTTGCAAATCGCATTCTTGGCTTTGTCAACGCTCCCGCCTTTTTTCAGAAAGTCGTGGCGAAAAGCTGGGACGCAAAAGTCGATTACTCTTCATACGAGAAGCGTCGCAATGAGATTATGGCTGTTCTTGACGCGGCGGGCATTGAATACGCAAAGCCTGAAGGCGCATTCTACATTTTCTGCAAAGTGCCTGACAAGTGGAACGGAGATGACATGGCGTTCAGCGAGCATTTGAAAAAGTTCTTTATCATCTCAGCTCCTGGTGGCGGTTTTGGCTGCAAGGGCTGGATTCGCTTGGCGTATTGCGTCAGCGAAAAGACAATCCTCAATTCAAAAGAGGCATTCATCAAAGCAATGAATGACTAGCAATTCAAGGGCTGAATTGGACTAATTCTAGTGCTGAATTGAGCCAATCCTAGTGCTGAATAAAAAAGCGCCGTCTATGAAAGATATCCATAGGCGGCGTTTTGTTTGGGCTTTGAAAGATGAGCATTACTCTTCGATTACGATACTGACGAGAGTTTGATTACAGTTCAATCGACCAAGTTGCTCGCCATAACTTGAAAATCCGCAGTAGTTCGGGAAGTATCTGTCGAAACGCTCAAGCACTTCTGGTGTCAGCGATTTCTGGTTGAAGTAAATCGTTCGCAAAATACAATTCACGAGAATGACTGCTCCTGGGTGCTCGATGTTCTCGCTGATGCTTTTGCAAGTGCGTTCTGCGATTGCCGAGATGTCTCCTTCTTGGAGCAATTCGACAAACGAGCCAGGCGTTACTTTGCAATACATATACATCGTTCCGTCGTCGTTGATGTTTGCAATAGATGATATAAAAATGTCATCGTAGTAGCGTCTGCCGATTGGGTTTACAAGAAGCGCATTGTTCACAGACTTTTCGTCAATTCCGATGACTTCTGCATAGCGCTTTTTTGGAACTTGATTGTCGATGCTTATGATTTTTCGTGTGTGCATATCGGCTTCGGTAATCTTCATCAACTTGCCTGTTGGTGTGAAGAGGTTTTCCTTTCTGATGTCGAACTTGCACTGTGTTCTAACAAAAAGGATGACCGCGCCCTCTGTTGCGCACTCTCCGTTGTATGAAACGTAAGTTTTCTTGAACTTCAAGTCGTCGCCAGCGCTTCCTCCTGCTAGTACAAAGTTTTCATTTCTGATAATGGCATAGAAGAGGGCAACCAAACTTTCTTCGGCGTTACAAAGACCATTAACAAAACAGAATGCAAATGCGTCTTTGTGTGAATCGGGGTCTCCTGTGATTATTCCGACTTTTTTTGCAGCATCTTCGACTGTCTTCACTCCGAAGATATTGAACTTGTCCACATTCTTGATTAATACACCAGAAAACCAAGAGCGATTACAAGATAAAGCAGAAACAACGATGGAGTGTTGTGTAAAGCCGCTTCCTCTTATAATTTCACCAGACGTCGTTGTGCCGATTACTTCGCAGTTTGGAAAATGCTCTTTGAACGAAGCCGAAAGGGCGGGAAAATCATAATTAGACGAAGCAAAGAATATGATGGCGCTATACTCGTTACTTGGCTTTAATTTTCCACAAAGTTCCTCTACTGCATCTGGCAACAACGGATTGATTGTCATTGCGATGTCTTGTTTCATACATCTAATTCTAATCAGTATATTTGCTCTTTCAAGTTAAAATTGGACTTTTTGAAAATGTCGCTATATAATAAAAAACAATTTTGTTTTAAGAAGATTGTGCTTTTTTCCTAAGGGGGAAACTTTATGAAAATTATGATGGTTACAGCGGAGGCTGTTCCGTTCGCAAAGACAGGCGGTTTGGCGGATATGGTGAGCGCGCTTTCTATCGCATTGGCGCAAAAAGGGCATGATGTGAAAATCGTTATGCCGCGATACTACAAAATCAACCGCGACAATCTTGAAAAGCTAGAAGGTCCGCTTCATGTTGCGACGGGCTACGGCGGAGCGTGGACGGCGGTCTACAAGACGAAAATGCCAGGCTGCGACAAAGTTGAGGTGTATTTTATTGACCACGAGCAGTGTTTCGGTCGCGACGGCATTTATGGCTCAAAATCAGAGCCAGATTTCCACGACAACCCGTATCGCTTTGCGCTTTTGGCGCACGGTGCGTTCCAGATTTGTCGCAAAATCGCATGGATGCCAGACATCGTTCATGCTCACGACTGGTCTGCGGCTTTGGCGAACGTTCTCACGAGGCACGTTTGCAAATGGTGCGGTTTTGGCGACACGGCGAGCGTTTTCACAATTCACAACTTGGGCTATCAAGGGCAGTATGGCAAGGACAAGTTCGCAGACCTCGGTATTGACTGGGGGCTTTTCTATGGCGCGGGCTTCGAGCATCAGGGCGGCATGAACTTCTTGCAGGCGGGTCTTACAACTGCGGATATGATTACGACGGTTTCTCCGACTTACGCGAACGAGGTGCAGAGCGCAGAGGGCGGCTTTGGACTTGATGGGCTTTTGAGGCACAGAAGCGAGGTCTTGCGGGGCATTTTGAACGGCGTGGACACTCAAGTTTGGAATCCGTCGCTTGACAAGCATTTGCCAGCGAACTACAGCGCGTCGGACTTGAGCGGAAAGAAGGTTTGCAAAGAGGCTTTGCAGCGCAAGATGGGGCTTGACGTGAACCCAGATGTTCCTGTGATTGGCATTGTTACGCGCTTGGCTGACCAGAAGGGTATTGCCGAAGTCTTTGCGCCGACTTATGGCTGTTTGTATCGCCTTTGCACCACGATGAATGTGCAGGTTGTGGTCTTGGGAAGCGGCGAGAAATGGTGCGAGAGCGAGATTTACTCTCTTCAGGCAAAGCTGCCGAACTTCCGCGCTTTCATCGGCTACGACGAGAGTTTGAGCCACCTTGTTGAAGCAGGCTCTGACTTCTTTTTGATGCCGTCGAAATACGAGCCGTGCGGACTCAATCAGATGTACTCTCTTCTCTACGGAACGCTTCCGATTGTGCGCAGAACGGGCGGACTTGCTGACACCGTTGAGCAGTACAATCAGGATACAGGCGAGGGCGACGGCTTCTTGTTCGACTCTCTCACGCCGAATGCGATTTACGACACGGTGGGCTGGGCTGTCTGGGCGTACTACAACCGCAAGGACGACATCGCCAAAATGCAGCAGCGTGGCATGAACAAGAAGTTTGGCTGGGACATCGCGGCGGACGAGTATCTGAAAGTCTACAAAGAAGCCGTTCTTCGCGGTATCGGTCACGAATACATCGACTAACACAGGCACAGCCTGTTTTCTCCAAATATGTCATTCTCGTGCTTGTCGCGGGAATCTTAATCACAGGCATGGTCTAGGCTGTGCCTTTTTTTGTCAAAAGAGTGTTAAAAGAATGTCAAGAGGGTAGAGATATAATTTTTTTACCTTGAAAAGGCTGTGTGAAAAATATACGATAATGCTGTATTTTAAATCCTACAGGTGAAAATATGAGCATATTCGATATTTTAGGCCCCGTGATGGTAGGCCCTTCCAGCTCGCACACGGCGGGCGCGGTCAGAATCGGGAACGTTTGCCGAAAACTTTTGGGCGAAGATGTAAAAAACGCAGAAATCTTTTTGCACGGCTCTTTTGCCGAAACTGGCAAGGGACACGGAACGGACAAGGCTCTGATTGCGGGGCTTTTGGGAATGGACACCGACAATCTTGAAATCCCGAACAGTTTTGAGATTGCCAAAAAAGCGAATCTTGATTTTTCTATCAGTAAAATCTTTATCGAGGACGCACACCCCAATTCTGTGCTTTTGAAGCTCAAATCCGAGAACCGCTCTCTTGAAATCCTTGCGTCTTCTCGCGGCGGCGGGCGTATCTGCATTGACAAAATCGACGACATCGAAACCGACTTCACGGGCGATTATCCCACGCTGATTGTGCACAATCTTGACCAGCCCGGGCACGTTGCCGAAGTCGCGTCAATGCTGGCTCACAAGGGCGTTAATATTGCGACGATGAAACTTTATCGCAACAAAAAGGGTGGCTACGCAGTTATGATTATCGAAACCGACCAAGCCATTCCTGCTGAGGCTCTGGCGTGGCTTCACCGCGTGGAAGGCGTGATTAAGGTTACTTATTTGAATATTCGCGACGAGTGATTTTTTTGGAATAATTAGGAGAAAAAGAATGAGTTTTGAGAGCATGGCGGAATGGTGCAAGGCGGGCGCGGACAAAGGGCTTTTTGAGGCGGCTGTGGCGGAGGAGATGGCTGACGGCGGGCTTGGCAGAGATGAAGTTTTGGGCAAGATGGCTCGGCTTTGGAGCGTGATGAAAGAATCGGCAAAAAACTACGACGGGGATTTGCGTTCTCAGAGCGGGCTTTCTGGCGGGGACGCTGCCAAGTTCAAAGCATACAAGTCGGCTTTTTTTGGGGATTTTTTGAGCAGTGTGATTTATTATGCTCTTGCGATTGCTGAATCGAATGCTTGTATGAAGTGCATTGTGGCTTCTCCCACGGCGGGTTCTTGTGGTGTTTTGCCTGCGGTGCTGATTCCGTTTGCGGCTCGTGCGGGCGGTTCGGCTGAATCCGAAGCGAAAATCATCGAGGCGCTGTTTGTGTCAGGCGGAATTGGCGAGGTGATTGCGAAAAAGGCGAGCATTGCGGGTGCGGAGTGTGGCTGTCAGGCGGAAATCGGCACTGCTTCGGCGATGGCTGCGGGGGCGCTGGCGTATTTGCAGGACGGGGACGCGGAGACGGTGTGCAATGCGTGTGCAATCGCGATGAAAGGGCTTCTGGGGCTTGTCTGCGACCCTGTGGCGGGCTTGGTGGAAGTGCCGTGCGTGAAGCGGAACGTGATTGGAGCGGTGAATGCGGTAACTTCTGCGGATTTGGCTTTGTCTGGGATAAAGTCGCGGATTCCTGCTGACGAGGTGTTTGAGGCGATGAAGTCTGTCGGTCTGTCGCTTCCGAAGAGCCTAAAGGAAACTGCAGAGGGTGGTCTTGCGGCAACAGCGACGGCGAGGGCGTTACAAGCTGCGCTTTTGTAGGTGGATAACTATAGAAAAAGACGTAAGTTCGTGCTATAAGGTGAGTACAGTGTGCAGAGCGTTTGAAGAATACGGAAATGAAAAAGCGGCAGAAGCAAGAAAAGAAAAAGCTGTTGAGGTTGCAAAGAAACTACTTCAAGATGGCTCTATGCCATTAGAGCGCATTTCCGACATTGCTGATTTGCCTTTGCAACAGATTCAACAACTGGCGGAGCAAGTCAAAGCCTAGTCGACAGCCTGAAAAAGAACGCATTGTGAAGAGCGATTGAGAGGCTGCTTTTCATATCAAGGAAATTCGTTTTCCAACATCGGAAATTCTTTTTCCAAGATAGGAAATCTTTTTTCCGACATTGGAAATTATTCTTCCAAGATAGGAAATTCCTTTTCCGACATTGGAAATTGTTCCTCCAAGATGGGAAATGTCTTTTCCGACATTGGAAATTGTTCCTCCAAGATGGGAAATTCCTTTTCCGACATCGGAAATTCTTTTTCCAAGATGGGAAATCTTTTTTCCGACATCGGGGGAAAAGATTCCGAGGTGTTTTTTTCTCTAAAATATCAAAAAACTCTATTGTCAAATGAAATATTAAACATATATAATATTTCCATGCTCAGCCCACTTGACTCGCAGACCCCTGCATCCATAATCTTAGCAACAAGCAACAAGCAACAAGCAACAAGCAACAAGCAACAAGCAACAAGCAACAAGGACGCATAGCGTCTTTTTTGGAGAAGTTTTTTATTTTAACAGATCCTAAGAAAAATACCAAAAAGATACTGGCAACGAAAAATGTTTTAAAAATATCCAGAAGGGAAATTTTATGCTGAAGAAATCTATAACTGTTCTTTCGTCTATCGTTATCTTTGTAAATCTCGTTTTGATTTGTGTTTTGTTTTCTTTTATCGCCAAAGGCGGCGAGAGAAAAATTGAGTCGTCGAACAAAATCCTTTGCGATGAGATTTTCACAAAACTGCTTGAAAAGCTCAATGAGCCGATTGTCATTTCAAGAATGATGGCGCAGGATTCTTTTCTTCTGGATTTCTTGCGGAACGAGGGCGAGCTGAAGCACGACGAAGAGGTCATGAAAGAGTATCTTTCGCGCATAAAAGACGAATTCGGCTTTTCGCAGGCGACTCTCATCAGCGCGAAAACCCACCGCTATTATCGCGATGATGAAATGCACAAAATCATAAATCCTTTGGGCGACAGCCACGACGTGTGGTTCAATAAGTTCGAGCAGAGCAACGTGGATTATGCGTTCAACATTTACAGAAGCCCGTCAGGATTTGAATATTCTTCGCTCTACATCAACTTTCGTATTAACGACGACGACGGCACTTTTTTGGGCGTTTCAAGTCCCGCTTTTGCCTTGAGGGACATTATCGATTTCATAGTCGAGCTTGAAAAGACATACAATGTCAAAATCAACACGACAGACGATTTGGGAACTGTCATGCTTGATAATAATTATTCAGATATTGGAATCACAAGCCTTGCTCATCTGCTTTGCAAAAAAGAGGGTCTGTGTTACAAGCAAAAGGGAATTTCTGGCTTTGTGGCTTCTAAGTATATTCCAAATTTGGATTGGTATTTTGTTGTCCGTAGCGACGGAGATGGCATAAAAGACAGTTCGCAGTTGTTTTATCTTGTCGCTCTTATTCTTTTTGCGCTTGATTTATTGGTGCTGTTTTCAGTGCGGACTGCCTTGCACGGCAAGAAAAAGATTCTGCTTGAGCCGAAAGAGAACATCGACAGCCTTACGGGACTTGCGAACCGCAATTATTTCAAGGAACAACTCGGCGAGCGCGGCTATTTCAACACGACAACGTACAAGTGCATCGCGGTTTTCGACATCGATTATTTCAAAGAGGCGAACGACAACCTGAACGGAGATGAGGCATTGCTTTCTGTGGTGAAAACGATGTCGGCTCTGCTTTCAAACAACGGCGTCATTCTCCGCTGGGGAGGCGATGAGTTCGTGGTGCTTTTTGAGATGGGAATCGAAAAGGCGTACAAAATCTGCAAGGAATTCTGCAAGCAGATAGAAGAAGGCAAGATGATAACAGTGTCTGTCGGGCTTACGGCGATAAACCTCTTCGACAACATCAAGACGAATTATCACAGAGCGGCGCGCTATTGCTACCAAGTGAAAGAAATCGGCGGAAACGGAGTGAAAAAAGACTAAATGAAATCCATTCGCACAAGACTTAGTTTGTCCTATATCCTGATGATTATTGCTTTGTGGCTCACTATCGGCGCAATCAGCGTTTTCTATCTTCGCTCTGCCATAATGCAGCACGCCACGACTTCCATGCACTTTATTTTGGACAGCAAGGTCTCTGAATTGAACAACGCTTTCCACTCGCTTTCGAAGAACGTGAAGGGCATGAAAGACTTTATCGAAAAAAGCGATGTGTATGACGACGATTTTTATGACAAGGTGAAAGAGCGCGCTGTTCTCACGCTCGGCGACCAGCTGTTCGTGAAGTCTTTTTATCTGTGTCCTGATTTTGAGACGACAGACAACTCAAAATGCTTGTTCATGCTGAACATCATGAACGCACAAGGAACGTACAGGGCGATTGAGCTTCAGGAAGATTTTATCGACGTGTCTTTTGACGTGAAGAGCGGAAAGAAGGTCGGGAAGAAGTTCATTCCGTGGTACTATGCAGCAAAAGAAAACCCGTTCCCGCAGTGGATAGGACCATACAACAACTTCAATACGGAGCAGCAAAGTTTTACGATTTCATATTTTGAGCCGCTTTACAAAAACAAGGCTTTCGCGGGCGTTACAGGCGTGGAAATCAGCAATCTTTCTATCCGCTCCTGCATAGACAGCCTTGATTACGGAGAGGCTTTTATCTTTTTGGTGAGCAGCACGGGCGATTTGATTTATCACAAGGATTTTTTGCAGGGGCTTTGGTCGAGCGATTTTCATCAGAACAAAGACATTGAGAGCGTCAGCGAGTTCTTTTCTGATGAATACGTCAACAGCCAAAAAACTTATGCGTACGAATACAAAGGCGAGAAGCACAGAGTAATGCTCGAAAGCCTTAGCAACGGAATGGTCATCGCGCTTTCTGTTCCTGAAAAGCAGCTGTTCGCGCTCCAAAACACAATGCTCTTCCAAATGATGCTGCTGCTTATCATTTCGCTGATGACAGCGGTTTTCATCGTGAACTACCTTACCGACAAAATCGTGCGTCCGATAGAAATCATCACGAAAGCCACGGGATACATCGCCCACGGCGAGCTGAGCACAAAAATCCCGATAGAGTCCAAAGACGAACTCGGAGTGCTTGCCTCTTCCATTCTCAAAATCGAAGAGTCTCTCTCTGAATACATTGAAAAACTGCGCTCGATGTCCTACACGGATTCTATGACGAATTGCAGGAACAAGAGCGCGTATCTCAAAAAGCTCTCGCAAATCGAGAAGCGCATTGCCGAAGACATGGTGGATTTCACGGTGTATGTGTTCGACGTGAACGGCTTGAAGCGCATCAACGACACGAAAGGTCACGAGATTGGCGACGAGCTGATAAAAGCCGCGGCGGGCGCGATAAAGACGGTCTTTTCAGAAGACGAGATTTTCCGCACGGGAGGAGATGAGTTCGCTGTCATCACGGAAAGCTCTCGCGACAAAATCGAGGGCAATATGGCATCTTTCGCCCAGGCGGTTGACGAGTTCAACAAGGAAAACGAGGGCAAAGACAAAGAGAAAAGAAGTGATTTCACACTTGCCGTGTCGGTAGGATACGCGAGCTTTGAGAAAGGCGTGGACAGGGAGTACAAGAACGTCTACGACCGCGCCGACAAAGCGATGTACGAAACGAAAGAAGCGTTCTACAAAAGCCACGAAGATATGCGCAGAATGTAGTTTGCAGGCGGCGAGTTCACAAAAGAAAGCGGATTGAAGCAGAAAAGATGACCGGACACTTTCGGAGCGTTAGAAAGCCAAAAACTGAAAAAATGGCGTTCGGGAAAAAACCCGAAGGCTGACTTTTGAAAATTTGGTGTTCGGGAAAATCCCGAAAGCCAAAAACTGAAAAAATGGCGTTCGGGAAAAACCCCGAAAGCCAAAAACTGAAAAAATGATGTTCGGGAAAACCCCGAAAGCCAAAAATTGAAAAAATGGCGTTCGGGAAAATCCCGAATGAGTTCAAAAACTTGTAAAGCCCACAAAGTTCCATTATATTGTTTCTTATGACAGATATTTTGAAAATTGAAAACGGCGTGCTAATAGCATGCACGGACAAGAGCGTGACGAGCGTGGTGATACCCGAGGGCGTCAGGAGAATCGGCAGGATAGCGTTCCTTGATTGCGCTTCTCTTGTGTCGGTTGAGATTCCCGAAGGCGTCAGGTACATCGACGAGAGAGCGTTCAATCGTTGCTCTTCGCTTGAGTCGGTGGTGCTCCCGTCGAGCGTCACGGAAATCGGCGAGTATGCGTTCAGAACCTGCAAATCGCTTAAGTCGGTGGTGATAAAGTCAAGTGCCACGAAAATCTGCGAGGGTGCGTTCGAGTACTGCGAGTCGATTACCTCGGTGGAATTCAGTGGAACGGTGGCACAGTGGAAAGAGGTGGAAGGCAAAGAAGTGAATCTTCTTCACTACATTCCCGCAATGAGCGTTAAGTGCTCGGACGGCGAATGGCAGAAACCCGTTATTTTTGTGAAAGACGGCATCGCCGTGAAATGCCTTTACAATAAAGCAACGAGCGTGGAGATTCCCGAAGACGTTACGGCAATCGGCAAGAGGGCGTTCTCTGGTTGCAAGTCGCTTTCGACGGTGACGCTTGGTGATGACTTTGAAAAAGTGCCGTCCGAGTGGTTCGACAGTCTGAACGAGGCGAATGCGAACTATGAAATCATTTGCACGGAAGACAGCCTCACATACAAGGCGATAAAGCGAAGCGCAAGACTCAAGGCTCATGTAAAAACACTTGCGTTGCAGAATGCGAAAAACAAGAAAATTGCCCAAGTGAATAAGGCAGGTGCAGATGCCGTGTTGTCATCTCTGCTTGCGGGCAAGGCGGACTCCTCGTTCGAGATTCTCTCAAACACGAAGAGCTCAACCGTTGTTCTCTTGAAAATCGCAAAGAATACAGGCTTATTCAAACTCGGCACAGATTCATCAAAGTGGCTTCTGAAAATCAAAAAAGTGATTGAAGCCTTCTCGGACTTGTCAAAAAGCGGCGCGGATATTTTTGCCGTGATACAAGAGCTCAAACTGCCGCTTGCCGAAATTCCCGTGAAGAAGGCGAAGCTCCTAATGCTCAAAGCTGATTGCGACGGCTTTATGAATCTGTTTGTCACGGGCAAATTAATAGCAAAGCGATTTAAAGTCATAAAGAGCATTGCTTTGTTCGGCGTCACGGAAATCTGCGATAATGCGTTCAAGGGCTGCAAGTCGCTTGCATCGGTGGTGATTCCGCCCGGCGTCACGGAAATCGGCGAGGGTGCGTTCTATGGCTGCAAGTCGCTTACGTCGGTTGTGATTCCTGAGGGCGTTACGGCAATCGGCAATTGGGCGTTCTATGACTGCAAGTCGCTTTCTTCGGTGGTGATTCCGCCCGGCGTCACGGAAATCGGCGAGGAGGCGTTCATGGGCTGCAACATCAACGAGCTTTCGCATCCTCTCCTCGCTATAAAGGACGGACTCGTGGTCAAGGGCAGCAAAGTCTTGTATTGTGCAAGCCAGAGCGGCTCTGTCACGATACCCGATGGCGTCATGGAAATTGGCAGAATGGCGTTCCGTAACTGCACGTCGCTTACGTCGGTGGTGATACCCGAGGGCGTCACGGAAATCGGCGCGAGTGCGTTCTTTGCTTGCAAGTCGCTTACGTCGGTGGTGATTCCGCCCGGCGTCACGGAAATCGGCTTCGAGGCATTCTGTGGCTGCAAGTCGCTTACATCGGTGGTGATACCCGAGGGCGTCACGGAAATCGGCACGAGTGCGTTCCGTAGCTGCGAGTCGCTTAAGTCGGTTGTGATTCCTGAGGGCGTCACGGAAATCTGCGAGAGGGCGTTCCGTGACTGCACGTCGCTTATGTCGGTTGTGATTCCGTCAAGCGTCACAGAAATCGGCGAGGAGGCGTTCTGTGGATGCACGTCGCTTGCGTCGGTAGAGATTCCGTCCAGCGTCACGGAAATCGACGGGGGTGCGTTTTTTGGTTGCACGTTGCTTTCGTCGGTAGAGATTCCGTCCAGCGTCACGGTAATCGTCGCGGGTACGTTCGAGGGGTGCACGTCGCTTAAGTCGTTAGAGATTCCGTCCAGCGTCACGGTAATCGACGTGGGTGCGTTCAAAGACTGCACGTCGCTTGAGATGATAGAGTTCGGCGGAACTGTGGCTCAGTGGAAATCGGTGGAAAAAAACAGCGGCTGGCACGATGGCGTTCCTGCAACGAGCGTGAAGTGCTCGGACGGCGAAGCGGAACTGTAGCGGAAAAAACAAAACGGCGCACATTGAGTTTTTCTTCAAAGTGCGCCGTTTTGCTTGTGTGCAGTGAAAAGTAGGCTTTGCCTATGATTCGCTGTAGTCTTTTGGGGTGTAGATATTAGTTTTGGAAAGAACCTCGATTAAGTACCCCTTTTCTTTCAAACCCGCCTCTATTTCGTTCAAAATCGCCTCGCTGCGCGCCTTCACCGTGTGATAATGATAGCCGTGAGTGATGTTCTTGAGCGGAGTCGAAACACCGCTTTTCATATCAGCGATAAAGTTCTTGACATCGCGAACAGACGCAATATTCAAGGGTGCAGAAATTGTTCCATAAACCTTATGCTCCACGAACACATCAAGCACCGTCCCTCCAAGATTTACGATGAGCGTCAGCTCGTCCTCGGTCTCCTCGTCAGTGTGCTTCACCTTGAACACACGGCGGTTTTCGGCGTTCTTCAAAAGCAAATAACCCGCTTTCACCGCCATTAAGTCGGGGTGAGAGGCTCGCAAAATCGAAATGTCGTTCACGATAACCTGCCTGCTCACGCCGAACTTTTCCGCCAGCTCGCTGCCTTTCACAGCAGAAGTGGCGTTTGTCAAAATCTCTATAATCTTTGCTCTTCTTTCTTCTCCACGAATTGCCATAAGCGTATTATACAAAAAAGATTAGATTGCGTGTAGATTTTTCAGCGACAAATCAAGAATCGGAGCGGAGTGGGTGAGCGCACCGCTAGAAACATAATCCACGCCCAAGTCAGCAAGACGAGCGATGTTCTCTTTTGTAACGTTGCCCGACACTTCAACTTCCGCCTTCTTGTTGATAATCTTCATCGCCTGAGCCATCGCCTCATGACTCATATTGTCAAGCATTATGATGTCCGCACCCGCTTCCACGGCTTCTTTCACTTGCTCTAAGCTCTCAACTTCAACCTCGATTTTGCGAACAAAAGGCGCGTAATCTTTCGCCATCTTGATAGCTTTTGCAACTCCTCCAGCCGCGCCGATATGGTTGTCTTTGAGCAAAACTCCGTCAGAAAGATTGTAGCGATGATTGTTGCCTCCGCCAACGCGCACAGCGTATTTTTCAAAAATGCGGTTGTTCGGGCTTGTCTTTCGTGTGTCCAAGAGCTTTATGCTAGTTCCAGAAAGGAGCTTTGCGGTTTCTCTCGTGTAAGTTGCAATGCCGCTCATTCGCTGCAAGTAATTGAGCGCAACCCGCTCGCCCGAAAGCAAAACGCGAATGTCGCCCGTAACCTTGCCGAGCTTGTCGCCCTTTTTCACCTCATCGCCGTCTTTCACGTTAAAAGCGACTTTTGTATCTTTGTCGAGCAGATAAAACACACGAGCAAACACGTCCAAGCCCGCGATGATGCCGTCTTGCTTTGCGATGAGCTCAACCTCGCCAGCCTTTGCGCACGGCATAACCGCGTTTGTTGAAACGTCCTCGCTTGAAATATCTTCTCTGAGCGCTTGATTAAGCAGAGTGTCTACATTCAGATTCATTGTGATTGGATTCATTTCGTTTTTTCTCCTGTTCGTGAATAGCGTTAAGAACGGCATTCTTATATTCTTCTTCGAGTTTGTCTGCGTTCTTGTATAGTTCTTCGTTGATATTTACTGTTGTCAGTTGAGAAACAGGCTCTGTCTGCTGTGTTTGCTCAATTTTTGAAGCAGCACGAGCAGCAAACACAAGGCTTTCAAGAAGCGAATTGCTTGCAAGTCTGTTTGCTCCGTGAACGCCGTTGCAACTCGTTTCGCCTGCGGCATACAAATGCGCCATCGTGGTTCTGCTGTCAGAGTTCACCGCGACACCGCCCATAAAATAGTGCTGGGCTGGAACAACGGGGATTGGCTCTTTTGTGCAGTCAAAGCCCTCTTCAAGACACTTTTCGTAAATGTGCGTAAAATGCGTGCGGATTTCGCTTTCGGCAATATTTTCCATCGAAAGCCAAACGTGCTCCGTTGAGTCCTTTTTCATCTGCGCAAAAATCGCATTCGCAACAACATCTCGCGGCAAAAGCTCGTTCACAAATCGCTTGCCGTTCTTGTCGAGCAAAATGCCGCCCTCTCCGCGCACGGACTCGCTGATTAAAAACGCTCTGCCTTTTTGGTTTTTCACAAAAAACGTCGTCGGGTGGATTTGGATATAATCGATGTCTTCAAGCGCAATGCCTCTCTTGAGCGAAATCGCAAGCGCGTCGCCCGTGAGATGCGGAAAGTTCGTCGATTGCGCAAAAAGACCGCCGATACCGCCACAAGCCCAAATCGTGTCGGGTGCAACGAAAGCCGTCAGCTCGCCGCTCTCGTTGTTCCGTGCGATAATGCCAGAACATTCGCTGTTTTGCTCGATAATATCTAACATCGTTGTGTTTTCAATGATTTCAATATTGCTTCGTTTGCGCGCTTGAGCGAGCAGCTTTGCTGTGATTTCCTGACCTGTGATGTCCTCGTGAAAAAGAATACGCGGAGAAGAGTGCGCGCCCTCCCGTGTGAATTTGAGAGAGCCGTCAGCATTGCGCTCAAAGTCCACGCCAAAGCCGATGAGGTCGCGGATAACGTTCTGCGATGAGCGAATCATAATATCAACGCTTTCTCTCCTGTTTTCGTAGTGCCCAGCACGCATTGTGTCTTCAAAATATGCGTCATAATCGTCTTCGCTTTTGAGCATGCAGATTCCGCCCTGCGCCAAATATGAATCGCAGTCTTCGGCTTTTTCTGCTTTCGTGATGATGATGATTTTCTTTTTGCTGTCCAACTTTAGCGCGCTGTAAAGCCCAGCCACGCCAGAGCCCACGATAATCACATCGCAATTTTTTTGTTGCATTTTGTTGCCTCTCTACTTTGCAAGTTCCAGCATTTTTTCAAGCGGTTTGTTTGCTTTTGCTCGCAAATCGTCGTCAACTTTGATAATTGGATTGCCCGTCAAAAGACAGTCTCGCACTTTTTCAAGCGAAATCTTTTTCATATTCGGGCAAATCTGCTTTGCGCCAACGAACACAAAAGTCTTTTCGCCCGCGACTTTCTTCATTTCGTGCTCAACGCCGCGCTCCGTGCAGACAATGAACTCTTTTGAAGAGGAGTTTTTTACATACTCAATCAGTTCTTTCGTGCTTCCCAAAAAGTCCGCCAAATCACAAACCTCGCCCAAACATTCAGGGTGCGCGATAATCTCGGCTTCTGGGTGAGCGTGCGCTGCTTCTTCAATGTCGCGCTCTGTTATGCTTGTGTGAACGTGGCAATGACCGCGGTTCAAGATGATATTCTTGTCAGGGCATTGCTCGGCGACAAAGCGACCAAGATTTCCGTCGGGAATGAAGAAGATGTTTTTGTTCGGCAAATTGCGAACGATTTTGACCGCGTTCGACGACGTTACACACACATCGCTCATCGCCTTCACGTCCGCCATCGAATTGATGTAGCACACAACAGCCAAATCCTCGTATTTGTCGCGCATTGCGGCAATGTCCGCCTTGTCAACCATCAGAGCCATCGGACAAACTGCGTCAGGAGCGGGCAGCAGCACCGTTTTTGTCGGGTTCAAAATGCTCGCGCTCTCGCCCATAAACGTAACGCCGCAAAACACGATTTTCTTCGCAGACGCTTCTTTCGCCTTTTTCGCCAAAAAGAATGAATCCCCTACGAAATCCGCCACGTCCTGCACATCGCCGTTCACATAGTAATGAGCCAGAATCACAGCGTCGTTTTTCTTTGCCAAGTCCCGTATTTCGCGCTTTATCTCTTGTGTTGTTTGCATTTGTCTCTTCCTTGGAGCACTTTTTGCAAAAGCCGTTCTCTCTTAGGCTTTCGCGTTTTTTCATTTTGAGAATGAGAATAGCATAAAAGTGATTATCTGACAAGACAGATGTAAAAGAATTATATGTTTCAGTGTTGCTTTTTGTAATTATGATTTCATAATTGCTCATTACACGATGTTTTGGTCAATTCCAGTTTCGGAATGCGGTTTTGCGGGAAAACTTTCGGAAAACGTTATGGAAAAAAAAACTCTCGTTCGGTATAATCTTTTTTGATGAGTACAAGATTCTTTTTGTGCGGCGCGAAAACGGCTCGTCTTGTTGTTTTGCTGCCGCTTTTTTTTCTTTTTTCAAAAAATGCCGCCGCAGAATGTGAGAAGTTTGCGAGCGTTTCTTCTTCGTACAATGCAAAAAAAGGCATAGAGCGAGGGCAGACTTCGCTTGCTGTTGAATATGGCGTTGAAAGTGAGCGCTATGAGGCTCTTTTTGGCTTTCAGTCGAACGATTTGATTTATGACGTCTGTGCAGAGGGAACGTTCTGGATTTTTTTGCAGCGTCTTGACCGACTTTCGCTAAAATACGGCGCGGACGCGATTTATCATTTTCAAAACTTCGATTACAAGGGCGTCAATATTTCAAGCGAGAACGATTTTTTCTCGGATTTTTGCTTTTCGATTGAGGGCAACAAGGGCGCTTCGTTCACGGCTCGGACGGGCGGAGGCGCAAAGCTGACCCATCTTTGTGTTTTGGGCGAGCGGATTTGGGACACGTCGTTTTCTGTTCGGCTTGAGGCGAAAAAGAGATTCGATTTTGGCTTGACGCTTGGCGCTTTTGTCGGCACTCACACTTTTTACCGATATCCGCTTTTTTGCTCTCCTGAGTATTCTCTTTTGGCGTCTTACGATTTTGACAGCGGCGTTCGCGTTTCGATGAGCGGCGGCATTCGCATCTCCGACCAGTTCACGACAGCGCCATACATAAGCCGCGAAACGCTGAAAGCGTCGGTTCTTGTGTTTTTGAGGTGATTTTTGAGGAAAGTGTTTATGAAAAAGGTATTGTTTGTTTTGCTCTTTGCGTTTCTTTTGGCGTCGTGCAAATATGGTTTTTATCTTGGTCTTTTCGATGAAGATGATGTTGACGAGCGCACTTCATCGCTAAAAAAGTTGTCTGATTTGAGTTTTGACGCTGATGTTTTTAGTTTTGTCATTGTTTCGGACGTGCATTTTGGTTCGAGCGCGTCACGGGACAATGCTGCTTTTTTCGAGTGGTACAAGAATGCTCTTGAGAGCGCTGAGATTGAAAAGAAGCCACGCTTTTTGGTGTGTCTTGGTGACAGCGCCGACAAGGGATATAAGAGCGAGTTCGAGGAATACAACGAGTTTTTGCGCGAAATTGAATCGATGGAAAGCTCTTATTGGGGGAAGTCGATAAAATCGTTGACGATTCTGGGCAATCACGATTTGTATAACAATGGCTGGGAAAACTGGAAGTCGCAAGTTTATCCGTACACAGCTTATTATTCGCTCGTTTTGAACGGGAAAAGCGGCGGTTCGGTGTCGCTTTTTTTCCTCGACAGCGCAAACGGAACGCTCGGTGTTGACCAGCTGGAAAGTCTTGAGAGCGAAATCAGCGCTGATGTGAACCCGAAGATTGTGTTTTCGCATTATCCTGTGTATGCGGGTGGAAATCTGTTGATGACGTTGCAGGACACGACGGAGCGAAGTCTTTTGTTGACGTGGTTTTCAAAAAACAATGTGCGCTATGTTTTTGCAGGTCACGCGCACAAGAATTATGGCTTTTCGCACTCGTCTTTTCGCGAGGACGTGACGGCGTCTTATGTGTTTAACCGCTATTTCCGCCTTGTTACCGTGAATACTGTGACAGGAAATGTTTCGTCGGAGCTGCTCTCGTACTGAGCAAAGCGTAGAAGCCTCGCTTGAGTGAATTTTGCTCTTCTAACATTTGTTAGAAGGTCCGCTGGAGAGAATTTCGCCTTTCTAACATTTGTTTAAAGCGTCGCTGGCTGAATTTTGACCAGCGAACATTTGTTTAAACGTCCGCTGGAGAGAATTTCACGCTTCTAACATTTGTTAGAACGTCCGCTGGCTCGCAGTCTTAAAGCGAACATTTGTTATCTTTAAGACAATTGTGACAGCGATGAAACGACATTGAAAAATATGTCATCGTTGCTAAAAATGCCTTTTGCAGCACTAAGCGCAAAAAAATACCCTTCGCCTTTTGTGGAGAAGGGTATTTTTGTTTAATCGCTTTTATGCCAAGTGCGTAATGAGATAGAAGATTACGCAGAGGAACGGCACGAAGAACTTCAAGAGCATGAGCATGACAAGGTCAAAATATGACTCTTTGTGTGAAAGTCCGCAGATTGCAAACATTGTGACGAGCGCGCCGCAGTGCGGGACTGGGTCGATACCGATTGCTGAGACTGCGACGATTCTGTGCAATGCGTCGAGCGAGATGCCAGAAGCAAGAGCCAGCTCTTTCCATGTTTCGCCAAACTTTGCAAGAGCGATTGTCATTCCGGAAGATGCTGAGCCTGTGATTCCGCCCATGATGTTCGTTGTGAGAACAGCAGAGAAGAGCGGGTTTCCGCTTGCGCTCAACTTGAGAAGCATTTGTGAGATTACTTCGAATCCGACGACGCTTGTGAGTACGCAGCCGAAAGCGTATCCTGATGCGACGTTGAAGATTGCTGTTCCTGATGAGACAGATGAAGTGTTGATGATTTTTCTCACTGTTGCTTCCCCGTTTGCGAGGAGCTTTTTGCGTCCGATAATCACTGTCACGATGCTTGCAAGAATAATCGAGATTGAGATTGCCCAAAGGCTTGGAATCTGGAAACTCTTTGCAAACTCCCATTTGAACGGGTTTGAAAGAAGAATGTTCAAAATGATTACCATGAGAAGCGGAATGAGTGAAAGCGCCCAAGACGGAATGTCTTTGTCCGCATTGTCTTTCTGGTCATCGTAATTGCCGTATCCTTCACCTTTTGCCATAAGTGACTTTGCGCGGAATGTGAGCCAGCCGTAGCCGATTGCGAAGAAAAGAACTGAAGCGAAAAGTCCGAGGACGATTCCTGACCAAGTTGTCGTTCCGAAGTACTCAGTCGGGATGATGTTCTGCGTCTGAGGTGTTCCAGGAAGTGCGACCATCGCGAATGTGAAGATACCTGTCCAAAGAGCCGTCGGCATAAGTCTTTTTGGAATTCCTGCCTCGCGGAAAAGGACTGCGCCGAACGGATACATAACGAAAGCAACGACGAATACGCTCAAACCGCCGTATGTCAAGACTCCGCAGCCCAAGATAACCGCCAAAATCGCCCGTTTTGCGCCGAGCAAATCAACGATTTTGTTCGCGATAGACTTTGCCAAGCCGCCTTCTTCCATCAACTTTGCGAAAATCGCACCAAACAAGAAAACAGGGAAATATTTTCCGATGTATTGAGCCGCTTTGATAAGATAAACGTTACCGATGACGTTCAAGAACGAATCTCCGCAGCCGATAGCGGCGACAACTGCCATAATTGGCGCGATTATAATAATCGACCATCCTCTGTAAGCAAGGCAAATCAGCCCAATGATTGCAGCAATGATTGCAATCGTGCTTAATGAACTCATAACAAACCTCTATTTGCAAAAAAATTGCTCTTTTAATTCTTGCCAGTCAAATCTACAACTGTACCCGCTGCCGTAATAGGCACATATTCTGGCACTTCGCGACCGTCCCAGCGCTTTGCTCGCTCAAGTTGGATTTCAAGTTCTTTGAGTCGTGTTTCAACCTGATAGTTCTGAGCGACTTTTTCGTTATAATACGCAAGCGCATCTGCCTCCACGCGCTTTGCTTCTGCTGCCTTCTGCGCCTTTATCAGCTCTGCTTCAGCGGTCTGCTCTGCCGCCTTTTTAGCCGCCTCTGCCTCAGCGACTTGCTTTTGCGCATTCGTTTCCGCAAGCTTCAGGTCCTGCTCTGCCTGTCGGACTTGCTGCGTGCGGTTCATTGTCTCTTTGATTTGCTTATCAAAATCATCGCTCCAATCCCAGTTTGAAATCGTGAGCTGAGTTACCTCGATTGGATAGCTTTCAAGCCGTGTTCCAAGACTTTCGTTAACCTCAACGGTGATTTTATCTTGATTTTCGATTAAAGAATAAATCGAGTATTTTCCGACCACCTCTTTTACAGCGGCGACAAGACTTCTTGTAATCGCATTTTCAAGCACAGAATCAGAATATTTTGTGATTGCGTCCATTATTCGCTCTTCATCGTAGCGGTAAAAGACTGTTACCTGAGAGCCGACTGTCTGCATATCCTTTGTGATTGCGCCGTCTTTGCCCACAGAAAAAGTTGCGTTCATTCCTTTTGGAACGATAGAGTATTTTTTGATTTTGCTGATAAACGGCGGATGAAAGTGAACGCCTGGCAACAGAACGTTTCCTGTAATCTGACCGAGCGTAACTTGCACACCGCGTTCTGCTGGCGCAACAATAGCAAATGAGCCGCTAGCAACCACTGCCACAAAAAGAACAAGCACTAGCGCAATAATCGCGCTTTTCAAAGATTTTTTGTTCATTTTCCAAAGCCTCCACATAATTTTTCAAAAATTCGTAAAATTGCCGAACTGTCGAATTGTCGCTTTTGGTTTCGCGATATTTTATGAAAATATCACGACTAAAAACGCCGTCCGCAATCTCTAACATCTTTATTTTTTCGCCTGCAATTCTCCCCCAAGAGAACTCTGGCCAAAATCCAACACCTAAACCTGCTCCAATCATATTTTTAACTGCTTCAGCGGAATCGCTTTCGAATGCAATGTGCAATTTTGCTCCTTTCGCACGGCAAAATTTATCGCAAATTCCTCGAAACTGCTTCGCTCCCGAAAGTGAAATCACTTGCTTTTGCTCGATTTCACTGAGTTTTATCCTTGCTTTCGCTTCATACTCGCTCGTATTCGGCACAGCCAAAAAAATTTTTTCACTGCAAATAAAACCAGAGTCTTTCCTTTTAGATTTTCTAGAGCTTTGAGCCGTCGTAACGCAAATATCATAGTTTTCAGACTCCTCGTTCTGCGTCAACTTTACCAAAAGCGACTCATCAATCTTTTTATATTCGATAATCGCCTGTGTTACAAGAGCCGAAGCCGCCAAAACATTCAAACAGACTGTTTTATCTTCTTCAATAGAATATTGCTTGAGCTTCTTTGGCAATTCGTCCAATTCATCAAGCAGTGGACACACGCTTTTGTAAAAGAACTTTCCAGCCGCGCTTAACTTCACACCACGCCCGTCCTGACGGAACAATCTCACACCTAACTCTTCTTCAAGTTTTTTTATCGTCTGCGTCAAAGCAGGCTGCGCAATATTTAAAATGTTTGCGGCGTGTGTCAAATGCTCCAATTCAGCAACCTTTACAAAATGCTTTAGTTGCGTCAATTCCATTGATAAGCTCCAGTTATGATTTTGATAAGAATAAAGTATTATACCCAAATCAAAAAAATCGATATAGTCTAAATCATAAGGAGTTTAACGATGCCTGAAGTTTTGGAAACCATAATGTTGGTATGTTTCGGCTTGTCGTGGCCGATTTCGCTTGCAAAGAACATAAAACTGCGCTCTGCCAAGGGAATGAGCTTGAAGTTTTCGCTACTGATAATACTCGGATATATCTGCGGAATCTCGGCAAAACTCATCAACGGTGTACACAACTTTGTGCTGATTATGTATCTGCTAAACATTCTCGTAGTCAGCGCAAATGTCGTGGTGTTTTTTGTGAACCGCCGATATGACAGGCTTTCGCCGCTTCAAGCAAAGTAAACTTTTTACCATTCACGAGGACGAACTTTTAACAACAAACCTCCAGTTCGTTCTCGCTCTTCAAAGTCTTTTCAACACACCTTCATATTTTGCTAATAAATCGCTTCGATTTTCTAAAAAGCCTCCGCAATAAAAACGTTTTGAAAACCCAAAATTGAGAGGGATTATAGCAACAAACACTCGTTTAGTAAATCTATTTTTACAAAATGAGTCTTGAAAATCACGTTCTCAGAAAGTTTTTGATGTCGCCTAGTTTTTCCTTGCACAAATTTCGCCCTATTTCGTAAACGCGACGAAGCTCTCCAGAGTCTTTTTCAGTGCGACTTATTCCGAGTGGCTTTTCTGGGCAGATTACGAGCGTTTGTCCTGCTTTTTTGCGCTCAAAAACATAGGCGGTCTCTGCATTGTACATTTGCGCCCTGTTTTTCATAGCATTTTTTATCGCAGGATATTTTTTCAAAAAAAGGCTCATAATAGGTGAAGCGTTTTTCTTTGAATAACTTTCTGGTTGAGTCAGAACAACGATATTTTTTGAAAAACCAATACTCTCAAAATATTTGAGCGGAATGGAATCGGAAATTCCTCCGTCAAGAAACTTTTTTCCGCCGATTTCCACAGGCTTTGACACAATTGGCATAGAAGCCGATGCTCTTAGCCACTCAAGTCCCTCATAATCGAGCGTGTCGAGTTTTTTGTAAACGGGAAGGGCTGTTTCAACATCAGTTGCAACAACGAAGAACTCTGTTGGGTTTGATTTGTAAGTTCGAAAATCGAAGCGGTCAAGGTCGTTTGGAAGCGTGTGATAGCAGAACTCTGCGTTGTAAAGATTTCCGGAAGTCAAAAGCGAATAAAACGAACAATATCGCTTGTCGTGGCTGTATTTGAGGTTGTAGCGGATTACCCGCCCATTTTGTGCCGACTTGTAATTGCAGCCGAAAGCCGCTCCTGCCGACACACCTATAATCCCGTCGAAAGAAATCCCGTTTTCCATCATCACGTCGGTAACTCCCGCCGTGAACATGCCTCTCATTGCTCCGCCTTCTAATACAAGCCCTTTTTTCATAGTGAGAAAATCATAACAGTATTTTTTTTGAGTGTCGATAGGTATGTTTTTCTTTTTCCCGAAATCGGAAAAGCTGATGTTAGAAAAAAATGGTCTTATCCGAAATCGGAAAACGCTGAATTTTGAAAAAGTAGCTTTATCCGAAACTGGAAAACAAAATTTTGAATTTCAAATTCACAAATGCTTGCATTTGAATTTTAATTGTGCTAAAATTCTATTTATAACGAAACGGTAATAAGCAAAGTGAATTTGCGAAAGGAGGTTCGTATGGCTGTCCAACCGATTGACTTGCAGGCGGTTTACACACAGATGGACAAAGCGGCTCAGATTGCGTCCAGGCAGCAAAACGGACTACAACTTGCAAATGCGCTTCAAGAAAGCCAGGTCGTTCGTGAAACTGCGGAACAAGCGTCACAAGTGCAAAAAGCGGCTCAAAACGAAGCCGAGATAAAGATGCGCGATAATGACCAAAAAAGTTCGCAAGGAGATACCCCAAACGGCAAAAAAAGACGCCGCGACTCCGATTCACAAGAAAAAAACGAAACTCCCCAACCTGAGATACGTGAATTGTATCTCGGACAACATATTGATATAACAGGATAAAAAGGTTAAAAAAACCGGGGAGTATTATAATGACTACGATTGCTATTGTTGCCGCATCTCTTTGTATTTTGAATGTTTTGCTTTGGGTTGTGCTTCTTTCTCGCTTTTCGAGATTGTTTTCAACCGATGGCATCTTAAAGCGCACTCGTGAAGAAATGACGAAGATGGTCAGCGACATAAATAACAATGCAGACCGTAATATCTCGCTAATCGACGACAGAATCAACACATTAAAAAAGATAAGTGAAGAAGCCGAGCAAAAGATTGCTGCGGCAAAAGAGGAAATTGCGCGTCTTGAAGTTTCAAAATCTGCTGTAGCGTTTGATGAGCGCGCTTATGTTGCTCAGAATGTCCCGACAGTGTCTTCAATGCTTGAAAATGATGTTGTTCCTCTTGTAAATATTGACAATATTGCGCCAGAGATTATTGCTCCTCGCGAGGCTGTCCGCGTTCAAGGTTCTGTTAGCGCAAGCACACCAAGAGTCTTTCCAAAGCGTGTTCAAGAACTTTACCAGAGAGGATATTCCATTGAGCAAATCGCACATGAACTTTCGCGCTCGACTTCAGAAGTGTCGTTTGCTCTTGATATGGGTATGCTCAAATGACTTCTCTTGCTCTTTTTGACCTTGACGGAACAATTTTGGACACGCTCAAAGATTTGGCGCTGTCCGTAAATTATTCGCTTTCCAGTGAAAACCTTCCGAGCAGAACAACAGATGAAATCCGCACTTTCTTGGGAAACGGAATTAGGGTTTTGATAAATCTCTCTGTTCCTGAAAACACAAGCAAAGAGCAAACCGAGCGTGTGTTTAAGACCTTTGTGAAATATTATGGCGAGCATTGTGTTGATAACACTTGTCCTTTTGAGGGAATCCCTGAACTTTTCATGGCACTAAGAAAAGAGGGCGTGAGGATTGCTATTGTGTCAAACAAAGCTGATTTTGCAGCCCAGAAACTTTGCAAGCAGTTTTTCCCTGATATGTATGATTTTGCCATTGGCGCAAAAGACGGAATTGCCAAAAAGCCAGCGCGCGATATGATAGACGAAGCGCTTACTGCTTTTCCTGAGATTGAGGAAAAAGATTGCGTGTACATTGGGGACTCAGAGGTTGATGTTGAAACTGCCCGCAATGCAAAAATGAGGGAAATCGCAGTGCTTTGGGGATTCAGAAGCCTTGAAGAGCTAAAAAAGAGCGGCGCTGTTGATTTTGCGGCAGACACAAAAGAGCTGCTGCAGAAAATCCTCAACAAATAGAGTGAATTGACGGTTTGTGCCGTCATTTTTTTTATACTTTTTATTCATAAGGTGAAAATATGATTAAGGCTGTGATTTTTGATTATGGCAATGTGATTTCTCTTGCACAGACAGGCGACTGTGCAGACGAAATGGAGAAAATGACAGGTGTCCCTGCGCACATTTTTCGCAGCGTATACGAGAAATTCCGCTTCGAGTTTGACCGCGGAACAATCGATGGCGCTGAAATGTACAGACAGCTTCTGTGCGATGCAGGCTATGACGATGTCGCCAAAGATAAAGCGCTGATGCAGAAAATAGCGCTTCTTGATATGCAGAGCTGGAGGGCAGTCAACCGCGATGTTTGCGACTGGGCGCTTTCGCTCAAGAAGCAGGGCTTTCTTCTTGGTGTTCTTTCAAATATGCCGACCGAGTTTTTGACGTATTATGAAAAAGAGATTCCAGTCTTTACCGCGGCGGATTTTGCGTGCTTTTCGTGCAGGGTGAAAATGATAAAGCCCGAAGAAGGCATCTATCGCGCATGCTTGGACGGGCTTGGAATAAAGGCGGAAGAGGGCGTTTTCTTTGACGATATACAAGAGAACGTTGACGCCGGAAACAAAATCGGAATGCACTGTTTTTTGTGGAAAGGACTTGAGAAGGCAAAAAGCGATTTAGCGTCTCTTCTTTGATTTTCCCGCAGAATGAGCGGCTTCGTGCAAGAACTTCACGGTCATTGCCGCTCGCTCAACACTGTAGCCCATGCTCATAATGTTCCTCATGAGCATTTCCTCTTTCGCTTTTTCCAAATCTTGATTTGTTTTTATGTTGCTCAAGGGAACAGGCTTTCCGATATCGAGCGTGATGTCATGCACTTCGATGAGACGGGCAAGATACTTGTCGCTGTCTTTTGAGCCAAGAATGAACTGCATCAAAATATCTTCATAAACGCCTATCTCAGGGTTCACATCATGCTCTTCGATATCGCAGATAGCCGAAACAGAAAACTTTTGAAGCTTCTTGTCCCAAAACCATGTGATTGCAGTTTCAAAACATTCGAGAGTCTTTGTGTCGGTAACAAGCCGTCCGTAAAGCACTTCTGGCATCGGCAATTTTGACGGCGTATCTTTTTTATTATCAGACATAAATAACTCCTTCGATTTTTTCATTATACACTGCTTTTCTAAATCTGTCGATTTTTAATTATTTGCCTTTTCCCTAAAGCCTTTTCTAGTACGTCTTTTCGATGTAAGCGCTCAAATCACTGTAGAACTGCTCAGCATTGAAAGTGCCGTCAGCGCTCTTTGAAAAGGTGCGGCACAAAATATTGTACGAAGGACTCACAAGCCCAAGCCCCCTCTTCATCGCCCGCGACAAGTAGCGCACCGCCACCTCGTTCGAGGTCTCTGCCGCAAGAAGATACGCCGAAAGAGATTGCCTCACCGTGGCAAGAAGCGCCTGACGGTCGTCCAGCCCTGACTTTATGCTGTACGCCTTGTCAGCGTAATCTCTCCGTCCCTTCTTCATAACAGACACAAAGCGCTCAACATCGCGCCTTATTGAATCTTCAAGCTTGAACAAGAAGTACCTCGTGTGGAGATTCTGCTTTGAATTGAAAATCCATTTGCCCTCAGAAGAGCATTCAGGAGAGACGATTATAAAGTTCTTTCCCCCTGCGTTGAACGTGAAGTTTCCTGAGCTCAACGGAGAGACCACAAGCTCAGGGTCTGCCGTTCTGGCGGAAGAAGGGAACACCGATTCCGTCACGAACTTTGCGCCCTTCATGCCCGCAAAATTGTCAAGGGCGGCAACAAGACGCTTCCTCTCGTCCTTCGTCTTTTCGACAACAACCGAGTACGCGAACTTGAGCCGCAAGTCCGCCATCGCCTTCGTGAAGTCCTGTGCGTCCAGCTGAGGCGGAATAACGTCGCTCTCGCTTACCCCCGAAATGCAAGAAGCGCAGTCGTCATTGAAATACAAAATCATCTGCATGAACGCCTGAGGAGGCGGGTTCATATCCGAAATCGCCTTGAACTTTGAAAAAAACGGGTGCATCGCGTGGCTTTTCATCAGCATCTCAAATCGCCTTCTGTACTCGTTCGACACCCATGTGCGGTTCGTGTTCAGCGCGTGCATTTTCTGCCAGTAGCCATAGGAAAGCAAAAGTGAATTGATAAAATCTATTTTCTCATCAGTATAAAATTTCATAAAATATCCCCATGCCAATAATAAAGGCTATATCCGTTTTTGACAAGATTTTGCTTTATTTGTTTGAGCATTCCACCCGCATGCAGTTGAGGTGTCCACCCGCATGCAGTTGAGGTGTCCACCCGCATGCAGTTGAGGTGTTCACCCGTATGCAGAAGCGATGTCCACCCGCATGCAGTTGAGATGTCTATACGCATGCAGGTGAGATGTCTATACGTATGCGTATGAAGTGCTTATACCTATGCGTATGAAGTGCTTATACCTATGCGTATGAAGTACTTATACTTATGCGTATGAGGTCTTGCGCAAAATGCGTATGAACCGTAAACTAATGACTTATGGAAGGAACTGTTTTAGGCGGAAGCAACAACTTTTTTGAAATCGACTGTGATGACGGCGTGGAGCGTGTTTGCTCTCTCAAAAGCAAGCGCCTGAAGGGCACAGACGGTTTTTACAATCCGTTGGCTCCGGGCGACAGGGTCTCGCTTGAGATAGACGAAATTGACAACACGAAAGGGCAGGTGCTCTCGCTTGTTGAGAGGCGGAACAAGTTTGTCCGATGGAATGTGAAGAAAAGGCTGCCTCAGGTCATGGCGTGCAATCTTGATTGTCTTCTGATTGTGACGACGCCTGATGAGCCGCCGTTTCGCCCGCGCTTTATTGACCGCGCTCTTGCTCAATGCGAGGCGGAGGGAATTGAGGGTGTCATTGTTTGCAACAAGGCTGACCTTGAGGCTTTTTCGGATATTGATTTGCAAAGCCGCCTTGAGATTTGGGAGGACATCGGCTACAAGGTGTTTTGTGTGTCGGCGCACACGGGCGAGGGGATAAAGGCGCTTTCTCAGTACATCGCAGGAAAGACGTGCGCTCTTGTCGGGCAGTCTGGTATCGGAAAGTCAAGTATTGTGAACGCTCTTGACAGCACGAAGGATTTGCGAACTTCATCTCTTTCTCAAAAGTACTGCCGCGGCACTCATACGACGACGAAGGGAATGCTGATGACTCTTGATTTGAGCGCTCATCTAGGCTCTGACTCTTTTGCTCGTGTTATCGACACTCCCGGTGTGCGCCGCTTCGTTCTTCACGACATCACGGCTGAGAACCTTGCGCTTTATTTCCGCGAGTTCAAGCCGCTTTTGGGGCAGTGCACTTTTGGTATGTCCTGCACTCACAAGTCGGAGCGCGGCTGCAAGATTCAGGAGGCTGTGTATTCTGGCGTGATTAGCGAAGAGCGATATGAAAGCTGGCTTCGTATTTGTGACGAAATCGATTCTGGAAGCTGGGAAGACTAAAGAAAATGACAGAATGAGAGCGAAAAATGCAAAAAATGCGTGCTTTTGCTCTCTTTTTTTATTTATAACGACTGTTTTGATGTCGATATATTCAATAACGCACGGCGCGAATATTATTGTGTGTAAGGTGGAAAGATGATTAGAGGATGGTACATCGGCTCAAGCGGAATGAATGCCCAGCAGAACAGATTGGACGCTATTTCGAACAATTTGGCTAATGTCGATACGACTGGCTACAAAAAGGATATTGCTGTAAGCAAGACTTTTTCGGAATTGCTTTTGCGAAGAATGAATGCTGACGGTGTTTATTCAACAAGTGTCGGAAGTGCTGATGTTGCTCCAATCATTGGAAAAATAGGGCTTGGCGTTGAGACAAACGAACTTTACACAGATTTCGAGCAAGGCTCATTCAAATGCACTGACCAGAAGACTGATGTCGCTTTGAGCGGCAAGGGCTTTATCGCAGTGCAGACTCCTAACGGTGAGCGCTACACACGAAACGGAAACTTCTTCCGCGGAAAAGAGGGTATTCTTGAGACAAAGGACGGATATCCTGTTCTTGGTGAGAATGGAATTATCCGCGTGCCTGACACAAACTTCATCGTCAACGAAGACGGTATGATTTATACTGCCGAGGACAACGAGCTTATTGACCGCATCAAAGTTGTGAGATTCGACAATGAGCGCTATCTTGAGAAAATGGGCTCAAGCCTTTACAACACAAACGAGATTGCAGGCGAGGCATATATTGCCGAAGGCGATGAGCGTCCGAAGTTCCTTCAGGGATTTACGGAAACTTCAAACGTTAATATTGTCAACGAGATGGTGCAGATGATTGAGGTGAACCGCGCTTATGAGGCGAACCAGAAATCAATTCAGAGTGAAGATTCTATGATGTCTACATTGTGGACGCGCGTGGCGGTCAACCGCTAATTTTTGAAAAATAAGGATTGAGGAAAGAATATGGTCAGAAGTCTTTGGACAGCAGCAACAGGAATGAACGGACAGCAGTCGAACATCGATGCTATTTCCAATAACCTTTCTAACGTGAATACAACTGGTTTCAAGCAGCAGCGTGTTGAATTCGAGGATTTGATTTATCAGAACGTAAAGCTCGCTGGTACTCCTGCAACAGAAGACACTGTTTCTCCTGTTGGTGTTCAGATGGGTGCTGGTGCTAAGGTTTCGGCAACTCAGCGCATTATGAGTCAGGGCTCTTTGCAGGCAACTGGTGTTGAAACTGATATGGCTATTGTTGGAGACGGTTTCTTCCGCGTTCAGCAGTACGATGGCAGTTATGCTTACACTCGCGACGGTTCTTTCAAGATTGACCTCACTGGTCAGATGGTTAACGCGAATGGTCTTCGCATGATGCCTGAAATCATTATGCCAGACGGCTGGATTCCTGAAACAATTGCAATCAGTGATGATGGTCGTGTTTCTGTTCGTGTTGCTGACGTGAACGACCCTGTGGAAGTTGGTCAGATTGAGCTTTATCGCTTCCCGAATGCTGTTGGTCTTGAGGCTTTGGGCGACAATCTTTACAAGGTGTCTAATGCTTCAGGCGCACCTATTGCAAGCCGTCCAGGGTATGAGGGAATGGGTGTGACAAAGCACAAGTTCTTGGAAATGTCAAACGTTTCTGTTGTTAACGAGATGGTGCAGATGATTGTTGCTCAGCGTGCTTATGAGTTCAACAGCAAGGCAATTCAGACAAGCGACACTATGCTCAGCACTGCTGTGAACATGAAACGCTAGTTATTTTGAGGCGATAAAAAAGGGCTTATCGAATGCGATAGGCTCTTTTTTTGTTTGCGCTGACCACTGCAAAGTAGAATTATTGCACTTTCCAGCCGTCGATATTGCACAGCTCGGAACTGAAGTTTACTCCGATTTTGTATATCGTACGACTGTCGGCGGAGTAGGGGAAGGCGCAGCCCTGTGCCTCGATTTGTTTCAACGCTTCTTCTGCGCAGGAATCCCGCTTGAACTCAAAGATATACACAGCATTTTCCGTTTCAACAACGCAATCTGCCCTGCCTTTTGCGCTGTGCTGCTCAACTTGCACAAATTGACCAAGCAGCAAAAACAGAAACAAAACGATTTTTCAAATCATCTGTATTTTTTTCCTCACACTTGACTAAAGTAAGCGCTTTTGCTAGTATTCAAAGCATATTTAGCCCGGATGGTGGAATTGGTAGACACGCTAGGTTCAGGTCCTAGAACCCGCAAGGGTGTGCAAGTTCAAGTCTTGTTCCGGGCATTTTTTATGAAATGCAAAAGAGAGGTTTTAGCACCTCTCTTTTTTTATGCCCCTGCAAAGCTATTCGATGTTTTCCCAGTGGTTCTTTGCTGAATACTTAATTTTCAAATAAACGCGGCTGGAATCCGTGTCAAAAAAGCCCGGTGCATAAGGCTTCATATAAAGAACATAATTGCCAGGTGTAAGATAAAGCGCGAACTGGTCTTTTTTCATGTTGTCGCTCCTGTAATACACGTTGACAGTGTTCCCTGCTTCCCATTTCCAATAATCGACTTCGTTGAAAAGCTTGATGTTCAAGCCGTATCCGTTGCTCTTGATTGAAAAGTAGTCATATTCAGGCTCATCAACAGAGAACTGGATAATTTTTTTCTCTGAGCAGCCCAAAACAAAAGACTCGTCCTTGAAAACGTTTATTGCATTCGCTTGCTCTTCCCATTCACGCTGTTGAGCCTTCCTTTTAGCCTCCTCTTTTAGAGCACTTTCATATTGTTTCTCATATTCTTTTTTCGCTCTTTCAACAAAAGAATAAAAATAAGAGTCTTTGCTGTGTGTATAAAGAATTGCCTCAAGAGCGTCTATCCGTTTTTTCAAACTTTCACTGGTTGTATAATAGCCGTCTGCGTATTCAAGCTTAGGCATGTTCTTTTCTAATTCATCGAATTCCATCATATCCTTCAAAAAGGAAGTTCCCTTTGATTCTGGAAAGTCTTGTATAAACTTTTTTGCATAGTTGTTGTCCGAGATTTCATTTTCATCCAGGAATGCTTCTAAAAATCGAAGAGGCTCAAGATATTTTGACTCTGGGTATTTATTTTGAAAATCTTTGATGTTTCTTGCTTCTATACCTTGTGTAATAATCGCCATATAGTCTGCGTATTCAGCAAAAACGGACTTCGGAAAAGTGCTCAAGAAGTCTTCTGCCTTCTTTTTTTGCTCTTCTTTGCTACAATTTAGTGCATCTTGAAGTGCAAGCGCTTCCTTGTCTTTTGGATTTTTCTCCAAATATGTTTTGAGAAGTTCTTTTGCTTCTTTTTTGCCAGCAATGTCGAAGTCAAAATCAGATTCAAAATCAGATTCACAAGCTTTAATAAACAATTGTAGAATGCTTTCGATTTTGTTCACGGCGTTTTCTTCAAGCGACTTTGCAATCTCTTTCTTCTCTTTGTTGAAAATATCGCAAGAGCAAAGCATCATTGCAATCACTGCTAAAACTAATGCGAAATGTAATTTCTTCATATCTTCCTTCTGTATAAAATTTGTATTTTGCTGTCTCAGCACTGCATTGGCGTTTTTAATACGAAATTGGCTTCTGCAACACTGCGGCAGTCAATTTTTGATTCGAAATTGCTTCCTGCAGAGTGAAGCAGTCAATTTTTGATTCGAAATTGGCTTCTGCAAAGTGAAGCAATCAATTTTTAATCCGAAATTGGCTTCTGCAACGCTGCGGCAGTCAATTTTTGATTCGAAATTGCTTCCTGCAGAGTGAAGCAGTCAATTTTTAATCCGAAATTGACCGCCGCAACAGTGAAGAAGCTGATTTTGAAAAATTATTTGTAATACTGTTTGATTTTCTCTTTGAGAGCCTTCAAACTTTCAAGAAGTTCTCCCTTTTTCAGCATGGTATCGTCTGAAATCACGATGCTTTGCGCCTTTTTGTTTCCCTCTTGGAGCGTGAGCATCGTAACGCCCGTTTCGTCCTGCGTTTTTGCCTCGAAAGTGTAGAGTTTCTTGAGTTTTCCGCTAGAGCTTTCATAGAGCGTCTGTGTAACTTTTCCAGAAATGTCGGAAGCATAAGTAAGAACACGCTTTTTGCTCACGGAAAAAATCGGATTTGCGCCTTCTCCGTCTGAAAAATACGAAACCTTTTCAAACTTCTTTGATTTCGGATTATATCGGATATAATCGAAATAGGCGTTTCCGGATTCATACCCTCTGCTCTCTGCTGCGACTGAGACAATTTCCTTTGTGCCGTCTCCGTCGAAGTCGAAAACACCGAATGTTCTTGTGCTCTCATTATCAAGCGCTGTTGTTTCAAGAGATTGTGTTTCTTCAAGATTTCCGTTTTTCCCTTTTTTGAAAAACACGAGGTTAACGGTTGAATAATCGTTTGCGTATCGCTTTACTCTGACAACGTAAGTGTCTTTTCCACCCTGAACTTCAAATTCATTCTCGTGACCAATTTTGCTGTATACGGATTCGAACAATGAAGTATCACCAAAGAAGTCGTGGAAGTTTTTAAGAGACTCTACAATCGATTCGATTACAGTATCTTTTGAGTCAACTTCGACGTCAATCCAGTTTTCTTCGATGTATTCTCTTGTTATTGTGTACGAAATATTGCTTTGACTGGCTGAAAAAATGCCGAGCGTGCTGTCAGTTGCGTAGATGTAATATTCTCCCGCTGAAAGATATGACGTTTCATCGCCTGATTTCAGTGTGCACTCGTAGCTTGTGGTGTTGTTTTCCCAGCCCCAGCCAAGAAGTTCTTTGCCTCTGTTGTAATCGCGAAGATACATATCGTTTGTGACGCACCACTGAACGCTGTTGCCGTTGCTGGAGGCGTGAACTGTGACGCTCAGCGTGTTTTCTTCGACGTAAAACGGTATTGCGATGTTTGAATTCGCCGAAAGAACTTCTCGTCCGTTAGCGACAACTTCGCTTCGGCTTGTCATTGTCTTCTGGCGTTCTGTGTGGACGGTGCTTTCGTCTTTTTTGCTCTTTGCGCTAATCTGCGTTATCGCAAGAAGCGAAAAGATGGCGCAAAAAAGAAGGCTTTTTGCTTTTTTCATAAGAAACTCCTTGAAAATGTGTGTGAATATAAAAAACGCCCGTACAATGCGCTTTCGTTTGCGCTCTTGTGCAGGCGTCTTGGTTGAGAATTGAGATATCTTTTACTATTATGCTATTTCGCTGTTCGCTGTTCGCTGTTCGCTGTTCGCTGTTCGCTGTTCGCTTGTGATTATGAGAGGCGAGGTGAGTGTGTCAAGTGCTTTTGAAAAACTTTTGCTCATGTCTTTGAGTATATTTGATTTACATTCGTTTTGCAATAATTTTAAGCAAACCACATTTTCATTTTTTTGCAACGATTACCATTGTTTTGGCGCTCTGGTCGTAAGGTGTGAGAGCAAAGCCTCCGTACACTTCTGCGCTTGAAAAACCTATTGAAAGCAGTTTGTCGCGAAGCTCTGCGGCTGAATAAAGGCGTTGCACAAACTCATGCTCGATTTTTGAGCCGTCTTTGTCGTCAATCAAAATCCATTTTGACAAAAGCCCTTCCCATGCTCCGACGACTTCAAAATGGGTGAGCACTGTTTTTCCTGCACGCTCAAACCATTCGCCTTCCGTGAAGTATTTGACTGCAATTTCACGACTGATGCACTCAAGAATAAACGTTCCGCCTTTTTTCAGCGAGCGAAAGACGTTTTCGAGGATTTTTGTGTCATCGCTTATTTTGTCGCAATACCCGAACGAGTTGTAAATATTAACAGCGAGGTCAAATTGATTGTCATAACCCGAAAACGCCCTCATATCGCAATTGATAAGATTGAGGTTAACGCCTTCATCGTCAGCTGTTTCTTTTGCGGCTTCCAAAAACGGCTGAGTGATATCGACGCCTGTAACGTCTAAGCCCAAAAGTGCGAGTTCCACAGAAATGCGTCCTAGCGCGCAACACACATCAAGCGCTTTGTCGCCTTTTTTTGCACCAGATATATTTATGCATGCCTCTGCAATTCCTTTTGCTTCCGCCCAGTGCTGACTGTCGAACATAATAGGTCCGTAATTCACCCAAAAATCGCTGTTTTCAAACCATTCGCTCATAAACTTTTCTCCAAAACAAATAAAAAAAGGCCTGCTTTTATAGCAGACCTTAATACTAGAAGTCGGGATGACAGGATTTGAACCTGCGACATCCTGGTCCCAAACCAGACGCGCTACCAGCTGCGCTACATCCCGATTAGTATGGAGCCTGACGGGATCGAACCGCCGACAGCCTGGGTGTAAACCAGGTACTCGTACCAGCTGAGTTAAGGCTCCAGTTAGTTATTAGTGCAACTTGTTTTGTTTTTCAACTCATTTGTGCGCTAACAAATAAGAATATAGCATAGACGAAAAAAAATGTCTAGAGGGTTTTACATTTTTTTTGAAAAAAAAGCAAAAAAAAATTTTTTGTTCCTTTTTTTATACTAGGCATACTTTATTTGCTGTGGTATATTCTCGCTATGAAGCACAAAATAGCGTTTTATTTGTTTTTTATCAGTGTTATTTTTATTTGTGAAAATGTTTTTGCCAGTGCGCAGATTTCGCTTTTTACCGAAGAAAAAATCAAGGATTTTCTTACAGTCAGAATAGAACTAAAGAGCGCAAAAGATGATGAGGCGCTAAAACGAATTGATGAAATTGAAAAAGAGGTCTTTGCGGAACTTGAGAAAAATGCTGTCGATTTTGAGCAGGAGCGATTGATACTCGAAAGTTTTTACTTTATGGAAAAATATGAGCATGCTCTTAATCCTAATGAAAACCGAGACCTTCTTCGACGTGAAATGAAGACTCTTATGAAAAAGTGTTTTGATTGCCTAGACAGTCGAGGGGAAGAGGCGAGCAAATGGCTTTACAATGTCTGCGGTGATGTAACTTCTTACTATATGACGCGCTCTGTTAAGGCTACGTTTTTCTATGGCCTGAAAGTGAAGACAATGTACGAAAAGGCTGTTTTGCTAGACGCGACTCTCCCGACGGCGAACGTCAGTCTTGGCAACTGGTTTTTCTATGCGCCACGCATTTTTGGAGGCGGCAAGGATAAGGCTCGCGATTGTTATTGTGCTGCTCTAAAAGGCTCAACGACGGAGGGCGAAAAATACATTGCGTATCAAGCGCTTTCGCAGCTTTATTTTGAAGAGAACAATATGAGCCTTTGCGCTTTCAATTTTGACAAAGCGCGCTCTCTTAATATTGGTGAAAAGGAACTTGACCTTATGAAGCGGTGTAATGACGCTGGTTATTCGCTTTTTCAGTACAGGCGAAACCGAGCGGGAATTGACGAGAAAATCCCTGAAGAGTACAAAGACGCTGAAGATAAGTGATTTTGCTATCAATAATTTTGCCGCTTTTAGAAATTAGCGAAACCTTAAAATGCAATTTTGTCGTTTTAAGATTTCGATGAATTTGAAAAAATGTCTTTTTGACATTTAAGGATAGATGAGAAGATGGGAATTCGTGAAAAAATTGAAGGAACTTATGAAGGCGAAATCATCGAAAAACTTGATTTGGTCTACAAGAAAATCGCACAAGAGCAAAAAGTGTGGAGAGAGGCTTGTGGTTTTGACTGTGTTGAAGGCTGCGGAAAGTGTTGCGTGAACTTTGAGCCTGATATTCTTGAAAGCGAGGCACTTTATCTTGCCTCTTGGATGTTGGACAACAAGAGGGAAACAGCTGAGAAAATCATTGACGGAACGTTTATTCCTGCTCGAACGGGTGCGGAAAACGGTTGCATTTTGTTTGATGAAGTCTCGCCTTATCATTGCACTGTTTACAATGGTCGCTGCTGCATTTGCCGTTTGTTTGGCTACAGCGGAGACCGCGGCAAAGACGGAAAAAAGAGATTCAAGCCTTGCAAGTTTTATCCAGAAGAAAAAAAAGCGCTTCCTTTTGAGCGAAGGCAATATAGCGAAGAAGAAATGCTTTCAAAGTTTTCAAACACTGCTCCTGTTATGAGCGATAGCATGGAGCAGGTCGTGACGATTACACTTGACAATACAGAAACAAAGCCTCTGAGAGAAGCTCTCCCAGAGGCGATAAAAAGGCTTTTGTTCCTGTCGCAGTTTTCAACTGCTTGCTAAAATAATCTTATGAGAGACACGGGGTTTTGTGCTGTCATCAAGTGGTGAGAGCCAGCCTCGCGGCTTCTTGCGATTGCAACTTCGGTGATGTCGTAGCGACAGCCGATTTTTTTTGCAGCAAAGATTGCTTCTGTAAGTGTTTCTGTTGTTACCGCAGATATCAATATTTTGCAATCTTTGTTTTTCTTTCTTATGTATTTTATGATTTCAAAAAGGTTTCCGTCAGAACCACCGATAAAAACAGCGTTAGGGCAGGGAAGTCCCTTTAGTGCGCTTGGTGCTTCTCCTTCTATGAGCGTGATTTTATCGCTAGAATGAAACTTTGCGATGTTCTTTCTTGTGATTTGTGCTGCTTCTGGATTTTTTTCAATCGCAAAGACTTTGCAATATGCGCAAACGGCAAGCTCAACGCTCACGCTTCCGCTTCCGCTTCCGATGTCAAAAACAACATCACCGTATTTTGGATTTAGCTTTGACAAGAGAACGGCTCTGACTTCGCTTTTTGTCATCGGAACGACTTTCTCTCCTGTGCTTCTTATAAAAGCCGTGTCATCAATGCCGCTTAGCGTTCTGTCGGCTTCATCAAGGTATGTTCCGCGCTCGACAAGAACTACCGAAAGCGACTTGAATGATTGTCCCAAAAACTCTTCGGCGCTTCCTCTGTAGATTTTCTCGTCCTTGTACGACAATTTTTCTCCGATTACGACTGGCAAATCGCCAAGTTCTTCCATGCAAAGGCGGCTTATTACGACATCTGCGCTGATTTTTCCGCCTGTCAAAAAGAAAACGCCCTTGTAGTCGTGAGGAGATTGTGCTGAAAATGCCTTTCTCACAGTGCCTGCGATGTCGCAATCAATTCCGTGGGCGCTCTTCAAACACCAATCTTGCCACGATTGGTGCATTTTTGCTGCAAGATACTGCGAACTTGTGATTCCTGGAACGACTTCAACGCTGTAGCCGTTTTTTTCAAGAATTGGCAAAAGTTTTTTTGAGCCACTATAAAAGCCTGTGTCACCAGAGAAAACAACGCAAGGAGGAAACGTTGCAGATTGCGCTTCAACAGAGTTTTGCCATTTTTCAAGGATTTCAAGGATTTGCTCAGGGTTTATGCTTTGCTTCCAAAGCCCGTGAACTGTGTCGGGCATGCTGTCAAGGACTCTCTTTGAGCCGATTAACAGCGGTGATTTTTCAAGATGTCGATAAGAAGCGACAGTCAGAGTGTCCCAATTTCCCATTCCAATTCCAACAAGAACGCATTTTTTTGCAGGAATTACCTTGCCGTTTGACATAGCGCGCCTCCGTTTTATAATTTTTCCAGAATCTCATTTTCAGTATAAGTTTGCGTCGCTTTTTCTTCAGGCGGTTTAATCATCAGCGTTATTGCGCCTACAGCCTTCGCAGCCTTTATTTTTTCAAAAAAGCCGCCTTGCTCTCCGCTTTCTTTTGTAACAAGAATCTTTATGTCAAACTCTCGAAATAGCGCTTCGTTGAGCGCTTGTGAAAAAGGTCCTTGCATTGCGATTATATGGCTTGATGGAAGTCCGATGCTCTTGCATTTTTCGATGGAAGACAGCGAAGGCAAGACTCTGACCCAAACGCGACTGGCAAAGTTAGGAATCGCTGAAAAAAAAGCGATTTCTTTGCTGCCTGTTGAAATAAAGATGTTGCCTTCAGAATAACATGGTTCTTTTGTATCTGCAAGAAAATTGCAAAGAGACTTCACAGATGAAAACTCACGGCTGTTTGCAAGAAGGTCATTGCACGAAAAGCACACGTTTCGCTTTAGCCTGTAATACGGAATATCAAGACTTTCGCATGCACAAAGAATGTTTTGGCTTGCAAGTGGCGCAAATGGATGTGTCGCGTCTATGACAGCGAAAAAGTCATTTTTTTCAAGAAGGTCTTTCATCTCTTTCTCATCAAGCCTTCCCGTAAGAATCCTTGCGCGCTCGGCTGGGATTTCCTCTCCAAAAGAGGCGTTTTTCAAGTCTTCTTCGCCATAAGACGTTGCGACACTCGCCGTAACGTCAAAGCCTTTTTTCAGCGCAGAGAAAAAAAACTCTCTCCCTTCTGTTGTGCCTGCAAAAACGAGGAGTTTCTTTGAATGATTTTTATCGCTATAGCTCATATTTTTTCTCGTAGCCGCGAGGAGTCACGACGAACTCTTGTTGTCCGATAATGACTTTCTTTGTTGCATCGTTTCCGATGAAAGCTGTGCAAAACATATCGAGCGTAGTGTTTTTTAACTCGCCGAGAGTCAGAATATGCTTCTCTTCGCCATCTCTTCCGATGTTTCTGACATAGGCGCACACTGTGTTTTCGCTCAACTCTGAAAGCAGAATCTCGCAGGCATTTTTTAGAGCATTCGGTCTTTTCTTGCTCTGCGGATTGTAGAGCGCAATGCAAAAACCAGCCTGAGCGGCAAGGCGAAGACGCTTTTCTATCACATCTTGCTTCGTCAGTGCATCGCTAAGCGAGACAACAGCAAAATCGTGCGAAAGCGGCGCGCCAAGAACAGCGCCTCCGCTCTGCGCTGCCGTAATTCCCGCAACGACTTCGACTTCCACGTCTGGATATGATTGCAAAAGTTCTATTGCGGGGCTTGCCATTCCAAAAACGCCAGAATCTCCTGAGCAAACAAGGCTCACCGTTTTTCCCGACGCTGCTTTTTCAATCGCGGCACGACAGCGCTCAATCTCTTTCATCATTCCATTTGAAATGATTGTCTTTTCACTTATGAGAGGCAAAATCAAATCGATATATGTTTTGTATCCAACAATAACGCTACTTTCGTCAATGGCTTTTTTCGCCTTTGGTGTCAGATATTCTGCGCCACCTGGTCCCAAGCCCACAATATACAGCTTTTTCATAACAATTATTCTAGATTTACAACTCTCTGCTGTCAATATTTCTTCAAGAAACGTTATTGTGCTTTTAGATAAATCTTATTGCGACTGTGCGCCGATGATTTTGTAGAGAAGACGATAAAGTGTTTCAGCCTCTTCTTTTTCGAGCGGAAGACAAGCGCCCACTTTTTGCGGAATTGAAACAGCTTTTTCCCTTAGCGCAATTCCCTCGTCCGTGATTTTCACAGTAACAACACGCTCATCGTCTGCTTTTCGGCTTCGCTTCAAGAGATTGCGCTTTTCCATAGATTTCAGCATCGGAGAGAGCGTTCCTGTGTCAAGATAAAGTTTTTTGCACAAGTCTTTTATTGACACCTCTTTGCACTCCCAAAGCACCATAAGAGCAATATACTGCGTGTAAGTGATGTCGAGTTCTTTCAAGAGAGGAGTGTATTTTTTTAGTATCTCGCGAGAAGAGGCATAAAGCGGAAAACAGAGTTGATTTTCAAGTCTTAAGCATTCATATTTATTTTCGTCCATATATTTTCCTAAAAGTTGTTTTTGCTAGTCGCTTATGTCGTGGTCTAGCTGCACAAGAATATCAAAATCTGGATAAGAGTTTTCGAGCCGCTCCTTGTATCGCTTTATGACATTATTCATGTCAGACGAAGAAAAAGAAACGACAACATCGAATCGTATTTTTTTGTTTTCAATATCAGCAAAAAAGCCGTGAAGCTGCAAAATTTCAGGAAACTCTTCTGCGATTGCCTTTGCGTTTTCGCGGATTTTCGCAGCTTCTGCGTTCTCGGTGTTTATGCTGTATATTCCGACAGCGCTCAAAATAATGTTGTGCTTTTCAAAAACAGTGTCGCGAATCTTTCTTGTAACACTGTCGATTTTGAGCGCGCTCCAAGTACTTGGCACTTCGATATGCACAGAACCCATAAGACGCTCAGGTCCATAATCGTTCAAGATTAAGTCGTAAGCGCCTCTTATTTCGCTGTCAACGCTCTTCACAGTCTCTTTTATATTTCGCGAAAGAGAGCCGTCAATGCGCTCTCCCAAGATTTCACTTACAGTTTCTTTGATTAGCTCAATGCCGCTTTTTACGATTAACAGCGAAATCAAAACGCCAAGATACGCCTCAACCGCAAATCCCGTTAGCAAAAACACAAAAGCCGCGACAACAGTTGACGCGGAAACAATACTGTCCATAAGCGCGTCTTGCCCAGACGCTAAAAGCGAAGATGAATTGACCTTTTTTCCGCTAGATTTCACATAAAGACCGAGCGCAATTTTCACAAATACCGCAAAAATAATGAGCGCAAGACTCGTTCTTGAATAAACAGGTGTTTCAGGAGTGATGATTTTCTTTACCGATTCTGCAAATGAGGTGATGCCGGCGTAAAGAATAATCATTGAAATTATGAGCGCACTCAAGTATTCAGTGCGCCCGTTTCCGAATGGGTGCTTTTTTGTGGCAGGCTTTAGCGAAAGTTTCGTTCCGATTATTGTGATTATCGAGGAAAGTGCATCACTCAAGTTGTTCAATGCGTCAAGAACGATTGCGATTGAGTTGGAAAAAATCCCGACAAACGCCTTCGTCGCAGCAAGAATAACATTGACCGCAATTCCTATGAAACTAGTTCTGACGATAATAGATTGTCTTTCGTTTGCGCCTGCCAATTAAGAATCTCCTTTGCCCTATTTCACGCTTCTGACATAACTTACAGCAGAAAGCCCTGCAACACCGCCCTCATAGACAGCCTTGCAAACTTGCAAAAGCCCGCCTGAGACGTTACCTGCTGCAAAAATTCCTTTCGCGTTTGTCTCCATTTTATCGTTAGTCTTGATGCTCTCTTTTTCCATCTCAAGACCGAGCTTTCGCGCAAAGTCTGCGCCTCCAGCCTCTCCGACAGCAATAAAGATTCCGTTTGCTTTAATGCCGTCGCCTTGCTCAAAACTGACGCCTTCGACTTTTTCCGCTCCTGTTATCGAAGCGATTTTTCGCGTGTCAATCGTGATTTTCTCGCCAAGAGCGCCGCTTTCGCTTTTGAGAGCCTCAAGCTCATCTGCGCTCTCTCCGTCAGTCAAAATCGTCACACTTGAAGCGATTGGAGCAAGGTGCAGCGCCTCCGTGAACGCATAGCGTTTTGAGCCAATGACAGCGACGTCCTTTTTTCTGTAGAAAAAGCCATCGCACACAGCACAATAACTTATTCCCTTGCTCTCAAACTCTTCAAGACCGTTGATTTTCGGCTTGAGCTTCTTGTTTCCAGTCGCAATAATAATCGACGTTGTTTCGTATTCTGCCGAAGAAGTCGTGATACAAAAGCTCTTTTCCGTTGAAGGCTGAATATCAACAACTTCCTCTTCTTTCACCTCGATTTCAAGATTTCGTGCCTGACTAATGCCCGCAGCATACAAATCTTTTCCGGTGATACCGTCTGCAAAACCGTAATAATTATCAATCTTGTGAGCCTTTTCAAGCTGTGATTCACCATAGTATAGCACAAGAACTTTCAAGCCCGCGCGCTTTGCGTATAATGCTGATGAAATCCCAGCAGGACCTGCTCCAATAATTGTAACGTCGAACATTGCGACCTCCTTTTTTAAGACTTTATTCTACAGCAATGCGCTGATTTTTTCTTCGATTTTCTCAGGCTCAACAGTAGACTCAAATCTTTCAACAACATTGCCTTCTTTGTCAATAAGGAATTTTGTGAAATTCCACTTGATATTTGCGTTGTTCTTGTAGTCTGGGTCTATTTTCCCAACATAAGCGCTCATGAATGCTCCCTTCACGCCTGTGAAACCCGCAAAGCCTTTCTGACTCTTCAAGTAAGTGTAAAGCGGTATCTCGTTCTCGCCGTTGACCTCGATTTTCTTGAATCGTGGGAAAGTCGTGTGATATTTTGCAGTGCAGAACTCGTTAATCTCGTTGTCATCTCCTGGAGCCTGATGTCCGAACTGGTCACAAGGGAAGTCGAGCACCTCAAAGCCCTTGTCCTTGTATTTCTGATATATCTCTTCAAGACCTTTGTACTGAGGAGTAAAGCCGCAACCTGTCGCAGTGTTTACGATAAGAAGAACTTTTCCCTTGAAAGTGTCAAGAGAAACTTCGTTTCCTTTTCTGTCCAAAACTGTGTAGTCATAAATAGTCATATAATTCTCCTTACAAGGCTTTTTCCCTTGTTCTTGATTATATTCTATTTGATACAATATAATTTGTCAACGCAATTCTTTACTTTCTGCTGATAAATTTTTTGTTTTTATTGTGCCACGTGAGAAGTGCTTCTTTTTTGTGTGTGCTTGAAAATGTTTCTTTTTATTATAACGCTGCCGATAAAGTTTTCTTTGATTAAAAAATAAAAAAGCGTTCTTTGTGTAGAATTGATTTTGATTCTACTCGTATCCGAAGGGTATGTTCTACGCGTTACCGAAGGGTGTGTTCTACGCGTTGTAGAAGGGTCTCTTCTACGGAAAAATTCCTGTGCTAATAAAGGAAGGTCTCTCTTCCGTCGAGTTCTAATGATTCAGAGATGTAATAGTGGTAGCCGCTTTTGCTGCATTTTTGTGCAATGTCGCTTGCGATTGACGGGGATTTTGCATATTCGATGACAAAGATTTTGACTCCAGCTTTCTTTGCTTCCTCAAGATAATCTATGTAGTATTTTGTTGTTGAGCTTTTTTGCTTTGAAAACTTTCCTTGCTTGTAATTTGTAATGCGGGTGAACACGCTTTCTTGGCATACTCCGTAAATAAGGCTGGACATTCCGTTTCTTATTATTGTGTCAACGAATGTGTCGCCTCCGTTTATGATTATTTTCTTTCCGTATTTTTGGAGTTTTGCAAGAATCAGTGCAAGTCCGTCATATATTTCGTCGCTTTCAAAAAAATAATACAGGTCGAAGTTATCAAGGAAAAATCCGTCTGTTCCTTTGTCGAAGGCGTTTTTTGCAAGTGTGTCCACTACGAAATCCTGCCATTGTTTTTCGCCTGCGTTTATCCAGTATTCTTCGCTCCAGTTTTTGTATGGCTTGATTGTGATATTTTTGTATTCTTCAAAGTAATCTCGCCAATTTTCAATAGCGCCTACATTTATATATGAATATATTTGGCAATTATTTGCTTTCAGCGCTTTTATTTCTTCTGCTGTGAAGTTCTCTGGCTCTATAATTGCGCTCTTTTTGCTTTTGTCTGTGCTGAGGATTGTCATCACTCTTTCTTTTGGAGCGCCCATATACGCGCCAAAGTCAGAGGCAATGGCGATATTCGAAATAAGGAGGAACATAAAGATGATTATTGCTTTCATATTGCAAAATTATATATCAAAACAATTCTCTTTGTCCTGACTTTTCTATTTTTTCGGGGCAATAGACGCAAAAAGTGCTTTTTATGCTTTTGCTTAATTTGATTTTTCCAAAAACATATCTATTTGTTGCTTTATTAGTTGAAGCATTTTTTTGTTTTCCATATCAGAGGTCGGTAGTGATTTTGAAAACAACATTGCGGGGTGAACGCCTAAGATTGTTGCTATATTTAGGATTAAGTCAAAAGATGGTTTTGAAATTCCACACTCTATATTGCCAATCGTTCCTGTTGCCACGTTGCATAGTTCTGAAAGTTTTGCCTGTGAATATTTTTTCTGGCATCTTAGCTCTTTTAGATTTTGAATAAACTCTTGCTGATACGGATTCATCTTGCTCAGTATAAAATGATGATAAAGTAGTTGAAATAATAAATAGGTGGTTATATAATGCTTTTAACCATTGTATATGGTTAAAAGCATTTTAGGTGGAGGATTTCTTTTATGAAATTCACAAAAGTTTTGATTGCACTTGCAGCAGCGCTGATGTTTGCAAGCTGTACTTCTGTTATGCCTGTGGCTGTTGGTCCTGGCGTTGTTGGCGAGAAAAAAGGTACTGCAACTGGCATTTGGCTCTTTGGTGTATTGCCTCTTGGCGTGAACAATGGTTCATATCAGGCTGCAAAAGATGGCAATATCAAGCGCATTGCAACTGTAGACGTGAGAACGACAAATATTCTGGGCGTTGTTGTTGTTCAGACTACCATTGTAACTGGTGATGACGGTGAAGTGATTAGTGCAGAAACTTCTGAAGTTTCAAAAGCGAATACATCTGAAATTTCTGAATAAGGAAGTTTTGAAAATATGATTCGTAAAAGCGCATTGTCGGCATTTCTTTTTTCGCTGATTTTTTTTGCGGGCTGTAAGCAAAAAGAGGATTTTGATATTTTGGGAACTTGGCGGGCGAATGTTGTTTTGGAGCAACAGCTTGCGTCCCAAAGTGATGAAGATACTGTGATTGCGACCGTGAAGATATCGCAAGAAAATATTTTGGATTTTAAAGAAGATGGTAGTTTTTCAAGAACTTTGAAAAGTCATTTTATAAAAGCAAATATTTTTTCTGCGGATATTAGCGAAGAACAGCTACGTGCGCTTTATGAAGATTCTGTTTCTGTTTTGGATGGAAGATTTAAGATTTCAGGCGATGTACTGTCGCTATTTGCTGAAAACACTCCTGCAACTCAATTTAAGTTGGAAGCTGATGAGAATGGGCGAATCTTGTTTCAAGGTGTTGCCTTTTCGCGAATGTAAAAAATCCCTTCCAACAAAAGCGCATAGACATACGGCAGCTTTTTTCATAAAATCGTGATTTATGGGAGACACGTTTGAAAGTTTGCCGTATTACGGAGGCAGAAAGTCGTACAAAATACTAAAAAAGGAGATTTCAAACAAAATTACTTGCTTTTTATCAGTACGTTTCTTTTGGGAAAACACCACAAAACAATCGAAAAACGCATAATCCAAAACTTTCAAAAAAATGAAAATATTGAAGAATCTTTTCGAATGCTCGATGAAATTTGCGGGCAAACAAAAAAGATTTTCAAAATCGGAACGCTTTTCGATATTTTTTCAATGATAGATTATTCAAAATACAAAAAAGATATTTTTGAAATATTTTGTCTTCAACTTTATCCGTCAGTTTTTAACAAAAAACGAAAATACAAAAAAGCATACAAGTTGTACAAATGCTTCAAAGAAAAAACTCTGGATTTTGACAAAGAAGATTTTGAAAAAAGCAACATTCCGCGCGATTCACTGCTGTTCATTTTTTATCAAGCCCTCGTTTATTTTTACGCATACAATGCCACAAATGCTCTGTTCTCCGTTGACCCACTGCTTTTTGTGCTGGAAAAAGATGATTTGCAACACTTAAAACACGAGCTTGACTTTGCGTGTCAGGAGCTTTTGGGAGCAACGCAATGAAAACTATGAAGAAAAAATTTGAGCAGATTGTAAACGGTTTTTATACGATAAAATACAGATGGCTTTTTCTCTTCTCTGCGCTGTATTCGCTCGTGTTGCGGGGCATTTTGCGCTTCTTGTGTTTATGCTGAAAGCTACGCTTTTGTAATAAAACAAAAAGGAGAGTATTTTTATGAAAAAAATCAGTCTTGAAATCGTAAATCTGAGCGAAGTAACGAAATTCATGTCTCCGCTCGTGGATATTAACTATTCCCCTTTTGATTTTTCTTGGTTTCCGCGAAAAGAAGAAAATATTCTGTCTTCAAAGAGTTTTGTGGAAGAAAACTTTCTGGAAGAATATAGGCGAAGATTTCCTGAAAAGTCACTTTCAGCCTCAGATTTCAAAAAAGAGTGCAAGATTCTGAAAATTTATGATATAAAAAATACACAGAGCGAATCCCGCCTTTTTTACAGGTATGAGATTTTTGCCGCAGATAACAATCCTATAGTTCTTGAGCATTGTCATGAACTGCTTAATGAATCTGGGGGAAGCAGGGATTTTCTTTGGATTGAAAAAAAATAGGAAAAAATTTTACTAATAAAAGTACTCAAACAATAGGAGGAGAAAATGATTTATTTTTTGTTTATTGCGGTAGCTCTCATATCTTTATTCATTGAGCCTATTCTAAAAATCATCAAACAGCAGAAAAAAGAGCGCAAATGGATTTATGAAAGCCTTGCATATTTTTTTGGCTTGAAGAGGGATTACAAAATCTATGTTTCGTGCAAAGGCTTTTCTAATTGGCAAAAAGTGCAGAGCCTAGCAGAAATCAAAAAATCGCGGATAAAAAACTTTTGCGTCTGCTATCCTTCTGGCGAAATATGCCAGATTTATTCGAACGTGGAAAAAATCCCCGATGGCGCGCACTGGTTTGAAGAAAATGAAGGCTTGGGATTTGAAGAAATCGCTTTTGACGAAGTGGATTTGTCGCAAAAGGAAATTGAAATCACAAATCGCCCAAGCAAAAATCCTTGCGGCGTTGATTACGAAACGACAATCACGAACAAAACATCAGAAAATCTTTATCCGATTGCGTTCGGCGGCTACATCAAAGATGAAGAGAAGGGCGTGCTCGTTTTGGACGACGTGAGTGACTGCGCGTATTCGGCTAAGCAGTTCAAAAACTGGTACGGAATGAAAAACGACTTTCTTGCTTCTGGCGAAAGCGTGAGCGACCCGAACAACTACGACAGCGGGAGCGGATACTGGATTTATATTTTCAAGACAGAATCTGGCGAAATCAAAACAGTTGGCTGTTTTCATGAAGATTTGGCAGTTGAAAATATTAAACAAGAGCCATAGAAAAAACATTGGGAGATTAAGATATAGTAAATAATGAATAAATCTAGGAGAAGTTTATGAAAGGAAAAATTCCGTTGTATTCGTATTCAGACAGAGAGTTAAAGAAGTTCGAATCTTTTGTTGAGAAAAACTTTGGCGCATTCGACAGCGTGCTTCACGAAATCATTTCGCCAGACATTCACCTTGATGTCATAGTTGTGCCTCCGACTGACGTTGAGCCGTGTTACAAACTCGTTACGATGGGCGCGGGTGCGTACAAGATGAAGACTCCGAAAGGGTGTGAAAAGTTTTCGCGTGCAGAATACGTGATTTACTTGCCACGCGATTGGGATATTTCTTCGAGCGACGAAAAGTATTATTGGGCAATTCGGCAACTCAAAGCGATTGCGCGCCTTCCCATCAATGCTGACGACTGGCTTGGCTTTGGACACACGATTTCGGCTAACGTGGACTCAAGCCCAGTCGCCGAAAACACGAAGCTCAATTCGTTTGTGTTGCTAGACGCGTGCAGCAAGGATTTTAATATCGTAGCGCCTTTGAAACTCTCGCCTTTCAAGTCGGTCAATTTTTACCAAGTCTTCCCGCTTTATCAAGAAGAACTTGAGTTCAAGTTGTCGCATTCGCTAAAAGAATTGTTTGACAAGCTTGAGGTTTTTGATTTAGTCGTTGACGTGAATCGCAACAATTGCTGCTTGTGATGAGCGACAGAAAAAAACTGCTTCTTGTGCTGTGTATTGTCATTGGCGAACTTGTTTCGGAATCTATGCTTCGACTTCGCTCAGCAACCGCAAATGATGAAACGAGTTCAGTATGACGCATGATAAAATCTTATTTTTTATTGGGGAGATTTTTGAAATATGAATCAACTTACACAAGCCGCTGCAATTGCGATAATCGGTGGAGCGGACGGACCAACTAGCATTTATGTGGAAAAAGGTGCGATTTTTCAACTTCTTCTTCCTTGGTTCTTGCTTTTTGCCCTCGCGGTTTTCTTTCTTGTGCGTAGCATTTTGAAAAAACGAAAGCTCGGAATAATTCTTTCCTCTGTTTTTTGCGTGATTTTTCTTTTTCCGCCTGCTGCGTTTTTTCTTGGCAATTTTATGATAAACCGCCAGAGTGAAAAATGGAGCGAATTAAAAAGTGCCACTGCTTCTTGGAACGAAAACGAAATTGCAAATCATTTTTTTGAATTAGATGATTCTGAAACTGTTGAGACTTTTTATTTTCAAAGCGACTCTTCTGAAAATCGAACCGTAACATGCACATTCGGCAAAAAAGGAAAAATGATTGCCTCTCCGATAAAATCCTGGCAGATCGACGAAAACGGAATCCTTTGCATTTTTGATGATTCTCCAAAAGAGCGCGACTGTATAAAAATTAAAAAAATCAGGATTTCAGAAGATGTTTTGTACGCAGAGAGAAATCAGCGAGTTGTAAAGTACAAGTATTGCAGCGAGGAAAAATCCTATCCGCTTGGCACGGACGATATTTCAGAGCTCTCTGGAATGAGAGTTCAAGTTGAAAATGGGGCAGGGCTTTTGCTTTATATTTTTGATTGTGAAAGCGGCGGTTTTAAAGTTGACAGGTATCTTTGCGGGAGCGGGGTTGCGATTGCAGGGAAAAAAACTTTTTTCTGCCAGACGGACGGAAACACGCTGGGCATAAACGACGAGGAAAAACTAGTTTTGTCTGACGGCAGGCTTCACTATTTTTTCAAAGACGAGGAATTTAGAATAATCTCTGTTTATTCTTCGTTTATGGAATCCCAGATTTACCTGTTCGACGAGAACTTGGAGGAGCAAAGAAACGAAAGCACCGAAGATTATGGCGAAATCACGAATGTGGCTTCTCAGTTTTTGCCTTTGGGAAAAGGCGAAAAACGCCTTATTTGTGACGGAAACAAAATAATCGCCGCTGTCGAAAAATATTTTGAAGATAATGGCGATTATCCGCCTTCTCTTGAAGCGCTCGTGCCTTCCTACATCAGCGAAATCCCGAAGACACACCTTGTGCGCTCTTATCTTTTGGAAACAAAAAAAGAAGACGCTGTTTTTCGCTATTCGTTTGTTCCCGCAACAGAAAAGTTTGCAGGATTTTCGCTCAGCGTGCGATACTCAACGTTCGATGAATGGCATTATTCTTCTAGAAGCGGGCTTTGGGAATGGGAAAATCATTAGTCAATTTTGGAGAAAAAATGGAAAACACAAAAGAAAACACACCAAAAAGAAAAATCGGAGCGCTTGGCATCCTCGCAATTTTTGCCGTAATGATTGCCTATTCAACGATTATGGATTATCTTCACTACGCTTTTCTTTTGCGCCACAAAGAAATCTTGGGCTATTATTACAACCAAAATTATTTGGTTTTGCCCACAATGATTTTGTTTTTTGTCTGCATTCGCCTTTTCGTGCTAAAATCGCTGTTCTTCAAAAAACTCCACATCGCAGCGAACATCTCAATTTTCGCAGTCCTCGCGCTTGTCTTCTTAACATTCTCAGCTTCAGCATTCGATTCAGCTCAACTGACCGAAAACGGCGTGAGAACCAAATATGCGGAGTATGGCGCGGATTGTATCGCTGAGGCAAAAATCGGAATTAAGAAAACTGGCGGGAGCAAAACGGGCGGCGGCTATGAGCAGTACATTGAGCTTTTAATGATTCGCGAAAAGTTTTCGTTCCGTTTCAACACGTTCCAAAACGATTACACAATCGCTGACTTTTTTGAGCGCTACAACGGAAAGCTGTTTTTTGACGGAACAGACAAGCCCGTTGAAATCGAGGTGTTCGGCTTGGAGCACACGGAAAATTATCTTTCAGGAAACCGCCTTGTCAGTCATAACGCCGCAAAACGTCTGCGCTCTTTTGCAAACGAAATGAAAAACGCTTTTTGAGCAATGAAGTATCGTTCGGAGCAGTTCCGAGGTACATTTTTTCAATGAAGAAGCGTTCGGAGCAGCTCCGATAGCCGCTTTTTCAATGAAAGAGCGTTCGGAGCAGTTCCGAGAGTCAGTTTTGCAAAGAGTCAGCGTTCGGAAAGATTCCGAGTGCAGAAAAAATGTTTTTTTGCCTAAATCGTTTTTACAGAATCACGCTCCACTATTTGAATTGGGAGAATCGTGTTTTTTTCAACTTTTTTTTCTTCAATCACATCAATAAGGTTGTTCACTGCGCTTTCGGCTTTCTTTCGCACATCTTGCCGCACTGTTGTAAGGGCGGGGACAAAGAGGCGGCTTTCAAAAATATCGTCAAAGCCCATAACAGAAATGTCCTCTGGAACTTTTTTTCCTTTGTGCTGAAGTCCTGCCATTATCCCAAGGGCTAGGAGGTCTGCTGTGGCAAAGACTGCTGTGATGTCGTTTCGCTGTGCGATTTTTTCTCCGAGCGCAATTCCGCTAGAAAGTGTTGAAACTTGAAGGACGTTATTTTGATTGAAGTCAATTCCAAAATCTTTTAGTGCGTCCTTGTAGCCCATAAATCGCTCGTGGACAACGCCTGTGTCAAAAATTATTGGCGAGACGAAAGCAATTTGTTTGTGTCCTTTTGAAATGAGGTATTTTGTCGCATTGTAGCCTCCTTTGTAGTCTTCAAGTCCAACATTGTAGCAAGAATTATTTGCAATATAGGAATCGATGAAGATGCAAGGGATTTTGCTCTGGGAAAGTTTGTTAAAAAAACTCCCCTCAAAAACGCCGTAGACTATTAGACCTGCAAGATTCCAATTGTCGCAAATGTTTTGAAACTCTGCTTCGTTTGTAACGGTTTTTGTCATCAAGTAATAGTTTTTCAGGCTTAAATCCCTCTCGATTGAACGCAAAAGAAGTCCAAAAAAAGGGTCATCTTGGATTTCGCCTTTGCTCAAGGATTCTGAGTGATTTATAAAGCCAATAAGATGAGAGTTTTTTGTAACGAGAGTTCTTGCCACCATGTTGGGCGTGTAATGATGTTTTTCTAGGAGTTGTGTGATTTTTTCGTATGTTTTTTGCGAAACATGAGATTTTGCACCTCGAATTACGTTTGAAACTGTAACAGTGCTTACGCCTGCTTCTTGAGCAATATCTTTAATTGTAGCCATGTTGTCCCCAAATATGATTTATTATAGCGCTCTTCGTATTTCAAAAAAAGAGGCGGAACAGTTTTCGCTTGTTCCGCCAAAAAGGACTTAATAAACTATCTAATCAGCACTAAATTTAAGCAAATAAGTTTTTCCTGCGCTCAGTAAAACTTGAAGATTTTTGCCATCTTCACAAAGGCTTGAAGTTAACTCGCTTCCTAATAAATCTTTTGTGTGCAAAACCGCCTTGACGCCAAAGTTTTCCAAAGGCAAAACGACATTGCGGTCATTTTTTTCCATTGACGCAAGTGTAAAAATCACTTCTCGTCTTGTAAAGCGAGCGGTAATGATAGTAAAGCCGTCTGCAAAAACTACGTCAAAAGAGCCATTGATAAGGCTTTTTTCTGTTCGTCTTAGTTTTATGATTTTTTTGTAAAAAGAGCGAGTTTTTTGCGCTTTTTCTTTTTTCTGCCACTCCCAGTCGAAAGGGTAGCGAAAGCCTGAGTCTTCTTTTCGGTCATCTCCTCCGTCAAGGAAAATTTCGTCTCCATAATATATGCATGGGCTTCCTGGCAAAGTAAACTGCAATACGATAGCGGCTTTTAGGGCATCTTCACTTACGCTTTTTATATTGTGAAGGCGGACAACATCGTGGCTGTCAACAAGATTAAACTGCTGGAGTTGAATTGAGCCTGGAACGATGGCGAGAAACTGCTTTATTCTTGCACTAAGTTGTGGCGCAGTCAAAGGGAAGTCAACTTCTCGCAGAATATCGTTTCGTTCGAGATACAAATCTTTTGCACCTGCAAATTCTCTGAGTTGGCGACCAACGCCAAAATAATTCATTGTTGCATCCCATTTGTCGCCTTTTAAGTCCACTGAGCAATCAGCCCATTCTTCTGCAAGAAGATAAGCATCTTTTTTTACGCTTTTGAGTTCCTGTCTGATTTCCTTGAGCACTTGGTCATGCAAATCAATTCGCTCATTGCGAGCAAGGCAGTCTGCCACATCAAAACGCCAACCGTCAATTCCAAAAGGTGGCAACATCCACTTTTTCAAGACGGAATCTTTTTCCCTGTAAATAGTGTTTCTGAGTTTTTGCGAACTGTAATTGAGTTGTGGCATTGTCTGAATACCGAACCAACTAGCGTATGAATTATCATCATTGAAGAAATAAAACTCTCGGTATGGGGAATTTTTGTCGTTATATGCTTCTTTGAACCATTTTGCGCTTGAACTTGTGTGGTTTATCGAAATGTCAAGAAGGATTTTAATTCCTCTTTTATGGGCTTCTTTTATCAATTCTGAAAATGCCTTTTCTCCTCCGAGATGGGGGTCAATTATGAAATAATCTAGCGCATCATACTTGTGTGTTGAAGGGGAAAGAAAGATAGGATTCAAATAGATTGCGCTAATCCCCAGTTCTTCAAGATAGTCTAACTTTTGTATGATTCCATATAAATCGCCATTATGAAAATCAAGATTATGTCCTTGTGAGTATTTTTTGGGAGCGCTTTCCCATTTTTCTTCGCTGGTAAAAAATCCTTGATAGGAATATTCGCCATCTTTTACATTTAAGTCAGGTCTGCCATTGCAAAAGCGGTCTGGGAAAATCTGATAAAAAACGCTCTCTTTTACCCATTTTGGTGCATCATAATCGCAGAGAATAACAAAATCATGCTCCTCTGACGGAATATAATCACTGATTTGATACTGGCTGTAATAATAGATTCCTTTTTTTGTGACAAGATAAAAATGATAGTTGAAATATGAATCAAAAATCTGAACTTCCACAGAATAATAGCAAAGATTTTTCTCTTCATAATCTTTTTTCATCTCATAAAGATGCTCAACGCCAAGTTCTCTTGAGCGAAGAATAACGTGTCGGACGCTGTCATTTTTGAGAAATCGTATGGAAATGGAAATCTTCTCTCCTTTTTTAGGATATGGATTACTAACGAAATTTTCACTTGTGTCACTGTAAAGGCTTTGAAGCCACTTTTCCTTATTCATAGTACTTCCTTATTAGTTGTTTTCAAGAATTTCTAGTAGTGCTTCTATGATTTTTTCCTCTTCTTTTATCATAAGAAGTTGTTGACAGACTCTAAGTGGATTTGCTTCATATTTTTCAATAATCTGGAAAATCTTTTCCTTCCGTGAAAAATCAATTTGAGCCTTGTCCAAAATTGCTGCAGAGCGCTCAATTCTTATCTGATTGTTTCTTTTTCCATCTTCAAAATAAATTTCCACCTCCTGACTTGAAGAGACTTCTATCTTTAGGCAAAGTTTTCTTAGCAAAGGCTGATATTCAAAGTCTGCTTCTCTTTCTTTTCCATTTTCTTTCACATAAACAAAACTAGGCTCGTCAGAATTAAAAAAGTGAAGATTATATGTTCGCTTTTCAGGCAAAATGTTAAACTTATCGTTTGCGGGACAGATTTTTAGTTTGCGTTTTTTTCCGCCTTCAAAAATAAATTCTGTCTTGGCATATTTTCCATCGTGATATGAAAAAGATTCTCCGTCATCTTCATAAAGCACAAAAGAATTATTGATTTCTCTGTTGCTTGTGGCAATATACAAATCTAATTCTTGTGGATAAAGTTCAGATTTTTCTACCGACGACTTTGCTGCAAGAGGAAGAATGCCTCCTTCTTTCAATAAAATCGGGAAGTTATCCAAAGGGCGATACATCGAAAGGCTTCTTCCTCCACTATAAACAAGACCTGTAAAAATGTCTGTCCAAATCCCATCTGGAAGCCATATTTCAATGGAGGCAAGTTTCAAATCAGAAAATTCTTTGTTTGTAATAGGAGCGCAAAGCAGTTCTGAGCCAAAAAAGTATTCATTGCCTTTAGAATACGCTTCTTTTTCTTCGGGATATTCATAATAAAGAGGCAATACAAGAGGCAACTTCCTCTCATAAAAACGCCAATTCATCGTATATAGATAAGGGATTAACTGATGACGCAAGATAAGCATTTTTTTTACGATATTTGCTTTTGTCGCTTCGTATTTCCATGGTTCTTTGTGATTAAATCTGCTGGAGGAAGAATGAAGCCTCATTATAGGAGAGAAAACTCCTAATTGAACCCAACGAACTTGCAGTTCCTCATCATAAGTTCCCATCATGTGACCGCCAATGTCGTGACTCCACCAGCCATACCCGATGTTTGCTGCTGAGGCTGTAAAATATGGCTGAAAGGCAAGACTTTTCCATGAAATTATAGTGTCACCAGAAAATCCAACAGGATAGCGTTGGCTTCCAGACCCGCAATATCTTGAAAGAATCAAAGAGCGTCTTCCACTTTTTGCGTTATCAAGATAGTGATAGTGATTCAAAAGCCAGAGAGGATCAAGACCTTCTACCGAGGATTCTTTTCCTTGTTGCCAGTCAACCCACCAGAAGTCAACGCCTTCTTTTTCTAGCGGAGCATGGAGATTTTCAAAGTATGCTTGCACAAAATTAGGATTTGCAATGTCAAAAGGTATTGTTTTTCCGTCATCTTTAAGTTGCATTGCCTTTGCCATTTCTTTGTAAGCGTTTTCATGGCGACCAACACCTTCTGCTGGATGAACATTAAGTGAAACTTTTAGACCTTTTTTGTGAAGTTCCGAAAGAAATCTCTTGGGATTTGGGAAAAGTTCCTTATTCCAACTGTAGCCAGTCCAGCCACTTCCAATAGATTTTTCAATTTGAGTCACATGCCAGTCCATGTCAATCATCGCTACAGAAAGAGGAATTTTTTCCCTAGAAAAAGTTTCCATCAGCGAAATATATTCTTGCTCTGTGTATCTGTGATAGCGACTCCACCAGTTTCCCAAAGCCCAACGAGGAAGAAGAGGAGGATTTCCTGTCAGTTGAAAATAATCAAAAAGGCAAGATTTATAATTGTGACCATAACCAAAAAAGTAAATATCGATAGAAGTTTTTTCGCTTCTTGGCACAATGCTGCCGTCATTTTTTATAAGACAACTTTTACTGTCATCAAGAATTGAAAAACCATCTTGAGAAATAATCCCTTTTTCAAGAGGAACGTCTCCATCTGCATTATCAAGTGTGCGAGCAGTTCCTGGCAGAGCATTTACATCATCTCCATATCTCCAGCGGTCATTAAGACCTGTGATTACATTCCAGTTTGCAACAGGATTTTTCATAGTGATGAAAAGTGCATCTCGAAGATTGTCAGCCTTCTTATAATGGATAGAGAGTTTATCCGTTTCAAGACAGATTTCTTCTTTCAAGTCTTGCCTTAAAAAGGAAACGCTTTTAAAAGCCCTGAACAAAACTACTTGAGTGGGCAGGTCTGTAAAAGTTTCCTTTTCGCTCCATTCAAGCCTGACTAACGCTGAAGTTAAAAATGTTATCCTAAGTTTTTCTAACTGAATTACATTTGATTTTTCAGCTTCTGGCTGAGTTTTTATCTGATACAAAGGTTTCACAAGCGTCTCCTGAAAGTTTTCAAATCTTTTTACTTATTCTTTTGATATGTGTTATATGCGTCAGTCTGAATCTTGAGGAATTTTTCAAGTCCCATGCGGTTCAAAGTCACAATATAATCATCCCATTCTTTTTCTATGCCACCGTTTGTAACCCAAGATGCCTGGAATGTTGAGACATAAGCGCTCAAGTCTGCGTAAAGAGTTCGCAAATCATCAAGTTGCTCAACTGTATAACTTACATTAGGGAAGGCGGGAAGGGCATACTCTTTCATTTCATCATTGAGGGCGAGTTTTGCAGCATCACCGTTTGCGCCTGCATATTGGATTTTCTTGTTGAAGTCATCACTTACATATTTTGGTCCAAAATCACGAAGAGAACTTAACCATGCGTAAGTATCAGCAGACATTCCGTCACGAGGCTCAAGAACAGTGTAAGTTCCGTCAGAATTTCTCTTAGTTCCAACACCTTCTGAACCATAGAAGTTCTGAATGGAAGCATCTTCGCTGTAGAATTTGTCTGCCCAAGCAAGAAGAGCACCTGGATTTTTGCAAGTCTTTGTAATCATAAATTCATAGCGTGAAAAACCTGCATGGTCAGGGTCTGAGGAAATATATCTTTTCCCGTCAGGACCAGACAAGGCTGGAAGTGCAATGTACTGCTCTGAGTTTGTGCCAAAAGTAGAATCTGCAGTCCAACCAGGAGCGCTTCCAACAACAGGCGTTGCTGACATAAGTTTTGCATCACGCATTGAACCGTCTTCTGTAAAAAGTTCTGCATCAATAAGACCTTCTTCATAGCACTCATGCATCCATTCAAGACCTTTTTTGTATTGCTGTGTAACAGGAAGAAAAACAGGTTTCCCATTGCGGATAGCCATCATTGAAGTATTGTCAGTTCCTACTGTTGTTCCAAATGGAAGACAGAAGAACATTACAGAATTTGCATATCCTTGCCCAAAAGGAATTTCATCATTTGGATTTCCATTTCCGTTTGCATCTTTTTCCTTAAACGCCCTAAGCACTTCCTTGTATTCTTTGTAAGTCTGAGGAACATTTAAGCCCAAGTTGTCAAGCCAAGTTTTATTTATGAACATCTGATTCCAGACAGAAAGACGGAGAACCTTCTTTGCTGGAAGCCCATAGATGTGACCATCAGAAGAAGTTGCAAGCGCTTTCATGTTAGAATCGTTTTCAAGAATTTTTTTGAAGTTAGGCATATATTGGTCAATGTATCCTTCAAGCGGTATAAAAAGACCTTTATTTGAAAGAATTTCCCCTTCCGAAAAGCAGATTTCGCCTAAAAATGCGTCAGGTAAATCGCCACCAGCAAGAATTACCGCTTTTTTGTCAGCCCAGTCAGCGTTTAAAATCGTTCTCCACTTTACAGAAATTCCACTTTCCAAAGCCGCTTTATCAGGAAAACCCTCATGATACTTTTCTCCCCAGTCAGCCCAGCGTACCGTGGCAACTTCAAACTCGTTGTCAGCCTTAGCCTTAGAAGATGACTTTTCTCCGCAACTTACACTCAAGAAAGAAAGTGCTGAAATTGCAACTGCACCCAACACGGCTTTTGCCGTAAAAATAGATTTTTTCGTTTGCATAACATACCTCCATTTTTATGTATGCGTTTTATTTTTTAGTTAACTACTTAACTAAAAACTTTATTCCTTTATTGTTATTCCTTGATTGCACCTATCATCACACCCTTGTTAAAATACTTCTGAAGGAATGGATAAAGGCACATAATTGGAAGAGTAGAAATTACAATTGCCGCATATTTCATCATGTCAGAAAGTTTCCTAAGTTCCTGAGCCATAGAACCTGTTGCAGCACCAAGAAGAGATTGATTTGAAATCAGAATTCTTCTAAGCAAAAGTTGAAGAGGCATAAGATTTTCATTGTTAAGATAGATGAGAGCATTAAACCAAGAGTTCCAAAGACCAACAGCAGTCCAAAGTCCTATTACAGCCAGAACCGATTTTGAAAGCGGAAGGGCAAATTGGAAAAAGAAGCGGATAGTTCCACAGCCGTCAATCTGAGCCGCGTCCCACAAAGATTCAGGCAATGAAGAGCGGAAAAAAGTTCTGGCAACAATAATGTTGTAAGTTGAAACAGAAAATGGCAGAACCATAACCCAAAAAGAATCCAAAAGACCAAAACCTTTTACGACAAAGTAAGTCGGAATAAGACCTCCGCTCACGAACATAGGAATAAGATAAAAAATGTTTATCCATTTTTTCCCATACAAGTCCTTTCGTGACATTGCATAACCTGCGGGAATATTTACAGCAAGTGCAATGAAAGTTCCAACAAGAGTATAAATAATAGTGTTAGCATAGCTAAGCCAAATCTGTCGCTGCTTAAAAAGTTCGCGGTAACCGTTCAAATCCCAGTTCTTAGGCCAGAACCAGATTTCCCCGTTTGCAATATCAGCAGGATTACTGAAAGAAGCAATGATGATAAACCAAAGCGGATAGACAATCAAAATTATAATCATCAATGCAATTGCGTTAAAAATAACATTCGTAATAATATCGTTGTGTGCTTCCCTCATAATTTCCTCCGAACTATAAAAGACTTGTTTCAGTTGTTTTTTTAGAAATAAAGTTGACCAGCAGAAGAATTACAATATTCACCACAGTATTAAAAAGCCCGATTGCCGTAGAAAGACTGTACTGACTGCCCTGTAGACCCATTTTGTAAACATAAGTCGAAATTATTTCGCTAGACATAATATTTTGAACATTCTGCAAAAGAAAAACTTTTTCAAAACCAACACCAAGAATACTTCCCGCCCTCATGATAAGAAGAATCATTGCCGTAGGAAGAATCAAAGGCAAATCGATATGAGCGATTTTCTGCAACCTGCTCGCACCGTCAATCGAAGCGGCTTCATAGTAAGTAGGGTCAATCCCAGAAAGAGCGGCAAGATAAATAATAGAATCCCAACCAAAGTGCTGCCAGACATCACTCCAGACATAAATATGCTTAAAAGCGGAAGACGATGCCATCAAATTTGGAAACTGAAACTCAATAAGTTTTGCAATATTTGCAAAAAGCCCATTACTTGGAGACAGAAAAATCAGAATCAAACCGCACATAACCATAGTCGAAATAAAGTGAGGAAGATAAGTCACCACTTGAAACGTCTTTTTGAACCAGCCATTTCGCAATTGATTGCACATAAGAGCAAGAAGAATTGCTAGCGGAAAGCCTACGAGAATCCCGTAAATGCTGAGAACAAGAGTGTTTTTTATAGTCGTTACAAACTGATACGAATTAAAAAACTGAATGAAGTGCTTAAAGCCTACCCAAGGACTTTTTATAATGCCAAGAGAAGGCGAATAATTCTTAAAAGCCATTACAAGCCCACCTAGCGGCAGATATGCAAAGCAGAAAAGCAGAATTGCTGAGGGAAGCAGCAAAGCGTAAAGTGGCAAACTCTTTTTTAATGAACAGTCCTTGCCCATATAAACCTCCAAAAACAGTGCGCAAAATTAATCAAAAATGAAACGTGGCAAATTAAACAAATATTTGGTTAATCGTTTAACTAAATAATAAACCTAGATTATTTTTGCTGTCAAATTTTTTTTTAGTTTTTTTCTTTTTTGGAAATTTGCCACCAGAGAAACGAAAATCTTTTACTATCGCCTAATTTTGCTTTTCGAAAGATTATCTTTTTGAACTTTCACCATGAGCAAGTAGGGTATAGGAGAGCGAAAGGCAAAAAATCGCAAAATTAGCCTTTTCGCAAAATAATCAGAGCCACTTTTTGAAAAAAACAGCGTTAATTAAAATAATCAAATCCACTTTTTCAAAAACAGCGTTTGATTAAAATAATCAAAGCCGCTTTTTTCAAAAAATGTGTTTGATTAAAATAATCAAAGCCGCTTTTTTCAAAAAATGTGTTTGATTAAAATAATCAGAGCCATTTTTTCAAAAAACAGTGTTGATTAAAATAATCAAAGCCAACTTTTAAAAAAAATGCGCTTCGGTAAAATTCCGAGAGGCAAATTTTAAAAAACAGGCTTTGGTAAAATTCCGAGAGCCAAATTTAAAAAAAATAGCCTTCGGAAAAATTCCGAGAGTTGCTTTTCACAGATTGCAAAAAAAATTACAGCATTTTGCAGATTTTCTTTTTCATCTCGGCAAATTCCATTGTGTAGCAAAAGTCCATTGTCCGATTTTTTTCACAGTCAACTTTTAGCTCTGCAATGATGTTTGTTTCTTCATTTTTGTCCACATTGTTCATTATCAGAATTCTGTCAGAAAGAAGAATTGCCTCTTCAATGTCGTGTGTGATTAAAAGTGTCGTCAGTCCAAGTTTCCGAACGCTTTTCAAATACCATTCGTGCATGTGATTTTTTGTAATCATATCGAGCGCGCTGAATGGTTCGTCAAGAAGCATTACTTTTTTTGATGTAAGATACGTTCGCAAAAATGCGGCTCTCTGCCTCATTCCGCCAGAAAGCTCTGACGGATATTGCGCTTGTGTGCCGTCAAGAGAGAACTGCGCGAAAAGGGGAAGCGCCTTTTTTTTGGCATTTGCTTTGTCTTCTCCTTGAATCACAAGTGGAAGAATTACGTTATCCAAAATCGTGTAATAGGGAAAAAGCAAATCTTTTTGGAACATATAACTCACTGTTCCTTTTTGATTTGTAATATCTTTTTTTTCAAGAATGATATTGCCGCTGTCTGCTTTTTCAAGTCCTGCAATGATATTGAGCAATGTTGATTTGCCGCTCCCGCTAAGCCCGACAAGAGAGATGAACTCTCCTTTTTTCAAGGAAAAGCTGATGTTTTTTAGCACTTGGCGCTCACCAAAGCTCTTGTTCACATTCACGATTTCAAGTAACTTTTCTTCCACTTTTGCTTTCCTTTTTGCTAGTTCAAATAAGCGTTCGTGAAGCCTGTGTTTTCAGGCAAAGTTCCGTCAAGCAGTTTTGTTTCATTGAGCCAGCGGAAAAATCTGTTCCATCGCTCAGGCTCAATGTATCCCCATTGCTCAACTTCTGCTTTGTATTCTTTTGAAATCCATTTTTGGCTTTTGAAAACCAAGTTTCTGTCGAGTTCTGGAGCGGCTTTGCACAAAATTTCTGCAGCTTCATCAGGATTTTCCACAGCAAATTCATAACCGCGGCGCAAAGCTTTCAAAAACTTTTTTGCGCTGCCGCTGTCTTTTTCAAGAAAAGCAGTATTTGCAATGAACATTGGCGTATAGTAGTCAAAAGTATCATCAACCTTTCTGAAATCAAGATAATTTGCGTCAACACCGTCAAGCTCAAGTTTTATGCCGTCCCACGCGTAATAAATCCAAACGCAGTCAATTTCTGTGTTGAGCGCGGTCACAACATCATAAACAGTTGAAGGAATACGCTCTACTTTTGAAAAGTCTCCGCCGTCATCTTCAACGAGTTTTCGGATTGTCGCAAGCTCAATCGGAGATTCCCACGTTGCATATTTTTTGCCTTCAAGATTTTTTGGTCTGTCGATTCCCGCTTTTTTTAGCGAAATCAATCCTGAAGTGTTGTGCTGCAATAAAGCTGCCACAGCAGTCACAGGTAGTTTTTCGTCGTTGAGCAAAGATGGAGCGATTGAGTCCTGAAAGCCAACTCCGAACTGCGCGCGTCCAGAGGCGACCATCATTGTTGCTCCGTCCTCAGAAGGCTGCACGATGTCCACCGAAAGACCTTCCTCTGCAAAATAGCCTTTTTCTTGAGCCACATAAAGCCCTGTGTGATTGGTGTTCGGAGTCCAGTCCAAAACAAAAGTAATTTTTTTGCTTTCTTGTGTTTTGCAGCCAGCAAACAAAGCACAAACAAAAAGAGTTAACACAAAAAGTGGTTTTAGAGTATTATTTTTCATATTTACAAATCCTTGTTTCGATTACCGAGATTAATTTTATTAGCGCAAGACTTAAAGCTGAAATCAAAAAGATAACAGCAAAAAGCTTGTCGTATGAAAATGATTTTTTAACGCGCGTCATGTACACACCAAGTCCACGCATCCCGCCAAGCCATTCAGAAATTACAGCACCGATTATGGAATAAGAAATTGAAATCCTAAGCCCAGAAAAAAGACTTTTCACGCTCGAAGGCAATTTTGCATATTTCATAATCTGATTTTTGCTTGCACCGATTGATTCCAAAAGCCTTATCATATCTTTATCCACAGAAGCAAAGCCTGTCAAAAGACTTACTGTGATTGGGAAAAAGCATGTAAGCACAATCAAAATCACTTTTGACGACATTCCGTATCCAAACCAAAGTATCAGAAGCGGAGCGATTGCGATTGTTGGGATTGTTTGGCTCACAATCAAAACAGGATATACTGCCCTGTGAATAAAAGTGAAGTTGTCCATCAGAATCGCAAAAACAAAAGCAAAAAGAATGCTTACAAATATTCCCGCAAAAGCTTCTGCAAGGGTAACTTTTAGATGATAAATCAAAAGCGGAAAATCTTTGCAAAAAGCTCTCACAACTTTTACTGGCGATGGAAGCATATAGCCTGGAATAAATCCAGATACGCTTAAAATCTGCCAGATGATAAGAATCAGAAGAATAAATATAAAAGGTGCAGCTCTGTATTTTAACTGATTATTTTTCATGGAATTTTTTTGTCTTTTTCTCTATTGAAAGAACTTCTCCATTTGGGCGATAACCAATTTTTACATAAGCACTGACAGACGGAGCGCCTGCTTTAATGGCAACAAGCTGACAGTTTTTTACAATTTCCATCAGCTGATTGTAGTCATCTCCTTCAATGGCTGTTTCGCAAGGACCAACAAAATAATTCAGCCCTGTACTTTTGATGTAGGCAATTACTTCATCAACAATTCTGCAAACTTCTTCGTCAGAATCAACTTTTGGCAGAACCTGAATAGCAACACTCGCTTTCATAAAACGACTCCTTAGAGATTAGATAAAAAAAATACGCCCAAAAATGCGGACGTACAATGAAAGCGAAAATAAATAATATTAACGTTCCTACGCCAGCATTATCTGGATCAGGTGCGGTCAGAACCAGGAAGTTCCCTCTCAGCCGAATCAACGTTCAGCTCCCGTGGGCATTATATTATATTTTTTTGAAAAACTGTTCAAGAGCTTTTGAATATCACTGAAAACAAAAAACTGCGCCAGAAAACTCTAGCGCAGTTCTTATTATGCTTGTTTTTTCAAAAGCCTATTCGTTCTTGAAGAGGTCGGCAAAAGAAATCTTGTCACCTTTTTCAACTTTGACTTCTTTGTAAAGCTGCTCAAAGAGTTTCTTCTCGCGAACTTCGTCTGCAATGAACTCTTTTGCGCGTGGGCTTTCATAGTTCTTCTTGATTTCCTCGATAGGAGTGTTTGTCTCGTCAGAGATGCGCTTAAACTCAGCCTCGATTTCCTCGTCTGAAGACTCGATTTTGCGCTCGCGGATAAGAGCGTCAATAATCAAGCGACATTTCAAGTTAAGTTCGCTGTTGCCTGTCCACTGTGCAAGCATGTCTTCTTTCTTCTGACCGCTTGCTTCGACCATCTTGTCGAGCTGCTCAACAGTTGTCTGGAACTGGCGAGCCATCATCTGCCAGCGGCTGTCAAGCTCTGCCTGAAGCATAGATGCTGGAATCTCGATTGGGTTCTTCTCAACGAGCTGCTCAAGAAGAGAGTTGCTCTTGATTTCTGCAATCTTTCTCTCACGAGCGATTTCCATGTTGTGGCGGATATCGTTCTTCATGTCGTCAAGAGTCTTGTACTTGTCGTTGACGTCCTGTGCCAAGTCATCGTCGAGGGCAGGAAGGTTGCGAATCTTGATAGCAGAAACAGTTACGCTGAATTTCTTTGTCTTTCCAGCAAGTTCTTCGTTCTTATCGTCAGCAGCGTATGTCTTTGTGATGAGCTTTGTCTCGCCTTTCTTCATTCCGAGAATGTCATCGTCGAGTTTGTAAAGATTCTGGTTTGCGCCGATTGTGAAAACATAATCATCGCGCTTTGAGCCTTCGACTTCTTTTCCGTCATCGCCAATCTCGAAGTAAGACACTGTAACAATGTTGTCTTTCTCCGCTGCATCGTCGTCCTTTCTGTCAACAACGACTGCATTGCGCTCCTGAACGTTCTTGAGCTCTTCATCAAGCTCTTTGTCGCCAAGTTCAACCTGTGGCTCTTTTACAACAACGCCGTCAAAGTTCTTGACCTCAACAGTTGGGAAAATATCATATTTTACAGTGAAAGTAAAATCTTTTTCAGTATCAAGAGCTGGCAAGTCCTCAAGCTGAGGCTGAGAATACATCATTGGGCGCTCAAAGCTCTTGTCCTCTGTGTTTGAGAAAAGCTCGTTGAGAGCCTTGTCAATCATATTTACTGCGATTTCATTCTTCAAATCGCTTCCGAATTTTGTCTCGAGCACCTTAACTGGCACATGCCCTTTGCGGAAGCCTGGAAGCTGCACGTTTTTTGCGTATTTTGTAATCGACTCTTTGTAGTTCTCAGCTACATCTTTCTGCGCGATAGTTACCGTCAATTTGGCGGCTGATTTTTCCAGTTTGGTGAATTCTTTAGTTACAGTCACGGCTGGCATCCCCTTGAAAAATAAAATAAATAGAGTAAAAAAAAGCGATTCAGAGCAAATCCCCAAATCGCTTGTCTCTAAGAGCGGCAAAAGGGGATCGCACCCTCGACATCCACCTTGGCAAGGTGGCGCTCTACTACTGAGCTATTGCCGCAAAAATAAATGTGTATTAAAACCGCATTTGCAGTTTAGAGCGGCAAAAGGGGATCGCACCCTCGACATCCACCTTGGCAAGGTGGCGCTCTACTACTGAGCTATTGCCGCAAAAGTGTTGCGAGAAGAGGGACTTGAACCCACACACCGTCAGGCACTAGATCCTAAGTCTAGCGTGTCTACCAATTTCACCATTCTCGCATAAACGGTTTTAACCAGCATCCGACACGATGGAGTTAAATCTCTTGAGCGATACAGGGATCGAACCTGCGACCCGCAGATTAAGAGTCTGCTGCTCTACCAGCTGAGCTAATCGCCCGTTTATTTGTTTTGTTGTTAGCGATTTGTGTTTGTCGCTTACGTTGTAGACTATAGCATAAAACAAATTTTTTGGTCAATAGGCTTATCAATTTTTTTTGCATTTTTTGCAATTTTTTTTATTTTGACCATTTTCTTTCCCTTTTATAAACACAAAGAGTTTGTTATACTCTCCTTGTATGTTTAATAGTCTGACGGGAAAAATCACTTATAAAGCAAGCCAGCGCGTTTTTTTGGAAACAAACGGCATTGAGTGGGATATTTCGGTTCCTGACACGTGCATCGAAAAACTTGGGCGTGTTGGAGAGAGTGCGCGTGTGTTTACATGGATGCAGCACACTGATTCGGCGATGAATCTTTATGGCTTTTCGAGCGCAGAGGCGAGGGAGCTTTTTTTTGCGCTTGTGAAAGTGGAGGGAATAGGACCTAAGGGCGCTCTCAAGATTATGTCGAATGTCACGCCTCAGTCTTTGAGCGATTTGATGGAAAGCGGTGATGTTGCTTCTCTTTCAAAAATCCCTGGTGTTGGAAAAAAAGCTGGAAAAATGATGTTGACCCTGAAAGGAAAACTCTCTCTTGAAAGCGTTGACCTTTCTCGTGCAAAGGCTTCGTCTTCGCCATTTTCCGCTGTAGTGGATTCTCTTTGCTCTATGGGTTATGACAAGCGAGACGCAGAGAGTGTTATCGAGCGCCTTTCAAAAGAGCTTTCACTTGACGACTCATTCAATAAAATGCTTCCGACAGAAAAAGAGGACGCTCTTTTCCGTCGCGCTATCGTGGAGATGGCAAGATGAGCGCGAGAAAAAGTTCCAAAAAAGACACAAGCGATTTTGATATGATTGAAGCGTCTGAGCTGGCTCTTCAAAGCGAGAGCGCTCAAGGCTCTGTTCGATTGAGCGTTCCTCGTGATAATTCTGCTCTTTCGGCTATAGTGCATGCAGAAATTGCGAGCGCGGACGACAGTCAGGATTTTTCTCTTCGCCCAAAACTTCTTGATGAGTTTCTCGGACAGGAAGATATCAAAAAAAATCTTGGTGTTTTCGTTAAAGCGGCTCGTGAAAGAGACGAGAGCCTTGACCACGTTTTTCTTATTGGACCTCCTGGTTTGGGAAAGACGACGCTTGCGCAGATTACCGCGAACGAGCTTGGCGTTGATTTCAAGGTGACGAGCGCGCCTGCTCTCGACAAGCCGAAAGATTTGGCAGGAATTTTGTCAACGATTACACCGCGAACAGTGTTTTTCATCGACGAGATTCACCGATTGAAGCCCGCAATGGAAGAAATGCTTTATATCGCAATGGAAGATTATGAACTCGATTGGGTAATAGGGCAGGGAGCGGCTGCAAGAACCGTTCGCATTCCGCTTCCGCGTTTCACGCTTGTTGGCGCGACAACAAAGGCGGGTATGGTTTCAAGCCCGTTGATTTCGCGTTTTGGAATTGTGCAGCGCTTCAACTATTACACGAGGGAAGAACTTTCGCTGATTATAAAGCGAAGCGCGTCCATTCTTGGCTCAAAAATCGACGATGACGCCTCTCTTCTTATGGCTGGCTGCTCTCGTGGAACGCCTCGAATCGCAAACCGCATCCTTCGCCGAATGAGAGATTTTGCCGACGTTTATTCTGGCGGAAAAATCACGAAAGAAACAGTTGTGAGCGGACTTAGCGCGCTTGGAATTGATGAATATGGGCTTGAGCGCTACGACCGCGAGATTTTGCTTTCAATCATAAACAATTTTCAAGGCGGGCCTGTGGGCGCTGAAACGCTTGCGATTTCAATCGGCGAAAGCACAGACACGCTCGAAGACTATTATGAGCCTTATCTTATTCAGTGCGGCTTCCTCCTTAGAACACCGAGGGGAAGAATGGTAACAGAAAAGGCTTATGCACATTTGGGACTTTCGAGCTCAAACAAAAACAATGCAAAGGGGATTATTTCAGATGCAAACCAAAGACTTTTATTTTGACCTTCCAGAAGATTTGATTGCGCAAAAGCCTTCAGGAGTGCGAGGCGATGACAAACTTATGTTTTTGAACCGCACTACAGGCGACGTTGAGCATCATGTTATGGCAGACCTTGTTGACCTTGTCGATGAGGGCACGCTGATGGTTTTCAACAATAGCCGCGTAAGGCGAAGCCGCTGTTATGCGATAAAAAACTCATCGGGCAGAGAGCAGGAATTTTTGTTTTTGAACCAGATGACTTCTGACGGAACAACTTGGAACACGATGGTCAAAGGCGCAAAAAAAGTCAAAGCGGGTGGTGAGTACACCTTCAAAGACGGCTCAGTCGGCGTAATCGTTGATAACGAGGCGGACAAGGGAACAGAGTTCAGAACGATTTCGTTCCCGTTCAACATTGACGAGGCTTGGTTCGAGCGAAACGGACACATTCCGCTTCCGCCTTATATCAGGCGCGAGGACGACGACACCGACAGCGAGCGATACCAGACCGTATACGCAAAAGAAACAGGCTCTTCTGCCGCTCCGACTGCGGGACTTCATTTTACCGAGCCGCTTTTGGAAAAACTCAAGGCAAAGGGAATCGATTTGGAATGGGTAACGCTTCATGTCGGACTTGGAACGTTCCTTCCTGTGCGCTCTGACAACATCGAAGACCACAAAATGCACGAAGAATGGTACACAGTGAGCGAGGATACCGCGCGGAAAATAAACGAGGCGAAAAGCGAAGGACGAAAAATCCTTGCTGTCGGAACGACGAGCGTCCGCACTCTTGAAAGCGCCTGCGATGATGACGGCGTCGTAAAAGCGGGAACAAGAAGCACTCGCATTTTTATGTATCCGGGCTACAAATTCAAGGTTGTAGACCAGATGTTCACGAACTTTCACACTCCTGAAAGCACTTTGATTATGCTTGTTAGCGCGTTTGCCGGTCGTGAGCATATCTTGAGCGCATATCAGAAGGCTGTCGAAAATCGTTATCGATTCTTCTCGTATGGAGACGCGATGCTTATAAAATAAAAAAGAGGGGCAGAGATGCCCTTTTTTTGTGCTACAAAATATTTCTTTTTTTCTTGCGAAACAAAAAATAAATACAAAAGAATTCTTTTTTTTATGAGTCAAACATGAACAGCGAAAAAAGATTTCTTTTTTTGTCGCAAAAATATGTGTTTTGAACAAAATAATTCTTTTTTCTTTGTCTTGATTTTGGCTAGAGAAAAAAGAATTATTTTTTTTTCTGGTGTGAATTGTTGTAAAGAAAAAAGAATTAAATTTTTTTGTTCAGAGTTTGGTTAGAGAAAAAAGATTTCTTTTTTATGAAAGCTGCTCAAGCGAATAGTGAATAAGATTCAAATACTGGCTTCTGAGAAAAGTTGGCAGAGGCGCAACTTTTTTTTCTTCGCTGGCAAAAAGGATTTCCTCGGCTTTCTTTGTCAAATCCTCGATTTGCTTGTCAGAGAGAGGCAACTTTATTCCCTGCATGATATTTTCAAGTTCTTTGTTGCGAAAGCAAATAGAACCTGCGAACGCGATTGCGATTTTTGATAAAACGTCTTTTTCCATTTTTGCAAGGAACGCAAAAGAAGCGCTTTCTTCGTTTAGTCTGCCTGAAGGGCCTGTGCGGCGGAAAACTGAAATGTCCCAGTCTTCGAGAGGAATCCTGATTTTTGTGAGCAAAAACTTTTCGGGAAACGTTGAGATTTTTGAAAGCGCAATGCTGTGCGGAAGCTCTGAGGGCGTTCTGATTTCGACTCTTGCGTCAAGGGCGAGAAGCGGCGCATAAAGTGTGTGCTTGAAGCCTGAGACAGAAGCGCAGATATTTCCGCCGATTGTCGCAAGATTTCGCACGAACGGATTTGCGATTGACGAGAGCGCGTCAAAGAGAACTTGCGGGATTCTCGGCGTCCCCAATTCGAGAAGGGCTGAAAGCGGAACTGCCGCGCCTACGTCAATGTTGCGCTCTTTTTTGTCGATTGCGCAAAGCTCTTGAATGTGGCGCAATGAAAAAAAATCGCCTTTTATTTTTGTGTCGTGCGTTGCTCCTGCGACAATCTGTATTCCGGAGATGTTTTTCACGAGCGAGAGCGCGGCATCGATTGTTTCTGCGCGGTACATTATTGGTGTGTTTTCTTCCATAGCGGCATGCCTTTATAATCTTGATTTTTTGAGTGCTTTTCGTCTGTGGCGGTTGGCAAGCGCAAAGAGTATTCCGTTTGCCAACTGTGAAGGCTCGGTGCAAGAGCATGGGAATGATTTTGTCATTTGGATAATTTCTTCTTTTTCTGGCTTGTTCTTTTTGTTCAAAAGCTCATAAGCGGCAAAGATTTTCCCAGCGTTGCAAAATCCGCAAAGTTTTATTCCTGCCTGCTCAAAGCCTGAGATGATGTCTTTGTAATCATCGCTTTCGATGAAGCCTTCGAGCGTTTCGACAGATGCATTGTTTGCGACAGGAGAAGGAACAAGGCAAGAAGGCACTGCCTTTCCGTCAAGAAGAACCGTGCAAGCACCGCAAATGCCTTTTTCGCAGCCGCATTTGACAGACATAAGATTTTCTTTTCTGAGCATTTCCAAAAGAGATGTGTTTGTGTCTGTGTCGATGTTTATGCTATGCCCGTTGAGTGTCATCGTTATTTCCATTTTGTTCCTTCTTTTCTTCTTTTGCAGAAGCGTTTTTCTTTGATTGCTCGTACAAGCAGAAAATATCTTTTGTGCTTAGCGGAAACTTCGTAATTTTTGACTGCAAGATTTGCGAAAGCGCGTTTGTGTATGCAGCCGGCACTGCGTTGAACAAAATTTCGCCGATGTGCGAGCCTTTTTTCTCTGACGAGACAAACGAAATCGTAGTTTCGCATATCTCGATTGTGTCGTCCGCTGAAAGTGAGCGCGAAATTTGGTGAATGTCTCTCTTCAAGACTGCAATCGCCGCATTGACGTTCTCAATCTTTCCGCAGTCGATAACGAGATGAAGCGCACGGATTTTCTGCCTGAAAGTGCATGGGTCTACTTCAAGTTCAACGACGACAGCGGCTTTCGTTATGCTTTCATCGTCCCGATTTTTGTACGATTCGCCCGTAACTGAGGCGATTCCGATACCGCGGAGTGCTGTCGAAAACGGCAGGCACTTTTTTGCGGCAGGGTCAACACGGCGAAGCGCGTTGAGTTTGTAGACAGCGTATTTTCTGTTGAAATCGCTTTTTTTTGCCGCCGCGTCTATTATCGAGGCGATTTTTGTCTTTTCGCCGTTCTCATCTTTTGCTCTTGCAAAGTTTTTCTCGCGGATTTCCGTCGGGAACATTGCGATTTCTCGCGCAATATCGTCCATCTGGTTTTCTGATGCAAAAAACGCCTGTGCGGACATCATGTGAGTGTTCAATCCTGCAGGAATTGCCCTTGTTGAAAGTGCAAATGCCTTGATTTTGAAAAGCGGAATGTCATAAACGCTGAAATCTGTGTTTGCAAGATAATCCGTTATGACGAAAGCCATAGGATTTGAAAAGCCTGTGGCTGCTTCGATTTCGATTTCAAACGCACTGATTTTGCCTTCAGAATCGATTGCTGATTTCGTCTTTATGAGAGTCTTTAGCGGATTGTCCACCAAAAACTCCTGCTCCTTTTTGGTGAAAACAATCTTCGTGTTCAAATCTGTAATAACAGAAATCGCTGTGCAGACAGCAGCGCAATAGGCTTCGCACCAGAGCGCGTTTGTGCTTTTCTGAATAGGGGAGGGCATCTTGTTGACGATGACTTTTTGGCTTGTAACGCTGTTCACCGCTTCCTTGATTAACTCTGCGTCCTCGCTTGGAGTGCTGATTATTACAGCGTCTCGGGCAATCTGGCAAATTGCGCCTGTTCTCTCACCCGAAGCGCGAAAAGTCGATGTGATGTTCCATGTGTTCTCGATTGTCTTTTGCGCGCTCTCAAATGCGGCTTTTCTTGCACTCTCTTCGCCCTCTTCGCGCTCGCTTATACAGGAAATCCCACGCTCTTCGTATTTTGGGATTTGGACATCTCCCGTGAAATCGATTTTGACAGAGCAAGCAATCTCCTGACAAGTTTTCTCGTCTTCGCCTGCGACAATCGCAACAGCCTCGCCCTGAAACTCAACATTATCGCTTGCAAGAATCGGAAAATCGATTCCGTTAATCTGCACTTTTTTGTTATCGATGTCCTTTGCTGTAAAAAAGTAATATCCGCTCGGAAGCGGCTTTTCAAGCGAAACGTCCGAAAAGTTTCCTCGCTCATAGCTTCTGGCAAGGGCAAGGTGCAAGAGATTTCCAGGCTCAAAGTCGCTGTAGAGTGTGCGCATTTTTTCAAAACCTTTATTTGTGATGAACAGAGCCGATTTGCTTTACTGTTTCAGCAACGCGAGCCACTTGCTCAACGCTCATATCAGGATAAAGCGGAATCGTAATCGTTCGCTGATACGCCTTTTCTGCGTTCGGGAAGTCTTCTGCGCAAAGCCCTCGGTTCTTCCAATATGTGAAGTGGAAATGCGGAATAAAATGAACCGAAATGCCGATGCCCGCCGCCTGCATTTCTTTTGCAAACGTTGTTCTGTCGCAATCGAGCTTATCGAGATTAAGTCTTAAAAGATACATATACCAGCAGTTTCCGTCGTCGTTCGGCGGAAGCTCGATGAAGTCCAAATCCTTGAAAGCATCGTTGTACATATCTGCGATAACCGTTCGATTATCAAGGAATGTTTCTTGCTTCTTGAGCTGCTCGCGACCAATTGCGCTCAAGATGTCAGGTAGATTGAACTTGTAGCCCGCTTCCACAATGTCGTATTCCCAAGACGCGCGCGGACTTGTGTAGCGGTCCCAAGTTGTTCTGTCCATTCCGTGCATTCTCATCGTCATCATTCGCTTGACAAAATCGTGATTGCGTGCCGTGACCATTCCGCCCTCGGCAGTCGAAAGCGTCTTTGTCGCATAGAACGAAAACACACCGATATCGCCCAATGTTCCGGCAAATCCGTCTTTCGTCTTGCTCGGCAAAGAGTGAGCTGCGTCCTCGATAATGCGCACATCATATTTTTCAGCCAAAGCCTTGAGCGCGCGCATGTCGCACACATTTCCCGCAATATGAACAGGCACAATCGCACGGATTTTATGAGCCGTGTCCTTCTTCAAAATGTCCTCGACTTTGTTCGGGTCAATGCTGTAATTATTCGCTTCGATGTCCGCAAAATGCACATCTGCTCCAAGATGCTGAGCGCACATTGAAGTCGAAATGAACGTGTACGGCGTTGTGATAACCGCAGTTCCTTCTTTCACGCCAACAGCGTCCATCGCCAAAATCATTCCGCTTGTGTTTGAGTTCACCGCAAGAGAAGTTATATCGTCTTTTCCGCCACTGACGTAGTGCGAGAACTCTTTTTCAAAAGCAAGAGTTTCTTTTCCTGTCGTGAGCCAGCCGCTTCGCAAAACGCGCAAAACCGCTTCTTCTTCGTGTGAGTCAATCGAAGGAATCTGAAATGGCACTTTCAAAGCGTCGTTGATTGTTCCGTTATTTGTTGTCTGCATTTATTTCGTCCTTATGTGCTTTTATTTCTTCCTGGAACTGCGCCAAAGTCGGCACAGAGCGGCATAGTATTTCGTTCAAAAGAGCCTTGTTGCGATACTTCTCAATATCAATCGTTCCCTCTTCTTGCTCAAAACCCAAGCAAATCGGAGCGAGTTCCTTCAAAAGCTCATCAAGGCTAAACGTCGTCGGCTCAATGTTCTTTAGCTCAAGGATTTTCTCCCACTTTGTTGGCTTCGGCTCTTCTTCCTTTAGCCACAGAGGCTCAAAAAGACGCTCGCCCTCTCGAAGACCAACGATTTTTATATCCACATCGCGATAAGGCTCAAAGCCCGCAAATCGAATCACCTGCTTTGCAATGTCGAGGATTTTTATCGGCTCGCCCATATCCAAAAGATACGACTTCCCGTTTTCGCCGACGCCGCCCGCTTCCAAAACAAGCGAACACGCCTCTGGAATTGTCATAAAGTATCGCTCCATATCGGGGTGCGTTACGGTGAGCGGCTGTCCTGCCTTGAGTTGCTCCATAAAAATCGGCAAGAGAGAGCCACGGCTTCCGAGGACGTTTCCAAAGCGAACGAACATATACGATTGCCCGCTTTTCGCCTTTTTCGCCGCATCAAGCAAAAGTTTCTCGCAAAGCATTTTGCTCACACCGTACGTTGAAACAGGAGCAACAGCCTTGTCTGTGCTGATGAGAACGAACTTCTTCACGTCGTTTTCAAGACACGCGTCGAGGAGGTTTTTCGTGCCGAACACGTTGTTCTCGATGACCGCAACAGGATTGTCCTCCATCATCGGAACGTGCTTGTATGCCGCGCAGTGAAAAACAGCGTCGCATCTCGTTTTTGCCATAATGTAGCGCATATACGAGCGGTCTTTGATGTCGCCAATAATCGGTACAACTTGCGCCTTCTCGCCGACGCCCTCAGTTTGCAAAACGTGAAGTTCGCGATAGATATTTACGATTGAGTTTTCGCCGTGCCCAAAAAGATAAAGACGCTCCGCACCGCCAGACAAGAGCTGCCGCGCAAGTTCCGAGCCGATAGAGCCTCCCGCGCCCGTAATCATGACGCGCTTTCCGCGAAGATACTTGAGACTCTCGCCAAGCGGCAAAATAATCGGAGTGCGCCCAAGAATATCGAGCATATTCACATCGCGGATTTGCACAAGATGAGCCGTTCCGCTCACCACCTGGCTAATCGCAGGCAAAATGCGAATGTGCAGAATGCCGCTCCTCTTCAAAAGCTCATAAATCTCGCGGATTCGCTCTCCCGGTGCACTCGGCATGGCGATAATCGCCTCGCTCATAGCGTTTTGAGCCGCAATCGGCGCAATATCATCAATCGGGCCAAGAACTGGAATCCCGTCAATTTTCTTTCCTATCAAATCTTTGTCGTCGTCCAAGAACGCGCTAACCTTGCCGAAAATCTTTTTTCTTGCAATGTCCTGAGCAATCATTTGCCCTGCGAATCCCGCTCCGACAATAAACAAATTTGTATCGCTTCTTGTCAACATAACCGCAATTATACAGTACAAATTTTTATTCTTCAATCACACATATTCAAGAATATTCTCCGCTCGTCTTCGTTGTCGCACGACTCTCGTCTTCGATTTCTCCTCTAATGTTAGAGGAATATCTCCTGTAACATTAGAGGAGGCTCTCCTGTAACGTTAGAGGAGAGTGCTGTGCGCTCGCTCTTCTCATTGCACAATGCTCGTGCGGGGCTTTCTCTTTCTGCCGTTTCGCAAAAAAGAGGCGATGAAGAGGGGAGGGGAGCGCCAAAAAAGAATTTGTGCGCAAAAATAAGCGTGTCGCCGATATAGAATGAGTAATACAAAATTTTTAACTAAAAGGAATTATTTATGAAATTTGTTCGCCAGTGCGTCGCTTTTGCATTTGTTTTGATAGCAGAAGCAAGCGCTTTTGCTGCTTCTCTTTCGGTTCAGATTGTGCAGCATGCAAGCGCTCAGACGAGGATTTATGAAACAACGCGTGTAATCGAGGATTCGATTCTCAATTACTTTTTTGACAACGGTTTTGTTGTGTCCAATTCTCCGATTGCGCTTTCTCAAATCGGCACGGACGATGATGAGCAAATCTTTTACAAGAGCTCTGACGAGGCTTTTTATGGCTCGGTGAAATATTTTGTTACGGTTTATGTGGATTATATCGACTTGCTGGCGTCGAAAAACCCTGACGCTGTGCTGCTTTCGAATATCAGCAAGATTTCGTGGAAGACGGTGGACGTAAAGACGAATGCTGAGGTTGACAGCGGCAGCGGAAAGGTCAAAGCGTCGGCAGCAAGCGACGGAGCGTGGCGCGTTTCAAGTTTTGCCTCAGAGGTTGCGGCAAGAATTATGCGCGAAATCAAATAAAAGAGGGATTTTGTTATGAAGAAGATAAAGAAGATTGCATTTTGTGCGCTTGTGTCGGCTTTCGTAAGCACGACAACTCTTTTTGCTGCGGCGCGTCCTTCTGTGGACGGTCATGCGGTTGTCGCCGACGCAGGCTCAATGCCGAAAGGGCTTTTCGCAAAGACTGTCGGCTATCTTCCGGGCGACAGTGTGAGTGTCACAAATCCGTACACGGGAACGACGATTAACGTTCTTGTTTTGGGCTCAATTGACCCTTCCGAAGGCGTTGCGATTCTCTTGTCGCCAGAAGCGGCGGACAGGCTTGGAATAAGGCGCGGCGCTAATGTTCAAGTGAAGATTACTAAGCGAGTAGGGGAAGTTGATGAGGCGGTTAGCGGAAGCGCTGTTATCGCAGACGACACCGATATTGAGCCATCAACAGCAACTCGAAAGGCTGAATTGCCAGAGCCTTCGCTTTCGGGTGAGGACTCTCTTGTCAGCAGTGTTTCTGATGAGCCTGAGGTCATCTCTCTTGTTGGCGACAGCGATGATGGCGAAGACGCTACAAAAGACGAGAAAAAGGAAATCGCCCTCTCTCCGACTCCTTTGAGCGAAGACGATGGAAAGAAGGTTGCTGATAGTGAAAAGAGCGAGCCTGTCAGCGATGCTCTCGCAAAGAGTGTTGCGGAGAATAGCGCTAGTGAGGCTGTAACTGACGAGCTTCCACCATACGAAGCGATTGCCTCTGTGAACAGCGATAAAGAGCCGTCGACAGCGACTTCAAGCGACAGCGAAAAGAATGGCGCGAAAAGAGCAAAAGGTGCGCTTGGTGACGATGAGCTGTACCAGAAAGAAAACACTGCTCCTGTCTTTGAGGTTGTCGATTCCAATGCGCCCTCTCTTTCGAGTGGTAAAAAGGCACGTTCTGAGGCTGTTGACGGACGCGCTCCAGAGCTTGAGAGAGCGGGAAGCGCAAAGGCTGAGGCTGTTGACGGTCGTGCGCCAAAGATGGGCGAGGACTCAAAGAATAAGTTGACTGAGGCTGTCAGCGAAACAGTTCCAAGCCTTGAGGGCGTGGATTTGATGAGCGGCGTTGAAAGCGGTGCAATCGTTCTTGTTCCAGCGTCTGATAACCCTCCGACAGAAAGCGACAAGGAAAAGGCTGAGGCGACCAAAAAGGCTGAAGACGAGCGTTTGGCTGTTGCGAAGGCTTATCGCGAGCGAGAAGCGGCAGCGAAGGCAGAGGCGCTGAAAGACGCGAAAGATGCCAAAGCGGAATTGAACAACAACGAAAGCAAGGTCGCGAGCGAGAAGGGCGCTGACGAAAAGAAAGACGCTAAAGCCGAGAGCAAAAAAGGCTCAAAGAAGAACACCGAGAACACAAAGACTTCGGGAACTGGCTTTGACAATTACATCGTTGATAATGTGCAAAAGTTGAAGGCTGGCTACTATGTTCAGATTGCCTCCCTTTCTGACACGTCGAACATCAAGGGCATTGTCAGCACATATTCAAACAAATACCCGATTGAGATTGTGCCGTCTGAGGTGAAGAAGAACTCGTATCAGATTATGATTGGGCCTTTGGGCGTTGATGAATATGGAACTGTTCTTGAGCGCTTCAAGTCCCGCGGATACCGCGATTCATTCATAAGAAAGGTGAAGTAGCAAATAAAAAGAACCCGATTCAAAGTGATTCGGGTTCTTTTTTGTCAGCAGTAGTAATTGTATTTTTCGAGCCAGCTGTCATAATCGGCATCTGTTTCGCAATCTTCAAAGGCAAAGATTGCCTTTTCGATGTCTTCGGTGCTATCTGATTGCGACATAATCTCATACATCTGCTGCAAACGTTGATAAACTGCTTCTGCTTTGTCGTTCATGTTGCCTTCCTTTCAATTGAGCATTTTATCACAAAGCGGCTTTATCTGAAAGCCTATTTGACAAAAAAGTCTGCTCCCCCTGAAAATCCACCTTTATAAAATGTTTTTGCTGTATATTCAACGCGGAATACTCCGTCTTTCAGCGTAACAAGATTAACCGTGCAGTTCGGAATTTTCACGTCCCAGTATTGCGCAATGCTCCGACCGTCAACGTGGAGCAAAAGCGATTGCAGCGTTCCTCCGTGTGTTGACACAAGGACATTATTGCACTTGTTTTCAAGCGCCTTTATCTCGCTTTCCCAAAAAACAGCGGTGCGTGAAATCGCGCTTTGAAGACTCTCGGCGTCGCTTTCGGGCTGATATTTTTCTGGAGCGTCAAAAAAGTTGGTGATTGCCGAAAGTTCGGCATTCCCCTTGCGCTCGGCGGGCGTCGTTCCTTCGGCTCTCCCGAACGACAACTCGATGATTCTCTCGTCTGTCTTTATCTTGTCTCTTGGAAAGCCAGAAAGAATTTCGGCTGTCTCAATAGCGCGGACAAGCGGACTTGAGTAAACAGCGTCAAATGAAATGCCCATCTCCTTTAAGCCCTCCGCGGTCTTTCTTGCCTGCTCTCGACCGTTTTCGTTCAGCGGAATGTTTGTCCGTCCTTGAAGGCGGAATTGCTTGTTCCAATCAGTTTCTCCGTGTCTAATCACAAAAATATTCATAGCATCTCCCTAACATCAAAGAAAATATGTGTTCATTTTCCCTTTGCCCTTGATTTCCATCTCCACCTTTTCAAAAAGCGGCGCGTTCGTTCTGCATTGCTCGAGCGTTTTTTCAGTGATGTGGATTTTCATCGGCTCTCCTGTGCTTTCCATTCTGCTTGCCACGTTCACCGTGTCTCCCCAAACGTCATAGATGAACTTTGTCTTTCCGATAACGCCGCCAACCAGATTCCCTGAGTTTATCCCGATTCTCACCTTGAGCGCTCGCGCTGCTGTCTTGTTGTAATCCTCGATGTCCGAAAGAATGTTCTTTGCAAACTCAATCATACGCTCAGCGCCGTCGTTCTCGCTTTCCGCCGTCAAGCCCGAAGCCGCCATATAAGAGTCCCCGATTGTCTTTATCTTTTCGATTCCCGCCTGCTTTGCCCTCTCGTCAATAATCGAAATCATGTGATTTAGCATATTGACGGTTTCGCGCGCTGACATCGTGCTGCTCATCTTCGTAAAGCCCACGATGTCAGTGAAAAGCACCGTCGCGTTCGGATATTCAGTCGCTATCGTTTTGTCGGGGTGTTCGGCGAGCTCGTCCGCGATTTCCTTGGGCAAAATGTTCAGGATAAGATGCTCCGCTTTTTCGTTCGCAATCTTTAGCTCATGAGTCCTCTCCTCAACAGTTTTTTCAAGGTCTGCCTTGTACTTTTCGAGAAGCTGGATTTCAAGACGGTGCGCTCTTGCAACCGATTCGTTCAAGTTCCTTAGCGCAAAGACGTAGAGAATCACCGATGAGCCGACAGTTGAAATGTTCGTAAGCGAAAGCCCGTAGGCGAAAAACTGTATGACCGAGGCTATAATCGGCACTGTGGCAAACAGCACGAGAGGCACAACAGTATTGAGCTGCAACTTCTTTGCGTGAGAAAGAATCAGAGAAGTCTGAAGCACGAGCGGAATGAGCGTGAAAAAGTAGCTGAGCGGCATAAACGCTGTTCGGTGGTAGCGGTTCATCTCGTCGAATGTGTAATAAAAATCGATGAACGGCGAAATAACGACGAGTGCAATCCCTGCGATAATTATCCTTAGCGATACCACGAGCCTTTTCGGTGTTTCCTTTAGCTTTGTCTCTCGCATATACAAATCAAAAAGATAAAGGTTGAAGCCCAAAATGATAATAAGACTCATCAAAAACACAAGAAAGTTCGACACACGAACAGCCCAGTAGCCGACCGTGCTGACGTTTCCGCGGTAAAGATAGGCGAAGCGGTCTGCAATCAAAAGCGCCGTCGTTGCCACCTCAATGAGCAGAACCGGCATTTTTTTTCTGAACGGAATGCTTTTTGAAATTGCCACAAGAAGCGAAAGAATTGCGCAAACTCCCGTAAGAAAGAGCATTATGTTTAGTTGGTGGTTTCTTATGAACTCCATATCGTCGTGAGGTCCTTATGCGAAATTGTTGATTTCTATTGAGATAGCAAAGAATACACTCTTTTTTGTTTTTGTTCTATATTTCTCTCTTTCAAAATGCTCTCCCCAAAGTCCCCATTGGAGCAAAGCCTGTTGATTGAGGTCTTTCATATTATAAGGAAGAGTTGTTTCAAAGCCGTAGCATAATTGCTGAAAACAGGCTGTTTACAAATTGCAAAAAGGCTATTTACAAATCAACAACAGACTGCTTACAACTTGCAAACAGTCTGTTTACATATGCTCTGAGTGTGCTTTTCGGGTGTGCTAAAGCCTTTATAGAGGCTTTGCTTTTGCACGCTCTCACTGTGCGCTTTCAATGGTGATTTGTCTTGAGTTAGTGATTCCGAAAGTCTGTGTTTTCACGAAAAGGGTATATGTGCTTTAGTTCAAACCTTCTTTCAATTCTTTTAATAACTCTTGGCTCTTCAAAAAAGATTTGTCTAACATTTCTAATAGTTCTGAAGTTGTGTGTGTAACTTCTTCTTCTTTTACAAACGGGTTCTTAATATCAAGATTCCAACCGCCATTTTTAATTTCTTCTACAGGGACTTTCCAAGAGAGTTCGCTTTCTGCTCTGTTGTTCCACCACGCAAGGAGCGAATCAAATTCGCTCTTTTGAATCGGCTTTGTTTTTGAATAAGACTTCTGCCCTTCTGGAAGTTTGTGTTCCCAGTACCAGATTTCTTTTGTAGGTTCTCCCTTTGTAAAAAACAAAAGATTTGTCGCAACCGAAGCATAAGGCTGGAAAACTGAGTTCGGTAAACGCACAATCGTATGCACATTACACTGAGTCAAAAACTCTTCGCGTATTCTCTGTTTTACGCCGTCGCCAGTCAATGAACCATCAGGCAAAACAATCGCAGCTCGGCCACCATCGCGCAAATAGCGAATCATCAAAAGCAAGAACAAATCTGCACTTTCTGTTGTACGGAAATTAGCAGGATAATTAGTTTCCACTCCATCGGAAACGCTTGCACCAAAAGGCGGATTAGCAAGAATAATGTCAACTTTGTCTTTTGCGCCAATGCTTGTGTATTCGCGGTTAAGGCTGTCCATGTTCATAACATTCGGAACTTCAATATCGTGCAGAATAAGGTTTGTAACACAAAGCATAAAAGGAAGCGGTTTGAGCTCCTGCCCGCGAATCGTTTCTTCAAGAACCTTCAAATCTTCAACAGAATGAACATCCTGCCTTCTGATATTTTCAATTGCGCTTGTCAAAAAGCCGCCGGTACCACAAGCCGGGTCCAGAACCTTTTCTCCAAGACGCGGATTAATAATCTCGGTCATGATTTCTGTAACAGCGCGCGGAGTGTAAAACTCTCCGTAGTTACCTGCGCTCTGTAAATCACGCAAAAGGCCTTCGTAAATATCGCCGAACATGTGTCGGTCTTCGCTGGCATTAAAATCAATCTCGTTGAGTTTGTTCACAACCTGACGGATTATCGTGCCGTTTTTCATATAGTTGTTAGTGCCAGAAAAAATATCGCGAATCAAAACAGCACGCTTGTTACCTGTAGAAACATCCAGATTCTGCAAGCCAGGAAAAAGTTTATTATCAACAAAATCTTTAAGCGCGTCTCCCGTAATGCCTTCACTGTCCGCTGCCCAGTTTCTCCACTGCAGCTCGCTCGGAATCACAGAAACATAGTCATCGCTGATAAGTTCCATTTCGGCTTCCTTGTCATCGATGATTTTAAGCGTAATCATCCAGCCCAGCTGCTCTATTCTCTGCGCGTCACCAGAAACTCCCTGGTCCTTTCGCATTATGTTCTGCAATGTCTTTACAATTCCACCAATGTTTGGCATTTGTTTTGCTCCTTATCTTATTCCGGTTTATTAAGAATATATGTCCTATTTCGATTTGCACCTTTTGCGATGATTTTTCCAGATTCCACAAGGTCATGAAGATAAAATTTAGTTTGTGTTGCCTTTAGACCTAGCATTTCGCTTAATTCGCTTAAAGCACATTCTTTGTGTTTCAATAAATATTCAAGAATAAGCGTTTTTGAATCTTTCTTTATCGTCGGTTTATCGTCGGTTTTTCGATAATTATCTATCCTTAAATAAAAAACTAAACTTTGGATCACTTCTATAATATTGTTCCGCATAAAAGGTATTTTCTCTTACTACTGAATATGAATTTAATTCCATTTTATATGCAGATTCTCGTATAGCATAAAAACTAAATTTTTGAGGTAATCCATATTCTTCCCATTGCGTTGCAACAAGCATTTTTTGTGGATCTTCTACATTTATGTAATTTTGAACATTTGCTTTTGGGTTATTTCTATAATTTTCAGTTTCTTTTGTAAAATCTTCAAAATTACCTAATAAGTTTTTATAAAAAATTACATTGTCTGTTGTAAGAAATTGATATTCATTTAGTAAATTAATATCTTCATCGTTGAGATATGAAATGTTATTTCCATTTAAGATTCTATAAACAGACTTATCATACAAACATAATGTATGCAATGGCGAAATTGGTAGAATTATGATAACGCCTCTTAATCCAATTCCACGTTTAGGTCCAGGCCATTTTTTTTCTTCTAGGTATGGGTTTAATGTTATGATTGGATCTTGTCCTATAATAAAATTGTTTTTATCGTTTGCCTTTAATAAACATATTTTTAGATCAATATACATTAGGAAAGTGGATAGAAAAAACTCCAATTGTTTTGCTGATGGATCTGTAAAACTTACATTTAGATCTTTTATGTTTTCTCTGAATTCTTCAAATTGCTTTTCTTTAATTAGTAAATCTCTAGCTAATGCAGTTGCCATGTCATTTGTCCGTTGAATTGCATTAGGTGTACGAACATTTTGCATTGCAATGAAGTGAATGATAGTTTTTCGTTCTTCCAATGATAGATTTAAATTTCCTGTAAGAAATTTAGAAATTATTAATGATGATTCTTCTTCCAAAGAACATAATATTTCCTCAATTACCTGATCTTCACCGTATAAATAATGCTTTTGGGCTTGTGAAGAAATGGAAGCAGCAGGAATTACTTTATTTTCATTTAATAAATAAGTTTTTATCGACGATTTATCATCAGACCAATTTCGTAGTAAGAATTGAGGAACATAATGCTGTTTCTTTCCCATAACTCTATTTCTCCTCAAATGCATCTTTTAATATGCTTTGCATAAGTTGTTTTGTCATTTCTTCCCGTTCTGCGATTTGACTTTCCAACGCAGAAACCGTGTGCAAGTGCCTTTCAACCCGTGCTACGATTTCTTTTTGCTCATTAAGTGGTGGAAATGGTAAAATCGTATTTGAGATTTTTCCTAAATTTAAATTTGGCTGTGCCCCACCTTGAGCCAATTCTCTGATTTCTTGATACATCTTCTTGAAGACCAATTTAATATAAGAACGCAAGATTTCATTGTTATTCTTTGGCAATTGAATTGTTGCACATGCTTGGTTTGTAGCAGCTTCTATGCATAATTCTGTTACTTGTCCTCGAGTTTTACCTTGTCCATACATTGCTACAACTAATGTGCCAACTGGATTTAGATTGCAGTTTGTTTCATCTAAAGCAGATTGTGTAATATAATTATCAGCCTGTGTTACAAAATCATTCCCTGTCGCAGAACTTGTTATCCATGGAATATTTCCGTCTTCATAATATCTTTTTTCAGAAGTTAAAGGTGTAGCACCTGTACCAATTGTTGCAATTTGATTCAAAACAATCCATTTCCAACCTTCAGGAATTTCAAACGTTTTTTCTTTATCTGTAATTGGAGATAATTCTTTCTGTTTCTTTTCGTTGCTTTGTTCTTTCTGAATCTGCTCAAACAAAGCTTCTGCATCGTAGTCAGGATTGCCTTTTTTGACTGGATTTTGTTTGCGCCAATCGGCGGTGAGTTTTCCTTCTATGGCATCCTGTAGGATGTTCTGGCGGAGTTGCTTTATGTAGTTTTTTTGAACTTCTGATTCTTCAAGTAAACTTTTAATAGTATTCTTTGCATTAACAAATTTTTGATAATTGGCTAATTGAAATTCTATTGGGAAATATGGGATTTCATAATTCGAAAAATTTCCACGATTAATAGATTCTTTTGAAGTTCCTGTTTTTGTTTTCGAAACAATTTCATCTCGAAGCATTTCAAAAACAATCTGATAAAATAAAAAATTTATAGGATATTGCTTTTTATCTTTTTCTGTCAAAATAAAACACAAATCGCTTGCTATAAATTTTCCGTTTACATAATGAGCACGTCCTAACGAGCCTGAAGCTGCAACGGCATAAACGATTGCTTCACATTCATGGTCAAAAGAATTGTGAGTTTTCCAATCTGTCGCAGCTGTTATAAAATCATATTCGCCTGGTGTACATTTACTGCTTTGTAAAGAACCTTTTTCTATTGAGAATATGTCACCAATTTTTACTTTTTTCCATTCGCTCATTATTTAATCTCCTTCGCCAAGAAATTCTCCCAGTGTTTTCGGAATTGCACCCTGCCGTATCTTTGGAGAGCAGAACTCTTTATATAACGCTTTGAGTGCTTTGCGTTTTTCTCTGTCCGTACCAGTCTTATAAGCAATGGCAATCATTGTTTCAAAGCCGACAAGCGTAATCTTATTCAAGTCTTCTATTTCGTTGCACACATCACAAGCATCTGTATCTCTTGAAGAAAATAAAGGTATATTGTAATAACAGGCATAAGCCAATGAGCGTACTTCACCTTGATTCTTTGTTTTTGAAAATGGCGCGTACATCAATGGATGGTCGTGAATTTCATTGAATATGCGCATATATTCAGGGTCTTTGTCAAATAAATCTTTGTCCGAAACTATCTCAATATTTTTACCGACATAATCGTCTATTATTTTTCTTGTATCCGAATCAAGTTCTTTATAAACAATTTCATGAAGTTTTATGTTTTCAAAATAAGAAAGTACGTCATTCATCCAATTCTGTTTCATTTTTTCGAGAGAATAATCTGGATTCGTCTGTCGTTTTTCTATTCCGACCATAAAAATACAAGTATCAATTATGATAGGAGAGTCTTTCTTTATTTCAGAATATTTATTCATCGTTTATCAGACCTTCTTTTATTTTAGATTCTGACAAACCGAATTTCTTTATGATTTCATCAACAGTTGCGTTGTCCAATCTTCCTTTGTTATACAAAAGAGGAACTAAATCATAGAGCTGTTCGTTGATATAAATATTTTTATTTGAGTACAACTCCTTTACACGGACATTTTCTTCTGCAAATTCGAGAAGAATCTTTTTTACTTCATCATAATGTTTAAGTAAATAATCTGTATTTGAAATGTCCTCTTCTTTTAGTCTATATAAAACTGCTTTCAAAGGAATGCAATATTTAGCTACTAATACAAAACAGAATGCAATTTGTTTATAAAGAGGAGTTGTAGGAAATTTTCCTTCTGCAAATTGTAAAAATGATTTTAACTCATTTCGCAAAGCTTCTTCAGGCAAAAGAAATTCTGCTGCAAATCGATTTGCCTTTATTTCTTCTTTATCATTTTTACTGAATGAACATACAAATGAGTCCAGAGAGCTTTCTATAAAACTGTAAGAATAATGATATAACTCATGCGCAGCTGCGAATACTTGATTTATAAGAGGTTTGTCAGAATTTATAACGATATATTTTTTTAATGATTTAGATGAGTATTTTATAATCATTGCATCTAAATCTGATTTCTTGAAATCATGAAGCTGAAAAACAACATCACCCTTCTGTTCAAGAAATGAAAAAATATTAGTACCTATTGGAGTATTTAATCCGTATATGGCTCTAGAATCCCTTGCCCTGTTTTTAAGGAGTTCAATTTCATCTTTTACAAGAAGTTTTTCATCAAAGGTATAATTGCTTTGAGACAAATTATTAATTATAGAATCGATGTCGTTTTTGGAACTCATTTATTCACCCTATCATAAAGCGCAAAGAGATATTCGCGCATACCGATTTTTTCAAGAACAGATTCCAGAGCTTTTTTATCAGTCGGCTGAATCTTTCCCATCAAGTAAGCTGACGGCATTTCATTTGTTGCTTCCCAGTATTCTTCTGAGCGGCGGCCAGTAATTCTACAATAATTTGCAAAAACATCTTTCGAGGGTGCTCTTTTACCTTGTTCAAAAAGTGAGACTAAAGTGTGATTATCTAATTCCAATTTACTAGCAAACTCTTTCTGAGTCAGATTATTTGCCTTACGGAATTCTTTGACATCAGTTGAAAATTTCTGTAAATTAAAATTCATAGTTTATCCTTCCTTATAGATATTATATCCTATAAATCATCAAAATGTTGCAAATTGTAACAAAAATTATTATAAACTTCAAGAATTACGCCGCTCTGTAAATCTCGTTTTCCAGTTCCCTGATTGCTTGAAGATACTGCGCCTTTCCGCCGAACAATTTGACAATTTCTGCTGGCGTTCCCATTTCTTTGAGCGGGTCAACGGTGAGTATTTTCATGCTTTCAATGTTAGCAATACCGCTTTCTGCATATTTATCAAGAAGAGCTTCAAGAACAGAGCGGGCTTTCTCTCCGTATTTCGTCCAATAATTCCGCTTGCGCACATTTTCTGCTCTTTCTCGTCTTGTGAGTGCTGGCGCGTCCCACGCAATATGACAGATGAGGTCAAAAATGTCTAAGTCTGATTTTATCTCTTCTTTTAGTTCTGAAAAACTCAATCCTTGATTTTCGAGTTCTTCTATAATTGCTTGCTTTTTTTCTGCATCGTTCCAGACCTGCAAAAAATTATCCAATGAACGATACGATGTACGAAGCCCGTTTTTTGTATATTCCTTTAGACTTGTTGTAATCAGTTTCCCATCAGAGTCAAGAAATTGCTTTCGCTCACTGAGAATACTGACATCAACACCTGCAATATAGATTTTTTCCCGTTTAGGTGATTCGCTTTTTTCTCCCTCTCCTATATTCAGAGCTCCAGAGTTCTCGTCAATCTTGTATTCTGGAAAAACGACTTCCTCTCCTGTTACACCGTCAATCTGAATATCACTTTCTCCACCGTCAATTATTTCCTCTGAAATAAAATCATCTTGTGAAGTCTCCTTGATTTTCGCAGGAACGCCGTCAAAGTCTTTGTCTGCAAATCTATCCGTTACATTGCGAAAATCGATAATCGTAAAATACAGTTTCCCAAAATCTTCCTGAACACGTGTTCCTCGTCCGATAATCTGCTTGAATTCAATAGGGCTGTTGATAATCGAATCAAGAACAATCACCTTGCAAGTCTTCGCATCAGTTCCAGTCGTCATAAGTTTTGATGTAGTCGCAATAACAGGATAAGACTCTTCTGGATTTATAAAATCCTCAAGATACCCCTTTGCAATCGGGTCGTCTCCTGTAATGCGGACAATATATTTGTCAGTTCTTGCAGTGATTTCTTTCGGCGCATATTTTAACAACGCCTGTCTCATTCGCTCCGCATGCTCAATATCAACACAGAAAACAATTGTCTTTGCCATGCAGTCAGAATTAGTTATATATTCCATAACCTTTTTTGCAACAAGGTCTGTTCTTTCGTCGATTACAAGTGTGCGGTCAAAATCTTTTGTATTGTAAAGGCGGTCTTCAACAATTTTCCCGTCAATATCAGTCTTGCCATACTCAGGACGATAACCTTCAAGGTCAACATTCATTCCGACTCGGAGAACTTTGTAAGGCGCTAAGAATCCGTCATCAATCCCCTGCTTGAGAGAGTAGGTATAAATCGGCTCTCCGAAGTATTCGATATTTGAAAGAGTTTTTGTCTCTTTTGGAGTTGCTGTCATACCGATTTGAGTCGCACTTGAAAAATAAGAAAGAATCTTGTGCCAAGCCTTGTCTTCGTCAATAGAACCACGATGACATTCATCTACAATGATTAAGTCAAAGAAATCTGGGCTGAACTGTCTGTAAGCATCAGTCTCATCATCATAATTTGTAAGCCCCTGATAAAGTGCCAGATAGATTTCATAAGATTTGTCGATTTTCTTGTTTTTTATAATCGTGAGTTTGTCTCGAAAATGCTTGAAGTCTCCCTTTTTTGTCTGAATGATAAGATTGTTCCTGTCTGCAAGATATAAGATTCTCTTTTTGCAGCCTGATTTCCAAAGACGGTAGATAATCTGGAATGCGGTGTATGTTTTGCCCGTTCCCGTTGCCATCACAAGAAGAAGTCGATTCTGTCCGCGGGCTATCGCTTCCACAGTTCTGTTGATTGCGATTCTCTGGTAGTATCGAGGCGCGTAACAATCTCGTCCTGCAAAATAAGAGCAAAGTGATGTTTCCTCTGCTTCTTTTGTTTCAAGCCCTTTGTATTTTTTATAACATTCAAAAAGTTCTGATGGGGTGGGGAAATGCTCCAAATCAACTTCTTTTGTAATCGATGTTTGTTGAGCGGAGTCGGAGAAGCCACAGTTCTTTCGGTATTGAATCACAAATCCGTCCCCGTTGCTCGAAATTGCAACAGGAATATCAAGCGTTCCCGCATATTCCAGTGCTTGCTGCATTCCAGCGCCTGCGGTATGAGTGTTGTCTTTTGCTTCCACAACAGCAACAGGAATATTCGGTTTGTAATAGATAATGATATCGGCTCTCTTTCTTGCACCTCGTTTTGTCTGCCGTCCTTTTACAAAAATACGCCCGTCTGTAAAAGACACTTCTTCACGAATCTGAGTCTGTTTGTTCCAACCAGCGTTCTCTATTGCGGGGAGAATATATTTAGTGATGATGTCGCGTTCAGATAAATCTTTCTTCATAGCCTTGCTTTTATTATATCATGTTTTTATGATTTTATTTTCCCCGCTTCACAAAAACACTTGCCCACGAGAAAGCAAAAAAAAATTGTATACGCTTCTTTCAATAGAAAAAGCGGGTCATATACAATATGTATACGAGCAGAAAACGCGTCAGGCGAGTCGTATACAAATTGTATATTTTCTATCAATAGAATTTTCTTGTCGTATACAATATGTATATTCAAAGAAAACACGCAAAGTCAACTCGTATACAATATGTATATTGCTCGCCCAACTCATTTTTGAGCCGTATACACATTGTATACAGGCAGAAAATTCTACAAATCAGAACGTATACACTTTTTTGCTCTTCCAAGTCTGCTCGAATACACTTGACTACCCCCTGCTATTTGCCTCGTCGCAAAAAAAAACGACAGGGAGAAAACTTCCCCCTGCCGAAAAGGAAATGAAGAGATATAGGTTTTGAAAGAAATTACTTCAGTTTCTTGTAGCCATAAACAGCGCTTTCGCCGAGTTCTTCCTCGATGCGGATAAGCTGGTTGTACTTTGCCATGCGGTCAGTGCGGCTCATTGAGCCCGTCTTAATCTGACCGCTGTTCGTTGCGACCGCGATGTCCGCGATTGTGGTGTCCTCGGTCTCGCCTGAGCGGTGGCTCGTTACCGTCGTGTAGCCGTGTCGGTGCGCCATCTCGATAGCCTCGAGCGTCTCGGTGAGAGAGCCAATCTGATTGACCTTGATGAGAATCGCGTTTCCCGCTCCCATTTTGATGCCTTTTTCGAGGAACTTCACGTTCGTTACGAAAAGATCATCGCCGACGAGCTGACAGCGCTCTCCGATGCGCTCTGTGAGCTTTTTCCAGCCTTCCCAGTCGTTCTCGTCGAGTCCGTCTTCGATTGAGTCAATCGGATACTTCGTGATGAGCTCCTCAAGATATGCAATCTGCTCATCGTCGCTCAAACACTTTCCGTTCGGGTCTTTCGGCGTGCCGTTTGAAAGCTCTTTGTAGTTGTAGAAGAACTTGCCGTCCTTTTCGACGCTGAACTCGCTTGCGGCGCAGTCCATCGCGATTTTCACGTCCTCGCCCGGCTTGTAGCCCGCGTCGTTGATTGCCTGAACGATAGAATCGAGCGCGTCGTTAATGCCGTCGAACTTCGGGGCAAAACCGCCCTCATCACCGACAGCTGTAGAAAGTCCGCGCTTTTTCAGGAGCTTTGCGAGTGCGTGAAACACTTCTGCTCCCATACGAATTGCTTCCTTTTCTGTTTTTGCGCCGACAGGACGAATCATGAACTCCTGAAAGGCGATAGGTGCGTCAGAGTGCGCTCCGCCGTTGATGATGTTCATCATCGGGACAGGCAGGACGTGAGCGTTTGCGCCTCCGATGTAGCGATAAAGCGGAATGTTGAGCGCCTTTGCAGCAGCCTGCGCCGTCGCGAGCGAAACGCCAAGAATAGCGTTTGCGCCGAGTTTGCTCTTTGTCGCTGTTCCGTCGAGCGCGAGCATTTTCATGTCGATTGCGCGCTGCTCAAACACGTTGTCGCCCTTGAGCGCTGGTGCGATGATTTTGTTAACGTTGTCCACGGCTTTGAGAACGCCTTTCCCGCCATAGCGCGCCTTGTCGCCGTCGCGAAGCTCAAGCGCCTCGTTCTCGCCGGTGCTTGCTCCAGACGGAACTGCCGCACGGCCAAGAACGCCGTTTTCAAGAATCACGTCAACTTCGACAGTCGGATTTCCGCGTGAATCAATGATTTCGCGTCCGATAACATCGCTGATTTTAACAGAGTTTAACATCGATTTTCCTCCAAAATCATTTTGAGAGATGGTTAGTGACTAAATTAGTTAGTTAATGCTAACTGTATAGCAAAAATTATTATGTGTCAACTTCAACTTGCTTTTGTGGTTAAAAATTTGTAATTCACAGTTGTTAATTATTATCAAAAAGTCTATAATGGGCATTACACAACTTTACTCTTTTTTATGAAGGAGACATTTATGGTTTATACTGCTGAAGTGGAACACATGTGCCCACTCGCAAAGGGTGCGTATCACGGACCGGCTCCAATTCCTGAAGAAGGAAAATGGGTGCAGGCAAAGAAGATTGAAGACATCTCTGGCTTCACACACGGTATCGGTTGGTGTGCGCCACAGCAGGGAGCATGTAAGCTCTCTCTCAACGTTAAGGACGGTATCATCGAAGAGGCTCTTGTTGAGACAATCGGCTGCTCTGGTATGACACACTCTGCTGCTATGGCATCAGAAATCCTTATCGGAAAGACTTTGCTCGAAGCATTGAACACAGACCTCGTTTGCGATGCTATCAACACAGCTATGCGTGAGCTTTTCATGCAGATTGTTTACGGTCGCACACAGAGCGCATACTCAGAAGGCGGCTTGAAGGTCGGTGCTTCTCTCGAAGACCTCGGAAAGAACCTTCGCTCACAGGTTGGAACTATGTTCGCAACACGCAAGACAGGACCTCGCTACCTCGAAATGACAGAGGGATATGTTGAGACTTGTGCTGTTGACAAGGACAACCAGATTATCGGTTACAACTGTATCAACTTCGGTAAGCTCATGGACGCTCTCAAAGCTGGTGTTGACCCGAAAGAAGCTATCGAGAAAGCACGCACACACTATGGTCGTGTAACTGCTGATCAGGGTATGGTGAAACTCATCGACCCACGCAAAGAGTAGGAACGGAGGTATAAGTAAATGGCATTATTTGAAGATTACGAAGGCCGTATCCCACAGGTAAACAAGGCACTTAAAGAATATGGTTTCGCTGAGGGCGAAGCTGGTTTGAACGAAGCTCGTGAGCTTTGCAAGGCTCGCGGTTTTGACCCGTACGAAATCTGTCAGTCAACACAGCAGATTTGTTTCGAGGACGCAAAGTGGGCTTATGTTCTCGGTTCTGCAATCGCAATCAAAGAAGCAGAGAAGACAGGCGACAAGACTGGTTCAGCTGCTGCTGCAAACATCGGTAAAGGTCTTCAGGCATTCTGCTTGCCAGGTTCAGTTGCTGATGACCGCAAAGTTGGTCTCGGACACGGAAACCTCGGTGCTCGCCTCTTGAGCGAAGAGACACAGTGCTTCGCATTCTTGGCAGGACACGAGTCATTCGCTGCTGCTGAAGGTGCTATCAAAATCGCTGCTAACGCTAACAAGGTTCGCAAGAACAAGCTCCGCGTTATCTTGAACGGTCTTGGAAAAGACGCTGCTCAGATTATCAGCCGCATTAACGGTTTCACATACGTTCAGACAAAGTTCGACTACTTCAACGGTGAGGGAACAGACAAGGCTCTTACTGTTGTAAAAGAAGTTCCATACGGTTCAAACCCAGACCGCCTCATCGTTAAGTGCTACGGTGCTGACGATGTTCGCGAGGGTGTTGCAATCATGTGGCACGAGGACGTAGATGTTTCTATCACAGGAAACTCAACAAACCCAACTCGCTTCCAGCACCCAGTTGCAGGAACATACAAGAAGGAGAGATTGCTCGCTGGCAAGAAGTACTTCTCTGTAGCTTCTGGTGGTGGAACAGGACGCACTTTGCACCCAGATAACATGGCTGCAGGTCCTGCTTCATACGGCTTCACAGATACTCTCGGACGCATGCACTCAGACGCTCAGTTTGCAGGTTCTTCATCAGTTCCGGCACACGTTGAGATGATGGGCTTCATGGGAATGGGAAACAACCCGATGGTAGGTTGTACAGTTGCTTGCGCTGTTGCAGTTGCAGGTAGCTTCTAATTCTTTTTGAGTTTTAGATTTTTGTAGTAACGATATAAAATGCGGAGCGTAACAGTTCCGCATTTTTTTATGAATTGCACGAAAAAAAAGGAGAAACAAATGCCAAAGAAAATACCGACAGCCGAAGAAATCCGTGAGTATCTGAAAAATACACAGACAGTTATTAGTTTTACATTCCCGAACGAAGCGGTTTGGTGCAACAAAACAACATTGCCGTTGCTTGAGGCTGCCGAAGCCGTTGGAACGCCGAACGAAGAAATATGGGAATTGTGCAAGAAAATCGCTTCAATGTCGCACGCACCCCTAAACCTCAAAGAATACGAGAGAATGTTGCCGTTTGCACAAAAGAATGGGACTGTTGACGCTGTTTTGAAACTGCTTGAGAACTACGGACCTGATTTTTCCAAGAAAGAATGGTATTATTTTTATGACATCATCGGCTTTTACTATTGCGTTGCGCTCATTTCTCAGTCTGATTACCGAAAAGAAGATTGCGAAGCTCGGCTTTGGACAATCGTCGATAGTTTCATCAAAAACGACCCTGAAAATAAGGAGCTTTTCGTTCTTCTCCGAAATATGAGCGTTTTGCAAAAGAAGCGACCTAATCTTGCTCCAATGCGTGAAAAGCTGGAAGCGGCGATAAAATCTTGAGTGGCGAGTCCCCCGTTTGAAAAATTATTACGGGGGAGGAGAAAATCAAAAATATTTATTCTGCATTGAACACTGTCCAAAGACAATTTGCAATATTTTGAAATCCAAAATCGCTTGGGTGAGTGCCAACGCCTGGAACTTTGTATTTTTTATAAAATTCTGCAAAATTTCGTTTGTCCAAACCATTTCCCAAGTGGCTTATGTCCACAAGATACGCATTTGAGTTAATAGCGACTTGTACAATAAGCATATTTTTTTTAGCATTTTGCCACCAAGGAAGGCAAATAATCTTTTTTGCACTCACAAAATGCTTGGCGACATTTGAATATCTTTCAACAAATAAGTTTTCAAGTTCTGGAGTTGAAAGTTGCTCATCTACAACATTTTCTCCGATTTGAAAAATAACATAGTCGGGATTTTGTACTGTAGCATTTTCGAAACGTGAAAAATCCAATTCTGCTTCTTGAAAATGTCGCTCAAAATCTGCAATATTTGTGAGCGAATAATTCACATTAACTCTTTTTTCTGTTGAAATGCGTTTTACCAGCAAATGGACATAATCTTTTTCTTTTGCAGTAGAAGTTAGTCCACGAGGTGTTTTATCCGCTTCTTCTTCAGGAACTCCTGTGTAAGTAAGGCTGTTTCCCAAAAATAAAATGCTGACAGTTGGCGCATCAGAAGAAAAAAGTTCTGTTTCGTTTACAAACATATAAGGCTCTTTATTAAAAGTCGAAAGCACTTTTTCTGATGGCTGAAACTTTCTAAAAGCCTTTTCAAATCGTGTTGTTATTGCATTCCATTTCCAGACGCAGATAAATAGAAATCCTGCCATAAATACAACATTCATAGCAACTGACAACAAAAAGACCAATCGCTTTTGTTTTTCTAAAGTTTTCATACTTTTTTCTCCAAAAACACAAACTTTTGCAAGTATTATTACTAGCAATTTGCAAGTTTAATAAATTTACTAGAGTTTTGCTAGTGTAAATAGAGGCTTTTTACTAGCAAAATGCAAGTATGACAGAAGAAGAACTAAAAGATATTCTTTCGACAAACATAAAAAAGTTTCGCAAAGGACGATTTACGCAAGAAACGTTAGCCGAAAAGATAGGTGTGTCAAGCCAAAGTATAAACGATGTGGAAGGAAAAAGACGATTTCCTCGCATAGATTCGCTCGTGAAAATTGCGGAAGCGCTCAACGTGGAAGTGTATCAACTTTTTGTGCCAGAACAAGCGAACCAAATTGCGATTGAAGAAACTCCTGAAATAGATTTAATCCGCCGTCAACTAAACGCAGAACTTGTTTGTAATTTCAGAAAATCGATGAACAGATTTCTTGATAAAATCGAAGATGATATTTAAAAAAAAGACCGCCCTCCAAACTGAAAGGCGGGGATAAAATTTGGCAACATCAAACCTTGAACAAGTTGATTTCGCTGCCAATCTTCTTGATATTCTCGGTTACCTTGCCAGAAATCGTGGAAAGAGTCGCTCCCGTTTGATTTATGCCCTCCGCTCCGATGTGCATTTCCTCAATGCTGTCTTTGATTTTGTCTGTAACAGTCTGCAACTTTTCAATCTGGTCAAGAATGTGCCTGTTGCCTTCTGTCATTTCGCCAGAAGCAGACTTGACCTCCATTGTAGAGTTGTTCATCGACTTGAGAGCGTCAATAATCTGCCTTGAGCCAATTTGCTGCTCCTCCATTGCGCCCTTAATCTGCTCAACAATCTGATTCGTTTCGCCAATACTCTTTTCAATCGCATTGAACGCCGTGTTCGTGGCGCTTGAAACCTCAACAACCTCCTGAATCGTCGTCTGAATCTTCTGAAGTTCAGCACCGATAGATTTTGACTGCTCAGAAGACGTTTCACTAAGTTTTCGGATTTCGTCAGCAACAACCGCAAATCCCTTTCCCGCTTCCCCTGCGTGCGCCGCCTCAATAGCCGCGTTCATAGCAAGAAGGTTCGTCTGTTCTGCGATACTTGCGATTGCCGTATTTGCGTCCTGAAGCATTTTGGACTGCTCATCAATGCGAATGATTTTTTCGTTGGCATTGTTCTGCGTCGTAAAGCCCTCGTTTGAATGCTGCTGCAAAGTCTTGAACGAAGTTATCATCTTGCCGACAGAATTGTTCACCGAATTGATGTTGCCAATCATCTGCTCAACCGCCGAAGACGCCGCCGACACGCAAGAAGTTTGCGACTCAATCATTCTCTCCAAAGATTCAATGCTCGCGCTGATTTCGTTCACAGCGCCTGCCGTCTCGTTCACGGAAGCCGCCTGATTTATAATCTGGGAGTTCACGCTCTCGATGTTCGAGATAATCTCTGTGATGGAAGATGACGCGTCGTGCGTGCTTCCCTGCAATTCATTGTCCACAGAAACAAGGTCATCTTTTGAAGATTTCAAACTTGTGACAATGCTCTGCAGCTTTTCCACGAACGAATTAAAGCCCGTGACCACATCTCCGATTTCATCGTTTGTTGTGTGCCTGATGCGCTGCGTGAGGTCTGCGTTTCCGCTGGCAATCGTCTTAATCGAAGTTTTGACAGCCTCAAGCGGCTTTATAATCAGTTTTACGATAATCGCGCTTGCGACAATCGAAAGAATGATTGTGCTGATGATAATCACAAAAATCCACTTGCGCATATTTTTGAGCGAGCCAAAATAAAAGTCGTAAGGAGCGACACCGAAAACCGTCCAGTCGGTGTTTTGGACTTTCTTGTAAGAGACAATCATGTGCATATTGAACATCGGGTCAAAAAAATCTTCCTGACCTTCCTGACCGTCGTAAATATGTTCGAGAATAAGCCCAAGCCCCTGAGTTTTGTCCATCTCCTCTGGTCTTGATTTTTCGTCAGTGCCTTCGTTCGCGTTTGCAATCGTCGTGTGCTTCACGCGGTTTATGACAGCAGGATGAAATCCTCCTCCCATATCGATATCTTTTGTTGCGTCAAGAATGCCGTTTCCGTTGATAATAAGAACGATTGCGCCGATCGGATTGTGGTTGTTGTCAAAAACTGGAACACAATAATTTTGCAAAACGCTGTTCGCAATTTCGATGAAAAGCGGCTCAGAAATAAAGCGCTCCCCGCGCAATGCCGCCTCAAGATAAACCGCTCCCGAAAAGTTTCGGACGCTTCCGTCCGCCATCATCGCATCTCCGTTTTTCGTGTAGAAAGCCAGATTCTGATAGCGGTCTCCGAGTTTTTTTCTGACAGTCGCCAAAATTTTGCTTTTTTCCGCCAGACTCACGTTCTCATCGCACATAACATCGAGTTTTGCCAGACTCTCAATCAAAGTGAATTCTTTTTCATTCATGTTCTCGATTGTGCCGGCAAGTTCTGACGAAATGGAATCAAGGTGTCTTGAAACAGAATGCTTTAAGGCACTTGCTGCTATTTCATAAGATACAATCCCGATTATTGTTGTTGCTGTAACAATAATTGCCAAAACCAAAAAGAGCATTTTCGCAAAAATAGTGGTCTTAAGAATTTTATCTCTCATACTTTTTAATTGTAATAAAAAATATCTCAAAAACACGAGAGATTAAAATTATTTTGTTTTATATCTTTTTTTAGAAAAAAGCCCGATAAATTTGAATTTTTTGCCTCCCCAGCGCAAAAGGAAGCGATAAATTTAAATTTTTCACCTCCCCAGAAGAAAAGGAAGCGATAAATTTAAATTTTTTGTCTCCCCAGAAGAAAAGGAAGCAATAAATTTGAATTTTTCACCTCCCCAGAGCAAAAGGAAGCAATAAATTTAAATTTTTTGCCTCCCCAGAAGAAAAGAATGCAAAAAATTTTTGTTTATGGCTCAAAATAGGGGAGAAAGAGAAAAAAAAGTTTGGAGGTATCTTCAAAAAATAAAATTTCTTTCTTTTTCGAAAATTTTTGATAAAAATAATTTGACAAACGTAAAAAAGCGGGTGATAATTTATTTGTTGCGTTAACGATAACATAATGTGAACAAATTTATTGGGGGAATTTGACCTATGAAGAAAATTTTGGCAATTTTGACAGCGGCAGCGATGACTTTCTCGCTGTTTTCTTGTGGCGAGTCAAAGGGTAAGGACGCTGGACAAAGCGCTTCTTCTACAACAGCAGCAAAGAAAATCGTAGGTGTTGCAATGCCTACACAGTCTTCAGAGCGCTGGATTAACGATGGTGCTAACATGAAGAAGCAGCTTGAGGCAAAGGGCTACTCTGTTGAGCTGCAGTATGCTGAAGACGATGTTCAGATGCAGGTTTCTCAGATTGAGAACCTCATCGCAAAGAACGTCAACTGTCTTGTTGTTGCTGCTATCGACTCAACAGCTCTTGTAAACGTACTTGCACAGGCAAAGCAGAACGGTATTCCTGTTATTGCTTATGACCGTCTTTTGATGGACACAGACGCTGTTTCATACTATGCAACATTCGATAACAAGGGTGTTGGTACTGCAATCGCAAAATACATCGAAGAGAAAAAGCAGCTCAAGACTGCAAAAGATGAGGGTCGCTCATACACAATCGAGTTCTTCATGGGCTCACCAGATGACAACAACGCTCTTTTCTTGTACAACGGTGTTATCGAGGTCTTAGGGCCTTATCTTGAGAATGGTGTTTTGAAGTGCAAGACTGGACGCACAACATTCGACAAGACTTGTATCTTGAGATGGTCTCAGGAAACAGCACAGCAGTGGGCAGAGAACTACCTCTCTGGCTTCTATGGCGATGAGAAACTTGACATTGCATGTTCTGCATTCGACGGATTCGCTTATGGTATCAAGGCTGCTCTTGAGGGCGCTGGATACACTGCGGACAACTGGCCGCTCATCACAGGTCAGGACGCAGAGCTTATGGCAACAAAGAACATCATTGCAGGCACTCAGACAATGTCTATCTACAAAGACACACGTCTTCTTGCTTCAAAGTGCGTAACAATGGTTGAGGCTGTTCTTGAGGGTGCAAAGCCTGAAATCAACGACACAACACAGTACAACAACGGAAAGCTCGTTGTTCCGTCATACCTTTGTACTCCTGTAGCTGTTGACCAGGATAACTATCAGTCAATCATCATTGACGGTGGCTATTACACAAAGGCACAGCTCGGATTGTAAAATATTAAGCCTTAGAAATAATGGCAACTGAAAAATCCCGCATCAAAACCGTTTTTGCGATTTGGTCGCGGGATTTTTTACTTAAAACTGGGGTGTGATTTTAATGAACGATATTATTTTGGAAATGTCGCATATTACAAAGGAATTTCCTGGCGTAAAGGCTCTTGACGATGTTTCAGTGAAGGTTGGACGCGGCGAGATTCACGCGCTTTGTGGTGAGAACGGCGCTGGAAAATCAACTCTGATGAACGTGCTTTCAGGAAGTTATCCTTATGGTACTTACTCAGGCGACATTATATATAATGGCAAAGTTTGCAAATTCCGTTCGCTGAAAGACAGCGAAGAAAAAGGTATTGTTATTATTCATCAGGAACTTGCTTTGAGCCCTTATTTGTCGGTTGCAGAGAACATCTTTATGGGCAATGAGCAGCTTTCGATGCCTGGTGTCATCAACTGGGACAAAACAAGGTCTAAAGCGGTTGAGATGCTCAAAAAAGTAGGACTTGAGCATGAGAACATAAATGCGCCTGTCAATTCTCTTGGTGTTGGAAAGCAGCAGCTTATTGAGATTGCAAAAGCGCTTGCAAAAAAAGTAAACCTCCTTATTCTTGATGAGCCTACAGCCTCTCTTAACGATGAAGAGAGCGCGAATCTTCTTCAAATCTTGCTTGATTTGAAAAAGCAGGGAATCACGTGCATTATGATTTCGCACAAACTCAACGAAATCAGCTATGTTGCAGACAAAATCACTGTTATCCGCGATGGAAAGTCGATTGAGACGCTCACAAAAGGAGTGGACGATTTTTCTGAGGAGCGAATCATCAAGGGAATGGTTGGTCGTGAGCTTACGAACCGCTATCCGCCTCGAACTGATTGCAAAATCGGCGATGTGATTATGGAAGTGAAAAACTGGAATGTTTATCACGAAGATGACCCTGACAGACATTTCATAAAAAATGTTAATTTCAATGTGCGTGCAGGCGAAGTTGTTGGCTTTGCAGGTCTTATGGGAGCCGGTCGAACTGAGCTTGCGATGAGCATTTTCGGAAAGGCTTGGGGACAAAAGATTACAGGCACGATAAAAATGCACGGCAAAGAAGTCAAAATCAATTCCGTGCAGGACGCAATCAACGCAAAAATCGCCTATACGAGCGAAGATCGAAAAAATTACGGTTTGGTCTTGATTGACGACATCAAGCACAATATGACGATGGCAGCATTGAAGAATTATTTTTCAAAAAAAGGCGTTGTCGACAGTAACGAAGAGATTGTCAAATCTGAAGAGTACAGAAGTCGCATCAATGTAAAAACTCCGTCGATTAACCAGAAAGTCGGAAACCTCTCTGGCGGAAATCAGCAGAAAGTCGTTCTTGCAAAGTGGATGCTTTCTCAGCCTGACGTTCTTATCCTCGATGAGCCGACTCGTGGTATCGACGTTGGTGCAAAATACGAGATTTACTGCGTTATCAACGAACTTGCAAAGAGCGGAAAAGCTGTTATCGTAATCTCTTCTGAAATGCCTGAAATCTTGGGAACTTGCGACCGCATCTACGTCATCAACGAAGGCGAAATCGCAGGCGAGCTGAGTGCAAAGGGTGCAACTCAGGAAAGCATTATGAAATGTATTATGGCTCACAATAATTCAAAAGGAGATTCTTATGGAACTAAATAAGCCGCTGACAAATAAAAAAGTCGCGTCTATAGACTTGAAGCAATACGGAATGGTTATTGCTCTTATTATGATTTTCTTGCTGTTCTTCTTCGCAACTGGCGGAAAGAACGCTTCCCCGACAAATATCAACAACCTGATTATGCAAAACGGCTACGTCGTTATCCTTGCTGTCGGTATGCTTTTGTGCGTCCTTACGGGTAACGTCGATTTGGGCGTCGGCTCTGTTGTCGCTTTGACAGGCGCTTGCTCTGCGATTCTTGTCGTTGATATGGGGCTTCCTGTTTATCTTGCATTCATTGTCGCTCTCCTTGTGGGAACACTTTCTGGCGCTATCGTCGGCTTTTTCATCGCCTATATGCACATTCCGCCTTTCGTCGTGACGCTCGGCTCAATGCTTATGGGACGCGGTCTTACATACACAATGCTCAAGGCACAGACAAAAGGACCGACACCTCCTCTTTACAATCTCATCGGTGTCGGATTCTTGCCAACAATCAACATTCCGTTCGGACACGTTGGTCCAAACCGTGTTCCGGGACACTTGGACTTGGTGTCAATGGCAATCGCGGTTATCGCAAGCGTTCTGATTATCTTGGGCGAAATCAAGGCGTACAAGACAAAAAAACGCTATGACTTCCCTGTAAATCCAATCTGGCAGCTTGTCGTAAAGCATGTGATTATCCACTTCATTTTGTGGTTCTTGATTTACAAGCTCGCTCGCAACAACGGTATTCCGAACGTCCTCGTTTTGATGGTCATTCTCGTCGGAGTCTATCACTTCATCACAAGCCGCACTGTCGCAGGTCGCCAGATTTACGCTCTCGGCGGAAACGAAAAGGCCGCTCGCCTTTCAGGTATCAACACACGAAGCGTATTCTTCTGGGTTTATCTCAACATGGGCTTCTTGGCGGCTGTTGCTGGTATCGTCCTTTCTGCGCGAAACGGCTCTGCAACGCCAAAGGCTGGTGACGGCTTCGAGCTTGACGCAATCGCTTCTTGTTACATCGGAGGCGCTGCTGCAGCTGGTGGTGTCGGAACGATTATCGGTGCTGTCGTAGGTGCTTTCGTTATGGGTATTTTGAACAACGGAATGTCATTGATTGGTTGGTCAACTGATATCCAGAAAGTTGTTAAGGGCGCAGTTCTTGTCGGTGCAGTCGTCTTTGACATCATTTCAAAGCGAAAGAAGGCATAAAAGCCGAACAATCTTTTGAAAAAAGAGCCTGTTTCCTTTTTGTTGGGAGCAGGCTTTTTTTGGCTTAAAACTGCATTTCTCAATTTTTGATTAGAAATTGCCTTCTTCAAAGTGAAGCAAGCAGTTTCGGATTAGAAATTGATTGGCGCAACAGTGAAGCAGTCAATTTTTGCCTAGAAATTGCTTTCTTCAAAGTGAAGCAGTCAATTTCGGATTAGAAATTGATTGCCGCAAGAGTGAAGCAGTCAATTTTTGATTAGAAATTGGTTGCTGCAAGAGTGAAGTAATCAATTTCGGATTAGAAACGTCAATGCAGTCTTTTGATTTCAATCGAAAAATCTGTGCTGAAGACTTCTTTTTTTCGCCCTTTCGCTCAAATTTGCTGAAGCCGACAGAAAATTTTGTATTGCAATAATTTTTCGTTGTTGATAGAATATTTTTTGAGGTACACAATGATATTCCCACTTGAACAGCTTGTGAAATTTAAGGGTAATGTTTACGCCGCAACTTGCGCCTCTGCAAAGCGTGCGTACCAGCTTGCGATGATGAAAGACCCGATACTTTCCGACAACGATGACAAAGCGGTGTCTATCGCCGCTCGTCAGATTTTCACACAAGACGTGCAATACAAAATCGCGTCTCCTGAGTGAACGCTGTGGAAAAACTTCCGCTTCTTGCGCTTTATGCGCCGACAGCATGCGGAAAGACTGCTCTTTGTTCCGAGCTTTTTGGACGGAGCAGCCTTTTTTTTGCTTCCCGTGCCGAAATAATCAGTGCTGATTCGATGGCGGTTTATCGCGGTCTTGATATCGGAACTGCAAAGCCAACTGCTGAAGAGCGCAAAAATCTTGTGCATCATTTAATCGACGTTTGTGATATTTCACAGCAGTTTGGTGCAGGCGAATTTGTTGAGAGCGCTGATAAACTTGCTTTTGAAATTGCTTCTCGCTCAAAGATTCCCGCTGTTGTTGGCGGAACGGGGTTTTATTTGCGCAATTTTCTTCTTGGGCTTCCTCCGACTCCGCCGTCGAATCCTCTTGTTCGCGAAAGGTTGAAAGAGCGGCTTTCAAAAGAGGGAAGTGAGGCGTTGCACGCGGAGTTAGCGCGTTTTGACGCTGAGAGCGCAAAGAAAATTCACCCGAATGACGCTTTTCGCATTTGCCGCGCGCTTGAAGTTTTTGAAATCTCAGGAAAGCCTCGAAGTGCATTCTCTGTTTCAGGCGCGATACGCTCCCAATACGATGTTTGCACTGTCATTCTCACTCGAGAGCGCAATGAGCTTTATGAGCGGATTGATTTTCGCGTTGATGAAATGTTTCGGCGAGGGCTTGTTGATGAAGTTCAAGAACTGCTTTTCGAAGGTCATAACGCTTGTGAGCCTGGAATGCAGGCAATCGGTTATAGAGAATTTGCGCAGAAATGGCAGAACCGTCAATTCTCTCTTTCGGAGTTGGACGAAATACGGGATAATATAAAAAGAAACAGCAGAAAATATGCAAAAAAACAATTTACGTATATGAAAGATATTCCTGGAGCAGAGATTTTTAATGCAGATGACAGTGATTTGGTGATTAAAAAAATATCTGATTTCTGTGATTATGCGCTCAATCTACTTGACGTTTCGGGAAAAAGATATGATAATCTATAATACATTTTTACTAAGGAGTGCTCATCGTGCCTTGTGGAAAGAAAAGAAAGCGCGCAAAGATAGCGACACATAAGCGTAAGAAGAAGCTTAGAAGAAATCGACATAAGAGCAAGTAATTGCTTTTGTCAAAAAAGGGCTGGGGCAAAACCTAGCCTTTTTTAGTATTTTTCTATTCAACCTATCTAAAAACGGAGTGTCGATAATGATTTTGCCAAATATCAGTTCACCGCAAGATGTAAAAGCACTTACCAAAAAACAACTTCCCACGCTTGCAAAAGAAATCCGCAAAACAATCCTTGAAGTCGTAGGCAAAAACGGCGGTCATTTGGCTTCTAACCTTGGAGCTGTAGAGCTTACGATTGCGCTGCACCGTGTTTTTGAAAGCCCAAAAGACGCGATTATCTTTGACGTGAGCCACCAAAGCTACACGCACAAACTCCTTACAGGCAGATACAAGGATTTCAAAACAATCAGACAAAAAGGCGGCATTTCAGGCTTTACACGCATTGCAGAAAGTGAACACGATTTTTTTGACGCAGGACACGCTTCCACTTCGATTTCGTCGGCTTACGGGCTTTTGACGAGTTGGGATATTCTCAAAAAAGAAGGAAAAGTCGTGGCTGTCATAGGCGACGGCGCGCTTACTGGAGGTTTAGCTTTTGAGGCATTGAGCAATGCAGGACAGACAAATCGCAATCTCATTGTTATTCTGAATGATAATCAGATGTCGATTAGCAAAAACACAGGCGCAATCAGCGAATATCTGTCAAAAATCACGATGACGAAGCACTATCAGCGATTTCGTCATTTTGTCGATGTTGTTGCAAAACGAGTGCCGTTTTTTAGCTCAATACTTGAAAAACTTATCTTCCGCCTTCGACGCGGCTTAAAGGGATTGCTGTTTTCAAATAATCTCTTTTCTGACCTTGGATTTGATTATGTTGGACCTCTTGACGGTCATAATATTTCTGGAATGGAAAAAGTTTTCCGCCAAGTGAAAGAATTGCATCGCCCTGTTGTTGTTCACGTCATCACGAAAAAGGGCTGCGGCTATTCTCCCGCCGAAAATGACCCTGCGACTTTCCACGGAATTGGCCCATTTTCGCTAAGCGACGGCAAAGTGGAAAAGTTCAACGCCTTGAGCTACACAGAAGCCTTTTGCAATGCGCTTATGGAAATCTCGGCAAAAAGAAGCGACATTGCGGCAATCACGGCGGCTATGTCGAAAGGCACTGGATTGAGCTTGTTTCAGCACAAGTATCCAGAGCGATTTTTTGATGTGGGAATTGCAGAAGAACACGCCGTAACCTTTGCGGGCGGTTTGGCGGCGGGAGGCTTAATTCCTATCGTTGCGATTTACTCGACCTTTTTGCAGCGTTCGATAGACCAAATAATCCACGATGTTGCTCTTCAAAAGCGGCACGTCGTCTTTTGCATAGACCGAGCAGGAGCAGTTCCTGGCGATGGCGAAACACATCAAGGCGTGTTTGATATTGCTCTTGTGCGTCCAATCCCGAATATGACGATACTTTCTCCGTCTACTGCGCACGATTTAGCTCTTTGCTTGCAATGGGCTATCGATAACGATAAAAGTACTCTTATCCGCTATCCAAAAGCCTCCTGTCCGTCAGAACACACTGTGTTTTCTTCAAAAATCGAAGTTGGTCGGGGTGTCTTGGTAAAAGCCGAGGATATAGCTCCGACATTGATAAACAACTTGGAAAATGTTGTGGACAAAAATCAGACAAAAGCTGTTACCTTTGAAAAACAAGCTGTGCCCTTTGAAAATCAAGCTCTGCTTGTGTGTACGGGAGGAATGTTTGGGGAAGTTTTGAGCGCGGCAAGAAATCTTATTATGAAAGGCGTGGGTGCAGATATTTACACATTGCGCTTTATAAAGCCTCTTGATACAAATTATTTTGCAACGCTGGTAAAAAAGGGCGGATATAATGCGGTTGTCTTTGTGGAAGACGGCGTGAAAATCGGCGGAGTGAGCGAGTATCTTGCGACATTTATCGATAAGCCGAAAAAAATACTCGCCTTTGGAGATGAATATATGCCGAGCGCAACAAGGGAAGAACTTTTGTCGCTTGCACACTTGTCGATAGAAGATATAACAGAAGCGGCGTTATCGCTTTTGTAAAGGAGATGTGTAAAAATGGCTTTAGTAGAGATTTGCCACACGCTGAACTTGAGAGATAGAGTTATTTCGACAAAATATGACGCGTTTATCATGGGCATTGTGAACGCAACGAAAGATTCGTTTTGGGAAAAGAGCAGGGGCGGAATAGAGAGAGCTTTGCAACTTATCGACGAGGGCGCGGATATCATCGACATAGGAGCGGAGTCTACACGACCTGGCGCGGCTTACGTAAAAGCTGAAGACGAGATAAAAGCCATTGTACCGATTATCGAGGCGATAAGGGCAAAAAGCGATATTGCGATAAGCATCGATACAAGAAAAAAGAGTGTGATGGAAGCCGCTTTTAACGCAGGCGCAGACATCTTGAACGACGTTTCTGCCCTTGAAGACGATGAGCAAATGGCTCTTTTTGCCGCAGAGAAAAAAATCCCTGTCATCTTGATGCACAAGAGAGGAACTCCTGAGAATATGCAAAAAAATGCGAGCTATTCCAATGCTTTTAACGAAGTTGACGAATACTTAAAAAGCCGAGTTGATTTTGCTCTATCGTCTGGAATTGCAAAAGACAAGATTATTCTTGACCCAGGAATCGGCTTTGGCAAAGATTTGAGCGCGAACCTTGATTTGATAGCCCATGCCTCTGAACTTTTGGGAGGAGAATATCCTGTGCTGATGGCTCTTTCTCGAAAGACTTGTATCGGTCAAGTTACATCGCGCGAAGTGCAAGACAGAATGACAGGTACGATTACGGCGGATTTGCTTTCTGTTTTGAGCGGTTGCTCTCTTGTTCGTGTTCATGATGTTGGCGAGACCGTCGATTCTCTTAAAATCTTACACGCCCTCAAAAACAGCGGCTGGAGCGTAAGAGGAGCGTAATAATGAACATTTTGACAGCAATCCTTGATATTGGAATTTTGACGTTTATCTTATACAAAGCATATGAGCTGATTACAAAAACAAACAGTATGCAGATTATCCGTTCAGCGATAATAATAGGTCTTATCTACGGAATTGCATATGTTGCAAAGTTGAACACTCTCAACTGGATTCTTCAAAATATAACGAGTGTGCTTTTTATCAGTATTGCAATAGTTTTTCAGCCAGAACTACGAAAGGTGTTCTTGAAACTCGGTCAAAATGAGTGGTTTTCTTTTGGTAACCGAGCAAAAGATACGTCTGTTGAGTCCGTCCTTGTTGCCGCTGAAGAACTCTCAAAGCTCCGACGAGGAATGCTTGTTGTTTGGATGCGCCACTCAAAAATAGATGACTTGAAGCGTGTCGGAACGATTTTGAATGCGGATATTTCCGCCGCTCTTCTTGTGGCAATTTTCAAATATGACACACCTCTTCATGACGGTGCTTGCATAATTCAGGGCAAAAAGATTTTTTCCGCAGGAGGATTTTTGCCTTTAAGTGAGAATTACGAAATAAAAAAGACATTCGGAACGCGCCATCGCGCTGCTTTGGGAATGGCTTCGATAAGCGACGCCGTCGTTCTTGTTGTGTCAGAAGAAACTGGAGCGATTTCGCTTGCTTATGATTCAAGCCTGCATTACGATTTGAGTATGGACGAACTTCGCAAAACTCTCGAAAGCCTTCTTGAACTAAAACGTGACGACAAAAACGTAAAGGATAAAATCGATGAACATCCAGCCATTATTTGAAAACATCACAGACAAATGGATTGTAAAAGTATTTTGTTTTGTAATTGCTCTCGTTCTTTTTTTTGTGCACCAAACAGCAAGCGTTGAGCGAAAATCTTTTATAGTGCCGCTTTCCGTAAAAGAAGACGGAGCTGTCGTCAGTACGAACATAACCGATGAAAACTCAAACCGCCTCACAACTGTGAAACTTGATGTCAGGGCAGAAGCCGATGACCTTGCAAAAATAGAAGCGCGAAAATCAGACCTGAAAGCATACGTTGATATTAGCGCAATCGGAAAAGCGGGAATAAAAAAAGTGCCTGTTTATCTTGAGCTTCCAGATGATTTGAAACTTATTGAGCCTCTTGAAATTGCGAGCATTCCCGAAAGCGTCTTTGTGAAAACAGAGAGACTGATGAGCCGCTACATTCCGATAAAGCCGTCGATAACCGGTGAAGTTGACCGCGGATATATCCAAAATGACATAACAGTCGTCCCGAACAGTGTTTTTGTCTCAGGGCCTGAAAGCATTGTTAGTGAACTCAGCTACATAATCACCGAGAACATCGATGTCGTAAATCATTACGACACTTTTTCAGCAAGAACAAACCTTGTGAACCTCAATAAAGCCATAAAAATAAATTCCCCGGAAGAAATTATGGTGCGAGTCGGAATTGCTGCTGTAAAAGATGTGAAACTCTTTGACTCAGTTCCAGTGCAGTTTATTGGAATAAGACCTGAAGTGAGAATCTCAGAAAAAAGCGCGGATCAGACCGTGAGCGTTAATTTGTCGGGCAATCTGCTTTTCCTTGAGCGCCTTTCGGCAACAAGAATTATAGCGCGGGCAGATTGCTCTAAAATAACAGCGCCGGGCGAATATGAGCTTAGCGTTTCCATTTCTGTTCCGTCAGGCTCTGTTAATGCCGATAAAGATAAAAAGATTATTCGAGTTGTTTTTGAATCTTCAGCAGAAAACTCTTCGGAAAACGAAAAAGCGGAAAACGACAATAACGGAGCATAAAAGAAAAAAATGATATTCGGAATTGGTTGTGATATCGTTGACGTTGCACGAATGAAAAAATGGGTCAATGACGAGAAAATGCTCCATTTTGTTTTCAATGAGCGTGAAATTGTTGGCTCAGAGAAAAAATACAGCGAGCAAAAACTATGCGAGCATTACGCGGCACGCTTTGCAGCAAAAGAAGCGTTTTCAAAGGCACTTGGAACAGGGCTTGTTTTTTCAGTGAGAGATGTTTTCATCGAAAAAAGCGAAAACGGCTCTCCATTTTTGATAATTGAAAACAAGGCGAAAGAAATCCTTGAAGAAAAAGTCGGAAAATATAATGTACACGTTTCGCTAAGCCATGAAAAAAGCAGCGCGATTGCGTTTGTTGTAATAGAGCGCTTGTGAGCGAAAAGCGAGAACGAGGGAGGAATATAGAATGCTTAGAGCAAAGAAAAATGAGCCGAAAAAGAAGGGCGCAATCTCATATTGGTCAAAAGAAAAATGCTTGTGCCCTGCTTGTCAGAAAAGTTTTGAGAAAGAAGAAATGCTTTCCGGAAACGGTCGAATGAACGCAGGTGATTTGACAGACGAGCTTCACAGAAACTTTATCCCTACAGAGCGTTTCGGCGAGATTTTCCCGATTATCTATAAAATTGGAGCGTGTCCTGAGTGCCACACAGCGCTTTTCTGGGACGATTTCCACCAAATTGACGACCAAGAATCTCTTGACGCAATCGCTTCAAGCTCAAAAGAGCGACAGGACGCCGTGTTCCAGATTTTCCCGCACTACGACCTCACCCGACAGCGAACACTTTATGACGGAGCGGCAATGCACTATCTGGCGCTTCTCTGCTATTCAAAAGTCAGCGCAAAATACGCGCCGACAGCAAAATGCGCAATCCTCTCGCTTCGCCTTGCATGGCTTTGCAAGGATTTGAACCGCATTATCCCCGGCTACAATTACGATTACGTCTCAGAAGTTTTTTACCGAAAAGCGCTTTTCTACTACCAGCAGACACTCATAAAAGAAACGACTGGCGAGGAAAGCGTCGGCACAATTGCAAACCTTGGTCCTGACATCGACAAGAATTATGGCTATGACGGCATTATCTACCTTTGCGGGCTTCTTGAATACAAGTATGGTCAAAAAGACGATATGCCGCTTCGAGGAAAAAAACTCGATGAATACAAGCGCTCCATCGCTCGTATCTTCGGACTCGGAAAGTCAAGCAAAAACAAGCCGTCCGCGCTTTTGGAGCATGCACGCGCCCTTTACGACGCGCTTTCAAAAGAACTTTCGGCAAACAATATTTTCTCTGATGACGACGAAGAAGAAGAGGTGGAGGTTTAATAAAAAAATGCGCAATATCCTGCTGACAATCTCTTACGACGGCACAAATTTCTGCGGCTGGCAGCGGCAGGACCAAACGGGAAAAAATGTCCGCACCGTGCAAGGCGAAATCGAGGCGGCGCTGGAAAAAATCCACAAAGCGCACATCGACCTTCACGGAAGCGGGCGCACAGATTCAGGCGTCCACGCGCGCGCTCAGGCAGCAAACTTTTTCACGCCAATCGATTCAATTCCAGAAGAGAAGTTCGTGATTGCCTTGAACTCTTTTTTGCCGAATGATGTTCGTATCATGTCATCAAAAGTCGTCCCTGACAATTTTAATGCGCGCTTTTCTGCCACCAGCCGCACTTATCGCTATTTCTTGCATTGCGGGCTTTCTCCTTTGGCAAGCGAGATGCCTTTTGTGTGGGCTTTGCACCGAAGACCGGACATCAATCGACTGAACGATATGGCAAGCCGGCTTTTTGGCGAGACCGACTGTGCGACATTCGCGGCGGCAGGAGACCAGTCGCTTTCGACAAACCGCTACATCGAAAAGGCGGTTTTTTATCCCGACGGCGAAAAAATCGTCTTTGAGATTACGGCAAACGCGTTCTTGTGGAAAATGGTGCGCTCGCTCACAGGCTCTTTCGTGCATTTCGAGAAAATGGGCCTGACGGGCGACGATTTTGAAGAAATCCTCAATTCTCGCGACAGAAAAAAAGCAGGCCCTACAGCGCCTCCGCAAGGACTTTTCTTGTGGTCAATAAATTTCGACGGACTTCGACGCCACGTCTGATTTTTTTTCTGACACGCTTGTCTTTCCAAAAAATCACTGCATGTCAAAATGACACGCCTTCACTTTTTAAAAAGTCATGAATGTCATTTTGACACGCCCTAATTTTTGCTATAGTTGATGTGCGTCATGGTGACACGACGAGTTTTTTCAAAAAAAGAGCGAATGTCATTTTGACACGCGCTCTTTTTCGCTCCAGTCGTGGTGTGTCATGGCGACACGAGTCAAATTTTTCAAAAGTCAGTGAATGTCATTTTGACACGCTGCACATTCGCTTTTGGCTTTTGCTCAGCTAAAAAAAAATACGATTTTCCTGACAAAAAACTGCACAAAAACTAGAGAATCGACTTCAAATATGCAAGGTTTTCCGCTGTCGTCGCCCAACTTGTCGCAAAGCGGACGACGGTGCGGCTTTCGTCGAACTTTTGCCAAAGACTGAAGCCCACCTTTTCTTTTAACTCTTTTATCTTTGCATTTTCAAGAATGACGAACTGCTGGTTTGTCGGAGAATCGATGAAGAAGCGGTATCCCTTTTCTCTGAAAATCGATTTTAGCTCCTCAGCGGCCTCAATAGCGTTTTTCGAGATGTCAAAATACAGATTGTCGGTGAAAAGCGTGTCGAACTGAATGCCAAGGAGTCGCCCTTTGGCAAGGAGCGCGCCGTGCTTTTTGACGAGGTTCTCAAAGTGAGCGGGCATATTGTTTTTTGTGAAAACGACCGCCTCTCCGCAAAGCGCTCCGACTTTCGTGCCTCCAATATAAAAAACGTCGCTCAACTGTGCAATATCGCGTAGAGTTACGTCTGTCTCGCGGCTCATAAGACCGTAGCCAAGTCGCGCGCCGTCGATGAAAAGCGGGATATTCGCCTTTTTGCACACATCGCTTATTTCCTGAAGCTCTTTTTTTGTGTAAAGCGTGCCGTATTCTGTCGGGTGCGAGATGTAGACCATTCCCGGATAAATCATATGCTCGCGGCTGTCATCAGCGTAAAACTCGTCGATGAAAGAGATAAGCTCTTTGCTGTCGATTTTTCCTTCATGAGAAGGAACGGTCAGGACCTTGTGTCCTGTGTATTCGATTGCGCCTGCTTCATGGCAGTTGACGTGTCCTGTCTGCGCGCTCACGACGCCCTCGTACTGCTTCAAAAGAGAGTCGATTACGATTTGGTTTGTCTGCGTGCCGCCCGTGATGAACTGGATTTGTGCGTCATCTTGAGCGATTGCCGCTCTGATTTTTGCTTTCGCGCTTTCGCAAAACTCGTCGTGCGAATAGCCTGAAACTTGAATCATGTTTGTTTGTGAGAGGCGGCTCAAAATCGCAGGATGCGCGCCTTCGATGTAATCACTTTCAAAAGAAATCATTTTTGTTCCTCCTTATTTGCCCTTCTTTTTGGCAAATATTTAGTGTGATTCTAGCAAAAGGGATTATTTTTGTCTGTCGGAATGGTTGTAAAATGTTGTTAATGCGTCTATGTATTGCATTATTTTAATAAAAATGTATAATTATAACATAGTTGAAGTTTTAACGCATAAATATTCAAAATACAGGGGGCTTTAAATGTCTGATGAAGCAGCAATTGAGAGTAGCTTTTTGAACCGTCTCTCTGAATTGGCAAAAGTCAACGACCCGATTGACCCGGAACTTTATATCAAGCACGATGTAAAGCGCGGACTTCGCAATGCGAACGGAACTGGTGTTCTTGTAGGTCTTACAAGAATCGGTGATGTTGTGGGCTATGAGATGCGAAATGGCGAGAAAATTGCGATTCCAGGTCGGCTTATTTATCGTGGATACGATGTTGCTGACCTCGTAAAAGACGCTGAAGCAAATAATATGTTCGGTTTTGAGCAGTGTGTTTATCTCTTGCTTTTCGGAAAGCTCCCGACAAAAGCCGAACTTGAAGAGTTTACTTCGTTCTTGGGCGAGAGAAGAATCCTTCCGGAGCATTTCACTGAAGATATGATTATGAAAGCGCCTTCAAGCGATATTATGAACAAACTTGCCCGTGGTGTTCTTGCGAGCTACTCATACGATGATAATCCTGAAGACCGCTCAATTACGAATGTTTTGCGACAGTGTATTGAGCTTATCAGCCGCTTCAGCACTATTGTCGCTTATGGTTATCAGGCAAAAAGACGCTATTACGACGGAAAGAGCATGTATATTCACAATCCGCTTCCAACTTTGAGCACTGCGGAAAACTTTTTGCGCCTTACAAGAAGCGACAAGCAGTATAGCGACCTTGAAGCGAAGGTTCTTGATTTGGCGATGATTTTGCACGCGGAGCATGGTGGCGGAAACAACTCTTCTCTCACTGTTCATGTCGTTTCTTCGGCGGACACAGACACTTATTCTGCGATTGCGGCAGGTGTCGGCTCGTTGAAGGGAAGAAGGCACGGTGGCGCGAATATTCGCGTTATGCAGATGATGAGCGAAATAAAAGCGAATGTTCATGACTGGTCAAACGAGTCGGAAGTTGCAGATTATCTTCGCAAAATCGTGCGAAAAGAGGCGTTCGACAAAACAGGCTTGATTTACGGGCTTGGACACGCTGTTTACACAATCAGCGACCCGCGTTGTGTTTTGCTTCGCGACAAGGCGGCTGTTCTTGCGAAAGAAAAGAACATGGAAGAGGAGTTCAATCTTTATCGCACGATTGAGCGGATTGGTCCTGAAATCCTTTACGAGAAAATTGGCGACAGAAAGCTCATTTGCGCTAATGTCGACTTTTACTCAGGATTTGTTTATTCAATGCTCAATATTCCGTGCGAGCTTTTCACGCCGCTTTTCGCAATTTCGCGTATTGCAGGCTGGAGCGCTCACCGCATAGAAGAAATCGTTGCAGGAGGACGCATTTACCGCCCTGCCTACAAGAACGTTTCGGCAGAAAGAGCATTCGTTCCGCTTTCTGAGCGCTAGTTTTTGTTTTTGCTCAATAAACGAAAAGGCTTGCCAAGATTTTTTTCTTTGGCAAGCCTTTTTTTGCAATTTTAGTTTATTGTGATGTCAAGACTCCCGTTGCCCTCAGAAGCGCTCTCACCGTCTGCGCTTGCTTTCAGGCTTATGCCTAATTTGTGGTCAGTACCTCCCGTTTTAATAATGCCAATGTAATAAGTTGCACCACTTGTCGTTTTGACAAGCATTTTTGGTGGTTGATTGCTTGTGTTAGTATTGTAACTACCTTCTGCTTTTGAGTTTGCACTTGCTTTTTCGCAAAGATTTCCTTTTTTGTCAAAGATTGCAATGTAGATTTTTCCGTTGTCGCTTTGAACTGGATTTTCTTTTTTCAACTGAATCTCTGTTTGAGTTGAAAGTGCAACAAATGTATACCAAAACTCTTTTTCTGCGGCAAGTGTTTCTTTCACATCTTTGCCAAGGTCGATTTTCACTGCTTCAACAGGAACGCAAGTAACGCTGACTTTCGCGGTTTTCCCTGCTGGAACATCAAACGGCTCGCTCTCTCCTTTGACGACAGGCGTTTCACCGTTTGCTTCATTGAAGATTTGAACGCGGACGGTGTAGCCGCTTGCGCTTTTCACGCTGGCTTTGACTGTCACCGTTTTTGATTTTGCGCCAGGCTGAATTTTGTCGCTCAAGTCTTCTTCTGCGCCGTCTTTGCTTACAAGCGTGAGCGAAATCTTGTCGGCTTTCATTATCGCACGATTAGAAGAAGGGGAGTGCTTTGAATCGACAAGGCTTGTGATTTTAAGCGACAGTGTTCCTGTCTTCACCTCTTCTTCGTCATCGCCGAGAGAAAGCGTACACGAGACATTCGCCATAAAAAGCGAAAGCACAACAACAAGTGAAAAAATGATTGATGCTTTTTTCATAAAGGACTCCTTACACTGTTTATCCCTTTGCAATGTAAAAAATCCTTGGCGGCTTGTGCTTTTTTTTGCGATTTTTAAAGGCTTTGTGCTTCCTCAAGAGCCGTTTTTGCTTCTTGAAGCGCAAAATCGTGATAAAGTTTTTCTGCGCTTCTCAGCAAATCTTCTTTTTTCGGAATCCACGGATATTTTTCGCGCAATATCTCGGCTTCCTGCAAAACGCTTTTGTTGCTCTTTTCTTCAGCGCTCTTGACGTCTGCTCTGAAAGTTTCGATGTCGAAAATGCCTTCTTCTTTTTCGCTTTCAACGCTTTCAACTTGCCATCGTTTTCCTTTGAAGACAAGGTTAACCGTGTCTGTTGTTTTTATGACCGTGAGCGTGTCAGCACCTGTGTTTGCGACGAGATAATAGTCTGCCGTGTGCGTTTTTTTTGCGCCATCTTTTTCTGCAAGCTCCTTTGGGTGTGAGTTTTTTTGAGGAGCGGCGAAATCAAGAGCGCAATATTTTTCATCGAGGGTGAAATTTGTTATTCCAAAAATAAAAAAGCGAAAGTTATTGTGAAAGAAAAGCCATTCTTCAAGCGGCTTCGTTGCAGCGTTTTGGTCGTAAGATGTGCGGGCTTTGTTCGTAACGTAAATGTTTGCGATTGTGTCAGAATAGTGCTTGTCGGCTTTTCCTGTCGCGCTGTTGTGAATGGCGATGACGTCTGAGTTTTGAATGCCTGTGTAGAAAGTGAGTGCGGCGTCAAAACTGGAAAGTCCCTTCGTTGTGATTTCGCTGCCTTTGCTGTGGATATGAGTTGCCACAAGCGCAATGATGATAAGAGCCGACGCAGTGAGAATGCCTAAGAGCGTGCCGTGTTTTCTTATGAAACGCTTTCGGCTCACTTTTTTCTCACGATTTTTCTTTGCGATTTTCCTTTTCTTGTCGAATTTTTGCTGTGAGATTGTTTTTCTGTGCAGAACGGGCGCTCTCACCGCGCTGACAAAACCGTCTGTGTGTGCTGGTGTTGCCTCAAGCCCAAGCTCTCGCGCAAGGGCTTCAATCGGGAAGTCTCCATATTCTTTTTGCGGGAAAAAGAGTCGCGCATCAATTTCGCGGGAAAGATTTTCGTCAATTCCGTTTATTGCGCTTGAAATCGGCTCAAAAAGATTGTCGATATTGTCAAGTTCTCGCTCTTCGCTTTTTTGCGCTGTGAACGGAAATACGCCCGTAATGCCGCGATATGAAAGAACTGCGACAAGAAAGTTTCGCGCTTTGTTTTTCGAAAGTGCTTTGTTTTGGTAAAGTCCTTGCAAAAAAGCATATTCGCTTTCGCTTCTCATCTGGCTTGCATTTTCAAAAAGCGTGTCGGGCAAAAAAAGCACATCGCCAGTCAAGTTTCCGCTCTCGCTTTCGCCCATGATAATTCCGCCAGCACCGACAGCGTTTATTTTGTCGCCGCATTTTGTGAGAGCCGCAGTGACAAAAAGGATTGCGAGCGCTGTTTTTGTTTCTGGTTCTTCTTCGATAATGACTGAAAGAGGAGTGCCTGAAAAGCCGTTTCCGCAAAAAAGAACTTTTCCGTCATCGTCGAGCTTTGTCTCCTCAAATCGCCATGCGTATGCTGTATAATCAGGAATTTTTACGATGCCCGCAGTCTGTTTTTTGCTCTCGCTGACAACTTTCGCGAGCGTTCCGTTATCGTTTAATTGGTTTGAAAGGCGCGCTTTTGCAAAAGCTGCGGAAGAAAGACCCGTGTTCAAAAAAACGCTGCCGTTTTTGCAATATGCAATAGATTTTTGTCGTTCCATACGCTAAAGGTAGCAAAAATAAATCGAAAACTCAAGTTTTTTGCAAAATCTTTAGCGCAGAATTCTTATTTGTCGAAGTGGTAAAACTCGCCTTGCTTTACAAATCCCAAAAAGCCGTCTGCTTCGGGATTGTATTTTTGAAATGAGTCTCCGTAATGGCAAAGATACATCTTGTTTTTCATTGACATCGGGAGTCTTTTGAGCTCGTCGTAACTGGCATGGACACCGCCGTTGAAAAGCTGGCAATCGTGGAAAATGTATTCGAGATTGTAATGAACGTCCATCCAAGTGAGAAGTTTCACGTCAAATTGCGTGTCACCCGTGAAAAGTATGCGCTCGTCCAAAAGAACGCCGACAGAATAAAAACTGTCTTCCCAAGAATTTGCGCCGCCCGGAATATGGCGCGTCCTGAAAGTTTTGACGTCCAAGTCGCCAAGCGTTGTCTGAAACATCGGGCGCGATGTGCTTGGAATGACTTTCATCGGGATTTGCTCGAAGTAATCTTCGAACTTCATATATGCGCCGTTTGAGTATTCGCTGTAGGAACAGCCTCCGCGAAGGCTTTGCTCCCAAAGAATTGTCTTGTATTCGTCAGTGATGAGCATTCGAGGTTTTGATGGCTCAGGAGAATATTTGTTTGAGAGCGCCATTTCCTCAAGACCGCCGATGTGGTCTGCATGCGAGTGCGTTACAAGCACATTTCGTATGCTCGTGAGGCTGGAGCCGTAACTTTGCAAGGCTTTTGAACACATTGTCCCGCAGTCAATCAACAAGTGTTCTGCGCCTTTCAGAACAAGCACATTTGTCTGAAAATGCATTTTTGAAAACGCACTTCCAACTCCAACGAAAAAAAGCGAAAGCCCTTCATTATTGCCCACTGTCAGCGGAGGAACAAGTTTCTCAATTCTCATGCTCAAACCTCAAAATTTATTATATAACAGAATTTCGAAAAAAAACATTTTCTTTTCTAAAAAATAGGTTATGGAAATGAAAAAATTGCTCAATAATACGGAATATTGAGCTTTGCTTTATGCTATTCATTGAAGTTTTAAATGAGTATTGAAGGAATTTAGAAAAGGAAGCGATTTATTGAATGAGTATTGAAGGATTTTGGAAAAGGAAGTGAATTGTTGAATGAGTATTGAAGGATTTTGGAAAAGGAAGTGATTTATTGAATGAGTATTGAAGGATTTTGGAAAAGGAAGTGAATTATTGAATGAGTATTGAAGGATTTGAAAAAAGGAAGTGATTTATTGAATGAGTATTGAAGAAAAAGCAAAAAGGAAGCAAACTCAACTTGAATTTTGCTTCCTTTTTGAAAAAGCGAACAAACTCAAAAAAAATATTGTGTCATTCTGAGCGAAGTCGAAGAATCTACTCCAAAACACAATCAGATTTTTCGACTCCAAACGGCTAATCGCCATTTTCCGCTCAAAATGACAGTAAGGTCACAAAACGACAATTTCGAGCGCTTCGTCCGTGATTTCCTCTTTTGAGCAGACGGTGTAGACATATCCGTCGTTCCTCTCAAATCCAAAAAACTTGTAGGCGCTGTCCATTGAAGCCTTGTTGCCCATCAGGTACGCAAGAGGCGTGTCTGTGGCTTTTGCGTAGCTTTCGATTTTTGTCCAGCTCACTGTGTCTTTGTCGGCTTTGTCGGCAAAAACTTCGACGTCGCAGCCAATCGGCTTTGAGGAGATGGCGCACATTGCCCTCTCGCCTGAATGTGAAAGGCTGAAATGCAGGTCGCTTCTGTTTTTGAAGTAGGGCATTCCGCTTTCTTTTTTTGCGTATTCAAGGCTCGCCTCGTCTTCTCCTGCTTTCAAAAGCGCGTAGGAAAGCGCAATCCCTGTTCCAAGACAAAGGCGTTTGTCTTTTTCGTCTTTGTATGAATCGATGCGCTTTTTTCGATAATCACTCATTTTTTCGTACTGAGAATCGAATACGGCTTTGTCCTCCAAAACTTTTGTATCAAAAATATAAACTGCTGTCTTCATAAGCGCACCTCCAATATTTTACACGATAACCCAGAAAATATTTTTTTCAAGTTCATAACGTTTAATTTCAATCAAAATATGCAAGGCGAAAGCATATGCCCTCTTCGCCAATCTCGCTTGAAAAATCCAGCTCTCGCTGTTTTAATCCTGTCGCAAAAGCGCAGTTTGGCGAAAATATATCTCCTTCAAACTCGCCGAGATACTCGCTAATTTTTGATGAGCGCTCTTTTATGTATTTGAGCTCGATTAGGCGCGGAAGGCGAAAGCCGTTTGCGCTCTCGTTGCAATAAAAGGCGCTTCCGCTTGCGTACATTATCATCTCTTGCCATTTTGCCTCGTCACACTCGCCGTTCAGCGCATAGAACGGCTCTCTTCCTTCTAGGTGGCTGAGGGCGTTGCAATACTGTAGCACTGAGACGAAATCGATTCTGTCGACGGGGTCTGAAAGGCGAGGGAATGTTGAAAAGTTTTGTCCGATGACGTCCAAAAACTCTTTTTGGCTGACAAGGCGCTTTGAAATGTAGGAAGAGCCTCCGATGTGGAGAAAGTCTTCATAGTTAGGCCTTTGTTCTCTCATGGGCTCTCTTTCGTAAAAGAGGTCGTACCATATTGCAAAGGGGGACGGAAGAAGAATGTTGTTGCAGGCTTCTCTTGCGCTCATTTCGTCTTTTTCTTTGAGAGCGGCATTGTATGAAAGCGCGATTTTTTTGCAAAGCTCGCTGATTTTTTTGATGTGCTTTTCAATGTCGCCTTCTATTTTTTCAATGCCGACGAAAAGCGTCAGTGATTGTTTGAACTTGACGCTAAGCTCTGCCGCAAACTCTTTGTTTGAATAAAGCGTGTGGAATGGCTGATATTCGGAAGGCGGCGTGATTTTGTAACAAGCAAACGATGTGTCTTTCATTGCGATGTCAACGATAGCTTTCGCTTTTGAAAACTCGATTTCACTGATTTTGGCTTTTTTCTCTTCGGTATAATCACTCATAATAAAACAAGGGCTACAGTTACGCTTTTTTCGTAAGTCTTTTTTTGTGCAATGAGTTTTCGCTCTTTTGAGCTTTTTGCTGCACATAAAGCCGCGCGCTCGCAAACGCAGTCCACGCCTACGGTGCTTTTCACAAAATCGCTTTTGCTCACAGAGCCTGAGACTGCGTTCAGCTCGTCTTTTGAAAATGTCAGAAACGGCACTCCAAAATATTTTGCGCTTTCAATCAAGCCTGTCTCGTTCTTTTTTATGTCTATCGACGAGATTGAAAATATCGCTCTTGTGTCTATGTCGTTTTCAAAAAGGCATTGCTCTACGGCTTTTATTATGACTTCTTTTTTTGTGTTTTTCCTGCACCCGACTCCTATACAAATTGATTTTTCAATCAAATATAGGTGCTCTTCGTCGTTTTTTTTCTGATTATTTTCGATTTTTTTGTGCGTTATAATCACGTTGTCTTTTATTGGCTCATCGCGAAGGATTTTTGCATTTACTGTTTTTATGGCTTTTGGATTTACGATTGTCATATTGTTTTCGACAGCGAATGTGTCGATGGCGTCTTTGCCGTTTATGTCTGTCGCTGTCGTGATGATTGGGGTGGCGCTGATTATTTTGGCGATTGCAGAAGCGGCTTTGTTTGCGCCTCCGATGTGCCCGGAAAGAACGCTTATGACGAATGTGCCTTTTTCATCGATGCACAAAATTGCGGGGTCTGTTGTTTTTGAGCGCAAAAAAGGCGCAATCGTTCTCACGCAGATACCGAGCGCGCCTACAAAGATTACAAGGATTTTTTCTTTTTGGTTTTCAACAAAGCAATCTTCTGTCCATTTTGTTTTGTCTGTTTTGTTCTCGCCAAATCCAAGAGCGAAGGAAAAGCCTTGGAGCAGCGAAGAAAGGCGGGCGCAAAGTTGTGCGCCGTTTTTTGTGAAGCAGATTGCTTTTGTTTTTGAAAATCCAGAAAGTGCTGTCATTGTTGTGTGGCTGGGCGAAATCCTGTTTCAAACGTTGGGTCGTAAAGTTTGCTTCTTTCATATGCTGCGTCAAGAAAATCCCCGACGAGAATGAGCGCTGTTCGCTTCAGATTTTCGCCGATTGTGAGCTTTGCGATGTTTCCAAGATTTCCTCTCAATATCATTTCGTCTTTCCATGTTGCTTTGAACACAACGGCAGCAGGCGTCTCTTCTGTGTATGTGCCGCCTTTCAAAAGCTCTGCGACAACGTCAGAGATTAATGCGACGCTCAAGAATATCGCCATTGTTGCGCCATGGCTTGCGAGAGATGAAAGAGATTCTCTTTCGGGGACAGGAGTTTTTCCTGCGATTCTGGTCACGATAACGCTTTGCGTAACGCCTGGCAGAGTGTATTCTGCTTTCAGGGCTGCTGACGCTCCGAAAAGGCTTGAAACTCCAGGAACGATTTCAAACGGAATCCCCAGTTTTTTAAAGACGTCCATTTGCTCTTTTATTGCGCCAAAAACAGCGGGGTCTCCTGTGTGGAGGCGCACGATTGATTTTCCTTCTTCATGCGCTTTTTTTACGACGTCTGCGATTTCCTCAAGCGTCATAAACGCGCTGTCATAAACGCTGCAGCCTTTTTTTGTTTTCTTCAAAAGCTCTGGATTCACAAGACTTCCAGCCCAAATGACGACATCAGCGTTTTTCAAAAGTTTTTCGCCTTTTACAGTGATGAGCTCAGGGTCTCCAGGACCTGCTCCGACAATGTGTATCATGTTTCTCTCCTAAAAGTAAGTTTATTTTACAATCACAAGCGAAAAATAACTTTCTGATTCAAAAAGTTCTTTGCTCTCTGCTGTGTAATTCCCAAGACTCAAGATTCGCTCACCTTCTAACCCGCAATTTTGAAAAAGTGTGCTTGTTTTTGAAAGTCCTGTCTCAAAAAGTATTTTGATAACATCTTGGTAAGAGCGCGATAGTTTCATTAGCACTTTTGTTCCCTTTCGCGCTAAGGATTCTTTCAGCGTTCCGTTTTTGAATGCGCTGTCAGCAGGAATAATCGTTATTTCCTCATCACGCTCTGCAAGTGGAATCGCTATTCTTGCCGCAGAGGCAGAAATTGACGTTACACCCGCGCACCAAACAACATCGAAGCCTTTTTCAGCGACAATTTTTGAGACGCGTTCAGCTGTCGAATAAAACGAAACATCTCCGAGCGTTATAAACGCTGTATCAAGCCCTTTTGAAAGATATTGTGCGCATTGCAAGGCGATTTTTTCGTAATTTTGTGCCAAAAGCGCACTGTCGCGATTCATTGGCATTTCACATTCAATGATTGTTTTTCTGTCGAGGTTTATTCTTGCTTCTTTTATAATCGAAAGCGCAACAGTCGCGCCGCTTTTTGTTTTCGGGCAAAAAATCACAGGGCATTTTTCGATTGTGCGAACTGCCTCAAGCGTCAAAAGTTCTGGATTTCCAGGTCCGATTCCTACTGCATAAAATGTCATAACTAAAATTATATAGAATGCTTGCTCTGTTGTCCATAAACTCGCATTTTGTGATACAATTCTCTCTATGAGCATATCAACTGAACGAATGACACTTGTCACAAAAAATATTTGTGTCTTTTATGGAAAAACAAACGTTGGCGCTGTAAAAGCAGGAAATAAAATCTATTTGATTGACACGGGTGCAAGCGAAGAAGACGGAAAAGCGCTTTTGAAGGCTGTTGGCGAAGTATATCCTGACGCAAAGATTTGTGCTGTGATAAATACACATTCCCACGCTGACCATTGTGGCGGAAATGCCGTTGTCATAAAGGAAACGGGAGCACAAATTTGGGCAAGCGAGGGAGAGAAGCCGTCGATTGAATATCCCGCTCTTGAAAATACGATTGTTTGGGGCGGAAAAGCGCCATGTGAAATCCAGCACAATTTCTTTGAAGCCGAAGCAACAAAAGTTTCGCGCATTATAAAAGACGGCGAAACACTTTTCAGCGATGATGATGTAAGCGCGTATGCCGTAAGTCTTTCGGGGCATTATCTTGACCAAATCGGGATTATGGTTTTCGACAAAAAAGAAATAAAAAGCGTATTTTTTCTTGGGGACGCTATTTTTGGGCGCTTCAGAATGGGAAAATATTGGATTCCTTACACGTTTGATGTTGGTCTTTTTAAGGAATCGCTGCACAAAATTGAGCGCATTTCAAGCGATTATTATCTTCCGAGCCACGGCGATTTGGTCGAGGAAATCAGCGCCCTTTGCGAGCTGAACGAGTTTGCTGCTGTTGAAACAGAGCAGGCTATCATCAAATTCCTTGAAAAAGAGAGCCTTACAACAGAGCAAGTGCTTTCAAAAATTGCGGATTTGAACGCAATCCCGCTCAAACTTGGACTTTTTGCGCTAATCGGAAGCACAATCCGCTCTTATCTTTCGTACTTGGAAGAGGAGGGCAGAATCGAATATTTCTTTGAGAATAATTTTATGAAGTGGCGCATAAAATAAAAATATGGTATATATAAAAAAGATATGAAAAAGTTTTTCCGCTCAAAAAAAATCTTGTTTGCTTTTTTGCTTTTTTCGCTTTCAGTTTTGCAATCGTGCGCGATGAACAGCAGTGAAACCGAAAGCGAAAACGTACTTTCAGACGACGATGTTTTTTTGAAATCCGTTATTGAAAATGAATACGAAAAAACGCAATGGACTGAAAATCTTAGTGACATTTCAAAAATGGAAAGTGCAGTTTTTCTTCCGGGCGCACGAAAAAATATAGCTCAAACACCAGAAAATGCCATCGCAACAGAAGGCGGCGCAACGCTTCCTGTCTATCCTTCAATCGAAGGCTTCGGAAGCCTTGATACATCGGCTCTTTCAAAAGAGTGCAGGCAGTTTTTGGATTCCTTTTGCAAAAGCCTCTCACAAGGCGAAGAGAGCGCGTTCGATTTTATGAAAAAAGACCGAGAATATCTATTGTCTCTTTTTTTGTTTGACGCCAAAGAAAAATGGGAAAAAACTTATTCAACGCCTTTCCCCGAAAAAGAGCGCTTTTCGTCGTGGCGATATGCCGCTCCTTTTTTTGCAAAAGATTTGTTTTTGGTCAAAGTTTGTTTTTTCTTGCCGAGCGAAATCGACAGCAAAGGCTTTTTCAACGTGGAATTGTTTCTCGACAGTGCGGATGGCAAATTTTCGATAAACCAGATTCGCTTTGCCAAAGGAGGAAAACGTGGCGATTAGCGAAACAGAGCTTCTTGGCATAAAACGCGAGTTGGTTCTTGAGGATTTTCTTGAGTGCAAAAACAATCTGCATTTGCGCTCAAGGCACTCGGATGCGACTTTGAAATTCACGCTTCCCGTCGGCGATTACAGCATTTTGGACACCGATGTTGTTTTTTCAGCAGAGTGCGACAAGAAAAATGCGCTTGAGAGCTGGCGAGAGAAAAAAATAAGCGTTGTGTTTTTTTATAATAAAATCGCCCTTTCGTTTTCGTCAGTTTTGCATTTCGACGGAAAAAAATATTTAATTCCGATTTCCTCAACACTAAAGCGCGTTCAAAGAAAAGTCGGAGAGCCATTTTTTACGGCAACACTTTTTTCAGGCGAAAAACACTTCGTTTTCTCAGCCTCTGCCTTTGAAGCCGCCTCGCTTTTTGCGCTTGATTTGAGAAAAGAAGCAAACACTTTTTTGACGAGCGCCGCAAGCAAAGGCGAAATCCCGTTTTCTTTTGTTGGCACAAACTCCGACGGCTTTCTTGTGGGAGGAGCAGGGGAGTGCCCGCTCAAGCGAGGAAGCGAATACGCTTGTTTGCTTTCGCTGAAAATTGGCGCTGTGAATAGGCGCATAAGAGTGAAAAGTAGCGTTGAAACAAAGTTTATCTCGTCAGAGTTGAGCGATGTCTGGTGTGTGTTTTTGCGCTTTTTGGATTTGGCGGAGGAAGACAAGCGACTCTTGTTTGAAAAATCGTCAAATCGTCTAGTTTCTTAATGCCGCATTGAAAAAAGAGAAAAAGCAGGTCGTTTCCTTAAAGCCGAATTGAAACTAGAGAAAAAGCAGGTCATTTCCTTAAAGCCGAATTGAAACTAGAGAAAAAGCAGGTCATTTCCTTAATGCCGACTTAAAACGAGAGCAAAAGCAAGTCATTTCCTTAAAGCCGAATTGAAAAAAGAGAAAAAGCAGGTCATTTCCTTAATGCCGACTTAAAACGAGAGCAAAAGCAAGTCATTTCCTTAAAGCCGAATTGAAACTAGAGCAAAAGCAGGTCATTTCCTTAATGCCGACTTAAAACGAGAGCAAAATCAGGTCGTTTCCTTAAAGCCGAATTGAAAAATGACAAAAAGTTTCGGGAAAATTATTCAGAGCCCATCAAAACTGCGAAAGGGCGGAGAGGCGGGATATTTTCGCAGACGATTTTCATGATAACGGTCATCGGAACGGCAAGAACAAGCCCTGCAAATCCCCAGAGCCAGCCCCAGAGCGAAAGAGATACGATTATGAAGAACGGCGAGAGTCCCAAGCCTTTGCCCTCCCATTTTGGCTCTACGACGTAGCCGATTGAGATGTTCACGCCAATCATCAAGATGATGATAAAGACTGTTCTCTCCCATGACGGATAGAATTGTACGACGGCGAAAAGTGTGGTGAGAAGTCCTGAGATGATTGAGCCAAAGTTGGGGATAAAGTTCAAGATGAACGCCAAAAGCCCCCAGATTATCGGGAACTGCAAGCCTGCAATCGCGCAGCCCAAGAACACCAAAAAGCCTGTCAGAAGCGACACGAAGGCTTTTATGGTGATGTAGTGTGTTACTTGCTTCATTATGTCTTTTATTGCGATTTCGATGTTTGTGTTTCCTTTTTGAAACACTGGATTTTGCAGCTTTCTTTTCATCGAGCGCGCTTCAGCAAGCAAAAAGAACACGAAAAAAAGCACCATGACGGCGTTCTTTGAAAACGAAATCAAGTTTCCTGAAATTGAAATCGCTGTGTTTTGGATTGCTGTTCTGACTCCGAGCGAGCTCCAGAGATTTGAAAAGAGGCTCAGCTCTTTGTCGAACGGAAGATGAAACTGAAGGGCGAATGTCGCGTATATTTTTGTGAATCGCTCTTCGTATTTTGGATAAAGGTTTACGATTGCCGTGATGCCTGAGACGAACATATTCGCCAGGACGGAAATTAAGACGACAAGCGCCATCAAAACGATGATTTCTGCAAGTAACCACGGGATTTTTACGATTGTGTTGAGTTTTCGTATAACTGGCTCAAGCACGAATGCAAGAAGAACCGCGATTACTACAGGAACGATTACGCCTGCCATAAGCTTGAAAATCGTTCCTGCGATAACGATACACAAGAATAACAGCAGTAAAAATATTGCGTGTATAAAGCTGCTGTGTTCTGTGTGTATCATTTTTGTTTTTCCTTGTTAAATAGATTTATTTGTTTTTTGGCTCGATTTTGTCGAAGCCACAGATTGGGCGCAAAACTTCTGGGATTGTGATTGAACCGTCTGCGTTCTGGTAGTTTTCCATAATCGCAAGCATTGCGCGTCCGACAGCGATTGCTGTTCCGTTGAGCATGTGAACATACTTGTTCTTTCCGTCGTCATCGCGATACTTTACGTTCAATCTTCGTGCCTGATAGTCAGTACAGTTAGATGTAGAAGTAACTTCACCATATTCGCCGCCGTTGCGTCCTGGCATCCATGCTTCCAAGTCCCACTTTCTGTAAGCTGGTGCACCGAGGTCTCCTGTGCAAGTGTCTACAACGTGGAACGGAATGCCCAAGCCTGTGAAGATTTCTTCTTCGATGAGGCGGAGTTTCTCGTGGAGTTCTTCGCTCTGTTCTGGCAAGCAGTATACGAACATCTCAACTTTGTCGAACTGGTGAACGCGATACAAACCCTTGCTGAACTGACCTGCGCTTCCTGCTTCGCGGCGGAAACAGTGTGAAAGTCCGCAATACATGAGAGGGAGCTTTGCTTTGTCGAGGATTTCACCTGAGTGATAGCCGCCGAGCGTGATTTCTGCTGTTGCTACAAGACAAGTTCCCTCGTCTTCGATTGCATACACGTTGCTTTCGTTTCCGCGCGGGTTAAAGCCGATGCCCTGCAAGATTTCAGCGCGTGCCACATCTGGAGTGATGAAAGTTGTGAAACCGTGCTTTCGGAGAGTGTTCAAAGCGTACATGATGAGAGCCTGCTCCAAGAAAACAGCCTCGTTTTTGAGATAGTAGAACTTAGGACCTGAAACCTTTGTTCCGCGGTCAAAATCGATGAGGTCAAGTTCTTCGCCGAGCTGAACGTGGTCTTTTGGCTCAAAGTCGAAAACGCGAGGTGTTCCGACTTTCTTTACTTCGAGGTTCTCTGTGTCGAGCTTTCCGATTGGAGCTTTAGGGCTTGCCATGTTCGGAATCTTGCGAGCTGCTTCTTCGAGCTTTACTTCTTTGTCTTCGAGTTCTTTTGAAACAGAAGCGATTTCGTCTTTTATCTGCTTGCCTTCTTCGATATACTTAGCGCGAGTTTCAGCGTCGAGTTTCTGCTTCATGCTGGCTGCGTTTTCATTGCGCTTCTGCTGCAAGCTCTGCAATTTTGTGGTGAGTGCTGTGCGCTCGTCAAAAAGCTGCACAACAAGGTCTGCGTCCGCTGTCATATTGCGGTTCTTGATATTTTCTTTTACTGCTTCAAGATTGTCCTTGATAAATCTGTAGTCTAACATAGTGTCCCTATTCTATATCGTGTATGTTTTTGTTTCAAGATGTTCTATTCCAACTCATAGACGCAATCAACTTGAACAGAAACGATTTTTGTTCCTGCAGGAAGCGATGTTTCTTCAAATTGTGGCTCTGCAGCAATGTTCATTCTGTTTACTTTGAGAGATGCGCTTTCCATGTATGGCATTCCGCTCGAATATTCGTTGATTGTAAGGATTTTTCCAAGTTTTGCGCCTGTTGCTCCTGCAAGCATTTGAGCGGTGTCTTCGGCTTGTTTTACGGCGAGCATTCTTGCTTGTTTTACAGCTTCTGTATCGTCTTTGACATTATATGAAAGCGAAGTAAGTTCATTTGCACCAGCGGCTACAGCGGCATCAATGAGTTTTCCTGCCAAAGTTACATCATTCAAGACGACGCGAACTTTGTTTTTCACTGTGTAATTTCTGTATCTCTTTTTTTCTGCTGTATATGCAATTTGCTGCTGGATTTTATAATCGAACGTTGAAACGTCGTTTTCCTTAACTCCATTGTCGCTAAATGCTTTTAACACTGCTGCCATACGGTTTGCAGCGTCTTGTGTTGCTGTGTTTACGTCCCAACTTTCTGATGTTACAGAAAAGACAATTGTCACGCTATCAGGCTCAAGAACAACTTGTCCTGATCCTCTGACAGAAACAGAACGCTCTCGCTCTGCTGTTTTTGCAGAATTTTCATGGCAAGAACAAAGAATTATTGCTGAAAGAAAAAACAATGGTAATACAATTTTTTTCATAAAAATCTCCAAAAAGTATTTTATAAAAATTAATAGATATTGAAATAAAATCTCTCAAGATAAATAGCACGTTTTTCGGCTTCTGCGGCATAGGTGCTATTTGGATAATTTAGAAGCAGATTCTTGTATGAACTGAGTGCTCCACGAATATTTTGCACAGATGAATATGCTTCAAGTATTTGTCCTTGCAAAAAAAGACCATGGTCAAGATTTGTAATCGCACTTCCAAAAAACGTATCGAGCAAAGATTTTGCTTCAAAAAAATTTCCCGCATTATATGCTTCTTGCGCTTTTTCAAGAACTGCATCTGTCTCACTTGGAGTTTCAGGCTGAGTTTCGCGGCTTTCGATTTTGAAAGAGCTTGGGTCTGGCGCTTCTTTGTAAAAGCCTTTTTCACCTTGCGAAATTGTTTTTAGCGTGGTTTTATCTGATTCTGATTCATTTTCTGCTTTGCTCTCAGAAAGTTGCTCATCGTTTTGTTCTTGTTTATCAGAAGTTTTTTGAGAGTTATTTTCTTGTGCATTTGAAGAGCCTTCAACTTCAAGAGCGATATAATCATCAATATATTTTTTTCCGATTACATCATTTTTGTAAAAATGCAAAAGAGTTGAGCCTGCATTTTTTGCAAAGAAATAAAATTCTGTTGATTTTTCTTTTGAGGCTGTTCCATCATAAGTTGTGATTTTATTCTCACCTTCTTCACCAAGATAAGTCCATTTCGTACCGTCAAAACTGATGCTGATATGCTGATTTTGTTTTGCAGAAATCGTTCTTGATGGCGTTATTTCTTTGCTCTCAGATTCGTTTTCTGTTTTGGATTCTGCTATTGTATTTTCAGACTTTTTCTCAGCAATTACTTCTTTTTCCACCTTAGGCTGTACAGAAGGTAGCTTTTTTTGCTCGTTTTTATTTTCAGAAGTTTTATTGCTAGCAGAATGTTGCACGTCTTCTGCTGCTTTTTTCTGTGGAAGAGCAATTTCATTTGTTTTTTGCTCATTGTTAACTGGTTCGACAAGATAAACTATCGTGTTATCTATTAATTCACTTACAGCTTTTTTTTGAATGTTTGACTTCAAGACAACTTCTTCGTCTTGCAAAATTTCTTGAGCCGAAAGCGAAAATGATACTAATGCTACAAAAAACAAAAAGGTCTTTTTTTTCATTGAACTGCTCCAAGGATTCCTTCGACGAGTGAGTCATTTGATTTGCTCAAATCACGAATTCTGCTTTCATCTGGCTCTTCAAACCATCTGTCGACTTCTTCTTCGTCCCAACTCAAGTTTTGAGGACGCGAAAGATAATAACCGTCCTCCATTGCTTGAGAACGTGGCATAAAAAGAGATTCTGCTGAAACAGGACTGTCTGAGATTTTTATGATGTCTTTATTATTTGCTTGCGAGCATTGAGCAAAAAGCAATGCCACAAGAGCAATTATAAGAACAAAAAGCGCCGCAATCGCGCCAATAGCAGCTTTGCCCTTTTCTGCAACAAAATCTTGAATAACGCCGCTCACATTGTCGATTATTTCCATTTGAAAAAACTCCTCTATATAAAATCGTGCATTTTCAGCCGTTTTTTCACTCTAAATTTCGTTTTGGAGGTCGACTTGGAATAACAATACCTTCTTCATCTGCAATTTCAGCGTCTTCATCAGCAATATTTTTCGAAAAATCTCTGTCTTGTGCTGTTGGAGGAGAGAACTCTTGGTCAAGCCTTAGCGCTATAATTTTGCTGATTCCGAACTCTTCCATTGTTACACCGAGCATAGCATTTGCGCCCAAAACAGTCTTTTTATTGTGAGTGATAACGATGTATTGGCTCATATCAGAAAAAGAATGAAGCGCATGTACGAAACTCATAACGTTTTTATCGTCCAACGCAGCATCGATTTCGTCAAGCAGACAAAACGGAGATGGACGAACTTGGTAAGTAGCAAAAAGAAGAGCAATCGCTGTCATTGTCTTTTCGCCACCAGAAAGAAGCGCTATATTTTCAAGTTTTTTTCCTGGAGGCTGAGCGTAAATGTCGATTCCTGTTGTCAAAACATTCTCGCCGTCCGTAAGACGCAACTCTCCACGACCGCCGTTCATCAATTTTCGGAAAATATTATGGAAGTTTCTGCGGATTTCGTTGTATGTCTTTACGAACAATTCAGCGCTTTTTGCACGAATCTCGCTTGCAACACGCTCAAGGTCTTCCATCGATTTTTTCGTGTCGTCAAAACTTTGCTTTTGTTGCTCATAGCGCGTTTTCACTTCATTAAAATCATCAACCGCCATCAAATTGATTTCACCGAGTGAGCGGATTTTTTCTCGAGCATCAAGAAGTTTTTCTTTTAGCTCAGAGTCACTTTGAGTGATTGAATCCATACGCTCTGAAAATTCCATCAAATCGCGTGAATGCTCTTCGCGGAAATTCTGCTTTGTGTTTGCAATGTCGCCTTCATTCATCGAAATATGAAGAGAAAGTTTTTCGTAGAGCGCCTGACATTTTGAGCGCTCTTCTGTTTTCTTTTTCAGACTTGTCTGATTTATTTCAGTATCAGAACTATAAGTCTTTATCTTGTTTTCGAGCGTATTAAGAGTTTCCGCAATAGAGCGACCGTTTTTTTCAATCTCTGCCAAGTCTTCCTGAATCTCTGCGATTTTCTCTTCAATGTCGTCTTTTTTCTTGCTTTCCGAGAAAAACTCATCATCAAGTTCTTTTCGAGAAGCCTCTTCGCGCGCAAGAGATTTCCTCAAAATCCCGATTTGACGCTCATCAGCTTCAACCTGCGTCTTTTTCTGCGCTTCTTCAATACGCGCCTTTGAAAGCAAATCGCGAAGTTCTGCGATTTTTGATTGAGACAATGCGCTTTCTTCTTCGAGAGCCTTTTCCCTTTCTTCAATGGCTTCGATTTCATCGCGAGCGCTTTTTATTTCAGAGTCGATTTTGTGCTTTTTGGAAATTATTCCTTCAGGCGAAAGAAGCTCGTCAATAAAACTCGGAGAATATTCAATGTACTCGTCGATGTGCTTTTTCACCGTCTCGATTTTCTTTTCGATTGTTGAAAGAGCGTCTGCATAATTTTCGATACTCTGCGCTTTTGATTTTTGAGAGCGAACGAAATCCAACAAATCGCTTGTTGAACTTTCAATGTCTGATTTTGCTTTTTCGCATTTTTCAGCAGAATATCCTGCTTCTTGCAACTTGGAATCGAGGCTTTGAACAATGTTTTCAGTAATCGCCTCAAGTTCGCCCTGTTTTTTTTGAAGCGACTCATCAAGTTTGACAATCTGCTCATTGCCAAGTTTTATTTTTGCGGCGTTTTCAAAAATAATGCGCTCAAAATTTTTTATAGAATCTTCGTTTTCCTTGATTTCATTTTCAAGACGCGAAAGTGCTTTTTTCTTTGCAAAAAGAGAAGAACTCTGCTCATCGATTTCTTCCGTCAATTCAGTGATGCGCTCTTCAAGAGACTTTCTCTTTCCGTCAATGTGATTGAGTTTTTCCTTTATTTGCGACAATTGCACAGAAAATTGCTTTGAAAGTTCGAGCTTGCCGTTTTTCTCAGCGCCAATGCTGATGAGCTTTGACTGAAACTCGTGGAATTGCTCCTGTGAATCCTTGATTTTGTCCATATTCACAGACAAAAGTTTGTCCAGCTCTTCGATTTCGCTTTGCAGTTCCTTTCGCCTCTTTTCCGTTTCTTTTAGCTGCTCTTCCTGCCTCTTCTTTTCCTGCATTATGTTTTTCACTTTAAGCAGCTGACGGTCGATTTCCGTGTTGAATGCAGTTTCTTTGAGCGCACGATATTGGAGAGTCTTTTCTGCCTGAACCTTAAGAGAATCGTATCGATTTTTTATCTCAGAAAGAGAAGCTTCGATTTGACTCAAGTTTACCCTTGTGTTTTCAAGCTCCCTTTCTGCCGCAGCACATTCGAGCTTGCTTTTGCTGATGCCCGCCGCTTCCTCAAACAAATATCGCCTGTCTTCTGGCTTGCTTGAAAGAATTTGGTCGATTTTTCCCTGCTCCATTACGGAATATGCCGATTTTCCGACACCCGTGTTCATAAAGAGCTTTTTTATCTCGCTTGGAATGACTTTGTGATTATTGATGAAAAACTCATTTTCGCCGCTTCTGTAAAGACGGCGCTTGAGCTCAATTTCGCTGTCATCGAGCGGCAAAATCTTTGCGCTGTTGTCAATCGTCAGCGCGACTTCGGCAATATTGAGAGCCGCACGCTTTTCCGTGCCGTTAAAGATGACATCTTCCATCTTTTCGGCTCTCAAATTCTTTGAGCGGTTTTCAGCCAGAACCCATTTTATCGCGTCGACAACATTGCTCTTTCCGCAACCGTTAGGACCCAAGAGCGCCGTAATCCCGTCAGAGAAATCTATATGAGTGCGGTCGGCAAACGATTTGAAGCCGAATAAATCCAGACTTTTCAAAAACATAACGTCAAAGAGTATACAAGAAAAATAATTGCATTACAATTCACGAGGCTCGACAACTTCGCCTCTGAAAAGCATCTTCGGATGAACAACAATCTTGAGCCTTTTCTCAAGAGAGGCGTAATCCCTCATCTCCCGCTCATCTCCGATAACGACATTCACGCCGCTTTCTCCCTGACGCGCAGTTCGCCCGGCGCGATGAGTAAAATAAGCGTCGTCCTCGTTCAAATCCAGCTGAACAACGTGCGTCACCCCGCAAATATCAAGCCCGCGCGCAAAAACATCGCTTGTAACAAGAACATTGCTTTTTCCGCTCCTGAAAGCGTCAACAGCGTTTTTCCTCTCAAGTTTTCCCATCTTTGCATAAAGAGATACGCACTTTATTTTTTTGAAAGTGAGTTTGCGTGCGATATTTTCAACTTGGTCGCCGCGGGAAGTGAAAACGATAATCTTTGCGCTTTTTTTCGCGCTCACAGCATTTATAAAAGAGCGAAGCGTGTCAATTTTGTCGCGCCTTTCTGCGAAAATCGCCCAATGCTCAATTTTTCTTGAAAGAATGTTTTCCTCAGGAAGCGCCTCAAAACCAATTTCCAAGCCGCTCATTTTTTTTGCGCTCTCGCAAATCTTGCTGTTTGCAGTCGCAGAGCAGCCAATAAATTGCAGATTTTCGTTTTTTGAAAGAAGCGAGAGAACTTCCTTCGTGTCGTCGCGAAGTTCGCGGTCAAAAAGACGGTCGATTTCATCAAGAACAACGATTTTCACAGCGCTTGTCTTGAGCTTTTTGAGCCTTATCAACTCCAAGATTCGCCCGACACTTCCAATAACGACTTCAGGCTTTTCCTTTAGCGTTTCAATTTGCCGCTTTATCGGAGACGCGCCAATGATGAGCGCGGACTTTATAGAAGAAATCTTTTGAAGTTGTGCCTTGATTTGAGAAGAAAGCTCATAAGTCGGAGAAAAAATAAGAGCCTTAACAGAGCCGTTTCCCTCTATATTTTCGATTTGAGCCAAAATCGGAAGAAGAAAAGCGAACGTTTTTCCCGTTCCCGTCTCGCTTTTGAAAATCACGCTCTTCCCCTGTGAAAGAAGCGGAATAATGCGCGATTGCACCGCAGTCGGCGCTTTTATGTTTATCGCTTCAAGTTTTTCTGTGTATTTTTCGCTTACGCCGAGCGCGCCGAAAGTCGCCTCGCTGCTTTCGCTCTTGTTTTCATTGTCACTCATAAGCGCACTATAGCATATATTCAAAATCGAAACTAGGGAGAAGCGGAAAAATGCGAAAAACAAAAAAGGAAGCCGTGGGAGCACTCCCAAGCGTTCCCCAACGAAAAAGGAAGCCATGGGAGCACTCCCAAACGTTCCCTAACAAAAAAGGAAGCCATGGGAGCACTCCCAAGCACTCCCTAACAAAAAAGGAAGCCGTGGGAGCACTCCCAAGCGCTCCCTAACGAAAAAGGAAGTCATGGGAGCACTCCCAAGAGATGAAAAAAGAACGATATTGAAAAGAGATAACGTAAAGTTATTCCTTTTTAAGAATTCTTCATTTTTTCGGTGTATACTATTGGGTATGAGAATTTTACTTGTAGAAGATGAGGTTCGCCTTTCACAGGCTTTGGTTGAGATTTTCCAGAAGAACAAATTCGGAGTTGACGCTGTTTATACTGGCACTGACGGTCTTGAATATGCACAATCTGGAATTTATGACTTGATTATTCTTGATATCATGCTTCCGGGCATGGACGGCATGGAGATTTTGCGTCGCCTTCGCACAGACAAAAATCAGGTTCCTGTTCTTTTTTTGACTGCGAAAGACGATGTCGCTGACAAGGTCAACGGATTGGACACAGGCGCTGACGACTATATGACAAAGCCGTTTTCGACTGAGGAGCTTCTTGCGAGAATCCGCGCTTTGACTCGACGCCGTGGAGAAGTGAAGGAAGACACTGTTGTTGTCGGCGACTTGATTTTGAACGTGAAAAACTGCGAGTTGCAGTCAATCAAGGGCGACAGCGTGAAATTGTCGCTCAAAGAGTATCAGATTATCGATTTGCTTTTCAGAAATCCACATCAGATTATCACAAAAGAGCGCATTATTGAGAAAATCTGGGGCGGAGACAGCGATGCGGAATACAACAACGTCGAAGTTTACATTTCGTTCTTGCGAAAGAAAATCAGCGCTCTGAAAGTAACGACTGAAATCCGTACAGCTCGCGGAATTGGATATTCTATCGAAGACGGAACGCGCCTTTAGTTTTTTGGAAGGTAAACGTGAAAAGGGATTTTTTTGGCTTGCACAGAGGCGTCGTTTTTTCGATTGCCACTGTGATTCTTTTGATGCAGGGTTGCTTTCTTTCTATCGAGGGCATTGCTTACTGGCATATCCGCTCTTCGCAGACAAAGGCGTTCTTGAATCGCTTGTTTGAAAACGAAGGACACGCTGTTCCTATGATGGATTTTCACGACAAGAAGACATCTTTTCTTGGCTCTGAGATTTCTCCGCATCAAAAGCCGCCTGAAATCCCTTTTGCGTTTTCCTATGATTCTGACACTGTTCGCCGCTTCAGCGAAAACATTACGCGCTACATTTTTCCAAGCGGGAAAGAAGGCGACGATTTCCATTTGTATTTTGCCACAAGAACCGCTCCTGACGGCTCTTTGCTTGAGCTCATCACTGACTTTCCGTATGATTCGAGCGCTTCTGATATGGTCGACTTGCTAAAAACTATTCGCACTGTCAGCAGCCTTGAAAAAAAGTGGGGAGTTTGCGGGAATTTTTTTTACGACAGGAGGGAGCGAAGTTACGGTTATCTGACGGTTTACATAGACTTTCATCGGGAACTTGAGGAGCAGCGCTGTTTTTTCGCCCGCGTCATTCTTGTTCTTTTTGTGAGTCTGTTTTTTTCGTTTGTGGCGATTCTTGCAATCAACATTTTTGTTTTGCGTCCGCTAAAAAAAGCGTTCGATGCTCAAAAGCGCTTCATTTCTGATGCCGGACACGAGCTGAAAACTCCGATTGCGGCGATTAGCGCAAATCTTGAGGTTCTGAAAGGCGAAGTCCCAAACAACAAATGGGTCGATTATATCGCAGAAGAAAATGACAGAATGAATAATCTTGTCAAAGATTTGATGTATCTTGCTCACTCTGATGCAAGGCGCGAAAAGCTCGTGATGGAAAATGTGAATATTTCGGACGCGATAACTTTTGCAGTTTTGCCGCTTGAGAGCCTTATTTTCGAGAAGGGCAAGAAACTTGTGATGAATGTTGAGCCTGACATGTACCTTTTGTGTGATGAGAAAAAAATCAAGCAGCTCCTTGTGATTCTTGTTGACAATGCAGTGAAAAACTCTGATAAGGGCGATGTAATTACGGTGAGCGCAGATAAAAAAGACGGCGCTGTCGTGATAAAAGTGCATAACACGGGCTGGGGGATAAAGAGCGAGGAGCTAAAAAAGATATTCCGCCGTTTTTATCGGGTGGACACTTCTCGAAATCGGCAAACAGGCGGCTACGGGCTTGGGCTTTCGATTGCATCTGCGATTGTCAGCGAGCATCATGGAAAAATCAGCGCGGACAGCGAGTTTGGAAAATGGGCGGAATTTTCCATCGTACTGCCGTTTTTGAAAAGGGAGCGGCGGTGAAATTCTGCCGATATTTTCATTATGATAAAGGTTCTTATTGCAGACGATTCTTCGTTACTTCGTTCTTTCTTGCGTCAAGTTTTTGCAAATGATTCTCGCTTTTGTGTTGTTGCAGAAGCGGTAGATGGACAAAAAGCTGTTGATGCTTGCAAAAAGTTTAGTCCAGATTTGGTGATTATGGACATAAATATGCCTGTTATGGACGGCATAAAGGCAACCAAGCTCATAAAAAGCGAAATCAATTCCCCGCCTGTTGTGATATTCTCAACCGAGAACGCTTCGGCTGCTGGATACGACGCAATTGGCGCTGGTGCGATTGAAGTCATAAAAAAGCCAGAATATCGCGATATGGACGAGACGTTTTTCAAGCGTTTTTGCGATAAACTTGCCGCTCTTGGAAAAAAGCGAACGAAGAGCGTTGAAATTAATGCTGTTTCAGATAAACCTCGTTCAAAAAATTACAAAATACTTTTGATTGGCGCTTCTACAGGCGGTCCTACTGCGGTTCAGCGCGTTTTAACAGATTTGGGTTCTCCATTCCCGATTCCGATTTTGCTCACACAACACATTGATAAAACATTCGACAAAAACTTTGCAAAATGGCTTACAGAGACAACAGGTCAAAATGTAATCCTTGCAGAAGAAGGCGTTATCCCGAAAGCAGGGACGGTTTATCTTGCTCCTGCGGGAAAGCATCTTGTGATGAGTTCATCTGGTGCATTGCATCTTTCCGAAAGCGAGCGCGTTCATTTTTTGCGCCCTGCTGTTGACCCGATGTTCCTTTCTGTCGCGAAGGTTTACGCAAACGCCGTGTTCGCAGTCCTTTTGACAGGAATGGGAAGCGACGGCGCAGAGGGGTGTGTTGATATAAAAAATCGCGGAGGCTACACTGTTGCCGAAGCCGCAAGCACTTGTGTCGTGTTTGGAATGCCAAAAGCCGCGATTATGGCAGGCGGAGCGAGCGCAATTCTTCCTCTTGGTGAAATTGGCTCGTTCGTAAAAACATACTGCTAAAGTTTTTTGCCCAAGATTTTTATTGAGTCAATCAGCGAAAAGGGACTCATTGCATAATCGCAGTTTTCTTTGCAGTAGATTCTTGACGCGAGCGTGTGCGAAAGAGAAGATGATATCGCCGCGTCAAGCGCTCCTCGTCCTTGTGCAAGAAGAGAGAGCGCAAGCCCTGAAAGAACATCGCCGCTTCCGCCTTTTGCAAGACAATTTTTTCCGAAAGGATTAAAAAAAGCGCAGACTTTCCCGTCCTTTTCGCCCGAGATAATCGGAATTGCGCCCTTTGAAATCAAAACAGCTTTTTTGTATTTATTCGAAAATGAAAGCGCAAACTCAAGTTTGTGATTGACAACATCTTTAACAGTTGTATTTTCATCGCACAATCGCGCATTTTTCAAAAGCGACAAAAACTCTTTCGGGTGAGGAGTCAGAATAATGCGACTTTCAGAGCTGTCCTCATTTTCCAAGAATTGCAAAAGCTCTTCGCTATGGCACAAATCAGCATCAAAAACCGCCTTCACATTTTTGTTTTTCGAAAGATAGTCAAAGACATTTTGTATCCGTTTTTTGTCGCTTCCAAAACCCATCCCGACAGCAATCGCGCTCGTGTTTGCACTAGGTTTTTCACTTTGCAGAATCTCGAACGGAAGAGCCTCGATTTTTTCGCCGCTTATCACAGAAACAAGCCCTGCACCAAACGAAAATGCCGCAGTTGCGCCAATCACAGCCGCTCCCGCTTTGTCGCCAGCAAAAACTGCTGCATGCCCAAAACTTCCTTTGTTGGTATTGCGCTTTTTCCTAAAAGGAAGAGACAAGTCGCTTTCCTCCAAGACAAAAAGAGTCGTTTCGGAATCTTTTTCAAAAAGAGAGCGCGAAATCCCAAGGTCAGCGCACTTTATTTCGCCCGTAAAATCGCTCGCCGTGTCGCTAAAAAGCGCTGTTTTGAGACTTCCCATCGAAATCGTCTTGTCTGCACAAAAAACTTCGCCCTCCGCGCATCCCTTTGAGTCAAGCCCGCTCGGAATATCGCAGGCAATCCTTATCGCGTCCGCTCCATTGGCGATTTTTATGGCACTTTCGATTTCGCTTGGCAGTTTTCCGTGAAAACCTGCGCCAAACGCACAATCCACGATAACGTCAGCGCTTTCGATTTCGCTTTTTTCCTCTGCGTTCAAAAGGTGCGAGAAAAATATCTGCTTCATGCCACATTTTTGCGCCCTTTCTGCTTGAAGAGCGCAAAGTTGCGTCTTTGTCGTTTTTTCTCGAAACACAACAACATCTTTTTTCCCAAAAAGCCGTCGTGCAAGCGAAAACCCGTCCGCTCCGTTGTTTCCAGAGCCGCAAAAAATTACAATTTTGTTCGCTTTCTCGCTTTCAATCTCTCTTTCAAGAGCGGCGGCTGCGTTTTCCATCATAAGCTCTTCGCTTAGCGAAAACTTTTCACGTGCTTTTTTGTCCAAAATGCGACTGTCGTCAAAAACTTTCTGCATTCTTCTTTCTCCTTTTTCTTTTTCGCGTGGTGCTTGAATTTTAATTTGCTTCCCTTAAATTAGGATTGACATCTGAGCATTTTTTTCACACCTTTTGACTTTGGCGAAAAAAAATCGAAATCGCTTTGAATTGATGTTATAATCAAAACTATGAACGAGCAAAAGGAAAATGCAAAGATTGCCGTCTTGATTGACGCAGAGAACACGAATTACAAAAAGATTGGCGACATTATGCAAGAAGTGTCGCTTTACGGGCATATCATCACGAAAAGGGCTTACGGAAACTGGAAAAACTGCGCTGAGGGCTGGGTTCGCGCGATAAAAAACAACGCAATCACTCCCATTCAGCAATTCGAGAACTCGAAAGGCAAGAACTCTTCTGACATAACGCTTGTCATCGATGCGATGGATTTGCTTTACAGCAAGAAATACGACACATTCGTCATTGTTTCAAGCGACAGCGATTTCACGAAACTTGTGACCCGCATCCACGACGACGAGATTTTCGTCATCGGCGTTGGCGAGAAAAAGACTCCCGAATCGCTCATAAAGGCGTGCGACGAGTTTATATATATCGAAAACATCGAGACGGACGAGCAGGGCGACGAGGTGGCTGTGAAGGCAACGCAGACAAAAGAAGCACCGTCGAAGTTCTCCTCGGTGGACAAAAAGATTTTGACGATGAAACTTGAGAAAATCACCGAAACTAAGTACGCCGACGAAGAGGGCTGGGTGAATATTGGCTCGGCAGGCTCCGTCTTGAAGCGACAAGACCCAGGTTTTGACACTCGCACTTATGGCTTTTCGAGCCTTGTGAAGATGATTGAATACTTGAGTTCCGCCTTTGAGCTTCGCCGCGGCAACAACAGCGGAGGCACAATCGAATACAGAGTAAAGCCGAGATTCTGATTCTCAAAAATTTCACGAACGGGAAATCCCTTGCAAAATGATTTCGCAATAAAAACTTGCGTGTACTTGGCAAGATACCTTGCTGGAGCACGCAAGTATGTCTTGCTAGGGCTGGCAGAGGTGTCTTGCTAAGGCACACAGAAAAAATATAGGAGTTTTTTGATGAAGAGTATGAAAAAAGTATTTGGCATAATGCTTTTTCTTTTGGTTGCTTGTGCTGCTTTTGCACAAAGCAAAGTTGTTGCAGAAAAGAAGTTGGTTCAGACATTGGAGAAGAACAAAAAGGCAGATGTTGTTTTTGTGAGCGAAATCAGCCTTAGCGGTTTTTCTGTGGATGATAATGGTTCTGTGTCTATTCCATTGTTTTCGGGCAGTGCGATAAAACTCGTTTCTGCAATGGATATGACGAATATTTCAGAGCGTTTGGCATACAAAAAAGGTTCGCATAAGGTTACATTTCAGACAAAAGAAGCTGGCAAAACTTACGCGATAACTGCGATTGACGGCATTGAAAGCGTTACTGAATATAATGAGAGACTTGTGCGGGACAGAAAGCAGAACATAACAAAATTGTCTGTTCAGGTCGTTCTGCCAGAACTTGAGAATGTTACAGGAAACGAAAAGAACTGGATTGCGGGGCAGATTCAAGACAAGCTCAAATCAAACTTGCAGGAATATCTTTCAATGAAGACGCTTGTTGACGCAAAGAGCGAAGCGGCGATTGTCAAAGTTCAAAAAGAGAGTGAAAGCAGTGCAAGAGATGAAAGTTCTGCGATTGAATTCGGCAAAATCACGACAGCAAAGTTTGCTTTGTTCAGCAAAATCCGAAAGACTGGCAAAGGCTATATCATCACAGTAGATTTCACAGATTTGACGACTGGCGAGCAAATGGCAAGTGCGACCTCGAAAGAGTATAGCGAAGTAGAATATCTCTACGGCTCAACAGGTGCAGTCGATGAACTGACGATAGCTATTGCAGATAAATTGCAGTTGCCGATTTCTGCGATAAACAGAAATGTTTTGTCGAGCGGTTCAGCGGGATTCTCTGTTGATGAACAGCTTGCTTTGGCACGAGAGAATGAAGAGAACTTCAAAAAGATGATGGCGCAAAAAGATGCTGAAATTAGAAGTTTGAGCACATCAAGCTATTTATCGGCTACTGAAAATATCAAGAAAATCGAAGCGGAAAAGGCTCTTTTGGCAGAAAAACAGAGAGCTGAACAGAAACGACAGCAGGAACTTTTGGAGCAGAAAAAGAGAGCCGACGCAGACGCGAAACTTGAAGCCGAGCGTTCTATTGCACTCAAGACACAACGCGACAAAATGGCACAAGAAGCCGCCGCAAAAGCCGCAGAAGTGAGAAAGCTCAAGATTGCAAAGCAGGGCGTTTTAGGACAGATTAATATCATCGAAAGCAAGAAAAAGGCACTTGTTGAAATCCGAAACAGTGTAGAAGCACGTTCACAGGAACTTTTTGCACAGCTTGAAAAAGACCGCGAGAGTGAAGAGCAGAGAATCCGAAACAAGATCTACAGCACTGTAGAAATGGAAAACGGAAAGCCGACAAAAGCCGCAGTAGAACGCCGTGAAAAGCAGGTTGTAAAGAGCTATGAGGATTTGTCAAACAAGTTCTTTGCGGATTGCGATGCTGTTGCACAAAGCACGATGAGCCAACAAAATTCACTTTTGGCAGAAATCCGAGCAGACCAAAAGGCACTGGCTACAACTCGTACTGTCAGTAGTATGGGCGATGAGCTGAAAGTGAGTTTCGGCACTTACGCAAGTAGTCAAAACGGCTGGAACGCATATCTTTCGCTTTATTCTGACGGCGTTTTGCTTTACAAAGACAGCTTTATTGTAGGCTACGAGGCTTTGAGCGGAAAGAAAGTTCCTGATATGGCTACGGAACTCGACGACGCTGTTATCGAAGAGTACACAAACAACGTGGATATGTACAACTCTTTGCTCACTCGTGGCGACCCGATTTTATACTTTGAAATTGATTACACAGCAAGTGCAGAAACTGACGACAAGCTGAGTGAATACAAGTTCAATTTCAACAAAATCCGCGTGATTAACACAGTGAGCGGCAAGACCGTGCAGACGAGTACGCTGAGCAAGGTGTTGCCAAGGACAATGAAGCCAGCACAGGATTTGCGGGAAAGAGATGGCATTGTGGCAAAAATGAAAGAATCTTTTGAAGTTGCTAAAAAATACATTGCAGAAGAAAAAATCATTGTAGAAATTGCTTATGATCAAAATTTTATGAAATGCTTTGTAAATATTCCAAATAGGCAATTCGCAATGTCGAAAACAGAGATAACGCAACAACTCTATACAGATGTTATTGGTGAAAATCCGAGTAAGTTCAAAGGCGATGATTTGCCTGTAGAAAGCGTAAGCTGGTATGACGCGATTTACTTCTGCAATAAGCTGAGCGAAAAACTTGGTCTTACTCCAGTTTATGCAGTTGACGGAAATACAGATGTTTTAAGCTGGGGATATAGAGTTCATAATGGTGATGATATTCGCGGCTATATTACGCAAAACTTAAATGCAGACGGATTCAGACTTCCGACTGTAGCCGAATGGGAATATGCTGCAAAAGGTGGAAAGAATTACAAATATGCAGGAAGCAAGAACCTTTATGAAGTGGGCTGGTATTACGAAAACAGCGGCAAACCCAGCGACAAAAAAACGCACCCAGTTGCACAGAAAAAGCCAAATGGCTACGGTTTGTACGATATGAGTGGCAATGTCTGGGAGTTGTTGTGGGATTCCGACCCTCGCGGCTACCGTTATATGCGAGGTGGCAGTTGGGGGCTTAACGCCAGCTCCAGCGAGATTAGCTCCTTTGGCGTCGGCAACGCTAGCAACAAGAGCGACAATGTTGGTTTTCGTATTGTGCGCACGATAAGCAAATAAGCGGGCTGTAGCGGTGGAATAACAAAACGGCGACTTTGATACACTTTTTGCGGTGTGTAGAAAGTCGCAGTTTTTGAAAATCACCCTGTGGGTGTAAAAGCAGCCTGTGTTTGAAAAGCGGTCTTTGACCGTTAGCCTTGGTATTCTGCGAGGAGTTGCTGCAAATATGCACTGTCGGTGAAGGCTCGCTTTACGTCTGCGTCCCGTCCTTGTGCATAAAGACTGGACATCAGGGCTGTCATTGAGTTAATCCCTTCAGTACGACCTTGTGACAATCCCTGCGATAAACCTTGCTGCACACCTCTGTTCCAGTATGTTTGAAAGAGTCCGCTCATTTTTACGCCTCCTGTTTTCTGCTGTGTTTGAATAATGAAATCTTCAATTTCTGTTCGTTTGAGGATTTCATTATCTGAAATCGACCGCAAAAGATTTAGTAATTCATGAATATGCTCAACCTTTTGCTCGTCCCAATCTTCAACGTTGCCTGTTCGTTCTGCTCTCAAGTATTCAACAACTAGCTTGAAATCGCTCTTGAAATAAGAAATCTCTTCATCTGTCAGCCAAGCTAAATCGAACACATTGAGCTTGTAATCGTTGATGTATGGCAATACTTTGCTGTTAACAGTTGAACCGAACAAATCAATTAAAGATTTCTTTTCAGTCCAACGTTTTGATGTATCAAAATTAAGCACTACTGTAATTACTGGATAATAGGGCTTATTATCTTTTACCTGCTTCATATATTCTGCTGCATCATAATTCATCACACGAATTGGCATCGTATAATCTATATGAGTTTGGTTCTCTAAACCAAAACAGCTAATATATGTTTTGCCTTTTACCCAATATTTCGACACATCTCTTTCTTGCCACTTTAGATTGTCATCGAACTTATAAATTGAAACCTTTTGAGCGTCTTTTAAGTCGTTATAATTTATGACTTGCTCGCCCTTAATAATAGAGCATTTATGATGTCGGCAAAAACATCGTTGTATGCTTCCAAAATTTTTTCAGTTACGTCTTGCGTACCCATAATTACATTTTCATTATAGTATGATTTGAATTAGGTATCAACAAATATGCTCTGAATATGTGATTTTGTCAAAAAAAGAATTTGACCAATTTGGAATTTGTCGTTTAACATAAATATCAAGCTGGATTGTTACTGTGAATAACAGGCAAAACCTCTTAAACCTTTAGCGCAAGGAAAAGAAGTTTTGCCTTTTTTTATGCGCTGAAGAATATCTTACTTTGGAGGGCATTTATGCTCCGAACTAATTTTAGCGCACGACCAGCGGTGCGTTTTGCAGCTTGTACTGCACTTTGTCTTTTGGCTTTGGACGCTACTGCAGCGACCAAAAAGAAGTACACAACCAAGACCGTAAGCGACGGAAAGACAACTTACGTTTTGGTTGAGAACAAAAAAGGCGCAAGATTGGGCTATTCCGAAAAGAGTGGCGTCAAAATCATCGAAGACAAGGGCTTTGCGTTCAAGGATATGAACAAGAACGGCAAACTCGACGCTTGGGAAGATTGGCGACTTTCAGCAGAGAAAAGAGCAGAGGCACTCGCGAAAGAACTCACCCCCGAACAGATTGCAGGCTTGATGCTTTTCAGCTCGCACGAAAGAGCGATTGAAGAGGGCTTGACTGACGCGCAGAAGAAGTATCTCAAAGAAGACAATCTTCGCGCTGTCTTGAACGCAGGAAGCAACAACGTGGCGGCGGCAGTGCAGTGGAACAACGAAATGCAAGCATATGTCGAAAGCCTCGATTTCCCTGTCCCTGTAAACTACAGCTCTGACCCGCGAAGTACGGCAGGCACGGGCGACCAGTACTCAAATATGATTTCGGGAGCAGACATCTCGATGTGGCCGAGCAATCTTGGTCTTGCGGCGACTTTCGACACAGACATAATGTATCAGTTTGCCAAAGATGTGTCGCAGGAATATCGCGCAATGGGCATCACGACGGCTTTAGGCCCGCAGATTGACCTTGCGACAGAGCCGAGATGGCTTCGCGTGAACGGCACATTCGGCGAAAACACGCAGCTTGCTGTCGATATGACGCAGGCTTACGTTGACGGCTCTCAGTCCACATACAACGCAAAGGGAAAAGACACGGGCTGGGGCGAAGATTCGATAAACTGTATGATTAAGCACTGGCCAGGCGACGGAATCGGCGAAGCTGGTCGCGAAAGCCACATGGAAAGCGGCAAGTTCGGAGTTTATCCAGGCGATAATTACGCGGAGCACCTCAAGCCTTTCACTCTCGGAGGCTTCAAGCTCAAGGGCAAGACCAAAAGCGCAACTGCCGTGATGGATTCTTACTCAATCGCGCTCGACAAAGATGGAAATCCTCTTGAGGGCGGCGCAGTCGGCTCTGCTTACAACAAAAAGAAGATGGACGATTTGAGAAATGGCGCGGCTTTCGGTGGAGTGGTCTGCACAGACTGGGGCGTAACTCTCGCGGCAACTCCAGATTACTTCGGCATGGCGTGGGGCGAGGAAAATCGCAGTGTGGAAGAGCGACACTACGACGCACTGATGAACGGAATCGATATGTTCGGCGGAAACAACGACTCAAAGCCGATTCTCGCAGCTTACGAGATGATGAAGAAAGAAATGGGCGAGGAAAAAGCCCGTGAACGCTTCGAACTTTCTGCGAAACGCATCTTGATGCTCTGTTTCAACCCTGGCTTGTTCGAGAATCCTTATCTCGACATCGAACGCTCAAAAGCCCTCGCAGGAAACGCCGAGAAAAGAGCCGACGGCTACAATGCCCAGCTTGCTTCTATCGTAATGCTCAAAAACAAGGGCGGCTTAATCAAGGCGAACGGCGATATGAAAGACAAAACGGTCTATATTCCTATGACTTACCTCGAATCTATCCCTGGTCCTTGGGGTGCGAGCGAGCCTGCTTGGCTTGAGTCAATGTCGCTTTCTATCGCGGAAAAGTATTTCAAGAAAGTAATTACCGATACGCCGATTACTGACGAAGAAGGCAATATCACGGGTTATGAAACGCCAGATTTGAGCGGAGTCGATATGATTATCGCGGGAATGAGCAGCCCTAACAACGGCTCAAACTTCTCTAAGGCAGGAATGACGACAAACGAAGACGGAACAAAGACTTTCTATCCGCTTTCGTTGCAGTACGAGCCGTACACAGCAGAGTTCGGTCGCAAAGTTTCTCTCGGCGGCAATATCACAGACGGCGTGAAAGAAAATCGCAGCTACAACGGACAGACTTCAAAGCTCTATAACGAACGCGACTATATCGCATTCAAGAACGCGATTGCGGCAAAGGCGGGCAAGGATATTCCTGTTGTGATTTGTATGAAAGCGGCAAATCCTGTTTGCTTCGGCGAGATTGAAAAAGACGCGGACGCGATTTTGCTCGCATTCTCGGTCAGCGACCAGGCATTCTTCGACATTTTGACGGGCAAAGCCGAGCCACGAGGACTTCTTCCAATGCAGATGCCTGCTAATATGCTCGCAGTTGAGGCACAGCTTGAGGACGTGGGGCAGGATATGGTTTGTTACACCGACAGCGAGGGCAATACATACGATTTCGCGTTCGGCTTGAACTATTCTGGCAAAATAAACGACGCTCGTGTCAAGAAATACGCTAAATAAAGCGGTGCTGTTACGAAAGTATGCTGAAAAAACTATTGTCATTCCGAACTTGTTTTCTGAATCTGCTACAACTTGGAGATGCTGAAACAAGTTCAGCATGACATAATGCAACATACTTTTCTTAACACCTAAAGCTGATACTATTTCATAAAAACTCTTTTTTCGGCTGGATACTATTTGTTGTCTGGTCGAAAAAGAGTTTTTGTGTGAGCGTTTTTTGTTTTTTGCTCTCTTTTTGCTCAGGGAAGCAAAAAACATTTGTTTATTGCTCGAAATTACTATGGAACGATACAAAAACATTTGTTTATTGCCCAAAATTACTATGGAACGATACAAAAACATTTGTTTATTGCTTAAAATTACTATGGATAGATAAAAAACGTTTGTTTATTGCTCAAAAATACTATGGATAGATAAAAAACAAAAATTTCACCAACAAAAACAGCCTGACCGCGAAAAGAAAATATTGTACAATTTGTACAATACAAAAAATTGGATTTTTTCAGCGAAAAACGGGGGAAAAATTGGACAAAAAGATATTGGCAAAAAAAATTATCGAGTTTTCAGGCGGAGAAAAAAACATCATCTCTGTCACGCATTGCCTGACGCGCTTGCGCTTTTCGCTCAAGGACGAAAAAAAAGCCGACATCGCTGCTCTAAAAAAATTGCCTGGCGTTGTGAAAGCGCTTTTTTCAGGCGGGCTTTTGCAAGTCGTGATAGGCGCGGAAGTTTCAGAAGTGTATAGCGCAATCCTTAGCGTTTCTTCCGTCAAAGGAGGTGTCGAAGAAAGCGCTGAGAGCAAAAAGAAGGGCGTTCTCGGCACGTTCATCTCTGCTGTTACGGGCGTCTTCGTTCCGCTTTTGCCATTGATGAGCGCGACGGGGTTAATCAAAGGAATGCTCATGCTTTTGTCAGCGCTCGGCGTTTTGAGCGCAAAGAGCGGCACTTATCAAATCTTGTATGGCGCGTCTGACGCGTTTTTCTTTTTCCTTCCTGTTCTCATTGGCTTTACGGCTGCTAGGAAGTCTGGCGCAAGCGAAGTTACGGGCATAATGATAGGGCTTGCGCTTTGCTCGCCGACTCTTACGAACATAGCGCCTTCTGTTATCGACTCAAGCGGCGAAAAAGTGGCGCTCGGAGCGATTTTTGGCTTGAAATATTACGCGACGCTCTTCGGTGTTCCCGTCATAATGCCGGGAAGCGGAAATTACACGTCGACCGTCGTTCCGATAATCCTAATCGTGTATTTTTCTGCGTTTGTCGAAAAAAGAGCGCAAAAAATTATCCCGCGCGAGATAAAAAGTTTCGCCGTTCCGCTGTTTTCGTTCTTGTTCGCGCTTTCATCAGGGCTGATTATAATCGGACCGCTCTCGGCAATAATCACGGACATCATTGGCTCTTTGATTGCGGCACTTTTCTCCCGAGTTCCGATTTTGGGAGGCGCTATTGTCGGCGGGTTCTGGCAAGTTCTCGTGATTTTCGGGCTTCATTGGAGCATTATCCCTCTCCGTCTAATAAACCTTGCATCCGATGGCTTTGACATGGTTTTGACACCGTATTTTGTTGCCTCTTTTGCGTGTTTGGCGGCCGCTTTTGCCGTTGCGATTAGAACACGGGACAGGCAGACTAAAAGTCTTGCGCTTCCTGCGATTATCTCGGCGTTCATGGGAATTACAGAGCCTGCTCTTTATGGAATTACGCTTCCTCGAAAGCGCCCTTTTGTCTTTTCGTGCATCGCAAGCGCGGCAGGCGGAATGTTTTTGAGCGCGACAAAGACTTACGCCTATATTTCAGGCGGGCTTGGCGTGTTTGGATTTTCGGATTTTATAATGACCGAAGAATACGCCGAGAAAGCCGGAATCCCGCTCGATGTCGCCGGTGGCGTCGTGCGCGCAGGAATTGGAGCGGCAATCGCGATGGCAATTTCGTTTTCGCTGACGATGATTTTCTGGCGGGAAAATATTTCGGCGGAAGAAGAGAGCTGTGAAAGCGAAGAGAAAAGCACGATTTATTCGCCAATGAGCGGAAAAGTCATCGCTCTTTCTGAAATCGAAGACGAAGCCTTTAGCGACAGCGGTCTTGGCGTCGGTGTTGCAATTGAGCCTGTCGAAGGCGTTGTTTATTCCCCTGTTGACGGTGTTGTATCCGTTCTTCCTTCGACATTTCACGCGGCTTGTATCACTGGCAAAAACGGCGAGATGGTGCTGATTCATATCGGCTATAACACGGCGGAATTGTGTGGCAAAGGCTTTAGTGCATGCGTCGAGGAGGGCGCGGTTGTCAAAAAAGGCGACAAAATCATCACGTTCGACATCGACGCGATAAAAAACGCAGGCTATTCGCTTGTCACCCCCGTTGTCATCGGAAACACCGACGATTACACGGACGTTCAAACGCTCGTCAGTCCAAACGCCACCGTTCGCACAGGCGACACCGTCCTCGTCCTTAGTTAAATTTTGGATAATGCTTTGCTGATTTTTTGAATAAGCCGTGTCATTCTGAGCGAAGTGAGCAAGGCGAACGAAGTCGAAGAATCTGCGTTTATAAAAATAAGAGATGCAAACAATGTTGAAGTAGATTTTTCGACTTCAGACGGCTCAGCGCCGTTTTCCGCTCAAAATGACAATTTGTTCGCACTGTCTGCTCTCCTGTACCCCAATTATTTTTTAATAATTGGGCACTTTTTAAAAAAAATGACAATTATTAGCCAATAATTGCTCGATTTTTCTTTGAGACGGCGAATTATTGGCTAATAATTCATTACTTTTTTTCCAGCGAACGAATTATTAATCAATAATTGCTCATTTGATTCTCTAGATAGAAAATTATTGTTCAATAACGCCTTACATTTTTAAAAAGCTGCGAATTATTTTCTAATAATTGGAAAAATGTTTCTACAAAAAAGTTTATGTTTCTATTGACCATAATCAAATTCTGTTATATAGTAATCTTATTGAAAGTTAAAAAACAAATATTGAGCAATCAAAGGGGGAAAAAATGATTGTTGTCATTGATAATTACGATTCTTTTACATACAACGTTGTTCAAGCTCTTCAGCGTCTCTCCGGCGACAAAGTTGAGGTTTTGCGCTCAAAGGAATGTACGGTGCAAGAGATTGCGAACTTGATGCCGACGAAACTTGTTATAAGTCCAGGTCCTGGAAATCCGAGCGGAGCTGGAATTAGCCTTGAGGCGATTCGATATTTTGCAGGGAAAGTTCCGATTCTTGGCGTTTGTCTTGGTCATCAGGCGATTGCGCAGGCGTTTGGCGCAAGAATTGTTCAAGCGAAAAATATTTGTCATGGCGTTGTTCAGGAAATGACGACTGACGGAAAAGGACTTTTCCGCATTGTCGGAAAAAAGTCGAAGTTCACGCGCTATCATTCTCTTGCGGTGGAAGAGGCTTCTCTTCCTCCTGATTTTGAGATTACTGCGCGCGCTCCTGATGGCGAAATCATGGGAATTCGCCACAAAACTCTTGAAATCGAGGGCGTTCAGTTCCACCCGGAGAGCATTGCAAGCGAAGGCGGGGATAATCTTTTTCGAGCCTTCTTGAACTACAGGCGCGAGGATATGCCGATTGCAGATTTCTTGAAGCAGCTTATTTCTGGAAAGCATTTGACTCGAAGCCAAGCATCTCTTTTTATCGAAAACTTGACTGATGGCACTCTCGACGAGCGAGCCGCTTCTGCAATTCTTACTGCTATGGCTTGTTTGGGCGAGCCTAGCGCTGACGAGATGGCTGGTTGTGCCGAAGTGCTTTTGAAAAAGAAGACTCCTTTTCCATACAAAGGCTCAAGTCTTGCCGAGATTGTCGGAACGGGCGGCGACGGAAAGGGAAGTTTCAATATTTCATCTCTTTCGGCTTTGACGGCGGTTTCTTGCGGACAGCCGATGGCAAAACACGGCAATCGCGCTGTTTCGTCAAAGTCGGGAGCGGCGGATTTCTTTGAGGCGATGGGATTTAAAATCACGGCAGAGCCTGAAAAATCTGCGAAATTGCTTGAAAAGACGGGATTTGCGTTCTTGATGGCTCCGATTTATCATCCGTCTTGGAGATTTGCAGGGCCAATTCGTAAGGCGCTTGGCATAAAAACGATTTTCAATGTGCTAGGTCCTCTCGTGAATCCGGCTGGAGCAGATTATGCTGTCTTGGGTGTCTATTCTCCAGAACTTATGGAAAACTATGCGCACGCGGCAAAGGCTCTTGGCTCAAAGCGTGTTATGGTTGTTTGCTCAGAGGACGGTTATGACGAAATTTCGCCTTGCAAGCCGACGCATGTTTTTCAGATTGACGAAAAGGGAAAAGAATATCGCTATATCATAAATCCTGCTGATTTTGGAATTACTGACGCTGTGGAAGATGAGCTTTTAGGCGGAACAGGCGTGGATAATGCGCGTCTTGCAGAGGAAATCCTTTCAGGTGGAGGAAGAAAGACAATCCGCTATGCTGTTGGGCTGAATACGGCAGCGGTTCTTTATCTTTCTGGAAAGGCGCGAACGCTGAAAGAAGGCTATGCAATGGCTCTTGAGGCGATTGACAGCGGACGCGTTCGTGACAAGGTTGAAGAAATCCGAAGGCTTTCTAACGAATAGGCGGAAATGAATGGCTTTTGATATTTTGAGTGAAATTGTTGAGAGGCGAAAAGCTGATATAGCGCGTCTTGGCGTATCTTTGGGCTTTGAAGTGCCAGAAAAGAGAGTGCGAAAAATCCATCAGTTTGTGCCTTTTGGCGAAAAAGGTGTGATTTTGGAAATAAAGAGAGCCTCTCCTAGCAAAGGCGACATTGCGCCATCTCTTTCTGCTTCTGACACCGCAAAAAAATACGCTCATGCTGGAGCGATGGCGATAAGCTGCTTGACTGAGCAAAATTATTTCAAGGGAAATCTCTCTGATTTTATGGCTGCCGCTTGCGCTCTTGATGATTTGGAGCGCTCTGGTGAAAAAATTCCTGCGCTCTTGCGAAAGGATTTTCTTTTGAGCGCGGACGAAGTTGAAGTGTCGTTTCGTGCAGGCGCGGACGCAGTTTTGCTGATTGCCCGCATTTTGAGCGCTGACGTTCTTGTTGAAATGGCGAAAAAAAGCGCCGAACTTGGTTTGACCTCTCTTATCGAAGTGCGAAAAGAAGAAGATTTGGAAAAACTTGAAGAAGTCGCACGCGAAGTTCCTGCTAAAGCGATTGTTTGTGGCGTGAATGCGCGCGACCTTCGCGATTTTTCCATCGATTTGCTTACCCCTGTTCGTGTTCTTGAAAAGATTCGAAAAATACTTGGCGAAAATGCGCGTGTTGTTTTTGAAAGCGGCATAAGAACGCCTCTCGCCGCACGATTTTCGGGCAGTCTTGGCTTTAACGCTCTCCTTTTGGGTGAAGCGGCGGCGCGAAATCCTTCAAGCGCGGCATCTCTTGTCACTTCTTTTTCGACTTCCCCAAAAACACAGAACGCAACGAGCTGGACGAAGGTTTGCGATAAGTTGAATGCCAAAAAAGAAGAGCGCCCGCTCGTGAAAATCTGCGGAATTACGAACGAGGAAGACGCTCTGAAGACGGCGGAACTCGGAGCAGACGCGCTCGGATTTGTTTTTGCAAAAAAAAGCCCGCGGTGCGTCGTTCCATTCAAGGTGAACGATATTGTCGTCGCTCTTGAGAGAGCCGGATTTCGCGATAAGGTTTTGCTTGTTGGTGTTGTGACGGATGTGAAAAGCGAAGAGGCTCTTTTTGCAAAGAGTCTGCTTGACGCAGGCGCGCTTGATTTTATCCAGCTCCACGGTTGCCAAGACTCGCTTTATGATGGCTCTTTTAGCGCGGACGAAGCGCATTTTTGTGCGGTGAATCTTTGCGAAGAGAGCGATTTTGATTTGATTGAGATGCTAAAAAACAATGGCGAGCCTCGATTTCTTGTTGACGCAAAAAGTGGCGACAAAATCGGAGGCACGGGCGAGCGCATTCCGTCGTCTCTTTTGGCTCAGGCGTCAAAGAAAAATCGGCTTTGGCTTGCGGGCGGGATAAGCGCGGATAATGTGTGCGAAATCGTAAAAGAGTTCAAGCCTGAACTAATCGATGTTTCATCTTGCCTTGAAGAAAAGCCTGGCAAAAAGTCTTTTGAGAAACTCGAACGCTTTTTTGGCGAAATAAACAAACTATAAAATGAGGAAAAATATGACTGACTCAACATTTTCAACAAACGGATTTTTTAATGAATACGGCGGAAAGTATGTCGCCGAAGTCCTTCGTCGTCCGCTCGACGAACTTGAGGTGGCGTTCAATGAAGCAATAAACGACAGCGCTTTTATCGAAGAACTTTCTGAAATCCAGCGCGATTACATCGGACGCGAAACACCGCTTTTGCACGCAAAGACAGCCTCAAAAATCCTTGGTGGCGCTCAGATTTACATCAAGATGGAAGGCTTGGCGAATACGGGTGCGCACAAAATCAACAACGCTATCGGACAGTGCCTTCTTGCCAAAAGAATGGGCAAAAAAAGAATTATCGCCGAAACTGGAGCGGGACAGCACGGAGTTGCGACGGCTGCCGCTTGCGCAAAGTTCGGACTTGATTGCACGATTTATATGGGCGAAGTCGATGTAAGACGACAGCAGCCGAACGTTGCGGCGATGGAACTTTACGGGGCGAAAGTGCATGCCGTGAAATCAGGAAGCCGCACACTAAAAGACGCCGTGAACGAAGCAATGCGCGATTGGGCTGCAAATCCTGACTCAACGCATTACGTCCTTGGCTCAGCTCTCGGTCCTGCTCCGTTCCCTGACATCGTGCGATACTTCCAGAGCGTCATCGGACGCGAGACAAAAGAGCAAATCCAAAAGCGAAACCTCGATGTTGAAGCTCTCATTGCCTGCGTTGGCGGCGGCTCAAACTCAATCGGCTTTTTCTCGCCGTTCATCAACGAGACTTCCCCTCGCTTAATCGGCGTTGAAGCGGGAGGCATTGGTCCGAACAAAGGCGAAAACGCCAGCCGAATGACAGGAAACGCCAGCCGCGACGGTATTTTGCAGGGCTACAAGTCGCGCTTCTTGCTCGACGACGACGGACAGGCTTTGCCAACGCGCTCAATTTCTGCGGGACTTGACTACTGCGGAATCGGTCCACAACTCGCCGCACTCGGAAAGACTGGGCGCATTGAGTTCACGAGCGCGCTCGACAGCGAGGCTCTTGCTGCCGTAAAGTTCTTCGCAAAAAACGAAGGCGTCCTTTTTGCACTCGAAAGCGCGCACGCTGGAGCGGAAGCGATAAAACTCGCTCCGAGCCTCAGCGCTGACAAAGCGATTATCGTGAACATGAGCGGAAGAGGCGACAAAGACGTTTTCATCACATCTCCAGTTTTCCGCCCGGCAGAATGGAAAGAGTTCCTCAAAGCCGAAATCGAGCGACTCGACGGCGGAGATGATATCCACGATGCAAAAAGCATGAAGTGAGAAGGAGAAAACAATGGAAAAGATAAAATTGATGGCGCATCTTGTTGCGGGCTTTCCGACTGACGAACTATCACTCATCGCCGCCCGCGCTCTCGTTGCGGGAGGGGCGGATATCCTTGAGATTCAGCTTCCGTTCAGTGACCCAAGCGCCGACGGTCCTGCGATACAAAGCGCTTGCACCGAAGTTCTTTCACGAAATTACAAAAGCGCGCAGGGCTTGGCTTTCATCTCGAAAATAAAATCAGAGTTTCCTGACACACAGATTTATCTTATGAGCTACGGCTCTTTGATTTACACGCCGGGAGTCGAAAACTTTTGCCAAAAGGCGTCAAAAGCGGGCGTTTCGGGAATGATTATCCCTGATTTGCCGTTCGACAATGACGAAGGATTGACTGCGGTTTGCAAAAAGAACGGAATGATAAACATTCCCGTTGCTGCTCCGAGCATGAGCCGCTCTCGCCTTGAGAAAATGGCAAACGCTGGCTTCCCGTACATTTACGCGGCTCTTCGCACAGGAATTACGGGAACGGACACAAAAATCGACGACGCGACGCTTTCGTTTTTGAGCAGCGTCAAAGCAGGCGGCTCAAAAATCTATGGCGGCTTTGGAATTTCCAGTGGCGAGCAGTCTGAATCGCTTTCAAAGAGCGTCGACGCCGTTGTTGCAGGAAGCGTTTTTGTTCGCTTAATCGACAAGAACCGCGACAGCAAAGAAAAACTCTTTGATGCTGTAAAATCAAAGGCGAAGGAAATCACACATTCCTGACTAAAAATTTAGTGAGGTCAAAAAATCGCAAAACGAGGTCACTAAAAATTTAGCGAGTGCGAAAAAAGAGAAAAACGTGCTCGCTAAAAATTTAGTGAGGTCGACAAAAGAGAAAAATGAGGTCGCTAAAAATTTAGCGAGGTCGACAAAAGAGTAAAACGAGGTCACTAAAAATTTAGTGAGGTCGAAAAAACAAAAAAATGAGGCGACTAAAAATTTAGCCGCCTTTTTTTATCGATATATCGCTTAGTTCGCGCTTATTCGCCAATCGTTGTTAGCAAAAGTCCGATGTAAAGATAATACGCATAGGCAAAATCCAGCTCTCGAATGCCTGAAACGAGATAGCCTGAGTCTTCTGTGTGGATAAAATCGAGCGCGTAATCACTTGAGAACTCGCCTGTGAAAGCATTTCCGCTCACGTTGACGACGAGCGTTCCGCCGTTTTCTGTTTCGTTGAATGTGTTGCCATAGATTTTTATAACAAGGTCGTCAGCGCCTGCGATTTTTTCGTTCCAGAGCGCTTCGATAGCCGCTTCTGCGTCGATTTGCTTTTCGCCGTCGTTGATTGTGGCGCAATAGGCGCTCCAGTCGGGAATCGAGAGCATTTTTGAAGAAAGAAGCAGCAATGCGACGCTTTCAGGGCTTTCCATGACGGCAACGTCGTATGCAAAATCTGCCGCGTTGTCAAAATCCAGCACTGTCGGCTCTCCGAATGTCGCCCAATCGATTTTTTCTTCTTCCTCTGCGCTCTCGCTTTCCTTGTCTTCGCTTTGAACTTCTTTTTCTTCTGAATCGTCTTCTTCTGTCCACCATTCCTCTTCGATTTCGGGAACGACGTTCTTAGCATTGCTTTCTGAGAGCAAATGCAGCTCATCATAGAACGCCGAAACTTCTTCTGCGGCGGAGTTTCCGCGAAGGGCTGCCATCATGTACCACGCCATCGCCTCGTCGGCGTCGAACGCGACATTTATGCCGTCCTCGTAGCATTCTGCGATTTTGAGCATTGCGTCCTCGTTCAAAAGGGAAGCGGAAATGCGGTAATAGTGCAAGCCTTTTTTTGCGTCTCCGTCAACGCCAAGACCGTTGTAGTAAATGTCGCCCAAAAGGCAAAGCGCTGTGGCGTTTCCTTTGAGCGCGGCTTTTTCGACGTACGGGAAGACTGCCTTCCAGTTCTCAACGGTTGTGTTCGCGTCTGAAAGGTAGTAGAGAAGTGCTGCTTCATAAAGGAGTTCGATGTTTTCATCTCCTTCGTAATCGGACGGATTGAAGATTTTTGTCTCTTTTGACTCAAGCGCCTTGAACGATTTTTCGTCGTCGATTCGCTTGAGGTCGTCTGTGAGGTTTCCGCCATATTCTGCGCATTTTTTTCTGTATTTTTTTGCCTCCGCAAAGTTTTGCGCCACTGCGTCTCCGCTCAAATACATAAGATAAATGTCGTAGCAGGCTTTTTCGCTTCCTGCGTCGGCTGCTTTTTTTCTGTAATAAACGCTTTTTCCAAGGCTCGGCGTTCTCGTTATGCCTCTTGGGTCAAAAAAGTCCGCAAGGTTGTAAAGCGCGCTGCTGTCGCCCTTTTCTGCGCGAGTGAGCCAATAAGGAAAGAGTGTTTCTTTTCTCTCAAGCTCTTTTTGAAAGCGCTCGCTTTCGCATTTTTTGTATTTTTTGTACCAATATGCCGCTTTTGCCGCTTTCGGAAACTCGATTGCGAATGTGTACATTGCTTCTGTGTTTCCGTAGTGCGCGCTTTCGTCGTAATAATGGAGCGCTTTGTTGTAATAATCCGATTTTGTTTTGTCGTCCTGATACATCGAAAGGTAAATGTCTGCAAGCAGCTTGTCCAGTTGCGCGATGTTTGCGCCTTTTGCGCCTTTTGCCTTTTCAAGAAGGTCGATTGCTATTTTGTTGTCGTTTTTGACTCCGAATCCCATTCTGTAGCACATTGACAAGACGCGATACGAGTCGGAATAGCGGGCAGAAAGGGAGTTTGCCAAAATCTGCACTGCGACTTTTGCGTCTGTTGTTGTGATGTTCCTGCTTGTTACGATGAGCTCGCAATATCGGCTTATCGCTGGCGCATATTGCTTTTCCATTGCTTTTTCAAGGTATGCGATGGCGTTTTTTCTGCTTGTTTTTACTCCGAGCGCGTTTTCATAGCAAAGGCTCACTGCATATTGGGCGTCCAAATCGCCTGAGTCTGCCATTTTTTTGTACGCCTCAAAGGCTTCTTTTTCGGATATTTGCCCATAAAGGTCTGCGGGAATGTTTGGCTCGTAATTTTTCTCTTCCCAAAAGTAGATTTGCCGCATTTGGCTTTCGATTCCCAAAACAGCGTTCCAAAGCTGTTCTTTTGGGATTTCGGAAGAGGATTGTGCGCTATTTTCTGCTGTCGCGACGGCGGCAGTGAGAAAAATCAATGAAAGAAAAAGGTACACTTTTGCAAAAACGCTTTTCATAGGCTCTTATGATACACTTTTTCTTTTTGATTAACAACATTTCACGCTTACAAAAGCGATACGGGGTCAACGTCTGTTTCGATGTAAACGCGGGAAGAAGGGCGGAATGTCGAAAGCAGGGCTCTGACTGCGCTTTGCAAGAGAGAGATGTTTGCGCCTCTCAAAATGAGCTGGAAGCGGAAGTTTTGCGCAATTTTGAACAGCGGACACTCGGCAGGACCGAGTATTTCTGTTTGCGGGCTAATCTTTTTCAGCATTTCGAGCGCCTTTTCAGAGCTTTCTTCAGCGCTTTCTTCGCTTGGCGAGCGGAAGACAAGGCGAATCAAACGCGAGTAGGGCGGAAAGTTCAGCACTTTTCGCATTTCTAGCTCATTTTTGTAAAAGCCTTCGGTGTCGCAAATGCAAGAGCGTGCGATTGGCTCTCGGTCTGGGCTGAACGACTGCACGATGACTCTTCCGTCTGGGAAAAAGCGACCTGCGCGGCCTGCGACTTGCGTTATGAGGCTGAACGTTTTTTCTGCCGCACGGAAATCTGGCATGTGAAGCCCTGTATCCGCGTTAACAACGCCTACGAGTTTGAGTTTTGGAAAGTTTAAGCCTTTGGCGACCATTTGAGTGCCAAGAAGTATGTCGTATTCTCCGCGGGTGAATGCGTCGATTTTGTCTTGAAGCTCGCCTTTTTTGCTCAATGAGTCTGTATCGATTCTAATCGTTCTGGCTTCGGGGAATTTTGCCTTGACTTCATTTTCGATGAACTCTGTTCCAAAGCCTGTGTATCCGACTTCGACCGAGCCACATTCCGGGCAGACAGAAAGCGGCTCTATTGACCAGCCGCAGTAATGGCAACGAAGGCGGTTTTCGGCTTTGTGGTATGTTAGCGGAACAGAACAGTTTTTGCATGTCTGCTCATAGCCGCAATTCGAGCATCTGAAAAAGTGGGAAAAGCCTCGTCTGTTCAAAAACAAAATCGTCTGCCTTTTTTCTGACAGCGTTTTTCTGATTTCGTCTTCGAGCTCGCTTGAAAGACAGCCTTGCATTGTTTTGTGAAGGCTCAAGTTCACAGCTTTTATTTCTGGCATTTTTCCGCCTGCAAGTCTTGCTGTCAAAACGTGCTTTTTTATTTTGCCCTGGTTCATCAGCATCCACGCCTCAACGCTTGGAGTCGCGCTCCCCATGACGAGCGGGATTTTGTTTTTCAGCGCGCGATACATTGCGACTTGGCGTGCGTGATAGCGCGGCGTGCTTCCTGACTTGTAAGAGCTGTCATGCTCTTCGTCGATGATGATGAGTCCCAAATCTGGAACAGGCGCAAAGATTGCGCTTCTTGCTCCGATTACGATGCGCGCTTCTCGGTTTAGGATGCGGTGCCACTCAGAAAGTTTTTGCTTTGGCGTAAGCCCTGAATGGATAACGGCTGCTGTTTGTCCAAATCGGTTTATGACGGCTTTTGCGACTTGGGCCGTCAGCGAGATTTCTGGCACGAGATAAATTGCGCCTTTTCCCTTTTCGAGCAATTTTTCTGTTGCTGTCAAAAAAACTTCTGTCTTTCCGCTTCCTGTTTTTCCGTAAAGATAATGAAAGCCATCAGAACTCAAGATTCCATCGACAGCATTTTGCTGCTCTTCTGAAAGTGTCTTTTTTTCGAAGGCTTGTGCGTCTTCGGCGAACGAAAAACCTTGTGTGTTTGTCTCTTTTTTTGCTGACGGCAAGATAATCGAGATTGCTTCTCCAAGCGAGCAAAGATAATATTGCGAAATCCATTTTGCTGTTTCAAAAAGTTCTTCTGTCAGCACGGGGTTTTCGTCTATAACGTTCAGGATTGGCTTTATTTCCTCCGCTTTTACAGGACAGCCTTTTGGAATTTCATCGTTTTCGCTGATGATGAATCCTGTTGCTTTTCGCTTTCCAAAAAGAACTTCGGCTCTTTTTCCAAAGGAAGGCGAAAAGCCTTTTGTGACAGAGGTTGCACAATATGTGAACGCTGTGTTCAGCGGTGTGTTAAAAACAATTTCGTAGTATTTCATTGCATTTTGTATGCGCCGTTCGTGTAATCGCTGGCAATTTCGATGAGTCGCTTTCGGAATAATTTGAGGTCTTCCCATGCAGGGCGCTTTTTGCTCACATCGCGAAGAAGGGCGCTAGGATGGAATGTCGGCATAACTGGAATGCCGTAAGCCTCTCCGAAAACTCCATGAAGCCGTGTTATGCCTGTTCGCCCAAGAAGCGACAAAAGCGCTGTGTTTCCCATTGCCAAAATTGCTTTTGGCTTCAAGATGCGGATTTGTGCCTCAAGATACTTTCGACAGATTGTCGCTTCATCAGGAAGTGGCGTTCTGTTTGCTGGCGGACGGCATTTTACGACATTTGCGATAAAACAGTTTGTGTGTCTTGATAATTGTATTGCACCAAGCATTTTGTCGAGAAGTTGTCCTGCCGCTCCAACGAACGGACGACCTGTAACGTCTTCATCGTGTCCAGGTCCCTCTCCCACAACAAGAACAAGCGGATTTTCAACGCCTTCGCCAGGAACTGCATGTGTTCTTTTGTCTGCAAGACGGCAATCATGGCAGACAAGGACACGAGAGATGACGTCTTCAAGCGTATTCATTTCATTATGAGTCTTTTCTTGAGATACGGCGCTAATGTTTTCAGAATGCTTTTCTTGGATTTGCGCTTTTTTGGGTTCATTGTTTTCTCTTGCTGGTGCTTTTTCAGTCGGAGGCGAAACTTGAACTATGTCGTCATTGAATGTTATCTCACGCTGAAAAACTGCTGGCGTGTATCCGCATTCAAAACTCGCGCTTACTCTGAGAAGATTATATATAGAGGATTTTTCTTGTGCTGTCATTTGGTAAAAAGTCTGTAAATTATTTTGCCGCTCTTGTTCGGCAATTTTTTATAGAATACCAAATACTTGCCCCTCTTGCAACAATAGGGTATATTTATGGCAATATAAAAGTGTTTAGCCATTATCTGGAGTTTTTCTATGAAATCTTATAAAAAAATAGTTTTTTCTGCGCTAGCCGCTTTTTGTTTTCCTGTCTTTGCCCGTGGTGCTCAGGAACTTATTCCTGCTACTTCTTGGGTTTATGATGCTGTTTCGTTGATTTCGATTGAAGCTGGAATTGTTAATTTTAGTGACAGCACTCCTGTGACAATTGCCGAACTAAAATCATATCTTAATGAAATTGACCGCGAAAAACTGAGCAAAGCGGGAAAAAAACAATATGACCGCATTTTCGAGTATTTCGATGAAAAAGGACTTGGACTTGAAAGTTCCCTTTTGTCGCTTACTGCCGAGCCTTCTGTAAATCTTGAAGGATATTACAAGACAAACGATGATATTTCGTGGACTTTTGACCGCTATGAGCGAAGTCCGTTTTTGGAATTGCCTGTAACGCTTGCAATGAGTGATTTTGTCACAATGAAAATGGATTTGTACTTGGCGCAAAACAAAAACACAATGCTCGAAAACGACATTTATTGCAATGTTCCTTTGGACGCAAGCGAGTTTGATGTGAACTTTCCGGACAGCGCCTATATTTCAACAGGATATAATTTCAATGATGAATGTGGAGTTTCGTTTTTCTTTGGAAGTCCTGAGCGCTCAATCGGACGAACTGGAACAAGCAGCATTATTTATAGCGAAAAAGTAACTGGTGCAACAGCAGGACAGCTTTCTCTTTATTCCCCGAATTTGAAATACAGCGCAAGTATAACGCAACTCGGCACTTATGCAGATATCCATGCAAATGCTGACGATACTGCTTCTGGCGAATATTCTGAATACGAGACTTCTAGCGGCTATTATCTTTATATGCACCAACTTGAGGCGCGTCTTTTCAACAAAATCACACTTTCCGCTGTTGAAGGCTTATCTGTTTATGCGCCGTTTGAGCTTCGTTATTTAAATCCACTTACGATTATGCACGGTTATGCGGCATGGCGTGATTATGGTCTAAACGAAGCATACACTTGCGATTATTTTGGCTTGAAGCTCAATTATATTCCTGCAAAACATTGGCGTGTGTACGGCCTTTTTGCGATGAGCCAGTACCAGACGCCTTATGAGCTTGATAATTATGGCGATGACGTAACTCCGAACGGTCTTGGCGGACAGTTGGGACTTGAATCTTACATTCCATACGGAGACGGATATTTTCATCTGACACTTGACGGGTGCTATACACAGCCTTATCTTTATGTTCGAGAAGCGGCTGAATGGAGCCTTGTTCGCTATTACCGCGAGAATATGGGCGACACAAAATATATTTTGTATGAATGGGTCGGTTCTCCTTTTGGACCTGACACGATTAGCGCAGAACTTTCTTTTGGCTATGAAATCCCTTCAAAATTTAGCGTGGATTTGGTTTATTTGTTCTTGGCACAAGGAGAAAAAGCTGACCTTGACCAAACTTGCTTTAGTGACAGCGGAAAGTGGATTTTCCCGACAACATGGGATGAAGCGAATGCATCAACTCCGAGCGGAATCCCAAAATATACAAACCGCGTTTCTCTCAGAGGCTGCTGGCAAGCATCTGATTATGTTTCGCTTGTGTTCCAGCCGTCTTTTGTCGCTGTCATAAACAACAATCATGTTGCTGGAAAAAACGCAAATGGATTTGAAGCAGCACTTAGTGTTAAGTGCGATATTGTGAAATTGCTTTCGGGAAAATAATTTATGAAAAAGATACATGTTTTTTTTGTTGCGATAATTATTGCTTTGTTTGCATTGCCTGTTTTTGCGCAAGTTTCAGTAGACCCTTCTGATTCGTTTTACACAGATGCACTGCGATGGGAATTGAAAGGCGTTGCAGGACCTCTTCCTCAAGTTCGCCCGTATCCGATGAAAGTCGTGAAGCGTATTTTGTCTCAAGTTTTGGAAAATGAAGCAACCGAAGAAAGCGACCTTGTTCAAGCGCAAGAATACTATGAGCGCTTTTTTGGAGAGCACTGGCTTCATGTTGCAATGAACGTTGGAGGAAGAACAAAAACATCGTTTATTGAATCTCCTGTTTGGGAAGAAACTACCCAGACAGACGAAGACGGAAACGAGAAAACCGTTTTCACAGAAAGCGGTGAAATTGACAAAGAATCTGAGTTTCAAAAGCAAGTTTATGTCGCTCCTTCAATCATTGGAGACGCTCTTTTCCTTGGTGATTGGGCATCAGTCGGAATTGATGTCGGGCTTTTTGCAACATCGATTTACGACGATACGACACTTTTGTCTTATGGCACAAACTCTGACTTTGATTCAGTAACAGACGCGTCCTCTGTAGGACCTCTCGATATGTTTCTTGATGCAAATCTCAACGGTGCGGCTGGCACAGATAAGATATATCTGCAGGGCGGATTAAGCAGAGTTGGCTTCGGGTATTTTTATGGTGATGAAATCGCTTTGAACTCAACGGCTTTCCATGCTGCGAACATGATTTACAATATCGATACTGACAATTTGAGTTATTCGCATGTTGTTGAATCAGTCGGAGCCACAAACAATATTGGCGAAGACCTTTATTCAGGAAAACTCGTTGCATTCCAGTCATTAAAATACCAGCTTTTCCCTGATTTCTGGGTCGGATTTTATGAAGCCTCTGTTTTTGAAAAACGCTTTGAGCCAGGCTATATGTTCCCGTCTCTTTTTATGGCTGTGCAAGGTCTCAACGGAACAAGCGACAACGTTTGGATGGGACTTTTCTTTGAGTCGAGAGCAAGAAAGGGCGTAAAACTCGTTGGCGACTTTTTCATCGATGACTTAAGCGCAAACGACTTGATGAAACTCAAGTTCAACACAAAGATAAGAATGGCGGCTCAAGGCGGACTCCTTTATGCGCCAAGCGAATCGATAATGAAAATGATGTCGCTTTCGGCGATGTTCGTCGCGCCTTACGCATATACGCACTGGGAATTGAGCGATGATGACGAGTCAATCGAGTCAACGACAGTCAATTACCAGAGCTACACAAACAACAACATTTGCATCGGTGCATCAATCCCGCCGAACTCGCTGAAATTCCAGATGTCGATGAGCTTTGAGCCAGTCTCACATTTGTCAATCGATTTTATAACGAGCGTCATAATGCACGGAAACGTCAACGAATCGCTTTCTGACGAAGAAAAAGCGTATTACACGATGGACAACATCGGCTATTACGACACAACAGGCGGCGTAAACAATCACTCAAAGGCAAACGCGAGCGCAGGTTGGGGAGAGCGCGGATATCTTCCGAGCGCATGGAACACTTCAATGTTTATGGACCAGGAGCACCTAAAAACAACGCTCCAGACAGGACTTAGCGCAACATATTCAATTCCGTCGGCAAGCAAACGACACCGCGTCATATTCAAGGCGGGCTACACACTTGAGTATGTTCATAACGAAGGCGTTGAGAACCAAATGTTCACTTCATCATCTTCCTCACTTTTCTCCTACGACAGCGAAAACAAAGTTTATCTTTACGCAGGAAACACATACGAAGAATTTGAAGAAGCGTATAATGCCGCTCTTAGCGACAATGCAGATTATACGGCGGTTATTGACTCTCAGTATGAAGAATGGCTTTCACGCCTTCACGATTGCGTGAACCATTATTTCTCGCTGTCAGTAAAGTTTGTATATTAGACGAGACGACTATGAGCAATCGAAAATTCTTGTTTTTTTACCTGAATACCGGAAACGGACACATAAGCCCGGCCCGTGTTTTGAAAAAGGCGCTGCTTGAAAAAGAGCCGAATGCACAAGTTGAGCTTGTCAACGGCTTTGAGAACAAAAACATCTTCGGAAAGCTCCTCTTTGAGCGCCTCTACAGAATCACGAGCAATTACCTCACAGGCGCATGGACTCTTATCTATGACCTCTCTCGCTTTTCCTTCGTCCAAAACCTCGTGGCGATGTGCGTCCGACCGACCGTCCTCAATTACCTCAAGCAAAAAATCGTCGAAAGCGGCGCGACCGACATCGTGTCGTTCCACTTCGGACTCACTCCGAGCCTCGTCTCTGCCATTCGCGAGCTGAACGCCGACATAAAACTTTCTTGCGTCGTAACAGACCCATTCACATTGCCGAAAGCGTGGTTTTATGAAAAGAGCGTCAATTATTACGTCTTCAGCGACCGCGCGCGCGACTTTGCGATAAACGAATGCTCAATGAGCGCGGACAAAGTGACAGTCATTCCGTTCTTGCTCGACAAGAAATTCCGCCTTCTTCCGTCCCAAAGCGACATCGACAACCTTCGCGAAAAGCACGGCTTCCAGAAAAACAAGAAAATCGTCCTTCTCGCAGGAGGCGGCGACGGACTTCCGCACGCAAAACGCATCGTGAACACATTTGCCCTCCGAAAAGTCGATTTCGCCGTCGCCGTCGTCTGCGGGCGCGACAAGACAGCGCAAAGTTACATGAACGTCCTTGCAAAAATGAACCCGCACCTCGATTTGCACGTCTACGGCTTCGTGGACTTTATGGACGAACTCATCTCCCTCTCGGACTGCGCCGTCATAAAACCCGGCGCGTCGACAATAATGGAAGTCCTCCTAAAGAAAAAGCCCGTCATCATCTGCCGCTACATTCACGGACAGGAACTCGGAAACGTGGAGTTCGCGCTTCACAACCACGTCGGATTTTTCATCAGAAAGGGCGCTGACATAAGCCGCAAAATCGAAGAAATCTTCTCCGACAGCGAAAAATACAATTCCCTGAAAGAAAACCTAGAAAACTTGACGCTCGACACAGACTCCTCAAAAGTCGCCGACCTCATTTTGAGATAATTTCCTTATCATCTTGGACAAAGTCCGTCCGACTTGGGATGGAGTTCGTCCGACTTGGGATGAAGTCCGTCCGACTTGGGATGAAGTTCGTCCGACTTGGGATGGAGTCCGTCCGACTTGGGATGAAGTCCGTCCGACTTGGGATGGAGTTCGTCCGACTTGGGATGGAGTTCGTCCGACTTGGGATGGAGTTCGTCCGACTTGGGATGGAGTTCGTCCGACTTGGGATGGCTTTCGTCCGACTTGGGATGGAGTCCGCAGATTTTTGTTGAGAACGCTGTTGTTGTGCGTTAAGATGAAAGTATCGCGTGATTTTTGGAGGCAAATATGGACAACTTGAGAAAAATCGACAGTATCGCAACAAAATCGGCTTTGGCTTTTGTGTTTTTTGCTCTGCTTGCTTCGTTTTTTGCGTCTTTTTTCTGCTTTCAAAGTCAGACTTCCCGCTTTCGAGCAGAAAAGGAAGAGTTGTGCAAGAAAATCTGTGCGATTGTGGGCGATATTATGCTTTCTGACGGCATAAATATCGCTTATGTGCAAGATTTCGTTTTCCAGAACAAGGGCGAGGAGCTTGTGCGAAGCGATTTTATCGACAGCGCTGCGGACAAGCGCATTTTTGAGCAGCTTTTTGCCGAGCGCTATCCGAACAAGATTTTTGGCGTCAATGTGAAGTTTTCCGAAATGCAAAGCGATGTCAAAAAGGCTTTTGCTGTGTTCAAAATCGAGTATTTTTTGGATTTGTTCGAGAAAGTCAAATCTGATTTCGGCATTTGTGGCGTCTATTATTTTGTTCCTGACGAAAAAGACGAGATGGTTTTCACGGTTTTGAATGCTGAGCGAAAAGAGGTCGTCTCGGACGGGAAAAAATATGTGAGCGTCTTTTCCAAAGAGAAAAAGGGAAGGGCAGAGAACGAGGCTCTTTGGGCGTCATGGGAGAACGAAAAGGCATCTGGCTTTGTTGACACTAGCGCGGACAAAAAGAGTATTTTTGCTTACGAGCCTTTGATTGTCAACGGGCGCAAACTTGGTGTTGTGTGCGCGAATGCAGAGGTGGGAGAGGAGGAGCGAAAGGAGATTTTGTTCTCTTGCGCTCGTCTTTTTGCTGAAATCTTTGTGATTTTGTTTGTTGTCGGCTCTGTCGTCATCGGGTTTTTCAAAAAGTTGTATCTGAACAAGATTGTGGAACTTGACGGCATCGTGAACGATTATGCTTTCGACAAGAATGTTCGGAACGCGAAGATAATCGAGGACAGGACAAAGGGGAAAAACGAAATTGCCTTTCTTTCGCACAGTTTTGCAAATATGATTCGCGAGCTTGAAAACTATATGACTATTTTGTCAGCGAAGAATATCCACAATGCTCTGGACCACGAGATGAGCCTGAAGGACGCTCTTACGGGCATCAGAAACAAAAAGGCTTTCGACGGCGCTATGCAGAAAATCGAGAAGAAGGTGTCTGAGGGCTACAGCGATTTTGGCATTGCGATAATCAGCCTGAGCGACATAAAGCTCTTGAACGACACTTTCGGACATGAAAAGGGCAATATTGCGATAAAGAAGCTCTGCTTCATTGTCTGCCACGTTTTTGAGCATTCGCCTGTGTTCAGAATCGGCGGCGATGATTTTGCGGCAATTCTTGAAGACAGCGATTACAAAAATATCAAATCGCTTGTTGCCGATTTCAATTCTCAAATCGCTGCTGGCAAAAACGACGAGAATCTTTCTCAATGGGAGCGGCTTAGCGCTTCGGCAGGCTATGCGCTTTTTGACGACTTGATTGACGAGAGCGTCTTTGATGTTCTTTCGCGCGCTCAAAAGGACAAAAACAAAAAGAAAAAACACTTGGAGAAAAAATAAATGCTGAACGAAAATCAGCGCGACATAACTGTTTTGTGCCGTGTTGTTGACAACTTTGGTGATATTGGTTTTTGCTGGCGGCTTTCGCGCTCTTTGCTTGAAGTTTGCCCTGAAATATCGCTTCGTCTTGTGGTGAGCGACCTCGCATCTTTTTCGGCTCTGGACAGTCGTATTGACGCTTCAAAGTCTGTGCAGAGCGTTTCGGGCATCGAGGTCTTTGACTGGAACGACGCCGAGCGTTGCAAGAAGGCTTTTGGAGAAAAGAGTCCGCGTGTTGTTCTTGAGTGCTTTCAGTGCGGACGCCCTGACTGGCTTGAGGAGATTTTGTTTTATGGCGAAAGAGAGGATATTGCTCACATCATAAACGTGGAATATCTTACGGCGGAAGATTGGGCTGACGAGTTTCACTGCCTGAAGTCCGCGACGAGAAGCAAATTTGTGAAAAAAGTGAACTTTATGCCGGGATTTTCAAAAAAGACGGGCGGTCTTGTCTTGGACAAAAGTTTTATGCAATCTCTTTCTGAGCGTGAATACGCAAAATCATTGTTGCAAAAAGAGGCAAACATTGAAGTCAATGACGATGATTTTAACGTTGTCGTTTTCAGCTATGAGCGCGATTTCACTCCTGTTGTCAGGGCGTTGTCGGCTCTTGCAGAAAGCCTTGCAGAAAAGAAGGGAAAAAGTGTGAGAGTGTTTTTGACAGAAGGAAAAAGCAGAAAATCTTTTCTTGGCGCAATTGAAAAAGAAGTTGCTGAGAAAAAAGAGACTGCGCCTTTCCTTTTGACAAAGCTGCCTTTCTTGACGCAATCAACTTGGGACGCTCTTTTGACTCTTTGCGACTTCAACTTTGTGCGCGGCGAGGACTCAATGGCACGCGCTTGCTTGTGCGGCGCTCCTTTTGTGTGGCACGCATATCCGCAGGAAGCACAGTGGCAGACGGTCAAGGTGAATGCGCTTATGAAGAAGATGGCTCTATATTTTAGCGACAACACAGCCGCTGTTTACGCCGAGTTTATGAGGGAATACAACAAGGACAATGCAGACAACAAAAAGCAGGAAGCGCTTTTGGAAAAGATATTCTCAAGTTATGACGAGATAAAAAGCGGAGTCGAAAAGTTTTCAAAAGAAATAATCCAAAACGGAAACCTCGCGGAAAACTTAGTGAATTTTATAGCAGGGTTGCAATTCTAGGTGAAATCGGTTATTGTATAAGAACTAATTCCTTTTTTTAAGAGATACAATATGTTACAGACAAACGAAATCAGAGTCGGAACGGCTTTTATGTATGACGGTGCGCCGTTTATCGTACAGAGACTTCTCGGTCAGAAGTCAGGACGCGCAGGAATGGTTACAAAACTTCGCGTAAAGAACATCGTTACAGGTTCAACGCAGGATTTGGGACTCGACGCTGGCGAGAAGTTCGACGAAGTTGCTCTTGAAGAGAAGACAACTCGCCTTTCTTACATCGACGGAGAGGATTTCCACTTCATGGACCAGGAAACTTACGACGACGTTATCCTGACAAAAGAAGACCTCGGTGATAACGCTGGATACATTTCTCCAGAGGACGAGTATGATGTTACAATCACTTACTACGAGGGAAAGGCTGTCGGTATCAACCTCCCAATCAATGTAACTCGCACAATCACATACTGTGAGCCAGGCATCAAGGGCGATACTTCAGGAAAGTCAACAAAGCCTGCAACTCTTGATACAGGCATTGAGGTGAAAGTTCCTCTTTTCTGCAACACAGATGACCGCATCGTTATCGATACACGCGACGGTTCATTCGTGGAGCGCGCAAAGGACAAATAAGCGCCCTTTTAGCATAAAGCAAGCGTAATTTGTCAGAAAACCTGCTAAATTTTGGCAGGTTTTTTTTATCTCACAAGAAAAATCTTCTTATCCCTTTTCAAAAAAGGAGATGAGGGCGAGGTTAAAATTTATGTTCACCAATTTTTTGCAGCAGTTTCTTCTTTTGCTCATCATCATTGACCCGATTGGCTCAATCCCGCTTTTTCTTTCCACGACGGCAGGCTTTGATACAGCCACGCGAAAGAAAGTTATCGTGAGAGCAATGCTTGTGGCTGGTGCTGTCCTGATGATTTTTGTCGTGTTCGGGAAACTTCTCTTGCAGTTTTTTGCGATTTCGCCGAGCGCATTCTACATTTCAGGCGGCATAATCTTTTTCACGATTGCTTTCGAGATGATTCAGAGCAAGCCGAGAAGCCGCAATACCCCGGAGTCGAGCATCGACCCCCACGATGCCATGATGGTGGCGATTTTCCCGCTTGCCACCCCGCTTATCGCAGGACCTGGCATGATTACGACGATAATGATGCAAGTTTCGTCCGACAACTTCGGAATGGCGGGCTATCTCTCGCTCTCGCTGGCTCTTTTCTTGTGCCTCGCAATCGAGTTCGTCGCGCTAAAATGCGGCACGGTGATACTGCGCATAATCGGCACGACGGGAATGTTCGTCCTTGAGAAAATCATGGGACTTATCCTTGCCGGAATGAGCGTGCAGCTCATTTTTGACGGACTTGAGAAAATCGGACTCGTGAAAATCTTGTAGCAGGGGAGCGGAAAGCGCTTTTTTTATTTTTCTGTGAAAAAATTCACACGACTTAACGACAAAAAAAAATTTTTTTCATTAAGTGCACTTAACGCCTCGCTTTTTTTTCTGGCGAGCCATTAAGTCGACTTAATGCGCTCCTTTTTTTTCTGGGAGGCAATTAAGTGCACTTAACGCCTTCCTTTTTTTTCTGGGAGGCAATTAAGTGCGCTTAACGCCTTCCTTTTTTTCTGGGCAAGCAAAAAAGTGGACTTAACGGCAAGATTTGACTTTTCTTATCGTTAAGTCCTGAACTTTTTTTGCAAAAAAATCGCTTTAGCAAATCTGATTTATCGCGCTGATTACGGCACGAACGCCAGCGCGCCCGATATTGGAGCTTTTGCCCGCGCCCCAATATTTTGCGCCGTCCGTCGTCGTGATTTCAACATACGCCATCGCGCTCGCGTTGCTTCCAGAGCCGACAGAGTTCTCGTGGAAAGCCGTGATGTTGAAAGAAGGCACAGGAGTCTCGTTGAGGGAAGCGACGAAGGCATCGAGCGGACCGTTTCCGCGCGCGCCAATCGAATATTTCTCGCCATGCCATGTAATCACGCCGCGGCATGAGACCATGTCCTGCGTTCCGCCCTTCGCCTCGACGTGAGTTTCCGCGTAATCGATGAGTGAGAGCGGGTGAATCGCCTTGAGCCACTTTTCCGAGAAAATATCGTAAATCTCATTCGGCAAAAGCTCCCTCTGCGCCTTGTCCGCTGCTGCCTTGACCACATCGCCGAGAGCGGGGTGCATTGCTTTCGGGAGCGTGATGTTGAAGTTCTGCTCGAGGATAAACGCCGCGCCGCCTTTTCCGCTCTGCGAATTGATGCGGATAATTCCCTCGTACTTTCGCCCGATGTCGTGCGGGTCGATAAGCAAATACGGCACATCCCAGATGTCGTTCTCGCCCATTTTCTCTCTCGCCGCCATTCCTTTTCGGATTGCGTCCTGATGACCGCCAGAAAGCGCAGTATACGCCAAACTTCCGGCGTAAGGCGTTCGTGGAGCGATTTCCATCTTTGTGAACTCACTATATTTTTCCGCGATAGCAGGGAGATTTGAAAAGTCGAGTTTCGGGTCAACGCCTTCGCTGAACATGTTGAGCGCAACCGTTACGATGTCGAGGTTTCCTGTTCGCTCGCCGTTTCCGAACAAACAGCCCTCGACTCTGTCAGCACCCGCGAGCAAGGCAAGCTCACAGCTAGCGACTCCTGTTCCGCGGTCATTGTGGCAATGGGTGGAGATAATCACGTTTTCTCTGTCGCTGATTTTTGAGGCAAAGTATTCGATAGCGTCGGCGTAGACGTTCGGCGTGTAACATTCGACTGTTGTCGGTAAGTTGTAGATGATTTTGTTTTCCGCGCTGTATCCCCATTCTTTTCCTACGGCTTCGCAGATTTCAATCGCGTAATCGATTTCGGTCATTGAAAAGCTCTCCGGCGAATACTCAAGGCGGATTCTCTTCTTTTCGTCATCGCTCATGTCCTTCATACATTCCTTTATGCACTTCACGCCGTCCACAGCGATTTTCACGATTTCCTCTTTGCTCTTGCCGAAAGTGTATTTTCTCTGCGCAGGAGAAGTCGAGTTGTAGATGTGGAAAATCACGCTCGGCGCGCCCTTTATCGCTTCCATTGTCTTTTTGACGAGCTTTTCGCGGGCTTGGCAAAGAACTTGAATTGTAACGTCGTCTGGAATACGCTTTTCGTCGATAAGGCGGCGGATAAAGTCGAACTCGGTGTCGCTTGCGCTAGGGAAGCCCACCTCAATTTCCTTGAAACCGATTTTCACAAGAAGCTCAAAGAAGGCGATTTTCGTTTCAATTCCCATCGGGTCAATCAAAGCCTGATTTCCGTCGCGCAAGTCCACAGAACACCACAACGGAGCGTTTTCGATGACGCGATTGCACCACTGTCGGTTTACAATCGGGATAGACGGCATTCTTCGATACTTTTGAGCGTTCATTTTGATACTCCTTTACAGCAATAAAATAAAAAACCTGCTACCAATCGGCAGCAGGTATCAAAATCCTCGAAATATAGACAAATGCTATACAATACTCCTAGCGCCGATTTGCTTTTTGAGACTGAACTAGAGCTAGAAGTAGAGTAATATATTTATCCATACAAAACAGTATGCAGTATTGTTAAAGAAGTGTCAAGCGTTTGCATTAGAAAAGCCCGCTGACAATTCCGTCATCATCAACATCGATGTTAAGAGCAGAAGGCGCTTTCGGCAATCCTGGCATATCCACGATGTCGCCCGCAAACACAACGACGAAGCCTGCTCCTGAGTACAACTTCACATCGCGCACAGGAAAAGCGTATCCTGAAGGACAGCCGAGCGCTTTTTTGTCGTGGCTTATTGAGTTCTGCGTTTTTGCTGTGCAAATCGGCAAGGCGCCATAGCCAAGGGATTCGATTTCTGCGATTTTTTTCTCGGCGCGGCTGTCAAACTCGACGCTCGAAGCGCGATAAACCTCGCGGGCAAGTGTCGTGATTTTTTCTTTGATCGAAGAGTCAAGCGGATAGAGCGGCTTAAAAGCGCTTTCGCCTTTGTCGCACAACTTCACGACAGCCTCAGCCAACTCCGTGACGCCCTCGCCGCCTTTTGCCCAGCCTTCGCTCACAAAAGCATCCGCGCCGCATTTTTGCGCCAATGACTTGACGAGCGAAAGTTCAGCCTCCGTGTCAGACGAAAAGCGATTCACTGCGACAACAGCCTTCACGCCAAATTTTGCCATATTCTCGATATGAGCGCGAACATTCGAAAATCCTCTCTCAATCGCCTCAAGATTTTCCGCTCCCAAAGCGTCTTTAGTCACGCCCCCGTGCATCTTTATCGCTCTCACCGTCGCCACAATGACAGCGGCAGAAGGCTCAATCCCGCCCGCTCTGCACTTGATGTCCATAAACTTTTCTGCGCCCAAATCCGCAGCAAATCCCGCTTCGGTAACAACATAATCGCCCGTTGCAAGAGCGCAAAGCGTCGCGTTGAGCGAGTTGCAGCCGTGCGCGATGTTGGCAAAAGGACCGCCGTGAACGAATGCCGGCGTTTTTTCGAGCGTCTGCACAATGTTCGGGCGGATTGCGTCCTTCAAAAGCGCTGCAATAGCGCCAGTGCATTTCAGCTCTCCAAAAGTCACAGGTTTCTTGTCGTAATTGTTCGCGATAACAATGCGGGAAATGCGCTCCTTCAATTCGCTGATAGATTTTGAAAGGCAGACAATCGCCATAATCTCGCTAGCGACTGAAATCTGAAAACTGCTTTCGCGCGGCACACCGTCAAGCCGTCCGCCCAAGCCCACTATGACATTTCGAAGCGCGCGGTCGTTCAAATCAACACATCGCTTCCAAGAAATTGTGCGCGGGTCAATGTTCAGCGCGTTGCCCTGCTGAAGATGGTTGTCGATAAGAGCCGCCATCAAGTTGTTCGCCGCCGTAATCGCGTGAATGTCGCCCGTGAAATGCAAATTGATGTCTTCCATAGGAACAACCTGCGCGTATCCGCCGCCGCACGCGCCTCCCTTGATGCCAAAACAAGGGCCAAGAGAAGGCTCACGAAGCGCGATAACCGCTTTCTTTCCGATTCTGTTCAGTGCATCTCCAAGACCGATAACAACAGTTGATTTTCCCTCTCCTGCCGCCGTCGGAGTCATCGCCGTAACAAGAATGAGCTTACCGCGCTTGCTTTTGTCTTCCGCTTTTTTTTGCAAAGCGCGAAGAGTTTTCATCGTGAGTTTCGCCTTGAACTCTCCGTACTTTTCGATACCGTCCTCGCCGATACCGATTTTCGCCGCAACTTCCGCAATAGGAGCCATCACATTTTTCTGTGCAATTTCAATGTCAGAAAGCATTTTGTCCGCCTTGTGTCGAGATAGCCTATTCTAGCCGACCTACATATTTATTTCAAGCAAACTTTGAGCGCAACACGGGCAAGAAATCTTTGCAAATGAAATATTATTTTTTCTTCCTGCCAAATATTTCCAAACTCGTTTTGAACATTTGTTAAAAGCCTCACCGAAGTGAATTTTGCTCTTTAAACATTTGTTTAAAGCGTCGCTGAGCAAATTTTGCCCTTTAAACATTTGTTTAAAGCGTCGCTGGAGTGAATTTTGCCTTTTAAACAAACGTTTAAAGCGTCGCTGGCTCGTAGTCTTAAAACGAACATTTGTTACTTTCAACGCAATTGTTACAGCGATGAAACGACAAAGGAAAATATGTTGTCTGAATGATTTTCCGATTTTTCGTTGATAATTCGCTTCTTGAATATGTCCTTGACATTTATTTGTAAAAGTCAAAAATTATATGTGGAAAATAAAGCTGGAGCAAAATATGGGAAATAGCAAAGAGCGAAAACTTCGCGAGCTCAGGGCGCGCGCTGTCGAGGATTTTCAATCGATTATGAAACTTGATTTCGGGAAAAAACGTTTTGAGACAGACTTGTCTTGTGGCGGACGTGATTGGTTTGGGATTGCCCGAAAGTATTACGAGGAATATTGCAGTGACGATGTCAAACTTGACTACAAACTTGAGATTGTCCGACGCTCTCTTATGCTTGCCGCTTGTGTTGGAGGCGTGGAGTACAAAAGGCTTTTGGCTCAGGCGTATTTGACGGGCGTTTTCGGAAGCGAGAATGGTCAGGAGAAAGAAGGGCTTTATTGGCTTTCGCGTGCTGTTGATGAAGATGACGGAGAGGCGGAGGCGATGATGGCTCTCAATTATTTTTATGCGCGCTGCGGTGTGAAAAAGAACTACAAAAAGGCTTTTGAGCTTTTCTCGAAGGCGGCCTCTCACGGAAATGCGCTTGCTTCTCGCTTTATGGGCGATTTTTATTCCCATTCCAAATTCGGCAAAATTGTCTCGCCTGATTTTGACAAGGCTTTCGAGTGGTACAGGATTGCGGCTGAAGGCGGGGATTCTTATGCGCAATGCTTGTATGGCAGGGAGTTTTATTCTGGCAAAAAAGTTCCGCAAGATTACGACAAGGCGTTTGCGCTTTTTTCAAAGGCGGCGGAGCAGAACGACCCGAACGGTATTTTTATGAAGGCTCAGTGCATTTGGTTCGGCTTTGGAACAAAGCAAAACAAAAGCGAGGCGTTCGAGCTTTTCAAAAAAGCTGCTGAACTTGGCTCTGTTGTGGCGGCTCTTGACGCCGGAAAAGCGCTTTATCTTGGCGAGGGAACAGAAAAAGACCTTGAGAGGGCTCTTGTTTATTTTGAGCAAAGCGCTCAAGGCGGCTGTGATGAGGGAAAATGTGCTGCGGAGATTTGCCGCAAGGAAATGGGAGCGTAAAAAGATATGGACGAGAAGTTTTCTGGAAAGATTATAAATATTCCGATTGTGTCGCCTGCAAAAGAGGATGAGAAACAAGACATTGCAAGATCGTTTTATCTTTCGATGGTTTTGGCGAATCTTATGCTTGCGTTTTTCAAGTCGCAAAGTGATATTGTTGCAGATTCAATGCACATTTTTGATTATGAAGTTTCCAAAGGAGACACTCTTGCGTGCTATTATGCGGGAATTGCGTATTTTCGGAATCTCGATAATTCAGGGCGTCAGGGAAAGGGTGTGAATCTTTTGATAAAAGCGATGAATGCTGGAATCGAGGACGACGGCGAGTATATTCAGGCAATCGATTGTGTCCGTCTTGGTCAGTTCGTGAATCAGGACGAAAAGAAAGCCGCCCGCCTTTACAGGAAACTCTCTCAAATGGGCGTTTCTGAAGGAACATACCGTCTTGCATACTGCTATGAATGGGGAATTGGTGTGAAAAAGGACTCCAAGAAGGCAGAAAAACTTTATGAAGAGGCGGCAAAACAGGGAAATATTGACGCAAAATCGAAAATCATTAGTGATGATGCAGGGGAACTTTTCGGCGGAAAAACACGAAAATGGAAATATCTTTTGAGCAAAGCTCCTCGCATAATTGAGCTTTGAAGAGTCTGTTATACTTTCTTTTTTTGTCTTTTCCAACATTCGTTTTATGTGCTATAGTTCGCTATCATGAACTCGTCAATGAAAAATTCTGCAATCGAGGCGCGCCAGTCATCTTCTAGGCGCGTTCCTCAGTTTTCATCGGTTTCAATCACCGAAGGAACAATCTGGAAGGCAATTCTTTCGTTCTTTTTCCCGATTCTCTTCGGGACTTTTTTCCAGCAACTCTATAACACCGTTGACGCAATCGTTATCGGGCGTTTTGTTGGAAAAGAGGCGCTCGCAGCTGTTGGCGGAGGTGTGGCGGTTTATGTAAATCTCCTCGTCGGATTTTTCGTCGGGCTTTCAAGTGGCGCTTCTGTCGTTATCTCGCAGTTCTATGGCGCAAAAAACGATGCTGACACTTCCAATTCTGTCCACACATCGATGGCGATGGCGCTTTTTGGCGGCATTTTATTGACCGCTGTGGGATTACTTACGGCGTCTCTTGCGATGCGTCTTATTGGAACTCCTGACGAGATTCTATTTTTCTCAGAAACGTATTTGAAAATATATTTTTGGGGAATGGTGCCGCTTTTTGTTTATAATATGGGCGCGAGCATCTTAAGAGCCGTCGGGGATTCAAAAACACCTCTTGCAGTTCTCATCGCAGGCTGTCTTTTGAACATTGCGCTCGATATTATCTTCGTTCGCATTTTTGGCTGGGGAATTGCGGGAGCGGCATGGGCAACAGTCGCTTCAGAGCTTTTGAGCATGGTTCTTGTCTGCATCTTTTTGATGAAATCCGAAGAAAGTTATCGCCTCAATCCTCTCAAAATCACTTTCACGCCGCATATCTTCAAGAAAATGCTCAAGATTGGCTTTCCGTCAGGCTTGCAGTCCTCGATGTACACAATCAGCAATATTTTGATTCAGGCATCAATAAACTCTTTCGGCACAATCGCGATTGCTTCTTGGGCGGCTTACGGAAAAATCGATGTTCTATTCTGGATGATTGTCAACGCGTTCGGCGTTTCCGTAACGACATTCGCCGGTCAAAACTATGGCGCGAAAAAGTACGAGAGAATCCACAAAGGCGTTCGCGTTACGCTTTTTATGACCGCTTTCGTGACGGTCTTGATAAGCGTGCTTTTCTGCGCTTTCGGCGAGATGGTGTTTGCGATTTTCACGACAGACAGCGACGTCGTTCGCGAAGGAATGGTCATGCTCCGCTTCCTTGCACCAACATACATCACGTTTATCTCCGTCGAAATCCTTTCTGGAACGATTCGCGGCTGTGGCTCGTCGTTTGTCCCAATGCTAATCTCGCTCGTTGGCGTCTGCGCTCTCCGCGTGCTTTGGATTTCAATCGCCGTCCCCCGCAGGCACGAGTTTTTCATGGTTGAGCTTAGCTATCCGATAACGTGGAGCACGACATCAGTGCTGTTTTGGTTTTATTATCTTTTTGGAAAGTGGCTAAAAAAGAAATAAAGACAATAAAAAACGCGCCAAATGTGCAAAAATACATTTGACGCGTGATTTTTCAAAAAACTATTTTGCGATGACAGCACTCAAGAACTGCTGCAATCTTGGACTTTTCGGGGTTGTGAAAATCTCTTGAGGACTTCCGTCCTCGGCAATATTTCCGCCGTCCATAAAAAGAACCCTTGTCGCAACCTCGCGCGCAAAGCCCATTTCGTGCGTTACGACGACCATCGTCATTCCGTCAGACGCGACATCCTTCATCAACTGCAAAACCTCGCCGACCATTTCAGGGTCAAGAGCGCTCGTCGGTTCGTCGAAAAGAAGAACCTCCGGATTCATCGCAAGCGAGCGCACAATCGCGATTCTCTGCTTTTGACCACCTGAAAGCTGCGACGGATAGCTTTTAGCCTTGTCAGAAAGCCCAATTCGAGCCAAAAGCTCCATCGCCTTTTCGTTTGCCTGCTCCTTTGTCAAAATCTTTTGAGTAACAGGCGCGAGAGTGATGTTCTGCAAAACCGTAAGATGCGGGAAAAGATTGAAATGCTGAAAAACCATTCCCATGCGGCTTCTTATGTGATTGATGTCATTTTTCTTGTCCAGAATGTCCTCTCCGTCAAAGAAAATATGCCCGCTTTGAGGCTCTTCAAGACGGTTCAAACATCGCAAAAACGTAGATTTTCCAGCGCCAGAAGGTCCGATAATGACGATTTTCTCGCCTTTTTGGATTTCGAGCGAAACATTCTTCAAAATATGAAGAGAGCCAAAACTGATGCTCAAATCCTTGACTGAAATACAACTATCTGTCACTTTTTGCCATCCTTTTTTCCGCAATTGCAAAGAGTTTTGTCAGCCCAAGCGTCAGCGTAAGATAAATTGCCGCGCAGGAAAGAAGCGGAATCCACGCATTGTATGTTGAGTTTCGGATATTGTCGCAAGCCTTTTGCAAATCGACAACAGCGATGAAACTTGCGACAGACGTCTCTTTTATCATCGTGATAAACTCGCTCGTGAATGTCGGCAAAATCGTTCTGAACGCTTGAGGCATAATGATTTTCACCATCGTTTGCGCCCAAGTCAAACCAAGACTTCTTCCAGCCTCCATTTGACCTTTATCGACGCCTTGAATGCCAGCGCGGAAAATCTCCGTGCAATACGCGCCTGAGTTTATTCCGAAAGCGATAATCGCGACAACAACAGCGTTGCTCATTCCCATCGGAGAGAAAATGACAAAATAAAAAATCATCAACTGAGTCGCCATAGGAATTCCGCGGATAACCGTTGTGTAAACCGTTGAAACAGTGCGCAGAACGCGACTTCTTGAGAGTTTGAAAAGCGCAAAGATGCATCCGAGGACGCATCCAATCAAAACTGCGCAAATAGAAATTGAAAGGGTAGTGAAAAGACCGCGCGGAATCAAAACCCATCTTCCCTGCGCGATCATTGTGTTATAAAACGCTTCTAGCATTATTTTCTTATGATAATTACCTGATTTGATGAATAATATGCTTCAGAAAAATCAACGTTCTTTCTTCGCTCATCCGTCGCAGTCATTCCCGCTGCGATAAAATCAATTGCACCGCTTTGCAAAGCCGCGATAAGACCGTCAAAGTTCATATCAACAACCTCAAGCTTCTTTGAAAGGTCGCGCGCAACAATTTGAGCCATAGAAACGTCAAAACCGACAACCTTTGTGCCTTCAACATACTCAAACGGAGGAAAAGCCGCATTTGTTCCCATCTTGATGACCTCAGACGAGGTGCTTTCAATGTCAGCAGGAAGCGTGATTTTGCCCTCTGCATTCATAAACGCCTTTGTCAAAGCATCATAAGTTCCGTCGCTCTTAATCGTGGCAATCGTCTTGTTGATAGACTCCAAAAGCGCAGTGTCGCCCTTTCTGACAGCGATAGCATACTCTTCGGACGCAAAAGGAGCGCTTACAATCTTCAAATCAGGGTTGCGGCTCACGATTTCCTTTGCTGGAAGCTCGTCAAGAACAACCGCGTCGCAAGCGCCATTCTTCAAATCGAGCGCTGCTTCGATGCCTGTTTTGAAAGACTTGACTGTAACGCCCTGCATTTCTTCCGTGATATAAAGTTCGCCCGTCGTTCCTGCCTGGCAGCCAACCTTTTTACCGACCAAATCTTCAATTGAATTGATTTCGACTTGCGCCTTTTTTCCGCAGGACATCAAAACTGCTGAAAGAGAAATTGCGCAAACTGCTGTAAAAAATTTATTCATACGATGTCTCCTTATGCAAAGTATATGCAATTTAGGCTCTTTTAGTCAATATTTATGCATAATAACTGCAAAATTATGCAAATACTGCATATCCTCAAGCCAAAAAGATGGAATGTCATTTTGAGCAAAGCGGGTCTAAGCGAGCGACGCCGAAGAATCTGCCTTGAAAAAGATACGGGTTCGAAAAAGACTGTGACTGAAACATTTGATTTGTTTTTTTGTCATGCTGAACTCGTTTCAGCAGCCTTGAATATTACATACGCAGATTCCGAAACAAGTTCGCCAATGACAATAAAGAGCGCCAGTGAGTCGGAATGGCGTTTGTAAGGTTTTACAAAGAGCGCCAGTGACACGGAACGGCGTTTATAAGGTTTTACAAAGCCCGTCGGGAAGTCGGAACGGCGTTTATAAGGTTTTACAAAGAGCGTCGGGAAGTCGGAATGGCGTTTGTAAGGTTTTATAAAGCCCGTCGGGAACTCGGAATGACGTTTATAAGGTTTTACAAAGCCCATCGGGAAGTCGGAATGGCGTTTATAAGGTTTTACAAAGCCCGCCAGTGACACGGAATGGTGTTTATAATGTCATTCTGAGCGGAAAACGGCGTAGGCGTTTGAAGTCGAAGAATCTGGCTTTTATTTTTCATAATGTCCTTGGTTTTGTGCGAAGTAGATTCTTCGACTTCGTTCGTTTCACTCACTACGCTCAGAATGACAGGTTGTACGCGCTCTTTTTCTGCGTAAAAAAAATTGGGAAACGCCGCCAGTGACTCGGAATGAGCTTTCCATGAGTGTGGAAACGCCGCCAGTGAGTCGGAACGCGCTTTATAAGGTCATGGAAACGTCGCCGGTGAGTCGGAATGAGCTTTCCATGAGTGTGGAAACGCCACCGGTGAGTCGGAATGAGCTTTCCATAAGTGTGTAAAGCCCGTCGGGAAGTCGGGACGGGCTTTACAGAAAAAAATTATTCGCTTTTTTTGCACCTTTTGCCGTTCACAAAGACGGCGCTTCCCGTCCGCTCTTTCTTGACGAAAATCTGCGACGGGATTTCGCTTGCAAGTTCTCCGACGTGTGAAATTACGCCGACAACACGGTTTTCTTGGATTTTGCGCAGGACTTCCATCGCTTTTTTAAGCGCTTCGTCGTCGAGCGTGCCAAATCCTTCGTCGATGAAAAGCGATTCAAGTCTGACGCCGCCGTTTCTGCTTTGCACGACTTCGGTGAGGGCGAGGGCAAGGCTTATGGACGCTTCAAAAGTCTCGCCTCCTGAAAGCGTTTGCGGAAGTCTGCTTTGTCCTGTGTAGGAGTCTTCCATAACGAAATCAAGCCCTGTTTTGGCATTTCCGCTGCTTCTGTCGGTGTCGATTTTGAACTGGTAGCGACCGCTTGAAAGCACGTCGAGTTTCGGATTTGCGGCTTCGAGAATTTCTGAAAAATACAGCGCCAAGACCCAAGTGTCGAGGCTTGTCTTTTTTGTCTTCTTGCCGTCCTCTCCTTGAACGCCTTTTCCTGAGATGTCCTCAAAAAGCGCTTTATAAGGCGCGGCTTCCTTGAGAAGTTTTGTGTATTCGATTCCAAAAGAAGCGTAATTGGAGATTTTGCTTTCAAGGGCGCGTTTTTCGCTTTCGACTTCGCTTTTTTGAGAAAGGGCTTCGTCTTTTTGCTTTGCGAGTTCTTTTTCTTTTTCTGAAAGGCTCTCGATTTCGTTCTCAAGTTCGCTTGCGCTTTTTTCCTGACGGTTTTCTGCGATTAGTGTTTGCGTCTCGCTTCTTTCCTTTTGCCAATTCTCGATTTCGCTTTTCATCTCTTCTTCTTCGTTTGGCGCAATAAAGGCGTTTTCAGCCTCTTCGCGCGACGAGAACGGGGATTTTGAAAGTTTTTTTGCGCAAGTTTCTTTTGCGCTCTCAAGTTCAGTTTTGAATGTTGAAACGGCGTCTTTTGCTGATGCCAATCCGCCTTCTGCTTCGGCTTTGCGCTGTTCGCTTTCGGAAAGTTTTTGCGAGAAATCCTCGATTTCTTTTTGCTCGCTCTCTTTTTTCTCGGTGAGTTCGTCGATTTTTTTTGAAATCTCCTCTTCATCGCTGATTTCGCCAAGAGAGTCCATTTTTTCTTTCAAAACGCTTAATCTGACGGCGTGGTTTTTCTCGGCCTCATCGCTTTTTTCCTCAAGGTCTGAAAGTGTTTTGCTGAGTTCGTCGATTTTCTCACTAATATCTTGAGACGCACCAAAATCGGCTTTGAGTTTGAAAATCTGATTTGTGATTTCCTCGATTTTTTCGCTCTTTTCCACTTCGTATTGCTCAAGGTCGTTTCGTCCGAAGAGTTCCAAGTTCGAAAGAATCTCGTCCGCTTGTGTGCTTTTGGCTTGAAGAAGCACGGTTTCGCTTGTTTCTTGCGTTTTTAGTTGTGCGATTTGTTTTGAAGCGTTTTCGATGTTCTTTTTGAGCGCTGCAATTTTGTCGTCCATCGTAAACGAGGAGCTTTTCTTTGCAATAAGCGGGTGTTCTTTTGAGCCGCAAACAGGGCAGGGCATTCCTGGCTCTAAAAGAAGCGCAAGGTGAGATGCCATCTCGTTTTGCTCCGCTGTTTTTTTTGCTTCTTCAAGTTCTGAAAGCGCTTCAGTCGTTACATCGAGGGCTTTTTGCTGTTCAATCGTTTGCTCTTTCAACTCTTCGATTTTGGCGCTGATTTTGTCGATTTCAGAAAATATTGCCTTGCAGTTTTTCTCATCGCTTAGATGTCTGTTCAAAATATCAAGCGTTTTCTCACATTCGTTGATTTTTGTGCTGAGGAAAAACTTCAAATCGCCTTCGTTTTTCTCTGCTCCCCATTTTTCGCCAATCGCTTTTAAGTCCTTTGCGCAATTATCAATTTCATTTTTTATTTCCAAGAGCGCGTTTTGTGCGTTTTCGGCTTGTGTTTTTGCCTCCAGAGCTTCTTCTTGCGCTTTTTTTGCGCTTGCGACGGCAGTTTTTTGCTCGGAATAATAACTTAGTTTCAAATCGTATTGGATTTGCTGTGCTTCAAGCGCTTTTATTCGCTCTTTTTCGCCTTTCAGCGCCGAAAGAGCGGCAAGGCTTTCGTTCAGCGCATTTTCGTAAGCGTTGCACTTTGTTTGCGCGTCGTCCAATCTCTTTTTTGCGTCGCTTTCTTTTCTGATGAAGTCCAAAACTTCTTTTGCGAGGTTGCTTTTTTCGAGTTTTGAGCGTTTTTCATCGATTTCGTCTTCTTTTTCGTTCAACTTGGAAAGTTTGTTTGAAAGCGTTTGTGCTTTTTGCTCTTTTTCGAGTTGTGTTTTGGCATTGTGGAGAGCCGACAGCGTTTCATCGCGACCTTTTTCTTTTGCCGAAAGGGAAAGCGAAATCATTTTGAGTTCATTTTCAAGAGCGATTATTCTGTTTTTGGCTTTTTCTTCGTCAAAATCACCGAAAGCGAGTTTTGTTGCTTCTTTTTCTTTGATTGCGCCTTCGTATTGGACGCATTTGTCGTGTAATATCGATATTATTCTGGAATATTTTTCGACGGGAAAGAGTTTTGAAAGTGTTTTGCTCCTTTCGTTTGAGTTTTGCTTCAAAAATGAGGCGAACTCGCCTTGCGGAAGCATGATGATGCGGTTGAACTCTTTCATTTCGAGGTGAATCAAATCATTTTCGATAATTGAATCGATTTTTTTTGTTCCGCCTTCCGCTTTAAGCCAAGAACCGTCTTCAAGAAGTTTCTTGAGCGATACTTGGGCAGCCTTTTTCTCAAATGGAAGCGTCCTTGTGACACAATAGACTGCGCCTGCAACGGAAAACGTGAACTCGACGAAAGATTTTTCTTTTCCTTCGGCGAACTTTGAGCGCATTTCTTTTGCGCATCCGTTTCTGTCGCCTGGAAAAGAGCCGTAAAGCGCATATGTCATGCAATCGAAAATTGTTGTTTTTCCGCTTCCTGTTTTTCCAGAAATCAAAAACATATCGCCTACTTCTTCAAAATCGATGAACTCATTTTTGAACGGTCCAACGTTGCAAATTTGTATTGAAACGCTTTTCATTGTTCTTCCTCCCGTTCTGCTTTGGCGCAAAGCAAATCAAATACTGCTTTTTCACTTTGGAACTGTTTTTCGTCCAATTTGTCGCCATACAAATCTTTCATAAAAAGCGAGAACATATCGCTCATAACGTCAGCATCTTTTTTTCCGCTTTGCATGATTTTTTTGCGCATTTCAAACTCTTCTGACTCGCCGCTTCTCTTTTTCGCTTTTCGCCTGAATGACAAAATATGCGGATAGCGCTTTTCAAGAATTGCCATTGGATTGTCAGCGCTTGTATTGTCAGTGCAAATTGCTTCAATGTAGCAGTTTTCCCACTTTTGCGCCTCATCTGCGCTGTCGAGTTCGCTAAAAGTGAGCGAAAGTCTTTTTACTGGATGAAGCGGCTCAATTGCGATTTTTTCAACTGTTGTTCCTCCTGTTTTTGTGTCTATTTCGACTGAAAGGACGCCTTTTTTTCCTGAATCGTCGAAAGAGTAGGCGAGTGGAGAGCCTGAATACCAGATTGCAGGATTTGATTTTTTGACGCATATCATTTTGTGAATGTGACCGAGCGCAACGTAGTCAAAGCCCAAAAAAGTCTCCGGACGAACAATTTCCGCTGTTCCGACGCTGTAAGTTTCGTCTCCTTTTTCAAAGCATGTTTCATGCGCGCAAAGGACAGCGCGTTTTGTGTTGTTTTTTATCTGGTGTGAAAGAAGTATGCGACGGCAGGCTTCGGCGCAGATTTCGCTTCTTGTTCTCAGAATTGAAAAGCCATCTTCGCCTTCTTTTTCGAGCGATGTCAAAAATGGGAGTTGATAAAAACAAACGCCATCGATTTCAATCGGAGTCGTAATGTCGCTAGCGCTTGAGGCGATGTAGATTCCGTCTTTTTTCAAAAATGAGGAAGCGAATGAAAGGCGTTTTGCGCTATCGTGATTTCCCGAAAGAATTAAGATTGCAAGTTCTGGAAAATTGTTTTTCAAGCGACTTAAAAGCGAGTCTAACAAAACGCTCGCGTCACTTGCAGGAACGGCTCTGTCGTAAATATCTCCAGGAATTAAAAGAGCGCTGTAAGGATTTTTTTCATCTTTTGCGCTTTCAAGTAATGAAAATATTTTTTCAAGAAAATACTTTTGGTCTTCAATAAGGCTCACTGAATAAAAATTTTTTCCGAGATGCCAGTCGGCTGTGTGTAAAAATCTCATAACTGACAGTATGGGCGTTTTTTATTTTTTCGGCAATGTTTTTTTGCAGTCAGAAAAAGTTAGCTGCTATAACTTTCTGTAAAAAGTAATATTTGCAAAAATGTTGAAGTGATATTATACTGTTGGAAACGTTTTTTAGGAGATGGATATGAGAAAGTTAGTAGACGCATTCTTGTCTATGCACAATTTCCCTGTTCGGCTGAATGTCAGCGCTGTTACAGACGCTGTTCTTTATGATATGGAAGCAGGGCTTTGCAAAAAAGGAATAGCCGCAGGCGAGGAGATGATTCACACCTTTGCGCTTCCGCCTGAGAAAAAGCCTGCAAATGAAAATGTAATTGTTATTGATGCTGGTGGAACAAACTTCCGCTCTTGCCTTGTTACCTTTGATTCAAATGGAAAGCCTTCTATCAGCGAAATGGAAAAGACCTCTATGCCAGGAGTTGCAAAAGAGCTTTCAAAAAAGGAATTTTTTGACCAGTTCGCAACAAATCTTGAGCATCTCAAGAATAAAGCGACAAAAATAGGCTTTTGTTTCTCTTATCCTATGCAGATTACTGCCGATGGCGATGGCATTTTGAACGGATTTTCAAAGGAAGTGAAAGCGCCTGAAGTTGTTGGTTGCAAGATTGGTGAGTGCCTTTCTGAAGCTCTTGTTGCGCATGGTTGGAAGCGCCCTGAAAAAATCTCTCTCATCAATGACACTGTTGCGGCTCTTCTTGCAGGCGCAAGTCGAAGTGGCACAGGCTTTGATTATTCGTCATACATAGGTTTTATTCTTGGAACTGGTATGAATATCGCTTATATTCAGCCTGAAACTGACTATATGAAGAGCCAGATTGTTGTCTGCGAGTCTGGAAAGTTCAACAAACTTGTTGATTCTGATTTTGACCGCGAACTTGACAGCCACACTACAGCTCCTGGCACTTTCCGCCTTGAAAAGAAATGCTCTGGCGCATATCTTGGAACTGTCGCTTATTACATCATCAAGGCTGCCTGTGAAGAAGGTCTTTTCAGCGAGAGTGTTGCAAAAGCTCTTTCAACTCTGAACTCTCTTACTCTTATTGATATGGACAAGTTCCTTCACGCACCTCTTTGCACTGAGACTCCTCTCGGAAAACTTCTTGGCGACGCAAAGGCGAGTGCAGATGATTACACAACACTCTTTATGCTCTTTGATGCTGTTGTTGAGCGAAGTGCGCGCTATTCTGCTGCGATTCTTGCAGCTGCCGTCATCAAGAGCGGGCAGGGAAAAGACCCTGTGCGCCCTGTTTGCATTGTTTGCAATGGAACAACTTTCTACAAGACTCATGCAATCCGCGACCGCGTAGCAGGATATCTTGAGGAGATTTTGACTGCACAGCACTCTCTTTATTTCCATCTTGTAAGCGTGGACGATGATATTACTGTTGGAACTGCAATTTCAGGGCTTGTATAATGCTTGAAATTGGCTTCTAAAAGGCTTGAAAGGAACGCAAAAAGTGAACTGCGTTCCTTTTTTTGTGTCTAAAATATATAATTGGCAAAAAAAACAAGGGACTTTTTTAGTCCCTTGTTTTTTCAGAAGTTTAGCGCTCTAACTTTTGTTACTCCATCGGGTTTTCAATATCCGCACGGAACATGAATAAATCTTGAATCTTCAAGGCATAAGTCATATTGAATTTGCCTTTGTCCGTGCTCTCGCTTGTCAGCGGCACTTCGAACGAATATGCAACAGGAGCGTAGCCTTCTGCTGTGATTTCAAGAGTAAACGGGAACTTTTTTAATTCACCGTCTTTCTCTGCCGGAATAGACTTCACCCAAAACGAATACGCGCCTTTTGACGTTTTGAACGTCCTGCACGGATTTGCCCAAGTGATATCCTTCATCTCTGCTATCTCACCGTCCAAACGAAGTGTGACTGCTGCATCAGAAAGCGGCTCGAACGAACTTCCGTCCATAACCACACCCTGAAATGTAGGAAAATCAAAGCGAGGAAAATTAACTTCGGCTTCTACGCATTTATCACGCGCAACATTGTGATACGGACGCTTTGCGGAGTTTACAAGACGAATTCCTTCAATTCCGAGAGCATCGATATCAGCATTGAGCTGCGAATTTCTGAGCACGTCGGAAAAATACGTCGCTCCACGACCTGAAACAACATATTTTGGCTGAATTCTGTTCAGAACATAACTGACTGTATCCAAACGACAGTTTTCGCAGTCACAGGAGAGCCACGAAGCGTTATCCTGCTTGAGTTTATCATACAATTCATTGATACGGGAGTAGACTTGCTCTTCCATTATGTTATGTATATCCATAACTAGAATTATAAAACATAAATTTTTTGTTGACAACAAAAAATACGAAAAACACCGTTTTAATGCAAAAAAGTTCGCTAAAAATATCTGATTTTGCAATGGTTTTATTGTTTTTTTGCCTGTGTCCTATAAAAAGCACATTGCCTTTCTCAAGAAAAGAGCAACGCCGACAAATGTTTTTTTAGCGTTTTTTTGCTTTGGCGAAGAGAAAACAAATGTTTTTTAGCGTTTTTTCATTTTGGCGAGGTCACAACAAATGTTTTTTTGCGTTTTTTCATTTTGGCGAGGTCACAACAAATGTTTTTTTATCATTTTTTCATTTTGGCGAGGTCACAACAAATGTTTTTTTTGCATTTTTTCATTTTGGCGAGGAAAAAAACAAATGTTTTTTTAGTGTTTTCTCTCTTGGACGGGGTTACAACAAATGTTTTTTTGAAAAAAAAGTCGTTTTTAGTGAAAAAATGTGAACAGAAAGAGCAAATCGCATTGGAATTTGCTCTTTCTGTTCAGAAAATTTAGAGAAGTCCGCCCATGACCGAAAGCATCAGAGAGCCGATAACGAGAATTATTGCGCCTCCGAGTCGGGAAGAGATTTGTGCGAACGGCATAAGTTCCATTCTGTCTGCGGCAGAAAGAACTGCGACGTCGCCTGTTCCGCCCATGTTTGCCATGCACAAGCCTGCCGTGATGCCTGCCTCAAGCGGATAAAATCCAACGAAGTTTCCGATGAGCGCCGCGCCCAAGAATGCTCCTCCGCTCGCAACAAGACAGAGAATCAGATATGTGAGGCTGAAACTTGAGATGACTGTGTTGAGGTCAAGGTAGCACAATCCAATTCCAAAAAGAAGCGTTGTCGTGAGGTTTTTCATTATGAACTGGAACCACTGGTAGCACGCAATCTCAATGTCTTCCGGAAGAGCATTTGTGATTTTGCAGACTGCGACGGTGATAATCATCCAAGCATAAGCGTGAATGCTCACTGACGGCACGATTGTATCCCAGCATTTTGCGACGATGTAGCCGAATGCAAAGAATGAGCATGACACAAGAAGTCCGATTCCCATTTTCTGAACGCTTATGTTGTCACGTTTTTTCTGCATTTCAGGGCTGATTTCAAGTTCTTTTGGGTCTGCAACTCCTGATTGCATGAGCATTCCGTTTCCGTTGAGTTTTCCTTTTAGGGCTTTGCTCAAAATTCCTGCAAGCACGATTGAAATTGCGTTTCCGATTGCGACTGCCGGAGTCATAATTGAGATTGCCTCGCTTGCGCTCATTGTGCCCGCTCCTTCAAATATTTTTGAAAGAGGAACAGCGCCCGCTCCCATTCCGCCTCCCATTATTGGAAGCGCTATGAGAAGGAGTGATTTTGCAGTTCCGAAGCCCATAAGCGTTCCGACGATTGTGGTGAGCGTGAACGAAACTGCGACAGCTCCGATAATCGCAGGGAAATATCTTGCTGCGGCTTTTACAAGAAGCTTTCTGTTCATTCCAAGAATTGAGCCTGTGATGAGGGCTGCGATGTAAAAGTCAAGGAACGCGCCTGTTGGTCGGAAAAACTTTCTGATGTTGCCGACCAAGTCAAGATGCGCTTTCATATTGTAGGCGGTTGTGCCGTCTGCAAGTTTTACGGCGGCAGGAAGCAGATTGAAGTAGTTGAGAAGCGCTACTCCGAAAAGCACAACGATAGCGCCACCTCCAAGATATGCACGAATTGGAGGCGTTCTTTCTCCGATTTCGTAAAGAATTGTGCCGACAACAATCATAAACGCGAAACAACCAGCCATTCCCTCTGGCAAAACGCCAAGATATGTGGCTATAAGAATTATTGCAGAGAATATTGCGAAGAATATTGGCGGCAAATTGAATAAAACAAACGATTTTTCCTTGTTCATCTGATAAAAATCCTCCTGATGCGCAGAAAATTTATTGAATAATGCTTTCAAAAGGATAACACGCCATTGTTTTGTTGTCAAAACATTTTGTTTTTATAGTGTTTTGCTTTGAAAATCTTGCTTGTGTTTTCAGATATTGTGTGCTATGATTCAAATCAACACTTTTTATCTTTTAGAGGTATTACTATGGCTTACAAGATTGGAGATTCTTGCGTTAACTGCGGTACTTGCGAATCTGAGTGTCCTGCTGGAGCAATCAGCGAGGGCGAGAGCGCACGTGTAATCGACGCTGACAAATGTGTTAGCTGCGGAACTTGCGCTTCTGTTTGTCCTGCTGGAGCAATCAGCGAGGCATAATCTTTTAGCAAAATGCAAAAAAGGGGTCTGGGAAAAAGCCGAGACCCCTTTTTTTATCCTTAGTTTTCAGTTAGAATAGTAATTATGATGGTGAAAATCGTAAAAGAGTTTAGGCATATCCTTACATCAATTGCAAAAGTTTTTATTTTGGCAATTTTTTGTGTTCTGTCTGGTGTTGTTATTGTTCTTCCGTTGTGGAAATGGGCTGTTTCTTCTCCAAAAACATATACGGCAGGGATTTTGCTTTGTCTTGCTCTTTATCTGCTCTTTATCTTATTCCGCTTTGTTCGACATAGCTCTCCAAAAAGGATTTTGAGGCGCTTTTTGTTTTTGATTTTGACTTTGGGTGAAATATGGTTTTTCGTTTTCAGCGTCTTTGAGTTCAGAAGGCTTTTTGCTTTTTTGTCTCTTTTCATTTATGGCGCTCTTGCAATTTTTGTTTCTGTTTTGTTTAAGGACGAAAATAAAAAATGAAGCATCGTTTTTTTTCTTTGGCGCTTTTATTTGTCTCACTCTTTGCTTTTGGCGATGAAAAAGAGAATATTCCTGTCTTTGAAATCGATATGGACAAAATTGAGGTGCTTGAAGAATTAAAAAACGGAACACCCCGAAATCCAAAGGCTTTTGATACATTTTGCTCTGAAGTTGAGCTTCGTCATAAGGCTTCGACAGGTTTTTATAAAATTGAGGACGCAAAGATAATAATCCCCAATAAGAAGGGGGGAGAACCTCGTTTTGAGGATATTGTAACATTCAGAAAATACACCGTAAAATCAAAAGAAACTGATTTATTTTGGCTTTCTGCCCGCTGCAATATTCGCTATGATACGATTGCAACTTTGAACAAAATTGCAATCGTAAGAGAAGACCTTGTTGGAAAAACGATTATATTGCCTTCTGCTGATGGTCTTTTTATTCCTGAAAAAGCGGAAAGTTCTGTTGAGCAATTGCTTCAGCAAGAATTTCAAAAAGAACTGGAAAAAGGTGGAACTGTGTGCTATATTTTGAATAAAGAGAAATTCTATTTTATTCAGAATGCAAAATTCAGCCAAACAGACAGGGCTTTTTTTATTGCTCCAGATGATTCTCTTGTTATGCCTTTGGAAAAAAGTCGTTTGACTTCTCCATTTGGAAATCGTGTAAGTCCGATTACTGGTCAATGGAAGATGCACACGGGAATTGACCTTGCATCTCCTGTAGGTTCTCCAGTTTTTGCATGTAAGGCAGGATTTGTTGAGTATTGCGTTCGTGGAAACCCTGTTTATGGGAATTACATTGTTTTGAAACACGATGGAAAAATGTCCAGCGTTTATGCGCATTTGGACAATTTTGCCACAAGAATTGAGAAGGGCATAAAAGTGGCAAAAGGCGAAACGATAGGTTTTGTGGGGCTTTCAGGTCAAACTACTGGACCACATTTGCATTTTGAAATCAGAATGGACGGCAGAGCAGAAGACCCGGCTTCTCTTTTGCCTAAAAGGTAGTGGATTGTTTTGTTTATGGCAAAAATGCTTAGAGTTCTGACATTCTTGTTTTTTGTTTTTACGAGCGCAGCTGTTAGCGCGGAAATGTTCCGCGTGCATAAAACACAAGTTTTGAGCGTAAGTGAGTCTGCTGATGAAATTGTAAGCGTTTCTGCTGGTATAAATGATTGCATTTCTATAATCCTTCCCGAAGACATATCTTATTTGAATGGAGTTGAGCTCCAAATAAAAATCCCCAAAATCATAACAGAGTGGCCTTATTCTATTGTTTATGGCGTTTACGATAATGTTTCGCCATTGCCTTCTGAAAGCGTTATTGACTATCGCGGAAGCAAAATCAACGGCGGTGTTATTCCAAGCCGCTTGACGTGGGCTGTTCAGATTCCCACAAGCAAGCGCGCAAAATTTCGCGAAACACCTTATACCGCTGTTGTTCCAGTGATTGCAGGAACAGAAAGCGGCAAGCTTTTTTTCCGATTTCAGCTTGCGATGAAAGGTGTTCCTCAAGAGTTTGAGACATCTCATTTTACAGTTTCGGCAAAACCGATTTATGCAGAAGTTGGAACGCTTTCGCTTTCGCTTTCATCGCCTGATGGCGGGAAGGTTCAGCCATACACGCTTTTTGTCGATGGCGCAGAAGTTGAGGGGAGTGCAGACGGAATCGTTCTTGCGACAGGAATACATTCAATTTCGCTTGTGTCGGAGTTTTATCGGAATGAAGTTCGCACAGTAACGATTGAGCAGGCGAAAGTCACAAATCTTGAAGTTGCCTTTCGTGATGTGACGCCAGAAATCAGAATAAGCGCGCCAGAGAACGCTATTGTGTTTCTTGATGGCAACGAGATTTCAAACTGGGACGCAGTCCTTCGCGTGAGTAGGGGAGACCACCAGCTGCGGTTCATAATCGGCGATTACGAAATCATCAGGACACTCAAGGCAGAAAACGGAAGGTCATACACAGTGACACTTGGTATCGATGCTTCTGTCACAGAAGATGAAGAGCCGTAAAATTGACTCAAGAAAGCGCATTTTCACGACGATATATAATATGTCGGACAGCAAAAAACATATCCCCTCCCCACCCATTGCTGTCTGACTGCTTATGGGCATTGACCGGCGAAAGCCGGTCTTTTTTATTTTAATGTGGAACAATCGTTCTTCGCACAAATATTTCCCGACACAAGCATGTTTTGTCGATTATTCGTATGAATAATCGTTTCGCGAGCGTGTAATGTTCAATATCTGTACAAATAATCGTTTAGCGAGAATGTTTTGGTGATTATTTGTTTGAATAATTGTCCAGCGAGTGTGCTTTAGCGATTATTCGTTTGAATAATGGATTCGCGAGAATGTTTTGACAATTATTTGCATAAACATTAACTTTTGCAAACAAAAAAGGCGCAGTTTCAAAAAAGAAGCCACGCCTTTTTCATGTTTTTGCTCAAAATTGCTTTACATCACAGATTCAACTTAGAGTTTTGCTGCAATAGCGTCGATGAACTCCCAGCTGTTGACAATCTTTGTTGGTTTTGGATCGGCAAGACGAGCAAGGTCTCCTGTCATGACGCCTTCCTCGATAGTCGAAAGCGTTGCGCTCTCAAGTTTCTTTGCAAAGTCCGCAAGCTCGCTTGTTCCGTCGAGTTCTGCGCGTTTTGCGAGCGCTCCAGTCCACGCAAAAATAAGAGCGACAGGATTTGTGCTTGTCTTTTCGCCTGCTTGATAGCGATAATAATGCTTTTGCACAGTGCCGTGACTTGCCTCGTACTCATAAGCGCCGTTCGGGCTGACAAGGACGCTTGTCATCATTGCCAGAGAGCCGCACGCGCTTGCAACCATATCGCTCATAACATCGCCGTCGTAATTCTTGCAAGCCCAAAGCATTCCGCCCTCGCTTTTCATGATGCGGGCAACAGCGTCATCGATGAGCGTGTAGAAATATTCGATTCCTGCCTCTGCAAACTTTGTTTTATATTCTGAATCGAAAACACGCTGGAAAATCTCCTTGAAGTTTCCGTCGTAAGTCTTTGAAATCGTGTCCTTTGCGCCAAACCAAACGCTGATTTTCTGGTCGAGCGCGTAAGTGAAGCAGCATCGGGCGAAACTTTCGATAGATGCGTCGAGATTGTGGATTCCCTGAATGATGCCAGGTCCTTTCATCTCCATAATTGTCTTTCGGATTTCCTTTCCGTCTTCTCCCGTGAAGACAAGCTCAGCTTTTCCCGCGCAAGGTGTCTTAATCTCGCAGTTTTTATAAACGTCGCCATAAGCGTGGCGTCCGAGAACAATCGGCTTTGTCCAACTTGAGACAGAGCATTTGATGTTTTTCACAAAAATCGGCGTGCGGAAAACAGTACCGTCGAGTTCCGCGCGGATAATACCGTTCGGACTTGGAGTGAGGTGCTTGAGGTTGTATTCTTTCATTCGCGCGGCATTTGACGTAATCGTCGCGCATTTGACGCCTACTCCGAGCCTCTTTATCGCCTCTGCCGCCTCGTAAGTGATGCGGTCTTCGCTGTCGTCGCGGCTTTTCAGTCCCAAATCAAAATATTCGGTCTTCAAGTTCACAAAAGGCGTAAGAAGTTTTTCCTTTATGACTGCCCAAAGCACTCTTGTCATCTCGTCGCCGTCGAGTTCCGCGATTGCATTTTTCATCTCAATCTTTGCCATTGTCTAATCTCCAAAGTTTTTGCGGTAATTTTGCATAATTATACATTTTTCTTGCATAAATTGCTACATAAAATACGACAAAAAGTATTTTTTGTACGCTAAGAAATATCGCGAGAGCAAAAATTTGGCTTTGGGCGTCTGCCCGAAATGCAAAATCGTCAAAAGTTGGCTTTGGGCGTCTGCCCGAAAGGCAAAATTGAAAAAAATTGGGTTTGGGCGTCTGCCCGAAAGGCAAAATTGAAAAAAATTGGGTTTGGGCGATTGCCCGAAAGGCAAAATTGAAAAAAATTGGCTTTGGGCGATTGCCCGAAAGGCAAAATTGGCAAAAGTTAGCTTCGGGCGTTTGCCCGAAAGGCAAAATTGGCAAAAGTTGGCTTCGGGCGTTTGCCCGAAAGGTGAAATCGCAAAAGAAGAGAGGGTAAAAATTATTTTTTCAAAGAGGCTTCGAACTTGTCGAGAAACGGCGGAATCTTTTCCATCGCGGCGCACACCCAATCATGCGGGTTCGGAGTTGAAGCAAGATGGAAAATTGCGCTCCTCTTGCTTTCCTTGTCGAAAAACCTCATGCACCATTTGCGTTTGTCGCCAAAACCTGCGTTGTCACGAAGGAGGACAAGGCGCGTTTTTTCGCCGTTTTCTTTTGATGTGTAATTGCGTTCTTCGAGTATCGAAAGCGCGATGATTTCAGCGGCGATGTACGACACTTCCTCCATTTTGGCACGCTTTGCAATCTCGAATTCCCAGTTTGTCATCATAGATTTTTCCCTCCTTTTGATTTTTTCTCTGGTATGAAAGACGCTGTGCAGCGCGGAAGCTTCGACGTCCAGACTTTGTGGAGATTGTATTCTTCCTCGCTTGTGAACAAAAAAAGAATGTGCGCTCTGACTGAAAGCGGCACTGTCGGAACTTTCGCATAGCCGTCGGTGAGGATTATAAGCCCGTCGTAATTGTTGTGCGTCTTCAAAAAGTCGAAAATGCACTGAAAGCTCGTTCCGCCTCCTCCCGTAAAGCGAATTGCGGAGCGCGCCCGACGGAATGAAAGAGGCTTTCCTTTTATTTTCGTGTCGAACTGGATAACGTCAACGCGGTCAAGTCCATGCGAAAAGAACATGTTGATTATCGAGAAGAATTTTTTGAGAATGTCATCGCTTATTGAGCCGCTTGTGTCGACGGCAAGCAAAATGCGCGGTATTGTCGTCCGCCTTGAGCCAAGCGCCGAAAAGCCATAACGGCGGTTCGGCTTCATTCTTGTCATAAGGCGGTGAGAGGAGAGCACTGATGTTTTGAATGAGCTTACGATGTCGCGAACGTCTATCTGTGGGTCAAAAAGCGCTCTTTTTATGAATGTCTGAATGTCGGCGCTGACATTTCCCCATTTTCCTTTTGCGCTGATGTCTGAAATGATTTGTCGAGTTTCCTCTGCGCTAAGAGTGTCCTCTTTCCACAATTCAGTGCCTTCTTTGATGTTGAGCCTTCTGGCAAAATCTCGCGCTTTCATTTTGTGGTCAAAAAGTTTCAGGCACATATTCGTGCTTTCGACATAAGAAATATCTTTGCTCGCCGAAAGTGGCTTGTACGGATGATTTAGCGCAATTCTGAAGATTTCGAGAGTCAGAAACTCCTGCATTTCCTGGTCGGAAATCTCTTTTAGGACGGAAGGGCTGTATTCAAGCGTCTTGTTCCCGCAGCGGAACGGAATGTGAAGCGACTTGTTTTCTGAAAACTGATGAGTGCAGCAGACCAGAAACAAAAACGGCTCTTTCAAGAACCATTCTTTTATGAGATGAGAAAGTCTTTTTGACGTTTGAATATCCATAAAACTTTTCCGTGCGATAAAAAGGAGAGGGGCTAGAGCTTCATAATGAAAGCAGATATTTTGCTGTACAAATCGCTTGCGCTTTTCACAATGAACTGATTTGCTTTTTTGTAATTGTTCTCGGAAAAGAGCGTGATGAAATGCTCTGACGCCTGAATAAAATGCTTTTCCTGCAAGAGATTGAAATACGCCGTGCAGTTCATCGAACACATCTTCGTTGCGTTTTCGTTGAGATTGTGCGTGTTGAGTTCGTTGAAAATATCGCTGTTAATCTCGCAAAGTTCTCTCGTTCCAAGAAGTTCAATTTGCTGCCTGAATCTCGGAAATGCCGTGAGAACGTCGCGCCCTGAAACGCCTGATTTTTTTGAAAGCGAATTGAAAAACGTCAGTCCCGCTTTCACGCCAACAATTCCGCAGATTAACTTGCACGTCGTTCTTGAAGGCTCTGCGTTTCCCTTGATGATGCGGGCAACCTTTTCCCAGCCGCGACGGTCGGGTGTCTTGTCGAGCGTCGGAATATCCTTTTGCTCATCTCCGTCAGAGTCAAGGAAAACTGGATTTTTGGAAATAAAAGACACAACACGCTCATCGAGAGCGCAATTTTTTGCCCAATCGAGCCAGTCTTTCACAGTCGGGCGAAAATCATAAAGATTGAAACGGGAAATCAAAGCGGGGTCAAGTTCTGTGAGCTGATACTGCTCTCCTGAGTTTACAGCGCTTATAACGCGGCTTCCTTCTGGAAGCTTTCGCCCTGCAAGCGTTCGGTTGAGCGCCAAATCCATAATTGTCTGCAATACTTCCTGCCGGGCGCGGTTCAGCTCGTCCAAGAAAAGAACAATCGGCTTATCGTCTTTCGGAAACCAATACGGCGGGACGAACTCCGTGCTTTTTCCGTCGGCGCTCGTTTTTTGCAAGCCGATTAAATCTCCTGGGTCGCTCATCTGACCCAAAAACAATGGCACAACGCAAAGCCCTTTTTCCGAAAAGAATTTTGTAACGATTTCGGATTTTCCGATGCCGTGTTTTCCCGCAAGCATTATGTTTTGCTCTGCTGGCGTTTCCTGCAAAATCTCGTAAAGTTCTTTTGTATCGATTGTAACCATAAAATACCCGCCCTAAAGCGCTTTATCTTATCATAGAAAAAAATAAAACGCAATTTCTCGCGCGCTATTTCAAAAAAAATGCAAGAGTTGTGCGACAAAATTGCATTGAGCATCAAATTTTTTTTTTGTCATTGCAGTCTAGGGGATTTGTGTCATCTTTCGATTCCATTCGCTGTTGCTCATTGCGCTCAGAATGGCAAGTTTGCTTTTGCAGGCGTATTGGAGGGGGAAAAGTAAATTTTTTCTCGGTGTCTTGAAATTTATATTTAGTTAGTCTAAACTAACTGTATTAAATGTTGTAAGGGAGAAATTGTATGGAAGAAAAAATAAACGAAATTGTTTCAGTGTTTCGCCTCCGAGGGCATCGGCTCACGGCTCAAAGGCGAAATCTTTTGTCTCTTATTTTGAATAATCCTGAGTGCTCGTGCAAGGAACTTTATTATATGGCGAAAAGTGGAAAGAAGCCTGTTGGTCTTGCGACTGTTTACAGAACGGTAAGCGCGCTTCGTGAGGCAGGATTTGTGAGGCGACAGTTTGTGCAGTTGTGATTAGCGCGAAAACTCGACCATGCAGAGCGCTATGATAAATGCGAGAGCCGCCATTGTGAAAATGTAAATCCATGATGGCAGCGACTCGCTTCCTGCTCTTTTTTGAGCGCGGTTGATTGCCCAGCGGAGTTTTTCTTTTTGTCGAAAAGATGCTTTTTTCCCGTCAGTTGTGCTTGATTGCTCCTCGCTTCCTGCCGCATATCCACAATCTGGGCAGCCCGATTTGAAAAGATTTTGATCCCCAACACGTCCGCATTTTGGGCATTTCACGGACGCAAAAAACTTGCCGCATTTTGGGCAAAATCGTGCGTTGGCTCTAACTTCTGAACCACAACTTTCACAAAAAAATTTTGCTTGTTTACTATTTTTCATCGCTAAAACCTTCTATTTCAAGTTCAAGCGTATTTGCACAAACGGCTTTTACTCTTGCCTTTATTGCAATGATTTTATCATCAGCGATTTTTTTGATAATCACGTTTCTTATTATTGTTCTTTCAAGTTCGGGAGGGATTTTTGCTTTGTAATCTGGAGTAAAAACAAACTGCTGTCCATCAAATTTTGAAGAATGTCCTGTGATAATTCCGCTGTCGAGTGAAAAAATACATTCGATTTGTTCGCTTTTTGTCGCCTTTTTTGAAAGTGGTGCAGTCGTATGGACTTTTTCTTTTGAGAAGCAACTTTCAAACTCTGAGGAGGCATTTTCTGAATCAAGGCACACTATTTTTTCAATGCCAAGGTAAGCAGCTTTCTGAAGTTCTGTTGATGAGAGCGGTTTTTCGCAGAACAAAAAAAATCGACGTCTGTCTTCATCAGACGCCGCATATTGCACGACTACTTTCCAGTGACGTGGATATGAACTTGCGTCCAAAACGATAATGTCAGGCGCGATTTCTTCTATGTTGTCGAGAGCCTTGAGCAACCAACGATAAATAATGATTTCACACCCTGCTTTTTTTAGAAGCGGGCATGCAAAATCAATCAAATTATCGTCATCAGCAATGATAAGTGCTTTCATCTATTAATGCTTTACTCTGTTCCCAAATTGTCTACGGTGTAATTGTCGATGAGCCAAATGCCATCACGCTGGATAACGTGATATGTGTATCTTTTTCTTTCTGTGTATGTTGGATACTGGAACCACTCAAGAACTGAAACAGTTCCTGCAGTTTGGTCGTAAGATGTGCGCTCAATTTCAAATCGCTGTGGAACGGCTACAATATCGCGGTCAATTCTTGAGAGCTTGAGGTCGTTCTTGTAGTTTGCAAGCATTCTTCCTCTCTCATCTGCTGAAGAAGCGCGGTATTTGCGGTTCTGAACAGGATTTCGCATAAGCATTTTCTCAACGTCCATATAAAGGAAATACTGATCCCAAAGTGAGCGCTGTCGTGCGATGATGGTCTGCTCTACAACTTTGTCAGGCGAAATGGCTTCTGGCTGAAGCGCGATTGCTGTTTCCCCCTGAACTGGAAGAATCGTGCTTGATGCAGCAGACGGACTTGGACGAACATCAAGACTCAAGCGATTTGATGAAAGAAATACGCTTTTGTTTTGATAAAGTTCTGGATAAAGCTTGAGTTCGATGTAATAAACGGAAGGCTCTTCAATTTTGAGATAATCCTTGACGTTTTCAACGAACGAATATTCTTCACCTGGCTCAAGAACAATGTCTCTAAAATAAACTGTGCGACTTGTTGTGCGTTTCTGGTTGAGTTCGTCTGTGTTTTTGAGCTGGCGGTTTTTCACTGTTAGCCCAGTAAAATCAATGCTGAACATTCTGTCGTCAGCGATTTTGAAGCGAACTGTGTCTGCGCCGTGATTTGCCATACTGACGCGCACGTTGACGGGATTTATATCCCCATCTCCTGGGTAATACATTGTTCTATCAAAAAATGCGATAGAAAGAGCCACTTTTGACAAATTTTGCGTAGAATTTGCTGCTATATATTCTGTGTGATTTTGGCTTCCAGTTGCGGAAGGCTCTGCAAAAAGCCCAGCCGACAAGATTGCGGAAACCGCTATTATTCCTGCTAATGTAAATTTCACGACTGCTTTCTCCTATTTGTCTTTTAATATCGGAACTTTTTTTTCAATACATTATTGCAATTTGCTACGTATCCCCTCGTTCGTGCTATCTTTAAAAGAAAGCGAGGATATATTTCTGACTTCCGAAAGATTTGTGCAGCCTCTGAAAACGTAATCACGAAGAATTGAAATCTGAGAGCCAAGATAGATGTTTTTCAGAGAACTGCAATTTTCAAAGCATTTGTTAGGAAGCTCTGAAAGAGCGTTTATCGGAGATGGCCAACTTACTCCTTCGAAGCGAACTGAAGTAAGTGAAGTACAGCCAGAAAAAGCGCCTTCTTCAAGTTTTATGACAGACGGAGGAATCACAAAAATATTTTCGTCTGAATAAGATTGCGAGGCGACTCGAAGTTTTTTGCACTGCGAAAAAGCATATTTTTCGATTGAGATTGATTTTATTTGTGATGGTATGATTATTTTTTGCAAATTGCTTCCGAAAAAAGCATATGAGCCGATGAAAAGCTCTGTTTCTGTTCCGAGTTCAAGCGTTTGGATTTCTTGGTTTTTGAAAAATGCGCCATTTGCAATTCGCGTGATTCCGCTTGGTATTTTTACGAGTGAAGATGTGCCAACATATTTCAAAAGCGTCGTATTAGTTGTTAAAAAGCCATCTGCGCTCTTTTTTATGCTGTCGATTTCAGAAACAAATTCGACAAAATTAATCGCGTTTTCATTTCCAGAGGCTTCAATTGCAAGTTTTTTGTTTTCAGCCCAAATCGTTGAAAGATTGTGGCATTTTTTGAATGCAGCTTGCTTAACAAGGCTTATTTTTGACGGAAGCGCAAGATATTGCATTGAAGGGCTGCTATCAAAAGCATTTGAAGCGATTGAAGTGATGTCATATTTTGAGGCGATTTCTCCAAGATTCACAAAAATAGAATCGCTTTCATATTTCAAAAGTGAAAAAGAGGTATCACCCTTTCGTTTTGCAACGATAAAAGAAAAATTGCTTTCAGAATATTCTGCTGTGTTGAACCATAGGACGCTAACAAGTTTTTTGTTTCCGCTTTCAATTTTGATAGCGTTTTCATTTGCGCAATAATACGCATTTTTTAGCGCTGAAAAACCTGCAAAAGTGTTTTTTTTGATTTCTGTTATGCTTGCAGGGATTTTTACAGAAACAATACTTTTTTCTGTATTTGAAAATGTATCAGAATCAATCTCAATTACAGGAAGCCCTTGAAATTGACTTGGAAGTTCAATTTCTGTTTCATTGCCGTTGTAATTTACGATTTTGAATGCTGCTGTGCTGTCGATTTTTTCAAATTCAAACCCGTTTTCATCAATCAACGGATTTGACAAGTAAAATGAGATTTGGGAACTTGAAGAGGGCGTTGCAAATGTTTGTGTTTCTTCTGATTCAAAGCCAAAAATATTTATCGCAGTTGCAGTTATTCTGTATTGTGTTTCGTTTTTAAGCGCTGAAAATATATATGATGTTGCTTCTTTGTCTTTTATTTTCTTGCTTTGAACGAGAGAATTGTTTTCAGCTTCAAACAAATTGAGATTTATTTCGCGTGTTTTTTGATTTTCTGGATTTGTCCAAGTCACCATGATTTCGCTGTCTGCAACTTCGCTCGAAAGCGATTCGAGTGCAAGTGCGTCAGGACCTGCGCTGTCAAAGTGCCAGCAAACATCTTTTGCTTGCTCTTCAATTCTGCTGTAAAACGAAATGCCGCCCTCAAGCGCAAAAAACTCGTTTTCGCTTTTATCGATGTAAATATCCGTGAGTGCAGAGCAAAATGAAAAAGCGTCGATTCCGATTTTTCTTATTGATTTTGGAATAGACACGATTTTTATGCTTTTGAGATTCAAAAATGAGTTGTCAGCAATTTCTGAGACTGGAATATCATTTATTTCTCTTTCAATAATAACCGTCTCAACTGTTAAAGAAGCCTTTTCTTCGTCAGATAAGTTGTCGCGCGCAATATATTTTCCATCACTCAAGTTGTAGACAACTGGAATCGCATCTTCAATCGAGGAAACAAAAGCCAAATCTGAAGATGCGCTTGTATTTTCAGAAGACGCTTTAAAAGTTTCTGCGCTTTCGTCAGCATACTTGGAGTCGCTTTCTGAATCGGAAAGTTCGCCGAACGGGTCTAGCGAACACGACAGAAAAATAAAGAGCAGAAATAAAAATGACAGTTTGGATAATATCGCTTTCAATTTTGCTTCCAGATTCCATTATATGCGCAAAAAAGATTTCTGTATATTATCTTTTTTTCAAAATGATTGCAAATTGCCAACACTTTGAATATATTTTTCATCAAATTTAGAAAGCGTCATCGGCTCAGCAAAGAAATATCCTTGATAAATGTCTGTTCCGATTGACTGCAAAAAATCTGCTTGTTCTTTTGTTTCAACACCTTCAGTGACGACCTTCAGACCGATTTCTTTTGACATCGAAATCATCTTTTCAAGAATTTTCCGTCCTTTTTGCGCATCTTTTGCGTCGTGCAAAAACTCAAGGTCGATTTTCAGCTCGTCCATCGTCAAATCTTTGAGCGTGTTAAGCGATGAGTAGCCGCGACCAAAATCGTCCATTTCCACACTAAAACCAGCGTTTCTGAGCCTGTCGATAAGCTCTGATTGTCTGTCTGCGTCAAGCATAACAGCCGCTTCTGTGATTTCCAACTTGAGATTTTTCGGCTGAATGCCATATTTTTCAACCAGTTCACACAACGTCTTGCAAATATCAAGAAGATAAAGATCTTTTGGCGAAATATTTACCGAAATGTATAAATCCTCGTTTCCGCTTTTTTTCCATTTTGCCAGTTCGCGACAGGCAGTGTCCCAAACATATTGGTCGACAACCGTAATCATTCCGTTATCTTCAAGCGTCTTGATAAACTCTTTCGTTGGAATGCGCCCGCGGTCTTTAGAGAACCATCTTGCGAGCGCTTCTGCTCCGAGCACTTTTCCGTCGCGGTCGAATTGAGGCTGCAAGAAAACCTGAATCTCGTTGTTTTTGATTGCGTGCGGAATAGCGTTCGTGATTTCCTGCTCACGCAAAACAGAGCGCCGAAGCTCGTCATCGTAGTATGCAAGTCGCTTTGAAACGTCCTTTTTTATCGTTTCGAGCGCAAGAAAAGCACGGTCGCACATAACAGATACAAGAATGTTTCTCTCTTCAATTGCATAAACTCCGATTTGGCAAATAACAGAATAAGCAGCATCATCAAGAAGATTCAGCGATTTTAGCGACTCAATAAGGAAAATTTCTTCCTCAAAGTTTTTCTTCGGCATCAAAAGAGCAAAGCGGTCTGCGTTAAGACGCCCAAGAATGTCGCTTCCTGACGCAAGACGCTGCATTTCTGCCGCAATACGCTTCAAAACCTCATCTCCACGCTTTGTTCCGTATTGGTCGTTGATGAGCTTGAAGTTCACAACATTGCTGCACAACATGAGATAATCGTTTTCGCGGTCAGTTTGAAGCCGCTCAGAGACCATATCATAAAAATATTCCTTGTTGTAAAGCCCTGTAAGAACGTCGTGCGTTGCGCGGAAATGCTCTTGCGCAAGCTTTTCAAGCTCGTCCGTTATATCGGCAATGATAAAATAACTGCCGATGAAGCGCCCTTTTTTTGTTTCAAGACGGTTGAACTCAAGGCGATAATGGTGAGTTTTGCCATCTTTTTCTATCTCGAACCTAGAAACAGAGTTCGGCTTGTCAAAAAAATCCGTGCTTTCGCCAAGAAGCTCCAGAATTTCGCTTTTGGTGTCTTTTTCCGCCGAGAAAATCTCCTTTGCGGATTCGTTCATATAAACACAAGTTCCGTAGATGTCAATCATCACAAGCGCATTCTTCAAGTCGTCCGCGACCGCCTTCATCGTCAGCGTCATAAGGTGCGACGGAATAGCGATTTGCGCGATATAATAAATGGCAATCGAGAAAATAGGGTAGAGCAGAACAGAAGCGTCGTGTGCACTGCGCGTGAGCATATAAATCGCGTTTATGCCGACGATGAGAGCGATTGAGGCAAGAACAGACACATATTTGATTTTGTAAATCGAAGGCGCAAAAATAAAAGCGCGGATTAAATAGAAAAAGCACATCGCGACAAGAAAATAATCCAGCGCAAGATGAAGCGAATAAAGCGCAGAAGGACTTATTTTCCAGATATTTCCAAAAAAGAAAACTTTAAAAGCATGATTGAAGAAAATATTGAAAACAAAAGAAAGCGTGTCCAGAACGACAAGAACGTTCAGAACCTTTTTGATTCTTTGCGCCTTGTGCCTTGTCGTCGTGTATTCATAACAAAACGAGAGCGTGAAAAGCAAAATCCAGTCCAAGCCCGCAAAATACAGCGAATACGCAATTGTCGCATTTAATTTTGTTTGTGCGGCCACAATAAAAATATTTGTCAGCAAGATTTCGATAGAAGCGAACATCAGCGTCCGTATTTTTTGCACAATACCTCTTTTTTTGGAGCGGAAAGTAAAAAGAAGAAAGATAGAAAGGAGAATCGTAAAACCTGCTAAAAGCACAATAAAAATATTTTTCATAGCCGTCAGAAAAAATTATAACACGCGAAAAACATTTTCTCAGAAATAAGAACTATTTTTCTTCTTTTATAACCTTTATTTATGGAAAGCTCATTCCGACTCACCGACAGCGTTTCCACGTTTATGGAAACGTCATTCCGAGTCACTGGCGGCGTTTCCATGTTTATGGAAAGCCCATTCCGAGTCACTGGCGGCGTTTCCACAGTTATGTAAAGGGCATTCCGAGTCACTGGCGGCGTTTCCATGTTTATGTAAAGGGCATTCCGAGTCACTGGCGGCGTTTCCACGTTTATGGAAAGCCCGTTCCGACTCACCGACGGCGTTTCCATAACTTTATAAAGCGCGTTCCGACTCACTGACGCTCTTTATAAGGTCTTACAAACGCCATTCCGACTTCCTGACGAGCTTTATAAGGTTTTACAAACGCCATTCCGAGTCGCTGGCGAGCTTTATAAGGTTTTACAAATGGCATTCCGAGTCACTGGCGAGCTTTGTAAGGTTTTATAAATGGCATTCCGAGTCACTGGCGAGCTTTGTAAGGTTTTATAAACGCCATTCCGACTCACTGGCGAGCTTTATAAAGTCTTACAAACGCCATTCCGTGTTACTGGCGGCGTTTGTAAAAAAAATGAAAGGGTCAAAGGTCGTTTTTTGAGATTGAAGCCAAAACTCGCGATAATTCTGCGCTCGCTTTTTCTTTTGAGCACTCTTTTGAAACGTCGATTTCTTGCCCGTAGCGCAAAAAATACAAAACGCACCTGATTTCTTCTTCTTTGACGCCGAAAATATCCACTGCGGCCGCGCGATAGCAGGAAAGCTGCGGCAAATATTTTTCTTTTTTGACGGCGCGGTCTGTCTTGTAATCAACGATTGTGTATTTGAAGGCAGAATCGTCTTCGTTTTTGAAAATCAAGTCTATTGAGCCTCTGATTACGACGGCGTGCTTTTTTCCGTCGGCGCATTCTGCCTCAAGTGTGCTTCTGAAGCCGAACTCTGAATAAAGTTCCCTCTCTTCGCCCTCGGCGGCTTTTTTGCACTGCGAGAAAAGAGCGGATTTTTCAAAGGTGTCTGCCATTTCTTTGCACTTTTCGTTTACAATATCGATGTCATCTTTGTTATCGATTCCGTCATAGAGTTTCAAGTCGATTTTGATATCGTTAGGATTTGGGCTGAAACGCTTTTCGAGCGTTTTGTGCGCGATTGAGCCAAAATCATTATAGCCGAATCGCGGACGCCTCTTTTTTTCTTTTTCCGAAGAAGCGCCGACTTCTCGTCGGGGAATCGATTTTTTGACGATTTCGTCAATCTCTGAAAACGGCACTTCTTTTGCGCTTTCTTTTTCTTCCTCGCTTGTCTCAAGGGAAGAAGGACTCATGTGAAGAGGAAGGATAATCTCGCTCGGCTCTTCTTTTGCGCTTTCGTAAAGGAGCGCCTTTTGCTTTGCGAACTCATTTTTTGCTTCTTTTGTGTTCAAAATCTCGTTGCTTTCGGCTTTGTTCTCGTCTTTTTTGGCGATTTCGCTGTCAAAAAACTCCAAGTCGAACGGCAAATCTTCCCCGTTTTCTTTGGCGTCTACGAGAGAAGAAATTATGTGGAAAATCGTCTTCATCGTCCCTTTTGGCGCATCTTTTTTCTCTCCGACAACGAAAAGACGCTCTTCTGCGCGTGTGAAAGCGACATACGCGATTCGCTTGAGCTCTGCTTCGTCTTCTTTTTCAGCTCTCATCTCTTCTTCTATCGCAAAATAATTTGCATTTGCTTTCTCGTGGATTTCCATTCCTTTTTTTGTCTTGCATCGCTCGAAAAAGTCGCTCGGAGGCATTTTGAGGACTGCGCCGTATTGCTTGCTCAAAATGACGGGCGGTGTTGCAAATGCTTTTGGAGACGCGCTGATGTCGCAGACAAAAACGACTTTGAACTCAAGTCCTTTGCTCTTGTGGATTGTGAGGATTTTGACGCTGTCGCTTGATTCCATCGGGACGTTAAGGTTGTCGATTTTTTCTGTGTTGTCCTTGTATGTTTCGACTTCATCAATGAAAGAGGCAAGGTTTTGCGTGTTCTGCTCAGCCTTTCTTGCAAGCTCAAGAAGAATGTCGTACATCGGAGCGTACATGCTCACGTCTGCATTCCACATTGTTTCGTATCGATAGCCAAAATCGTTCCAAAGAATCGAGATTATCGCAGAGATTGATTTTGTTTTTAGTGCGTTTTTTATCTCTGAAAAGTTTTTCTGCGCTATCAAAAATCTTTTGTATTCGCTTGTGCCTTCTCCGAGTATTTCTTTTGCTGCGTTTTTGGCTCTTTCGTCAAAAGGTGCGAATGTATCGCTTTCGACATTCTCGCTTTTTTGCTCATAAAGCGTCTCTTTTATTTTTGATGCAAGAGCGCGGGCGCTTTCGAGGCTCAAGTTCACAAAAGAGCTTCTCAAGACTTTGACGAGCGCATTCACGTCGTCAGGATACGCGCAGATTTTCAAATATGACACAAGGTCGTTTATAGGCCCGTCAGAATAAAAGCCGTTGTAGACTTCTGTTGAATACGGGATTTTTGCGTGAAGCAGTTCCTTTTCGTAAGCGCTCAAATTTGTCGCTTTTCTGAAAAGGAGGGCAATGTCGCTGTATTTGTAGCCTTCTTCGCTTACGAGCTGCTTTATTTTTTTTGCGATAAATGCAGCTTGGCAATTTCTCTTGTTTGGCGCTTCTTTTTCGCTGTCGTCTTTCTTTTCTTCGCTTTTGTACAGATCAATTTCGACTCTTTTTTTTGCAGCATCAAAATCGCTCATTTTGCTTTCTGGGATTTTGACTGTCTGATAGACCGCTTCATAAGATTGTGTGTGCGCTCTGTTGCTTTCGCTCGGAAATACGCCCTGATTATGCTCCGTTCCGCCGAAAATCGCGTTGAAAGCAAAAATCAATTCTGGCTTTGAGCGATAGTTTGTGTCAAGTTCAAGGCGCAATCCAAGATGCTCTTGAAGGTTTCGGAATACTGAGACATCGGCGTTTCGGAAGCGATAAATACTTTGCTTTTCGTCTCCAACGAAGAACAGCTTTTCTTTTCCGAGTCTTTTTTGAATGTAGTTGTCGCTTTCTTTTTCAGAGTTTGGAATGATATAGCCGCTTTCATCAAAGCGCTCATTTTCGTCTGCGAGCATAAAAAGCACGTCGCATTGCATTTGGTCATTGTCCTGAAACTCGTCAATCATGATTTTGTCGAATTTCTTCTGCTCTGTGTGTCTTATGTCGTCGTGCTCTTTGAGCGTGTGGAAAGCGAGTCGTGAAATATCTCGGAAAGTCAGCGTTCCAGATGTGCGCTTGATTTCGTTAGCTTCTTTTTCAAAATCGTTCAGCAATGAGGCGATTTCTTTTGCTGTCTCGTAGCTCGAAGCAAAATTGATACATTCTGCGAGAATCGAATATGGCTCGTAAAGCGCTTTGTACGCTTCTGAGACTTCTCCAGATGCGCCTTTTTTTCCAGACGGCGCTCTTTCGACGCAAGAAAGCAGATTTGAAAGATAAAGGGCGTATTCACTAAGCGCAGAAACGTTGTTTGTGTCGAACGTGATTTCTGCGCCTGTTGGAAGTGCGTTTGTGTCAAAAAAATTGTCGAAAGCTGAAAGCGTTGATGTCTTCTTTTCTTCTTTTGAGAGCGCTTCTTTCATTTTTCCGATTGCCGAGTCAGAGATTTTTGTGTTCTTTTTCCAAAGTTCTGCGATTTTTGCTTTTTGCTTTTCAAGGTCGCTGACAAAATCGATAGAATCAACGACAGACGTCAATTTTACGATTGCATAAGCGAACATTGTTTCAGCCAAAGCGTCAATCGTGAAAATCTTTGTCATCTTTTTCAGCGCTTCATTTTCTTTGCTTCGTGAAAGAATAAACTCAAGCGCGTGTGTTTTGATTTTTGTTTTTATGCCATCTTCGTCAAGAGAAAACGCTGGTGTTATGCCGTAGTAATGCGCGCCTTGCTTTGCGATGTCTGAAAAATAGCTGTCGAGCGTCTGAATATGAGCCTTGTCAAAGTTTTTCACGGCAGCAAGCGCAAGCGGGCTTTCGGCTGATTTTTTCGAAAGCGTTTTGAAGATTCTCTCCTTCATTTCGACTGCGGCTTTGTTCGTGAACGTGAGCGTCAAAATCCTGTCGACATCTGTGCTTTGCTTATCCCTCTTTCCTTCGATGAGACGCAAAAATCTTTCTGCCAAAACCCTTGTTTTTCCAGAGCCTGCGCCTGCACTGACTACGACATTCTCAAAAGTGTCAACAGCGCGACTTTGATTTTCGTCCAACTGCATTTTTGTCTCTTTTTTTTCGCTTTTCACTTCTTCCATAATTTTCCCTTTAGTCATTTTCGCTTTGAGTGTTTTCGCCTGAAACCGTGAAGAACATTCGGCAAATCGCAACATAATCCAAGCAGCCCTGTCCGTAGTTTTGTGAACTCACACAGTTTTCGCTTTTTGCTGCCGTTCCAAAATCAAGCGACTTCATCGCCTCGCAAAACTCGTGCGTCTTTTTAAGACAGTGCAATCTCGTTTTTGCAAAATCAACAACTGTTAAAAGCGCCTTGTTTTTGCTGTCGATTTCGCTCAATTCTGCCAATTCTTGCACTGACATTTCCTTTTGCTCTTGTGTCAAATCTCCTTTGTTGAAGACTTCTTTTAGCTCTCGCTTACTTATTGAATAAAAGAACGCCGCAGAAACATTTTCTCCCGTTTCCCTCTCATAAAGTTCTGTGTAATACGGGAATTGGAAATCAGGCTCTTCGCCTTTTTTGTCCTCTTTCAGAGTCACATAAGAAGGAACGCTTCCTGTCTTGTAATCAAGCAAAATAATGTCATCGCCGTTTCGTATAACGCAGTCAATCGTTCCCAAAAGCGCATAATCTTCGCCTTCTGGCACATATTCAGCGCATTGTTTTTCTGTCGCAAGCACAAAAGAGCCTTTGATTCTCTTGTCGAAAGAAAGTTTGGCAATGCTTTTTTCCATCGTCTCCTCAAGCGAATAGCGCTGAACACCCGCAACAGTTTTCGTCATAAAACTGAGCGTTTTGTCCCATTCATTTTTTTCGTCTTTCTTTTCTTCAAGAAACTTTTTCAGAGCTTTATCAATGCTTTGTGAAAGGATTTCTTTGTATTCAGGATAAAGCGTAAACTCATCGACAGCAGTGAGCTGAAGCGACTTGTCTTTTAGAGCCGTGCAGTATTCTTGCAAAACAGAGTGATTTATCTTTCCCATCAAGAACTCATCGATGATTTGAGCCTCGCTCACAAGAGGCTTTAGTTTTAGAACGCGCTCAAAAAGCCACTTTCGCGGACACTTGTAAAATGCCGAAATAGACGTCTGGCTGATTTTGTATTTTCCAGTCTTTTTATCTTTGAAAGTGTTGTCGATAGCGCTTCGGATTTTGTTTTTTGAAAGCGTGTCATCGCTTTTTTCAGCGTCATCATCGTGCATTTCTTTCCATTGCTCAAAGCCCTTTTTCTGCAATTTGAGCATGGAAGAAGGAAAAGCGTCCTTTTCATTTTCGCATTTTGAAAACGCATAAGTTTCGCTTTCAGGAATATCTTTTCCAAGAAGAGCGTATTTTTCTGCCGTTGCAATATCGTAGCGAAGCGAAAGTTTTTCGTCCTTTGAGGCGCTTTTTGTTTTTAGCGCGCCATGCGGAAAACCGTATCCTGATGGCGACAAGTGCGATGAAAAAAAATATGCACTTTCTTTTGAATTGATTTGATAAAGGCGAATAAAATATTCTGACGGGTCAAGTTCGCTGAACTTTTGGATTGCGCTTTTTTCACCAGGCGTTATTTCAAGAATGAGTTTTCGCTTTTCGTCGCTCAAGAAAGAAAGTTGCTTGAACATCGTTCCAACCGAAAGCAAATCCTGTGTCGCGCCAAGAACAACGTGGATTTCGTAAGGCGCGGCAGCACTCGTTCTGTATGGATAGACCTGAACTGCACGCTCTGAAAGTTGCTCAAGATACTGCACAGTCGAAAGATGCTTTACAAAAAACGAATAGCAGTTCGGAATGAAAATCTTTCTTTCTTCTTTTTGGGTGTTGATTTTGTATTCGTCTTGAAGTTCGATAAGAGCGTAAAGTTCAGAAATGCAGCGGCTGATGATTTTGTCGCTCAAAGGCATTTCGTCAAAGCCTTCTGAGTCGATAAAACTTTTCTTGAATTCCTTGTAATTCGCCAAAATCGCCTTGAACGTTTTTGATTTAACAATCGCTTTTATCTTCTCTTTCAGTTCGGTATAAAAATCACAAAGATATTTCTCTTTCTCGACAGCCTCGTCTTTATCTATGCTTTTTAAGTGTACAGGATTTTTAAACGCCTCTTCCCAAATATCATTTCCTGAAAAAGAGCAAAGACAATTGTTTTTCCTTCCAAAAGAAATGAGAGCGTTTATTGTGTTTTTGTTTTTCCACGGAATCGCGTCGTTCAAAAGAAGGCGGCGAACTGAGTCGAACGAAAAGTTCTCGCTCACGCAGTTTTGGATTTGCTCAAAAAAACTTCCCGCAAGATGAGATGTAAGCGTCTGACTGCGCCTTACAGTGTACGGGATTTCGTAAAACGAGAACGCCCGCTCAATATATGGCGCATAATTTTCAATGTCGCTGACACTCACAGTCATGCTTGTCCACTCAATGCCCGCCTTGTGCTTTTCGCGCAAAAACAGCGCAGCCTCGCGGATTTCCTGCACAGAAGAGTCAAAGTGAACGCTCTCATAAGCATAATCCTGAGTGTGCTTTTCGACACTCAAAAGCTCAATTTCCTTTGCGTTTTGCAAAAGCGTTCTGTATTGCGCCCAGTCTTCAAGAATCTCCGGATAGACAATGCAATACCGCTCATTTCCCTGTGGTGTGAAAGGCGGTTTTATCCACGCTGGGTCAAACTTTTTGTTCTCCTTTAAAAACGCGCTGTATTCCTCATAAAGCGTCTCATAATCGTGGTCTTCCGCGTCATTTTCGCAAATCTGCTTTTTTTTCGCCAGCGCCTTGTATTCTTCGCTTTCGTGATAGTCCTTCCAAAGCTGAAGCGACGGAAGAATCTTTGAAATCCAGTCAGAAAAACTCGCAGCATTTTTCGCATATTTTGGCGTGATAAGACTCTGAAAAAGTGGCTCACCCTTTTCACAAAGCTGCGCATTTTTTTCAATAATGTGCGAGGCAAAAACTTTTCGCATCAAAGTCCGAATTGACTGCAAGTCCTTTTGTGCCGCCTTGATGTGAGAGCCCTTGAAATCGTCCCATGCAATAAAGCGGTTCATCGAAAGCGAGCTGACTCCCGTCTCAGCGCTGTTTTTCAAAACCCAGTCAGCCCAGCCTTCAGCAGCAACTTGTGTCGGAAAAACGAAAATCACATTGTTGTCTTTTATGTTCTTTTTGATGTAATCAATCAGCAAATTATCCATAACTACAAATGTATATGAGATTCTTTCTTGTCTGCAAGTATTTTTTCTCAAATTTTTTGAAGCAGGATTGGAATGTTACGAAAACTATTGTCATGTTGAACTTTTTTCAGCATCTGCGCTGCATATATAGAGATTCCGAAACAAGTTCGGAATGACGAACTGCTTCGGGTCGAAATAAAATTTTAGTAATATGCCAAAAAGACTTAAGAAAACTATTTCAAAAATCTGTAGTGCCGTCTTTTTTGTGCCGATATACTGATAAAATCGCAAAAATTCGATTTTTTTCGGGGAAGGTGAAAAATGGCATTTACAAAGATTTGCAAGAAAAATCACAACACGTTATTTTCTGCACTGAAATCAAAAGGTTTCACACACATTCGTTTTGTTTTTGTTGCATCAAACATAACAAACGGAAAGAAGCAGACGTTTTTCATCGAGTTTTATTTCATAAACCCTTCAATATCACCAAAGCGCGCAGTTCTTTTTTCAGAGGCGAAAGCATCTCAGGGACTTCTTCCTTCTTATTGCGCCGTCCGTTGTGGAACGCTCGGTCGTGGCGGAAAGGAACTTTTCAAGTATTGCACTCTCTCTGAAGTCATTTTTGACAAAAAAACGGGAAACCTTCAGATGGGCGCTTTCACTTTGACAGACGATGTTTTGATTGGCTCTGTCAGTGAGCCTGCCGGAAATTTTGACTGGAATCTTCAATATGAAAAGCAGATTATAAAAGCACCAGAGGCTTCTTCTTCAAAATTTGCTTGGAATTCTGATGGCGTGAAGACTGTTGTCGGAGGCGTTTTGCACTTCAATAGCGAAGAATATCAGGCAGTTCCGAACGTTTCTTTTGGCTACTCTGATTTTAGTTGCGGAACTGAGTTCTCAAGCCCTTGGTACCATGTTTCATCTTGCAATCTTGTCAGCACGATTAACAGCAAGCAACTTTCCAACTCATGCTTCTCCGTTCAGAAAATTGGAAAAGACAAATACATTGTTTACGTCAAACTTGAAGGAAAGGTTTTCTGCTTGAAATCAGGCTTCCTTTTCAGACGAAAGGCCGTTCAATGCTCTTGCATTGAGTCAATCGACGAATCAGGCTCACGACAACTTCACTGGTCTTCAAATCTTCATATTGGAAAATACGTTGTCGATATTGATATTTATTGCCACGAATCAAGCATGTACTTCCGTGATTTTGACCACCCTGACGGCATTGCGCTTTCGAATGTGCTTTCGGGCGGAACAGGAGTCGGCGAGGTGCGCTATTACAAGAAAAACTCAAGGACAAAGACGCTTGAGATTGTCGAAGACGCTCGCGTGACGGACGCTCTTTGCGAATATGGAAACGACAAAAAACTGTGAGGTAATGCTGATTTTTCAGCGATATGCAATTTAGTTAAAAAAAAGAGGAGATTTATAAAGACGATTCCTTTCTGCTTTGGGTTTTTGCAGAAGGGAATTTTTTTTGACATCATTCCTTCAAGCCTGTTCCAAGACACTTGGCTACCCCTTAGACCAATTTGAGCGCATAAAAAATTGTATACGCTCTGATTTGTAGAATTTTCTGCTCATATACAATATGTATACGGCTCGCCAGAAGCGTTTTCTGCTCGTGTACAGTTTTTTCTTGAAGAAGAGTGTCTTTCAGAACGCTTTTTTTAAGAAAAATCAGCAGCACTCAGATATCGTTTCTATGTATTGTTCAAGTGCTGTTCTGCCACGTTCCGATAGCTTGTTCAGGCAGTTAATTATATGTCTGTCTTTTTTTGAAATCAACTTTTCTTCGCCCTGTCCTGTCACCAAGTATTCAACACTCACGCCGAGCGCTTTTGCCAGACGCACCGCCACATCAGCCGATGGCATCGAGCCTTGAGCACCCACATAGCTGTCCATTGTGCTTTTTGTGATACCAGCTTCCGCAGCTACTTCTTTGAACTGTTTTCCTGAAAATTCTATTTCTTCTCTTAGTCTGGAACGAAAATCCATAGTGCAAAAATACCATAATTTTATGCATTCACTATCAAAAAGCATATTATTACATATTGAACAAACAATATAAGTATATTATTATATGTTTAATTCTTGAACATAGTTTATTTTTACGGATTGGAAGATATTTTGATACGATTTGCGTTTCTTTGCGGTGCTGCAAAAGAAGGTTTCCAACAGAAAAAGTTTTCTCAAATGTACGAAAGGCTCGTTTCGGAAGGCTATCTTGAGCGCGATATTACGCTTTTTCCGAATGGTGTTGATGAGTTGATGCTTGAGTGCGCGTTAAATGGCGCTTTTGATTCAGAGTCTGATGAAATCTTTTTGTATTTTTGCGCTGAGAGCATAAAGAAAGGCTCTGATACTTTTTTTCTTCGTGATGAGGAAATCCGCTTTGATGTGATTTCGTATTATGAATCTTTGGCAAAGAAAATCGGCTCTGCTTTCCGTGTGATTTATGACTGTGATGACGAGATGATAAGCGAAGAGCCTCTGGGGTGGGAGAGGGTGGCGCAATGAGTGATACTTGCAGAATCGCTAGAAATACACTAATGCTCTATTTCCGACAGATACTCATAATGGCGGTGTCGCTCTACACGGTGCGTGTTGTGCTGAATGTGCTCGGTGCGGAAGATTACGGGATTTATAACGTCGTGGCGGGCGTGGTAACGATGTTCGGCTTCTTGTCTGGCGCAATGGCTACGGCTAGTCAGCGATATTTCTCTTTTGACCTCGGACAAGGCAATACAGAACATCTCAAAACTACATTCTCTGTTACATTCCAGATTTATCTTTTGCTTGCGCTTGTCATTGTGCTTTTGGCAGAAACGGCAGGCTTATGGTTTGTGAATTCAAAGCTCGTGATACCAGCAGAGCGAATGGTTGCGGCAAATTGTATTTATCAGGCGGCTATTGTGTCATTCTTGCTCACTCTGATTACAACGCCGTATATGGCAAGCATAATCGCACACGAAAATATGAACGTGTATGCCTATGTCAGCATTGTCGAAGTTGCGCTAAAGCTGGGTATTGTGTTTTTGCTAAAAATGCTTGCATTCGATAAGCTGATTGTTTACGGTGTTTTGCTTGCGGCTGTTGCTCTGATTAACACGAGTATTTATCGATTTTATTGTAGAAAACATTACGCAGAGTGCAAAGCAAAGTTTGTAAAAGATGTCGCATTGTTTAAAGAGATTGTGAGCTACAGCGGCTGGAATCTGTTTGGTGCAGCTGTTGGCGTGGTGAAAAATCAGATTATAAATATTTTGCTTAACTTGCATTTTGGTGCTGTTGTTAATGCTGCTCGTGGAATTGCGTCTCAAGTGAATGGTGCGGTAGTGAGTTTCAGTCAGAACTTTTCGACTGCGCTAAGACCACAAATTATAAAGACTTATGCAGCGGGTCAGAAAAACGAAACAATGAACCTTGTTTTCAGAGGTTGCAAGTTTACTTTTTATTTGATGTATCTTTTTGCTTTGCCTTTGTGTATTGAGATGAGAACAATACTGAATCTGTGGCTGAAAAATTCGCCAGAATATGCTGTTACTTTTACACAGCTTGCTTTGATTGATGCAGTTGTAGATTCAATCAGCTATCCGTTAATGACGCTTGCACAGGCAACAGGAAAAATAAAGCTGTATCAGGGTGTTGTCGGTGGCATTTTGTTGTGCAATTTGCCAGTGTCGTACATTGCTCTAAAACTTGGTGCTCCAGCTTATACTGTGATGATTGTGGCGATTTGCATTACATTCACGGCGTTTTTGGTGCGCCTTGTGATTATAAAACATCTAGCACAGTTTTCGATAAAAGATTTTGCTCTAAAAGCAGCATTGCCTTGCGTGGTTGTTGCATTGATTTCTGCGATTGCGCCTGCATTGTTCTCGCTTCATTTTGCAGAAAACTTTTTGCGCTTGTGCTTTACAACTTTGATTTCGCTTTGCTGCACGGCTCTTTGCGTGTTGTTTGTAGGAATGAATAGAGCTGAAAGAGTTGCTGTCATTGCGACTGTAAAGAACAGATTGAGAGGTGCAAAATGAGAATTGAAAATCTTGAGAATTGCTCAGGTTGCCATGCTTGTTTCTCTGTTTGCCCTAAGTCTGCTATAACGATGAGCGAAAATAGCGAAGGATTTTTGTATCCTCAAATCGACAGCGACAAGTGTATAAAGTGCGGATTGTGCGAAAAGGATTGCCCTTCGCTTAATCCGATTAAGAAAGAAAATGAAGACACTAAGGCTTATGCTGCAATAAATAAGAATGAAGCAATTCGTCTTGATTCTTCTAGTGGCGGTATTTTTACGGCTATTGCAGAAAAAGTAATAGAAGAAAATGGCGTTGTATTTGGTGCAAAGTTTGCTTCTGATTTTTCTGTAGTTCACGGCTGGACAGACACAATCGAAGAACTTGCAGATTTCAGAGGCTCAAAGTATTTGCAGAGTGTGATTGGAAACAATTACAAAGAGTGCAAAACATTTTTAGAGAGCGGAAGAAAAGTTTTGTTCTCTGGTACTCCTTGCCAAGTACAAGGCTTAAAGAAATATCTTCAAAAAGAATATGCAAATCTTTTGACAGTAGATTTTATTTGTCACGGCGTTCCGAGTCCACTTGTTTGGCAAAAATATATAAATTATCGGGCGGAAAAAATCCGCGCAAAGCGCGGAGAAATCGTGAAAACATCTTTCAGACGGAAGAATGACGGCTGGAAGATGTTTTCACTATCATTCACATTTGCGAACGATAGTGAATACAGAGCAACGTTGAATAAAGATCCATATATGCAGATTTTCTTGAAAGATATAGCTTTGAGAGAATCTTGCTATGATTGCAAATGCAGAGAAATTGCACGACCTAGTGATATTACGCTTGCAGACTTTTGGGGAGTGCAGAATGTGTTGCCAGAAATGGACGACGATAAAGGAACTAGTCTTGTTTTTACACATTCAGAAAAAGGAGCTGTACTGCTTAACAGCATTAAAGGTGTTTGTGACTTCAAAGAGATAGAAGCTGCTGACGGAGCAAAATACAACACTGCAATTGTCAGTTCTCCAAAGAGACCAAAGCAGAGAGATATTTTCTATGCTGATTTAGAAAAATTACAGTTCAAGCAGATTGTAAAGAAATATGCAACGACTCCGCTGTATTTGAGATACTACAGATTTACACGAAGATGTGCGGTTATGGCTGTGAAGTGTATTATTGGTAAAAACGGCGTTGAGATGGTTAAAAAAGTAATGGGGATTGCAAAATGAAAATCGGGATAATGACATTTTGGTGGTCGAATGACAATTATGGACAACTTCTCCAGTGCTATGCCTTGCAGAAATATCTTCGCGACAGAGGGCATGATGCTTTTTTGATTCGATACAAACCTGACAACTATAAAAAAATAAGTTTTTCTCAAAAAGTTTGTTTTACAATAAAACATCCTTTTCAAACTTTAACTGCTTTGTATAAAAAAATAAAGCCTATAACTGTTTTATCAGAACTTGAAAAGATTGGAAATGAAAAACGCGATTTTGATGCTTTTAGAAATTCATATATTATCACAAGTGAATGTTTTTATAAATCGTATGATGAATTAGTTTCTAATCCTCCTGAAGCTGATATGTATATTGTTGGGTCTGACCAAATTTGGAATATAAATAACGAATATGCTTTTGATGTAATAAACGCTTGGTTCTTAAACTTTGCACCTGAAAAAGTTATACGAACTTCTTATTCTGCAAGTTTTGGTAGAAATAATCTTTCTACGCCTGTAAGAAAAAGAATTAAACCTCTGTTAGAAAAATTTTCATCAGTTACAGTGAGAGAGAATTCTGGAAAAAATATTTGCAACAAAATGAGAATAAACTCAGAAGTTGTTTGTGATCCAACTTTATTACTTTCTGTTGGTGCTTATAGAAAACTTTTTGTTCCTATAAAAATTACTAAGAACTATGTTTTTTGTTACATGCTCTCAAATACATGCACATTTTCAGTTCGTAAACTTTCTAGATGGGCAAAAGATAATCATCTTGAGATTATATATGTCACAGGAAATGTTGGTTGGCTAAGTTGTGATTATGAAGATGAAGAAATTGAAAAGTCTTATCTGACAATTCCTGAATGGCTTTCATATCTTGCAAATGCAGAATATGTGATAACGAATTCATTCCATTGTAGTTTGTTCTCTCTGTTTTTTGAAAAGAAAGTTGCAATTGTGCCATTGAATGGTGCTGTAAAAAATACTAATAATCGAATAGACAGCCTTTTTTCAAATTTAGGTGTAAAAAAGACATCTATCAACAAAAATAATTTTGAAGTTTTGAAATCTCTTCGTTCTCAGAAAATAAATGCAGATTTTATCGAGAGAAGCAAAAATATTTTGAATTCATTTGAGGTGAAAAATGTATAAAGGTTTTATTATCGATAATTTTGATATTTCGGATTTTTCAGAAATCCGAAAAAATACATTGCGTGAATGTATAGATTGTAGTTTATCTGTCGAAAATAAGTTTTTGGTTAATGATTCATTTAAAGAATCGCTTTCTAAGTTTATTATACAAGACTCTATAAATAAAGATATTATTCTTGATGGTTCAAAAATAATTGATGATTATTTTCCAGATGTAAAAGCTGATATTTTTATTTCTCATTCACATAAAGATGTGGAAAAAGCAAAAGAATTGGCAAAACTTATTTATATAAAAACAGGATTAATTAGTTTCATTGATTCTGAAGTTTGGAAATATGTTGATGATTTGTTAAATGATATTGACGATAAGTTCTGTCCTAGTTCACCAAGCACATATAGCTATAAAAAGAGAAATATATCTACAAGCTATGTTCATATGATGCTGAATACAGCATTGCTAAACATGATTGATAGATGTGAATGTTTGCTTTTTTTGAATACTCCAAATTCATTTAATGTTAAACAGGAGATTGAAAAGACAACTTTTTCTCCGTGGATTTATTCAGAATTGAGTATGGCGAATGCTATCGAAAAGAAAATTCCTGATAGATATAGAAGACTACATAAATCATTAACAGAAGAGTCTGTTGCACAATTTTCACAAGAAGATTCTTTTCAATTTATGATAGCTCTAAAACCTAAAACAGAAAAACTTATAAATTGTGATTGCTCGATAGTAGCTGAATGGTTATCAGAGTGTACTTCAACTAAAAAATTGAGCAATCTTGATTTGTTATATAAAAGATTTTCAAGGAGCTGAAATATGGAGCATTTTGATTCTTTATTATCAGCATTAAAAGAAAATAAGCTTGTTCTCTTTATCGGTTCTGGTTTTTCAAAGGAATGTAATTTTCCTGATTGGAAGGAGCTTGCAGAACCTATTGCTGATGAATTGAGTATAGATATTGACGAAAATACTGATTATTCTCTTATATTCCAATATTATCAGGATAAATATAAGAACCGCAATAAGTTAAATAGTTTACTGTGCAATACGTTTTATTCAATTCCAGAAAATTTGGTTAATCATAAATTGTTGGCTGAATTGCCTGTATCTGAAATTTGGACAACAAACTTTGATAAAAGTATAGAAATATACTTTATGAAAGCAAATCGAAAAGTTGCAATAAAAAAGAATGTTGCAGATTTGTCTATAACGCTTTCAAATGTGGATTGCACGATTTATAAAATGCATGGAGATTTATGCAATCCAACTAATTGTATATTAACAAAAGATGATTACGAAAAATATGCAGATTCACACGAACCATTCATAGCTACATTAAAACGGACTCTTATTGAAAAGACTGTCCTTTTTATTGGCTATAGTTTAAATGATCCTGATTTTAACTCGGTTCTTTCTAGTATTCGCAAGTATTATGATAATAATTTTTCTACGCATTATTGGATAACAAGAAAAGAATCTGATGCAAAAAAGCGAACCCAACAAGAACTATTTGAAAAAAATCTTTTGAATTATGGAATAGAAACTATCGAAATCAATGATTTTTCTGAGATAACAAATTTACTCAAGAATCTTATCATTCAAAACAATAGAAACAACGTTTTTATCTCTGGTGCGTCTGTGAAATATGAGGACGAAAACGAAAACATAATTCGCTATGATTTTGTAAAAACACTCTCTAATGAGCTTATAAAACGAAAATATAACATATTTAATGGTTATGGTGTTGAAATAGGCTCTGCAGTAGTTGAAGGTGCTTATTCTGAAATTTATTCTAAAAATTTATATTTTGATAGTAGGGAAAGAATTAAACTATATCCTTTTTATCAGAAAAAAAATGATAAAAAGAGTTACGAAGAGTTTAAGAAAACTTATCGTAATGAAATGCTTCGACAAGTCAGAATAGCAATTTTTGTTTACGGTACAAAGATAGAAAATGGAACTACAGTTGATTCTCTTGGTATGAAAGAAGAGTTCAATATTGCAAAAGAAAAAGGCATTTTCTTAGTTCCTGTTGGCAGTACAGGCGGTATGTCAGAAAAACTTTGGGATAAAATACATTCAGATATGGATTCTTATGGTTATAAAACAGATAACTTGAAATCTTGTTTTGAAAAGCTAAAAACTTTTTCTCCTAAAAATAATAAAGATGAACTCATAGAAAATATATTTGAACTTATAGAGCTAAAAGGAAAGGGAGAATAAAAATGAATAATGCTTTTAATGTTGATATTTCTGATATTTCTATTTTGCCTCAAGACTTATCATTTGAAAAAACAAAACTTTCTGAATTTATGCAAAAAGAAATTTTTACAAAAAGGCAAAATAAGAAGAGAGTCCTAGATGGTAAGAAATTGGAAGAAGCATGGTTTAGCCCCATTACAGCAGATTATTTCATATCTCATAAGAGAGAAGATGCTGAAAAAGCTAGAATTCTGGGTGCATATTTACAATCTAAAGGAAAAACTGTTTTTATAGATTCTTCAATATGGGGAAATATTTCAAAACTTCAAAGACTCATAGATGACGATTATTGTCAAAATGATGATAAATCATTTTATATCTATGATAAAAGAAACAAATCAACTTCTTATACGCACATGTTATTAGCGAATGCTTTATTGAAAACTATTGCTGCTTGTGAAAACTTTATATTTCTCAATACACCAAATTCAATAAACGCTGTAGACATTGTAACTGATACTGCAGAAACGAACTCTCCGTGGATTTATTTTGAAATCAATGTTGCAAATGCATTATTGAAGAAATGTATAAATGAAAATTTTTCTGAAGAAAGTGTTAGAGATAGTATGGTTGAAATGTCTTTTGATGCGGATTTAAAGAGATTTTCAAGAGTCAATATAATGGAATTACTCTCAAATATTGGATTACCTATTCAAACAAAACAACGAATAAACTATTTCGACTACTAATTTATTGGGAGACAAATTTTTATGATACCAAAGATTATTCACTATTGCTGGTTCGGAGGCAATCCACTGCCTGAGCTTGCTCAAAAATGTATCGTCTCTTGGAAAAAGTTCCTGCCTGATTACGAAATCAAGGAATGGAACGAAAGCAATTATGATGTACGGAAAATCCCGTACATTGCACAGGCTTATGACGCAAAAAAATACGCTTTTGTAAGCGATTATGCTCGCTTTGACATTTTGTATCAGTATGGCGGAATCTATTTTGATACTGATGTCGAAGTAATAAAGGATTTACGTCATATTATCGAAAAAGGTGCTTTTATCGGCGTTGAGAAGGGTGGGCGTCCACTTCTCAACGCTGGACTCGGTATTGCAAGCCCTGTCGCGAGTGAGATTTATAAAGAAATTTTGGATTCTTATAAGGCCGAATCTTTTGTTAATTCTGACGGCTCTTTGAATTTAAAGACTGTTGTTATTCGTGTATCGGAGATTTTTAAAAGTCATGGTTTCGTTGAAGAGGACTGTATTCAAAATATAGCAGGTACAGCAATTTATCCGAGCGAATACTTTTGTCCGAAAGACTTTATAAGTGGAGAACTGAAGATTACAGAGAATACTCATACGATTCATCATTATGACGGCAGCTGGATGCCTCTTATTCAGAAAAAGACTTTTGAATATGGACAATATGTTTATCAGAAATATGGAGATAATTTTTTAGCACGAAATCTTGTGAGAATCAGGATTTTCTTTTTCAGGCTCCATGAAGATGGAATTAAAAAATCTGTTCAGTTTTATTTGAGCAAATTGAGGAGAAAATCGAATGGATAAAAACGAGATAAAGCCTGTTTCTGTTGTTGTACCTGTATACGGTGTAGAAAAATACATTGAGCGATGTGCCGAAAGTTTATTTACTCAGACATTTGCGGAAAAGATTCAGTACATTTTTGTTGATGACTGTTCGCCTGATAATTCTGTGTCAATTTTGAGAACAATTTCGGAAAAATATTCTGAATTAGATATTCAGATTGTTAGTCATGAAAAAAACAAAGGTCTTGCTGGTGCGAGAAATACCGGCTTGGAACATGCTAAAGGCGAGTATTTTATTACAGTTGATTCAGATGATTGGTGTGAGCCTAATTATATAGAAGATTTGTACAATGCCGCACTTGAGAAAAATGCTGATGTCGTGGGCTGTGACCTTATTGTGCATGGTAAAAATGGTTCGCATATTCGTTCTTGCCCGCTTTTTAATACAGGAAAAGAATGTCTTTCGGGCTTATGTGAAGGCAAGTTGCAAGGCTGGCTACCTATAAAATTGATTCGTAGAAATCTATTTTATGTGAACAATATCCACTGGGTGGAAGGCATAAATCTCTGTGAAGACTTGTTAATAAGCGCGAAAATCTTTGCAAGTGCGGAGAAAGTCGTTTATATTCCAAGAGCATTGTATGATTATAATCGACTTAATGAAAACTCTTACACACAGAAACTTAATGAAAATCGTACAAATCAAATAGTCCGTGCGGTTACGGAACTTGAAAAGTTTTTGAAAGAAAAAAAATTGTATGATGAACTTGTGCATAGTGTTAATCTTCTTCGCTCTAGTACAAAAATCTGGATTTTGCAAGATTCTGATAAAATTAGACCAGAATACATTGCACTATATAATAATTGTGAATTATGGCGAGAAAAAAAATTGCCATTACCAATTAAACTTTTCCATTTTTTTTGTGTGTTTACTCCAAATCGAATAATAAAAATGGTTATACGGTTAAAAACATCTTTGCGAGATCATTCGTTGTAAGGGAAAAAATGCCATATTTGTTTTTGTTTGTTTTTACAGTAAGTCCTCTGTATTTTATTCGACCTCAAAATGTTTTGTTGAAAAAATTTGAAATACATTATGTAAGTATTTTTTTAATTGTTTTAATCTTAACTTTATTTTACGGACTACGTTACAATGTTGGAATTGATTACATGTCATACTATAACATTGCAGAGTTAAAAAAATACAATGTTCCATTAAAAGGAAGTGGAGAGCTTTTTGAACCAGCATTCAGATTGATTTACAAAATTGTAGATTTTTTTTGTCTTCCATCTAATACGTTATTTTTGTTTGGAGGCTTTATAATCTATGCTTTTCTTTTTATGGGAGTTGTAAAGTTTTCTCATAGCTATGTCTTAACATTTTTTATATTTTTTAGCTCAGGACTTTATTTTTTTTCATTTAATGAATTTAGACAATTCATAGCGGTAAGTATAATTTTCTTTGGGTATCGGTATTGTGTGCAGAGAAAACTTTTTAAATGGAGTCTAGCAGTTGCAGTCGCATGTCTATATCACAAATCTGCATTAATAGCTTTTCCAATGTATTTTTTGTGTACTGTATGTTTACGGAAAAATATTGTCAACATTTTGATTGTTATAACATTAGTTTTGAAGAAAATTGGGGCACTAGAACTTCTTTGCTTTGTGATTTCATATATTCCTGGTTACTTTGGTAATTACGCACAAGTTTTGCCATATATGGTAAGTAAGGGAACTTCAGGAACGATGGGGTATATTTATCTTGTAATCATTTTGATTATTAACAATAGCAAATATTTTTTACGAGAAAACTTAAAGGATCTTTTTTTCTTTAATCTATTCATTTTCTCTGCAATTTTTATAAACATTTTTGGCAATGTATATATGGTCATAAGACTTATGGAATATTTTTCTATTTCTCTCTTGATTGTATTTCCAAACTTTTATTTTTTATCAAAAAAAAATAAATATACATACATATTATTTCTTATGATTTGTACGGTCTTCTGTGCAAATCTAATTAAATACGCTTTGTTTTCTCCAAAGGAAAACCTTTTGGAATATCATACTATTTTTACTAAATGGAATTAAAAAATGACATACAAACAATTCATACAAATATGTGATGAAGATAGATCGCAATGGCGGAAAGAACTGGGAAAAAATGTAAATTTCTTTCTCTTGTTCATATTCTTACGAGAATACAGAATTGTTGTTTTCTTTAGATTATGCTCCTATCTTCGTTCTCATTGGTATCTATTTCCTGTTTATTGTGTAATTCGGCTTTTATATCGCAATATTACATTATTAAATGGTGTAGATATTCCTTCCCATGTAGAAATAGGTGGAGGTTGGGTTATTCATCATTGTAATGGAATTGTAATTCATCCAGCTGCAAAAATCGGAAAAAACTTTATTATACGCTCTGGGTGTGTTATTGGTTGTAATAATGGTTCTGTACCAGTAATTGCTGATAATGTTACTTTGGGAGTTCATGTAACAATTATCGGAAATGTTAATATAGCTTCTGGTTGCATAATAGGTGCGGGTGCAGTCGTCACAAAATCCACCGAACCGAACGGCATCTATGCAGGAGTTCCTGCACGAAGAATCAAGGAGCGTGTATGAAAATTCTTTTCATTCATCCATCTGTAGAACTCTACGGAGCTGACAAAATACTACTTTATATCCTAGAGATTCTTTTTAAGAAAAAGCATGATATTACGGTTCTTCTGCCAAAAGACGGAATACTTGTCAGTTATATTAAGAATATTTCTTCTGGCATAAAAATTGAGACTGATGAAAGACTTCCGATAGCCCATTCAAAACTTGGTCTTAAGGACTATATTTCTTTGCCAAAGAAAATCAGACAGATTGAAAAACTTTTCCCGAAAAACTCTTTCGATATTGTGTATTGCAATACGCTTGCCACGGTATTGCTCTTGTATACAAACTGGTCAAAAAAGCGGATTTTGCATGTTCATGAAATTATTGAAAATAAGGTGTTGAATTTTGCATTTTCTTTTTTGCTTAGAATCCGAACGAAAAATGTGATTTGTGTTTCAAGTCGGGTAAAGAACAATCTGATTTTCTCAAAAAAATATTCTGTAATTCATAACGGAATCCCAGACCTTGCAGAATCTGACTTGCAGAACGAGGTTTCAGATGTTGTTCAATTTGCTTTGCCAGGGCGATTTATGCCAAAAAAGGGGCAATGGTTCTTGATTGAAGCGTTGAAACTTCTTCCAAAAGAATATCTGGAAAAAGTTCATGTTTCTTTATACGGAAGTCCGCCTCCTAATCGCATGGGATATCAGGAGGAATTAAAAGATGCTGTAAAAAAAGCAGACTTGGATGGAGTTGTCTCTATAAAAACTTTTACTTCTGATATTTCACAAATCTATAAATATGCCAATGTGATTCTTGTCCCAAGTCTTATGGCTGATCCATTTCCCACAACCGTGCTGGAGTCGCTTATGTTTTCGCGTCCTGTTATTACAACAAACAACGGCGGGGCTGTGGAAATCCTTGAAGAGACTTATGCAAAGATTATTTCTCCGAATGATGCTAAGGCTTTTGCAGACGCATTTGAATTCTTTGTAGATAACAAAGAGAAAATCTGTAAAATGGGAAAACAGGCACGGGAGAAATATAAAAAGTATTTAACAATGCAATGTTTTAAAGAAAGATTTCTTAAAATGTTGTGATAAATAAGCAGACAAAAAAGTTTGCGACACGTTCTTTGACATTTCTATTTTTTGGGAATAATGCTGCTGATTATTGTGGTGGAATATGCTATAATAAAGTTTGGTGGCATAATATGGGAATCTATGTAAATCCTGGCAATGAAAACTTTAAGGAAACTCTTTCTGGAAAAATCTATGTTGATAAAACAATGATGATTTCTGTTTTGAATGAGTTTATGCAGACTGGCGAAAAATACATTTGTATTTCTCGTCCGCGCAGATTTGGAAAAACAATTGCTGGTAACATGATTTCTGCCTATTATTCAAGAGGCTGTAATTCAAAAGAGCTTTTTGCTCCTTATAAGATTGCAAATGATGAGTCATTTCTTAGAAATCTTAATAAATACAATGTGATAAAACTCGATATCAATAGTGAGTATCGCAATGTGATTGATAAAGATAATTTGATTATCAGATTGACGCAGAATATTCGTGCAGAAATGCAGAAGCAGTATTCAGAAATCAATTTTGATGAATCTGATTCTATTGCGGATTGTATCTTAAAAGTCTTTAGTCGAACAACAGTTCCTTTTGTCATTATTTTGGATGAATACGATGTACTTGTACGCGAAAATGTAAGCGATTCGCTTTTTGCTCAGTATTTGGACTTGCTTAATGGTCTTTTTAAGAGCGATACTCTTCGACCTGCAATTGCGCTTGCATATCTTACGGGAATTCTGCCGATTGTGCGTGATAAAGTGCAGTCAAAACTGAATAATTTTGATGAATACACAATGCTTGATGCAGGAGAACTTTCTGAATTCGTAGGCTTTACTTCTGATGAGACAAAGGCTCTTTGTGATAAGTACGGCGTTGATTTTGAGGAATGTAGAAGATGGTATGACGGTTACAGACAGCATGGATTTGAAATATATAATCCTGAATCAGTCATAAAATCAATCAGAAAAAAGGATTTTTCAAATTACTGGAGCAAAACGTCAAGCTACGAAGTTATTTCAGACCGAATCAGACAGAATTTTGAGGGAACAAAGGAAGATGTTGTTCAGATGCTTTCTGGAGAAAGTGTTGATGTGAATGTTACTCGCTATTTGAATACTATGACGTCGTTCGGTACGCGTGGCGATTTGTTTACTTATTTGATTCATTTGGGCTATCTTGCATACAATCGGCAAGAAAAAACTTGCTATATTCCGAACAAAGAAGTGCGTCAAGAATGGTTCAATGCGATTGAGACGGATGCAGAATATTCGGTCACGAATAAAATAATTCAGTCATCTAAGTCATTACTTATTGAAACTCTACAGAAAAACTCAGATGCAGTTGCAAAAGCCCTTGATATAAGCCATATCCATGTTACAAGTAACCGCAGTTACAACAATGAAGACGCTTTGCAAAGTGCGATTTATCTTGCATACATTTATGCACTCAATAAGTATACGGTTATAAAAGAGATGACCACAGGGAAAGGCTTTGCTGACGTTGTTTTTATTCCGTTTGAGAAAAATCTGCCTGCGATTATCATTGAATTGAAGCGAAACGGTTCTGCAGAATCGGCTCTAAAGCAGATTAAAGAAAAGCAGTATTTTGATTCGCTCAATGCATACTCTGGCAATTTGCTTTTTGTGGGCATAAACTATGACGAGAACTCAAAAACGCATACTTGCAACATAGAAGAATTCCAAAAATAGAAATGTTTCAAAGAACGCCTTAAAAGCAATTTGGAGGCGTTATGCTTGAAAATAAAAAGAAAATCTACATCATTGGCACAGTCGGCGTTCCTGCCTGCTACGGCGGATTTGAGTCGCTTGTTGACAATCTGCTTGACTACACACCCGACAATGTGGAATACACAGTGTTCTGCACGGCAAAGAAATACGAAAAGAAACTGGAGTCTTACAAAGGTGCGCATCTCATATATCTTGACCGCGACGCGAACGGCAAAGACAGCATTTTGTATGATTACGAGTCAATGAAAATCGCCGTGCGGGATAATGCGGACTTCATGCTGATTCTGGGCGTGTCGGGCTGTATGTTCCTGCCAATTATCCGCCGAGCGTTCAAAGGCAAAATCATCATGAACATCGACGGTCTTGAATGGAAAAGGGATAAATGGAACTGCGTTGCAAAATGGCTTTTGAAGCACAGCGAAAAGCAGGCGGTGAAATATAGCGACATCATAATCGGCGACAACAAAGGAATCACTGATTACGTTCATTCTGAATATGCAAAAATCGTTGCAACTAAGAGGGTAGAGCTGATTGCCTACGGTGGCGACCAAGTTTCGCGCGTGGAAGACGGTTCGCTTTTTGAAAAATACCCGTTTTGCCGTGAGCAGTATTCTTGCACAGTCTGCAGAGTTGAGCCTGAAAACAATGTACACATCATTCTTGAAGCCTTTTCCCAAATGCCAAAAAAGACTCTTGTAATCGTGGGCAACTGGAAAAAGTCAGAGTACGGACGAGCATTAAAAGAAAAATATTGTGCTTTCCAAAATATCCACATACTTGACCCAATTTATGAGCCTCACACAATCAATTTTCTTCGGGGCAATGCCTCGCTTTATGTTCACGGACACAGCGCGGGTGGCACGAATCCGAGCCTTGTTGAGGCGATGTGCTTAGGCTTGCCGATAGTGGCTTTCGATTGCGTGTACAACCGTGCGACAACAGAAGAAAGCGCTCTTTACTGGAAATCTTGTGACGACATAAAAAGCGCTGTTTTGGAAAAAGATTTTTCAAAACAGGGGGAAGCGATGAAAGAAATCGGTTTTCGGCTCTACAGCTGGAAGAAAATCGCGCTTTTGTACAACTCTCTTTATCAGACCTGCTGACGACCTGACTGCGTGAGCATGATTTTTCCTCCGCTTTCGATGGCGAAGCCCTTTTCGATGCAGCCGTCGAAGGCACGCTTTGCCACATTTTTGTCCGAAAACAAAGCGGAAAGTGTGAGAATGTCCGCTTTACATTCATTCGATTTTAGAAACAATAGAACTTCTTTTTCTGCTGCTGTTACTGTAAATGTCATTTTACAAAAAATATCATATTTGCCGTTTTTGTCAATATTTTTCCTCACATCTTTCCTTCCCATATTCCTCCAAGCCTGCTCGAAGACACTTGGCTACCCCTTTGAGCGCATAAAAAATTGTATACGCTCTGATTTGTAGAATTTTCTGCTCATATACAATATGTATACGAGTCGACTTGGAGTGTTTTCTGCTCGTATACAATATGTATACGACTTGCCCAGCGCGTTTTCTGCTCATGTACAATATGTATACGGCTTGCCCAGCGCGTTTTTGACTCATATACAATATGTATACGGCTCGCCTGACGCGTTTTTTGCTCATATACAAACTGTACACGCTTCACTTGGAGCGTTTTCTCCTCGTGTACAGATTTTTTCTTGAAGAAGAGAAAAGCAAGCCTTCATTTTTTCAAAAACTCGAACATATAAAAAATCCGCTTCTGAAAGAAAGCGCAGAAAAGCGCGTGTTTTCGCTATTTTTGAGAGATTCCAATTCTGGAATTGGAGAAAATGAAGAAAAATCTAAAAATTTTTGTTGACAGATAGTATGTCCCGATGTAAACTGAAATCAGTTACATGAAAGCAGTTTCAAAGCAGAATACAATTTATGATGTAGCACGTTTGGCAGGGGTCAGCGCTGCGACAGTGTCGAGAGTTCTCAATGCGCCAAACCGCGTTGCAGCGGACAAGAGGCAAAAAGTGCAAGACGCAATCCGCGAGCTTAACTTTGTGCCGAAAGCGGACGCTGTGGCAAAGGCGAGAAAGGCGTACAAGAAAATCGGAGTTGTCGCTCCTTTTTTCACGCAGCCTTCTTTTATGGAGCGTCTTCGCGGAATTGCCTCGGTTTTGAGCTCTGAGCATTACGAGCTTGTCATTTATTCGATAGACACTGAGGAGGATTTGTCGAATTATGTGCAGATGCTCGTGAATACACGGCGCGTTGACGGGCTTATCATGTTGTGCGTCAATCCGAGCGATGAGGTGCTGCAGTTTTTGCGTGATGCTGAGTTTCCTGTCTGCTTTGTTGAAAAGGAATGTGACGGCTTTGATTGTGTCGAAATCCAAAATCTTTCTGGCGGACAGAAAGCGGCAGAGTTTTTGTTCAAGAAGGGCTGTGTGAATCCGGGCTTTGTTGGGGAAGGCTCAACGAGAAGCTATGCGATTGCGGCGACTGAAGAGCGCTTCCGTGGCTTTCAGTTTTACTATGCGAATCAGGGCATCATCGTAAAGCCTGAGCATGTTTGGATAGGGGAGTTTACGGCGTCAAAGCTGGACAGCGCGATTTTGGAATACTTGGAGCAAAAAGAGCTTCCTGACGGGGTTTTTTGTTCGAGTGATGTGATTGCTGCTCGTTTTATCCGTCTTGCTGAGTCAAAGGGGATAAAAGTTCCTGAGCAGATTAAGGTTATCGGCTTTGATAACATTGATGTGTCGGATTATTTTGGACTGACTTCTGTGAGTCAGAGTCTTGAGGAGTCTGGCATAGAGGCGGCTCGTCTTGTTTTGAAGCGAATCGAAAATCCCTCATCGGCGATTGTGATTGTGAAAGTCCCGATTGAAGTGATTGAGCGCGAGACGACTGGTAACTAAGGGTATTATTTTGTAGCTTGAAGGAGGCTATATAATGAATAAATCGTTGTTTTTAGGAGCAGCCGCTGTTGCTGCAATGGCGTTTGTCGCAACATCTTGCGGCGAAAAAAGTGGAAAAGAGGCTGCCAGCAGCGCAGGAGCAAAGAAGGCTCAGGACAACACTGTTCGCATTGAAGGTTCTTTCCGCGGTGAAGAAGAGGCTCGTTTTCAGGAAATCGTAAAGATTTTTAACGCAAAGCACCCTGATTTCAATGTTACTTATGAGGGAAGCCCTGACTTTGAAGTTCAGATTCAGGTTGAAACACAGGCAAATACTCCGCCAGATATCGCGGCATTGCCACAGCCTGGAACAATGAAGCGCTTTGCTGACGCTGGCTACTTGAAGCCGCTTGCTCCAGAGGTTGTTAGTGCAATCGATGCAAATTATGCTCCTGTTTGGAAAGACCTCGGAAGCCACAATGGACAGGTTTACGGTGTATTCCATCGTGTTAACGCAAAGAGCTTTGTTTGGTACAACAAGAAAGAATGGGCTGCTCGCGGCTATGAAGTGCCTTTGACATGGGACGAGTTGACTGCCCTTGAGGAGAAGATGGTTGCAGACGGTGTTGTGCCGTGGACTGTAGGATTTGAGAGTGCAGCAGCGACTGGTTGGCCGGGAACAGACTGGCTTGAGGATATGGTTTTGCGCACAGCAGGCCCTGAGATGTACGACAAGTGGGTAAGCCATGAAATCAAGTTCAACGACCCTGCGATTTTGGAAGCATTGAACAAGTGCGGCGAAATCTTCCTCAACAATGATTATGTTTATGGCGGAAGCGCAAACATCGTAACGCTCAACTACGGCGACAGCATTAAGCCATTGTTCGAGAACCCTCCAAAGGCAATGATGCACAGACAGGGCAACTTCATCACAGGTTTCATGCAGCAGGAGATTCAGGACAATCTTGAAGAGAATGTTGGCGTATTCGCTCTTCCAAGCGTAGACGAGAGATGGGGAACTCCAGTTCTTGGCGGTGGCGACCAGTTCGTAGCATTCACAGATAAGCCTGGCGTTAAGGAGTTCATGGAGTTCTTGACAACTTGGGAGGCTTGCGCTCCTTGGGCAAAGGTTGGTGGTGCTTTGTTCCCACACAAGAATCAGGACTTTATGGATTATGGCAACAAGATTGAGCGACAGCTTGCAGAAATCCTTGTCAACGCAAAGGTATTCCGCTTCGACGCTTCAGACCTTATGCCTACAGAAGTCGGTTCAGGCTCATTCTGGACAGAAATGGTCAACTATGTTTCAGGTGCAGAAGACGCAGAAACTTGTTTGAAGAACATCGACGAGACTTGGAACTAAACTAAAACTTATTCCAAGTATGACGAAAACAGGGGAGGTCAACTCCCTTGTTTTTTACAAAAGCGGTTTTTCCGCATGGAGATGTATATGGCTGAAACACGGAAACTACAAAGCGCAACCTCTTCTGACATAATCAAAACTGTTTTAGTTGTGCTTGCTACGCTCGTCGTTGTGTGTAGCGGATTTACATTGCTCAAGGCGAATGACGCATTGCCGCAGATTGTAACGACAATCGTTGCGATTATTTGGGGCGTGTCATCTGTTATTCTTATCTTTTATTCACTTAACCTTTTGGCACAGCTCTTCCCGACGAAGATTTACAACAGAATTGTTCCGTACATCTTCATCGGTCCTGCTGTTCTGATTATGGGCTGGTATTTGTTCTTGCCGACAATGCGCTCTCTTTTCTTGAGCTTTATGGACAAGACTGCGACAAACTTCATTGGCTTAAAGAACTACAAATATCTTTTTACTGACCGCTCAATGGTCGTTTCAATCCGCAACACAATCATTTGGCTTGTGTGTGGCACGGGTTTCAGCGTTCTCATCGGTCTTACAGTGGCGATTATGGCAGACAGAAGCTCTGTCGGAAAACTCGCAAAAACCTTAATCTTCCTCCCGATGTCAATCTCGCTCGTCGGTGCAGGCGTTATCTTTAAGTTTATGTATGCTGCCAAGTTCGGCGGCTCGGAGCAAATCGGTCTTTTGAACGCGATTGTAACATCGTTCGGCTTGCAGCCTCAGAACTGGCTCGGAAAAGCTCCTTGGAACAATCTCTTTTTGATTGCCATCTTCGTGTGGCTTCAGACAGGTTTCGCCCTCGTTGTTCTTTCTGCCGCATTGAACGCAGTGCCAGAAGAGATGATTGAGGCAGCCCGCATTGACGGCGCAAGCGAAATCCGTATCCTTTTGCAAATCGTTATCCCGAATATTCGCGCTTCTATCATAAGCGTTTCAACAACTATATTGCTCGCAGCCCTCAAGTGCTTCGATATCGTCTACTCAATGACAAACGGTATGTTCGGCACAGAGGTTCTCGCAAGCCAGCAGTACAAGCAGATGTTCACGTTCCAGAACTACGGACGCGGCTCGGCTATCGCTATTCTTATCCTCATCGGTGTTAGCCCTGTCATCTACTACAACCTCAAAGAGTTTCACAACAAGGAGGCATTCAAATGAAAGAGAAAATCAAACATACAACAGGAGAGCGAATCTTGAGTGTGATTCTTCTCCTCTTCTGCCTTGCTTGGACAGTTCCGACTTTGGGTATCTTTGTAACATCGTTCCACACAGCAGACGCGGCAAGCTCTCACGGCTGGTGGAAGAACCTCAGCGACATGAGCACATTCACGCTCGACAACTACAATCAGGTTCTCTTTGGACAGCGTTATTCAGTCGGAAACGCAACAGGAACACAGACCGTTCGCGGTGCGACAATGCTCAGCGCGTTCTTGTCATCAATCACGGTAACGCTCCCTGCGGTCATTATCCCGATTTTGATGGCGGCTGCTGCGGCTTACGGCTTTGCGTGGCTTTCTTTCAAAGGACGAAATGTTTTGTTCTCAATCATCATCGCTCTCCTTGTCGTTCCGCTCCAGATTTCGCTTATCCCGATTCTGCGCGATTATAACAAGGTCGGCTTGAACGGAACGTACTTGGGAATCTGGCTTGCGCACTGCGGTTTTGGTCTGCCGCTTGCGACTTACATGATGTACAACTACATCTCAAGCCTTCCGCGCTCAATCCTTGAGTCAGCGTTCATCGACGGCGCAAGCCACTTCACAACGTTTGTGCGCTTGATTTTGCCGCTCTCTGCTCCAGCGATTGCCTCATTCGCGATTTTCCAGTTCATCTGGGTTTGGAATGATATGCTCGTTTCACTCGTCTTCCTTTCTGGTGCGGGGCAGAAGTTGCAGGTCGTAACCGTGCGCTTGATGAATATGGCGGGTACTCGTGGCACTGACTGGCATTTATTGACAGCAGGCGCGTTTGTTTCGATGATTTTGCCGCTCATCGTGTTCTTGAGCTTGCAGAAGTTCTTTGTACGCGGTCTTTTGGCTGGTTCTGTGAAGGGTTGATAGACACAGCAGACACAGGGCTGTTTTTCAAAACCGCTTGATTATGGTCAAGCACTATCGCATGATTATGGTCAAGCGGTATATGGGGATTATAATCAAGCACTCCGCATGATTATAATCTGCCACTGTCGCAGATTATAATCCTGCACTTTTTAGGGAGAAGAATATGTATCAAACACTATTAGAAAATAACTTGGCAGAACTGACTTCTCGCCTTTTTGAGCTTTATGGCTCAAGGTGGGATTTTTATAAAATAATCGACCGCCTTGAAGTGATTATGAAAAAGGCGAGCAAAGAGCGCTCTGGCTATCTTGCCGCTCTCGATGAGGAGGCTGTGAAAGCGGCGGAGAGCGAGAGCGTGAAGCCGTGGTATCTTGACGAGAAAACCGTGGGAATGATGCTCTATGTGGACTTGTTCGCGGGCAATCTCAAAGGTTTAATCGACAAGATTTCGTATTTTAAAGAACTAGGCGTGAACTATGTGCATTTGATGCCGCTTTTTGACTGCCCGAAAGGCGAAAACGACGGCGGATATGCAATCAGTTCATATCGCAAGGTGCAGCCGCGTCTTGGCACGATTGACGACCTCAAGGCTGTTGCTGAGGCTTTCCACAAAAATGGAATCCGCCTTGTTCTCGACTTTGTTTTCAATCACACAAGCGATGAGCACAAATGGGCAAAGGCTGCCAAAAAGGGCGACGAGAAATATCGCAATTTTTATTACATCTATGACGACAAGGGCGAAGTTGACAGCTGGAACGCAACGCTGCGCGAAATCTTCCCGACTGTGCGACGTGGCTCATTCACAAAGCTCAACGAAAAAGAATGGGTTTGGACAACGTTCAACTCTTTTCAGTGGGATTTGAATTATTCTAATCCTGAAGTGTTTTTGGCAATGGTCGAAGAAATGCTCTTTATTGCAAACCTCGGCGTTGACGTTTTGCGACTCGACGCGCTGGCGTTCGTGTGGAAGGAAAAAGGCACAGTTTGCGAAAGCCTTCCTAAAGCGCACACGCTCATTCAGGCGTTCCAGTACGTTGCCCGCATTGCAGCTCCTAGCTTGCAGTTCAAGAGCGAGGCAATCGTTCACCCTGATGAAGTCATCAAATACATTCAGCCATACGAATGCCGCTTGAGCTACAATCCGCTCCAGATGGCTCTTTTCTGGAACACGGTTGCGACTCGCGACACGGATTTGCTCACGCTGTCGCTCAAAAAAAGATGGTATATCCCTGCTAAATGTGCGTGGATTAACTATATCCGCTGCCACGATGACATCGGCTGGACATTCAGCGACGAGGACGCAGGCTGGCTCGGCATTAACGGCTACAATCACCGACAGTTCCTCAACCGCTTCTTTACGGGACGCTTCAACGGCAGTTTTGCCTCTGGCGAGCCGTTCCAGCTCAATCCGACGACGGGCGACTGTCGCATTTGTGGCACGATGGCAAGTCTTTCGGGCTTGGAGCAGGCGGAAAAGACAAACAACGCTGATTTAAGAAAAATGGCTGTTGCTCGAATGAAGATGATGTATGCCGCGCAGTTGGCTCTTCCTGGTGTTCCGCTTTTATACGCAGGCGACGAGCGGGCAGTGCTGAACGATTACGGCTATCGCAAGGACAAGGCGAAGAAAGACGATTCTCGCTGGGTTCACCGCATTAAAACCGACTGGGAAAAGCCTTTTGAGTACGATTCACAGCGCGAAGTGTTCGAGTTTGTGAAAAAGGCGATTGCTCTTCGAAAGGGCGAGAAAATGCTCGGCGGCAACGACATCTATTTCTACGATGTGCAGGACAATGGCGTTTTTGCCTACAGACGCGGCACAATCCACGTTATCGCAAACTTCACCGACAGAGTGGCGCATTTTAGAAACGACGCTTGGGCGGAATACAGCACGGATATGCTTTCGGGCAAAAAGGTTCGCAATTACGATGTTCTGAGTCTTGAGCCTTACGAAGTTTTGTGGCTCAAAGAGGAGCTGCAAGCGCAGCGGGCGTGAAAAAAAGTGCTAGTGTGGCACTATTATAGTGGTGCGACACTGGCACATTATGCTGTGCTGCACTAGCACATTATAGTGGTGCTACTCTGGCACATTATGCTGTGCGACACTGGCACATTATGCTGTACAACACCCGTACATTATGCTGTGATGAAAAAGGAGATTTATTTATGTCTATGACATTTTCAACAAAGGTCTTTAACGCAGAGCGAAACGAAACGCTTTTCACTGTGGGAAACGGCAATATCGGGCTTCGGGGCGACACGGAAGAAAAAGCTCTGAGCTCTCACAAAGGCACTTATATCAACGGCTTTTATGACACAGAGCCGATTCAGTACGGAGAAGTCGCTTTTGGCTACGCAAAGAACCACGAAACGATTTTGAACCTGCCCGACGTAAAACGCATTGAGCTTTGCGTGGACGGCGAGAGATTCGGCTGTGACGGAAAGATTTCGGACTTTTCGCTGACGCTTGATATGGAAAAGGGCGTTTTGTCTCGAAACACCTCTTGGACTGGAAAGAACGGCTCTAGCGTGCGACTGGTGAGCGAGCGACTTGCGTCTTTTGTAAAGGAGTCTTGCGTGGCTCTTCGCTACACTGTGGAGAACACATCGTCAAAGACGGTCAAGATTGCGCTTTCTTCGGCGATTGACACAAAGGCGAGCAATATTCTTGCAGAAGACGACCCACGCGTTGGCGCAAAGTTCAAGCACGTTCCGCTTGTCATCGACGATGTTTTGATTGACGACACAAACGAAGACGCTACTGGCGTTCTTGCCTTCAATGCGCACACCGAAAACTCACATCTCTTGCTTTCGGGCTACGCGATAAACACGCTTTGTGTTGACGGGCAGAAAACTGCGTTCGGCGGGGAGTCTTCTCACTTTTCTGACACGGAAGAAATCCCAGCTGTGTATCAGGACTTCACGCTTGAAGCAGGCAAGAAGTTCACGCTGACAAAATACGTTTCTTTGTTGCACTGCAAGTCAATCGAGATTGGTTCAGATTGTGCAAAAAAAGCATTAAGCGAAAGGGCAAAAGGTGAGTGTGAGGCATTTGCAAAAGCGGGCTTTGAAGACGCCTTGAGTGCTCAGAAAAAATATCTTGATGAGTTTTGGAGCGTGGCGAACATTCACATCGATGAAGAAAAAGCAAACGAAAATCAAAGCACAGTTGAAGAAGCATTGCGCTTTAATCTCTTTCATCTTTTGCAGAGCGCGGGCAGAAACGGAGCGACTTCGATTGCGGCAAAAGGCTTGACGAGCGAGGGCTATGAGGGACACTATTTCTGGGACACAGAAAGCTATGTCTGCCCTGTTTTCACATATACCGCGCCGAAAATCGCAAAGAAGCTCTTGGAATACCGCGCTTCGATACTCGACAAGGCAAAAGAGCGGGCGAAAGTGATGGCACTAAAAGGCGCGCTCTATCCGTGGCGAACGATTAGCGGAGAGGAAACAAGTGCGTATTTCCCCGCAGGCACGGCGCAGTATCACATCAACGCAGATATTATCTTTGCGCTCAACCGCTATTTGAATGCAGCCGAGGGCTGTTCTTCAAGCGCCGACTTTGACGAAAAGAGCGTTGAAGAAATGTGCGCTCAAAGTGCAAGAATGTATGCGTCATTGGTGCATTTCAACGAGAGAACGGGCAAATACTGTATAGACGATGTTACAGGACCTGACGAATACACGGCGATTGTCAACAATAACACATTCACAAATCTTATGGTGCGCGAAACATTGGAGATTGCCGCTTATCGTTCGGGAACATCAGCGACAGACGCGGAGAAAGCCGAGTGGAAGCATATTGCCGAGAATATGTATATCCCGTTCGACAAAGACGCTGGCGTGTATCCGCAAGACGACAGCTTTATGAACAAAGCCGAATGGGATTTTGAGCACACTCCGCGCGAAAATTATCCGCTTCTCTTGCATTATCACCCGCTCGTGATTTACCGCCACCGTGTCTTGAAGCAGCCTGATTTGGTTCTTGCTCAGTTCTTGCTTTCGCGCCGCTTCACGCTCGCAGAGAAAATCCGAAACTATGCGTTCTACGAAAAATACACCACTGGCGATTCGTCCCTTTCGCACTGCATTATGAGCATAATGGCGGCGAGAACCGGCGACGAAGCGAAGGCGCTTGATTATTTTAACAAGACCGTTAGAATGGACATCGACGACGTGAACGGCAACAGTCGCGACGGAATCCACACTGCTTGTATGGCGGGAAGCTGGATGAGCGTTGTTTACGGTTTTGCGGGCTTTGAGGATTATGGCGGAGAATACAGCTTTGACCCGAAACTCCCGAAAGGCTGGAGGAGCTTGGAGTTCTCTTTGCTTCTCAAGGGCTGTGTTTTGGGCGTGAAGATTACGGCGGACAGCGTTACCTATTCGCTAAAAGCTGGCGAAAAGCTTGAGTTCTTGCACAGAAACGAGCGCGTCGTGCTTGCTTCTGGCGAAGAAAAAGCGTTCAGCTTGAAAAAGAAGCTCCGCGCTGTGCTCTTCGACCTCGACGGCGTTTTGACGAATACCGCTCCGCTTCACTTTAGGGCGTGGGGAGAGATGGCGAGCAGAGAGGGCTTGAAGTTTGACGCAGAGATGAACAAGAAACTTCTTGGCATTTCGCGCGAGGAATCGCTTGCGGTCATCTTGAGAGAAAACGGCGTTGAATGGAGCGACGAGAAGAAGAAGGCGACTTGCACCGAAAAGAACGAACGCTACAAGGAACTGCTCGAAACTCTGACCGAAAAGGATATTCTTGGCGGTATCAAGGAGTTTATCGCTGACTTAAAGGCGCACGGCGTGAAAATCGCTCTTGCTTCGTCTAGCAAGAATGCGCCTGCCATTTTGGAGCGACTCGGTCTTTCGGAGTGCTTTGACGCAATGGCTGACGCTTCCTCAATCCAAAAGGCAAAGCCTGAGCCAGATTTGTTCTTGCAGGCGGCGGAGAAAACGGGTGTTTGGTATACGGATTGCGTTGGCATTGAAGACGCACAAAGCGGAATCGACGCGATTAAAAAAGGCGGAATCACTGCTGTGGGCATTGGCAAGGCTGAAGAACTCAAAGGAGCAGATTTGGTCTTGGGCTCTACGGCAGAACTGAATTACGAAAAGATAAAGACATTATTGGAGGCATAAGATGTCTGAAAAGAAAGATGTTGTTGCATTGGGTGAGATTCTGATTGATTTCACTTTTGCGGGAAAGAATGCGGACTCAAAGAACTTGTTTGAGGAAAATCCCGGCGGAGCTCCTGCGAACTGCGTTAGTGCGGTGGCAAAGCTCGGCGGAAAGAGCGCGTTCATCGGTATGACTGGACGCGACAGCTTTGGCGAGGACGTTCGCGCGGTGTTGCAGAATATCGGCGTGGACACGAGCGCAATGCGTTACACCGACAAGCAGCACACGACGCTTGCTTTTGTCAGCCTTGACGCAAACGGCGAGCGGCATTTTAGCTTCTGCCGAAATCCTGGGGCGGATACGCAGATTTCTCCTGACGACCTTGATTATGAAATGCTCAAGAACACACGCATTTTCCACATCGGCTCACTTTCTTTGACCGACAGTCCTGCAAAAGAGGCGACTCTTGCGGCGATTGAGGCGGCGAAAAAGGCAGGCGCGCTCATCTCTTACGACCCGAATTATCGAGCGAATTTGTGGAAGGGCAGAGAAGACGCAATTCCTTTGATGAAGAGCCTTTTCCCGAGCGCAGACTTGGTAAAGGTGAGCGATGAGGAACTCGCGCTTCTTTTCGGTGCGGACAAGAGCGCAGAAGACGGCGCAAAAGAGATTATGGAAAGCGGTGTTTCGCTTGTGCTTGTAACGCTTGGAAGCAAGGGCGTTTATTATCGCGCAAAGAACAAGGCGGGCGAGGTGTTCACAGGCACAATCGGCGTTCCGTCGGTGAAAGTCGTGGACACAACGGGCGCAGGCGACAGCTTTACGGGCGGTCTTTTGTATCGCTTGACCCGTCGCGAGAACCCTCTTGACTTCGACAAGAGCGCAATTGAGGCGGATTTGACTTTTGCGAACGCTGTTGCTTCAATCTGCGTAACTCGCCGTGGTGCAATTCCCGCTTTGCCGACCTTAGCAGAAACCCAAGACTTCATTAAAACCAATATGTGATTAAAAAAGTACCTTCATAATTCTATTTCCCTTTAAGAGCCTGAGGCAGTTTGTCGCAGGCTCTTTTTTTGTGCTATAATGAAGTTGCGGAGGTGTATATGAGTGATTTTGCGTATGCGTATTTCAATACCGAACTCGATAAGCTGGATATCCCTGAGCTTGAGGGTATTTTTGAGAAAGTGCAAAGTTTGTTGAATAAAAAGAGAGCGGAGAAATCTGATATTGATGAAGCTGAGGTTGCAAAAATAAATGCGATTTACGAGAAAATCCCAAAAGAAGAGCAACTTGCAACAGCAAAGGCTTCAATGCTTTCTATGTGGGAGACTGTAAAAAATGATGCGTGGTGAAATTTGGTGGGTGGATTTTGGACTTGCGTTTGGAAGTATGACTCTTGGTCGACGTCCTGCTGTTGTTGTTCAAAACGATAATTTTAATGCAAGCAAAATTGCAACAACCGTAGCAATCCCTATTTCCACAAATTTGTTGCTTTCGGAGTACAAGGACAATGTATTTTTGTCAGCGAAAATATCAAAGCTACCCAAAGATTCAGTTGTTGTGACTCCTCAAATTGGTGCGATTGATAAATCTTGCTTTTTGGAAAAGGTTTCAAAGTTGCCACCTTCAATAATGATTGAGATATCCCATTCTGTATTTGATTTGCTGGGGTGTAATCTATAAAATTTCCCTTTAAGAGCCTGAGGCAGTTTGTCGCAGGCTCTTTTTTTTGCGTAGGCATTGAACTTTGCATATCTTCAAAACACGCCTATGTGCATCGCGGCTCAAAGCCTATGTGCATTGCAGCTCAAAGCCTTGGTGTATACCCGCTCAAAGGCTATGTGCATATCGATGCAGAGTAGTGGTTTGAAAAATGAAAAAAAGTTGTCAATTTACGGAAGATATATAATACTTTATAAAGATATTTTATGTGGAGGTTGCTATGGAACTTATTGCACATAAAGCAGATGACGGAAGAATACAAAGTCTTGAGGAACATTTATTTGGAACTGCTAAACTTGCTCAAATTTTTGGAAAACCGTTTGGTTTTGCCTCTTTGGCACGTCTTTCAGCACTTTTGCACGATGCAGGAAAAGCCTGTCAAAACTGGCAGGAATATTTGAGAAAATCGCTTGAGGGCAAAACTCAGGCAAAAATAGACCATTCAACAGCAGGTGCAAAACTGCTTTCAGAAATGGCTGAAAACAAAATCCTTGCGCTTCGGGCTGTGCAGGCGGCTGTAATGTATCATCACGGTTCTGGTTTGCCTGATATGATTTGCCTTGACGGAAAATCAGAATTTGCTGAGCGTTTGAAAAAAGAATTGCCCGAAGCTGAATATGCTGAAATCAAAGCTAACATCGATGAAAAAATAAAATCTCAGATAGAGAAAATTTTTCAAAGTGAAGATTGGCAGACTGACGGGCGAAATGTTTTTTGGGAAAATTTCAAAGAAAATGGAAAAATAACAAAGCACTCTTGTTTCAATCAAGGGCTTCATTTTCGCAATTTCGCAAGCTGTTTGATTGATGCGGACAGGACGAACAGTGTGGCTTTTGAGGCGAATGAGAAGATAAATCCTGCCGATTTAGACAAAATACCAGATTGGGCTTCAATGCTTGAAAAACTGGAAAATCATCTTTCAAAAGTTGCCAAAACTGACAAACTTGGACAAATTCGTTCCGATGTTTCAGCTCGTTGTGCAAATTTGGGCAAAGGCGAGCGGGGTATTTTTACGTGTTCGGCTTTTACGGGCAGCGGAAAAACATTTGCTTCACTCAGATTTGCGCTGGAGCAGGCAAAAAAGCACAAAATGAAGCACATTTTTATTGTTGCGCCTTATACTTCGATTATTGACCAGAACGCTGACGTAATTCGCTCTGTTTTGGAGAACGAAAATACTCGCGGGCAGATTGTGCTTGAGTGTCATTCAAATCTTTCAGCTGAGAAAAAGTCAGAGCTGAAAGAATCTGAAGAAAATTATGCCCGATTTGAAGAAACTTGGTCTTCGCCTGTAGTAATTACGACTTTTGTGCAGTTTTTGGAAACACTGTTTGGTTCTGGAACAAAAACTATCCGCCGAATGCACCAGCTTGCAGAAAGTGTGCTTGTTTTTGATGAAATTCAAACGCTTCCGATAAAAGCTACATATCTTTTTAATTGGGCGTTGGATTATCTTGTTCATTGCTGTGGCTGTTCAGCTATGCTTTGTACGGCAACGCAGCCTTGCTTGGACAAAATCGGCGATGACAAAAGCAAAGATTATCGGCTTTCTTTTGACGCTGAAGTTATTGGCGATGTGAAAGCGCATTTTTCTTCGCTTGAGCGCGTTCGTTTTGTTGACAAAACTGACGGCGGCACAAAAAAGAATTCTGTTTCTGAAATCTTTGAGTACATAAAAACGCAGTTAGATTTATGTGGAAGTTTTCTTGCTGTCGTGAATACAAAGCCTCAAGCAAAAGAACTTTATAAACTTATAAAAGAAAACAAAATAGCAGATTTTGCCTATCATTTGAGCACAAACATGTGTCCTGCTCACCGCCGTGCTGTTATCTCAGAAATGAAAAAACACCTTGAGAACGGGGAAAAAGTTGTCTGCGTAAGCACTCGGCTCATTGAGGCTGGCGTGGACGTGAGCTTTGGAAGTACGCTTCGCTATCTTGCGGGCTTGGACTCTATTATTCAGACTGCGGGACGCTGCAACAGAAACGGCGAGCTGAAAGACGAATCGGGGAACTCTGTGCTTGGAACGCTGGCAATTTTTGATGCGGAATACGAAAATTTGGGTTCGCTGGAAGAATTGAAAATCGGTAAAGAGTGTATGGAGCGGGTGCTACGTGATTTTAGAAAAGAGTGGGGTGAAAATAATTGCAGGCTTATTGACCAAAAAGTTATAGAGGCTTTCTTCAATTATTATTATGCAAAATTTTCAACTTCGCTTTTGAAATATTCAGTAAAAGGAAAAGAATCTTCTCTGTTGGATATGCTTTCAAATAATCCGATTGGCGTTGCTGAATATGAGCGGATTAACAGCAATCAGGGCTGGAGAAAAATGCCGTACAGGCAGGCGTTCAAAACAGCTTGGGAAAATTTTGAAGTGATTGCGGATTCAACGACTGGCGTAATCGTGCCGTACGGAGAAAACGACATCGCTGGGCGTTTGGCGGCTCTGGAGCGCGGAGACGAGGATTACAGCAAAAAATATAGCCATTTGCTTCGTGAGGCGCAACAATTTTCGGTGAATGTGTATTCTAATCAGCTTTTTAGGCTTCTGAAAGAGAAGATGATTTTTGAAGTTCTGCCAGATTCTGGAATTTATGCGTTGTACAAAGATTTTTATGATTCTGATTTGGGGCTTGTGTATGAATTTTCTGAAAATACTGATTTTTCGCCGTGCATTTACTGACGGAAAAATATGTCTGTTTTATTTTGGGAAGAACTAGAAAATCTATGATATATAATGTATTATCAGAGAATGTCGCATTTGTGCGTGAATTGAAACTAATCTTAAGTGAAATATGGCAATTTTGTGTTGTCATATTTTTAATAAAAATCTTTTAATCTTAAGTAAAATAAATTTGACAATCTGAAGAAATGGGATTACTATAAAAGTGTAAACAAAAGGAGATGTGTTGTGAAAGAAAACAGCATTGAATACAAACTTACTGGACGCTATGCACTTTTTACCGACCCTGTTACAAAGATTGGCGGTGAAAAAAGCACCTATCTTGTTCCGACTTATGAAGCTATAAAAGGCATTACGCAAAGCATTTACTGGAAGCCGACGATTATTTGGGTTATCGATAAAATCCGCGTGATAAACAAAATCAGCACAGAATCCAAAAATGTGAAGCCGATTTCTTACAGCGGAGGAGCAAACGAACTTTCTGTTTACACATATTTGCGCGATGTGGAATATCAGATTAAGGCGCATTTTGAATGGAACATGCAGCGTCCCGATCTTGAAAAAGACCGAAACGAAAACAAACATTTTGATATGGCTCGTCGTTCGCTTGAGAAAGGCGGCAGGCGTGATATTTTCTTGGGTGCACGGGAATGTCAGGGCTATGTTGAGCCGTGTGAGTTCGGTTCTGGAGAGAGCTTCTATGACAATGATGAGCCTTTCTCTTTTGGGCTGATGTTTCATGGTTTTGATTATCCAACGGAAGTTGACACACAAAAAGTGACTGCTCGGTTTTGGACAGCTAAAATGGAAAAAGGAGTTCTAGTTTTTCCGCGCCCAGAAGATTGTTCTGTAAAACGCGAAATCAGAGATTACAAGGCGTATATTCCAAAAGTTAACATGGAGGAAGAATTATGAGCTGGCTTTCAGAACTTGCTAAAGTTTATGACAACGTTGTGAATAACGATGACAAGCCGCTTCCGATTTATCACTGGGCAAATAATGCTTCTGTTACGATTGTGCTGGACGGGGACGGCAACTTTATAAAAGCAGCTTTGATTGACAAAAAAGATTCTGACAGAATCACGGTTATGCCAAGCACAGAAAGCTGTTCAAACCGTACAAGCGGTGCTGACGCGTATCCTCTTTGCGATAAGTGGGAGTATGTTGCAGAAAATTCTGTAAAGAATGAACTTTATAAAACTCTTCTAAAATCTTGGGCTGAATCTGAATTCTCAAATCAGAAAATCAAAGCTGTTTACGCTTATGTTTGTTCTGGCACTATTGTTTCCGACTTGGAAAAATCTGGCATAAAAAAAGATGATGTTTCAGATTTTATACGCTGGGAAGTTCAGATTGCAGGAGATGTAAACTCTTGCCTTTGGAAAGACAAAGACACGCAAAGCAAATGGATTGAGTTTTACAATTCATACGCTTTTGACGATTATTGCGAGAAAAACTTTTCGGGCAAAGACGCAGAAAAGCGAATTCGCAAAGAAGATGTGGATTATGTTGACGGCAAGAGTTCAAAAATCGCGGCTTATCACCCGTCAAAAATCCGAAATGCAGGCAGCAGTGCAAAGCTCATTTCTGCGAATGATACAAGCAATTTTACTTTCAGAGGACGTTTTTTGACTGACTCTGAAGCGTGTTCAATAAGTTCTGAAACTACACAAAAAGCTCACTCTGCTCTTCGTTGGCTTATAAAGCGGCAGGGCGTTTCGCTTGGCGATGGTCTTGCTGTGGTTACGTGGAGCAGAGCAGGGGAGGATTTTCCGCCACTGACTAGCTCCAGCACGGATATTTTGCCTGTAAAGGTCGCTGAAGAAAAAGAAGAACCGCCTGAAGATGAATTTTACTTTGAATATGATGACGATGAAGAAAATGAAGAATCAAGCGGAACTTACAGCACTGTGACTGAGTTTGCTACGGCTATAAACAATCGTTTGCGTGGCTATTATGGCGATATATCAAAGCCAGAAAAAATTATGGTTATGGCTATAAAAGAAGCTACTCCTGGACAAGGGCGAGTTTCTATAGTTTTGTATCGCGAGCTTTTGAACACAGATTTACTTGAAAAATTAACTGCTTGGTACTCAAACTTGGCTTGGAATATTACTTACTGGGCAAAAGACAAAAAAGAAAAGGGTAAGAAACCTCAGCTGGTTCGCACAATCGGAACGCCGTCGCCTGAAACTATTGCGAAGTGCGCTTACGGCGAGCGGGTAAAACCTGCGTTGATTGAAAAAACAGTACAGCGTCTTTTGCCATGTATTCTTGATGGCGGTGTAATTCCGTCTGATATAGAAACTCAATGCGTAAAGTCTGCTTCAAATCTTTTGACAATAGATGAATGGCGGCGTGATATTGTTCTTGAAACAGCGTGTGCTGTTTATAAATATAACAAGATTGTTCGCACAAAGAATAAGGAGGAATATAAATTGGCTTTGGAAGAAAACAGAACAAGCAGAGATTATCTGTTTGGTCGCTTACTTGCCGTTGCTGATAAAATTGAAACAGCAGCACTTTGTAAACGGGCGAAACGAGAAGGCTCTGATCCAAAAAAAATCAGAGAAACAAATGCAATTAGGTATATGCAGGCTTTTTCTGTAAGACCTTTTTCAACTTGGAAGAATTTGTTTTTGAAAGTTCTTCCATACAAGAAAGAACTTTCACCATTCTATTTTGATTTGATAGCAACCATAGAATCAAAGTTTGACCACGATGGTTTTAGTAATAATTCGCCGCTTTCAGGAGAATTTTTACTAGGCTATCATTGTCAATTAAAGGTTTTGAATGAATTCGGAAAAGAAGATAATTCTGATGAAAATACGGAAATTACGGAGGAATAAATTATGGCAGTATTGCAGAACAAAATTGATTTTGCTTTGGTTTTCAGCGTAAAAAATGCTAACCCGAACGGCGACCCGTTAAACGGAAATATTCCGCGGCTCACGCTTGACGGACACGGAGAGATTTCTGATGTGTGCTTAAAGCGCAAAATTAGAAATCGCTTGCAGGACGCAGGAGAAACTATTTTTGTGCAGTCAGACGATTACAGAAAAGATGAGTTCAAATCACTAAAAGCAAGAGCTGATTCTGTATTGAAAGATGTTTCAAAAGACAGGGAAAAATACCAGAGCCTTGCGTGCCAAACGTGGATAGATGTTCGCAGTTTTGGACAGGTGTTTGCATTTAAGGGCAGTGATTTATCTGTAGGAGTTCGCGGACCTGTAACTATTCAGAGTGCTTTTAGTGTGGACACGGTAAATGTTACAAGCATCCAAATAACAAAAAGTGTTAATTCCGAAGATAAATCAGACAAAAAGGCTTCTGATACGATGGGAATGAAGCATAGTGTGGACTTTGGCTTGTACACAACGTTTGGTAGCATAAATCCGCAACTTGCAGAGTTAACGGGTTTTAGTGATGAAGATGCAAATAAAATCAAAAATGCGCTTTTGCATATCTTTGATAATGATGCTTCATCTGCTCGCCCTGAAGGCTCAATGGAAGTTGTTGCACTTTATTGGTGGGTGCATAATTCAAAAGCTGGACAATATTCAGCCGCAAAAGTACATCGTTCGCTAGAGATTACAAAAAAAGACGGCATAACAGAAGCAAAATCTGCTGACGATTACAGCATAAAAACAAACGACCTTGACGGATTGTCGCCAGAGGTTCTTACATTTTAATTTTTGAGCAGGTGTGAATATGAAAACAATTTATTCAGAAGAAGATTATCTGCATTTAAATGGTTTACAACACCTGCGATTTTGCGAACGACAATGCGCTTTGATTTATGTAGAAAATCTCTGGTCAGAAAACTACTTCACTGCGGCGGGTCGAGTTCAGCACGAAAAAGTGCATAGCGGAGTTGGAGAATCTAGGCGAGTTATGCGCACAGAGCGAGATTTACGCATTGCCTCCAGCTTACTTGGCATTACGGGGCAGACCGACGCCGTGGAATTTTATTCCTGTTGAATACAAACACGGCGAAGTGAAAGAAGACACTTGCGATGAAGTCCAGCTGTGTGCGCAAGCAATATGCCTTGAAGAAATGCTAAAATGCAAAATAGATGAAGGCGCGTTGTATTATTTCAAAATCCGAAAACGAATTCCTATCGCGATTACTCAAGAACTTAGAGCTGAAACAATCGCACTTGCACAAAAATTCCATCAACTTGTAGAAGAAGGAAAAACACCGATTGCAGAATATAAGAAAAAGTGCGAAAGCTGCTCTTTCATTGACGAATGTTTCCCCGAATCAGCAGGAAGAAACAAAAGTGTAAGCACATACATAAAACGCCGTTTGAGCCAAGATTTGATTTCTGATTGAAACTCGAATTGAAAAGGAGCAAAAATGCAAAGATACTTGAACACGATTTATATCACAACTCAAAAAACATATTTGCACAAAAAAGGCGATGCTGTTGAAATTATCCTTGATGATGAAGTAAAAAAGTCGATACCAATGATAAACATCGATAGCATAGTTTGCTTTGGAAACATCTATGTGAGCCCTTTTTTACTTGGTTCTGCACCTGAACATAACATCACAATCAGCTTCCTTAGTGAAACGGGAAAGTTTTTGGCGCGCGTTCAAGGTTCTGTTTCAGGAAATGTGCTTCTTCGAAAAGCGCAATATCGTATATCCGATGACAAAGAGAAAGCTGCTCAAGTTGCAAAATACTTTATCACAGGAAAAATTGCAAATCAAAAAACTGTGTTGCAGCGTGCCATTCGCGACCACAAAGACAAAATTGATGTTAAAAGAGTGCAAAATGCCATTTTGACACTGGACAAAAATATTTCAAAAATCGACAAAGAAAATGATTTGGACAAACTTCGAGGAATTGAAGGAGATTCTGCCGAAACATATTTTTCTGTGTTTGACGAGCTGATAACCTCACAAAAAGAAGATTTCAAGTTTAAAGGCAGAAATCGACGACCGCCTTTGGACAACGTAAATGCAATGCTTTCATTTGTTTACACGCTTTTGTATCACGATATGATAAGCGCGTGCGAAGTTGTGGGCTTAGACCCAGCCGTTGGATTTATGCATCGTGATAGACCAGGACGCTTGAGCCTTGCGCTCGACTTGATGGAAGAATTCAGAGCATTTTTTGCAGACAGACTTGTTTTGTCTCTTATAAATCGTTGTGAAGTGAATGCAAGCCAGTTTGAAAAAACAGCCAGTGGTGCGGTCATAATGAACGAAAGTGCAAGAAAGACCGTAATCAATGCATACCAAAAGAAAAAAGAAGCTATTTTGAATCACCCTTATGTAGAAAAGAAAATGTACCTTGCAATTTTAATGCAAACACAGGCTAGGCTTTTGGCGCGCTATATCCGTGGAGATATTGACGGATATCCTGTTTATATTTGGAAATAAGAGCGGAGAATTTCAAAATGATGATGCTTGTTAGCTATGATGTTGCGCGTGATGAAAAAGGCGAGAAACGACTTAGAAAAGTTGCAAAGACTCTAGAAAATTATGGGCAAAGAGTCCAATATTCTGTTTTTGAATGTCTTGTTGAGCCATCTCAATGGGTCGAACTCAAAGCTAAGTTACAAAAAGAAATAAATCCCGAATATGACAGTCTGCGATTTTATTCTCTTGGCGCAAATTGGGAGAAAAAAGTCGAGCATATAGGACAAAAAGAGCCTATAAATCCTCAGGGCGTTTTAATCTTTTAAATGCCAAAGATGTTTGACATTATTATTTTCTCATTTTTAAACTTTGCGAACGTAAAGCAAACATAAAAATTGCTTTTTTTTAATTAATTATGTTATAATGAATTATATTTTGGGTTTATTTGTAAAGCAAAAGGTTCGCGGAAATAATAGTGTATGTTTTTGTTTTGCAATAAATTACAAGATATAATGTCGCTCCTTCACGGGAGCGTGAATTGAAACATCCAGATGAGCCGACTTCAATAGAAAATACATGTCGCTCCTTCACGGGAGCGTGAATTGAAACGAAATTATAAGGGGTGTTGATATGACACAGGCAGGTCGCTCCTTCACGGGAGCGTGAATTGAAACGACGAACTTGTCAAAAATATTGTCGATACACTTGTCGCTCCTTCACGGGAGCGTGAATTGAAACATTCAGCAGTGTTTCTTCTTGGGTTGGTAAAAGTCGCTCCTTCACGGGAGCGTGAATTGAAACTGTCAATTTCCCACGCAACAGCAATTCCTGCGAGTCGCTCCTTCACGGGAGCGTGAATTGAAACATCATTGCAGATTTTGCGCGCCATTCACCGCGAGTCGCTCCTTCACGGGAGCGTGAATTGAAACGTCTTTTTTGGGTCTGCGACGCTTCGCACCGTCTGTCGCTCCTTCACGGGAGCGTGAATTGAAACTAGAAGCCGAAAAAGCAGAATTGCAAGCAGAAAGTCGCTCCTTCACGGGAGCGTGAATTGAAACGGTCGAAACAGGGTCAGCATTACAAACACACTGCGTCGCTCCTTCACGGGAGCGTGAATTGAAACATTCCTCTAGTAGTGTTATTCTTAGGAAACGTTGGTCGCTCCTTCACGGGAGCGTGAATTGAAACTCAAGACCTTGACTATAATAAACATCAGGCATAAGTCGCTCCTTCACGGGAGCGTGAATTGAAACGAATAAATAAGAGGTATATAAATGGCTACACAGTGTCGCTCCTTCACGGGAGCGTGAATTGAAACCCGTCAGCTTCTATGCACGCGCTCCCCGTTTCGTCGCTCCTTCACGGGAGCGTGAATTGAAACGAATATCATAGACACAATCAAGAATAAAACTGTGTCGCTCCTTCACGGGAGCGTGAATTGAAACTCAAAAAGCCGTTCACAATGCCCTCTATGGCTGTGTCGCTCCTTCACGGGAGCGTGAATTGAAACTCTGTATCATTTGCAAAGTTAGCAGCATTTGAAAAGTCGCTCCTTCACGGGAGCGTGAATTGAAACATAATAGAAGCCATAAGTACCCAAGAGCTCAAACGTCGCTCCTTCACGGGAGCGTGAATTGAAACTGCTGATAAAATGATTGCTCCAAATGCTCCGCGGTCGCTCCTTCACGGGAGCGTGAATTGAAACGCAATTTCAATTCCGATTTCGCTTGTTGTCGGGGTCGCTCCTTCACGGGAGCGTGAATTGAAACGTGTACACTCCTAAAAAATGAAACTATATATATTAAGTCGCTCCTTCACGGGAGCGTGAATTGAAACAACAAAAGCAAGGGCAACTTGCTTTGTGGAATTGTCGCTCCTTCACGGGAGCGTGAATTGAAACGTGGAATTTGGCTCCACTGCTCCGCAACACGAAGTCGCTCCTTCACGGGAGCGTGAATTGAAACATCATATATGCCTCCGATTATGTTTTCTATGTTGTCGCTCCTTCACGGGAGCGTGAATTGAAACAAATCCAGTTTGTCTATTTGTGCTAAAAGTTCTTTGTCGCTCCTTCACGGGAGCGTGAATTGAAACGTTTCAAAAGGAAATGTTAAAGCCTATATATAAGGTCGCTCCTTCACGGGAGCGTGAATTGAAACGCGAGCAAAAGCGTTCCAGTTCTCCCAGAGGTCAGTCGCTCCTTCACGGGAGCGTGAATTGAAACGATTTAGCTCAGTCCAATGGCGTTCTATGCCTTGGTCGCTCCTTCACGGGAGCGTGAATTGAAACGACGTTGAAACGCTTGATTTCGTCCCTTGTCAAAGTCGCTCCTTCACGGGAGCGTGAATTGAAACATTATGTCTAGCAATCTCATCGAGCTGCTTTTGGTCGCTCCTTCACGGGAGCGTGAATTGAAACATCAAGTTTAAGGGCTACGCCCTTAAAAATCCCCGTCGCTCCTTCACGGGAGCGTGAATTGAAACGCACACGCAAAAAAGAAGGTATAAAAGCAGAAATGTCGCTCCTTCACGGGAGCGTGAATTGAAACTTCCAAACCTTGCGAGTAATAGACATCAGGCATAGTCGCTCCTTCACGGGAGCGTGAATTGAAACTTAACAAAAGCGGACAGTGGATAGAGGACTCAGTCGCTCCTTCACGGGAGCGTGAATTGAAACATGACTTATAAGCGCGGTGGAGAGTCGGCTATAGTCGCTCCTTCACGGGAGCGTGAATTGAAACCCTTTTGAAACAAAAAGGTATAAGCGGAAACTTTGTCGCTCCTTCACGGGAGCGTGAATTGAAACTATTTTTATTGCTTCCCGTGGATTAGGGGCTATGTCGCTCCTTCACGGGAGCGTGAATTGAAACGTCTAGTCAAGGCGGTATGAGTGAGTAACATAGGTCGCTCCTTCACGGGAGCGTGAATTGAAACAAAAGCCTCTTTAGCCTCAGAAACAGCCTTTTTGTCGCTCCTTCACGGGAGCGTGAATTGAAACTGAATCCAAAAAACGAGAAAGAGAAGCGCCTCAAGAAGGTCGCTCCTTCACGGGAGCGTGAATTGAAACTTAAAAATACTGTAATTATCAGGCGTCAGAGGAAGTCGCTCCTTCACGGGAGCGTGAATTGAAACAACGCTTCCGTGTAAGCCTTAGCCAACATCAGGAGTCGCTCCTTCACGGGACGATTTAATTGATTCACTTGAGAGGTAGAAATTTCAGATTCAGTCTTTTTCCTTATGCAATTGAATATCCCATAATCGACTTGTCTCAAGTTTCACTGTTAATAGAACCTGATTTTAAGAAATGGTTTTAGCATATTAGCACCATTCATAAAACATTGTATCGTTATTTCGAGCGTATTCTTCAAGTTGTTTGATTGTTGTTATGAAACTGTATTTTACAGAAAGATAAAGAGAACTGTTTATCAAATCAAGCAGATTAACACCATAAGAATTTGCAGTTTTTACAAAAGTATATAACTGTCAACTGAGGTATTCAATAGAATTCCTACTAACAAATGTAGTGCAATAAAAAAGCCCTGCACCAATCACCAATCTGCAGAGCTTTTTCTAACATAAATCTATGCTTGAACAGGGGCTTTTTCTGCAAGCGATATTACTTCAGAAACAGGAAGTTTCACCCAAGTTGCAATCTGCTCAATAGAGCCTGCCTTTGCTTCAATAAGATTTCGTATGAGTTCAGCTTTTCCCTGTGCAATGCCTTGAGTTATCCCCTGCGCAATGCCTTGTGTTATCCCCTGTGCAATGCCCTGATTTATACCTTTTTGGATACCTCTGCTCACAAAATCTTCAACAATATCGCACATACTCACACCTCCTTTATCTTTCAATTTACCATCATTATACACCTTCTCAAAAGAATCATCACCTGTTAAAACAGCAAACAACTTTAACAAAGAATCTACATGCTGTATCTCTTCTTTTGTCGGGACATATTCTTTGTGCAATCTTTTTATCTGAAAATACTTAGCCACAAACTTGAAATCGCTTTTGAACTTGCTGATTGTTTCATCATCAAGCCAAGCAATTTCAAACACATTGATTTTATAATCATTCACAAATGGCTTTAGTTCATTCGGAACATTAAAGCACTCATACAACTTCTTTGGAGCAGTCCATTTTGATTCTGTTCCAAAATACAAAACAAGTGTTGCAACAGGATAATTTTCCTTTGAGCCTTTATCCAAAAGCTGCTTTTTATAAGATGCTCCATCATAACTGATTACTCTGAGAGGCATCTTGTAATCTTGTTTTGTTTGGTTTTCAAAGCCTAGAATCGATATTCGTATTTCGCCATTCTTCCAGATTTTTGAAACATCTCTTTCTTGCTCGTGAAGCTCATCATCTGCTTTAAACTGCGAAGTTAGAGTATCTGATTCCAAATCCTCTTCTTTTACAACATTTTCGCCATCGAACAAAAGCACATTCACTATGTCTGCAAAAACATCGTTCCAATCTTCAAGATTTTTCTGTGCTATATCTTTGTCACCCATAGTTTTAAGTATAGCCAAAATCTGATAAAAAGCAATGTTTCCCTTTAAGAGCCTGAGTCAGTTTGTCGCAGGCTCTTTTTTTGCGTAGGCATTGAACTTTGCATATGTTTTTAACTTGTGCGTATTTATTTTATTAAAAAAGTTACATCACTTCGCCCAGCACTTGCCACGCGTCGCTATTCACATCGTCGGTGTAGTTGCCTGTGCAAATCAAAAGCTCCATGCTCGCCTTGTCCTGCCGAACAAATCCTCCGTGGAGATTGTGTTTTTTTAGATATGTTTGTAGTACAGCGCACTTTTTCGGCGAGAAAATATCGATATCTTCACTTGCACCTGTTTTATCAAATCCGCCTTTCGTTTCAACAATCCAAATTTCGCCTTTGACACTTAAAATATAGTCGGGATAGAAAAGTTTTTGTCGGTTTGAGTTGTCTACATATACAATCGAAAAATACTCATCGCCTTTGTCGCCGTTTTTATACCACCAATCAACAGAAGAGCAGTTCTCGCAAAATCGTTCAAAAAGCTTTTCACTTGCGCTTCGTGTTTCTGCGCTAGACAAATAGCCAGTGTACACATTTTTCTTGAACTCACTTTGCACTTTGCTAGAAGAATCAAAAGTGAACAAAGCAGACTGCGGAATGAAAAACGGCTTTTCGCTCACTTGCTCAAGTCCAAGCGTTGTTGTCTGCGCACCGTTTGCCATTGCATAGCGGAAAGCGTGGCGGAGTGCGTCAAAATTGTTGATGACGAACGCATACCATTCTTTTATCGAAAGCTCCAAAAGTTTATCTTTGTACAAGAACTTGCCTTCATTAGCAAAGAGTTTGCCCAAAATCGTGACCGCACTTGCATATTCCAAGCCTATTTCAAGCCCGATTCTGCCCACTCGGTTGTGGAATTCTCGTCCGTGGGTGTGGGTGTTGAGCTTTTGGCGGAATTTTACGACATTGAGATTATCGCTTGAAATATCCGCAATGCTTCTCGCTTCACCCGAAAAAGTTGTGTGCTCAATCTTTTCGCTGAAAACAAACTTTTCCGCATTTTCTGCACCCGTTTCAAGTCTTGTTTTGTTTTGCTTGCAATCATCATCAAGATTGTATGTTGTTTTTAGATACTCCGTTATCGACTTCAAAGCCATTGTGTCGTCTTGCGTGTCCAGAATCTGCGTGCGCTGTTCTTTTATGAGCGAAATCTTTTTGTATTCGTTCTTCAGAAAAATCGTTTTTGCACTAAGAGCGTTCTTGCCAAGAGCCGCCTGCGCTCCTTGTGTAAATTTGCTGTCGAAAGTGTAAAGATAACAGCTGTCGAGCGCGTCGTTTCCGTAGTGGTGAGCCTCTGGCATTCGCCTTATTCGCCCGATTGTCTGAATCTCAAAAGTTTCGTCCATGCCTTCCCGGAGTTTTACGAGAATGTGGGCGCGGGGACAATCCCAGCCTGTGGCCACCGCCTGTTTTATGACGACCGCAATTTGCTTGCCGTCATTCTTTTCGATGTTCTCAAGATTGTCGTGACGAGCAGAAAGCCACACCGCAAGAAGACCGTTCTCGATTGAAATATGATGACTTTCAAACCAAGAAATCACCGTGTCCAAAAGCAAATCTGAATTGTTCGGAAGCTGTACGATGATAAGCGGATTCACATTCGATTCATATTTTGCAAATGCGCAAACAAGCTCATTCTGCTTTTTGAGAGCCTTTTCCAAAAGATATTCTGTCGGGGTTTCTGTGTCTACCAAAGCAGGAAAATCTCCGTTTATCACAAGCAACTTTTTTATCAGTCCTTCGGCAATTACGTCGGCTTCACTTATTTCAATCAACTTTGCGCTTTTGTCGATAATCGGAGTCGCAGAGCAGCGGATAATTTTGTCCGTCTTGAAAAGCTGCACGATTGCGTCGGATTTTTCCGTAAAGTTCTGGTGGCTTTCGTCAATAATCACCTTGAAAGAAAGACCTGCGTTGTGCGCTTTTTCTATCCATTCAAGAAAGTTCGTGCGTTCGCTGTCTTTGAGAGCGTTGTTGCCTTTCTTCGTCAGTTTTTCCCAGTTGATAAAACAAGAGTCGTTTTCGCAAAATCCGCCAGTCATCACATCGCCGAGGAGTTTTGTTGAAGCGTTGTGAATGTACAAATCCATTTTGCGCTTGCTCTGCTCTTCAAGATTTCCTTTGCCGGGCGTGAGCCAGATAAACACCGTGCGTGCGTGCCCCTTGGCATATTCGCTCATAAAATGCGTGAGCATAATCGTCTTTCCGCTTCCCGTCGGGCTTTTGAGGATAATGTCGCGAGAGCCTTCTTCCATTGCTATCAAAAGTTCACGCATCGCATTCAGCTGAAATTTCATCAAGTTCATTTTCTTCTCTCCTTAGCCGTTCAATTCTGGATAGTAGTATTGCGGAATGATTTTGACGGAGATTTCTTTTTGCTTTAAAAGCTCTTTTTGCGCTTTTGAAAGCAGAACATCGTGACCAAGATATACCACCACAGGTGGCTTTGCTACGATAATCTTTTTACAAAACTCCTCCAGCTCTTCTTCCGTCAGCACAATGGCGACCGCCGTGTTATGCTCAAAGTCCACGGCGTTTTCAAGTTCCACAAGCTCGCGAACGTGCAAAAGCAATTTGTCGGCGTATTCGTAGTATTCTTTCTCCGTGATTTCAACAAAATCCACTTTGAAGTATTTGAGCGAGCCGGGAAGCCCGTCAGAATATTTAGAGCCGTCTTTGCGTTCGCCAGTAATTACCGTTTTTAATCGCTCGTATGTGATGTCGCGACATATGCCGTTTTCGTTGTTGGTGCAAAGAATGAACTTGCGCTTTCCGCCGTCTTCCGCATTGAGGTCTAAAACGGATTCGCCAGTTGTTCCTGAACCTGCAAAGAAATCAAGGACAATACAATTTTTCAGTTCATTAGAACTTGATACAGTTTTTATAAGTTGCTTGATTAATCTTTTAGGCTTCTTACCATTTTTGAATGATACTCCACCTTCTTTTGCAATATTACCCCCATCTGCTGAAAATCCTTTCCACAGATTGCCTCTTATACTTCTTTCTCCTATATTCTGAAAATAATCATCGCATTGTCCAATTCTATCTGAATATCTGAATAAAATATTTGCTTTTTTTTCATTTGTAATTCTATAAAATGTATTATTATAGATTATTAGAGAAGTTTGTTCAGAATCTTCTAATACATCGTATGGAATAGAATCATCTGAATCACTTTCCCTAAAAAGATTGTCTGAAATTTTAGGACTGTAAAGCCATTCCTTTACATCATCACTGAGGCTTATAACATTACCTAAATTCTTAAGCGAAACTCTTAGTCCAAGTTCCTCAAATATTTTACAGATTGTTCTTGTTGATTTAATTTTATCAATGAAATTCAAGAATTCTTTCTTTTCCTCGTCCCAAAACAATTTATAATGAGTATCAAAACCTGTAATGTAATCATACATTGGGCATTTTATTACCTTTTTGCTATTTCCCTTTGTATATCCAAAAACAAATTCTGTTGTTTTTACAACACTTCCATTTATAGCGGCAAAGCGTCTTGGTCCTGCAATTACAGATGTTTCTACATGTAAATCTGCTGCCAACGCATTTTCGCCAAATATTTCATCAAGTAAAAGTTTTAACTGAAATCCCTCATTTTTATCTATTGATAAAAGAATGCAACCTGTATCAGATAATAATTTTTTTGCAATAACTAAGCGTTTCTTCATGAATGATAACCATTTACTGTGGCGAAATTCATCGTCTTCATTCACAAAATCATCGTCGTAAATAAAATCCTTGTTGCCCGTATTGTACGGCGGATCGATGTAAATCACGTCGATTTTGCCCTTGTGAGTCTTTTCCAAAAGCTGCAAACTCGCCAAGTTGTCGCCCTCAATCAAAAAGTTCATCTCGCCGCCGTTGCCGACGAACAGCTCTTTTTCTTCCGTCAGAACAGGCAGATTGTCTTCAAGTTTTTCGTCAATCGCTTCTTTGTGCTCCTCAAACACAAGCCCGTATTTCTGACCCTTGATTTCTGAAGTAAGTTCGTTCAAATGGACTGCAAGATTTCGTGCATTCTCATCATTGAGCGACTTGTTCAAAAAAGTGCGTATTTCTTCTATATGATTTAGCAAAGTTTCTCGTTTCTGCTTTGAAAGGTTAGTAGACATTGTAAAACCCTTTTTATACCAAGAATTATTCTAAAATTATCGTGAATAACGATAGCGCATAACAAATTTATCGGTTATAAACAATAAAACTTGCTATTTTTATGTTTTAGAATAATAATGTGATTGCGTTTCAAGAAGAGTTTGTAAGAAATCTAAAATACTATAGAACTGAAAAAGGTATCTCTCAAGAAAAACTTGCTGAGATGTGTGATTGTGCAACAGCAACAATAGGCTGTATTGAAATATATAGACAACTTCCTTCTTTTGAAATGGTAACGAAAATTGCGAGTGCTTTAGGAGTACACCCTGCCGACCTTTTTCTTCGCAATGCGTCCACCACGGTGAGCAACACAAAGCACCTTTTATGCACCGAGCTCCTTCCGCAGATACGGGAGTTTATAGAAAAAAGATTGTAGTTTTTTAGCTTGTTGCGAAATCAAAGAAAAAAAATGTATATATTTGCTTTTCATAAAAAAATAAACAGCCTGCATTTTTCATCGCATTTGAAATATTATAATTTTGACCACTCTTATGTGTCTCTTTTTGCACAGTCTCAAAACACGCTTATGTGCATCGCGGCTCAAAGCCTATGTGCATCGCAGCTCAAAGCCTATGTGCATAGTGGCTCAAAGGCTATGTGCATCGCAGCTCAAAGGCTATGTGCATTGCGGCTCAAAGCCTTGGTGCATACCCGCTCAAAGCCTATGTGCATATCTGTGCATAGTAATGGTTTGAAAAATGAAAAGGAAGAAAATAGACTAAGAGCAGTATAAGTATTTGTTTCGCAAGTTGAATGATAATGGATAAGAATATTGCATAATTACTCTGAATTTCGAGTTTTTGAAAAGCCTGTCATTGGCGAACTTGTTTCGGAATTTTTTTTCATAACGAAAAAGCAGACAGCACTGTTCTCAACTCTCAGAACATAAACTCTACATTCGCCATAATCAGTCGTAAAAGAGAAAATAGGGCAAAAATAGTATTTTTTTATTGATTTATTTAGTAAAAAGAAGTAAAGTATAATCAAATATTTCGTTTAGAGGAGATTTCCATGAGCGTTAAAGTTGCTATTAATGGATTTGGTCGTATCGGCCGCTTGGCTTTCCGCCAGATGTTCGGTGCTGAAGGTTACGAAGTTGTTGCAATCAACGACTTGACAAGCCCAAAAATGCTTGCACACCTTTTGAAGTATGATACAGCACAGGGCGGATACGCTGGTCGCATCGGTGAGGGAAAACACACAGTTGAAGCTCACGATGGTGAAGGCGAGGATAACTACATCGTAGTAGACGGCAAGAAGATTGTTATCTACAAGATGCCAAATGCTGCTGAGCTTCCATGGGGAAAAATTGGTGTAGACGTTGTTCTTGAGTGCACAGGTTTCTACACATCAAAAGAGAAGGCACAGGCTCACATCACTGCTGGTGCTAAAAAGGTTGTAATCTCAGCTCCAGCTGGAAACGACCTCCCAACAATCGTTTACAACGTAAACCACAAGACTCTCAAGAAGGGCGACACAGTTATTTCTGCTGCTTCTTGTACAACAAACTGCTTGGCTCCAATGGCTAAGGCACTCAATGACTACGCTCCAATCCAGAGCGGTATCATGTCAACAATCCACGCTTACACTGGCGACCAGATGATTCTTGACGGTCCACAGCGCAAGGGTGACCTCCGCCGCTCAAGAGCAGGTGCTCAGAACATCGTTCCAAATTCAACAGGTGCAGCAAAGGCTATCGGTCTTGTTATCCCAGAGTTGAACGGAAAGCTCATTGGTTCAGCACAGCGCGTTCCAACACCAACTGGCTCAACAACAATTCTTACTGCTGTTGTTAAGAAGGCTGGAGTTACTAAGGAAGCAATCAATGCTGCTATGAAGGCAGCTGCAACAGAGTCTTTCGGATACAACGAGGACGAGATTGTTTCTTCTGATGTTATCGGTATGCGCTATGGTTCATTGTTCGATGCAACTCAGACAATGGTATCAAAGATTGACGACGATACATATCAGGTACAGGTTGTTTCTTGGTACGACAACGAGAACAGCTACACATCACAGATGGTTCGCACAATCAAGTACTTCTCAGAGAACTGCTAAGTTTTTGAAAAGATACGATAAAAGCGTAATCTAGTGAATGAAAAGCCCTTGAGTCTTTGTGACTTGAGGGCTTTTTTTGTGTGTGGATATGCTTCTGGGAGTGCTGCGATATATGGTTTGAAAAATGTTATCGTATTTTTATATGCTTTCAGACAAAATTATCTTGAAATTATTATAACTATATATTATAAGTATAATTGTGAAAAAAGTTTTGACATTCTTATTATTGTACTTTGTAAGTACTTTCCCGATTATTGCACAAAATAAGTCTGGAAACTACATTGCGAAGTATGCAAAGTCCATAAAGTCTGTTGCTTGGAGCAGTGACGGAACTTATTATGCGGCTTGTGGCGACAATTTCGTTGTTCTTTGGAGAGCGGCGGATAATACTGTCGCAAAGTTGTACACAGGAAAGACCCCTGAGAAAAATATAGAAGCTGGCTATCGCAATGAAGCGTCAGAGTCAGAAGATACCTCAATTTCTGAAAGTGGCTCAGAAGAGTCATTTGTGTCTGTCAGTTTTAGCGAGAACAGCAAATGGCTTTTGGGCATTCGCACCGATGGCACGGCTTTTGTGTGGAATTTGGAAAGTGATTTCCGCATTGATGAGATAAATCTTGATTTTGCAATTGACGACGCTGTTTTTTTGGGCAATGGCTATCGCATGGCGATGTTGAGCGGTGGCAATGTCCTTTACGAATGGTTCAAGTTGATGGAGACGAATACGATGCTTGTTGACAAGCGCGTGGAGTTTCCGAGCAATGTCCGATATCTTAGCTTTAGCGATAACGAGAAAAAGTTATTGACAGTCTTTGAAGACGGTTCTGTTGCATTAGTGAGCACTCAGGATTGGAGCATTGAAAAGCCGTTTTCGTTTCAGTTCTCTCTCGATGTTCCTCCGCGTTTCAGCCGTGACGGAAAGCTCTTCTTGGGCAAAATATCGAAGACAGTCCTCTGCGTTTCAAGCATTAACAGCGAAGAGAAAAATGTGAATATATATGACGAAGATGCTTTTTTGGATTCTGCTGTTTTCTCTGCGGACTCAAAGAAAGTAATTGCTGGCACTCAGATGTCCATTGTTAAGGTTTACGCCATTGAGAATGGCGGAAAGGTTGAGAATGTGCTTCGCCTTGCTAGTTCTGACCGTGCCTCTTGCATAGACTCAAGTCCAGACGGCGACATAATCGTTGGAACTGAGCAGGGCTATCTTATAAGAATGCGAAAAGACGGCAAAGTGTATTCGCAAAGAGCAAGAAAATACATTAGCCAGAGCAAAATGTGGACAGGAAGCGAGAAAGGCGCAGCATTTGAAAATGTCGCGGAGACAGATGGCTTTGCCAGAAAAAGCGGCAACAGACTTGATGTTTGCATTTTGTACACGACACTTCCAGAAGATTATTTTGTTGGCAGTTGCGGCATTGAAAGCGAATACAAAAACAAAACAAATCTTCCTCGCTTTCTGGACAACATCGACGGTGTGTATTGGGGATTGTGCGCACAATTGCAAGCAGGAATTCCAGAAGATGATTTTCCATATAACTACAGTGAAAAAGGCACAAATCTTAATCCTCCGTATCTTTATGCGATTTCGTTTTTGCCGTCAGCAGGCTATGAGAAGAACATAAAAGATACGGATTTTGTTTTATTTTTTGATGTTCGAGGCGGCACAAATATTCGTGTGCTGTACAACAACAGCATAAAACACGGCAATCGAGGGAGATTTTATCCTGGTTTGGCGCTAGAAGTGCATGCTGGTGTCAGGTGGCAGCAGTTAGTATTTTCTGCGGGAACATTCTTGGATTCAAATCTTGGGTTTTTGGCAAAAGTTTCGGCAGGAGTGTCCGTCAGGCTGTGAAAATGAAATACTTTATTGTTGCATTTTGTGTTTTGCTCCTGCTCTCATCTTGTAATAATTCGCTTGATGATATGATGGACGATTATAACAGCGCTTTTGAAAAAGAAGATGATAACGAAGTTTATGATGCCGACGTGCTTTATCCGGGAGACCCTGGCTTTGATGAAACGAAGATGCTTTATGAAAAGTATTTTTTCAGCGATAACGAAGAGCTGAATCTGACTGCGCCTTCTGCCAGATATTCTGCAACATCGTATTCGTGGAAATTGACGCTTCCTGATGATGAGACTTGGGAGTGTAATTCTGCGAAACTTGCAGCAGGCACAACGTACAGCTCGCGTCGTTTTGTGATGTATGCGCCTTTATGCGAGCTCAAGTCAGGAAAGACGTATAAACTGACACTCACAGTCACTGTTGCAGGAAAGACATATACGGATTCTTGTGCGATTGTGTTTTACAATCATATTGAGCCGTAGGGGAATTATATATATAAGTGTTTTGGCTGTTTTGCTCCGAATATGATTTTGAGGGCAAGATAGATTTTATAAAGTTTTTTTTAGTAAATCTGGGAGGATTTATGAAAATTAGAAAAGTTATGTTTTTGGCTCTTTTCTTCTCGTTCTTGATGGCGCTCACAAGTTGCCAGGGAATGATTGAGGGAATGTTTGGTGATTCTGATGATGATGGCGACAATGGACGCTCTGGCAGCACAAAATCATTGACTATCACTGTCAGCAATTACACTCAAGTAATCTCTGGTACTCCGTCAGCAAGTTCAAGAAGCGCTCGTACTATTGCAGGCTCAACAACTGCAATCAGCGGCGAGCTTGAGTTTTATGTGTACGGAAGCGCGACTGATGGCTCAAGCCTTGCACCAACTAGAGTCTATGTCACAACGCCAACAGGCGGAAATGGATATTCTGGAGTCGTAACGCTCAATATCAGTTCTGCAAACTGGTATCTGACACTTGCTGCTATTAAGGGAGGGGATTCTGCATCAAGCGTTGCAGATGTTGAAGCAAACGCAGTTTTGGCAGGTCGTGCAAACGTTGACCTCAGAACTGGCTCAGAGGTAACTTTCACTCTTAGCGTCGACGGTCTGAAGAAAGAAGGCGCTGTAACGCTCACTCTTAAGCCACTCGACAATTGGTGGAAAGACCTTCAGGGCGCTGCCGACTACACAATAAAAGCGGGTATTTATGACCGCGTGAAAGACAGCGATGTCACGTCCGACGGAAAGGGCAGCGGAGAGGCAACAATTCAGGAAATTGACAGCGCAAAGTTTAGTGATGGTGTTCCATATACACTCGAAAAAATGGCACCTGGTACTTATCTGTTCAAAGTTGAATTTGCCAACGCAGAAAAAACGTTCTGCTGGAGCGACATCATAAAGATTTATCCTGGACAGAGTCTTGTTCAAAACGTGGATATTCCAAACATCATTGGAACAGTGCCAAAAGCTCCGACAGCCTTCTTTGCTCAATACAAGGGAAGCGAAAAAGGAATGGCAACTTATGCAGATATGTCGCAGTATCTCAATCGATATGTTGCTGATTTCAATTGGACAGATGAGTCTAACAATGAAAAATACTTTGAGATTGACATCGCAGAACTTGCTGACGATTTTGATGAAAGCAATCTTTCTTCAATGAGCGATACTTCTTGGTTCACTTCTGGTGTCACAACTTATGACGCCGCTCGCTATTGGACAACGACAGCTGGCAATGTAATTCGCTTCCAGAGCGACAGCGCAAATCCTTCATCACTGCTTTCAGGAAGTCAGCATGCAGAGTTCTTGCTTGAACTTGGAAAGCGCTATTTTGCTCGTATTCGCGCTGTAAACGATGCGGGTGAGTCTGATTATACTTATCTTGATTTGACTCACGAGGCTGCAACAGATTATTTGCCGTTTGCCTCATCAGTAAACCTTTTCAGACTCAAGTACGATTTGAATGGCGGAACATTCTACAGCGAGGGCAGTGCAAGCACTTCTGGCGTGAAGTACATTCGAGAGTATTACACACAAGATGCTGAAAATGGAATAAGCATTGTCGATATTTCAAATGCTCAATATGATGCAACAACAGCAAACAAGTGCGGAAACGGAAACCCGACTGTCGTGAACAAAAAGAAAGACGGCATTGCTACAGGCTGGCTGAACTCAGACACATCTGAGCCTTGGGACAAAGCAGAGCCGTACAAGGGATTTGCAAACCTCAACTTGAAGGCTGTTGGCTCAACTTCTCAAGTCGTTGTCATCAACGAAGACGATTACAAGATTTTGACAGACTGGATTAGTGTTGAAACAACAAAAGTTAACGAATCATCTGCAACCGCTGTTGCACTGACAGAGAGCGCAAACCCAACACAGGCGACGGCAGAAACTGTTGTAGGCGACACGAAAGTTTCGTTCAAACTCCCTGCTGATTCAAAATGGAAATACAATTCTGTGGAAATCAGCATCAAAAAGACTGACGGAACGAATATCGCTGACACGACGTCTAATTCGATTAAACTTGGTGAGGCTGTTGAACTTTCTAAGCGCCTTGATGCTGGTGTCTATACGATTAGCATTGTCGGAACAACATACGGCAATATTGCGAACTCTTATTCTATCACTCTTAGGGTCAACAACTAATCTTTTGTAATTTTATTTAAAAAAAGCCCTTAAGCCTTTCTGACTTGAGGGCTTTTTTTGTGTCAATGCTAGAAAAATTTAAAGAGTATATGTTATAATCTCAACATCGGGAGAGTTCAAAGCCTTTTTGGAGGCTCTGGCTTTATTGGTGAAAAAAGTTGACAACTAAAAGTGATTACTCAAAAATAAAAGTTCAAGAAAGCATAAAATCTCTTGTTTTTACAGTCGTTGGTTCTTTCGCGGTGCTTGTCTCCGTGATTGTGTGTATTGTTTTTTGGTTTTTAAGTTCTGCAAACAACGATGAAGAAAATGCTGGTTATTCAGAACTGAACAAAGTTGCAAATACATTTGAAACCTTTTTGACAGAAACTCAGAACTCATGTGAAGTTGTTTCTCAGGGTGTCGAGCGCTTAATCTGGGCAAAAAGAACTGATGCAATAAACGAGTTCCTTCACGAAAAAAACGCCTACTATATTTCATATTTCAGAGAAAGCTCGCTCAAAGGCGGCTTTTATGCTTTTGTTGACGGAAACCTTTACAATGGCGGCGGCTCAATAGACAAAGAAATCGAAAACGTTGAAGAAAAATCATGGTACAAATATGCCCGTGCCGCAAACGGGAGCGCCGTTCTGACAATAAACGAAGTCGGAAGAGAAAAAACACTTGTCCTGTGCGCCTCAAAGCAGCTTCAGGACAAAAAAAGCGTTGTCGCCTTTGAAGTGTATCTCGACGATTTTCGCGAAAGGCTCAAAGATGTTGCAATTGGCGAGAATGTTTGGGGAGTAATCATAAGCCGCACAGGAAAAATCGTCGCAGAGTTTGGCGACAAAAATGTGCCCTTCCTTCGTGATGAATACGATTTCTTGGACAATCTTCGTATCCTCATGGGAACAGTTCAGCGCGGAGGCTCTGGCTACATAAACATGGAAATGGTGGGAGAGGAGTGCAACATTTTCCACAAGTGCGTCAAAAACGATTACTTTGCTGTCTTGATATTCCACAAAAACGAGCTTTTCCGACGCGTTCGCACAAAACTTTTCTTGAAAATCCTTATTGTTCTCACTGAAATCACCCTTCTTTTCGTCGGATATGCAGAAAACATAATGCGCCGAAGAAAATTGGCAGCATACACGCAGCTCCTCGAAGAAAACCGAAGTGTGCTTGCAGAGTATCACGACAAACTCGAAAACAAACTCAAAGAGCAGACACAGGTCATCGAAAGCCAAACCCACGAGCTAATAAAAATGCAGGAGAACATCATCGAAAACCTTGCGACGATGATTGAAAGCCGTGATGAATGCACTGGCGAGCATGTTCGGAACACGAAAGTTTATGCCGTCCTTTTGTCAAAATACCTTTTTGAGAACCATCTTTTCCCCGAAGAAATCGACGAAGATTTCATCACTCTTATGGGCGACGCCTCGCTCATGCACGACATCGGCAAAATCAAAATCTCCGACACGATATTGAACAAGACTGACGCGCTCACGAAAGAAGAGTTCGAGATAATGAAAATGCACACTGTTTTTGGGCGCGAAATCGCAGGAAAAATCCTTGCCGAAAGCAAAAACCGCCGTCTTATCGAGATGGCTGAGAACGTTGCGAACTATCATCACGAGAGATTCGACGGGCAGGGCTATCCCGACGGGCTTATCGGAAACGAAATTCCGCTTTGCGCCCGCATTATGGCGGTTGTTGACGTGTTCGACGCCCTTGTTTCAAAACGCTCCTACAAGTTTTCGATAAAATCTGCGAGCGCTTTCGACATCATCGCGCACGAGTCTGGCACGCACTTTGACCCAGTTCTTGTCGACGCGTTCCTAAAAATCCGCCCACAAATCGAAGCCTTTCACCACGACAACTGAATTGTATACGCTCTGATTTGTAGAATTTTCTGCCCGTGTACACATTGTATACGACTCAAAAACGCTTCAGGCAAGCAATATACATATTGTATACGGCTCGACTTTGAGTGTTTTCTTTGAATATACATATTGTATATGACCAGATTTTTCTATTGATAGAAAATATACAGTTTGTATACGGCTCGCCCAGAGCGTTTTTGGCTCATATACATATTGTATACGACTCACTTTTTCTATTGAAAGAAGCGTATACAATTTTTTTTTGCAGTCCCTGACAAAAAAGCGGTGGTGTAGCAATTTTTTGCGCTTTGTGCTACTCTTTATCTCATCAACTTCCCGTTCACACTTTCAAAAGCGGCAGAAGCGGAAAGAAAATCTATTGGAGATAAAATAAATGGCAGACAATCACGAATGTACATTGGACAAAATCATAAGCCTTTGCAAAAGACGCGGCTTCGTCTATCAGGCTTCTGAGATTTACGGCGGACAGGCTGGCGCGTGGGATTACGGTCCTTTGGGTGTTGACTTCAAGCGCAACATTCAGAATGCTTGGTGGCATTATATGACGCAGCTTCACGACGATGTCGTCGGTTTGGATTCTGCGATTTTCCAGCACCACACAACTTGGAAGGCTTCAGGCCACGTTGACCATTTCTCTGACCCGATGGTTGACTGCTTGGAGTGTCAGGCCCGACACCGTGCCGACAAACTCATTGAGGACTGGTGCGCTCAGAACAACTTCACCCTGGAAAAGCCTGCGGACACGATGAGCCACGAAGAGATGAAGGCTTTTATCGACGAGCATATTGACTGTCCGACTTGCCACAGCAAAGAGAGAAAATACACGGCTGTCCGCGAGTTCAACTTGATGTTCAAGACTTATCAGGGACCAATCGCTGACGAGAGCCACCTTATCTATTTGCGCCCTGAGACTTGTCAGGGTATTTTCACTGATTTCAAGAGCATTGTTCAGTCTAACCGCCTCAAAGTGCCGTTCGGTGTCGCTCAGGTCGGAAAATCTTTCCGCAACGAAATCATCTTCAAGAACTTCATCTTCCGCACTTGCGAGTTCGAGCAGATGGAAATGGAGTATTTCTGCAAGCCAGGAACTGAGGACGAGACATTTGAGCGATGGAGAAAGGAGCGTTGGGGCTTCTATCTCAAGTACGGTATTGCCGAGAAGAACCTCAAGTGGCACCATCACGACAAGCTCGCACACTACGCAAAAGACGCTTACGACATCACATACAACTTCCCGATTGGTTTCGAGGAGGTTGAGGGTATTCACAGCCGCACAGACTTCGATTTGAGCCAGCACATGGAATACTCAAAGAAAGATTTGCAGTACATCGACCAGGACGACGGAAACAAGAAGTATGTTCCGTATGTTGTTGAGACTTCAGCAGGTTTGAACCGCAACTTCTTGATGTTCCTCTGCGAAGCATACGAAGAGCAGAACGTCGGTACAGACGGCAAGGAAGATTACCGCACAGTTCTTCACCTTGACCCGCGCCTTGCGCCAATCACTGTCGCTGTTTTGCCATTGATGAAGAAAGACGGCTTGGCAGAAAAGGCAAAGGAAATCCAGCACTTGCTCAAGGAAGATTTCGTCACAGATTACGATACTTCTGGTTCTGTCGGAAAGCGCTATCGCCGTCAGGACGAGGTTGGAACACCGTTCTGCGTTACTGTTGACTACGATACTATTCTTGAGAAGAAAGAAGATGGAACTCCGAACGAGCTTTATAACACTGTAACTATCCGCTACCGTGACTCAATGGAGCAGGAACGCGTTGCTCTTGGCGACTTGGTTGCAAAAATCCAGAGCAGCATCAAGAACTATAAGCCTGTTCTAAAAGCATAAGTATTGGAGTAAAAGATGGACTTTGTGGCACTTGGTGGAACAGATATGCTCGTGAGCCATACGGCGTTCGGCGCAATGAGTTTGGGCGAGGTGGCAAGCGATGAAGAGGCGAGTCAACTCGTGCATAAGGCGTATGAGGGAGGCGTGAACTTCTTCGACACTGCGCACGACACAGTTTTGAGCGAGCAGCGACTCGGAAACGCTCTCAAGGGAATGAGAAGCGATGTGTTTTTGTCTACCAAGTCCACGTCCAAAGGTGCAGAGGCTCTCATCGATGATTTGAAGGAGAGTCTTGAAGCCCTAAAGACTGATTACGTCGATGTTTTTCAGCTCGAAAACCCAGAAAAAGACGTTGTTTCTTCTGCGGATTCAGCACTTTACAAATCGCTTTTGAGCGCGAAAAAACAAGGGCTTGCCCGTCATATTGGCATTGTCACAGAATCTCTTGAGATTGCGGACATTGCTGTGCATAGCGGATTGTTTGAAACTGTGCAGCTTTCGTTCAACGTGCTTTCGAGCGACGAGGCTCGCCGTATTGTCAAGCAGTGTGAAGAAAAAGAAATTGGGGTTATCGCGATGCAGCCATTAAACGGCGGTATCATCTCGAATATCCCGATTGCGTTCGGTTTCTTGAACCAGTTTGACAGCGTTGTGCCTGTTTGGGGAGTTCGCAACAGCGAGGAATTGCAGCAAATCCTTTACTTCACTGAGCACCCGCCTGTTATCGACGATGATTTCAAAGCGGAAGCCGAAAAACTCCGTATGCTTTTTAGCTGATGAGCAAACTTCTTTTTTAAGTGGCAAAATCCCCTTTCCGAACAGGAGAGGGGATTTTAGTTATGTAATATATTATTTTTCTCTTTTCTATTTATTTTAGTTTAAAGAGGTTATATAATTTTTATTATGCTGAAACATTTTGTAAAACTTATTCGTGCTTTGAGTTCTAATACGGCACCTGCAGAGATTGCGCATGCTTTTGCTTGCGGAGTTATGTTGGGATTTTTACCGAAAGGTAATCTTTTGTGGCTTATTCTTTTTGTTTTTATTTTTTTTATGCGGATACAACGCGGTGTTCTTGTGATTACAATGTTTGCGTCCTCGATGCTCACAATTTTTGTCGACCCTATTTTTCATTCTGTTGGCTATAAAATCTTAACCGCTCCAAATCTTATTCCATTTTACACAAAGGCACTGAATGTTCCTTTTGTATCATTTCTTATGCTTCACAATACTGTGGTTATGGGCAGTCTTGTGTGTTCTTTGGCGATTTATATTCCGCTTTTTATTGTTGCGATGTTTTTTGTGTGGTTGTGGCGCAAGATTATTGGCGAATGGGTTAAAAACTCTTCGTTTGTGAAGACTGTGAGCGCTGTTGTTACAAAAATACCTCTTGTGCGAAAGATTACGGAAATTGTGCAGGGGCTGGAGGATTAAAATGCAGGATAATGAAAAAGGTTTGGATATAGATAATAAAAACGAGTCTTCTGGCGAAGAAAATGTTGTTTCTAAAGAAGTTGCTGCCACAGGAAAAAAGAGCGTGGCGGCGGAAGAAAAAACTGAGAGCAGAAAAAAACTTCCTGCCTTGTTTAAAAAGACATATACACAGCGGGCATTGAAGAATAAAATCCTTAACAAATTATATATTGCTGGCGACAAGCAGAGCGTTTCAGACCTTTTTGTTCAGGGCGGAAACCCTAAGTGTCCTGAGCGTTTTGCAGTCCCAAAAGAAAGCACTTTTTCCAAAGCAGAGATTAAGCGCTATGTAGCTCTTGCAAAGGAAATCAAAAAGCAAAAGATGACGCTCAAACTTGTTCCTCTTGCGGTGGTAGTTGCTGTAATTGCCGCCTTTGTAATAGCTGTTCAGACCTTTAAGAATCCACTTCTGAAAAAAGCCATACGCTCTGGCTGTGAGGCGGCTTTTGGTGCCAAGACAGACATTGGCTACGTGGATTTGAGTATTTTGAGCACGAGAGTCACAATCGGGAATCTTGCTGTTGGTAATAAGGATTCGTTTTATAAAAACCTGTTCGAAGTAGGGAAAATCCAGTTGGACTTTAACTTTGTTCAGCTTTTGCGAGGAAATTTTGTTGCGCAGAACCTTGAAGCATCTGATATGGCATTCAATACAGACCGCAGTACAAGTTGTGAACTCGTGAAAAAGCAAAAAGCTCCGAAAAAAGCGCCTGCTGAAGAAAGTGCTTTTTCAAAAAACGTAAAATCTCGGCTTAATTCTGCTGCTGATTCTCTCAAATATCAGGCTGCTGATTTGCTTGGGGGAAGTGATGTTGACAGTATTGTTGCAAATATCAAGTCAAACATAAAATCTCCTGAGGCGGTGCAGAATGCTTTGGAAACAACACAGTCTATTGTTGACAAATGGAAAGCAAAGCCCGATGAACTTGAGCTCACCGTAAACGAGTTTGCTCAAAGCGTAAAAAATCTTCAGACCATAAAGGTCAACCGCAATATGAGTTTGGAAGAACTTCAAGACACACTTGTAAAGATAAATGCGGCTATTGAGCAGGGAAAAACTATTAAGAACACGAGCCAGACTCTTGTAGATGAGGTTAAGACTGACGGTCAGACAGTAAAAGATATTTCGCAAGCTGTAACAGATGCTGTTCAAGCAGACTATGATTTTGCAAAGGAAAGGCTTACGACTATAACTGGTGCTATAAAGAATGCAGACACTCTTATGGCAACAGCAATAAATACAGTTGGCTATAGCCTTATGGGAAAGTATTATCCTTATGCAATGAAGGCTCTTTCTACTGCAAAAACACTTAAGGCCAAGGCTGATGAAATAAATGCAAAAAAAGCTCCAAAAACGCCAAAAAAGCAGCACAAACGCCTTAAGGGAACGACTTTCTGGTATGGTGCAACATATCCTTCATTCCTCATTCAGCGTATTTACGCTTCTGGCACTGGCTTTAAGGCTGAAATTACAGAGCTTACGAATGATCAGGATGTGCGAAACATTCCGTTAAAGTTTAACGGTTCTTTTGATTATTCTAACATCAATCATTCTGCTTCAATTGTTGTAGACACAAGAAAAAAGTCCAGTGAACCGCTTGTTTCAGTTTCTTATACTGGTAGTGGTTTTACAGCGTCTATAGATGGCTCTTCAATCGTTTCAAAGAGCGGAATTCCTTCAATAAACGGAAGTGCAGTTCTTTCTTTGAAAGGCACAGTCGTAGAAAATGGCTTTAATGCTGATGGTTCAGTTGTTTTGAATCCTGTTGCTCTTACGACGGATGGCTTTCCTAATGAATTTGTCACAAAGTATTATCGACAAGGTCTTGAAGCCATTGATTCTCTGAGTTTTGGCTATGATATGGGCTATGCAAAAGATTCTGGAGTTTTCTTTAATGTAAACGGAAACTATGCCCAGCAGTTTTCAAATGCGCTCAAGACGGTGATAATGAATATTGGTCGTGATGCAAAGAATGCCGCTTTGGAGCGCATTCAGAAAGAATTGAATGACTCTTCAAATACGGTTGTTGCAAAAGCAAAAGAGTTCCTTGGGATTGAAAGCGACATAGACATTCAGAATATGAGGGTGTCAGACATTCAGCAACTTCTTGAAAAGAGAAAGCAGGAAGTCATGAAGCAACTCAAAGGTGTCGCAGAACAAAAAGTTTCTGAGGTGAAAGAAGCTGCAAAAGAAGCAGCTAGTGAAGCCGCGAAGGAAGCTACAAAAAAGGCTCAGGACGCTATCAGCGATGAAATCCAGAATGCCATGGGTGATAAGGCAGAAGAGGCTACAGATGCCCTCAAAAACGCTGCTGGTTCACTTTTGAAAGGCTTGGGCGGAAAGAAAAAGTAGAAAGCTCAAGACATATCAGTGATTGACAAAAAATCCCCTTTCCGAGCAGGAGAGGGGATTTTAATATGGAGCGGATTATTTTTTAATGCCAAGAATATCGTTCACTTCCTCTTTGTTTAAGACTCTCATAATCTTCAAGTCCTTGTCGTTTGTCTGGACTTTGATTGGTCTTCCGTCATCTGTTGTTTCGTTCACAATCTGCACAACAGGATTCCTTGGCGCGCCCGGCGTTACATCAACAACCTGCGCAATTTTTCCGTTGATGAGATAAACATACGCACCAATAGGGAAGAGACTCATACAATGAATAAGTGCTTTTATAACATCAGGATTATACGCTTTGCTCTCGTTCCTCATCATTTCAATCATCGCCTCATAAGATGAGCGCGCGACTTTGTGCTCTCTTTCCGCTGTAATCGCCTCAAAAGTGCAAGCGACAGAAATAATCTTTGCGTAAAGCGTGATTTTCTCGCTCGTGAGCTGCTGCGGGTATCCTGTTCCGCTTTCAGTTTCATGGTGCTGCAAAACACCGCCCAAGATATTCGCAGAGAACTCTGCCGCGCTCAAAATCTGGTAGCCGATGAGAGGATGCGTCTTTATTTTTGTGCGCTCGGAAACTGAAAATGGCTTTTCGTTAATGTAGAGCTGTGGCGGAAGGCGCAACATTCCGATTTCGTGCAAAAGACAAGAAATACCAAGCTCAATAAGTCGGCTATTTGTCAGCCTCATCTCAATACCGACAGTTATCGCGATAATCGTTGAGCGCAAACTGTGAAGAACAAGAAAGTCCTTCGGATTGTTTTTCTGCACTGGAATAATGCGCAATATATATTTCTTGTTTGATTTTATGTATGCAATCAAATCGCGGACTGCTGAGGCAATATCTTCTTTTTCAAAAGTTTTGTGCGTCGCATAGCGTGTGTAGACAGCAGTGATGTAAAGCAAATATTTGTCAAAAATCTTCTTTGCGATTGCAAGGCGAGTCTGCTCATCATCTCCTGAGTTTTCAATTTCCTGATTTGCAGACGAAATGACATCGGCAAGAATAGCAATTGGCAGCTGCTCTTCTTCGTCCTCTTCTTCCTCATAACTGTCTTGAACTTCGCGCAGAATGCCGTTTGAGAACACCTCGGTAAAATACCATTTGCTCAGCATTGACTTTAGACTTGATGAAAATGGCACAATCGGGTCAAGAAGCAAAAACGATTTGTCAAGAAAAACAACATCTGTGAAACGAGAATCTGATTTTATATCCGCGACTTTATATGTATTCATTCTTCTTTCCTTTTGTTAATATCGGAGAAAAGGGCGTATGAGTAAAGGCAAAAAAAAAGTTGAAAAACCTCACACGTTTTTCAACTTTGATGAAAGCGAATAAATTGGGCAATTATCTTTTCTGAGATGTCTGGATGATTTTTTACAACTCAAAAAACTTTCATCTTGTAATTTTATTATCGACTTTGTATTTTTGGACTTTACACTTTTGGAGATTTTTTTTGTGTTTTTTGCGCTTTTTTGAAAAATATCAAAGTCAAAACTTCCACGCTCTGTCTTTGAGCCAAGACAGGGAAAGTCAAAACTGATTTTGCTATTTTTTGAGTGAATTGGAACAAAGTCAAAACTGATTTTCCTCCAAATCATGCAAAAAGTGAAAAAGTCAAAACTTCCACGGCATGTTTTTGTGTCAAGTCAGAGAAAGTCAAAATTGATTTTTATTGTCTTTTTGTAAATCGCTCAAAAGTCAAAACTTCCACGACAACATTTTAGATGACTCGTAAAAGTCAAAACTTCCACGAGAGAAGATTTGATGAAGTGAGAAAGTCAAAACTTATTTTGAATAAAGAGATTTCACTGTAACGATGTCGTAGCCTTTGTCGAGAACTGCGGCGATGAGAATGTCAAGATGCTCGAAAAGATAATCAGAGCGGCTTCCTGATGAAAGCCCTGTGCTGACGGCAAGAACCGCCGTGTCGTGAATGTTTTTTGTGTATTCTTCGATTATTTCGCCTGCGCTGTAATATTGCTTTTTCTTTTTGTAGCATTCTTCAAAACTCATCGTATCGAGTCCGTGATAATCGGCTTCGATATATGTGTAGCCAGCCTCTTTTGCGGCAGCCTTCATCTCGTCGTTTGCTTTGTAAAAAGGAGCGTGCCAGAAAAGAGAGAGCTCGCTTTGTGTTCTGTCGAAAAACTCGTCTTCTTCGCGCGCAAGTCCTCGTTTTATGAAGTCTGAATCGATGACGAAACCGTATTGTTCCGTGAGGTCGCTTGCTGTGTAGAACATTGAGGCGCATTCGTGTCCGCGTCCGATGATTTGCTTTAGCTCAGAGGGATATCGTCGAACGAACTCGCCATTGATGAAGAATGTGGCTTTTAGCGAGTAGTCATCAAGCGTTTTTAAAATGTCTGGAATGCCTGAGGCGTTGTCGAGCGCATCAAAGACAATTGCAACTCTCTTGCTTTCTTTTGTTTTGGCGTCTTCTGCTTTGTCGCTTCCAAAAATTATTCGGTTCTTTGGTGTTCCAGAAAGAGTTCTGACGTAAATCGCGTTTGAAAAATTGTGGCTGAATGATTCGCCCTCGAACACTCTGTATCTGCCGTTTTGAATGTTGTGCTCCAAATTTAGAGATGCTTCTGGAGCGATTGACCAAGTATTTCGTTGTGGATTAAAAAGGAAAAGTCGCCCGTAGTTTTTTGCAACAATCTTTGAGCCTTGAGCGTCCCAAAAAGCATTTTCGGCTGATGAGAGAAACAAAATCTTCTCGCTGCCTTTTTCACCTGAAACAGAGAAAAGCCTGACTGTGTTCTCGCCTCCTACAACGAGCGTCGTTTTGTCTTTCCAGTCGAATGAATAGATGCGCTCTCCCTTGAGGGTTGCTTTTAGTGTGCAGGTGCGAAGATTGTAGACGTACAAGTTTTTTTCGGACGAAAACGCCATATAAAGCGCGTCTGGCGAAACTTTTGGCTTTATTCCGCCTGAAACGTCGGTGATGAGCTGCAGTGTTTTGTCCATTTTGTAGACTTTTGACAATAAGCGACCGTCATCTGAGGAAATCAAACTTGTCCAGAAAATCGGCTTTTCTTCGCCAGAGCCATCGAACGAAAGCGGTGTCCAAAGAACTTGTGTGTCAAAAAGAGTACCTTTCGGGTCATTGAATGGCACTGTGAAAACTGGCTGCACAAAATCGAAGTCTGTTCTTGAAATGCGCGCGTATGTGAAATTGCGTTTTTTTTGGCAAAGCACAATTGCGTTTCCGCGCGGGCTTGCCCAAAAGCAATCTTCATCGCTATTGAATTGGTAGGAAAGACGAGCTGCCGCGCTTCCGATTCCGATTAGCGAGGAATAAAGAGAGCGCGTGTAAAGACCGTTTTCGCTTATTCGGTAGATTAAATCTCCGTTTATGTAGAAAAATTGTTTTTCGTTTGTCCACGAAATTGAATTGATTGTGCCTTGTCCGATTTTTCGTATTGTTTCAGGCAAAAGCAATTTGCTGAATGCGTCCTCTGGCTGAACGAAATACAGAGAATCATCGTGCTCATAGATAAGAAGAGCACTGTCTGGAGCCCATTTCACAGGGACTTTTTCGTAAGAAAACCTGATGTTTCTTGCGATTGGTGTTTTTGCGCCTGTTGCAAGATTTTTTAGCACAAGGTCGCCTGTCGCACTTCCAGTTTTTCTTATGTAGCAAAGCCACTTCCCGTCAGGGCTTTTTTGTACATCTTGTGTTCTTGAGAATGTGCTGTCGATTTGTTGTGTTTGCGAAATCCAACTCAGTGTGCTGGTTGAAAAATCGTAGCGCGCTTGTCCGAAGCGGTTTCGTATATCAAGTGTTTTCCCTTCATTTGTGACTTCGATTTTTTCAGGAAAACACGTTAACAGCGAAAAATCGCTTTCGTCTTCTTTGACATTTGCTCTTACAATTGTTTTGTAGACGGGAACACCAGGAATATTTTGTTCGGTTGTGAAAAGAATCTCATCGTCAGCATTCAAATCGAGATTAGAAAAAGACACAAGCGCTTTTGCAGGAACAACTGATGAGGCAAGAAAAAGCAATGATGAAAAAGCGCGAAATGCTTTTAATCTCGCATTCATTTTTTCGCTTCTGCTCCCAAAGAAACAAGGTTGTTCAGTTCGCTTTCAAGTGAATCAAGTTTATTTTTTATGGCTTTGACTCTTTTTTCGTGTCCAGCCTCTGCCATATTTTCAAGTTTGTCAAAAACTCCGTCCATAATTTCTTCGCCATCAACGGAATTTCGCTCCATTCCGCACCAAGGGCAATAGATAAAATCTTTCTCAAGCAATCTTCCGCAACCGCGGCAAACAGCGACTGAATCCATAAAAGTAACTCCCATGGCAATCGGTCAGTTTTTGTTGAGAACGGAAAGCGGGTCAATGAGCTTTCCGTTTTTATAAACGCCAAAATGCAGATGAGGACCTGTTGAATATCCTGTTGAACCAACAAGCCCGATTTGCGCTCCTTGATTTACGCTTTGATTTATGCTCACAAGAATCTTGTACATGTGTGCATAAAGTGTTTGATAACCGTTGCCGTGCTTTATTATAACATAGTTTCCGTAGATAGGCGAGTATCCAGCATAAACAATTTTTCCCGCCATCGAAGCGCGGATTGGCGTTCCCTGTGGAACAGCCATATCGATTCCTGTATGGATTGATACGCGTCCTGTCTTCACGTCGGCAGGCGCAACGCGAGGACCAAATTTTGAAGAAAGCGTGTAACTTCTTGCAAGCGGAACCATAAATAGGTCTCCAAGAGCGGAGTGGAGCGTTGTATTGTCAAGTTTTGCGCCTGGAACAAAAAGTTTTTGCCCTGTGTACAATTCTTGGCTTTCCAAGTCGTTGACGTCCAAAAAATCTTCGACCGTAACGCCATAACGCACTGAAAGGCTTGCAAGCGTTTCGCCTTCTTTTACAGAATACAAAAGCCCGTCCATCGACGGTATTTTTAATTTCTGTCCACTTTTGAGTGAGCGCACATTTGAGATTTCGTTTATGCCTATCAGTGTTGAAACATTGGAAAGCCCTTCGCTTTTTGTAATGCCACTTATAGTGTCTCCATTTTTCACTATGTATTCTCTGAACTCGACAGGCTCTCGAAATGAAGGCGTTGTGATAATCGCATTTCCCTCAGAATCCAAAATATTGCCGTCAGAGTCAACAAGCCCTTCCATATTGAACGCAAAATTTTCCATTGCTTTGTCAAGAAATTGCATTTGCTCTGAATTGAAAGGAGATAGTGAGAGCATTGCAAGATTTTCTGTTTCCGGCTCTGTGTTGAAAAAAATCCAAACAGGGAGTGCAAGAGAAGCTGCAATAACAAAAAGGTACTTGAAAAAACTTGTAATAAATGAAAAATCTATTGAAAGTTCTTTCGACGGTGTTTCTTTTTGAGAAGAAAAACCTTGAAAAGAGTAGATTGAACCAACACGATAAGTCTTTGAAGTGCCTGTTAAGCGGCGCTCAGGGCGATAATTTTTATATTCTGCATAATCTTCTTTTTGTGCTGAAGAAATATTTCCATAATAAGAGATAATTTGCATAATATTTTATATCGACACAAAGAGGCTGTGAGTTTACAATATTGAAAACTATGGAAAAAAAGGCAGATACAAAGATAGTGCTCCCTGTTCTTGCAGGTCTTTTTATTGGTGCGTTTCTCAAATTTTTTGTTTTGGACATTGTTCACGTTTCTGGAAATTCGATGCAACCAACAATACAAAATGGCGAAATGCTTATAGTGAATAAACTTGCTTATGGCATTGATAAGCCCTTTGGCGACTCGCTTCTTGTTCGTTGGGGAGAGCCAAAAGTTGGCGATATTGTTGTTTTTATGCGAAGCGGAAATATGGTTGTGAAGCGTGTCGCTGCAACAGAAGGCACAACTCTAGAATATTCCGCGCTCTCTGGTTATAATCTGGTTTTGAACGGAGAGCGAGTTCCTCTTACAGCGGAACAATTTTATCGTATGAAAGATTCTTCTTTTGTGAATGAAGGCTCTGTTCTTGTGCTTGGAGATAACACGGAAGTTTCCGTCGACTCTAGAAGCTACGGTTTTGTTCCGATTAACAATATATTGGGAAAGGTTGTCTTTAAATGAACAAATTCTTCGGCAGTATCAGGGTTTGGATTTTTAATATAGTTCTGCTTTTGGCGCTTGTTTTCACTTATCTAAAATATATAAAACTCGCGCTTACGCCGAGTGTAGATGTTCAAAGCATTCCATCTATGCAAGAGCGCGGCTCTATTGTTGACAGAAACGGAAAGCATCTTGCAGTTCAAACAAATTTCTATCATTTCATCGTAACTCCTCGCGACATAAAAGATGTCGATTCATTTGCACAGGCTGTAGCGCCAGTGCTTGATATGAACCCGTACGAGATTGTGCAACTCGTGAATGCCAATTCGTCAAAAAGCTTTTTGTACATAAAAAAGCGCCTTGATACACGGGAACAAGACGAGTTGCAAAAAATCATTGACCAGAACAATTTCAATTTTGCAGGCTTTGAGCGCATTCCAGGACGCGTATATCCTGAAAATGCGCTTGCTGCTCAGTTAATCGGCTACATGGGAAGCGACGGCGTTGGACTTGCCGGAATCGAATACATAATGCAAGACACACTTTCTCCGCAGATTTCCTCTGATTCAACAGCAGACCGCCATGGTCAAAACGTTTTTCTTACGATTGACGCAAACTTGCAGCACAAATTAGAGCAGATTGCCGCTGAAAAAATGCGAGAGACACAAGCTGAAAGTATGATGCTTATCGCTGCGGACTCAAAATCTGGTGAAATCTTGTCGTATATAAGTTTGCCGTCCGTTGACCTCAATGAATATGGAAGAGCGACAAGCGCTCAGACAATGGACAGACCTGCCGTTTATGCTTATGAGCCGGGGTCTGTTTTCAAGATTTTCAGTGCTGCGATTTTGCTCGATACAGGCTCTGTAACCCCTGTTGACAGTTTCCTTTGCGATGGCGTCTATGAAAAAATCTTTGACCATGACAAAATCCGCATAACTTGCCTTGACCATCACGGCTGGCTCAATGTTCGCGGTGCATTGCAATATTCTTGCAACGAGTATTTTGCTCAGGCGACAGAGAAAATCGTTACAAGTGTCTTTCTTGAGCGTATTCGCGCTCTTGGTTTTGGTGAGAAAACAGGCATCGAACTTCCGGGCGAAACCCGTGGCTCTGTGAAAAACGAGAACGACAGATTCTGGTCTGCGCGCTCAAAGCCGACGATTGCAATCGGTCAGGAATTGAGCGTTTCGGCTCTGCAGATGGTTCAGGCAGCGACGGCTATTGCAAACAAAGGCGTTCCCGTCCAGCTTACCGTTATTTCTCGCATAACAACGTATGACGGAAAAGATTTGTTCGTTCACAAGCCTGTTTACAAAGATGCCGTGTTCTCGGAAAGAACAACGCAGACAATTTTGAGCGATATGGAGACCGTCGCGCAAACAGGAACGGGAAGCAGGGCGAATATTCGCGATATATCAATCGGCGTAAAAACAGGAACTGCGCAAATGGCTGACCTTGTGAACGGCGGCTACAGCGATACGGATTATCTTTCAAACTGTCTTGCGATTTTCCCGACGGACAATCCGAAAGTGATTTTGTACATCGTCATTGAAAAGGCGAAAGGCGAAACTTATGCAGGACGAATTGTTGCGCCTGTCATAAACGAAGCGGCAAACGTCATTATTGACCATCTTGGAATGCAGCGCGGAAACGCCTTGAGCGCAGAACACAATGGCGTCATTTCTATCGCCTCAAGTTCGCCCGTCGTTTTGGGCGACACTATGCCAGATTTGACAGGTGTTCCAAAGCGCGATTTGATGCTACTTTTGCGCCGAAAAGATTTGTCTGTTCAGATAAAAGGCGACGGCTATGTAAAATCACAAAGCCCTGCCGCAGGAACGCCAATAACGGAGAATATGCAGATTGAACTCTACCTCGAATAAAAAAACGCCTTTTGATTTGTGGAAAAAAAACATTTCGCTTTTTCAATCACGGTTTTCAGCACTTTGCTCAATGATTAGTTCTGAAATCACTGCATTTGCAAAAATCGCACAAAGCGCACAAGATTTTTCTGAGCTTGATTTTGGACATTCTCCAAACTGGGAGATTTTCACAGCAAAGAACGGCTCACTTTCTGCAAAAGACGGCACACTTTTGCTCCATTCCTCATACAATCCAGAGCGCGAAGCCCAAAGCGCTGTTAATGCCGAGCGCCAAAAAAAAGGCGCAGGCGTTTTTTTTGCGCCCGCTCTTGGCTATGCCGTCACAGCTTTTTGCGCTTCCTTTCCAGAGCGCGCCGTCGTCGTCGTTGAGCCGAGCGTGCGACACTTGCTTGCGTCTTTTTGCGTCACGGACTGGAGCAAAGTCTTTTCGCACAAAGATTGCGTTTTCGCTGTTGGAGCAGAGGCGGGACAAGTCGTTGCAATCCTTGAAAGTTTTGGACTTGAAGACGCACAGATTTTTTCCCAAAAATCCCAAACAGCCCATTTTCAAAGTTATTTCGATTCCCTTTTGGAACTCATCAAACGGAATCTCAAAAAAATCGAGATAAACAACTCGACACTTTCGCGCTTCGGAAAACTTTGGAGCAGAAACAGCACCCGAAATCTTCGTGATTTTGCGTATGCGGACGGAATCGCGCGTTTCAAGGACTGCGCAAAAATGAAAAACGGCGACACGCTTCCTTTTGTCGTCCTTGCCGCAGGCCCATCCCTTGGACAAATTTTGCCGCATTTGAGCGAAATCAAAAAAAGAGCGATTGTCATTTGCGTTGACACCGCTCTTCGCTCTTGCCTTGCTTGTGGAGTCGAGCCTGATTTCATCGTTATCGTTGACCCCCAGTATTGGGCGTTCAGGCACATCGCAGGACTTTCTTCCCCGTCGTCGGTTTTGATTGCAGAAGGCGCTGTTTATCCTGCCGCTCTTCGCTTTGATTGCAAGAAAATCGTGATGGGCGGCTCTCTTTTCCCGCTCGGAAAATACTTCGAGAAAAAGTTTTTTGAAAAAGGCGAACTTGGAGCTGGTGGCTCTGTTTCAACATCAGCGTGGGATTTTGCCCGACTTTCAGGCGCAAAAGAAATCTTTGTTGCGGGGCTTGACCTCGGATTTTCAAGCAAAAACACACACGTCAAAGGCTCTTCCTCAGAAGAAAGCGCACATTGCGCTTCTTGCCGCATTCAGAGCGCCGAAACTTCAGGCGTGCGCTCTCTTTTTGGCGCAAACACAGTCAATGCGCTCGATTACGAAGGAAAGCCGATTTTGACCGACGACAAAATGAAAATGTTTGCGTGGTGGTTTGAAAGCAACATCGCAAAAGCCCTCGACAAAGGACAAAAGACATACACTCTTTGCCCGCGAAACTTGGCGCTTCCGGGCGTGAGCGTCTGCAATATCGATGACTTTTTGAAAAAAATCGAAATCGGTGATATGCGAGAAACTTTTTTTGAGAGCGCAGAAAAAAATCCGTGCCGCTCATTCAAAAAAGATGAGTTTGAGAATTGCCTTTCAGATTTTATTGCCGATGTGAAAAAAATATTGTCGCTTGCAGAGAAAAAAGCGCCAAAGCAAGAGTTTTCGCGCTTTGAGACCATTTTGCCTTCTCTTTTTCCTGTCAAAGACATTTTTGAAAAACTCAAAAAAGGCGATAGCGACGTTTTTTATCGCGAAATCAAAGCCGCCTCTTCTCATTTTTTGAAAAATATAAATCTCGGCGGTCATTGAGCGCAGCCGAAATTGTTCATTGAGCGCAGCCGAAATGAGCGGGAATGTTTCGATGCTCTGGCTCCCTTCGACTCCGCTTAGGGAGCGGCTTTGAGCAAACGCGGGAAAATATTTTATTTTATGAAACGCGCGGAAAGTCTGTCGATTGCCCTTGTGAGCGCTCCACAAGATTTTGTGTTCCTGTCGAGAATGAGCGGAAATGAGGCGATGACGTCGTCTCCGCAATAATATTCGACGCGTCCGAAAACGCTTCCCGCTTTTTGCTCGCCGAAAATGTATGGCGGAATGCTCACTCTTTTGCTGACTCTTCCTCGGTACTCAATCGGAATCGTGAGCGAAACGGAGGAGGGCGCGCAGACGAGTTTTGCGGATTTTGTTTTGCTCGCAAGAACGCGGATTGTGCATTCAGGCGGCGTTTTGTCGCGGAAAATATCGTAAGAGGAGAACGCCATTTCCATGAGCGCTGTTCCGTCTTTGACGCGGTTTGCCTGTCCTTGTCGGCTTCCTTTTCCCGCACCTTTCATCGTTACGCTGATGTACCTTCTTCCGTCCCGCTTTGCCGTAAGCGCAAGGTTGTAGCCGCTTTCGTAGATAAAGCCCGTTTTTAGCCCGTCAACGCCGTCCAAAAGACCGAGAAGCGGATTTGTGTTTTTCTGGTGAACCGCCAGCGAGTCGCCGTATTTTGCGGCATTTTGGGCGCTCAAGTTTTTTGAAAGCGGATAGTAAATCTCGCGGCAGGAATGAAAAAGATTGATTGAATCGGGGAAATCCGTGACGTAGCGCCTTGAAAAAGCGGCGAATTCGGCAGCTGTGGTGATGTTCCTCTCGTCATAGCCAGAAGGCTCAACAAAATGTGTTTCTGAGAGTCCGAGCGCTTTTATTTCAGCGTTCATTCGCTCAACAAAGGCGGGAACACTTCCTGAAATGTAATACGCCAAAGCCACAGCCGCATCGTTTCCTGAGGCGACGGCAAGCCCTGTCAAAAGCTCTTTGACTGTTACGGTCTGTCCGCTTGCCAAAAACATCAGCGAGGAGTCAGGCGGCATATTTTTCGCCCAGCACTCTTTTGGAAGCGGCACGATGTCGTCGTAGGAGATGCGAGCGGAGGCGATTTCCTTGAAGACGATATACATCACGACGAGTTTCGTCATTGAGGCGGGCGGGATTTTCTCATCAGCGTTCTTTTTGTAGAGGATTGCGCCTGTTTCAGCGTCAATCAATATCGCAGAGCCTGCCGTTAGCGAAAGGCGGCGTTCTGCGCTCTCGTACGGGATTGTGCGAAGGGATGCGCCGAGGGCGTCTTTTTGCGCTTTTTGTCGAATGAGCGAAATGGAAGCGCTCTCGCTTTGTGAAAGAGAGAGGGGAGGGCGGATATTTCTCAAACTCACGACGTGAAGAGTAAACGCGATTACAATCAGAAGAAAAACAGCTTCAAGCGCAATTAGCGCGGGAATGAAATACGGGCGTGCCGCTTTTATTTTTTGAAGAAACTTATCGTTCATAATTTTGATTATAACAAAAAAACTATTGTGTGTCATTTCGTGCGATTTTTAGGCATTTTTTATAAATATTGACCTTACATTTTTTTTTATGGTATGTTTTAAGCATATCAAGACGGAGATTTTTCGATGAAAATGACACTGAAAATTGTTGCCGCGTCGTTTGCGGCGAGTATTGTGCTTCTCTCTGGCTGCGGCGGCAAGAAGGATGTTGTTGCTACTGCAAGTGAAGAAGTTGTTCCTGAGCACGATTTCGTTTCTGAGGTTGTAATTCCTGCTGCAGCCCAGCAAGCAAAAGAGAAGAATGAGTCAAGCACGACAGGCGCTGTTATGCTTTGGAAGCCGAACGGAGCGCTTTGGCTTGAAAACGAAGACGGAATTATGGTTTGGGGAAAAGTCGATATTCCTGCAGGAACCGCTCTCAGCGCCGTTTTGAACTCTGACGGAGAAGTCGAGCAGAAAAAAGCAAAGCGAAAGAGCGGAAGCAGTATCGAGGAGCGCGAGTTCTACAGAATCAAGTATGGTGAGCGCGATGATTATTGGGCGCAGACTGGAATGCTTGCTGTGAACGCAACAGTCGGCGTTGTCATTGCGGACGACACTCTTATTTATAACACACCGATGATTACAGGCATGGGCTCTACTGTTATCCCCGCTGGAACAATCGTTGCAGTTCTTGAAGATGAAAGCCTTGATAAAGCGTTCGTGAAAATCGATGCAAACTTGTCAGATTATATCGATGTCCGCTCAAAATACATCAAAGCCGACAAAATCGTAACTAGCGCCGATGACGTTCAGGTTTTGCAGCTCATCAATCTTGCAAAAAAGGCAAAGAATGACGCCGTGAGAAACGAGCTTTTGGTCAACGCAAAGACATTGAGCCCGTCTGCTGCTGTTAAGAATATGCTTGAGGCTTACGAGAACGAGCTCAACGCAGCTTCTGCTCCAAAGACATTCACAAAAGAGTCTGTCGACGGATTTTATGTCAGAGTTTCAAGCAATGGCGATATGATGAACGTCAGAAAAGAGCCAGGAACAGCAAGCGATGTTGCTTTCAAAGTTGCTGACCAGGCTGTGCTGAGTGTTGACGGAAAGACTGCCGAGAACGATGAAATCGACGGAAAATCTGCTGTCTGGTATCACGTTCACGAGCAGACAGAAACTACATCTCCAGACGGAGAAACACCTATTTGGGTAGGAACTGGCAACGAAGGCTGGATTTTCGCAGGCTTCGTTGAAAATTATCAGATGTTTGAGTAAGTTTTTTGATTTTTCAATAAAAAGTCCCGCAGTTTTTGCGGGATTTTTTTGTGCCATTCCGAACTCGTTTCGGAATCTGATTTTTCGCCTTCGGAACTTCTGCGAATGTCAAAACCATTTGTTTTTCGCTTTCGGAACTTCTGCGAATGTCAAAACCGTTTGTTTTCTGCTTTCGGAAGTGCTCCGAACATCAAAACCTTTTGATTTTCGCTTTCGGAACTCTTCCGAGCGTCAAAAACGTTTGATTTTCGCTTTCGGAACTTTTGCGAGCGTCAAAACCGTTTGATTTTCGCTTTCGGAACTTTTGCGAGCATCAAAGGCATTTGATTTTTGCTTTCGGAACTCTTCCGAGTGTCAAAACTGTTTGATTTTCGCACATCTGTTTCTTAGCGCCATATCCGCGAGCGTGATTGCCGTCATTGCCTCGATTACAGGGACGATGCGAGGGCAAAGGCAAACGTCGTGCCTTCCTTCGATTTCGAGGTCTGTTTCCTCAAAGGCGCTTTCGGTTGTGCGGACTGTGCGCTGTTTTTGGAAAATCGACGGTACGGCTTTTATTGCGACACGGAAAATGATGTCGTTTCCGTTTGAAATGCCACCGAGAATGCCGCCTGCGTTGTTTGTCAAAAACTTCACTTTGCCACTCTCGTCAAGCCTCATTTCGTCGTTGTCGTCGCTTCCTGTCATGTCAGCGGCGGCAAATCCTGCTCCGAACTCGATTCCTTTGACTGCTCCGACACTAAGAATTGCTTTTGCGATTTCGGCGTCGAGTTTTGAAAACACAGGCTCTCCGAGTCCCGCGCCAATTCCCGACACAACGCATTCAACGATACCGCCGGCGCTGTTTCCTTGTGCGCGCAGTGTTTCGACTTTCGCCTTCATTTTTTCTGCTGCTTCAAGGTCTGCGGCTCTCATTGTGTTTTTTTCGATTGCGTCAAAATCGATTTTCTCACATTCGATTCCTGCCGCTCTTTTTGTGTATGCCCTTATTTTTACGTCGCCGAAGATTGCGCACAAAATTTGTCGTGCGATTTCGCCTGCTGCGACTCTTGCCGCTGTTTCGCGACCGCTTGCTCTTCCGCCTCCACGATAATCGCGGACGCCGTATTTTTCAAAATATGTGAAATCAGCGTGTCCTGGTCGGAATGTTGTTGCAAGGTTTCCGTAATCGCCTGAGCGCTGGGAAGTGTTTCGGATTAAAACGGCAATTGGTGTTCCTGTTGTTTTTTCTTCAAAGATGCCTGATAAGAACTCGGCTTTGTCTGCTTCTTTTCGCGCTGTTACTGCTGCGTTGAACAGCGGCTTTCCGTCTGCTCCGATTTGTGCCGCTCCTGGCTTTCGTCGGTCAAGAGCGCTCTGGATTTTGTCTGTGTCTATCGAAAGCCCTGCCGGAACGCCGTCGATTATTGCGCCTAAAGCGTTTCCATGACTTTCGCCGAATGTCGTTACTCTAAATGTTTCTCCAAATGTATTTCCTGCCATAAAAAAAAGCATATCATTTTTGAAAAGAAATTGCAAAAAATTTTGTTAATATAGTGTTTTTCTATTTGTATTCGCTATATAATTAAGAGTAGTAATCCGTTGGATTGCTTCCTTTTTTTGTGTAGGTGCGGTGGTTCGTTGAATCATCGCGCTTTTTTTTTATTCCGTGTTTGATTGATATGCAGGAGGCTGGGAAGGCTCAGAGAGCAAAGGGAAATCGCTAGGGGGTGGGGAAAGTTTTAGGGCGCTTTATTTTCAGAGATGTCGTTTTTGGAAGTGTTATCTGGAATAAATGCGATGATTGCGATGAGCAGTCCGAAAACAAACGAAATCACGCCAAAAAATTTGGAGATTAGTAAGAAGGTGATGATGCCTAGAATTATGAATGTCACTCCCCCCATGAATCCGCCGAATGGGTCAACAGGTTCATCAGTTTTTTTTGTCGTTATTGTTATTGTTATTGTTTGCTGCTGCGTTGCGAATTGCGTACCATTGTGGCGAAAATTTTGGTGGATACATAAAATATTTCTCCTTTATGGAAATCTTTATTGTATTGTATATGTTTTTTTTGTTTGTCAAATTTTTAGGAGTAAGATATGTCTGGGTCTACGATGCGATATTCGGTTGAAACGGAGTTTATTGCAATTGATAAGGTTTCGGAGCAACTGAATAAAATAGGCGCTTCTGGTGAATATTTTAGAATACTGTTGGGACGGCGTTTCTAAAGGCTCAATCGCAGTTAGAAGCGTTTGGTTCTGCTTTGACTGGTGTTGCTTTTCGCGGGTTAGAAGTTTTAGGTGGTGGGATTGTTAATGCTGCAAAGGGATATGTGGAGGTGAAATAGAGTTAGTTCAGAGTATTCTGTGCTTGTAGCTTCAAGTTGTTTGATGAGTTTTCTCAACTGTCGTAGCATCAGAAAAAGTGTAGAAACATAAAAAAAAGACCTTAACAAATTGCTAAGGTCTTTTAACGGCTCCTGCTGGGCTTGAACCAGCGACACATGGATTAACAGTCCATTGCTCTACCAACTGAGCTAAGGAACCAATTTTTTTAGCGCCCCCTGCTGGGCTTGAACCAGCGACACATGGATTAACAGTCCATTGCTCTACCAACTGAGCTAAGGGAGCATTTCGCGTTGTGCGAATGTGAGTTAGATAATATACAGTTCAAAAAAAAATGTCAATAGCATTTTGATTATTTTTACAAAAAAAATATTTTTTTTGTAAATGGGTTTGCAATCTTATGGAGTATAGTTTATTATTTACGTTATGCTACCACGTTTTCTGAAACACTTAACAGTTTTGTTTGATTTTATGAAAATTGCAGAGAACGAGTTAGAAAATATGAACCCTGAAATCAAGTTAAAAAGTACAGCAGAAGAAAAAGCTGAATTCAGAAAAATGATGAAAGAGCGCCTTCGTGAATATGAAAAAGATTTTTTGACGATGCAAAAAAATGCTGAAAGCGCATTCAAATCTTTCACACAAAGTGAATTGTACAAGGATTCTCGAACGATTCTGGCTTTTATGTCCTCAGGCTTTGAGCTCGATACGCATGCTGTTGTGAAAAAAGCACTACAAGACGGAAAGAGCGTTGCAATTCCAAGAATAATTTCTGAAGGCGAGATGGATTTTTGTTATTTGTCTGCACAAAAAAGTTTAGAAAGCCAGCTTGAAAAAAATGCATACAACATACTAGAGCCGAAAACTGACCTTGAGAAATTGGATGCGGAACATCTTCCTGTTCACACAGTGCTTCTTGTTCCTGGTCTTGCTTTTAGCAGAAGTGGTGCACGACTGGGACGCGGAAAAGGCTATTATGACCGCTATATAGAAAAACTGTATGCGCAAAAATCTGTGATTCACTTGCCGACAGCGATAATCGGTTGGGGATCAGAACTTCAAGTATTTGACGAAATCCCGATTGATGACCATGATGCAATGGTTACTCACATTGTCACAGAAAAAGGTATTTTTTTGTGTGAATAGCGTTCTTGAATGTCGCTGCTTGAAATGATACTATACGACTAATTTATTTTTTGGAGACACTTTATGAAAAGAGTTTTAAGCCTTATTGCTGTGGCGGTGCTTTCGCTTTCAGTTTGGGCAGAGAGTTTTGCAAGTTTTATGGGCGAAACGTTCGGAAGCGACATCAACCGCATTAAAAACAAGGTTGAAAGTGAAGGCTGGGAGTTTGGCGGAACAGATTATTCAGCGTTTAATGGCGACTTTTACACATATTATTATCTAAAACCAAATAGCGACGGCATTTATGATTACATAATGCTTGCGTCTTCATATTCAGAAAACAAATTCTGTTTTGCAAGCGAAGGCTATCAAAATCCGTCTGATGATGTTTTGTCATCGTTGGCAGAAAAAGAAAAAGCGCTTTTGAATGATTATTCGTTTTCAAAATGTGGCGAAAACGATTTGAAAGTGCTTCATTCATTCTTTGAATTTGATGACAGCGATGTGATTTCTGATGATTCTGCGGCTGGAGATTTTTCAGAGGGAATGCACTCTCGATTTTATATCAGCGACAGCGGAAATTATTTGGGAGTAATCTCAGAGCGCAATAAAGATTATGAAAACGCTCCAAATATGGTGCTGTTCGTTTATGGAATGGGAAAAGACAGCCAGAACGCGCTTGGAGCGAAAATCAGCGCACCAAAGTTCAAGGCAAAAAAGAACAGCTCAGAGGCTTTTCAGGGCGTTCCTTTTGGTTCATCGGCAGTCGACGCAGTTCGCGCTTTGAAAGCGGACGGTTGGACACTTGAGATGAGCGAGCCTGGCGCAAACGACTTTATGTATGTTTACGCGAGCAAAGAGGGCGCAAAATATCGCGGAGTTGACTGTCATGACCTTTTGATTATCATTCGTGACGGCAAACTTCTTGCAGGCGGCGTGAACTTTGATTGCAGCGAGAACGGCGAAACGCTCCGAAAAGAGCTTTCAAGCCTTGAAAAATCAATGGTAAAAACTTACAAAGCAAAAAGAGCCACAAAAGAAGAAATTGATGCCTACAGCGAGGCAATCGGAACAAATTTCTGGGACGATTCTCAGGAAGGCGAGAGCGAAATCGGCAATATGGAAAGCGGAGCGCGTTACTTCAAGACAAAAGAAGGCACGATTTTCGTTATTCACGCAAATGAAGACGGTGTCGTTATCTTGCAACTTGCAAAAAACAAATTGTGGCAGTTCTAAACACTAACTTTTGAAAAAAAAGAGATGAGCGTCCACAAAAAGCGCTCATCTTTTTTTGTATAAAGACGAATGCACTGTTTTGTGCTATAATCCTTTTTTGAGTTTTATTTTTCGGAGGAAAAACAATGAGTACACACATCAACGCACCAGAAGGCGCAATCGCAGAAGCAGTTTTGCTTCCAGGTGACCCACTTCGCGCAAAGTTCATCGCGGAAAACTTCCTTGAGGACGCAAAATGCTATAACGAAGTCCGCGGAATGTACGGCTTCACAGGCACTTACAACGGAAAGAGAGTCAGTGTTCAGGGAACAGGAATGGGACAGCCATCCCTTTCGATTTATGTCAACGAGCTTTTCCAGTTCTACGGCGTTCAGAAGGCAATCCGCGTCGGAACAGCGGGCGGCTGCTCTGAGGACATCAAAATCCGCGACACACTTTTGGCAATGAGCGCTTGCACCGACTCTTCACTTCAATCACAAAGATTCGGACTTTTGCACTATGCGCCAACTGCGGATTATTCCCTCTTGAAAGCGGCGGACATCGCTGCTGAAAAACTCGGTATTGCTCATTCTGTCGGCACTTGCGTTTCAAGCGATATGTTCTATGACGAAAACGAGAACTGGAAGCTTTGGGCAAAGTTTGGAGCAAAGGCGATTGAAATGGAGACCGCTGAACTCTACACACTTGCGGCAAAGTTCAAGAGAAAGGCGCTTTCAATCCTCACAATCAGCGACCATTTGATGACAGGGGAAGCAACAAGCGCACAAGAGCGACAGACAACATTCACCAACATGATGAAGATTGCTCTTGAGGCAATCACTGCATAAAAGCGATGAAAAAACTCGCTGCTGCACTGATTTTTCTTTGTGGCGCAAAGTCCGCTTTTGCCCAAACGGTGAAAGTGGACTTTGCTTTTGACACCACACAAAAAAATCCTTACGCCAACCACCTTTTAATCACATCTGACAAAAAGAAAACCTCCGACACATTCGACGCCATCTCTGGCGCTTCCTTGAACTTTTCAACAAAGATTTTATCCTCTTCCTCGCTCCCAAAATCGCTCGCCTGCCTTTTCCTTTTCGCAGTCTCGCCCTCAAAAACCGCAGAACGCGACGCGCTGAGCGTTGAAAAAAGCGAGGACGGACTCATTGACGTGACATTCATTCATCGTGGCGTCGTTTATTGGCTTCAAGCGGACGAAAAGGGCAATATCGACCTTGAAAACGGCTTGTCGCTTGCAGTCGTGGGCGAAAAAAAAGACGGAGCGTTTGCCCTGAAAGACGATTTCGTTTTGAGCGGAAAAGACGCGACAGACATGAAAAACGCGGACTTTGACAAAATCGATTTTGAAGACGACAAAGCAAAAACACCAGATGGAAAAACGCTCAAAAAAGCAAAAGCGACAATGACATTCGAAAACGGCATTTTGAGCGTCCGCGCGCTTTTCAAGTGGCAGGACGAAAAAAAGAAGGAGTAGGAAAAATGTATTTTACGATTCTTGCAAAAAAAGAAATCATGATAAACGTGGAGGTAAGCGCACAAAAAATTGCAGATTTGATATGTGAGAACATCCACAACCGAAAAAGCATTTTTGAAAAAGACAGCGAAAAGCCGTTTTCGGGCGAAGAAATCGCAGGCACGTTCTCACTTGACCTGAACGAGCCGAACGGGCGCATTTCACCGTTTTCCCGCTTTTCCCTCACTGTTTCAGGAGACGAAGAGAGCGCACAGATACGCCTTTTGTTCAAAAACGATTTTTACAAACCAAAAGAGCTTTTATTCAATATCGTTTTAACCGCGCTCCTTTCGTTTTTCACTCGTCAACGCCTTTTGTTTTTGCTCCTTTTTCCTTTTTTGCTCATCGCCTACACAATCTCTTTCAACGTAAAACTCAATCGCTGCGCCGAAGAAGTCCAATACATCGCAGACAAAGCCTTTCTCGCCTCTTCCTCCCTCTAAATTTTTTTACAAAGCCCGCCAGTGACACGGAACGCCGTTTGTAATGTCATTCTGAGCGGAAAACGGCGCAAGCCGTTTGGAGTCGAAGAATCTGGCTTCTTTTTTCATAATGCCTTTGGTTGTGTGTGGTCGGATTCTTCGACTTCGTTCGTTTCACTCACTACGCTCAGAATGACACGGTGTCAGCGCTTTTTTTTTGACGCAAAAAACTTTGTAAACCTCGTCGGGAACACGGAACGCCGTTTATAAGACTTTATAAAGTCCGTCGGGAAGTCGGAACGTCGTTTATAAGGTTTTACAAAGCCCTTCAGTGAGTCGGAACGCCGTTTATAAAACCTTATAAAGAGCGCCAGTAAGTCGGAACGCGCTTTATAAGGTCATGGAAACGCCGCCGGTGAGTCGGAACGTGCTTTCCATAAATGTGTAAAGCCCGTCGGGAAGTCGGAATGTGCTTTCCATAAGTGTGGAAACGCCACCAGTAAGTCGGAATGTGCTTTCCACAAGTGTGGAAACGCCGTCGGTGACACGGAATGTGCTTTCCATAAATGTGTAAAGCCCGTCGGGAAGTCGGAACGGGCTTTACAGAAAAAAAACGTGATAAAAAAAACTATCGCGTGATGTCTTTTATCCAGTTTCCTTTGAGGTAGTGGTGGATGACGACTGGCATTTTCTCAAACTCGTCGAGGTACAAAATGAAGTAAACCGCGAGAGGAGGAAGCTTCAAGATGAAGGCGCTGATGAGTCCGAGAGGGATGGAAACTGCCCACATTGCGATTGTGTCGAGCACAAAGCCGAACTTTGCGTCCCCGCCTGCGCGGAAGATGCCGCAAATCAAAACTGTGTTGATTGTCGCGCCAAGAAGCGAATAGGAGTTGATGAAAAGGAGGGCGTTTCTGTAGGCGGCGGCTTCTGGCGTGAGTTTTGCCAAGTGCGGAAGAATCGGCATCAATGCAATCATCAGCAAGCCCGAAAGCGCTCCGACGGTGATTGTGCTTTTTATGAGCCTAGTTCCGTTTCGGCGCACTTTTTCGCTGTCGCCCTCACCGATTTGCTTTCCGAGCAAAATCGCGCCGCCATACGCCATTCCAAAGCACAAGATGCTTGCGAGGTTTCTGACCACGTTCACGATTGAGTTTGCAGCGACGATTTCTTCGTTCAGATGACCGAGGATAAACGAATAGGTGGCGAAAGCCGCTCCCCACACGAACTCGTTTCCGACGGCGGGAAGGGAGTAGACGATGAAATCTTTTGAGAGCAGGGGAGAGCGCAAAAAGATGTTGAATAGCGAAATGCGCACTTCTTTGACTCGAAGCGAGAAGATGATGCAGATTGCAAGTTCGACGCTTCTTGCGATGACTGTGGCGATAGCGACTCCGTAAACGCCGAGGCGCGGAAGTCCGAACCAGCCATAGATGAAAACAGCGTTCAGCAAGAGGTTCAAGCCCAAAGCCAAGAATGTTATTATCGTTACGGTTTTGACGTGCTCCGTGCTTTTCAGGACAGCGTGATAAACTTGCGAAACTGAAAGGAGAAAATAGGCAAGACTGACGTTCTTGAGGTAAAGGCTTCCGATTTCAATCATTGACTCTTTGTTTGTAATCAGCGACATGATTTGGCGCGGGAAAAAATACGTCGCCAAGCAAAAAGCCGCTCCTGCCGCGCATGAGATTCTGAGCGCTGTTCCCATGAGGATTTGGATTGATTTTGAATCCTTTTTCCCCCAGTATTGCGAGGTGAGCATACTGAGTCCAGAGCCCAATCCCACGAAAAAGAGCATCAAAATGAACTGCACTTGGTTTGCAAGCGACGTTGCTGCGATTTCCGTTTGCCCGATAGAGCCGAGCATCACGACGTCGAGGGAATTGCACGCCGATGAGATGAGGTTCTGAATTGCTATCGGCGCTACAATAACAAAAAGCCCCTTGTAGAACTCAGAGGCTTCGGTTTTTGCTTTTGTTGAAATGTTTGCCATACTGGAAAAGGAGTATACGGGCTATTTTTTCTTTGTTCAAGACTCTTTAGCGCCTTCTTCTGTCTTTTCCAGACTTGATATAATAGGCGCTTTTGTCTTGATACATTTTTTTGTCTGCGACTTTTGCAAGTTCTGAAACGTCCAAATCTGGATAATCGAACGAGAACGCGCACCCGAATGATACGGCAAGTTCTTTTATTTTGTCTGTCTTGAAAGCCGCCAAATCCTGAACAAAATCATTATAAATATTTGTCATTTCCTGACTTGAGACTTTCGTTGTAATGACCGCAAACTCATCTCCGCCCATTCTGTAGCATTTTCCGACATGGGAAAAGTGGCGGCTTATCCTTTCAGCGGCTGCTTTTAGCATAATGTCGCCTGCGGCGTGCCCCATTTCATCGTTGACACGCTTCAAGCCGTTGACGTCAAGCGATATTATCGCAAAGTTTTCTCCAAGCGACGACTGGGAAAGTTTTGCAGTGTCGTCATCGTAGGCGTGTCTGTTGAAAAGCCCTGTCAATTCGTCAGTGTTCGACAAAAGCAGGAGGTTTTCCTCTCTGCGCTTTTCTTTGTCGATGCTTCTTGTGGCAAAAATCACTGACGCCACCTTTCCGTCCTCATCTCGCTCGGCAACGATGAAACTTGCCTCAATCCACCCGATATCAAGAGCGACGATTTCCTCACTTATAAAGTTTTTCTCGCCAAGACGCGCTCGGAGAGTGGACAAATCAGAAAAACTAAGCGCCTTTGCCAAGTATCGCGGAGAAACAGCGTTTTCGATTGCTGTTTTGAGCTGCTGTGAAATATTCTCAGTCGAGTTTATGTATGGGCTCAAAAAATCAGACGTCGCAAACTCTGTGACCGTGTCGCTGTCAAGGTCGATGACGTGAAGCGTGTAGTAAATGCTCGAAAGCGATTTAATAAGATTTAATTGCTTTTGCTCAATGTGGTTCTTTCGTTTTATTTCGTTGTCAAGAAGCTCTTTTTCTTTTGATTCGGTGATGTCGATGAAAATGCCAAGATAAATAAAAGGCGAGCCGTCAGGACGGCGCGAAACCTCTCCTGCATCACGAAACCACCTGTATCCGCGGTTCTTTGTCAAAAGACGATATTGCGCGTCATAAATGCGCTTTCCGCTCTTGTCGTTAAGAGTTCCGAAAAACTCCCTTTTCACCATTTCAATATCGAGCGGGTGAATGAGGTCAAGCCAAGATTCAAGCACATTCGGAAAATCTGTCTCGTCTTTGTAGCCAATCATACGGCGGAACTCGTCGCTCCAAAAAACGTCCCCTTTTCCTTTCTCATCGTATTCGATTTTCCAGACACCAGAGGAAATGAGGTCGTGGACAATCGCCATGCACATGCGCTCTGTTTTCAGCGAGTTGAGCAACTTTTGCTCATGCTCAAAAATATTTGACAAATCCTTGTCCACATCCTGAACGGAAATAATTACGATTTGATTTTTGTCGCTGTAGTTTTTTGCTTTGACGATTTCCATCATCACCCACATATAAGTGTTGCCTGATTTTCGTCTGTAGCGAAGCCGCCATGCGTCATTGTGAGTTTTGAAAAACTCGCGAAGATAATCAATGTTTGTGTGCTTGAGATAATTTTCTTTGTCTGTTACGTGTATCCTGTTTGAATCTGCAAAACAAGAAAGACAGTTGATTGTTTTTTTGCCGCGCTTGCATTTTTCGCAAAAATCATCGTCGCTTGCCTTGATGATTTCGATTTCTTCAGTCGAGAGATTTATTTTTACAATTTTCAAAAAAGATTCTGAGAGTATTTCAAATGCTTCGGCGGCTTGTTTGTTCATATTTCTATTATTATATCAAACCGCTGTTTTTTCAACAGATTTTTTTCCTTGACTTTAAGGAGAGTTTCCTTGACCTTAAGGAGAAGTTCCTTGACGTTAAGGAGAGTTTCCTCGATGTTAAGGAGAGTTCCCTTGAGATTAAGGAGAGTTTCCTTGACCTTAAGGAGAAGTTCCTTGACGTTAAGGAGAGTTTCCTCGATGTTAAGGAGAAGTTCCTCGACCTTAAGGAAATGTTCCTCGACCTTAAGGAAATGTTCCTTGACCTTAAGGAAGAGTTCCTTGACATCGAGGGGAAATCAGTCTGCCCAGAATGAATAGGCGTTCCCGCCGAGTTTTTTGCTGTTGTAAAGATTTTTGTCTGCTTTTTTGTAAAGGTCGTCGAATGTGCGCTCAAGGCTCTTAGGCGTGAAAAACGAAGCGCCGAGGCTGACGTGGACTTCTTGTCCTTTGAGCTCTGGAATGCTGATTTGCGAGATAAAGTCGAACAAGCGCTCTATAACGGCTCTTCCGTCGTCTTCGTCCTGGATTCCGACCGCGTAAAACGCAAACTCGTCGCCTCCGAGACGCATGAAAATGTCGTATTCGCGAAGTGCGTTGTTCATCGCGTTTGCGAGCGCTTTTATAACGCTGTCGCCTGCTTCGTGCCCGAATGTGTCGTTGACCGCCTTGAACTTGTCGGCGTCGAAAAGACAGAACATTCCGTATTTTTTGAGGACGATAAGCCTTTTTATTTCAGCCTCTCCGCTTCCGCGATTTCGGATTCCTGTGAGCGCGTCTGTTTCTGAAAGAAGTCGGAAGCGACCTGCGGCGAGCTCTGCATATTCGACTTTGAACTTCAGGCGCAAAAGAGCGTAAAGACCGATGCTGAAGATGAAAATAAGACCTGTGATTACGAAAAACTCTGTGTTCTTTGTGAAAACATTGATGATGGAATGTTCTTTGATATTGTAAACAAGCCATTTTGACTGCAATTTTGAAAGTGTTCCGTCATCTTTTAGCTCGCGGAGGGCTGCATTAAGCTCGTTCCTCAGCTCAATGCGGTCTTCGCTGACGCCAAAGCCCATGTGGCTTTCCATGAGGTCGTAAACTTTTTCGATGTCAAAGATATTTTCGCGAGATGCGACCATTTTGAAGATTGATGTGCGTATAAGCGCATAATCGTTTTCGCCTTTTTCAACGCTCATGAGCTCATTTAGCGGGTTGTTGTAAATGAGGGCGAAGCTGTTCAGGTTGTAAAGGTCGTAAGGCGCGCTTTCTGTGCTTGCGGCGATTTTCTTTCCGCGAAACTCAAGGATATTGTTGATTTTCTCTTTTCCAACGGCGATAAAAGAGTCCTCGCTTGCAGCATCAGAGGCGATAATTCCTTCTTCTGTGTTTTGCGAAAGCACTTCAAGCCCCAAAAGCACGTCTGCTCTTTTTTCGGTGAGATAAAACTTCGCTTTTGATTCTGTTGCAAGTTTGAACTCCACGTTGAAGCCTTGTCTGTTCGCGATTTCTGCGATTAGTTCAGGAAAGAAGCCTGAAACCATTCCTTCATCGGTCAAAAAACAATATGGCTCAAAGTCTTCTCGCCCTGTGATTGTGAGAGTGCGCTCAAATGTGTTTTGCGGCTGAATTGCAGGCGCGACTTTTTTTCGCGGGGACGAGAACTCGTGAAGGACGAAAACGCTTTGAAGCGATACCATAAGAATGGCGCTTGTTGCTGCGACAAGCAATTCTGCACGGACTGCGTCTTTTAGTGTCGGATTGTTTTTCTCTTCTGCCTCGCTGTTCTTCTGAATCAAAAGATAGCGCTGGATTTTTGCGAAAACCACAATGAGAGTTATAGCGATAAAGATTATGTAAAGCGCAAGAAGCGTGATGTGGAGATTCCCGTATTTAGACGGAAAGACCTCTGCTCGCGGAACAGACACGACAAGCATCATGTCATTTTTGAGCCTGACTTGCTTTTCGATATTATTTTTTGCGCTCTTTCTTGTGAAGGCAATTGGCTCGCCGTTCTTTGCGGCAAGATATGAAAAGCCGCCTTTCATGACCTCTGTTCTTGCGACTTTTTCGGCAAGCGCTGTTATATCGATGTCGACACCAAGAACGCCTACGACGACTTTTCCCTTTGTGAGCGGGACAACATAAGAAATCATTGAGCGCGAAATGTTCTTGTTGAAATAAGGCTCAAGCCATTGTGCTTTTTTTGAGTTCGCAGGAATGTAGTACCAGCCGACATGCTCGATGTCGTCTTTTTCAAACATTTCCAAATCCGTAATTGGATAGGATTTTACTTCTCCTTTTTCGACACCCAAGAAAATACCTGCCGCTCCGTTTTTTTCATATCGCGGGTCAAAGCGAAGGTATGCTGTCAGCACGGAATAATCGAGGGATTCTGCGCTTTTTGCGACGGAATTCGAAAGATATTCGCCCAAAACGTTTCTGATGCGTTTTACAAATCTTGAGCGCACTTTATCATGATACAAGTCGCTTTCGTTCTCAAGATTTGCTTGCACAACCGCGGAGATTGCGTTCATTGAAGCGGCTGTTTTTTCAAAGAAAGTATTTATTTCCCACGAACGCTCGGTACAGACAAGATTGAAATGCTCTTCGGATTTTTTTTCCAAATAAGACTCAGTAAGCAAAGTTCCTGAGACACCAAGAATTAGCGCGAAAGATGCAAGAATCAGAAAGACTTTTATGTCATGAAAATTCTTCTGCAGTTTTTTGCTGTCCATTCCAAAATTATACAGTAATTTTTTGTTAAATTGCAATTGGTTTATTTTTAGTGTTTTTAGAAAAACTCTTGCATATTTTTGCACAATTTATTAGTATTGAGTGCATAAATATACATTTACGAGGCATTCTATGGCTAAAGATAAGGTTGTTTTGGCTTATTCTGGCGGACTTGACACTACTGTCATTATTCCATGGCTCAAAGAAAATTACGATTACGATGTTATCGCGGTTTGCATTGATGTAGGACAGGGCGATGATTGGCAGGCTATCAAATCTCGCGCGCTCAAGACTGGCGCTTCTGCTTGCTACGTCGTAGATGCCCGCGAAGAGTACATCACTGAATACATTTATCCTGCTCTCAAGGCAAACGCTGTTTACGAGGACGAGTATTTGCTCGGCACTTCAACAGCTCGTCCTTTGATTGGCAAGATTCTCGTTGAATATGCTCGTCAGGAGGGCGCAGTTGCGATTTGCCACGGTGCAACAGGAAAGGGAAACGACCAGGTTCGCTTTGAGCTTGCAATCAAGGCTTTCGCTCCAGACCTCAAGGTTATCGCTGCATGGCGTGATGACAAGTGGAACATGGACAGCCGCGAAGCAGAGATTAAGTTCCTTGAAGACCGCGGACTTGAAGTTCCGATGAAGAAAGATCAGTCATATTCTCGTGATGAGAATATTTGGCATCTGAGCCACGAAGGTTTGGAGCTTGAGAAGACTGAAAACGAGCCAAACTACAAGCATATGCTCAAGAACACGACTGTTCCTGAAGAAGCTAGCGACGAAGGCGAGTATGTCAAAATCGACTTTGAGAAGGGAATTCCTGTTGCTGTCAACGACAAGAAGATGAGCGCGCTTGAGATTCTCACAACGCTCAACGAAATCGGAGGCAGAAACGGTGTTGGCTTGGTCGACATCTGTGAAAACCGTTGCGTTGGTATGAAGAGCCGCGGCGTTTATGAAACTCCAGGCGGAGCAATTTTGTATTTTGCTCACAGAATGATGGAGCACATCTGTCTTGACCGCGACACTTACCACTACAAGCAGCAGCTTTCTATTAAAGTCGCAGAATTGATTTACGACGGAAAGTGGTTCACAACGCTCTTTGATTCTTGTATGGCATTCGTTGACAAGACTGAAGAAACCGTTACAGGTTGGGCAAAAGTTAAGCTCATCAAGGGACAAATCCGCGGTGCAGGTTCACATTCTCCGTACAGTCTCTATAACGAAAGCATTGCTTCTTTCACTACAGGCGAGCTTTACAACCACAAAGACGCACAGGGCTTTATTACTCTCTTTGGATTGCCGCTTAAGGTGCGCGCAATGATGGAACAGAGCGTTGGCGAAGGTCAGGCTGTAAAAGAAAGCAAGTCTTTCAAGAAACGCCCTACTGAATAAAATTTCTTAAAAAAATAATTGCACACGATAAGATAACTCCAACCTAAAAGCGTAGCTATATTTTTAGTTACGCTTTTTTTTGCGAGCCAAAAAGGTTTTGATTTGTGAAATGTTTTGAATGTTTTTGTATATAGATGAAAATATTTGTTATATTTTGTATTTATAACTATTATATTCTTTTTTCAAGAAATGTATTCTCTTTTTTTCTATTATATATTATATATAAAACAGGAAAAACATATTTAATTCGGAGAATATAATGGCGAATGTAAAAGGAAAAAAGGGCAAAAGGCTTTTTCTTGTTATCGTTGCTATGCTGGGTGTTTTGGTTATAGCGCTAAGTTTGTTGCAGATGTTTATCACAACTGAAATCGCGAAGAAAAAAATTGAAGACACCGTTTTGATTGAATCGAGTGAGTTATCAAGCCAAGCAGCAATAAGTTTGAATCATCTTGTTGATTATTATTTTGCCTCGCTCGAATATTATGCACAGTCAGAGGCAGCAAAAAGCCAAGATGATGAGACCATCATCAAGTTCATGGCAGACGCTGTTCCAATTCGTCCGAGATGTTTTAATTACATCGGCTATGTAAACTCAAAAGGCTATAACTGGACAGACAAAGGCTCTGAAAACGATGTAAGAGACCGTGATTATTTCAAGGCAATTATGGCAGGAGCTGATGTTTACATCGATAATCCGACTGTTGCGCGCTCAACTGGCAATATTTCCATTCATGTCTGCAAGGCGATTAAGGTAAACGGTCGCTCTGTCGGGCTTTTCTACGGCTCTCTTGACCCTGATGTCTTGAATGAGCTTTTGCGCGAAATGGATTTGCACGATTTGGGCTTTGGTGTCCTCTTTGGAAGCGACGGCACTTTTGTCGGCTCTAGCAGCTCAAATATGGACAAAGTGAAAGATGAGTTCGAAAAAACAAAAGCATCTTTTTCAGAATCATATTCAGCGCTTGTGGATATGTATCAGAACCAAAAAGACGAAGTCTTTGACGGCAAAATCGGAAAAGGACACAAAGTTATTTATGTTTCAAAGCCGATTGCCAATACGCCTTGGACGTTGCTTTTGGTCTTCTATCAAAAAAGTTTGTTTGCTGCCAAAACCGCGATTGTCAGAACGCTGATGATTGGAATGGTGCTTCTTGTGATTTCGCTTTTGGTTGTTACGGGCTGCATTATCTATGTTTCAACAAAGCCTCTTGCAACAGTGGAAGACACAATCCGCGGCATTGCGACGGGGGACGCTGATTTGACAAAGCGAATCGCAGTAAAATCTGATAACGAAATCGGTCGCATTGTGGACGGCTTTAATCAGTTCGCGGAAAAATTGCAGACGATTATCTTTACGATGAAAGACGCAAAAAGCCAGCTTGTCAATGCAGGCGAGCTTTTGAACGACAGCACAACCGACACGATGGCGGCTATCACGCAGATTATCACCAAGATTGACTCAATGGACAAAAGCGTCGCTGTTCAGAACAACAGCGTTTCGCAGACGGCAAGCGCTGTCAACGAGATTGCTGAAAATATCGAATCGCTCAACAAGATGATTGAATCTCAAGCCTCAAGCGTAACGCAGGCGAGCGCGGCGGTTGAGGAGATGATTGGAAATATCTCTTCAGTGTCGGTTTCAGTTGAAAAAATGGCGGGCGCGTTCGATGAACTTGAGAAAAAGACAATTATTGGCGTTCAGCGACAGAACGAAGTTAACGAGAAAATCGACGATATTGAGCGCGAAAGTCAGGCATTGAAAGAAGCGAACACTGTTATTTCAAGCATCGCCGAGCAGACGAACCTTCTTGCTATGAATGCTGCAATCGAGGCGGCACACGCGGGAGAAGCGGGCAAAGGCTTTTCTGTTGTCGCCGACGAAATTAGAAAGTTGTCCGAAGACTCAGGCTCTCAGTCGCAGACAATCGGACAGGAGCTGACGAAAATCACGAGCGCAATCGAGGAAATTGTCTCGATTTCACAACTTGCTTCCCAAGCGTTCGGCGATGTTTCTTCTGGAATCAATTACACATCAAACCTTGTTCGTGAGATTTCTTTGGCAATGATGGAGCAAAACGAAGGCTCAAAGCAGATTTCTATCGCTCTCAATGAGATGAACGACACATCAAACCAAGTCAAAACCGCCTCTTTTGAGATGAGCGAGGGCAACAAGGCGATTTTGGACGAAATCAAGAGCCTTCAAGATGCCACATTCAACATCAAAGACGGCATGGTTGAAATGTCAGACGGAGCGCGCAAAATCAACGAAACAGGCACAGTGCTCTCTGAGCTTTCAAAGAACGTGAACGACTCAATCTATCGCATCGGCGAGGAAGTCGACAAGTTCAAAGTGTAGAGTTATTCAATACTTTTTTAGAATGTGAAAAATTTCAAAAAGTAAAAACTTCCACGAGCCGCCTTTGCACCATAAGAGCGAAAGTCAAAATTGATTTTGCTTTTTTTGGTGCAAAGAGGGCGAAAGTCAAAACTTACTTTGCTTTTCTTTGTGAAAAAAATCAAAAAGTCAAAACTTCCACGATGTGCTTTTGAGCCAAGTCATCGAAAGTCAAAACTACTTTTTTTTGTCTTGGCTCAAAGCGTCAAAAAGTCAAAACTTCCACGACAACTGTTTTTGGTGAAGTCAAAAAGTCAGAACTTACTTTTTTGCTAAAATTTTTTTCGTGCCTCCAAAAAACTATTATTTTCTTTTTTAATAATACAAGCGGGTTATAATTAAAAGCAGGGAAATATTTTTTTTAGGAGTCATAGCAAAATGACAAGGGCGAAAAGAAAAGAAAGCAAATTATTTTTGTTTATCGTTGTGATATTAGGCGTAATGGTCGTCTGCTTGAATCTGGTGCAAATGTTCATCACATCTAGTATCGCAAAGTCAAAAATCGAAGACACGGTAATTGTTGAGGCGAAAGAGGTTTCTAATCAGGCATCTATTTCTATGAAGCACTTGCTTGAGTCTTATTTCAATGCGCTTGATTTTTACACAAAATCAGAAGCGGCAAAAACTCGTGATGACCAAACGATAATTGATTTTATGAGAGAAAATGCTTCGACAAGACCTTCTTTTTTCAATTACATTGGTTATGTGAATGCAAAAGGCGAGAACGTTACTGACGAAGGAAAAACAAGCGACGTGAAAGACCGCGATTATTTTCAGGCGATTATGGCGGGAGCGGACACATATATCGACAATCCTGTCGTAGCGCGCTCAACAGGATTGAAGACTGTTCACGTCTGCAAGGCTATAAAAGTGAACGGCGTTACAACAGGGCTTTTTTTCGGAGCGGCAGACCCTGAGATGATTTCTGAAATTTTGAAAGAAATGGATTTGGGCGATTTGGGCTATGCTGTGGTTTTCGGAAGCGACGGCGATTATGTTGGAGCGAGTGCGGCTTTGGAATCAGTGAAGCAGGGCTTTGAAATTACAAAGACAAAAAAGGCTGATTCTTTTGCTGCTATCGAAAATATGTACAAAAATCAACTCGATGAAATTCATGACGGCTATGTTTGCAGCAGAAAAGGCAATGCTTATAAAGTCATCTACATTTCGCACAAAGTCGAGTATACACCTTGGACTCTTATCCTCGTGCTTTATCAAAGCAATCTTTTTGCGGCAGAAACGGCAATCAGAACAACTCTTTCAATCGGAATGGTTTTGCTGGTGATATCTCTTATCGTTGTTACAGGCTTGGTCTTGTATTTCTCGATAAAGCCTCTTGCGGTTGTTGAAAGCACAATCCGCGGCATTGCGACGGGAGACGCTGATTTGACGAAGCGAATTGCGCTTAAGAGCAATAACGAAATCGGGCGCATTGTTGAAGGCTTTAATCTCTTTGCCGAAAAGTTGCAGTCGATTATCGCGACGATGAAAGACTCAAAGGCGCAGCTTGTTGACGCAGGCGAGCTTTTGAACGACAGCACGAGCGATACGATGTCGGCTATCACGCAGATTATCGCACAAATTGAGTCGATGGGAAAAAGCGTTGATAATCAGACTGACAGCGTGCATCAGACCGCGGGTGCTGTAAATCAGATTGCTGGCAATATCGAATCGCTCAACAGAATGATTGAGTCGCAGTCTTCTAGCGTGACGCAAGCGAGCGCGGCTGTTGAGGAGATGATTGGAAACATCACTTCTGTTACGAACTCTGTTGAAAAGATGGCGACTTCGTTTGAAGAGCTTGAGAAAAAGGCGATTGTCGGTGTGCAGCGACAGAACGAGGTGAACGAGAAAATCGATGAAATCGAGCGCGAAAGTCAGGCGCTCAAAGAAGCGAACACCGTTATTTCAAGCATCGCCGAGCAGACGAACCTCCTTGCTATGAATGCTGCAATCGAAGCGGCGCACGCGGGCGAGGCTGGAAAGGGCTTCTCTGTTGTTGCGGACGAAATCAGAAAGCTCAGCGAAGATTCAGGCTCTCAGTCGCAGACAATCGGTCAGGAGCTGACGAAAATCACGAGCGCAATTGAAGAAATCGTGTCTGTTTCAAAAATCGCCTCCGACGCATTCGGCGAGGTTTCAACTGAAATCAGCAATACATCGAACCTTGTGCGCGAGATTTCTAGCGCAATGCTGGAGCAGAACGAAGGCTCAAAGCAGATTTCCGTCGCACTGAACGCGATGAACGACACTTCAAACGAGGTCAAAACCGCCTCTGTCGAGATGAGCGAGGGCAACAAGGCAATTTTGGACGAGATAAAGAGCCTTCAAGAGTCGACGTTTGAGATTAAGGACGAAATGACAGAGATGTCTAACGGAGCGCGCAAAATCAACGAAACAGGCTCTGTTTTGGGCGAGCTTTCGGAGCAGATGAAGGGCGCTATTCAGCAAATCGGCGAGGAAGTCGACAAGTTCAAAGTCTGATTTCTTTTTTTTGACAAAACTCTGATTGAGAAACTTCTCTTAATCAGAGTTTTTTTTGCATTTTTTCACCAAAATGGCATTACAACAAATGTTTTTTCTTCATTTTCTCACCAAAATGGCCTTACAACAAATGTTTTTTCGCGTTTTTTCATTTTGGCAGCATTACAATAAATGTTTTTTGCTCATTTTCTTACCAAAATGGCATTGCAACAAATGTTTTTTCGCGTTTTTTCATTTTGGCAGCATTACAATAAATGTTTTTTCTCCATTTTCTCATCAAAATGGCATTACAACAAATGTTTTTTCAAAGAAAACAGCCAGAACGTGATTAGAAAAATACTTTTTTATTCTGGCTTTGAAAAAAATATGTATTTGTGTTGTCGTAAAAAGGCGTATTTGCTACAATAGACAAAATTTTTCTGGAGTGTAGTCGATGACTAAATACATCTTTATCACTGGTGGTGTTGTTTCTGGTTTGGGAAAGGGAATTGCCGCCGCTTCTTTGGGCTTAATTCTCAAAAGTCGCGGTTTGACGGTTGTTAATCAAAAGTTTGACCCTTACTTGAATATTGACCCGGGCACTATGAACCCGAAGCAGCATGGCGAGGTGTTTGTCACCGACGACGGAGCTGAAACTGACCTCGATTTGGGGCATTACGAGCGATTTACTGACGCAACCTTGAGCCAAAGTTCAAATACTACGGCGGGTCGCGTGTATTTGAGTGTTCTAAATCAGGAGCGCGAGGGCAAATTTCACGGCGGAACGGTGCAAGTAATTCCGCACATCACCGAAGAAATCAAGCGCAGAATGTTGCTTTCCACTGCCGAAACTAATGCTGATGTGATTATCACTGAAATCGGCGGTAGCGTGGGCGATATTGAGAGTCTTCCATTCATCGAGGCTATTCGCGAGATTAAATATGAAGTGGGCGAGGAGAATTGCTGCTATATTCACCTCACTTTAGTGCCTTATATGAAAAAAGCGCACGAACTCAAGACCAAGCCGACCCAGCACAGCGTCAAAGACATTCAAGAGCTTGGTATTCAGCCAGATATTTTGATGCTCCGAAGCGATGTTTTCATTGATGAAGCTGTGAGAGAAAAGCTCGCGCTTTTTTGCAACGTGGAAACTGACTGCGTAATTCAGAATTTGCAGGCAAAGAGCATTTACGAAGTGCCGCTAAACCTTGAAAAAGAGGGATTAGGCGACGCTGTTTGCAAAGTTTTGGGTATTGAAAAGAAAAAGAGCGAACTTGCTGATTGGGAAGCCATGGTGAAACGCTACGAGAACCCGATTCAGACGGTGAAAATCGCGCTCGTTGGAAAATACGTTGAATTGCACGACGCATATTTGTCGGTCGTGGAGAGTTTGATTCACGGCGGCATTTACAATCAGGCGGAAGTCGAAATCGATTGGATTGACAGCGAGGACATCACGGATAAGGCAAAAGCTGCCGAGATTTTGGGCAAAGCTGACGGAATTATCGTGCCTGGTGGCTTTGGCGACCGCGGAATTGAGGGAATGATTTTGGCGGCGCAGTATGCAAGAGAAAACAATGTGCCGTATTTTGGTATTTGCCTCGGAATGCAGATTTTGGTTATCGAGTACGCGCGAAATGTGCTTGGTTTCGAGGGCGCAAACTCAACCGAGATGAACAAAGATACAAAATATCCTGTCATTGACCTTATGCCTGACCAGCAGGGCAAGATTTTGGGCGGAACTTTGCGCTTGGGTAAGTACGAATGTGCTGTAACGCCGAATACATTGACAGAAAAGGCCTATGGAAGCACGACTGTGTGGGAGCGACACAGACATCGCTACGAGTTTAACAACGCATATCGCGAGGATTTTAAGAAAGCGGGCTTAATCATTGCGGGAGTGAACCCAGAGCGCGATTTGGTGGAGATTTGCGAAGTGCCGAACCATCAGTGGATGCTTGGTGCGCAGTTCCACCCAGAGTTTAAGAGCCGACCGAACAAGCCGCAGCCGCTTTTCCGCGATTTTGTTACAGCAAGTTGCTTGAACGCAAAAAACAAGAACGGGAGGGCGTAAAATGGGCAATGTTGACTTGAAGGAAAAAGAAAAAATCGTCGTTTTGGACTTTGGCTCTCAGTATGCGCATTTAATCGCAAAAAGATTTCGCGCGCTCGGCTATTATAGTGAAATTGCGCTACCGTCGGCTGATTTGTCTGTTTTCAAAAACGCTTGTGGCGTTGTTTTGAGCGGCGGCCCTTCTAGCGTTTATGAAGAAAATGTGCCAGAGTTTAACGCAGAAATCCTCAATTTGAACGTTCCGATTTTGGGCTTGTGCTACGGTCATCAGTTGATGGCGAAAAGCTACGGCGGAAGCGTTGAAAAGGCTGAAATCGGCGAGTTCGGCATTGCACATTTGAACTTGAACGACAAGGGAAAGACATCACCTCTTTTTGAAGGCATTTCGGACACCACACAAGTGTGGATGAGCCATCAAGATGCGGTTTGCGCGCTGGGCGAGGGCTTTGAGGTGATTGCTTCAACAAAAGATTGTGCTTTTGCGGCGGTGCAGAACCTTGAAAAAAAGCGATTTTCTTTGCAGTGCCATTGTGAAGTGAAAGACACGCCAGAAGGAAACAAGATTTTTGAGAATTTTGCGCGTATTTGTGGCATGGCGAGAAACTGGGACGAAGATACTGTTTTGAACCATATCCTTGAGAGCATAAAGGCAGACGCTGAAGGCAAAAATGTGCTTTTGTTCTTGAGCGGCGGAGTGGATTCTACGGTGGCTTTTGCGCTTTTGAACAAGGCTTTGGGGCAAGAGCGAGTGCTTGGGCTTCACATCGACAATGGCTTTATGCGAAAAGACGAAAGCAAGCACGTCGCAGAGGCTTACAAGGCGCACGGATTTACGAATTTCATCACTGAAGACGCATCGATGAGCTTTTTGAACGCTGTTAAAGGCTTGACTGACCCGCAGAAAAAGCGAATGGCGGTTGGCGAGAACTTTATCAAGGTGCGCGACAGTGTTGTTGAGCGATTGAAGCTCGGCGAAGACGGCAAAGTGTGGATGTTGGCGCAGGGAACGCTTTATCCTGACATTATCGAATCGGGCGGAACGAAGAATTCTCACACGATTAAGACTCATCACAACCGTGTTGACGGTATTCAAAAGCTAATTGCGCAGGGATTGGTGATTGAGCCTTTGAAAGACCTTTACAAAGACGAAGTGAGAGCGATTGGAAAGAAAATCGGGCTTAGCGATGAGCTTGTTATGCGTCACCCTTTCCCAGGTCCTGGCTTGAGCATTAATGTTTTGTGTTCTTCTGGTGTTTTGACTGACGACGACAAGGCGGAAATGGCGAAAGCTCTTGATGAATTGAACTCAGTTGAGATAAATCAGTTCTGTGCGCATTGCACGGCGGGTATGAAACGCTCGGTTTTGCCTGTTAAATCGGTTGGAGTGCAGGGCGATTTTAGAACATACAGATTTCCTGCGGTTTTGACTTTTGAAGACGAGGGCAACGGTTTTTATCACATTCCGAAAGTGCGCGAAAAGGTGGAAGGCGCGTCGTCTTCTATCACGAACAAGGCGCAATTCTTGAACCGCACGGTGATTAAACTTTATCAAAAGCCGTCTGTTAAGGCTGAAGATATGAAGTTGCTCGAGGGATACTGCACAAAGGAGCGACTCGACCAGCTTCGCGAGGTGGACAACATCGTTTTGACGACGCTGCACGAGAAAAATCTTTACAATACGATTTTCCAGCATTTGACGATTGCGCTTCCTTTTGCGAGCGAAGATGGCAAGCAGAGTTTTGTGCTTCGTCCTGTGGTGAGTGAGGACGTTATGACGGCGCGCTTTGCTTGGCTACCTATGGAAGTGATGAAAGAAATCGTTACAAAGATTGCTGAATTGCCGTTTGTTGACGCGTTGTATTTTGACGCGACGAATAAACCGCCAGCAACGTTTGGTTGGGAGTGAGGCATAGCCTCTTTTGTAAAGCCGAAGGCTGTTTTGAAGGCACAGCCTCTTTTGTCAGGCACAGCCTGTTTTGTTAGGCAAAGCCTGTTTATAAAATCCTGTGAGAGATGAATTTGCTCATTTCTTGCAGGATTTTTTTAATGGATATATAGGCGAGCAAGTTAAAAAAGAAATCGCTTATGCAAGAAAAATCGGAAAAGAAGTTATTTTTCACACTGATTTTATGAGCAAAGAAGGGCTGTAGCGGCTTTGAGGTTTCGTGCTAAAAAAATTATTTAAATGCCGTTCTCCGTGATGTGAAGTTATAGAAAAATTATTGAATTAAATTTCATTTTTTGTGATGAGAATGTTCTGATTTTTTTTATTTTGTGATATGCTTTTTTATTATGGTTTTAGAGGACTTAAAAGCAATTATTTCTAGTAAGAAAGTTAAACAAAAAGAAATTTGCTCAGCTTTGAATTTATCTCAGAGTTATACAAGTGAACTTTTGAGTGGAAAGAAAGAATTTTCAGTTAGTCAATTAGAGCAATTATGCGATTTTTTAAATATTGATATAAAACTTATTGACAAATATCGCTAATAGCGATATTATTCATAGTAGATATGCTTTTTACAGAACTTGAATTACTTATAACAAACTCTCTTTCAAAATTTTCTAATGAAAATCCTTTGTATTTTAAACCAGCTTCTTTTTCTGATTGGGAATCAACATGGGATTTTAAAGAATTTGATGCAAATGTATACAACCATGGATTACATCAATATCCAGCTCGCTTTATTCCTCAACTTGTAAGAAAATTGATAAGAACTTTTGCTAATAAAGATTCTTCTGTATTAGATATTTTTTCTGGTTCTGGGACAACACTTCTTGAGTGCAAATATTTGGGAATAAAAAATGCTTATGGAATAGAATTAAATCCATTTGCTGTTTTTATGACAAAAGCAAAATTACAAGAACTTGATGATAAAAAAGTTAATAATGAACTTTGGCTAATTGAAAAATCTTTTTGTAAAGTGGATTACAGCTTTAAAACAATTTCTTTCAAGAATATTGATTTTTGGTATACATCAAAGGCTAAATCAGACCTTTCTAAGTTGCTTGATATTATCTCTAAAATACAAGATACTGCTGTTAAAAGTTTTTATACGTTAGTTTTTGCAGAAATTTCGCGTAAAACTTCTTTTCTTGATTATAGCGGTTTTAAGATGTATCGTTCTAGAACAAAGGTTAAAAATAATTTTGAACCTAATGTGTGGGAAGAATTTTTTAAGACTGCCAAACGCAATATTGAGCTTTTAAAAGCAAATAACTCTTTACCAAAATATGAAGAATGCTCTCAAATAATCATAAATGGGGATTCAAGAGTTATTCATGATGAAATACCTGCACATTCTATTGATTTAATCTTGACATCTCCTCCGTATGGGGATTCAAAAACAACGGTTGCATATGGTCAATACTCAAGACTTCCTTGGCAGTGGATTTCTCAAAAAGATGATATTATTCAGCTTGACAGTAAATTGCTTGGCGGTAGTACAAAAAATCTTGATGATTCGATTTTAAATTTGTCAGAAACTCTAAAAAGACAATGTGTAGAAATTGAAAATGTTGATAATTCAGCTCGTGTAAAAGATGTAATTGCTTTTTATAATGATTTGTATGCTACATTAACTTCGGCATCTTATTATATAAAGCAAGGTGGATATTTTATCTTGGTAACAGGAAATAGAACTGTAAAAAAAGTATATTTGCGAACTGATATAATAATTACAGAGTTTGCAAAGACTCTTGGTTATTCAACAGAAAAAATCTATTCGCGAAATATCATAAATAAACGAATGGCAATGAAAAACAGTCCTACCAATGAAAAAGGCAAGACTGTTAATACGATGATGACTGAGAATATTATAATCTTGAAAAAGTTCTAATCGGCTTTTACAAGTACGTTTTGACTTTTGAACATACGGTCAAGATATTTTTCTTGAATTCTGAAGCCCGTTCCATGGTCGTGCGGTTTACCATTGGAATACTGACCAATGCGAATATCAACTTTTATGATTCCTTCTCTTAAAAGTGTAATCATATTTTCAAAGCTAAAATCATAGAGTTCCAAAGCTGTATGGAATTTGAATTGCTCTTCTTTTCCCTCTCCTTTAGAATCTGCGTAAGCATGGACTAGGCGATATTTGTACTTCTTCAAGAAAGCTTTCTCAAGTTCATTAGAGTTCCAATAAGCTACTTCTTTTCCTGTGTGGTCGATGATAAAAATTTGATTATCACCGCATTTTACTTGAAGAGACTTTCCTGTATTACCCAATTCACTAGGACGTGTTGCAAGTAAAGTTGTGTGCAAAACTTTTTTGCCGTTGTCATAGTTCTCTGTAGCAAATCCATAATCATCGAGCAGTTTTGCATTTACACGAGGTGGTTTTGGAGTTTTTGTAAAAAGCGTTAGCATACTTGTTGCAGAAGAACGCATTGCTTTTAACTCATAATTACCGAAATCTGGCTCATCGAAATTGTTTTCTTGAATTTCAAGTAAATCTTCTAGCGTTTTTCCAATTCCTGTTGGACCTGAACGATGAGTTTGTATCCAGCCTTGTTTTGTGATGACTGAAAACTTTTCAACAAACTCTCTTAAATTTGTTGGAGCTGACATAAAATATACCTCACGATTCTTTTTATCGGGTTTTGATATAAAAAAATTATCGATAATAAAAAAAGTTATTCATTTCTATGACATAGCATTCAAGCCGCCGATAAATATTGAAACAACTTATCAAAGACAATAGGAGCGAAAATGGCTGGTTTTGTAAAAACAGTGGAAATCGTGAGCTTGTCGGCTGGAACAATTGGCGAAAACTTTGTCAAACACGAATTTGATTTGGGCGTGAAGCGACTTCGCGAAATGGGACTGAACGTGATTTTTGGCGAGAATGCGCTCAAGGGCATTGATTTTGTAAAAGCGCACCCAGAAGAGCGGGCAAAAGACTTGCTTTCGGCTTTGAAAAATCCTGAAGTCGATATGATACTTTGCGCAATCGGCGGCGAGGACACATATCGCTTGCTCCCGCACTTGTTCGATAACGGCGAGCTTCAGGCGGCTGTCGATGAGATGAAAAAAAGCGGCAAAGAAAAGATATTCCTCGGCTATTCCGACAGCACAATGAACCATTTTATGCTTCACAAAGCGGGCTTGAACACATTTTACGGACAGTCATTCTTGAGCGACGTTTGCGAACTCGACAAAGATATGCTGCCGTACAGCAAAAAGTATTTTTCAGAGCTGATTTCCTCAGGCACAATAAAAGAAATCACACCGAGCGATGTTTGGTATGAAAGTCGAAGCGATTTTTCTGTAGAAGCACTCGGAACTTGCACCGCCTCTCACAAAGATAATGGCTTTGAATTGCTGCAAGGCTCAAGTCGCTTTGGAGGCGAAATCTTGGGCGGCTGCCTTGATACGATTTATGACATTTTTGACAGCACAAGATTTTCAGACACAGTGGATTTGTGCAAAAAATACGATTTGTTCCCGTCGCTTTTGGATTGGACAGGCAAAATCCTGTTGCTTGAAACAAGCGAAGAAAAGATGAGCGTGAAAAAATACGAAAAGGCACTGAATTATCTAAAAAAAGCGGGCGTGTTCGATGTGATTTCTGGCATTATCGTTGGAAAAAGCGTAGACGAGTATCTTTGGAGCGAATACAAAGCCCTTCTAAAAAAGATTGTGCCTTCTCGCGTTAGCATTGTTGCAAACATCAACATCGGGCACGCGCTTCCTCGCTGTATCATTCCGTTCGGGCGATTTGCTTCGGTTGATGTTGACGCGCAAAAGATTGTTTTTGACTGATTTGATTGACTTGAAGGAGCAAAAATGTTTGGAGCAATTCTTGGCGACATTATTGGTGAGCCTTACGAGTTTGACCGCGGAAACAAAACGAAAGATTTCCCTCTGTTTGACGAAAATCCCATTTTCACAGACGATTCAGTGATGACGATTGCAATTTGCGATGCGATTTTTCAGGTTGGATTGGACGCTGACGAAGACGAAATGAAAGAAGAGTTCGTTGAGTCAATGCAGTTTTGGGGCAGCAAGTACCCGAACGCAGGATATGGCGCGCGCTTTAGCGATTGGCTTTACATGGAAGAGCCAAAGCCTTACGGCAGCTACGGAAACGGCTCTGCAATGCGTGTTTCATCTGTTGGATGGCTCTTCGACACGATTGAGCGCACTCGGCAGGTGGCAAGATGGAGCGCGGAGGTTACGCACAATCACGCGGAGGGCATAAAGGGCGCAGAGGCGACAGCGAGCGTTATCTTTTTTGCGCGGAATGGCAATAGCAAGGCTAAAATCAAATCTTACATCGAAAAAGAGTTCGCTTATGACTTGAGCCGCACTTGCGACGAAATCCGCCCGACTTATTTTCATCAAGAAAGCTGTCAAAAGACTGTCCCCGAAGCGATAACGGCGTTTTTGGAAGGCAAAGACTTTGAAGACGTGATTCGCACTGCGGTTTCGCTCGGCGGCGATTGCGATACGTTGACTGCGATTGCGGGAAGTATGGCAGAGGCGTTCTATGGCGTGAGCGCGGAGCTGAAAGCAAAGGCGTATTCGATTGTCAAAGATGATATGAGGGAAGTTTTGCACTCGTTTGAAACAGCCGTGAAGTTTAAGTCTGGAAAGTAGTTTTTTTGTAGCAAAGGGCTTTGAGCGTAATGCTTGAAGCCCCTTTTTTGTGAAATTGGATTGTAGAAAAATACTATTTTCAATGCTATAATTCAAAAGCAATGATAGATTGTGAAAAGAAGACAAGCAAAATAAAGATTGACCCCAAAATATGGAGCGAATTCAAGGACTTCGTCTAATGGACGACGACTTCATGTAGGGAGCGGCGGCGAAGCCGAAAAATTGCGAGAGCAATTTTAGCGAGTCTCGGTTGAGATTTATCGAAACCGCGTTTTTTCGGGTGATAATAAATTGACCGAGTTTCTTTTGCGGATTTTGCTTGACAGAACAGATTTGACCGTGAAGCAGTCGTTGACGCAAAAGGAAAAGCACAATATCTTTGGTCGATCGGTACGGCTGGACATTTTGGCTGTTGATACCGAAGGCAAGCAATACAATATAGAGATACAGCGAGCGGACAAAGGCGCATCGGAAAAGCGAGCGAGATACAATCTTTCAATGATTGATTCTCATTCGCTGAAGAAAAACGATGATTTTGAAGCCTTGTCCGAAACATATATCATTTTTATAACCGAAAATGATATTTACAAAAAGGGCAAGCCGCTTTACAAAGTTAAGCAAAGTATTGAAGTTGAGGGTGAAGATGATTTGCCATTCAATAACGGTGTTCATACGATTTACGTGAACGGCGCATACAAAGGAGAAGACGCGATTGGCTGGCTTATGCACGATTTCCGCGAGAGCAATGCGGACAAAATGCACTATGCCGAAATTGCCGAGCGTGTGCGATTTCACAAGCAAGAAGACGGGGAGGTGAGTACAGTGTGCAGAGCATTTGAAGAATACGGAAAAGAAAAAGCTGAAGAAGCTCGAAAGGAAGCAAGAATTGCGACAAAAACAGAAATGGCAATAAAGCTGATTCAAAAGAACAAACTGCCTCTTGAAGATATTGCAGATATTGCCGATTTGCCTTTGGAGCAAGTACAGCAGCTAGCAGAGCAAGTAAAAGAATAAAGTACATTGTCATTGGAGAACTTGATTCGGAATCTTCACAAACGCAGATACTGAAACAAGTTCAGTATGACAACTTTTTTCATATTGCAACAGCATTTTGACTTTAGTATAATAAAGTTATGCAAAACGCAGAGTTAGCAATCAAAAAAGTGAACATCTCTAAAGCTTATCGAGCCTTAAAACAGCCTGCGATTATCTTTTACAATTTATCTTCTCAAATAAGTGCCTGTATCTTTATGGCTTTTGCCACGACAATATAGGCTTTTATATTCCGTCTTTGACGGCATTCCCGCATTTATCTACGAGAACAAAATCTTTTCTAAAAACAGCATCAAGCTGTATGGAGGGTGTTTTATGATACCATTTGCATTACGAGAAAATCTGTTGACCGCAGACCCCGACGACTGCATGGCGCAGGTGGTTAGCGAAAAGGCTCAAATCTTCACTCAGGACAAAATCGACGCGGAGATAATCAAGCGAGGCGGCATTAGAGAAGCGGCTCTGGCGGCTGTTCGGCAGGCAGAAAAAGCCGTGTATGCCGACATCATCGCTGACGGTGGTGTGATTTCGACCGACCTTTTCAGCACATCTTTTTCAATTTCGGGCGTGTTCACCAACCAATCCGACAACTTTGACCCAAAACGCCATGTGGTCAACCTCAACGTGAATGCTGGCGTGTTGCTCAAGGAAGCAGCCAAAAAAGCCAAGCCGTTCAAAAAAGAAGGTGGCAACACCGACCCGTACATCACGCAAGTTACGGACGGCGTTACGGGCGACACACAGGCGATAAAACTCGGCTCTGTTATGGAAATTGTTGGCTCAAGATTGAAGTTCGACAAAAAAGACACGGAGCAAGGTGTTTTTGTGAAAGCTTCAGACGGCAAGGAGTACCGCTGCGTTCCCGTCGGAGACCCGAAGCCTGCAAAGGTCATGGTCATGCTTGGCGCGGACGTGAGCGAGGGCGAGTTCACGGTTGAGGTGAGAACAAAAATTGGAAATGACCATTCTACGCTGAAAAACATTAAGTCTGGCTCATTTGCCAAGAGTTTGACAGCAGTAAAATAGCATGATTATAATCTGCGATACTCTCAGATTATGCTCTGCTAGTGTCGCAGATTATGTTCTGCTGGTGTAGCAGATTATGCTCTGACGATGTGGCAGATACTAATCCCCACATACTGCGCTATTATGCTGACGCGGTGGGGAAGAAAAATGATTGCGATTACAGAGTTTTTGAGAGGAATGAAATGAATTTTTCTATAAAGAAAGTGTTTATTGCTGTTTGCATGGTGTTTGTCTGCGCGACTGTTTTTGCGGCTGAAAAGAGCGAAAAATATTTTGTGCAAGTGGTTATGCCAGAACTGGAGAACATAACGGGGAGCGAAAAGAGCTATATCGGCGGACAAGTACAAGACAAATTCAAAAGCAATTTGCAAGATTATCTCGGAATGAAAACGCTTGTGGACTCTATGAGCGAGTTGGCAGTAGTCAAAGTTCAAAAAGAGAGCGAAAGCAGTACACGCGATGAGACGACAGCAATTGAACTCGGAAAAATCTCAACGGCGAAGTTTGCGTTGTTTGCGAAAATCCGAAAGACGAACAAAGGTTATATCGTTACGGTGGATTTCACTGATTTGACGACAGGCGAACAGTTGGCAAGCGCGACGAGTAAGGAATATAGCGAGGTTGAATATTTGTATGGCTCAACGGGTGCTGTAGACGAACTTACGGTGGCTCTGGCGGATAAGCTAAAAATTACGATTCCTGCAATAAGTCGAAATGCGTTGGCAAACGGCGCGAGCGGATTTAGCATTGATGAGCAGTTGGCGTTAGCTAAAGAAAACGAGGCACAGTATAAAAAACAGGTTGCGCAGTATGACGCGGAGATTGCGAGCTTGAGCCGTTCGAGTGATTTGAATGCTGTGGAGAACATCAAGAAGATTGAAGCAGAAAAGGTTCTTTTGGCAGAAAAACAGCGTGCAGAGCAAAAGAGACAGGAAGAATTAACCGCGCAAAAAAAGCGAGTCGCAGAGGACGAAAAACTTGAGAGGGAGCGTTCGATTGCCTTGAAAACACAGCGCGACCAACTTGCAAAAGATGCGGCAGCAAAAGCGGCTGAAGTTAGAAAACTCAAGATTGCAAAGCAGGGCGTTCTTGGGCAAATCAGCATAATCGAAAGCAAGAAAAAGGCACTTGTCGGCATCAGAAACAGCGTAGAAGCGCGAGCGCAGGAATTATATGCACAACTGGTAAAAGACCGAGAGAGCGAAGAGCAGAGAATTCTCAACAAGAACTACAGCACGGTAGAGCTTGGAAGTGATGGACAACCAACCGAAGCGGCAAAAAAACGCCGTGAAAATCAAGTTATCAAGAGTTACGAAGATTTGACAAATAAGTTTTTTGCGGATTGTGAGGCTCTCAAAATTGCCACTCAAGATAGCACTCTTTTAGCGGAAATTCGCACCGACCAAAAAGCATTGGCGACCACGCGCACAGTGAGCAGTATGGGTGACGAACTGAAAGTGAGTTTCGGGAAATATGAGGGAATCAAAAATGGTTGGAACGCATATCTATCTCTGTATTCTGATGGAATTTTGCTGTATACGGATAGTTTTATTGTGAGTTACGAAGCGTTAAGTGGCAAAAGCGCACCTAATATGGAAACCGAGCTTGATGACGCAGTGATTGAGGAGTACACGAGCAATGTAGATATGTATTCTTCGCTCCTCACTCGTGGTGATCCGATTTTGTATTTTGAGTTGGATTACACGGCTAGTGCAGAAACTGACAACCATCCGAGCGCGTACCACTTCAATTTCACGAATATTCGTGTGATTAACACCGTGAGTGGTAAGACAGTGCAGACAACCGCGCTGAATAAGATTCAGTCTCGTACAATGACACCCGTGCAAGATTTGCAGGAGATTGTAGGTATTGTGGCAAGCGAAAAAGAAAATCTTGAAATGCTAGAAGACTATGTTGCTCAAGAAAATAGTTTGGCAGTAGCAAAATACAGAATTCTCGTTGAAAAAGATATGATGAGAGACATTGGTGAGTATTTTATGTCAAAAACGGAAGTAACTCAAAAATTATATCAATGGCTAATGGAAACAAATCCGAGCAAGTTCAAAGATGAGAATAATCCTGTAGAAAAAGTTTCTTGGTACGATGCGATTTATTTTTGTAATAAATTAAGCGAAAAACTTGGCTATATGCCTGTTTATGCAGTAGATGGAAAAACGGACATTTCTCTTTGGAAGTATAAACCTCATAAAGGAAAAGCCATTAGCGGAAATATCACGCAGAATACAAAAGCTAATGGTTTTAGACTTCCGACGATGAGTGAATGGCAATATGCGGCGAGTGGTGGACAAGACTTCCGATATGCAGGAAGTAATAATCTCGATGAAGTTGGGTGGCATGATGATAACAGTAGAAAAACTACTCATTCAGTAGCGCAAAAAAAGCCAAACGGATATGGGCTGTATGATATGAGCGGAAATGTGTATGAGTGGGTGTGGGATTCCTATGGGGACAGAAATCGTTATGCTTGTGGCGGCAGTTGGTTTAGTTATAACGATTATTGTGAGTGTAATGCTAGTACTGAAGTCTTTGCTGGTTGGGGAACACAATTTACAGGCTTTCGCATTGTGCGAACGGTGAAAAAATAGGTGTAAACCATAAACGAAAGCGGCGCAGCTTGCAGGAAAAAGGGCAGGCGCGCCGATTGTTTTTCAAAAGCGTGCGGCATAAACGAAAAACTCAAAACCGATTCACATCAAAATTAAGCCGCTTCACTTTCTTCCACGCGCAGAACGCCTCCCAGTCCTCGCCAGTCGGGTCGCGGTTCATATTCGCGCGACACTGATGCACATCACGAGAGCGCACTTCAACACAAAGCCGAATCTCGCCGTTTTTTGCTCCGTACAAAATCAGGCACTGACGAGATAAAATCCGCTTAATGTAGCCGCCAACGCAGTTGTGAAGCACCTGACCAAGCATAAACAACTTCGCAGGCGTTTCAACAAGACGGAACGCATAGCCGCCATCTTCCCACTCAAGAGCGCGCTCGCTTTCAGTGTAATCGATATCCTTGTTCAGAATATGATTGTTCTTGAGCCAAACAGAAAACTGCTTCACAAGCTGCACATTCACCAAAAGATTGTGATTAAAAGCCGAAAGCCCTTCACTCAAAATCTTCTTTTCAATCTCCGCGTCAATGTTGCTTTTCACATTAAAATAAATTGCCGCCGCGTCCTTGATGTCACAAAGATGATTCTCGCCGTAGCTTTTCACATTGCGCTTGATAACGCTCCAGACTGAGCGCTCGCTTCGCTTGTCGAGCAAAAGCGCATAAAAGCGCAGCAGAGGCGCGAGTTTTTCCTTCTCGCTCAAAACCTCTGGAACTGGAATGGGCGCACTCGGCTCGACGTTTGCGTTCGGGAACTCAGGAAGAGCGTCCATAATAACAAAATTCGGCTCATTAGCAACATCAACAATATCAAAATCGTCCAAAGCAAAATAGCCATCGTCAGAAAAATCTTCTTCACAATCGGCGGGCAGAGGCGCAAAAAGCGAAGGCAGATTCTCAAAATCACGCTCGTTCAAAAAAACGTGCATAGCCGAATCAAAAAGCATTTCGTTCAAAATATTCTTGTCAGAAAAGCCCATTTTTTGCGCCACCAAAAGAACTGGAAAAGCCTTGAATGAAGCATTAAACGCTCGGCGGAACGTTCGCCACGGCTTGAAATTGATTTTCTTGCAAAGCGCGTTAAAACAATTCGGCTCTTTCGTGTCAATCTCACGGATTTCTGGGATTACCTTTTGCAAAAGAAAAAGAGCAGGCTCATACGGACTTTCAAAAATCGCCGTGATGTAATCTTGGTTTTCAGCAAAATTCTTGTATTCGATGTTGATACAATAGCGCTTTTTGATGTACGAAAGCAAAATGCGAATCACAGCGTCATAAACAGGCGCGGGAAGATGGCGCAATTGCTTGTCGATGTAGGCATTTCGCGGATAAGCAATCATTTTGTCGTGCTCGCCGTCTTTATCGCTGATTGCGCGTTTGGCAATTTCCACAGCAAACGAGTTTTCGTTCAAAATAATATATTCAATCGTGATAAGATTTTCGCTTTCGGGATTTATGTTCACATAAAAACCGAAAGCATTAGACAAAGCTTTGTCATCGTGATTTCCTCTTATGCTCACGGGAAAGCCTTTGAGAGCGCAGCCGCATTGCGTTTTGCCGTCCCCGCCATATTCTTCCCACTTCATGTGCGCCGTGCAGAACACCTCGTTCCCGCGAAACGCCACGAGAGGAGCGAACTGCGGCAAAAAGTTCACGCGCACAAAATCCCCGCTTGCAAAATCCTTGATAAAACAAATGTCGCCCTTTTTTAGCGCAAAAGGATTTCCCAGCGGATTTCCCAAACTGTCAACGTTCAGCGTTACGCTATCGATAACTTTGCCCGTTTTTGTGTTGTAAAAAAAATACTTTTCCTCATCTTTCTTTGCGCTCGGCTCACAGAAATATTTATCGCGAGAAAGAAAAATCGTTCCGTTTTCGCTAGTTTGTGAAACGGAAAAACCGTGCTCAAAAAAGATATTCAGCGGTACATTTGTGGCATTCGGCATAGTTTTTTTATCGGCAATGAGAGCAAAAAAATCCCCGCACAAAACAAAGTGCAGGGATTTATCAAGTTTGAAAAACTAGATTGAGAATCTCACGCTCACAGCGCCGCCCAAAACGTCTTTCACAAAGTCATAGCTGCCAGAAACCGTAACGTCGATGATGAACAAATCGATTCCCAAGCCGCCGTAAACCTGCGGACGAACGCCCCAGCTGCTCGTAGCGCCGCCAGTGAAGTCCTGCGGGAGAATGCCCCAAGAAAGCGCGTTCTTGATATTTGCGTCTCCGTTTGCGTCAAGAATGCTCTCCCAGTTTGCGTGCGCTTTCCAGTCAACGCTGGACTTTGAAAGCATCAATCTTCCTCCAAAGAACGGCACAAAACAAAGCGCCTTCGCTGAAATTTGAGCGCCTGCGAAAAGCGTGGTCGACTTGAAATCGAGGGAAGCAGAAGAGCCGTCGTCCGACACTTCAAGCCCGCCCTTCGTGTAGTATCCGCCGCCAGAAACAGAGCCGCGGAAGTGGAAATACTTTCCGCCAAAGTTGAAAAGCCTCCATCTCAAATCGCCTCCGATTGTGAAATAATCGAACGCGGCAGGGTCGATATTATCGTTGATTGAATCAAAATCTCTCGTATCGAACGTGCAGAAGGTAAAACCAAAGTCGAACGGCAAGATAATTCCTCCGAGCCTCAAGTCAGCCGCAACAGTCGGGAAAACCAGCTTGTCCTGGTCGCTCAAATCGCCCGTGTCGATGTTGAGCGCGTCTGCAACAGTCTTCAAACTCGTGATGTCGAGCGTCGCCACGCCCGCGTTCACGCCGAAACCGAACTTGAAGTTCGGGATAAATTGTCCAATCCAAGCCTCCGCCCAGACATTTTGCAGCGTCTGCGTATTCGGGAGCGTGTTGTTGATGTCGTCGCAAAACTCGTTAAGACCGTTCACGGCGTCCGAATACGGATTCGCCGTCTTGAAGCCGCTGTCACTAAGCAGCTTGTCATACTGGCTTTCAACCTGATTCACAGCGTCAGTGACTTGCTGCGACGTAACGTTGTTGTCAGTAAGAGCCTGCTCGATTTGGCTCTGATTTGCCGCGACAACGTCATAAATGTCCACAGGAATGTCGACCTTAACAGACTGCCCGCCTCCCCAGTTGAGAGTAATCGGCTTTGTGCTGACAGCGAAAGTCGGCAAAGTCGCGAAAAGCGACAAAAGGAGCGTGCAAGAAAGCGCTCTCATAATATTCAAAAGTTTTTTCATAAGCATTACCTCCGAAAATCTGTCTTAATTCTACATTATAAAAGTATAAAAAACAATGATTGCACACCAAAATCTCTATTTTCTCAAAGCCTTTTTTCTTTGTCATTGGCGAACGAGTTTTCGCAATCCACTAAATCAAGGCAGATGCTGAAAACTTGTTCAGCATGACATAAACTCTCAGAACATTTTGATGATGTTTTTGGTAAAAAGCGTGATAGTTTAGAGTGTTTTGGTGATACTTTTGGTGCTAAAATTAGAATCTCAGAACATTATTACAGAGTTTTGGGTGTTGAGCGTGGAGTTTCAGAGCATTATTTCAGAGTTTTAGAACAAAAATATGAATGCTCAGAGTGTTTTGGTGATGTTTTTGGTAAAAAGTATGAATGCTCAGAGCATTTTGATGATGTTTTTGGTCAAAAGCATGATAGTTTAGAGCATTTTGGTGATACTTTTAGTGCTAAAATTGGAATCCCAGAGTATTATTTCAGAGATTTTGATGTTGAGCGTGAAGTTTCAGAGCATTATTCCAGAGTTTTGGAACAAAAGCATGAATGCTCAGAGTGTTTTGGTGAAGGTTTTGAATGAAAGCGTGGAGGAAAAAATATTGGGGGGCGAAAATCACCTCCCAATATTCGAAAATCAAAAAGAAATATTTAGATTAGCAGAAATGCTTCTTCAAGAAATCCAAGTCGAGTTCAGGATAAAGCACGTGCTTTGAAAGAAGAGCGTTAACTCTTTCTTTTGCCTTTGCCTTTACATCCTCGTCAAGAACGATTTTGCCCTTTGCAGGTTTTCCGTCTTTCGTGAGTCCTGGCTTTGTGCCTTTGAGAACAAAATCGATAATCGAAGCGATTTCCTTCATATCGTCTTTGTTCATTCCAAGAGTTGTAACCGCAGGAGTTCCCACGCGAATACCAGAAGTCCACCAAGCACCGTTCTTGTCGTAAGGAAGAGCGTTTGCGTTGAGCGTAACACCGCAGTCGAACATAGCCGCCTCTGCCTGCTTTCCTGTCAAGCCGTATGTCGTTACATCGATGAGCATAAGGTGATTTTCTGTGCCGCCTGTCTGCAATCTCATTCCAAGCTTCATACACTCGTCTGCCAAAGCCTTTGCGTTGTCCGCCACAGCGTGCGCGTAGTCCTGATATGCCTTTGAGTTCGCCTCTTTGAAAGCAATCGCCTTTGCTGCCATAACGTGAGGAAGAGGACCGCCTAAGACCATCGGACAGCCCTTGTTGACGTAATCCGTGAGCCAGCTCTTGCACAAAATCATAGCACCACGAGGGCCGCGCAAAGTCTTGTGAGTTGTCGTTGTAACGATGTCCGCCCATTTAACAGGATCGAAGTCGCCTGTGAGAACCTTTCCCGCAACAAGACCCGCAAAGTGAGCCATATCCACCATGAGAACAGCTCCGCACTTGTCTGCAATCTCGCGGAAACGGCGGAAGTTAATTGCGCGCGGATATGCGCTGTAGCCTGTCAAAAGGATAAGCGGCTTTACTTCCATAGCCTGCTTTTCGATAGCGTCGTAATCCAAAAGACCTGTTTCTTTGTCAACGCCGTACGGGTGGCTTTCAAACATACGAGCAGAAACATTCATCTTGTAGCCGTGCGTAAGGTGTCCGCCGCAAGAATAATCCAAGCCCATGAGCTTCTGATTGCCGAAGCGATGTCGGAGCATATCGAACTGCTCGGCTGTGAGGTCGTTCAAGCTCTTTGCGCCAAGCTCTTCGAGTGTAGGAGTTTCGACCTTTGCGCTCAAAATTGCCCAGTAAGCCACGAGATTAGTGTCTGCACCAGAGTGTGGCTGAACGTATGCATAATCTGCGCCGAAAAGCTCTTCTGCCTCGTGCGCTGCTGTGTTTTCCACGCTGTCCACATTGACGCAACCGCCATAGTATCGGTGCTCAGGATAGCCTTCAGCATATTTGTCGGTTAAAAGGTTGCCCATCGCTGCCTGAACAGCAAGCGAGCAGTAGTTTTCTGACGCGACAAGCTTCAAATGCGCTCTCTGCGTTGCAAGCTCTTTAACAACGTCGGCTGCAATGCTTGGGTTAACACTCGCAACCTGCTGTAAATTAGCCACATAAGCCGTCATCGCTGCGTTCGGCTTGCCATTGCAATTTGAGAGGTAGTCTTCCAAAGGTGTGGACATACAAAACTCCTGTTTCAAGAGACTAAAGCTCTTTTAGTATTATTGCAGTAGATATTAACAAAAAGAACATTTTAGCGCAACAGAAAAATAATTACAAAAAAAAAGTTATAAAAACATCTTGCCAAAGAAAAATATATGTGTTAGTCTATGCTAACTGATTAAGAAAGGTAGTGATGATGAGTTTGGAAAGTCTTTTGATTTGGAGATGCGCACCTGTTCTTGCTGGAATAAAGCCTGCAAGTCTTGTTGCTTTTTCTAAAAAAGAGTTCGTTAATGCTAACGATGAAATTGCACTTTTAGCGAAATCAGAAGAAATGAACAATCTTTATTTCAAAACCGTATGTCGCTGTGAAGAGAAGATGTTGGTTTTTGTTTATAGAAAAGATTTACTTGAAAAAACTCTTTCTTTGATGGCGACAAGTTCTTGGCTTTCGCTGTACGGCTATGATGAATGTGCGAGCCTTGAGAAAAAGATTGATTTGCTTTTTGAGCGTCTCTCGCGCTCCTGCACGGCTTTTCCGCATGAAATCGGGGTGTTTTTGGGCTATCCGATTGAAGATGTGAAGGGCTTTGTTGAAAATGGCGGGCAAGGCGCAAAATATTGCGGATACTGGAAAGTGTATGGCGATGAAAAATGCGCCAAAAAGACGTTTTCGGCATACAAAAAGTGCTTTTCGCTTTCTGAGAGATTGGCAAAAGATGGTGTTTCGCTTTCAGCTGCACGCATTTTGCTCAGTGCATAAAACTTTGTTTTGGATTTTATATTTTGGGGGTACAAAATGAAAAAGGTTGCAATCGTTTTTGCAAGCACAACAGGAAATACTGAAGCAATGGCAAACGCCATTTTGGAAGGTGCTGGAAGTAGCGCTGCTATTTATAATGCGGCGGACGCTGATTCAGGCGCTGTCTTGAGCGCTGACGTGATTGCGCTCGGAAGCCCTGCGATGGGAGCGGAGGAACTTGAGGACTCTATGGAGAGCTTTTTCAGTTCCATCGCTGCTTCTTTGAGCGGAAAGACAGTAGCGCTCTTCGGCTCTTATGACTGGGGAGACGGACAGTGGCTTGAGACATGGAAAGAGCGTGTTGTTTCCTCTGGTGCTTCTCTTTTTGCAGAGCCGCTCAAAGCGCATCTTGCTCCTGAGAGCGCTGACATCGAAGCGTGCAAAGCGCTTGGAAAGGCGCTCAGCGCATAATTATTGTATATTTTGAGGTTCGCCAAGCCTCTTTATATAAGCCTAAATGGTAAAGAGTGTGTCCCTTTGTTGATTTGAGGGTGAAACTGTCGCCAACGGTTTCTAAACTAAGTCTAAAGTTCAAAGCGGTAGGATTTGTGTTCGTCCTGCCGCTTTTTTTCGCGTATCTGCGTTTGCTCAAGCGCTCCCTGAGCGGAGTCGAAGGGGGGGGGGCGAAGCACAGATTCCGAAACAAGTTCGGAATGACAGGTGCGCGTCATGCTGAACAAGTTTTCAGCATCCGCATTTTAGGCTTTTGCAACTTCCGAAACGAGTTTTCCAATGACATTTTTGAACAAAATTTCGTTTGCTGGGAGAATTCCGCGTCTCGAACAAACTAAATTTGCTTTGCTGAGGCTCAGGGAAGCTTCGAACAAACTAAATTTCGTCCGCTGAGCCTCAGTCTTCAATGTACATTTAAGACATTGCTCCGCTGAGTGCTAGCGGTCAATGTACATTTCAGACATTTGTTTGCTGTGTGAAATCAAAGGAAATATATCGCGTTTCAATGAAAAAAGTGTGTGTACGGTTGCTGAGCGCAGTCGAAACATTGGTTGCTGAGCGCAGTCGAAGGGAGTCGAATCAAAATGAATGTTTTGGCTTGATACGCAAAACTTTTGCTAGTAGAATGGCTGTATGGTAAAGCACATCATTTTATGGCAGTTGAAGGACGAGCTTTCTGCCGAAGAAAAAAAAGCCGTCAAGGTTGGAATCAAGGAGGGCTTGGAGTCCCTCGTCGGCAAAGTTCCTGGCTTAAAAGAGGTCAAGGTTCAGATTGATTGTCTTGAGTCGTCAAACGCTGACGTGATGCTCGACAGCACGCTTGAGAGCGCAGAGGCTCTCAAAGGCTACGCTGTTCACCCGGAGCATGTCGCGGTGGCAAACGGCAAGGTTCGCCCGTACACAAAGAATCGCGTTTGCATGGACTTTGAGGTTTAAGTCGATGAAGAAATATCTTCTGCTTTTTGTATTTGCGCTTCTTCCTCTAAGGGCAATTCTCTCTCTTAACGCAGTAGATTTTTTTCATGGCGAGATAACGCCTTCGGAAAAAAGATATGTGATGAGTGTCAGCATTTGCGACTGGGGGCCTTGTATAACAGGCGCTTTGATAAACTTGGGGGAGGGTGCGAAAGCAGAAGATTTGAAGGCGAGTGATTTTGAAGTCGGCGTTTACTCTCTTTCGCTGGGGAGTTCCCGCGATATCATAACTGGCTGTCTTGAGGTTGAGAGCGCATCTTTTTGCGATAGTGAAGGGCGCTTTCTTTTTCTTTCGTTTCGCTCTCATCCCAAAAATTCTCTTTCTAATCCTTTTGTTTCTTTTCCTGCCTCTATCTTGAAAAAGGGTGTGAAAACTCTTCGCATAAAAAACAGCGCTTTGAATCTGGACATCTCAAGTTGCGACGGCATAAACTGCGAGGCGCTTTCGATGTTCAAAAAAGGCGTTTTCACATCTGGTGAGTTTGACTTGTATTATGCTTCTTTTATGCCTGAGGTCAAAAACAAAGATGAGAAAATCCCTCTTATCGTTTGGCTTCATGGTGTGAGCGAGGGTGGCTCTGATGCGCTTTCTCCTGTTGTCACTAACCGCGTCTCGTCTCTTTGTGAGGAAAAAATCCAAAGTTCATTCGGCGAAAACGGTGCGGCTGTTCTTGTTCCGCAAGCGCCCTCTTCGTGGCTTGAATCGACTACAAAGGACGTTTTTGGCAATAATGTTTGGGTTCCTGTTGACATCGACGGCACTGTGAGGAGTTTTTCAAAGAAACTTGGAGTAAAGCTCCAGACTTTGCTTGATAAGATGTCGATAGATTCTGTTTCTTTTGACACGGATTATCCTGAGAAAGCTCCTAGTGCGACAATCTCGATATACACTGAGTCGCTCAAGGGCTTAATTTGTGAATATGTCGAAAAGCATCCGGAGATTGACGAGAAGCGTATTTATATCGGCGGTGTTTCTGCGGGCGGATATATGGCGATAAATATGTGTCTTCGATACCCGCATTTTTTTGCCGCTGCGTTCCCTGTCAGTGAGGTGTACCCTGATTCAAAAATCACAAAGGACGATATTGCCTCTCTTTGTGAGATACCGCTTTGGTTTGTGCATTCAAAAGATGATAATGTCGCCAAGATTGAAAAATACGACGGAGCGACGGTCTTGCGTCTCGGGGAAGCGGGCGCGAAGGACTTGCACTACACGCTTTATAATTGCATTATCGATTCTGACGGCATTTATTTTGATGATGACGGAAACCTCTGGCAGTATTCAGGGCATGAATCATACATTCCGCTTTTCCGTGGCGAAGTTTATGACAATTCTCTTTCTATTTTTGACTGGCTTTCTTCAAAGCGTCTCAAATAGGCGCTCATTTCGTTCCTGACTTGTCTTTTGTTTGCTGTCCACAATGGCGCGACAAGGATTTTCTTGTCGCCGTCGCCTGTCAGACGGTGTATCACAACTTTGTCTCCGAGTATCTCAAGAGCGCGCGCAACTAGAGAAAAGTATTGCTCTTTTTCAAGGCATTTTACTTTTCCTTCTTTGTACATTTCAAAGAGTTTTGTGTTTTTCAAAATGTGAAGCACGGTGAGTTTTATCCCGTCAGTTCCGCTCATTAGCGCATGCGAGACGCTTCTCATCATATCGCACTCGCTTTCACCAGGAAGTCCGAAGATAATATGCGTTACGACGTGGATTTTGCCTTTTGAGACATTGTGCAAGTCTTTTACGGCCTTGTCATACACGGATGTTTCATAGCAGCGATTTATGAGTTTCGCTGTATTGTCATTCGATGTTTGAAGCCCAAGTTCGACTGTGACGAATGTCTCGTTTGAAAGCCTTGCCAGTCTTGAAAGCATATCAGAACTAAGGCAGTCAGGGCGTGTTGCAATATCAAGCCCCTCAATGTCGCTTTGTGAAAGCGCTTGTCGATAAATGCTTTCCAGCCGATTTTCGTCGCCATATGTGTTCGTGAAGTTTTGAAAATATGCGATGTATTTTCCGCTTCTGCCGCTTTTTCCATTGAGCTTTTTTGAAACGAGGCTCTTTGCGTCTTCGATTTGCTCTTTTATGCTTTTCGCTCTGTTTGCCGCAAAATCTCCAGAGCCGCTTGCAGAGCAAAAGATACAGCCTCCTTTTCCTTTTGTGCCGTCACGATTTGGGCAAGTGCATGATGCGTCAAGTGAGATTTTGTATACTTTGCATCCAAACTTTTCTTTGTAGAATTGTGAAACGCTAATCATTTTGCTCAACAACTTTCCAGCCGTCATCACCGAGAAGCTCATAGCTCTTGAAGTTTGCCTTGTAGTCCATATTCTTGTGCCCTTTTATATAATAGCCAAGATAATAATAATCTTGCTCAATTTCTTTTAGCCTCATAATTTCCGAAAGCACGCTGAACGTTCCGAGACTTCGCTTCATAATGTCGCTTGATGTGTCGTAATAAAAATACACAGAAGAAACGCCGTCGTTAGTAAAATCCAGCACACTGCAACCGACAAGAGTGTCTTCAAGATAATAATCAAGATTTGAAGTGCTGCAATAAATTGGAGTGTCATCAAGGTTTTCCATACCGTTCCAGTACAAGAGTTCTTCTATTGCCTCTTCGCGTGTTTTCATTTTGGATTCGTGCTTGAGGCTATAGCGTCGGTACAATTCGATTTTGTCCTCGCTTATGAATGATTTTGAATCCAGGTTCATGCTGCATTTTATATCGCTGTTTATTCTTAATACTTTGCGCTGGCTTTTTGATGGCACAAAAGACGAAATAGGGATGCGTATCGGCTGGCATTTTTTGCATTGAGGGCAAATATTTTTATAAAGCAGTTTTCCTGCTCTTCGATAGCCGTCTTTGTTAAAATCTGAAAAATACGTAATTTGGATAGTTTCGTTGTTAATTCCGTCGGGAATATCTGTGTAGCAATTTCTTACTTGGTTTATATCAGGCAGCATTTGCCAGTCTTGGCTACTGGAACGCTCCGGAAAGTAGCCACATTCACTTTCAAAAATATTGTCCATAAAAAATATATTAGTGTGTACTTAGTTGATTTGCAAGATTTTTATTTTTGTTACCAAAATTATTAGATAGGGCTTGCATAAAATTATTCAGAATGATATAGTATCACACGTTAACGGCACTTTAGCTCAGCTGGATTAGAGCATCGGCCTTCTAAGCCGACGGTCGGAGGTTCGAGTCCTCTAAGTGTCAGAAGCCCTGCAAGATGTTGCGGGGCTTTTTTTATTGCACTGTGATTATGTCTTTTAAGACGTAGCAGAAACTTGGAGCGCTTTTCTCTGCATTTTCTTGGAACGGGGTTCTCAAATCCCATGTGTCGTTTTTGTCGAGTGGGTTAATGCCGATGTAGTTCCCGCTGAAAACATTGATGCTACCTGTTTTTAACTGCTTTATAATGCGCTCGATTTCTTCTTTTGTTCCGTCTGCCGTAATAAGAGAGTTGATGCCGATGATTTCAACCCAGCCGCTTGAAAAACCTGCCGCCGCGTCGTTCGCTTTCTCGCTGAGCGGGGTTTTTATGACATTTTCGATTTTCTTTCCCTCCAAAACAGCTCTCGTTGCCGCTATAACGTATGGCGTCCAGTTTATGCGGGAGGAAACTAGCGAAGTCGTCGGCGCAACGTCAGCCATACTTTGATTGTAGCCAACGTGGAACACCGTTTTTCCGCGCATTGAGCTTGCCTCTTCGCACGCGATTGCGGGACCTGTCGTGTCGGAATGTTGCGAGATAATGACGCAGCCTTCGTCTATGAGCGCTTCGGCATATTTCTTTTCGGCAATATGGTTGCTCCATGTGTTCGTGTATTTGACGCTCATAACAGCGCCTCCGACAACGCTCCTCACACCAAGAAAGAACGCCGTGTAACCTGAAATCACTTCGGGATACGGGAACGCCGCAACATAGCCGACTTTGGCAGCATTCTGAGAAAGCTTGTTTTCCGCGATTAGCTCGCTCAACTTCATTCCTGCCACAACACCTGAAACATAGCGCCCTTCGTAAATCGTTCCCATAAAATTGTGATAGTTTGGAAGATACGGCTCACAATGCGCGTTTGTTCCTGTTGCGTGACAGAACTGGATTTCGGGGTGAAGGGCAGCGGCTGCCTTTGTCTCATCTCCATAGCCGTAGCTTGTTGCAAAAATGATATTGCACCCCTGCGAAATCAAGTCTTTCAAAGCCGCTCCGCACGCGCTTTCGGTGATGTTGAACTTTGCTACCGTCTGGACATTTTCTCCGAGCGCGTCTTCTAGCTCTGTCTGCGCACGAAAGAAGTTGTTTGTGTATGCAGTACCTTGGTCTCCGATGTAAATAAAGCCCGCCTTTATCCTTTTTTTTGAGTAGTCATTGAAGAATACATGTGCGGCTGCAAATATTATTGCAATCATCACAACCGTTGTAAAAAATGTGATGAAGTATTTATTTGTGATATTCATCTTTTCACCTCCCGATGTTGTGCGCCATTATGCTGACGCGGTGTGCGCCACTATGCTGACGCAGTGTGTGTCATTATGCTGACGCGGTATGCGCCATTATGCTACCTCGCTTTTCGTCATTGACTTTTGCTGAAAATGTCGTTTATGTTTAGTTTGCCACTTTCGACAAGCTCAATCATAATCTCGGCGAGCGCAGGGTCAAATTGTGTGCCGCTGTTTCGTTTTATCTCTTGCAGCACGAAGTCGATGTCCAGCGCCTTCCGATATATGCGCGTTGCGGTCATTGCGTCGAACGCGTCTGCAATCCCGATGATTCTTGCATTGAGCGGGATTGCTTCTCCTTTCAGCCCGTTCGGATAGCCTGAGCCGTCGTAGTGTTCGTGGTGGTACTTTGCGCCATCTGCGACGTTTTCTATCAAGGTGAAGTTTTTGAGGATTTCGCCTCCGATTTCAACGTGCGTTTTCATAATCTTGTATTCCTCATCTGTAAGAGATGCGGGTTTGTTCAAGATAGAGTCCGGAACGCCGATTTTTCCGATGTCGTGCAAAAGCCCTGTGCGACGTATGCTCTCAAGTTCCTCGCTCGAAAAGCCAAGTTCTTCGGCGATAAGCACGGAGTATTCTGCAACGCGCGCGGAGTGTCGCCCTGTGCTTTTGTCGCGGGCTTCGACGGCGGCTGCGATAGCAAAGATTGTCTCGTTTCCCATTCGGACTTGGTTCTTGATGATGTTCATCTCTGCCTCTTGCTTTGAAAGCCGCCTGCGGAGGAGGGCAGATGTCAAGAACCAAGTCAGCCACGCTACTGCGAGCATAAAAACACCGATAGCGTAGAGCATAAAATACCAGTTGTTGTAGAAGCGATGGACTTTCTTTATCTCGTAGACTGCTTCCTCTGTGATGTTTCGCCCTTTGCTGTCAAGAACGGCAATGTGAAAGCGGTATGTGCCTGCTTCAATGTGCGTGTAGACAGTGCTGGACACTTCGCTTTGAAGCATTATTGTGGGCTTTTCGTCGATGCCTTCAAGATAGACGCTGACATACGGGTTGTTTATGGAATAATTGATTATTTCAGGAACGATTTCGAGCGTTTCGCTTTCAGATGGAACAGCGAATGGAATATCTTTTTGCACTATGTGGCGCTTTCCGTCGATTAGGACGCTCTTTAGCTGCATACGATAAGATTGCTCGTTTTTGTCGTATGTTGAGATGTTGAATCTGCATGCGCCTGAATTGCAAGAAAGATAGAGGTTTCCTTTTTTGTCGATATAGTTCCACGAGTTCGCGGTGAGTGAGCCTCGAAGCCCTTTCTTGAGGTCAAAAAGCTCATAGTCGAGTTTTTTCCCGGAAAGCAGCTCTTCTCTGCTGACAACAAAAATGCCAGCGCTTCCGAGCACAAATATATCATCTCCATTTTGAACTATGTCAAAGTTGTTGTAATAAGGAAAATTATAGAGAATGTTGATGTCGAAAAGATCAGAGACATTTCCACCAACATAGCTTTCGTGTTTTATGTAGCAAAGTGCATTGCTAGTAACAGCAAAAATGCTATCATCAGTGCTTTTTAAGTCGTTGACGAGGCGGAGAATAACGTTTGATGAAAGTCCGCTTGTTTTTTTGATGATTTTCTCAATTTCGCGCTTTTTGTATATGTTTTTTGAGATAACGGCAATTCCGCCTCCGTCTGTTCCGCAAAGGAGTTTGTCGTTCTTTAGCTCGCAAAGACACAGCACTGTCGGGTTTTCAAATCCGTCTTCTTCTGAAAGGCTTTCGACAATCTCGTCATCTTTTATGAAGATAACACCGTTGTTTCCGCCTACAGCGATTGTTTTGTCGGACAGCTCAATAATAGTGCGAAAATGATTGCCGTTAGCGAACTGCTTTATGCTCTCTCCGTCAAACTTGAGGACACCGCGCGATTTTGTTGCAATCCACATAAAGCCTTCTTTGTCTGCAAAAAGGCAGCGGACTCTTGTGTTCTTGAGAAACTCTGTCAAAATGTTTTCGCTTTTGTATCCGCTTTCGTTGTCTTTCATCGACAGTCCGTTGTCGGTTGCAAAGTACATGTTACCCTGATAAAGAAGCGTCGAGTTTATGACAGTGCTTTCAAGTCCCGCAGAGTTGTAGATTTCTGCAAAGACAGAATCGCTCATTTTTAAGAGACCAAGTCGCGAAGAAGAAAACCACAAGTTCCCCTGATAATCTTGCGTCATGTGGTCAATCGAATTGTTAAAAGTTCCTGTTTCTATATCGTGAAAGATTCCGTTTTTTACATACCCTACGCCATTGTCAGCGCTCAAAAATGCGACGTTGTCTGCAAAGTCAATCGAGTTTATGTGAGTTAGTCCCCCGCATTCTGTTTCGTGGATTGCTTCAACAATTTTTACAGGATTTCCAGAAAGCTCTAGACCTAAGAGCATATTTTTTTCTGTCGACGCATACAAAAGTCCGTCTTCGCCAAATGCTGCTGATGTGAACTTGTTTTTGCTGATGTCTGATTTCCAGACGACCTTTTTGTTTTGAATGATGAAAAGTTCTCCCGCAGACGTAACCGCTGCAATTCTGTCGCTTGCGTCAGCGCTTACACGAACGGCGTCAAGTATTTCGGGAATAAGCGCTTTTACAGCAAGACCGTCAACAATGGAGATTATTGCCAGCTCTTGAGCCGTTCCGACATAGTAAAAGCCGTCAGAGCCTCGTGTAACGCATCGAACACTGTCGGAAGGAAGCCCGTCTTTTTCTTCGAGGACGTTTGCGACCGTTTCGTTAATGACAATCGAAAGTCCGTTGTCGTTCGTTCCAACAAAAAGACGTCCTTCATCGTCAACATAAAGGCATTTGACTGCTCTGATTGTCTTGAAATCGTTCATAAGACGGAATTCCGTTCCGTTGTGCCGATAAAGTCCTGCATAAGTTCCAATCCACATAACGCCGTCATTCGTGCTGGCAATGTCATTTGCTTCTCCGCACGGAATCCCGTTTTCGCTGCCGTAAGCAGTTCTGACATAAGAATTGAAGTTCTTCTCTTCTGCAAATACTGTCGTAGGAAGAAAGCAGATAAAGAAAAACACTGAAGAGAATACAATTATATTCATCTTCAAAAAGCGCGGAAGACGAGCTTTGAGAGCTCGATAGATGCGTATGAAATAGAAAAGAGCGCATGTTAAGATAACTTTGTCAAGAAAATCCACATAAAACTGACCAATTACGACACGAAGAGCAAATGGAAGTGAGAACGTCTCAAGAAAATCTACCATTCCATCTCCCCATATGTTGTGGATTTTTCCGTCAAAAACAAACAAGTTCATTGTGCTTGATGTAATGACGCACGAAAGTGTCAGAAGAACGCTAAGACTCATCGTTTTCAAGAGGCTTTCAAGCCAACCGCGTTTTGCAAGAAAGCCAACTATAAGGGCGATACTTGCACCCGAAATTGAATAGACGATATAGGACGGAGTGTAAAGTGAGTACAAAATATATGGCGAAATCCCAACGATAATGCCGCAGAACGGACCTAAGACATACGAGATAAGGATTGTTCCAAATGAATCGAGCCAGAGAGGTAAATTGAATGTGTTTGAGAGCATCTTGCCGAATGAGTTTGCGAATACACAGAAAGCAGCAATTATTGCAACTTGATAAGGCTTGTAAGACTTCATAATGAACTCTCCTTAATTGCTTAAGTTCTTTATTCTTTAAACAAAACCGTTGCGATAATACAAAACGGGTCGAGCGCTGAATCGAACTTTATGTAATTTTTTAGGACACAAACTTTTTCGTCTTTTGTTGTTGTAGTTCGCTCGCTTTTTTCTCCGCGACGGGCTTTTGCGCTTATTCTCAGCATTTCCACATCACTAATATTGAGTATGTCACGAAGACATTGCGTGTTTTCATTGATTCCAAGAAACCGCTTCGCTGCGGGGTTAAAAAGCCTTATTTTTCCGTCGAAGTCGAGAATAAGAATTGGAACATCAACAACACCGAAAACTTCGGCAGCAGTATTTTTGATTGTCGGAACGAAATATGACTGCTTTATTATTGAAATGTACCACATAAAAAAGACGGTCGAAAAGCCGACACAGTAGAAAAATGAGGGGTGTCTTGTTACGAACGCCTTTGCAACAATATCAGGAAGCGCCTCAAGAATGATAATCAGGTTTGAAAGAATAAGACGAAGCGCAAAATCCTTGTCGTGCCTCGTCTTCTGCATTCTGTACCACGTGACACCGATGACGAACATTGTCAGCGCGATAATCGTGATATATGAATAATGGAAATAATGATGGGCTCGGTTCTGAAGTTCGTAACTTGTGAAAAGATTATCATAACGCACATACAAAAACGTGTTTGGAGAGCCGTGTATAATCAAGTCGAAAAGGGCGTATACAGTGAAAATGCCAAGAATAATAGCGTGAGTGCCTATTTTTGTCTTCATGTCGTACAAGAGAAAAGACAATTCAATAAGCAAAAAAACATCTATGCCATAAAGCCCGATGAATCGCGGAATCCACGCCTTTGTAACATCAGCAGAGAATGCCATAAGTGAATAACCGATGTTGATTAAGAATGTTGAAATGCCAATTGCAAGAGTGTAATTTCTTGTTTGTTGAATTCCTGAGCCTGATGCGAAAAACGAAACTGAGCAAATAAGCGCACTTACGGCAAGCGCAATCAGAATCAGGTTAAGATAAATACCAATCATAACTAGCCTTATTATGACACATTTTTGTTATATTTCCAATTTTTTAAATCTTGTTATCTAATGTTTTTCTTACAGTTGAAAGCGGCTAAGAACAAAAAACTCAAAAAAGTAAAATACTAAAATCCGATTTTGCGTCCTCCGTTGTTCAGCTTTTCCTCTTGCATTTTGCAAAGTTCGTCCAAAACATAGTCGCTCGTGATATCTTTTTCGTCCATAAAGCGAAGTTTTGAAGCGAGAGTGCCGAAATCTCCAGGAGTTGCACTGTTTTGGGCGCAAATTTTCTTTGCGGCGTCTTCTGAAAAAGATAGCTTTGGGAAAAATCGCGTCAAAAGAACAGTAGCGCCTTCATGCTTTAGCGCTTTGAACTCGCTTATTATATGGAATCTTCTTGCTGCCGCCGCGTCCATAATAGAGCGCAAGTTTGTCGTGCAAATGAGGATTCCCGAAAACTCTTCCATTTGGGTCAAGAACTCGTTCGTCATCGTTCGCTCCCAACTGTTGTTGGCGCTGCTTCGCTCAGCAAAGAATGAGTCAGCCTCGTCAAAAAGCAAAATCGCGCCTGTCTGCTCGGCTTCGTCGAAAGCGGCTTTTATGTTCTTTTCGTTTTCGCCAACATATTTTGCAAGCACATCAGAAGCGCGTTTCAAGAGGATTTTCTTGTTCAAGCGGTCTGCAATATAGCGGGCGAACTCCGTTTTTCCAGTTCCGCTTGCACCATAAAAAAGAAGGCGGATTCCGTTTTGGCTGCTTTTGTTTTTTTGCGCATAAGAAAGCGCGTTCTGCACCATCTTGACGATTTTCTCCGCGTCAACAGTGCAGTTAAGAACATCAAGACTGTATTCCTTTGCGACTCTCTCCCGCATTTTTGCCCTTCCGAAAAGAAGAGTGGAGTTTGCTTCCAAGACCTCTTTTACGTCCTCAATAGCTTTCTCGCCGTTACTCAAATCGAGGTTTCTGAGCGTTTTTGCCATATTGTCGACACTCGCGCCTGTTATGCGATAGCGCCCGCACAACTCAAGGATTTTTTCTCTTGTCTCAGCCTTCATTTCAAGTTCGGCAATCTTTTTGCCGGCAATATCCTTGAGAGTGCTTTCTGACATCTCATTGAACTTCACAGAATAAGTGAAACGCCTTCTTGTCGAGCTTTCGATTTGAGAAGTGTGGTTTACAACCCAAATGACCTTGTTGAGACTGTTTTCGAGCATTCTGTTGACAGTGCCTTTTTTCGGCGAAGAGTTGCCGCTGTTCATCAAGAAACTCATAAACGACAACTGCGTTTCAAGCACAGTGTCCGCTTCGTCCACGATGATTACGCTGTCCTTTTTGTTCAGCGACAAAAGACAGTTGAGGCGGCATATTGAGTTGCTTCCCCTATCGTTGTCAAGCTCAGAGTCGTTTTTGAACACAAAGGCTTTGAGATTACATTCCTTTGCAAGCGATTTTGCAAACTCCGTTTTTCCAGAGCCCGGCTCTCCGTAAAGCAAAATGTTTACAGGACTGTCGCCCAAAAGCATCGCTTTTGAGATTTCGACTGCCTTTTCAGGAATAGAAAAACTGTCGAGAGCAAAAGCGTTTTCAGTGCTTTGCTCCTTTAAGATGTCAGAGAAAAATGTCTCAAGAGTCCCGCTTGCAATGCAGCTTATCGCGTCCTCGTCGATGTCGCCGCTTGAAGACATAAAGCCGTATGACACAAGTTTCCCGTCAGGTCGGAGCATTTTTTGAACGTCAGTCGGGTTTTTGTCCAAGAAATAGCCGTAAATGTCATAACAATTGTAATCGTCCAAAAGAGCCGACGTAATCCCCCAAAGCTCCTTTATCGTCCTCGTCTTGTACGCCAAAAGCAAAAGTGAGGCCTCGTCCTCAGACAGCGAAAGCGCCTGCGTCAAGAAGGCAACAGGCTTCGTGCTCGTTGCGATTTTTTTGATGCGCGGCGGTATTTTTGCGCTTTGCCCGTCCTGCAGAAAAGCAGTTTTCAATAAGTCGCAAAACTGCTCGCGGGACGCGATGAAAAACACGCGGCAGAAATTAACATCGATTTCCTCTTCCGTTTCCCAGCTTCTGAATGCGCGGGAGATTTTCTCATCTTCCCTGAATGTGTATTTGAGCTCCCCGTAAAAGTCAAAATGATGGCGGTAAGTGTATCCAGTTGAGTCTCCGTCCTCGATATAATCCCTGAGCGACTGACTTCTTCTTCCGTTTCCGTAAGGTTTTTCGTCATCGTCAATTTTTTCGTTCGGGTTTACGGGAGTTAATTTTCCCTTTTCAACAAAATGCAGAATCGAATCCTCAAGAAGCTTTTCAAACTCTTTTGTTTTGTCCAGCCCTGCTGCCATTTTGAAAATAAGCGTCTTAAACTCTTCGCTGTCTGCTGGCAGACCTTCCATACTTTGAATCAAATTGCAAAGTATATTTGCCACGTAATAGATTTCTGATTGTGACATCTTCTTCAATGATGTTCGTGTTACAGAACTTCTGCCCATTCTTCTGAGTCCTCTTGCTCGTCTTATCATATTTTATATATAACCAATTTTTTTGTGATTTGGCAATATTTTTTAAAAAGTCAGCTTTTTTGAGCGATGGGAAGCGTAAAAAAATTGTATACGCTTCTTTCAATAGAAAAAGCTGCTCATATACAATGTGTACACGAGCCAAAAATTCTACAAATCAGAGCGTATACAAGTTTGTCATTCTGAGCTTTTTTGCGGCAGACAAAAAAATACGGCAGATTTTTTGTGAACCTGCCGTATGTCTGAAGCTATTTTTCAAGAAAGGCAAAAATTAGTTCGGAATGCTCTTCACGAGCTTAATCATGTAAAGCTGAACGTACATGAACAATGCATCGTGGTTCTTGATTTTCTGCATGCTCTGCGTTTTCACGAGCGCGTCCGCAAGATTCTGGATTCTGTCGAGCGTGAAGCCGTCTGACTTCAGTGTGCGAAGGACTTTTCGCATATAATCGCGAATGAGCGAGTTCACGTCCTCAACAAGATTGCTTCTGGCTGTCTGGTCGATAAGATTGTTCCACTCGCGGATATAAGAGTCAAGCTCGCGGTCAATCGTCGAACTTGCAGGAACGAGCTGTGTTTCTGCGAATTGTGCGGAAGCGCGGAGCTCGCGGGCGCGTGAAATCTTTGGATTTCGCTTGTCGTTTGCCGCCGCATGGACTTCTGCTTGAGCCATTGCCGCAGTCTCTTCGTTCTCCTCAATCTTTTCCTTGATTTTCTGCTTGGCGCTCTTTTTTGCCGCCTTTGGCTTCGGCGGGCGGAAGAGAAGCGACATGAGCCATGAAACAACAGGGACTGTGTACCAGAACGGGAGCTTTATCTTTGCGTCTGCAAGGAGTTCCTGACGGCTCATCATAAGGATTTCGCTGTACGGAATCAGCTCGCCGTTTATGAACAAGTTGACAAGCTCTGTCGATGGCGCGCGGGACTCTTGAAGCTCAAAGTGAATCGTCGGCAAAAACGGTGATTTCAAAAGCGCGCACAAAATCGGAGATGTGACGTCGACTTCGTGCTCAAGCTTTTTCTCGAACTCTGCCTGAGATTTCATCTCCGGAAGCTGCTGGAACTTCTTGAGCGTCTCAAACCATTCGTTTGTCATTCGCTCTCGAACCGTGATGCGCGCGTCTGAGCAAAGGCGCACGATGAGCGGAATGACCTTGTCTTTGAGAATGAAGTAATGCTGGTCAGCGTCGGTCTTGAAGACGAGAACTCGTGGCAACGTGTTTTCAGGCGCATCTGTTGTGATAAGATGCAAGTAATCCTTGAGTTCCTGCTCTGTGTACTGTCCGAGAAGAGGAACGCCTTTTGCGTCGACAAACTTTGAAATATCGCGGAAAGTGAAGTAATATGGCGGCTTCAAGAACGTGGAATCAAGGGATTTGAACGCAAGGTCGCGCTGCAAGTTTTGCTGTGTTTTGTTTTTGTAGAACGATGTCGCAAACTCTGCGATGTAGACTGACTGAAGAATGCTTACGTCTTTTTGGTCGTATTCTTTTGATTTTTCGTAATCCTGCTTGATGAAGAAGCAGAGCTGGCTCCAGAAATAGAATGTGTCGCCGTTCGTCTTTAGCGCATTCACGGCGTCGCGCGGGCTTTGCACGAACTGGTCAAAGAAATTGTTTATCGAAAGCTCTTTTCCCTGATTTGCAACAATGAGCTTTTTGAGGAAGTAATCGTGTGATTCTTCTTTGACAAGAAGCATCTGGATTTTTGCAAGGGACGCTTCAAGCAAACTTGTTACAGCGATTGACGACGGAAAGAGAATCGAGGCGACACCTTTTGGAAACTCAAGCGCATAGAGTGTGCTTGAGTCTTCTTTCGGTCGTATTTCAATGTTTTTCTGAATAAAATCCGCCGCATTGACGCGGTTCAAAATGTCGTGCGGGACTTTCTTCGGCAACTCGCTTACGGTTGGGAAAGGCACTGAGGAGTTTTCCTCAATGTCTTTGTAAATTGAAGCGTACCGCTCAGCATAATACGATACGACAACAACCGACATCTTTTCTTCGTCAGGATTAAGAAGAACAACTTCGCCGTCTTGGGCAAGAACATTCAAATCTTTTCTGAGATTAGCGTTTACATCAGTCGTATATTGCGCGAGGTCGGGATTATCCTCCAAATGCTTCTTCGCGTATTTATACACATGGTCGCATAATTCCGAGAATGGAATTATTCCGACGTGATTTTTAGAACTCAAACTCTTTAACAGAGGTAAAATATTTACACTAGCCATACCATTTATATTAACAAAGATGTTTGCTTTCAACAAGCAAAAAATTTTATGTTCTTCAAAAAAATCTCAAGCCCGATTATCACAAGAATTGCGCCGCCGACAATTTCCGCCCTTCCAGAAAGCCTCTCTCCGACCTTTTTTCCAAGCAAAAGCCCCGAAAGGCAAATCAAAAACGTGACGAGTGCAATTATAACAGAAGAACTGAATGCCTTTAGCGCAGAAAAAGAGGAGAGTGTAAAGCCGACTGAAAGCGCGTCGATTGAAGTCGCGATTCCCTGAACAAAAATCGTGCGCTTTTTTTGCACACATTCGCTTTTTTCATCGCCTTCTTTTTTGCTTATCGCCTCAAAAATCATTTTGCCGCCAATGTACAAGAGCAAAATGAGGGCAATCCACGGCACAAAGCGCTGAAACACTGTGAAAATCGAGCAGATGAACTTTACGCAAACGTAGCCTATCATCGGCATTGCAAACTGAAAAAATGCGTAGACGAAAGCAATAGCGCACATTCGGCTTTTTTTCATCGACGGATTTCGGATTGCATCAGAAACTGAGACAGAAAACGCGTCCATCGCCAAAGCCGCACCAAGCGCGACACTGTAAGTAACAAAAAACAAAAGTTCGCTCATAAAAATCCCTTACAAAAAATAAGAAAAGCAAAAAAAAGCATAATGTATTTAAGCCGTTAGTCCAAGTTAATTTTTGCTCATTCGCTCCTTTTTTGCGCTTTGCTGACAAAATGCGCTGATAACAGTATACTTAACGGCGAGTTTTGGAGTTTTTTATGAATGACACGGCAGTTTTGAGCATAGACATTGGAACGACAGCGCTGAAAGCAGCACTGACAGGCGAAAGAAGAGAAGGCGGCATCATTGTTTTTGCCTCCTCAAGAATCCCCCTCGTTGAAAAAGACGAAAGCAAGGCCGCATTGGAATGGCTCGTCGCGCTGAAAGCCGCTCTCATCGAAATGCGGGAAAAAACAAAGGCGGATTTTGGCATTTATGACCCGTTCAAGCGTCTTTCAGGCATTTGCGTGAGCGGAAACGGTCCTACTATCGTCTCAAAAAACGGAGTGACGCTGTTGTGGTCTTCTCCTTTGACAGTGAAAGTGAGCGAGAAGTGCAAAAGCCTCTTTATCCCGCGCCTGTTGCAGTTTCGGGAGCAATTTCCAGAAGAATGGAGTGCGAGCGACACTATTTTTTCAGGCCCTGAATACTTAATTTATCGCCTCACATCGCGCGCCGTGACGATATTGCCCGAAAGCCGCTATTCAACAGCGTATTGGGACGTTCGCTCGCTTTATGAGGCTGGTTTTTCCGCAAACGAGCAAAGCAAGTTCCCCGCCTGCCGCGCTCCAGGCGATTGCGCTGGCGTCGTGACCGCTCAAGCCGCAATTGCGCTCGACGGCTTCCTTCCCGCGCGCACTCCTGTTTTCTGCGGCGCTCCTGACTTTATTGCGGGGCTAATCGGAACGGCGACGCTTTCAGTCGGGCGGCTTTGCGACTGCGCAGGCTCAAGCGAAGGAATAAACCTTTGCACATCAAGGGCGATTTTTGCAGAAGGCATAAGAACTCTTCCGTCTGTGCTTTACGGGCTTTGGAACGCGGCAGTGCTGATTCCCGAAAGCGGCGTGAAATTTGCAAAATACAAACAGAGCGTCGAAGAGCGCGAAGGAAAATCGTGGAGCTATGAAGAGTTCATAAATCGCGTTTTGGACGAAGGCGACGAAGAAGGAAAGAAAATTCTTGTTGACAATGCAAAAGAAGTCGCTTCTGCCGTGAAAAAACTTCGAGACGCGGCAGAAAAAGAAGGAATCCCGCTGAAAAACACAATTCAGGTAACAGGCGGACAGGCGCTAAACCCTCGATGGATGCAGCTAAAGTGCGACATCATCGGACTTCCGCTCACCGTGCCTTCTTGCGCGGATGCCGAACTCACAGGAGACGCAGTTCTTGCCCGATACGGTCTTGGCGAATACGAATCGCTTGAAGATGCCGCTGAATCGCTGGTGAGAGTGGAAAGAGAATACTTTCCCAAAAAAGTTTGACAAGGCAAAAAGCCAATTTGTAAGTTTTAGGAGACGATATGAAAATCTATAAAATCCCCCAAGAGCTAAAAACGATAATTTTTGACATCGACTCAACGCTTTACACGAACGCTCAGTATGCCTTTGAGCAAGTTGACGTCCAAGTGCGAGAATACGCCTCTCTGAACGGTCTTACTGACGATGAGGCGCGAAAAAAAGTCAGCGATTACAGAAAGTTTTGGGCTCAAACTCACGACGGTCAAAAAATAAGCCTTGCGAACACGCTCCTTTCGTTCGGAGTCCCGATTTCACAAAGCATAAAATGGCGCGAGACGCTCATAGAGCCAGCCGATTTCCTCCAAAAAGATGAGCGCCTCATTGAAACGCTCTCGATTCTTGAAAAAAAGTATCGCCTCATCTGCGTGACGAACAATCCGCAGCTGCCAGCGCGAAAAACACTCGACGCGCTCGGCGTTTCTTCATTCATTCCGAAGATTATCGCTCTTGACACGCTCAATGTCTCAAAGCCCGCGCGCGAGCCTTTCGCTTTGGCGGCAAAAGAGACGGATTGCAGCATCGAAAACTGCCTTTCAGTCGGCGACCGCTACGACATTGACCTCGCGCTCCCTCTTGAAATGGGCGCGGGCGCTGTCGAAGTGGACGGCGTTGAAGACGTTTACAAGTTGCCGTCCGCTCTTTTTTAGATGTGCTTTTCGTAATAGACGATTGAGTACCACTGATTGAACTTAATCGCGCAGTCCTTGAACGTGCCGCAAAGGTGAAAGCCGCGCTTCTCGTGAAAACGCGGGCTTGTGTCCGTAAGATACTCATCGTTTTCACGCTCGGTTTTGGCAATGCAGGCATAAAGAGCGTGAAAGCCGCGCGCTTTGAGCCTTTCTTCGAGCGCGTCATAGAGAGCCGTCCCGATTCCGAACCGGTGAAAGCGCTCATCGACATAAATCGAAAGCTCTGCCGTGTGAAGATAGGCGTCACGGGCGTGGAACGTCCCTGCGTAAGCGTAGCCGACAATCTCGCCGTTCAAAACTGCGACGATATACGGATATTTTTGGCTTATGTTGGCGATTCTTTTCCTGAACTCTTCGATACTGGGAGCGCTGTACTCAAAACTTATCGCTGTTTTTTCGACGTATGGCGCATAAATTTTCAAAAGCGATTCTGCATCGTCCTCGCTTGCTTCTCTGATTGTGACATTCATCTTAAAATGCTCCTTTAGGTGATAGCGCATTATATTTTTTATCTTTGATTTCCGCAATAAACGTGCTAGAATTTTGTGTATAATGAGTTTTTTACCTCCTGAATTTGATGATTTTATAGCCCCGAATGCTCATCGCGCTTCTATTATTTGCGATTATCTTGAAAAGCGCGGAGTCAAGACTTCCGTGATTGCCCTCGATGAGAGAAAACATATATTCGTCCATTTTGCGAAAAGCGCCTATTCGCCTCTTTTCAAGCTAAAGACCGTTCTTTGCCATTACGACCGCGTCGAGAACAGCCCCGGAGCGAACGACAACAGCGCCGCATGCTTTCAGATTATGGATTGGGCGGTCAGGCTCTCGCGCTTCTCAGGCGTTCACAACGTGCGCATTTTTTTCACCGACGGCGAGGAGATTTCAGGGCAGTCGAGCGTGAAAGCGCAAGGCGCGTACTCTCTTGCGACGATTTACAGAAGGCTCGGAATCACGAAAGACGACGTCTATGTTTTCGACAGCACGGGTAGGGGAGAGATTGCAGTCCTTCCTGCAACGAACACGGCGTTCACGATAAAAGGCGACTTATCCCGCCTTTACTCCGACCTTTTTTTGCGCACTCAAAACCTCCTTCGCTCCGTCTGCCCTTCCCAATGGTTCACGCTCCCGCTTCCCTACAGCGACAACGCTTCGTTTCTTGCCTGCGGAATCCCCGCTATTGCGATAACGCTCCTTCCCGCAGATGAGGTGAGCCTTTTTGCAAAAAATCTCATGGAAGACAAGACGCTTTCCTCTTCAATCCTCAATCCAGAGCGTCGCGGCGAGGATTATCTGAAAAAACTCCCGCTCACATGGCGTCTTTTTCACACGCCTCACGACTCAAAAGAGACTTTGTGCGAGGCTTCTTTTGCTCTTATGGCTCGCCTTCTTGATTCTCTCGCTCTTTCAAAGACGCCTTCCCGCTGACATTAAATAATGTGACCCCGTTTTGTCTTTTGGACGCGCTCACATTATTTAATGTGACCTCATTTTGCTCTTTGGACGCACTCACATTGTTTAATGTGACCTCGTTTTGTCTTTTGGACGCGCTCACATTGTTTAATGTGACCTCATTTTACTCTTTGGACGCCTTCACATTATTTAATGTGACCTCGTTTTACTCTTTGGCAAGCCCACATTATTTAATGCGAGAAAATTTGTGTCATTCTGAGCGAAATGAGCGTAGCGAATGAAGTCGAAGAATCTAGCAACGAAAAACACAAGAGCCAATGAAAAAAAGCAGATTTTTCGACTACAAACGGCTAATCGCCGTTTTCCGCTCAAAATGACACTTTTTGAAAAAACAGTTGCGGTGGAAAAAATAAAGCGATAAGATATGCGAAAGGAGTTCAAATGATTCAGATTAACAACTTTTTCAACAATCCGAACATCAAAATCACCGAAAAGTCTGGTCCTTTCGCTGTTCTTGAGTATGTGGGCGACCTTAGCAACAGTCCTTATGATGCGCAAAACGCTTATTTTATGCAAAAAATGAACATAAGAAAAAGGCAGGTTGTTTGCTATCTTGATTCTTCGAGCATAAAGTTGCAGGCGGGCGCAATGCAGTGGATGGCTGGCGCTGTTGAGATGCAAAGCGGTATCAAAAACGTGGGCGGCTTTCTTGGAAATCTTGTAAAAGGTGCTGTGACTGGCGAAAGTGCGGTGAAGCCGATTTATTCTGGAACGGGCTATGTCGTGACTGAGCCGACTTTCCGCTATCTTATCGCAGAAGATGTTGCGTCTTGGGGAAATGGCGTTGTCATTGACGACGGGCTTTTCCTTGCGGCAGAGGCAAGCGTTCAGGAGAAAATCGTTTCGAGAACGAATGTTTCGAGTGCGCTTTTGGGAGGAGAAGGGCTTTTTAACCTTTGTCTTTCTGGAAAGGGAAGTGTTGTGCTTGAAACTCCTGTTCCGCGCGAGGAGTTAGTCGAGGTCGTTTTGCAGGACGATGTGATGAAAATCGACGGCAATATGGCGATTGCATGGTCAAAAGACCTTGAGTTCACTGTCGAGAAGGCAGCGAAATCGCTTATTGGCTCTGGAATTTCGGGGGAAGGCTTTGTGAACGTCTATCGCGGCACTGGAAAAATCCTGATGGCTCCTGTGATGAGTGGCTCTGTGTTCCCGAACGGCAACGGGCCTGAGCAAAAATCTGTCTCGTCATCTCACGGTCTTGCAAAAACGCTGAAAAACAGCATTGAGTTGTGATTTTCACAAAAAGGGAGTGGCAAATACCACTCCCAATTTTTTTATTTTTCGGTACTCACTTTGCCGTTTTCTGTTGGCTTTGAAAGTCCCCAGTCGCCGTTTTCGAGCAGTATGTCGAGGCGCGGGTTGTCAAGGTAGAGCGGATATACTTTTTCGACGAAGATTTTTTTGACTCTCTCGTCAGGCACAATCTTCGCGCTGTTCTTTGTCATTATGTTGACGCACGCACGCTTGAAGTATTTTAGCGCTGTTTCGATGTCGCTTATCATGCTTTCGGCGCTCTGACCGGGAATGCCTTGCAAAAGGCAGACGTCATCGGCGTATTTGGCGATGTCCTCTGCCGTTACGCCCGGCATTCCTTTGACGAGGTAACTTTCGCGGAAAGGCTCATCGAATGTCTCGACGCCCATCTTTATTCTCACGCTCAATCCTGCTTCTTGTATTCGCTTTTTGAAAGGCGCGATTAAATCTCGATGAATCCAGTGGCATTCGAACGATAACTCTTTGACGTCTTTGTTTTTTGCTGTTTTGATGATGTATTCAATCGTGCGCTCGTCCAAATCGCAAAAACTTCCTGAGTTTATGACTTCGAGCAGGGGATATTTTCCCTCTACGCAGTCAAGGACTTTCTTGTTCAGCTCAAATGCTTCGTCCTCGCTTTTTGAATAGTCGAGGTGATAGTCGCAAAAACGGCATTTTCGCCATTTGCAGCCGCTCCCTCTGAGCATTACGATTTCGTGCGGATTGTGTCCGCTCGTGATTGAGTATCGTGCAAAGCCTGTCGCTTGTGTTACGGTCATTTTATTCTCCGAAAAAGTTATGTTTAGTCCACTGTTGACACGCCGTCTTTTTTCATCTTGTTGTTGTAGAGGTATCGCGCAAGGTAGATGAACGGTGTGTCAAGAAGGCTTGTCACGATGTAGATGACGTAGCCTGAGATTGTGACGTTCAGTATCATTTTTGGCGTGTAGATTCCCCAGAATGCGATGCATGAGAAAATCACGACGTTGATGAGCTGTGAGGAGAGGGTAGAGCCGTTGTTTCTTATCCACAAATACTTTTTTTCGTCTCCGAATTTCTTTGTTGTGAGATTCCAAAGCGCATGGTATGCCCAAACGTCATATTTTTCGCTGATGATGTAGCCCAAAAGGCTTGCGAGCATGATGCGCGGTGTGTTTTTGAAGATTGTTTCGACTGCTGGGCGTGCGAAGTCTTCAGCTCCTGGTGTGTACAAGAACCAGCTCTGGCTCAGGCACAGAAATGCGATGTTTGTTGCAACTCCAATCCATACTGCGCGGTTTGCGGTCTTCTTGCCGTAACATTCGCTCAAGATGTCTGTGGCGACGAATGTGGCTGCAAAGAGTGTGTTTCCCAATGTCTGGTCCATTCCGAATGCTTTGATGAGCATCAGAACTTCGATGTTCGCTGTGATTGTGGCGATGCTTGTCCACGCGAAGATGCCCGCTTTTCCGAAGAGGCGGAAGAAAACTAGGACTCCCCCAAAACTGATGATGAGGGAGAGAACGAGAACTAATTCATTTGGCATTTTTTTGCTCCGAATGCGAAAAGATATTTTCCGAAAACGAAAGGCAGGATTTTTTACAGCGCTTTTTCAGCACGTTATTTTTAAAGCGTCGTTTTTTGTTTGACCGCAGTGTTTTTCTGCGTACCTGGTTTTGTTTTGAGTCAGGATGGTTTATGAACTGACTTTACGGAATGTGTCTGAGTATACAAAATCGCGCTCTTAGTTTCAAGTGGTGCGCTTTTTTTGGGGGGTGGGCAAAACTCGACAAAGACGCAATAAAAACATGCTTGGAAAAAGAAATATTGAAAAACATAGAAGAGGCATTTGAAAAAATCGAATAAAAACTTGGACAATTTTTGCGGAAAACGTAAAAGAGTTGGATTTCAAAAGCCAAAAAGAAAGGTTTGATGAGTAAACTCAATTTTGAGCACCTAAAAATTGAGTTTTGATATAAAAACTTTGTTTTTAGGTGCTCAAAACGAAGTTTTCTTTTAAAATCTCTCATTTTAGCACATAAAAACGTCATTTTCTTTCAAAAACTTCCATTTTAGGTGCTGAAAATTCAGTCCGCACGAGAAGACTCACTTTTCATGTTCTGACATTTTTGAAAAATAAAAGAGTGGCGAGAATTGTGAATATGGATTTCAGAATTTTGCCTAAAAGCACCTCGCGGACTTTTTTCTCGTATGCAGCCATTATGCGAATACCCTTTCGTGACGTTCCACACGAAAGCAAAGAGAGCGAGGACGAGTCGTAGATGATTTTTTATTCAAATCCAAAAGTTCTGGAGCAGCAAAGCGAACCCTTTCGATAAGAGCGTCAAGAGAACCTCCCTCTAAAACAAGACCTGGAATATCATCACTCTGCGCAATCCATACGCTTGCTTCATCATCCCAAGTAAAGTTAATCGTGTACTCCATAATAACCTCCTTTTATTCCTCGTCGTCGTAGTCGGGCTTTTGCAAAATGAACTCAACACGGCGGTTCTGCCAGCGATACTCAAGGTTTGACGTCGTTGGGTTTCGGCTGCCGTTTCCGAGAGCTGAAAGACGACTTTGAGCAATTCCGTTTCGCCTCAGCCATTCCATGACGAACTTGGCGCGGTCTTCTGAAAGCTTTTGAACCTCGGCTTCCTCCTCGCGCGTGCCAGAAAGATTGTTCGCGTTGCCCTCAATCGTAACCTTGTAGTCGCGGAACTTTTGCAAAATCTCAGCGACACGGCTCAAAACACGCTGGTTGTTTGCGATTGTGGCTTGGTCAAGACCGTGGTTCGCCTTGTCGGCTTCAGGACCTGCCTCAACTTCGGCAACGCTCTTGAAATCGGCGTTATTGCTTCGGAAGATAATCGACGGAACTTGGAGTTTCAACTTGCTGCCCTCGCGGATAACAAGGACGTCGACCTGAACATAGCCTTCGAATTTGGCGCTTTGTCCCGCAGAATCTGTGACAGTGAAAAGATAAGGATAATCTGTTGCTGACTGCACGAGAGTTCCGTTGTCGCCACGTCCGTTCCAGATGAGCTTTTCCGGAATAGACGCCTTCCCAGAAACACTCCAGAACGACTTTCTTGATTCAGGGTCGCTGACAGTGAACGACCAAGAGGCAATCGGCGAATAACTTTGCGCCTTTAGTTGCACAGTGAGAACATCGCGCTTGCCGTCGCCGTCTGGGCTGAAATAGCGCGGAGTCGTACCAGCGGCAATGACAGGAGGCGGGTTTTTCACCTCAGCGCTGACTTCCTCAAGAACAAGCTCTGGCATAACGAGGTCTTCCTCTTCCTCCTCCTCGTCTTCCTCGTCGTTTTTGCCGAACGCAAGCAAAACGTCTTTGCCGTCAGTTGCGCTGATGCCGTCAAGATTCAGCTCGACAGGCGAGAACTTCACATCTTTTTCGCCAAATGTCGCAGAATCAACAAGAGAAAGCCTGTACATTCCCGAAAGCGTCGCGTCCTCACTGGCAGGACGGAACTGAAGAACATTTTTATCGTCGCTGAGAACAAGAGCATAAGCGCCAGAATCCTTTCCGTCTGAGCCGATGACAGTGTATTTGCCTTCAGAGAAGACAACACTGCGCCCGTCTTGCGTGTACCAAAGCGGATTTCCCTCAAGCGTCTTGATATAGTCGGTTTCTTTTTTCTTTGTCTGCTTTTTGAGCTCCTGCAAGAACTTCATCTTCTTGTATTGCCCGTCCCAGTGCGTGTTTTCGCTGATAGGCATACGAACATCGTCCTGAAGACGAACAGAAATGCTGTCGGACGACTGAAGCGAAATGTCAAACTTTCGCTCAAGACTTCCAATATCGATATTGACAGTGGAAATGTAAATGCCGTTCCGCCTCAAAGACGAATTGACCCAGCTGTAGATTGATTCAGTGTCCTCAGACAAGAAAATGATTTCCTTTTTCTCATAGTCAAAGAAAAGATAATACATCTCGTCGCCAGTTGCCGTCGTCTTGTACCACATTCCCGTAAGAAATGCGCCGAACGTGTCAACGTTGCCGTTCTGAAGCCTTTCAAGCTCCTTTTCTTCAAGGCGGCTCATCGGAACGCGAATCTCTTTGACAATCGTGTATCTTCCAGAAGATGAGTTCCAGTCATAAAGGCGCTGGATTTGGTCGCCGGAGCCTTTCTCGTCGGACGAATAAACCCAAATCGGATAGCTTTTTCCCTTTGCGTTTGCTCTCTCATACGACTCAAAGCGGTCGATTTGCTGAATGAAAATAGTGCCGTCCGCCTCAAAGTTGGCAATCTCCATGACCGAAAGCGCACCGTTTTTCTTTGTGCCGATGATATACGCCTTCAAAACAGAGTTTCCCGAATCAAGATAGCCCTGATAGACAAGAGCGTTTTTGTGCTCCCCTGTGATGTCCGTGCTTGTGCAGGAGAAAGTGCGCGCCTGCGTAATATCCGTTCCGATTTCGCCGTTTCGCTCATAGACTTGAGTGTTCTGGTTGTAAAGCGCAATCACAAGAATGATATAAGGCGAAAAAGAGCGCTTGACTGCGATAATCTGATCCTCGTAGCCGTCCCCGTTGAAATCGGAGTTCACAGTCGAGACGAGCTTTTCCTCGCCGCCAAGCTCAATAAAAGAAACCGCTATATTTTCCTCGCTGTCGCCCTGAACAATATTTTTTTTCTTTGATTCTGTTTCCGTGTCAGGCGTAATAACGCCATTTTCCGCGCCGAAAGAAATAGAAGTGTTTTTTGCGCGGTGCATAAAAAAATAGGCTGCCATAATCGCCGCGGCAGCGAAAAGTGCTATCGGAATAAGTCTTCGCATAGTTGCTTAGCATAATAACGTTTTTTCCTTTTTTTTACAATTGGATTTTTTTGAGGTGGAAAAATGAAAGTTGAAAGTTGAAAGTTGAAAAATGAAAGTTGAAAAATGAAAAATGAAAAATGAAAGTTGAAAAATTTCCGTTTTCCGTTCTCAGTTTTCCATTTTCCGTTCTCATCTTTCCGTTTTCAGTTTTCCATTTTCCGTTTTCCGTTCTCAGTTTTCCGTTTTCAAAATAACGATTTTGCAAATTCATCAAAACAGACTTCGTTACTTTAACGATTGTAGCCCAAAACAGTTTTCTTAAATGTTTATGATAACGATTTAAGACTATTCGGATTTCTCAAATCGTTATTTTAACGAAAGAGCACTTTTGCATTTTTCTCAAATCGTTACCATAACGATTGCCGTTTTTCGCTTTGGCACAAATCGTTAAAAATGAAAGTTGAAAGTTGAAAGAGGAAAGTTGAAAGTTGAAAAATGAAAGGTGAAAGTTGAAAGTTGAAAGAGGAAAAATTTCCATTCTCCGTTTTCATCTTTCCATTTTCCGTTTACAACTTTCCATTTTCCGTTTTCCATTTTCCGTTTACAACTTTCCGTTCTCATTTCTCCGTTTTCATTTTCATTGTTTTTATTGATGAAACAAGGATTGCGATTATTTCTTTTAAGTTGGCAACAAGTTTTTCAATCTGGTTTTCTTTTACCAAATCCGACTTCAACATTACCTCTAGCCAATATTCCGTTTCATCAGCTTCTTTCAGAGCGATATTCAATTTGCTTACAAAATCGGCTCTGCTCTGAGCATTTTTGCTTTCACGAACATTCGCGCCAATGCTTGTCCCAGAGCGTAAAATCTGCTTTGAAAGCACATACTCCTTTTTCTCGTCGCAAAGGTATTTATAAAATTTCACGATTCGCACCGCAAAATCCACAGTCTTTTCCGCAAGTATATTTCCATTCTCCGTTTCCCATTTTCCGTTTCCCATTTTCCTCTTTCAGTTTTCCATTTTCCATTTTCCATTTTCAGTTTTCAGTTTTCCATTTTCCGTTTTCATTACGGGTTCAGCGTCCACTCGCCGTATTTGTCTTCGACGGTCGTCTTCATCGCGCCCATCGGTCGCCATGCTACGCTTATCGTGAAGTACGGGCTGAAGTCGTAATACTTTTTGCTCGTTTCGCTGTCGGTGAGAAGGCGCGGTTTTATTGTGAGCGAGCTTGAGATGTCCCAGTCGTGAAGGTCGTGCGTGATTGTCATCTTGAGGTTCTTTAGCTTGAAGCCTGTCGTGCGCCTCTTTTCTTCGTCGTCGAAGCGGAAGGAGTCTATTAAATCAAGAACGGGATTTGTCTCGCCTGAGAGCTTGAAATCGTGCTTGCTGTACTTTTGGAAATACCGATAAATCACGTCGTTTCGGCTTTCGGAGCTGAACGTGAGGTCAAAAAAGTTGTGGACGCGGAATGTAATCGACGGCACAAAAGTGAAGTACGAGCTTGTCGGCTTTTGGTAATCGTAAACGATGGCTGTAGAAAGAAGAGGCGCGACGGAAATGCGGTTTTTCCACCTTCGGAACGTCTTTTTTGTGTTTGCGTACGCAAAAGAGAGCTGCTTTGGCAAAAACTCCTTTTCTGTGTATGAAGCCCAGCCTTTTGCGTTCCCTGAATTGTCGTACTTCATGTATGAGCCGTACATGTAGCTCATCGTGAATGCCGCCTGAAAATCCCACGCGGTCAATGACAGTTGCAAAGAGTCTTTGTACCATTCTTCGAGATTGAAGTTGAATGACTCGGTGAGTTTTAGCTTGCTGTCAAAAGCGCTCAGTGTTGCCGACTGCTTCAGGTCCTCTTTTTCCCATTCATCAGTGTCGCTGTCTTTTTTTATGCCCGTCGAGGCAGTCGTCGAAAAATACGGAAAGCCGAACGTGAGCGTTCCCGTGTATTCGTCCGTTACGGGCGGAAGCGTCGAGCTCAGAGAGAGTTTTTGCGAGAAATCGCCTTCTTCGCTTGCGATGTCGGCTGTGAGCTTGTTGACGCTCACGCAGTCCTCGTCGCTTAAATCGAGCGTGAGATATTCCCACTCTGGCTTGTCAGCGTTTCCGATGAACGAAGTGCGGACGATTTTCACCGTCGAATTGTACGAAAGAGCGGTGTTCTTGAAATACTGATTGTAGTAAAGCGGCTTATACGAAAAAATGTTGTCGTTCTGAAGGTCGAGTTTTCGGGCGCTGTAATCTGTCTTTTTGACTGTGTCGGCGGAAGATTGTGAGTAGCCGTCGTCGCCGTCGGAGATTTTTAGGTACGGGTGCTCCTGATAGACAGGCGTGAATGTGAGCGAGTTCGTCGCAGAAAAATATGCCGTGTCGTAAGTGAGCGCGCTTGAAAGCGTTACGGGCGACGTGAAGTTGAAATACGTCGATTTGTAATCGTTCCAGCGAAACTCATCGGGGAGTGAGGGCGTTGCGTATGTCACTTGCGTTGTGTACACGGGCTTTATCGTGTAGCCCAAAACGTAGTGCCAGCCCTGCATTTCTGTCGCTGAAAAGCTGCCGAGTGTTATTTTTGGCAATGCGCTCTCTGCTGTTTCGTCGCTCTTGTCTTTTTCCTTGTCATCTTCTTTGCCCTTGTTCAGCGCTTCGAGAGGGTAGGGCGATATGAGCGGAAGCGGGAATGTTACCTCTGTTTTTTCAGCGCTCTTTTCTTTTGCAGGATATTCAAAGAGTGTTCCTGCGATATTAAAAGACAATTTTAGCGGTGTTACGCTTGACGGATAATAAAACATTCGCTCTGGGCTGTATGTTCCCATGTAGGACGTGTCGTATGTGTCGAGGCTTGAGTCTGTGAAAGCCGTGTTGTTCACTGACGTGAAAACGGCATTCGAGTTGAACGATGTTATTGAAAAATCAGTGAGCCACGGATAAAGAAAATCGGGTAGGGTAGCGCTGTAAGAGCCACTTACGTCCCATGTGAACGAATCGACGGCGCTTGTGTCGCTTGTTGTTTCCTCATCGCTCGTTTCTGAAGTGTCCGTGTTTCCTTGCATGATGAAGTCAATCCAGTTCATTGTTTCGCTTCGGTCAAGAAAATCATTCTTGAAATACGGGTCAGAATAAACGGGAAGCGACACCGAAAGCGAGAACGGCTTTTCGACTGTAGCCTCAAGGTTTGCGCCATAGCGGTATTTTGTGTCGTATCCAAGAAAATACGAATGGTCTGTGTGGATATCGCCCTTTGTGAGAACGCCGACCGTCGCAGGAGAGGCTGTTATGTATGATGTGCCGCTCTTGAAAATGGTGTTGCTTTGGGCGAGTTCTGCGCTGAAATTGAGCTTGGTCAAATACGTTTTGCTCGGAGAAAGCGCCGAGTCAAAGCCAACGAGATAGCCAAGATTCGTGTAATAATCCGCCATAATCTTCGCGTAATGCTCCGTGTCGCCCGTGAAATCCGCGTCGAGATTGTGAAGAACCAAGCCTTCGCGCTCTTGCTCCTTGAGCGTGCCTGTGTTGACGAAACTCAAGTAACTCGTGTCCTCTTCGCTCTCGTCGCTTTCTTCCTTGCCCTTTCGCCCGTAAAGATACGTCGTCGTCTGAAAATAATAGCCTTCGCGACTTTTGTAGCCAAAAACTGGGTGGAAAATCAGCTCATCTTTCGGGTAATAAAACGCAGGCAAATACAAAAGCGGAAACTCGCCCACGAAGATGCGCGCATTCAAGAACGCAAACTCTCCTCCGGGCAAGAGCCAGATTCTGCTCGCCTTGATTTTCCAGTGCGGGTCGTCATCGTCGCAAAAGGTGAGGTTGCCTGACTTGAACGCGATTGTGCCGCCAGCGTTTCGGGCAAAAATGCGCGAGATTACGATGAGCGTCGAGCCTGAGGGAAGATTTATCGCATCGCTTGAGGCTTGCACGGCGCGCCCGCTGTCGAAAATGCCCTCCATCGTGGACGTGTTCAAAAGCAGGGAGTTCGCGCTTATTTTGTCGCCTGATTTTCCGTCAGTGCTTGTTTCGACGCTGACATTTCCAATTGCGTGAAGGATTTGAGTCTTTCGGTTGTAGTTCACTTCGTCTGCGCCGATAGCCGATTTCTCTCCGCCTTTTTCCACGCTCAAGCGCACATTTCCCGAAAGATAAAGACAATCATCTCCGCTGTTCTCGTCTTTTCGATACTCCGCTGTCTGCGCGCTTTCGATAGTTACGACAGTAAAAGCCTCGTCGCTTTCCTTTGCGTTGATTGCAAGAAGCGAAAAGAAAAAAAACAAAAACAGCAAAACACGATTTTTCATACGAGTGATTTTATTATAAGCCTTGATTATAGGCAAGAAGAGGGCATGTGCATGAGCGTAATCCCGCAGTACCGCATGAGCATAATCCCGCGCATATGCGGGAGCATAATCATGCGCTTTTATTTTGCCATCGCGTCGCGGAGGCGTTCACGTTCGAGCAATTCGCCCACGAATTTTCCCGTGTAGCTCTCACTAACCTTTGCGACCTCTTCAGGCGTTCCTTCAGCGATAATCGTGCCACCGCGCCAACCGCCGTCTTTTCCGAGGTCAATGATGTGGTCAGCTTGCGCGATAACGTCGAGATTATGCTCAATCATCACAACCGTGTTGCCCTTGTCCACAAGACGCTGAATCACGTCCATCAAGACCTTCACGTCCGCAAAATGCAAGCCCGTCGTAGGCTCATCAAGGATATACAGCGTCTTTCCCGTGCTTGGTCTGGCAAGCTCCGTCGCAAGCTTAACGCGCTGAGCCTCTCCGCCCGAAAGCGTGAGTGCGCTTTGCCCAAGCTGAATATAGCCCAAACCGACAGATTTTAGCGTTTCGAGCTTTCTGGAAATATGCGGAATGTGCGAAAAGAAATCCGCAGCTTCTTCAATCGTCATATCAAGCACATCGCTGATGTTTTTGCCCTTGTAGCGCACATCGAGCGTTTCGTTGTTGAACCTTTTTCCGTGGCACACATCGCACTGAACAAACACGTCTGGCAAAAAGTTCATCTCAATCGTAATAGTGCCAGCTCCCTGACAATGCTCACAGCGACCGCCCTTAACGTTAAAGCTGAAACGACCGCTCTTGTAGCCTTTTGCCTTTGCGTCTGGAAGCTCTGCAAACAACGTGCGAATTGCATCGAACACGCCGACATAAGTTACAGGATTACTTCTCGGAGTGCGTCCAATCGGGCTTTGGTCAATGTTAATCACCTTGTCGATTTCTTCCAAGCCTTCAATTTTCTTGAACGCGCCAACAGGATAATCCGTCTTCATAATGCGGTTAGAAATGGCAGGATACAAAACATCGCTCAAAAGCGTTGATTTTCCCGACCCCGAAACGCCCGTAATGCAAGTGAACGCACCAAGCGGGATTTCCACAGTTACATTTTTGAGATTATGCTCTTTCACGCCAGAAATCTTGATAAAATGCCCGTTGCCCGCTCTCCTCTCTTTCGGGATAGCCATTCGGAGCTTTCCTGCAAGATACTGCCCCGTAACGCTGTCACTCACCGTCATCACTTCTTGAGGAGTGCCAGCCGCCACGATTTCACCGCCGTGAACGCCCGCGCCCTTTCCGATGTCGATAAGATAATCCGCCGTCAAAAGCGTCTGCTCGTCGTGCTCAACAACAATGACCGTGTTGCCCAAGTCGCGCAAATGCGTCAACGTGTCGATAAGACGCTGATTGTCTTTTTGGTGCAAGCCAATCGAAGGCTCATCAAGGATATACATCACGCCCGTAAGCCCAGAGCCAATTTGAGTTGCCAAGCGAATACGTTGCGCTTCTCCGCCCGAAAGCGTGCCAGCCGAGCGTTCCAGTGTAAGATAATCCAAGCCCACGTTGTTCAAAAAATCAAGGCGAGATGTGATTTCTTTTAAGATTTGCTTTGCAATGTGCTTTTCTGTGTCGGTCAGCTCCAGAGCCTTAAAAAACTCGATTGATTCGCCAACCGAAAGCGAGCAAAGCTCAATGATATTCTTGCCGCCCACAGTAACGCCCAAAGCCTCAGCGCGAAGCCTTTTGCCGTGGCAAGACGGACACTCGCTCACCGCCATAAATCGCTCTTCCATCTTCACGCGCTGATTTTCGCCCCAAGCCTCGTTGTGCCGCCGCTTCATATCCGCCATAACGCCAAGCCACGGGCGTTTGTACTCAGAATATCCCTCGCCAGACTGCTTTTGATAAGTCCAATGCAAAACGCGGTTTTCATCTCCGTCCCAAAGATACGCTTTTTGCGCTTCACTCAATTCGGCAATCGGTGTGTCGAGCGAAAAGCCTGCCGCCTCCGCCACAGCAGAAAATTGCGCCTTGTTCCATTCGCTGTCGGGATTGTAGAACGGGAACGCGCCATCGTTGAACGAAAGCGATTCGTCGGGAAGAATGCGCTTTTTGTCCCAGCTCATTTTCTCGCCCAAGCCCGTACATTCAGGGCACGCGCCAAAGGGATTGTTAAAGCTGAAAAGTCTCGGCTGCAACTCTGGGATAGATATTCCACAATCTGGGCACGCACTGTGTTGGCTGAAAAATACTTCTGTTTCTGCGTCGCCCACGCGCTTCAAGACGGTTATCACGCCGTTCGAGGTTTTTAGCGCGGTTTCCACGCTGCCAGCGATTCGGCTTTTTGCTCCGTCTTTTAAGACAATGCGGTCAATCACGATGTCGATGTTGTGTTTTTGCTGTTTGGTGAGTTTTATGCTTTCTTCAAGTTCGACCATAATGCCGTCGATTCTTGCGCGCACAAAGCCAGACTTTTTTGCGTCGTCGATGACTTTTGCGTGTTCGCCCTTTTTGCCGTGGATTACAGGGGACAAAATCGTGATTTTCGCTCCGTTTTCCCAAGCGCAAATGGTGTCGACAATCTGGTCAACGCTTTGCTCTTTGATTTCTCTTCCGCAGTTCGGGCAGTGCGGTTTTCCCACGCGTGCAAAGAGCAATCGGTAATAATCGTAAATCTCGGTTACCGTGCCGACTGTTGAGCGCGGGTTTCGGTGGGTTGTTTTTTGTTCGATAGAAATTGCAGGAGAAAGCCCCGAAATCATATCTACGTCGGGTTTGTCCATTGAGCCCAAAAACTGCCGCGCGTAGCTCGACAGGCTTTCCATATATCGCCGCTGTCCTTCTGCAAAGAGCGTGTCGAAGGCAAGGGAAGATTTTCCAGAGCCAGAAAGTCCCGAAATCACGACCAATTTGTTTCTTGGAAGCTCGATGTCAATGTTCTTGAGATTATGCTCTCTCGCACCTTTGATGACGATTTTATCGCCCGAAACAGGAAAGATTTTCATACCGCCATTATACAGGCTAAAAACCTTTTGTAAAAGTAGGCAGAGAAAGACTTTTCACAGTTTCAAAACTGCAATAATCTCATCTCCGTCCATTTCGCCTGTTTCCTTAAAGCCAAAAGACGCATACAAAACACGAGCGATTTCATTTTCTTTTTCGTACGACAGCCAACAGTATTCAGCCTTTCCGCAAGGTAGCGTTTTTATAGAGTCTAGGGCAAGCCGAACTGCCTCTTTTCCGTATCCCCTGTGCTGATAATTTTTGTCAATCATAAGACGCCAAAGATTGTAGTTGCCTTTTGCGATTTTTGGCGCATCTGTCCAATAATCATCAGCGTCAAAGCCAATCATCAAAAAGCCGACCGCCGTATCGTTATCATATATGCCAAAAGGAAAAGCAAAGCCGTTTGCTGTAATTGCGCAATATGCTTCTATCATGCTCACTTCGTTTGTTGCAACAAAACTTTTCTGCGAATCCAAAACCGAGAGTTTTAGTATGTCCCAAACATTTTTTCCATTCACTTTTTCCAATCGCAACATTTTTTCTCCCCCTGTTTTTACCGCTATGCAAGGAATTATATCTGATTGTAGAAAAGTGTTGCAAATGAGATATAAACAAAGAACAAGGGGATTTCTCCCCCTGTTCTTTTGCGATAAGAGCAACTTTATTTTTCAAGACTATCGATGTATTTGTCCAGCTCCTCAAGCGAGAATGTGCTGTAAACCTCAACCGCAGCCACAACGCCCGCCACGTTTGCAAGGTTGTCCGCGAAGCCGATAACAGGAATTGCGTCTGGAATTAAGTCAACAGGCAAAATAATGTAGCCAATCGCGCCAAAAATCAGGGCTTTCATTACAATATAAATTTGCACAGGGAACGAGTCCTAAAACAGAAAAAAGTACATAAAATTTATTTTGAAAAACATTGTTAAACAGAATAGTCTACATTATAATCTTATGCGTTAGATCGCTAGATAGAGCAGGAGGGTAATTTTATGAACAATTTGAACGAGTCATTAAATATTGTAAATGTAGCAGTACAAGCGGGTGCACAAGCTATTAAAATTATTGGGGAAAAATGTACAGAAGAACCTAAAGTTTCTGAGGAAGCTAAAAATGTTACATACTCTGATGAAACATCTCATGATCTTAAGATACATGAAGCAGGTAGAGAAAAAGGAAAACAAGAAGGGTATGCGGAAGGATTCCCCAAAGGAGTTCTAGTTGGACTTGGTGTTGGTCTTGCAGTGGGTGTTGGTCTTGCAGTAGGAGGTGCTGCTGCTAACAAAATAAATTCAGATAAAGAAGATTCTTTTGATTTATTAGAAAATGAATAAATTTTTTTTAGATTAATCCATCTTACAGTCATGAAAAATCAGCCATATATATGACTGATTTTATTTTGCAAAATAAATTCTTATTAAAATAGGCTTTTGCGCTATATTGAGTAGCAGAGTATTTTAAATAGATTTTCTCAAATTCTGCTCTTTCTCAAAAAAGGCGGCCTTTAGCTCCTTCCATTCTTCTTCCGTGCAGACCTCGCGGCATTTTTGCTCAAACGACATCGTAACCTCAAAACACGCCTTGATATTGTCGCAAGCATACTCCGCGCACTTCCCGCAGTTTTTCACGCCGTGCTCCTCACAGCACTTGACGACGCGGTATCTGCACCAGTTTTCCGCCTTGCAGCCAGAACACGCAATCTCCTCGTTCGATACAACTCGGTCGCGATAGCCGATTTTCTGCCAAAGCTCTGCGGTGTGCTTTAGCTCTTCCTCGCTCTTTTTGTATGGCTCAACGTTGTAGCGCGGGCAAGAAGCGCAGTCGTTTCCGCAAGAGGCAATGATTTTTTCTTTCATAATTTCTTCCTCCGTTGATTTTTCGCAAAAGAACAAGGGGATTTCTCCCCCTGTTTTAGCGCATTAAAAGCGATTAAGACTGTGGCTGCAATTTTGGCAAAGCAGAACGCTTTTCAATCACCGCATTCGTTCGCTCAATCTCCGTTTCAACAGCCTTGGCAAAATCAGAGCAATCCGCGTCATTTGAAACAATCATAGCCGACAAATACACAACCAGATTATCATTGATAATACTCAAAATCGGCTTCTTGTAGCTCGACGCGCTCGCCGTTTTTCCGTTCAAAGCCTGCGTGTAAGCGTCGCTCGCCTTCAAAAAAGCGTCCTCGGCAGCAAAAAGCTCGTCCAACGCCTCTTTTAAGCCCTCCAAAGCAGCCACGTTCTCTTGATAAATCTTCAAATCGCCCTTAAAGCTTTCAAGCAAAGCCGACTCCGATTTGTAATTCGCAGAAGTCAAGCCGTTTTTTGCGTACTTGTCGAACAAAGCCTTAATCGGTGCGTTCAGCGTTCTTTTGGCTTCAATCGGAAAGATGTCGTATGCGTCAGAAATCTTTTTTGCCCGCATAAACTTGTCGTCGCGCGCGCTGTCGAGGTCTGAGAGCATGCTGTAGCCCTTGTCTTTGAGGATTGCGGTGTTCATTTTTGTGTGCAATTCGTCAAGTTCGCTCATTTTTGAGGCAACAAAGGCATTTTTCTGTGCTTTCTTGTCTGCATTGTAGCTTCTGAGCGCAGTTGCCACGAACGCGTCCAGCTCGGTGTTCAACAAACGACTGTTCAATTTGTTCATAAAACTCTCCTATTTGTTGTTGAATTTTTCAAAATTGTTCTTTTTACAAAAATCAGGTTTCTGAATTTTTCAGAATACAAACTTTTAAAAAAAACAGTCTTCTGAATTTTTCATAAACTCCACTTTTTAAAAAAGCAATCTTCTGAATTTTTCACAAAGCTCTATTTTTAAAAAAGTAGACTTCTGAATTTTTCACAAAGCTATTTTTCTTGAAAGTAAGTTTTTTGAATTTTGCGCAAAGTTTATTTTTTGAAAAATGTATTTTTTGTTATGTTATCAAAAGTATGCTTTAGAAACTATTGTCATGCTGAACTTGTTTCAGCATCTGCCTTGATTAAATAGACAGTTTTTTTACAGCGCACTTTCTGTAACATCTTCTATATTTTAATTCAAATGCAAGTCAAGGGCAAGCACATTTTTTTTTGATTGTCTTTGTTTTGAATGGCGATGTGCTTAATGAATAAATCTTTGCTTTTTGCTAAAATGCTTTTAGAGGATTTTTATGGCAAGTATTTTGATTAAGGACACGACTCGTGAGCAGCGGGAGCAGATTATCCGCGATTCTTTGGGCGATGATTATGATGTTGGTTGCGGCTATGAGTCTACGGGGATTAATTATCAGCTTTATATTGACGGTGTTAAGGAGCTTCGTGAGCTGAATATGGAGGCAAGGTGCGGTTTTGAGGTTGCTCACCCAGAAGAGATTAAATCTGACTGCACGATGATGTGATTTTGAAAAAACAACCGCAGGTTTTGGTTTCCTGCGGCTTTTTTTTATGCATCAGATTAAGAATTTGTCTGCTTCTCAGAATCGTATGCGGCAAGAAGCTCTTGCAAATATGCGCTGTCGGTCATGGCTCGCTTTACGTCTGCGTCCCTGCCTTCAGCATACAAACGCGACATAAGCGATGTCATTCTGTTCGTCGCGATTGTTATGCCTTCGCTTCGTCCTTTGCTAAAGCCCAAAGAAATACCTTCGTTACGTCCATCAATGCGTGCTTGCTTAAAAATGCCAGTCATTACAGAACCTCCTTTCTTTTGCGTTTCATAGACAAAGTTTTCCATTTCTGAAGAAATATCTTCATCAGAAATTACCTGAAACAAATTGAGTATTTCGTGAATATGCTTGAGCTTTTGCGGCGACCAGTTTTCGATTTTTCCTGTTCGCAAGGCTTTTAGGTACTGCGCAACAAGGCGAAAATCACTTTGGAACGCATTTATCTGCTCATCGCTCAACCATGCCATATCAAATACATTTATTCCGTAATCGTGGAAAAATGGTTTTAGCTCTGGCAAAACTTTTATTTGTTCGCTCAACAATTTGCCTTTGTTCCAGCGTTTTTCTGTACCAAAATACAAAACAAGTGTTATCACTGGATACCATTCAGATTTTTTGTTGTGCACCTGTTCTCTGTATGCTGCTCCGTCATAGCCCATAACTCTAAGTGGCATTGAATCATCTTGTGCTGTCTGATTTTCAAAACCAAACATACTTAAATGCACTTCGTTTCCGTTCCAAAACTTTGCAACATCTCTATCTTGTTCTTTTATGCCTCCGTCAACAACTTTGTATTGCGAAAATGTTTGTGCATCGGTTAAATCGTTTTCGTTTACAACTTGTTTTCCATTGCACAAAAGCACGTTTATGACATCTGCAAATACATCGTTGTATGACAGAAGTGTTTTTTCTGTTATATCTACGCTCCCCATAATTAAAAGTATATCTTTTATGAGTGCCAGAAATCAAGTTCTGTTTCGGCAAGTCCAATGTCTTTGGCGTGGAAAACAGGTGTTTCGCTGCTTTTTTTGGCTTTTAGCTCTTTTCGCTGTTTTGTGTAATCATCGAGCGCGGCGATTGCGACTTTTCCCAAAATTACGCAGACTGGCAGGTTGATGAATGTCATTCCGCCCATCGTGATGTCGGCGATTGCCCACGCTGCGTCCATCTGGATTTTTGCGCCCACAAGAACGACAAGTGCGCAGAAGATGTGGAAAATGCGCATAAAGAGTTTTGACGGCTCTTTTTTGCCGTTTAGATAAATCAATGCGTTGTCGACGTAATAGAGGTTTCCGATGAGCGTAGTGAATGCAAAAAGCACCATCGCAACAGTGATGAAAACAGGTCCTGCTGAGCCGAACACTGTGGAAATCGCGTTCTGCACGTACGGCGCGCCCGATACTGCTGCACTGCGCTCAACGCCGCTTGCAAGGCACATCAAGGCTGTTGCGGTGCAGAGCAAAAGTGTGTCGATGTAGACCGAGAGCATTTGTACCAAGCCCTGAGAAACTGGGTGGCTCACTTTTGCGCTTGCGGAGGCGTTCGGGGCTGAGCCGACACCTGCTTCGTTTGAGTAAAGTCCGCGCTTTATACCGTAGACCATGCAAGAGCCTGCAACTCCAGATGCGATTGAGCGGAAGTTGAATGCGTCTGAGAATATCATTTTGAACATTTCTGGAACAAGTTGTATGTGTGCCACAATCACGATTAAAGATGCTGCAACGTAAGAAATGCCCATCACTGGAACGATTATGCCTGTGAATTTTACAATTCGCTTTCCGCCTCCAAGAACGCAATAGCCCACGAGGAGCGCAAGGATAAAGCCTATGATGAGCGGTGTGGATTTTTCGTTGTAGAATGAATATGCTTGGAATGTGGACTGCAAGTTGTAGGAGGCGAGCATATTGAAGCCGACTGCGTATGTTACGATGAGAAAGACGCAGAACACGGCTGAAAGTGCTGGCGCGTGGAGTGCTTTTTCTATGTAGTATGCAGGTCCTCCGTAGCATGTGCCGTCGCTTCGTTTTTGTTTGTAGATTTGCGCGAGTGTGCTTTCGATGAATGCGGAGCTTGTGGCAACAATGCACATGACCCACATCCAAAACACAGCCCCCGCTCCTCCCAAGCAGATTGCAGTTGAAACGCCGATGATGTTTCCTGTTCCGACTCGGCTTGCGGTTGACACGAGCATTGCTTGTAGTGATGATACGTGATTTTTGTCGTCTGGTTTTTCTTTTAGGACGTTGAGTGCTTCTCCGAATAGTCTGAGTTGTACGCCTTTTGTGCGGATTGTGAAGTATATTCCCGCGATTGTCATCACGATGATGAGGATTGGGTAATACATTACGTCGTCGATTTTGCTTAATGTTTCTACGATGTTGTTCAAAGAAAATCTCCCTTTTTATTTTTTGTCTTTTTATTATACAAAATCAATTTGCTGCGTGCAACCGTGCTTTTTTTGTATGGGGAGAAAATTAAACTTTATTGAATAAAAACATAACTTTTATTATTATAAAATCTCTTGTTATAAGAGGTTAGATGAATGTTTATGAAAAGAATTGTATTTAAAATCGCAGTGTTTGCGATTGTCTTTTATGCTTTGAGCGCGATTGTGGCGTTTTGCTTGAGTGATGACCAAACTTCTTATGGTCGAGTTTTGTTGCACGAATTATATGGGCAAGAAAAGGTTGATATTCTTTATTGCGGCTCTTCGCACGTTTCGCACGGAATTGTGGCAAGCGTGGCGGACGAAATGACGGGTAAAAAGAACTTTTCCACAGGAACGGCGGCACAATCAATTCAAGGAACGTATGCCATTTTGAAACAAGCTGTGAAAAAATATGACATCGAAAAAGTCTTTTTGGAGATGGAGTTTGCTATTTCCACGCAGACACCGCCGAGCAAAAGAAGCGGTTTTAAGAGCGATTATTTGGTTGCAAAATATATAAAAGACCCAAAAATCAAGTTTGATTTTTTGACTTCGATTTCAAAGCCGAAATATTATCTCAATCATTTTTTGCCGATTGGAAAAGACAAATATTTAACATTACGACCCCAAAGTTTGGCTTATAGAGCAAAGAGCATTATTTCTGGTGATTATTTTAAGTATACTTATGATTGTGATGATGATATTTATGCAGGACAAGGTTGTTTGCTAGATCATCGAATCGTAAAAAATGGAACTTTTTCTGAAACTGTTCAAGAAAAAAACATAAACCTTTCTTCAATTTCTGATGAATATTTTTCTACAGTGGAAAAAATCATTGCTCTTTGCAAAGAAAACAATATTGAGCTGATTTTCTATGCTATGCCTTGCACAGATTTTTATCTGGGTGAAAAAGGTAATTACGATGAATATCACGCGCTTATCAAAGATTTTTGCAAGAAAAAAGGATTTGAGTTTTACGATTTCAATCTTGCGAAAGAGAAGTATATGAACTTTGACGACGAAGATTTTCGTGATGACAACCATTTTAACTCTTCAGGTTGCTATAAATGGACAAAAGCCTTTTGGAACTTTTTCAACAGCGGTATGAAAAAAGAAGATTTTTTCTATAACAGCTATGCTGAGCGAATGGCAAAAATGGACAAGAAAATCTTTGGTTTGGTTTATGATTTTAAAGATGATAAACGTACTCTTGAGATAAAGCCGATTTATAATCACATTGATAATTCTGTGATAACTTATGACATTACAGCAAAATACAACGGAACTGAGGAAGTTTTGGCTAAAAGCTCAGAAAACTCTTTTGTTGAATTGCCACACGGAAAAGCTGGCAAAATTGTGGTTGTGAGTTATCTTGATGGTGTAAAACAAAACGAATGTAGCGAAAATTTTGCTGCTTTCTAGTTTTTTGTCAAAATATTTTTTATAGCACTTACTTTTTGGAGAAGAAAAATGTCATTTTTGTCTTTTACATTTGCAATTTTTCTTTTGTGCGCGCTTTTTGTGTATTACATTGCGCCGAAAAAATATCAGTGGATTGTGCTTCTTGTCGCTAACACAGTTTTCTATTTGTTCAGCGGAATTGCGCATATTGTTTTTATTGTTGCAAGTTCTCTCATTACGTTTTTTGGAGCGAAAATCGTTTCTGATATAAACGAAGGCGTTAAAGCGCAGAAAAAAGAGCTTTCAAAAGATGATTTCAAAGCCCTCAAAGCAAAAGCGCAGAACAAAAAGCGGCTTGTGCTTGTGGCAATGCTGATTTTGAACGTGGGCATTTTGCTCTACTTAAAGTATTTTAGAATCCTTGTTGGCTCAAAAACTCTGCTCTTGCCGCTCGGTATTTCGTATTACACGCTTTCGACAATCGGATATTTTATGGATATTTATTCGGCAAAGTACGAGCGTGAAAGAAACTTTTTCAAATATTTTGTCTTTGTTTCGTTTTTTCCGCAGCTTCTTTTAGGTCCAATAAATCGCTACAATCAAACGGGATTTCAGCTTCGCGAAAGCCGCAACTTTGATTTTGAGAACATCAAACACGGTGTTATGCGTTTTTTGTGGGGCGGACTGAAAAAGTATCTTGTTGCGGACTTGCTTGTAAATCATATTGCAACGCTTTTTGACGGAGTTTATGCGGATTATCCTGGTTGCGTGCTTTTCACGGGCATTTTGATGTATGCGGTATATCAATACGCGGATTTTTCTGGCGGCACGGATATGGTCTTGGGCATTGCGGAACTTTTCGGCATAAAAATGGCGGAGAACTTTAAGCAGCCGTATTTTTCTTTCAGCATTGCAAACTTTTGGCAGCGATGGCACATTACGCTCGGCGGCTGGATGAGAGATTATATTTTCTATCCGTTTGCGCTCACAAAAGGTATGCAAAACTTGAGCAAATGGTGTACGGCTCATTTGGGAAAGCATTTTGGACGCACGCTTCCTGCTTGTATTGCGAATATTCTGGTCTTTATGCTGGTTGGTGTTTGGCACGGTCCTGAATTGCATTTTTTTGTTTGGGGATTGTATAACGGTTTGCTGATTGCGTTTTCTGATATTTTGCGTCCTGTTTTTGAGGGCATAAATGCAAAACTCGGCATAAATGCAAAGTCGAAAGGTTGGAAAGTGTTTCAGATTATCAGAACGTTCTTGTTGGTGAATATCGGCTGGTATTTTGACAGAATCGTTGATGTTAAAAAAGCATTTGCATATTTGAAGAACACATTTACTCATTTTGGCAATCCGCTTATGCTTTTGAAAAAAGACACGATGAATTTGATTTTGGGCAATCTTTCTGACTGGGAAAGCCACGTTGTTCTTATTGCTCTTGGCTCTATCACGATGTTTGTTGTGAGTGTTTTGAAAGAAAACAATGTTGATGTGTATGCTTCGATTCAAAAGAAAAATATTGCAATTCGCTGGGCTGCGTATTATGCAATGCTGATTTTGATAATCATTTCGTTTAGCTTTAGCGCAGGCGACACGGGATTTATGTACGCTCAATACTAAAAAATAAGGGGAAGAAAACAAAATCTTCCCCTTTTATTTTCAGCTTTTGGCAAAAAAATTACTGCAAACGCTGAACCATTGCCCATAGGCTTTCTGCGCTGTTGAAGTTTGCTGGCGTTATTTCTTCAGCTCCAATTTCAATATCAAAAGCGTCGTTGAGCTTCATAACAAGCTGCACAACGTCAAAAGAATCGAATATTCCGCCATCGATGAGAGCTTTTTCACTTGAAAAATCCACATCAGGCTTTGCTTCTTTCAAAATCTCCAATAATTCGTCCATAAAAACATCTCCAATCTATAAAAGTTTCTTTAACTCAACACGGTCAATTTTTCCGTTGAGGTTTATCGGCATTTTGTCGAGTTTGACCTTTTTATTCGGTATCATATAATCAGGAACGGCGTTTTTAAGTGCGTCTATCACAGTTTGCGGCTCAACTGTGCCTGTGTAGAACATAACGATTTTGCTTTTTTCTGTGTCATACAAGCAGCAATTTTGCTCAACGCCTTCAACCGCGCTAATCGCTGTTTCAATTTCGCCAAGTTCGATTCTGTGTCCCAAATGCTTGATTTGGAAATCTTTGCGGCAATCGTACATAATTTCACCGCGTTCATTGTAATGCACAACATCGCCTGTGCGATAAATTATCTCGTTGTAGAAGCTATTGAGCGGATTCTGCACAAAGGCGGCTTTTGTCTTTTCTGGATTATTGTAATATCCCAAAGAATTGCACGTTCCACGCACGCAAAGCTCGCCTTTTACGTTCGGAGTTGATGGTGAAACAAGATTGTCTTTGTCATCTAACACCAAAATATCTGTGTTTTTGCAAGCAAAGCCAATCGGCAAACTTTCATCATCGCTAAATTCTCGGTCAACAATGTAATATGCACAAACGTCGGTGATTTCGGTCGGTCCATACAAATTGGCAAACAAAGCGTTCGGGTAGCTTTTGCGCCACACGTTCAGCTGTTTGTTTGGCATTACTTCGCCACAGAAAAGCACTTTCTGTAAGGTTGGAACAATGAACTTGTCCACAGCTTTTAAGTTTGCCATAATGCAAAGCGCACTTGGTACCCAGAAAATCGTATTTACGCGCTTTTCTGTCAAGAATCCAAAAAGGTTCTTTGGAAGCATAAAGAATTTCTGCGGAATGATGTAGCAAGTTGCTCCATTTTTGAGCGTTTGGTAAATGTCTAAAATCGAGTTGTCAAAATAAAACGGAGCTTGTTCGCCAAAGATTGTTTCGCTTGAAATATCAAATGTCGCTGTTACCCATTCTGCATAGTCAATGACGGCTTTTTGATTGATGATTACGCCTTTTGGAGTTCCAGTTGAGCCAGACGTGAAAAGCACATAAAGCACATCGGTGTCGATGACGCGTGTAAGTGTCTTTTCGATAACTTCGTCGTCGCTTTTGCCTTTTTGGATTTTTTCGTAAAGTAAAATCGGTGTGTTTCCTGAAAATGATTTTGCATTTTCAAGGTGTGCGCTGTCTGTAATCACAATAGCGGGATTGAGTGTTTCAAAAATCTTCTGAACGCGGCTTTCGGGCATTGTTACGTCGATTGGTGTGTAAAAATTGCCAGAATATGCAGCTCCCATAAAGCATGAAATTACTTCTACGCTCTTTTCGAGGTACACAACCACAGGCGATTTGAAGATGCTACGGTCTATCAATGTTTGCGCGATTTTTCTGCTTTCGACTCTTAAAGCAGAGAATGTTATTTCTCTTTTTTCGTCTGCAAACGCGATTTTGTCTGGAAACTGTGTTGCAGAACTGTCAAGATAATCTGTTACTAGTCTTGTCATAATAAAAATATTCTACATAAAATCTTATTTTGGTTCAATCATATAACAAAAATGACAATTCCTGCCAAAATCAGAAGCATTGCGAAAATCTTTTTGCGAGAAAATCGTTCATGAAAGAAGATTTTGCCGAAAACAAGCACAAAAATGTAGCTTGAAGCTTCAGCAACTGGCACAAATGAAACAGGGACTTTTTTGAGCGCGATTAAATCCAAAAATACAGCAAGAAAATAAATCGCGTAAGCTGGAACAACGTAAATATTTAAGTATTCGCGCAAAAATGAGCTGTAAGTTTTGAGTGCAGATTTTTTTAGCAAAACTTGAGAAAATGCTGAAATGAAGACCGAAAAAAGCAAAATGCCAATGTAAATTGTCATCGGTTTTCCTCCGTTTTTTCCGTTGAAAGCACAAAAATCCCCGACAGAATGAGAATTGCTCCAATTATCATTTTTAGTGAAATCTTTTCGTTAAAAAACAAAAGTCCAAATATCATTCCCCAGATTATCGTTACAGATTTGTTTGCGATAGCTGTGGAAAGCGGAATTTTCTTTAAGACTTGCTGCCACAAAACTGCATAAACAAAAAGAACTGCAAAAACAACGCAATAAAGTGCGATGAACGGCAGAGAAAATAATGAGTAGCGTGTCGCAATTTTTCCCAAAAGCGGGTAAATGCAATAGACCAAAAATGCTGCGTGCATAAAGAAAAAAGATATAAAACAAGAGGATTTTGGTGAATTCATAAAGAAAAAATTAGCGGATTTTTGCTTTTTTTTCAATCATATTTGAAAACTATAGAACAAATAAGATGATAGGTATATACTCAAAAAACTTTTATTTACGGGAGTATTTTGGATGATACATTTTAACGTTCCGCCAATCACAGGCAATGAAGTAAAGTACATTCAGCAGGCGATTGACGCGCACAAAATTTGTGGCGACGGTGAGTTCACAAAAAAATGCAACGCTTGGCTTGAAGAAAAGATAAATCAGGGGTCTGCCAGTTCTTTCAAATCTAGGGTTTTGCTTACAACAAGCGGAACAACGGCTCTTGAAATGGCGGCTTTGCTTTGTGACATAAAAGCTGGCGACGAGGTTATTATGCCGAGCTTTACTTTCTGTTCGACCGCGGACGCATTTGTTCAGAGAGGGGCTAAAATTGTGTTTGTTGACGTTCGTGCAGATACAATGAATATCGATGAAAAGAAAATCGAAAAAGCTATCACAGACAAGACAAAAGCGATTTGCGTTGTTCATTATGCGGGTGTTGCGTGCGAAATGGACACGATTATGCAGATTGCAAAAAAGCACAATCTAAAAGTTGTTGAGGACGCGGCTCAGGCGATTTGTTCGACTTACAAAGGAAAAGCCCTTGGCACAATCGGCGATTTTGGCTGCTTTTCGTTCCATGAAACAAAAAACTTTTCTATGGGCGAAGGCGGAGCTGTTGTTATCAACACGAACAACGATGATTTTGAGCGTGCGGAGATTATTCGCGAGAAAGGAACGGACAGAAGCCGCTTTATCCGCGGTCAAATCGACAAATACACTTGGAGAGATTACGGTTCAAGCTATTTGCCGAGTGATTTGAATGCTGCGTATCTTTGGGCACAATTGGAGCAGGCTGATAATATTCAAAACTACAGAATGAACGTTTGGAACAAGTACAAGGCTGCGTTTGAGCCTTTGGAGAAAGTTGGAAAACTTCGGCTTCCTGTAATCCCAGAAAACTGCGTTCACAATGCGCATATGTTCTATGTAATTACGAAAGATTTGGAAGAACGCACTGCTTTTATCGCTCATATGAAGAAAAACGACATCCTTGCGGTCTTCCACTATATTCCGCTTCATTCTGCTCCTGCTGGTGTGAAGTTTGGACGCTTTGACGGCAAAGACGAAATCACAACGCCATATTCTGAGCGCCTTGTTCGTCTTCCTCTTTATTTTGGGCTTACAGAAAGCGACCAACAGAAAGTTATTGATACAGTTTTGGAGTTCTACAAATGAGCGTTGAGAATGTGCAAAAAGAAATCTCTATCGTCATTCCTGTTTACAACAGCCACGAATGTGTTGCAGAAATTTCTAGGCAGATTGCAGACGCAATGGGCAAGAACGGCATTTCTTACGAGCAGATTATGGTGAACGACTGTTCAAAAGACTCAAGCTGGGACGAAATCAAAAAAGAAGCGGCGAAAAATCCAAATCTTTTGGGAATAAATCTTCGCAAAAACGGCGGGCAAGATTCTGCGATTTTGGCGGGATTGAATTATGCGAGCGGCAAGTTTGTCGTGATTATGGACGATGATTTGCAACATTCTCCTTACGACATTCCAAAACTCTATACTGAAATTCAAAAAGGTTTTGACGTGGTTTATGCGGACTTTGAGAGCAAAAAGCAAAAATTATGGAAGAACTTGGGCTCTTGGTTCAACGGAAAAATCAGCGAAATCGCGCTGGACAAACCGAAGGGAATTTATCTTTCTCCGTTCAAGATTTTGTCTGGCGACGTCGTGAAAGAGATGTGCAAGTTCAACAATCTTTTCCCTTACATCGACGGATTGATTTTTCAAGTTACGCGAAACATCACGCAAATTCCGATTGAGCACCACAAAAGAGAGCTTGGAAAGTCAAATTACAATCTTATAAAATCCATTAAAGTCTTTTTGCGTATGCTTTTCGGCTTCTCGACTATTCCGCTCAATATTGCATCATACACAGGCTTTTTCTCTGCCGCAGTCGGTCTTGTGCTGGCGATTGTCTATGCTGTCGAGTATTTTATGGGCAAAGCTGACGTTACGGGTTGGACAACTATTGTAGTTTTGCTCTTGCTTTTGGGCGGGCTTATTCTTGTTTCGCTCGGCATTATCGGGAAGTATCTTGGGCAGATGTATTTGACTGTGAACAAGCAGCCAAAATTCGTCGTTAGGGAAACTACGAAATAATAGGAGAAATGTATGGTTAACAAAGAAGATAACAATACAATACAATACAATACAATATTGTTTTGTGTTTCAATTCTCTTTATAGTCTTTGGAACAGCTTTAATGCTGTTTATTCCGCAGATTTTGAATGTGCTTCCTGATTTTTTGGAAAACTATGTGTTTCACAGAACGTTTAATCACGAAGCATTTCGTGACACAATGGTTTCTTTGGTAGCATATCCGATTTTCTTTGCAATTTTGCTTGATGCAATTTTCTTCGCAAAGTTTTCAGACAAGCAAAAAATTGTGATTTTGGTTTTATATGCAATTTCGATACTTTATTCCCTCTTTTTCACCTCTTGTTTTTATACAAATGATTTTGTTGGTCTGGATTTGAGTTCAGAAACTCTGTTTGGATATGAATGTTTTAGAGAAAAAACATTTTGGCCAACAACTTGGTTTTATTCAATGGAGTTTCGTTTCCTAAACACACAGCTTTTGACAGCACCTCTCTTTATTTTCACAAAAAATCTCTCTCTTGTCAGAGCAATAACAGCTGTATTGTGTGAACTTGTGTTGTTTGCTGGAACATATTTCATTTTGCACTCGCTAAGAATAAAAAAGCTGTGGCTGAAATTGCTTTGCTGCACTTTGATGATAAGCCCTGTGTCTTGGACATATTTTTGCTATGTGCAATACGGAAGCTATTACATTCCGCATATCGTTTTTAGCTTTTTCTATGTTGGTCTTTTTATTTCGCTTATTTTTCATTCAGAAGAACATTCAGAGAAAAAGCAAAAAATTCTTTTTGGTATTTTTGTAATTCTTGCATTTTTGAGCGGAGTTTCTTCAATTCGATACATTTTGAATTTCACATTTCCTGTTTGGGCTGTTATTTGCTCTATGAAGTTTTATGAACTGCGCAAAAAGGAAATTCTGTTCAACTTAAAAGAATTCTTCGTATTGGATAAAGCGACCTTTGTTTCTACAACAGGGCTTTTTGTAAGTGGAATTGGATACATTTTCAACTCAGCCGTGATTGCAAGCATTTTCACGTTCAAGAATATGAATAAAATCCGCTTCAATCCGCTTGGCAAAATGGATCTGGATTCAATCAAAGATATGATTTTCAGAACAGCTGGTTTCAATGACGATGTAAGCGTTTTCACACCTGCGGGCATTGCAAATGTGCTATTGTTTGCAGTGTTTGTATTTACAATTATGCTTTGTATCCTACTTTTTAGGTCTAATCTTTCTAAAGACAGGCGATTTTTTATGCAGTTTCTTGTATTCAGCGTTGCATTCAGCCTTTACACGAATATCTGCACAGAAATGGTTGAGCGTTATCTTACTATGCTTTTCTGTTTCTTTATTCCACTCTTTGCGATTGTAATCGAGCAAAAAGACATTGGAACTGTAAAAAAATGGTGTTTTTCTGTTTCATCTGCTGTTTTGATAATGACAAACGCATATTTGTGCTTTGGTAGAATGCAACTAAAAGAAGAATCTCTTGAGTTAGGCGGTGTATGCGAGTTTTTAAAAGCCAATAACTATGAATTTGGATATGCCCTTTCAGACATTGCAAATCCTATTTGGTTTTGGTCTAACGGTTCAGTTGAAGTTGCAGCTCTTGATGCAGACAGCAATGCGAATAATGTTGATGTTATTCCGACAAAATATGCAATTCATAAATGGCTTGAGCCAAAGAAATTTCTTGACAAGAACTATTACAAAGGTGATAAACATATTTTCTTTGCAATAGAACAACGAAATTACAACGCATCAAAAAACAAAGCACCTTTGGAAAAAGGCACTTTAGTTTTCAGCGATAAGAATTATCTAGTCTTTGATTACGATTCGCCGAACAGTTTTATATCAGCGTTTGAGTAATTTCTTTGCAAGCCCTCTTGTGCCACCAACAATGTTTTCCAAAATATTGAACACAAGAGGTGCTTTTATTTTCATTTCTGCCAGCGTAAAAATAAGAGGAGATTGCAAAATCGGGATAATACGCTTGTCGTTCAGAAGATGTACTTTAGTGAACTGGAATTTGGGATTCAAAATCATCTTTTGAATGTCCTCTGGAATTGAGCCAGCTTCTTTTATTTTCTGCTGAATACTTCTGTCGGCAAGCTTGTAATATGAAATATAATTTTTTCCTGCCGCCTCGCTTGAAAAATAATGGATGATTTTTGCATGCTCAAGGAATTCCAGGCCTCCCTGACTAATCTGACAGTTCCAAATCCCTGAAAGCTGCGTGTCGCCAAAACCGCAGTTATAAAAAGCTTCGTTAAAAGCCCCCTGGTCGTGATGGTCATGCTTTACACGGAAAGAATACTCCCAAAGTTCGTGCCATTTTTTGAAAAACTCGCGTGCTTTTTCTCCGTCACGATATAAAATCACACCGCTGTTTATGTGGAATCCTTGTTTTGCAGTTCCCGTGTAATGCATTTTCTTTTCGCGCTTCAAAAAATAATCCTTGTGCTTGTGCTCTGAAAGTGGAACGTGACCGTCAAGAACAGATGCAATCGGATAATTAAGCTGTTCTATGTCTGAAAGGCTTTCACAGATAATCGTGTCGCAGTCGATAAAAAGAAAATCTCCCGAAATGTGTTCTGGAATTGTCGTTTTTAGAACACGGGAGCGTTCAACATTTCCTGCTGTTTCTGGAAAATCTACTGAAACAATATTCGAAACATATTTTTTTATCTCTTCTCGTTTTCCAGTAAAAGTTGCAGCTGTTTTGTTGTCGGTAAGAATAACGATTTCAGCCTCACTCATGTAATGGCGCAGTGAAAACACCGACATGAGACATTGCTCGTAGTAAAGATCTTTTTCTGTAGATGTGAGTACATAGACGTATTTCAATTTTTATTCTCCTTGGCTCTTAAAAAGGATTCCGCTTTTAACAACTTGCTTTGTGTAGCCACGTTTTTCAAGTTCTTTATACATCAAAGTTTCGCTGATGTTACTAGGTCTGTCTTCATCATCGTTGCTCGGATTATCTTTATTCAAAACAAGAACATAATCTGGAAAATCGCACTTTGGGAATTCCTCAAAATATGTTTTCAGTCTTATATCATCAATAAACATTCGCCAAGTTGTTGGTGCGGCACAATGCAAGTTTTCGAACGAAAGATATGCCCAAGTCGCAACACCAGAAATGAAAATAGACTTTTTCTCTTTTGCGTCATTCAATTCGCTCAAAAGGGTATACAAATCATCATAATATTCTTTGTTCTTTTTACTTGTATAAATGCCTTTTACGCTTCCTCTTTCAATTTTGGCAACATTTTTGTTCGGAACAAACAAAATATGCGGAGACAGTTTCATATCTCTATAAATAAGGTTTATTCTAAAAAATAGCGTAAATGCAAAAAGAATAATCAGCGGAATGTATCTAAAAGCATTTTTTTCGCTGTATTTTGAAAATACAAGAATCTCTCCAATTGCAGAAATTGTCATTCCGATTGCGCAAACTCCAAAGCCTGTATCTGACGCAAAACAGAAAAAATACGCCAAAATCATGCCTGGCAAAATAAAATAAAAAATCTCTTTTACGTTTTCTTTTACAAAATCTTTTAGAAAATCCCTTGAGAAACGGTTTGAAGAAATCAAAACTGCGAAAATTGTGAAATGGAAAAAAGTCATTATCGCAGTTCCACAATCTTTTTTATAAAAACAGTTTGCAAAAAACACTGCGATATTAAGAATCTGCAAAACAAGTTTTTGCTTGATAAAAATTAACGCCAAAACCATTGGAAACCAAGTAATTATGTACGGAAACATAATCAACCGAGGCATTTTATAAAGTCGCTTGAGAGTAAGAATGAAAGTATGTTTGTATGCAGGGTCGTTGTAGGTGTAGTAAAAACCTTTTAGATATTCACTAATACTATTTTTCATACCCCCCCCTGTATAAATAAAAAGTATATACGCTATTCCAATAAAAACAGTTCCAGCCCAGACAATCGCAATTTCTTTTATATGCTCCCTGCTTTTTTTAATCAACAAGCAGATTATTGAGACTGCAAAGTATGGTAAAACCAAAAAAGGATTACACAAAATAGAAAATGCAAAAAAAACGCCAGAAAGAAACAAAAATACTTTTTTGTAAGAAAGCACAAACACTGAATACAAACATAAAAGCCCCAGCAGATATGTTTCCACACCGACTGTGTAATAAGAAGCTCCGTTCAAGCACGCTCTTGAAAAAATGAGAGGCAATAAACTTGCAAAAAGAGCAGGAACTTTTTCATATTTTTTTGAAAAAACAGAATATGCAAAAATGGAAACACAAGATTGAAAAATAATCGTTGCAATTCTGAAAAAAAGAAAAATTCCGTCAGTTACGCCGTTAAACTTTACAAAAAGCGCATAAAGAGGCAAAAGTAAAGGCTCGTAAAATTGTGTCGGAGTCCAGTCGTCAATCAAAAATCTGTCGCCAGTAAAAAATCTGTGGACATTTGAAAGATACAAGCCTTCGTCTGTCCACGAGAAACCGTAAAACATATTGTTGATGAGAATAAGTGAAATACAAATGATTATAGCGTATGGAAAAAATTGCTTTGAGTTTTTCATAAGGTGAAAGCAATTATACAGATTATGTCGTCAAATGTATATACTACAAAATCTATTTCGAAGTCATGATATGTTTATAAAAACTATGCTTTTCAGATTTGTCAATATCAATCTTATACGACAACTTGTGAATATCGTTCATTCGGCAAAGTTGCTCCCATCGCTTTTGAGAATACGTCTTGTTCAATTCACGCTGCAAAATGTGGGGAGGCAAATCTGGAAAACACGGAATTTCGTCCCATTCGTGTTTGTAAAAATCAGCAGCAAGGCGCATAAAGAAATAGACTAAAAAATAATGAATCATTGAGTTTTTTCGCTTCCAATATTCATACAATAAATCACGAGTAAGCGTCAAAATTGGTTCATTCTTTTCGCTTGAAATAAACCAACTTTGTGCCACAGTTGCATCATCATTCTTTTCTTTTGTCTTGAAAACAAAAAGTGGAGTGTTAAACGCATAATCGGGGTAAGCTGTGCAATAAACAGTAGCGTCAATCCACGTTCCGCCGTATTTTGTCAGAAGTTCAAGGCGGAGTAAATCTGAAAAATGAGTGTTGGAAATAATGCCTTTTTTGTATTTTTCTTTGATAAAATCGGGAAAATCAACATAATCATACAGATTTTTTGCTGTAATTATCTTAATTTCTTTGTTTGGTATTTGCTTTTTGAGCGAAGCAAGGCAGCTTTTGCACAATTCCGGCGCATTTTCCTCTCCCTGAAGCCAACACCACCATATTATATCGCTGTATTCGTGCGTTTTGTTTTCAATTCGCTTGTAATTCAAAAGAAAATGCTTGTATTTTGCCTTGAGATAAGTGTAAACCACCCAGTTTTTGTTCACTTTTTTTATATTGCTGTCAGTTTCTTGAAAAGTAAGAGTGTACCAGATTTTTAGAGCAATATAGCGCGCATAATCAAACGATTTTGTTTTTAACTCGCCATATTTTCCGCTTTTGAAAAGACTTTTTGCCTTTGAAAAGATGTTTGCCATAGTCTTTTTCTTCCATTACGCCGCAAGACTTGTTTTGATATCCGCAACAGAAGAAAAAGACGGCAAAAACACTTGACACGCAAATTTCAGCGCATCACAATTTGATTGATTGATTGATTGATTGATTGATTGATTGCATTTGCATTAGTATCTCCAAATATTTTTTTGCCAAATTCATCGGTTCGTAGTTTTCTGAAAGCGTATTTGCGATTTGTTCCAGCTTTTCATCAGTATCACGATTTGCAAGTTTTTCATACATAAGCAAAGAAAGCTCTTTTTCATCTTTTGAGTTTTCAACGTAGTTGCAAAGCCCCATTGTCGCCTCAAAAAGAGAAGTTTCTTTTGTGGAAATCACAGGGATTTTGCAAATCGCAGCTTCCACAGGAGTACGTCCAAAGCCTTCAAACAAAGATGGCGTTACAAAAAGTCTTGCATTTGTCAAAAGCCAATTTCGCTCTTCATCGCTCACGCGAAAAAGCATTTTTACACGTTCTCTCAAGCCGTTTTTGGCGATAAATTCCTGCATTTCAGCAAAAATCGTTTCGTCTTTGTAGCCTCCGCAGAAAACTAAATCTTCATCGATTTTGTCTTTTATCAGATTGAACGCCTTGAGCAAAGTCATCGGGTTCTTTTTATCGATATAGGCATTGAGGTCAAGAATGTACTTTTTGCCTGACAAATATGCAATTTCGCTTTGTTTTGACACATCAAACACAATCGAATTCGGGATTTTCGTAATCAAAGAGGCTTTTTTTTCGTCAAGTGCAAAAGTTTTGATTATGTCGTTTTTTGTGTAATCTGAAACGGTCGTAAGCGCGCAGTTTTTGTCAGTGATAAAGCTCCAACCGTCTTTTCCGTTTCTGTGAACGCGATAAATGTCGTGAATTGTGCATAGAGAAGACAATTTTGTTTTTACGAATGTGTAATCAACGCAATACGGAAACCAGATTGCGCTGCATTTTTTTTCTGCCACTCGCTTGAAGATTCCGAGTTTTTTTAGATATTTTGTGCCTTTGAACTTTCCGCCAGTGAGTTTATTCGCCAAAGTTAGCGGCAAATAATTCAAAACGCAGAGTTCATATTGCGGGAAGCGTTCTTTAAAAAATGCCTCGTGATTGTAATTCACAAAAAGCACAAAGCTATCTGCTTTTCCCATTCTCGCGAAAGCATCAAGGATATCCGCTGTGAAAATCGATGTCGAAAGTGAAAGTTTTTTGCTTTCTGCTTCGTTGTGTCCAAATGCTGTGCAATCTATTGCTATCATATCTCTTTATACTCTTCCTTATGCACTCAAAAATGAAGCTTTATTTTGTAAAAATTATTTGTTTTTGAGAGTACGTTTTTTCTTTTTGTCGTAGTCTATACTGACAAAAAGAAAATTGCTAGAAAATAATTGCAAAAATTTAAATAAAAACTCATTTTTAGTGTTCTAAGTTTATTACAGCACAAAAATGGGTATTTTAAGAAGTTTCAAATCTACTTTTTTACGCCTATTTTCTTTTCCAAAAAGAAAGCAAATATTTATTTTTCAATATAAGTAAAACTGAAAAATAGATTAAAACTCCTAAAAAAAATACCTAATACTGTGAAAATAAAATTTTTTTGAGCAGTTTTGATTTCAAAATAAACGGCAACAGCCATTATTATGCTTGTGCCAAAAATATCTAAACAGTTTTCTTACAGATACTTCAGATTTTTTCACTAAAACAAAGCTTGCAAATGTTACTGAACTTTCTGCAATGACAGTTGCAATTCCAGCTCCCAATCCACCAAGCTTCAAAATCAAAAACACATTGAAAACTGCGTTCACGATTGCACCGACAAGAACAGGATAAAATGTGTATTTGTCTTTTCTGAGCGGAATAAAAATCTGAGTTGAGCAAAAAGTTGCAAGAGAAATCATAAAAATAATGACAGACATAACTTGCATAATTCTTACAGACGGCGCGAAGTTTTCTCCGCAAAACAAGATTGTTAAAGGGCGTGCCATTACGACAAGACCAAACATAAACGGAAGAGAAAGCATAAGAATGATATTGAAAGCCTTTTCAAGAAGTTCAAAAAACTTTTCTTTATTCGTTTCCGCATAGTTGGAAAGTCGAAGACTTATAACTGTCAGAACGGCAGTAATCAAAGCGATTCCAAGTTTTGTGATTTTGTTGAAGCCGAATAATAGCCTACTTGTTCATCGTTTTGTCGACTTCGTTGTAAAGACTGTTTTTTGACTTTTTCTCTCACCAAAAGGAAACAAAATAATTTTATGGAATTTTATGTTAGAATATTGAGACTTTGGCTTTAGATATGGTATTCTAAAGAAGATGTTTGTTGATAAATCAATTCAATTGGACAAATCAAAATTACCTCCAATGCTACAGGAAGATTTTGCCGCTTTAGAGCAATTTTATGATAAAGATGATTGGTTTAATTTTGGCATAACAATTGAAAATAGTGTTCCTTCCATAAAAGCATTTTATGCAAACGGTACGATTGACACTGAAATGTTTAAGCTAATCATAAAAAAGTTCGGAATTGTGTAAGATCAAGGTCATGGAATTGATTGATTTTAATAATTGTCAGCAAAGTATTAGAGTTTATGGCGGAGGTGTTGGACGCAAAAACGGAATTATCTATAACAGCAAAAATTATCTCATAAAGTTTCCAGAAACTTCAAATGACTTCAAAATCATTTCAAAAACGCAGAAGCTGTTTTTTACGACGCTTTTAGCAAAACGAATGGAAAATGTATTTCTTCCTGTTTTTAAGGAATTGTCGGAATTAGCATAATTAATGAATGTTTCAACAATTATAGGGGAAGTGATAAAAAACGGTATTATCAAATAGGATGTTTAGAAATTATGCAGCAGAAATCATTAAAGAAAAATGCTTTTTATTCAGTTTTAAAAGTATTTCTTAGTTTTGCCGAAAATAATATAACCATGAACATGTGGTTGTAAGTATAATTTGTAAAGGTTTATAATCATGTTTTCAAGCATACAAATTGAAAATTTCAAATCTTTCTCAAGTTTAAAACTAGATAATCTTTCTCAAGCAAATCTTTTTTTTGGAAGAAATAACTGCGGGAAAACATCGTTACTTGAATCTATTTTTATTCTTTCTGGAATGTCAAATCCTGAATTGCCAATAAAATGCAATCAGTTTAGAGATTTATCAGGAATGAGGAGTATTTCTCTTTTGTTCCATAATTTGTATGATTCTAAGGATATAAAATTTTCAGCAACTTCTTCCATACCAATTTTTGAAAGACAACTTTTTATACATTCGCAGACAAAAACTGTAAAAGATATAAGCAATTACAAATATGAAAATACCTATAATTCAGATACATTGTTAAGCGAAGTTAATGAACTTGTTTTTTCTGGTACTGTAAAGAATTCTGCGGGAGAAAATGAAACTGTTAAGACAATATTAGAACTTCGTGAGATGAAAAATGGAGAGAAAATACAAGTTTCTTTGTCATCGAAATACAAAGAAAAATTGTATTGCAGTTATTTTTCTCCACGGCTTTCTCTTGTGACAATTGTTCCAAGTGTTCTGAAAATTTTTTCTGACAAGAAAGAGCAGGTTGTTTTAGAGGCTCTTAAAATCATAGACAATAGAATCAAAGATTTTATTCTTGCAGATAGTATAATAATGGTTGATGTGGGACTCGATAAAAGACTTCCAATTAATTTTCTTGGTGATGGTGTAAGAAAATTCTTTACACTTGTAGTTGCCATGTACAGTTGTCAGAACGGCGTGCTTTTAGTTGATGAGATTGATAATGGTATGCATTTTTCTACCATGGAAAAATTCTGGAATGTTTTGCTTCATACTGCAAAAATGTTCAATGTGCAACTTTTTGCAACCACTCATAATATTGATTCAATAAAAGGACTGAATAAAGTTTTATTGCAAACAGATAATAAAGAGTTCCAAAATAAAGTTTCTGCATACAAAATTTTGCAGCATACAGATGATACAAATTCTGCTTTATATTATGATTTCAAGAGTTTTTCAGATCTCATTGAATCGGAGACCGAAATACGATGACAAAGATATTTTTGGAAACCAGTTCAAAAAACAATGAATTCATATTCATAGCAGATTTGATTTTTCATTTTTGCCATAAGGTAGAAGGAAAAGATTACATTATCATAACTACAGGCGGAAAAAGCAAACTTGACAGCCAGAGGAATCTGTTTTTTGACCATGAAGATAAGTCTGAAAAAAATGTGGTTATCTTTGATGCTGATTTTCCATTATCAGAAAAAAATGATAATGGTGGTTATGAACATCGTTCAAAGTTTTTGTCAGAAAAAATAAAATCGTGGAATATCGAAATACCAACTGAAATATTCTTATTTCCTAATAATCACGATGACGGCATTTTTGAGAACTTACTCGAAAAAATAGTTCAGCCAGAACACCTATGTATCCTCAATTATTTCAAAGAATATGAGGACAAATTAAATTCTCATAAAGACAAAAGTGGGGAATGTAAATATAATTCTCCAGACCAAAAAGCAAGAATATATGCGTATGCATCTGCTGTAAAGAAGCGTTCAAATAAAGAATACGAGTTTTTTAAGCGTGGAGATTGGTCATTTTTGGATTCTCGATATTGGGATTTGAATTGCGACTATATGAAACCATTGAAGAACTTTTTGATAAATATTTTTAATGAAGCGATATAGCTTATAAAGGAAGAAAATCTGTAGGTAGGTGAATTCAAAATTGCATACCAATACGCAGATTTTTTACTGGCATTGGCTATGAGTGCATTTGCTTGCTAATTATGAAGATATAGATTTCTCTAAATCAAAGAAAAACTTTACTTTCAAAATTCTACATTTTCAAAAAAGTGAAAAAAGTTGATTTGTATTAACAAAAAGTATTGATAGACTTTATGTTAATACATAAAGTCCAATAATTTTTAGTAGTATTTATCCAATATTGCTTTGAGTCGTATGAAGAAATCTTCTTTCTGAGTCTCATTTCTTGATTTTGTGTGAATAACAGTCCTCTTGATTTTTCCAAGCACACGTCGGATAAACGACTTTTTAGTCATAAAACTTTCTCTTTCTTTTACAGTTAAATGACTTCCTCCCCAGTATTCTTTTAACGGCATAAACCAGTCAGAATTATGGATTTCAAAGTATTCTGAGTGAAGCTTATATGCCATAAGCAAAAGCTGCTGGTCGTCATCAATACAGTCAAGAGAGATAAGAGAAAGCATGGCTGTTTTTGTCATTTGCCAGAGTTCATTACACATACCAGCTGGTGCTACAACAGGACTTCCTGAAAAAGTATCGAATTGGAATTGAAGGCTCTGAGCACCATGAACATTCAAAGGTTCTTTGTGCGGAAGTGCATAAAGTTGTATCTTATTATTTGTTGCTCCTTTAATGCAAAAATTAAATTCTTCTGACTTTGTATAACAGACTCCTCCGTGGTTGTAACCAAAATCCATCCAAAAAACTGTATTAGAACAAAGTCCTCTAGTAACAGCATCCTGCATACACCAGTATTTCATCAGCATAATGTAATTGTAATCAGCACGGTTTGAAACTTCCTTGTTCCAGAAGCGGAAATCCATGAAATTTTCATCTTTTTCAATTTTTTTCATTCGGAGATAAATATCTTTCTCGACTGAAAAAATATCTTCAATCTCAATAATTACAGTTTCGTTCTCACGTCCGTATTTTTTTCTTACATCACGTATTTGATTAGCGTATTCAGGAGATGTATAAACTATCAGTTTATTCTGGATTCGTGCCCAGAAATCAAAATAATCAATATATTTTTGAGCTGAACGTGGCTCACAACGAACAATATTAAAATCTCCACGACCTATATCAAAAAAAGCTGTAACAAGTGTTACTTCATCATTCATTTTCAGTTCTCCTTTGCATCAAATATTTTTACAAAATCATCATAGAACTGTGATTTTCTAAACTTCTGTGATTGCATATTGTTTGCTTTCTGCATTTGTGCCATTTTTGCAGGTTGAGAAATAATTGTTTCCACTGCAACTGCAATATTTTGAACAAGATTTTCATTCTTTTCGATGATAATAGCACCATCATCTGTTACAACTTCTGGCATTCCGCCTGAGCGAGTTATAATAATAGGTATTCCAGCATGCAATGATTCTACAAGAGCCAAAGAACCCGCCTCTTCCCACTTTGAAGGAAGAACACGAATATCTGCACTTTTTGCATATTTATAAACCTCTTTATTATCTATATACCCAAGTTGTTTTATTTTTTGAGGATTTGCATTTATAAGCTCGGTTATTTTTTGCAAATAAGGGGATGTTTCATTTTTTGCAAAATTAATACTTCCGATTACAAGCAGTTTTACTTTTGGATTTTTTATTGATAGAGTTGCCTGAATAAGTTCAAGAACACCTTTTACTTCTATAATGCGTCCAATATACAAAAGAAGTATTTCATCATCTGAAATTCCAATAGAAGCTCTAATTGCTTTTCTTTCTTCAGGAGAAACTGTCTTTGTGAATAAGTCCTCATCAACTGCATTCACAACAACATAATTTTTTTGCCCATTTTCAGAGTTTTTACCCTTACAGGATTGAATCCACGCATTATTTACATAATAGCTTACTGAGATTGTATTTCCAAAAATCCCCGCATAGTCACTTTTCAAAAGTAAATGACTGTGAAGATGTAAATACAATTTTTCGCGACCAAAATACTTTGCAAAGTGCCTAAACTCAAAATACGCTCCACCTTCTGCAATAATTGCGTCAAAATGATTTTTTTTGCAAATAGCAAAAACTTTGCGATAATACTCGGAAAGAATAAAGTCATGCATACATAACTTTCTATAAACACGACTTGCAAAGTGAATTGATTTAGAAATCAATTTTGAATGCGTAAGTTTTATAAAATAAAAATCAGAGTGAGAATATTTTTGAGACAGAGAAAATGCATCTTCATCAAAAATTGAAAAAATAGAAAAACGAACTTTGCCATATTTTTCGTTTTCGTCAGCAAGAAGAGTCATTAGTGTTTCTATCGCTCCACCTTTTACCGCAGGGACAGGTAAATATGGAGGAAGTATTAAAGCTATTTCTTTCATGTAGTTTTCCTTATTTTAGAGATAACTAAATTCTTTACATAAAAGAATGATTCATTCTTTGTTAGAATTGAAAGCAAAATATATAAAGCAATCCCGCTCAGTATTTGGAGAATCAGAAGCTGTAAGTTAGATAGAGGTATAAAATTCCAGAGAGAAATTATTGCAGCCATCGTAACAGAAAGAAGTACTGCACTGGCTAAATCCGTAAACAATTTTTTGTATGAATACGCAATTATTTTTTTGAACGCATTAATGTTAATGAATGTTCCAATTACAGATGAAATCAGCATGGAAACCGCAAGAGCTTTTACACCAAGAATACTACCAACAACAAGACAGATTATATATGGAGGTTTATTAAAGAGTTCATTCCGTAACAGCTCACCAGTATGAGCTGTCGCTTTTAATCCTTGAATACTCAAATGTCCTACCAGTTCGATACATGGCACAAGGCATATTATGCGTATAAAATAAATACTTTCTTCCCATTTTTGCGTAAACACAACAAGCGTAAAAGGTCTGGCAACGGAAATACAACCAGCAAGAAGAGGAAAAATCAGATAAGAAAGAACTCTTATACTTCTGCTAAACATAGTTTTTATTTTTTCAAGATTATCACTCTCATTTGAGAAAGCTGGAAAAAGAACTGCAGTTACTGAAGAATATATATTATTTGTAAGTAGATTCGAAATATTAGTTCCTCGATTATAGTAAGCTAAATCTGCCGCAGAATATAATTTTCCTACAATAAGAGATCGCAGATGATTAAAAAATGTTCCTGATAAGTCAGCAGCAAGAACTTTCCAGCCATAATTCATAAGATTTTTGGCTGATGAAAAAGAGAAGATAAACTTAGGATGCCAGCGAACTGTTATCGAAAGTACAATTGTATCAACAATTGAATTGGTAAAATATTGTCCTATAAGAGCCCACACACCAAAGCCCTTGTATGCCATAAAAATACCGACTACACCCGATAGAAGCGTTCCAATCAATGTAGAAAAGAAAAAACGCTTGAAAATCATATGGCGAGAAACAAAAGCATGCTGTATTGCATTATATGAGGAAAGAGGCAGACGCAATGCAAAAACACGAACAACAAGCGAAAGTTCTTTCATTTTATAAAAACTGGCAATATATGGTGCACAAAAAAATAGCACAGCATAAATAATCAATGAAAGCATAAAGCTGCAATAAAATAGAGTAGAAAAATCTGTTTCTGACGCATCTTTTTTCTGAATTAATGCCGTTGAAAATCCTGTAGAAACAAATACGTCTGCAAGGGCAATAAAAATTGTAACCATTGCAACCATACCATAATCTTCGGGCATAAGGATTCGTGCAAGTACAACAGAAACTATAAATGAAATTCCCTGTGCTAAGATTCTCTCACTGAATTTCCAGAATACCCCAGAGAATACTTTTTCTTTTGCAGTCTTATCCGATATCTGCACATTAGGCATATTTACAGACCTTCCTTTTCATATTTTTTATACATTGTAAAACACTGTAAACTATATAGAACAAGCGTACATTTAAACAAAATAAGTGCATGTATACTAAAAACTTAATTCCTTTTTTTGAAAAATCAGATTTATGCCTAATGTATAAAATAGAGAATCTTTTGTGAAACTGTCGAAATTCGGTTTTCTGTTTTTTTGTCAGTTTACTTTTGCAGACATGTTTTGTTATGTCAATAAATAAATCAAGCATATGATGCGAAAAGATTTCAAAATAACCGTTACTTTCAAAGTACTCAGCAAGAGTCAAGTCTGCATAAATCTTATCTATATCAAAGTTATTTGTAGTCTTTATTTTTCCAACAATACTGTTATCTCGTTTTAGATAGCAGTATAGGGACTCTTTTATAAAAGAAATTCGTTCTACTTGCTCAATAATTTCTGGAATAATAAAAACATCTTCGTGTATATGCCCCTCAAAATAACGCACAGAATCAAAAATGCTTTTTTTGTAAAGCTTATTCCAAGCAACTACATTTACAGCTCCATGCAAAAAAAACGATTCCCAAAACTGTTTTTTGCTCAGAAGCTGCTTTTCATCAGCTGCAATAAGCGGATACTCTGGAACAATATTACCTTTTTCATCAACATAGTCAAAATTACAAACAGCAATATCAGATTTTTCAATAATAAGACAGTCGTACAAAGTCTGAATAAAATTATTCTTTACAAAATCATCGCTGTCTATAAATGCAATATATTCACCAGTTGCGTGATTAAGACCACAATTACGGGCAGACGACAGACCTCCATTTGTTTTATGGATTACTTTTATTCTATCGTCTTTTTGGGCATAAGAATCACAAATGTCACCACTTCTATCCCTAGAGCCATCATCTATAAGCAGTATTTCAAGATTTGTGTATGTTTGAGAAAGCACAGAATCAATACATTTTTCAATATATTTCTCAACATTATATACAGGGATAATTATGCTTATGAGACTTGTCATTTTTTTAGTCCTTGTTTTGCTTTTAGAAAAATCCAGATTATAAATGCAAAAAAATCGCACTTATGCTTAATGAGACTGATATAAAAACGCACAAGTAAAGATACTTCTTTTGGTGTATTTACTTTGTCTAAAGGCAATTCACGATATTTTGAAAAATGAGGTCGTTTCCATTGAAATGCATTTTTCTTGTTTGGAAAAATAAACTGTCCGAAACAATTAAAGCTATCTCTTTGTATATATAATTCGATTGAGCTATTTTTTGTTGTGTCTACAATATCTAGCAACTTAATATTTACTTTTGCATTATCAAAAAATGACTTTTCACTCCGAGCTGTTACGCAAGACCCTTCATGAATGATATATGTATAATAAGATTGGTGTATAAGTTTTATTCTATTTGTAAGAAGAATTGTGTGTACACATGCATATAAATCTTCTGCAAAGCTAAGAGTTGAAAAAAAATCTATGTCGATTTGTCTAAAAAGGTTTACTCTAAAAACTTTATTCCATAGATGGTTCAAAAGTAGAGAATTGCTTTTAAATAGTTCTATATAATCAGAAGTTTCAGAGGAAATAAGAGACTCTTCTTTTTCTGTATTAGATATTTTATGGTCAAAAATAAAAATATCTGTATCACTACAATTATTAATTGCAGAAAGAATTATTTGCACTGCATCTGAAGAAATCTTGTCATCAATATCAAAAAACGTAAAATATTTAGAGGAACAAGATTTTATTCCTAAAGCTCGAGCAGCTCCTACACTTCTTTTCTCTGTATTCGACAGAAGAATATATTTGCTATCACCTTTCGTACTTTTCTTAAATAATTCAACACTTCTATCACTTGAGCCATCGTCTATAAAAATAGCTTGGAAATTCTGGCAATTCTGTTTCTTTAATTGAGAGATAAAAAATTCTATATGGGATTCGGCATTGTAAAAAGGAACAATAATTGTTATTTTAAAATCTACTTCTAGCATAATAAAAGTTCCTTAAAAGTTATATTTTGCTGAGAAACAGAAGTTATAACCAATTATATTATTCTTAAAATCATAAAGAGCATGTTTTCCATAAATTCTTGCAAAAATAGCATTTAGAAGAAAACTATCTGCAATATACTGAGATATAGAAACGCCATAAGTACGCAAAACTTTATAACTTGCGTAGTGCTCTTTATTTATTGTTGTCGTTGTTGAATCAGCAGAAGCATCAGCATCAACTGCCATATTATAAATATAGTTATTATCAGGACAGTAACGATGATAAAAGAACATCACATTTCCATACGGATGATAAACTTTATAGCCTAAGAATTGACTGTTTCCAAAATATCCGCTTCCTGCACCAAGAATCTGACCTTTGTTTGTATATCCTTGCTTTATAGAACCATGAGAATAATATCCTGTGTATTGCCATTGAATTTGGAAATCTTGCGACATTTCAAAATTGTTCCATTCAGCAATAATCTCACCTTTTAGCCAGGCAACAGGCATTGGTGTGACTTGTTTTGCACCAACAGAATAAATTGCTGTATGAAATGGATTAGCTAACTCATCAGATGTAAAATCATCTATACCAAGTTCTCCCCAAACTTCAAAGCCAACACTTGGAAACTGCCAATCAGCAAACAAAGCAACTTTCTGGTCTTCATCCTCGTGTGTACCAACTAGGCTGCCGTTTGAATGAGAAAGCGTAAACAAGCGACCAACATATTTAAGATTGTGAGCAGCCCAATTTGCAATGAAAATGCGGTTCACACCAACCGTCAAATTAGGAATAAAAGACGGTGCAAAAGATGCACTCATACCTGTCAAAATGCGATAATCGTTATCTGGATTGTTGTCAAAATAATCAGATTCTTTCAATCGACCAACCCAAACGCGACCTTCAATATCGCCAATGTACCAGCCAAAATACGGCATATATACAGATGTCTTTCTCAAACCTGCGTCAATTTTTGGATATGTTGGTGCATTGTTGCTTCCAAGCATTGGATTGAGCCAAACAGGACCCAGCCATGGACTTTGGAATCCTGCTCCAAAAGTCAGCGTGTACCAAGTATAGCGGATTTCTGAATCACCAAAATCAAAACTTTTTATCGAATCATCTCCAAATCTCTGAGGCAAATCAATTCCGCTTTGATAATAACCGTAAGGGCTTGAAACAACAGACGGCATCAAATCAAACTCTTTGTTTTGTGAGTATGACAGCTGAGGCTTAAACGTCAGCTCAAAGCCATATGCCTCAAGCCGCGCGCCTGCGGTGAAACTCGTGTTGTAGCCTTTGCCCTGCCAAAGTGCGCCGTCATTCTGTCCGTAAGGTGCGGCTGTGTTGTATGAATTGAACCATTCAGGTCCGTAGATTTTTACTTTTACGCTCTGGTCAATGCCGTTTGCAAACCAGTTTTCAGCAGGATTTTCGTTTTCAAAAAGCGTGTATTTTGAGCCTAAATTGTTTTCAGCCCAGATATGATTTTCGTTTGTAACAGTCCATTCACTGTCGCTCAATGTGCGATAGCCGAGTGTTGGGCGTTCTGCTTGCCCTGTGAGAGAGAGAAAATCATAATATTCTTCTTCTGTGGATTTTAATGCTTCTTGAGCAAACAAATTGCCAAAAGCAAAGAGTAAACTTGTCAAAATAATTATTTTCTTCATATATAGATAATCCCTGATTACTACTTGGTTTTGTCCGAAAAATTACACTTTTTCGGACGGGGTTAGCTTTGAAGAGATTTTGCTTTGTCGTAGAAAGTTGAGCGAGGAATATTGCAAGCTTTAGCGGCTTCGGTCAAAGAAATCTCCCCGTTTTTCCATTTCAGTGCATA